>JAESGL010000007.1_pt1 | contig 613214 bp, 589 predicted proteins | sample 9269711 | NCBI WGS metagenome assembly JAESGL01 (sample SAMN14515918, study PRJNA621676) | algae metagenome | isolation source: Kastovskya adunca ATA6-11-RM4 and co-occurring heterotrophs from soil and... | place: Chile: Atacama Desert | collected 2011-06-27
GAGCCAGCTTAAACTTTAAACGATCACAACGCACCTTGAATGCCCATGACCGCAAGCCGCCGCCCACATGTCCCTTCATCTACATCAACAATATCAAAGAACTAGACAACAATACCGGCGTCGCTTCCTAGCCTGCCTTTCGGAAGGTTTGGGGCGTCGCCTCAGGTCGCTGTCTGCCTCGGTGACCGTGTCGGCCACCGCTGCGGTGAGCTCCATCTAGGTGGGTGAAACTTTGCTGTCAACAAACTTTCTCAAAAAAGTTCCATCGCTGTGCGAAGAGGCAGGTTTGCGGCGCCGCCGACGGCGCCTCACCCAGCGCCGTCCATCCGCCCCCGCGCCCGGCAAGATCCGCCGGACCCCCCGCTTCGTAACCTGCATCAGGTAAATATTACAACAACTTAGTCAGCCGCCAGGTGTTCTCCACCCCAGACGTTGCACGAACGTGGAGAGCATCATGTACTATCACGACAAGCGCCTGCAGTACCCGGTCACCGTCGACAAGCCCAACCCGGCATTCGCGCGGATGCTGCAACAGGCCATCGGCGGGGTCGAGGGCGAGATTCGCGTCTGCATGCAGTATTTCTTCCAGGCATGGGGCAACCGCGCGCCCACCACCACCTATCGCGACATGCTGCTCCACACCGCGACCGAGGAGATCGGCCATATCGAGATGCTGGCCACCGCGGTTGCCATGAACCTCGAAACCGCACCGGCGTCGGTGCAGGAGGAAGGTGCCGCGGACTCGATCGTCGGCGCGGTCATGGGCGGCGGCAGCGCCAAGGCGTCGATCGAGGGCATGATCCACAAGAACCTGTTGACGGGCGGCCTGGCGGCAATGCCGATCGATTCCGACGGCGTGCCTTTCAACATGAGCCACATCTATGCCAGCGGGAACGTCGCCGCCGACATGTACTGCAACGTCGCGGCGGAAAGCACCGGGCGGGTGCTGGCGGTCCGGCTGTTCAACGCGACCGACGACGACGGCATGAAGAAGATGCTGCACTACATGATCGCGCGCGACACCATGCACCAGCAGCAATGGCTGGCCGTGCTGGAGGAACTGGGCGGCGCCTCGGCCAACCTGCCCGTCCCCAACTCTTTCCCGCAGGACATGGAGGATCAGGCGAACAACTATAACTTCTACGCGACCTCGGTCGACGGCACGTACCCCGAAGGGCGCTGGACCGCCGGCCCGACGATGGACGGCCGCGACGAATTCACCGTGTTCCAGAACAAGCCGCTCGGCCAGGAACCGGTGCTGGGTCCCGCGCGCCCTGACAGCGGCGCACAGGACCAGCAGATCGGCTGACGCGACCGGCGGGGATGCCTCACCATCCCCGCCCCTTTGCCAAGGACCGCGTCCATGCGAATCCATCACCTGAACTGCGGCAGCGACTGCCCCCTGGGCGGGGCGCTGTTCGACGGGCGCAGCCACGGGCTGCTCGGCCATCTCGTCTGCCATTGCCTGTTGATCGAAACCGACGCGCACGGGCTGGTACTGGTCGATACCGGCTATGGCCTGCGCGACGTCGCCCATGCCCATGCCCGCCCCGATCCGCGCATCACCCTGCCATGGCGGATGCTGCTCAACATCCGCCTGCGCGAGGAAGAAACCGCCATTCGCCAGATCGAGGCGCTCGGCTTTCGCGCACAGGACGTGCGGCACATCGTGCTGACCCATCTCGATTTCGATCACGCCGGCGGGCTGGAGGATTTCCCGCACGCGACCGTCCACGTCATGCAGCGTGAATATGACGACGCGACCAGACCCAAGACCGGCATCGTCGCGCGCAATCGCTGGCGCACGCGCCAGTTCGACGACGTCCGTCATTGGCGCGGCTATGGTGCGCCGGGCGAGCCGTGGTTCGGTTTCGACGCGGTCCGCGATCTCGACGGGTTACCGTCCGACATCCTCCTCGTCCCCTTACCCGGGCATAGCTGGGGCCATGCCGGGGTGGCCGTACGCGGCGATGACGGCCGGTGGCTGCTCCACGCCGGCGACGCCTATTTCTACCGGGGCGAGATGCGTCGGGCGCGCCGCCGCTGCACCCCCGGGCTGCGCGCCTATCAGCGCTTGATGCAGGTCGATGCCGATCGCCGCATGGCGAACCAGGAGCGCCTGCGCGCCCTGTCCGTCGACCAACGGGGCGACTTCAGCATCGTGTGTGCCCATGATCCGGTCGAGCTGGAGCACTGTCAGGCCGGAACGCCGCTCTGATCCTGCGCTGGGTCGTGACGGGGCAGGCCACACCGACGGCCCGACCCCGCGGGTAACCGGCCGTCCGTTTCGATAACGATATCCCCTTGCCGCCCCGGAAAGGGTGTGGTGTACTGGCAATACACTACATAACGGGGGGACAAGGCCATGCGTACGTCAATTCTGCTGGGATCGTTGAGCGGGGCGGCACTGCTGTCGATCGCGGGCGCGGCCTATGCCGCCCCGACGGGCGACGTGCCGCTGATCGAGCGTACCAAGCTCTTCGGCAACCCCACGCGCACCAACGGCCGGCTGTCGCCCGATGGCAAATGGCTCGCCTTCATCGCGCCGCAGGGGGGCGTGCAGAACATCTGGGTCGCGCCGGTCGACCGCCCGAACGAAGCCCGCGCCCTGACCGCCGAGACGAAGCGCCCGATCCGATCCTATTTCTGGTCGCCGGATTCGCGGCAGATCCTGTTCGTGAACGACAAGGGCGGCGACGAGAATTTCCTGCTCTACGGCGTCGACCTGACGACCGGCCGGCAACGGGCGCTGACTCCGTTCGAAAAGACGACCGTGCAGGTCATCGGCATGTCCGACACGATCAAGGACCGTATCCTCCTCGGCGTCAACAATCGCGACCCGCGCTGGCACGACGTACAGGAACTGAACCTGGCCACCGGCAAGTTGACGCCGGTGCTTCAGAATGACGGCTATGCCGGCTTCATCACCGACGACCAGCTGCGCGTGCGCATCGCCGTAAAGCCGCGCGCCGACAGCGGCATGGACTATTACCGGGTGACCGACAACAAGGTGGAGGCGACCCCCTTCACCCGCGTCGATTATGAAGATGCCTCGACGACCATCCCCTATGGTTTCACCACCGATGGCAAGACGCTCTATTGGGGCGACGCCCGCGGCCGCGATACCGTCGCGCTGCTGGCGCAGGACATGGCGACCGGGAAGTTCACCACCATCGGCGCGAGCGACCGGGCCGATGTCGGCGCCGGGCTGACCAATCCGAAGACCGGCGTCGTGGAGGCGTATTCCGTCAACTTCCACCGCAATGAATATGTCCCGGTCGGCGAAGCGGTGAAGGCGGACCTCGCCTTCCTGAAGGCGCAGAACAAGGGCGAATTCTATATCGGCACCCGCACCGATGCCGACGACAAATGGCTCGTCACCTTCGATCCGGTCAGCGCGCCGTCGTCCACCTGGCTCTACGACCGTCGCGCCCGCAAACTGACCGCGCTCTACACCCCGCGTCCCGAACTGGTCGGCGCACCGCTGGTCGGCATGGAACCGGTCGACATTCCGACCCGCGACGGGCTGTCGATGGTCAGCTATCTGACCCGGCCCAAAGGCGCGACCGGCGCCACGCCGATGGTGCTGCTCGTCCATGGCGGACCCTGGGGCCGCGACAGCTATGGCTATAACGGCTATCACCAATGGCTCGCCAATCGCGGCTATGCGGTGCTGTCGGTCAACTTCCGTGCCTCGACCGGGTTCGGGAAGAAATTCGTGCAGGCCGGCGACCGGCAATGGGGCCGCAAGATGCACGACGACCTGATCGACGCCGTCGACTGGGCGGTGAAGCGCGGTGTCACGACCAGCGACAAGGTCGCGATCATGGGCGGTTCCTATGGCGGCTATGCGACGCTCGCCGGGCTGACGATGACGCCCGACAAGTTCGCCTGCGGCGTCGATATCGTCGGCCCGTCGAACCTGTTCACCCTGCTCAAGACCATTCCGCCCTATTGGGAGGCGGGCAAGCAGCAGATGTACCGCCGCATGGGCGATCCGACCACGCCGGAGGGTCAGGCGCTGCTGAAGGAACGCAGCCCGCTGACCTATGCCGATGCGATCAAGCGGCCGCTGCTGATCGGACAGGGCGCCAACGATCCCCGCGTCAACGTGGCCGAAAGCGACCAGATCGTCGCCGCGATGCAGGCGAAGAAGATTCCGGTCACCTATGTCGTCTTTCCCGACGAAGGCCATGGCTTCGCCCGCCCGGCGAACAACATCGCCTTCAACGCGGTGGCGGAGAATTTCCTCGCCAAATGCCTCGGCGGCCGCGCCGAACCGATCGGCGGCGCGCTGGCCGCCTCGACCGCGCAGGTGAAGGCCGGCAGTGTAGAGGGCGCGGTAGCGCCGGGCGCCAAGGGCAACTGACCTGCGCAGCACCGCCATGCCCTTCGGCATGGCGGTGCCCCCTTCCCGCCAAACGTCACCCCGGGCTTGACCCGGGGTCCCGCTTTTCCAGCGAAATGCTCCGCGAGCAACGGATCCTCCCCGGCACGGGGAAGGGGACCATGCGCAGCATGGTGGAGGGGGCGTCCGCATACGGCACCGTTGCTTTGCGCAATGAATCCCCTCCACCATCGCCTCCGGCGACGGTCCCCCTCCCCGTACCGGGGAGGATACTTGCTAGCCCGCTCTATCCGACGACCGAAAGTGCCGTCCCCCGCGCGACCCTCGACGGCGCGCCCCCCGCCACCGCCTCCCCCACGATCAACACCGCCGGATCACTCGCACTGATCGCCTCGACCAGAAACGCCAGCGCCGACAGCCGCCCGCGAATGATCCGTTCATCCGGCAACGACGCATTGACCACCACCAGCACCGGCGTCTCCGCCGCGCGCCCGGCCGCGATCAGTTGCTGCGCCACCGTCGCCGCCGCCGCCCGCCCCATATAGATCGCCAGCGTCGCATCGGGTGCGGCCAGCACGTCCCAGTCGAGATCGATCGGCTGTCCCGCCTGCGCATGCGCCGTGACCAGCGTCAGCCGCCGCGCGATCCCGCGCAGCGTCAGGCTGGTGCCCGCCGACGCCACCGCCGCGCTCGCCGCCGTAATCCCCGGACAGATGCGGACCGCGACGCCGGCGGCGTTGCAGGCGGCAACCTCCTCCGCCGTCCGGCCGAAGATCGCCGGATCGCCGCCCTTCAACCGCACGATCCGCTTGCCCGACAGCGCGGCGGCGACGATCAGCGCATCGATCGTTCCCTGATCCTTCGAATGCCGCCCGGACCGCTTGCCGACGCTGACCCGCTCGGCACCCGGCGCGATCAGGTCGAGCACGCCCGGCCCGACCAATGCGTCGTAGAACACGACCTCGGCCGCGCCGATCAGCCGCGCCGCCTTGCGCGTCAACAGGTCGGGATCGCCCGGCCCCGCCCCCACCAGCCACACCGACCCGGCGGGAAAATCGTCATGCGGCATGGGTCTTCTCCTCGGTAAGCAGGCGGGCGAGTGCCGGGCGACACGATCCACAATTGGTCCCGGCGCCGATCGCCGCGCCGATCGCGGCGACATCGGCCAGCCGTTGATCCCGGATCGCTGCGACGATGGTCCGCATGCCGATATCGAAACAGGAACAGATGATCGGCCCACGATCGACCGCCGCGCCCGGCGCACGTCCGGCCAGCACCGTCGGCGCGGCCTGCGCCTCGCTCAGTTGCCCGATCAGCCAGTCGCGGCTCGGCAGCTCCCCGCGCTCGGTCACGAACAGCGCGGCGACCAGCCGCCCTTCGGCCAGCACCGCGATCCGCCGCGTGCCCCGCGCCCGGTCGACCGCCTCGATCCGCTCGCCGGCCGGCAGGCACGCCTCCAGCCGCGCGGCATCGCCATTGCCGGCCAGCTCCCACAGGCTCCCCGCCGGCACCGCCACCCGCGTCGCCCACAGGCAGTCGGGACGGCGCACCGGCTCGCCCGCGACGATCAGGAAGCCGCGCCATTCGGTGGCAACCGCGCCGATGTTGGCGGGGGTCGACTTGAACCCCGGCTGGCCGGAAACCGGATCGGTCAACGGCCGCGGCAGCAACCCCGTGCGCCCGCCGCTCGACGTCCGGTCGGTCCAATGGATCGGGGTGAACAGCTCGCCCGGCCGCTGGCTGTCGGTGACCTGCACCCGGTACAGGCTCTCCCCCTGCGGCGTCGCCAACCGCGCCAGGCCGCCATCGACCAGTTCCAGCCGGCGGGCGTCGTCCGGATGCACCTCGACCAGCGGCTCCTCGCGATGCCGTGCCAACTTCGGCGCCAATCCGGTCCGCGTCATCGTATGCCACTGATCCCGGTACCGCCCGGTGTTCAGCGTCAGCGGCCAGTCCTTGAGCGGCTCCGAAATCGCCTTCTGCGTAACCTTCACCAACTTCGCCCGCCCGTCCCCGGTCGGGAAGCGCCCATCCGCAAACGGCTTGCCCCCCCACCGGAACGGCGTCATCGCATCATACTCGGCATTGCCGCCCGCACCGTGCCCGGCCAGCGAAAACAGCCGCTTACCGTCATTGCGATAGGTCGACAGCCGGACATGCTCGCGCCAGATCTCCGCCGGCCGGTCGTAGGCGAAGGCGGTCTTCCACCCCATGCGCCGGGCGACTTCCTTGATGATCCACCAGTCGGGCTTCGCTTCGCCCGGCAGCGGGAACAGCGCCCGCTGGCGACTGACCGTCCGGTCGCTGTTGGTGACCGTCCCGTCCTTCTCCCCCCACGCCGCCGCCGGCAGCCGGACATGGGCAAAGGCCGACGTATCGGTGTCGGCGATCACGTCGCTCACCACCACGAACGGACACCCCGCCAGCGCTTCGCGCACCCGCCCCGCATCGGGCATCGACACGGCGGGGTTGGTCGCCATCACCCACAACGCCTTGATCCGGCCATGGCCCAGCTCGCGGAACAGGTCGACCGCCTTCAGCCCCGGCTTGGTCGCCATGGTCGGCGACGCCCAGAAGCGTTGGACGAGCGCCCGGTTTTCCTCGGCAAAATCCATGTGCGCCGCCAGCGTCGAGGCGAGCCCGCCGACCTCGCGCCCACCCATTGCATTGGGCTGCCCCGTGATCGAAAAGGGCTGCGCGCCGGGCTTGCCGATACGCCCGGTCGCGAGGTGGACGTTGATGATCGCGTTCACCTGGTCGGTGCCGGTCAGCGACTGGTTCACCCCCTGGCTGAACATGGTCACGGTCCGCGGAGTCGCCGCGAACCATTCGTAGAAGCGGCGCAGATCGGCGGCAGGCACATCGCAGGCCCGGGCAACCGACCACAGGTCGCTGCCCTCACCCACCTGCTCCCAAAAGCCGTCGGGCGTCATCACATGCCGGTCGAGGAAATCGGTATCGAGCGCCCCCGCCTCGCGACACCACGCCAGCAGCCCATTCATCAACGCCACATCGCTGCCCGGCCGGATGGCGAGGTCCAGGTCGGCCTGCTCGGCGGTCTCGGTGCGGCGCGGATCGATCACGACCAGCCTGGCGCCCGCATCGCAGCGCGCCCGGATCCGTTGATAGACGATCGGATGGCACCATGCGGTGTTCGACCCGATGAGCACGATCAGGTCGGCGACGTCGAGATCGTCATAGGATGCCGGAACGACATCCTCGCCGAATGCCCGCATGTGCCCGGCCACCGCGCTCGACATGCACAGCCGCGAATTGGTGTCGATATGCGCCGACCCGATGAACCCCTTCATCAGCTTGTTGGCGACGTAATAATCCTCGGTCAGCAGCTGGCCCGAGACATAGAAGGCGACGCTGCCCGGCCCATGCCGCTCGATCGTCTCGCGGAACCGGCGCGCGACCTGATCGAGCGCCTTGTCCCAACTCGCCCGCCGCTTACCGATCATCGGATGGAGCAACCGCCCCTCCAGCCCGACCGTCTCGCCCAGGTGCGTGCCCTTGGAACAAAGCTTCCCGCGATTGGCCGGGTGGTCCAGATCGCCCTCGATCCGCACGCTGCGCTCACCGGTGACGGTCGCGCGAATGCCGCAGCCGACGCCGCAATAGGCGCAGGTGGTGCGTACAGTCATCTAGCCCTCTCCCAGAAGGGGAGAGGGTTGGGAGAGGGGCGTTCCCGCAAGCGCTTGCCTCGGTGAGACACCCGCCCCCCTCCCCTTCCGGGTGAGGGCTTTTCCAATCCCGCTCACGCCGCCGCCTGCAACGTGGAAGCCCGACAGATCAGCACCCGTCCACCGCTCACCTTGACCGGCACGGTCGGCGTACACCCGCGATCCTCGCCCAGCGCTTCGCCGGTCGTCAGTGAAATCCTCCAGTTATGCAGCGGGCACGCCACCGCGCCGCCATGGACGATCCCCTGCGACAGCTTGCCATGCTTGTGCGGGCAACGGTCGCGCAGCGCGAACACCTTGCCCTCGCCGGTGCGGAACACCGCGATATCGTCGCCGCCATCAACCTGCACCGTGCGGCTGCCGCGCAGGGGGATTTCCTCGACCCAGCCGATATCGAGCCACTCGCCGATCATGCCATCTCTCCCACGGGCTGAAAGCGCGCCATCGGCGTATGGATTTCGCGCTCCTCGCCCGCGACGCGCGCCGCCCACGGATCGTCCTGCGAGAATTGCTGCGAATGGACGAATCGCCGCGCCAGTTCGGCCCGCGCATCCGCATCGGGCAGCAGCCGCGACTGGATGTAGGTCAGCCCGACCCGCTCGATCCAAGGTGCGGTCCGCTCAAGATAGCGTGCCTCCTCGCGATAGAGCTGGATGAAGGCAGCGCACATCTCCATCGCCTCCGCCTCGGTCGCGACCTTGCAGAGCAGGTCAGTGGCACGGACCTTGATCCCGCCATTGCCGCCGACATGCAGCTCATAGCCGCTGTCGACACACACGATGCCGAAATCCTTGATCGTCGCCTCGGCGCAATTGCGGGGGCAGCCCGACACGGCGATCTTGAACTTGTGCGGCATCCACGACCCCCAGGTCGCGCGCTCGATCTTGACGCCCAAGCCAGTCGAATCCTGCGTGCCGAAGCGGCACCATTCGCTGCCGACACAGGTCTTCACCGTGCGCAGCGACTTGCCATAGGCATGGCCGCTGACCATCCCGGCGGCGTTCAGATCGGCCCAGACGGCAGGCAGGTCCTCCTTCTTGATCCCGAAGATGTCGAGCCGCTGGCCGCCGGTGACCTTCACCATCGGCGCGTTGAACTTCTCGACCACATCGGCGATCGCGCGCAGTTCGGTCGGGTTGGTCAGGCCACCCCACATGCGCGGCACGACCGAATAGGTCCCGTCCTTCTGGATGTTGGCGTGCATCCGCTCGTTGACGAAGCGGCTCTGCTGATCGTCCTTATACTCGCCCGGCAGCGCGCAAAGCAGATAATAGTTGAGCGCCGGACGGCACGACGAACAGCCGTCGGGCGTCGACCAGTGCAGCTTCTGCATCACCTCGGGGATCGAGCGCATGTCCTGCGCGACGATCTCCCGACGCACGTCGTCATGGCCGAAGCTGGTGCATTTGCACATGGTCTTCGGCCCTGCCTCGACCTCGCCGCCCAGCCTGAGCGCCAGCAGGCTCTCGACGATACCGGTGCACGACCCGCAACTCGCCGACGCCTTGCACCCCGATCGCACCGCGTCGAGGCTGTGCGCGCCGCCATCGATGCACGCGAAGACCTTGCCCTTGGACACGCCGTTGCAGCCGCAGATTTCCGCATCGTCGGAAAGCGCCGCAACGGCCGCCTTAGGGTCCGCCTGCCCCCCTCCCGAGGCGAAGGCCTGACCGAAGATCAGGGCGTCGCGGATATCGGCAACGCTCTCGCCCTTCTTGAGCAAGTCGAAATACCAGTTGCCATCGGCGGTATCGCCATAGAGCACCGCACCGACGATCCGGTCGTCCCTGACCACCACCCGCTTGTAGATGCCGCGCGAGGCGTCGCGCAGCACGATGTCCTCCGCGCCGTCGCCGCCCGAAAAATCACCTGCGGAGAACACATCCAGCCCGGCTACCTTGAGCTTGGTCGAGGTGGCAGCAGGCTTGTAGCCGCTGGGTGCCTCGACCAGCCCGTCGGCCAGCGCGCGACACATGTCCCACAGCGGCGCAACGAGGCCATAGACCTGTCCGTCATGCTCGACACATTCGCCGACCGCCAGAACGTTAGGATCGCTCGTCACCATATGGTCGTCGACCTTGATCCCGCGCCCGACGTCCAGCCCCGTCTCGCGCGCCAGTGCGACCGAGGGGCGGATACCGACCGCCATCACCACCAGATCGGCGGGGATGACCGTCCCGTCCTTCAGGTGCACCGCCTCGACCCTGCCGTCGCCAACGATTGCGGCGGTGTCGGCCCCCGTCAGGATCGTCTGCCCGCGCGCCTCCAGCGCGGTCTTCAGCAACCAGCCGGCGGCTTCGTCCAGTTGCCGCTCCATCAGCGTCGGCATGATGTGCAGCACGGTCACCTTCATGCCGCGCAAGCTGAGCCCGTGTGCAGCCTCCAGCCCAAGCAGCCCACCGCCGATCACCACCGCGCTGCCGCCCCGGTCGGCCGCCGCCAGCATATGCTCGACATCCTTCATATCGCGAAAGCTGATGACGCCGGGCAGGTCCTTGCCGGGCACCGGGATGATGAACGGATCGGACCCGGTCGCGATCAGCAGCCGGTCATAGTCGAGCGTCAGGCCGCTGCGGCTGGTCACCGTCCGCGCGGCGCGGTCGATGGCGATCACCGGATCGCCGCTCAGCAGCGTGATCCCATTGTCGGCATACCAGTCGAGGCCGTTGATGACGATCTCGTCAAACGTCTTCTCGCCGGCCAGCACCGGCGACAGCATGATGCGGTTATAGTTCACCAGCGGTTCGGCACCGAAGATCGTTACCCGGTACCGGTTCGGATCGCGCGCCAGCAATTCCTCGACCGCGCGGCATCCCGCCATGCCGTTGCCGATGACGATCAAGTGCTCGCGGGTGTCGCCTTGCGGGCTTTGGATGGGTTCGTGTTGCATGACTATCATCCGGTGAAGAGGGATCAGATCCGCACGCCGTCGGCGGTCGCCCAGCGGCGGCGCCAGCCGGCCTTGACCAGCGTCAGTCCGCCCAGCGCGAGGACCGACAGCGCGGCGAAGATCAGGAAGCCGGGCGCAAAGCTCCCCGTCCATTGCTTGGCGAGGCCGAGCGACGAGGCGAGGTAGAAGCCACCGACCCCGCCGGCCATGCCGACCAGTCCGGTCATTACGCCGATCTCGGCGGCAAAACGCTGCGGCACCAGCTGGAACACCGCGCCGTTGCCGGTGCCGAGCGCCAGCATGGCCAGCACGAACAGCGCCAGTGCCGCCTCGACGCTGCCCGCCGCACTCACTCCCACCAGCGCCAGCGCAGCGACCGCGAACACGGCGGTCAGCGCCTTCACGCCGCCGACCTTGTCGGCCAGCGCCCCGCCCATCGGCCGCACCAGCGACCCGGCAAAGACGCAGGCGGCGGTGCAATAGCCGGCCGCGATCGTCGAGAGCCCGAATTGATCGGTGAAGTAGACCGGCAGGCTGGCCGCCAACCCGACGAACCCGCCGAAGGTCACGGCATAGAAGCCCATCAGCCACCAGGCGTCGGCCTGCTTCAGGGGGCTGAGATAGGCGGTCAGCGAACGCGGCGCGGGTGCATTCGGCGCGTCCTTCGCCATCACCATATAGGCGAAGAAGACGAGGGTCAGCGGAATGCAGGCCAGGCCCAGCACGGTGTTCCAGCCGAACAGCTTGGCGAGCGCAGGCGCAAACAATGCGGCCAGCACCGTGCCCGAATTGCCCATGCCGGCGAGGCCCATCGCCTTGCCCTGATGCTCCGGCGGATACCAGCGGCTCGCAAGCGGCAGGGCGATAGCGAAGGACGCGCCGGCAAAGCCGAGGATCACGCCCAGCGCCAGCGTGCCGCCAAAGCTGTTTACGCCCAGCAGCCACGCGACGAACAGGCCGGCGATGACGATGATCTGGCTGATCGCCCCGGCGCGCTTCGGCCCGATCCGATCGACCGCAAGGCCATTGACGACCCGCAGCACCGCGCCCGCCAGCGTAGGCACCGCGACCATCAGCCCCTTCTGCGCGGGCGACAGCCCCAGCGTCAGTGCGATGTCGGGCGCGAGCGGCCCGAGCAACACCCACACCATGAACGCGAGGTCGAAGTACAGGAACGCGGCGATCAGCGTCGGCTTGTGCCCGCTGTTCCAGAAACTGTCGCTGCCTTCGCGCTCAACCTGCGTGTCTTGCCAATATGCCGTTGCCATTCCTGCCTCCCAGAGCCGGAAACGAAAAAAGCCGCCAGAACGGCGGCCCTAGTCGGGCGCGTTCTGGCGGCTTCGTTGCCTGTGTCGGATGACGGGCCGATGCCCGTACTCCGTCAGCGGGAACCTCCCCGGCGCTGGAGAGGCTTGTCGCTGCTATTGCGTGCCCGACGCCATTGCCGGGCTGCGATCAAGCTGCCCGATTCGCGGATCGGATACAAGAGGCTTTCGCAGACGCAGCAAAATTGCGTTGGTAACAGCGCGAAACCAAAGCCTTCATCGCCACGCCGGGCTTGCCCCGAGGCGACGGCTAGAGGCACCGACTTATGGCAAACCAGCCAAATACCCCGGAATGTCATCCGGATCGAACGACCGCTCGTCGAAGAACCGATCGCTGCCGAGCATCAACCGACCCTGCGTCGAGCCCGCCCCGATCGGCCCACCCAGCGCCCCTTCCAGCTTCGAACTGGCGCCTGGCAACGGCGCGCCCGATCCGGCCAGCGCGGCTCGATACAGGTCCGGCCGGAATGTTGCCGCCGCGATCGCCGCGTCCCCGGCATCAAAACCCCGCCCGTCCCAGCGAACCATCTGTGCATAAAGCCACGCCGCCTGACTGCGCCACGGGAAGTTCGCTGCCTCGCGATACTGGAACATGAAGTCCGGATAGTGAACGGGCGCCCCGCCCGGCACCACCCGGATGCGGTCGGTGATCGCCCGCAGGATCGCGTCGACCGGCGCGTCGAGATAGGCGTCGCGGGCAAGGATCGCAGCACTCTGTTCGACCGTCGCGGGATCGACGAAATGCGCAGCGGCAGCGTGCAATGCGCGGATCAGCCGCAACGTCGCGTCGCCCCGCCCGGCAGCGGTATCAGCCCGCATCGCCAGCACCTTCTCGACGCCCCGCCGCCATATCTGCGCGGTCGCCAGCGCGATCCTCCCGACGCCGAGATCCACCGCGATGGAATTCCACGGCTCGCCCACGCAGATGCCGTCCACCTCGCCCGCCGCCAGCGCATCGGCGGCGAAGGGCGGGCTGGTCACGACGATCTCGACATCGATATCCGGTCGGATGCCGACTCCCGCCAGCCAGTAGCGCAGCATATAGTTGTGGCTGGAATAGCGATGGACGACACCGAAGCGCAGCCTTCGCCCCGCCGACGCACGCGCTTCCGCCACAGCCTTCAGCGCCGCACCCACGGCGACCGGATCGCCCAGTTCGTCACCCAGCCCGCACGCCTCGCCCAACGCGGTCGAAAAGGTGATGGCATTGCCGTTCAGCCCCAGCACGAACGGCACCGCCATCGGCACCGCCGGCCGGTCGCGGCCCAGGCTGGACGCGATGGCGAGCGGCGCGACCATATGCGCCGCATCGGTATGGCCATAGAGCAGCCGGTCGCGCACCGCCGCCCAGGTCACGTCACGGACGAGATCGATCGCGACGCCCTGTTCCTCGGCAAAGCCCAGTTCGTGCGCCAGGATCGGCAGCGCGGCGTCGACGAGCGGCAGGAAGCCGATACGGAAACGCTCGGTCGTCATGGCAAATCCCCCATCAGCGCATCGCTGGTGACGATCGCCTCCGCCACTTCGGCAATGCGGCGGTTCGACTGCATCGCGTGGCCGCGCAGCAGCGCATAGGCGGCGGGTTCGTCGATCCCGCGCCGCCGCATCAGAATCGCCTTGGCCTTATCGATCGTCTGCCGATCGGCCAGCGCTGTCTTCGCTTCGGCCAGCTCGGCCTGCAACCGCGAAAAGGCTTCAAACCTGCGGATGGCGACATCGAGGACCGGCTTGATCCGCTGCTTGGCAAGCCCGTCCACGACATAGGCGGACACTCCGGCATCGACCGCCGCCAGCGCGCTGTCCGCATCGGACTGATCGACGAACATCGCGATCGGCCGGTCGAGCGCGCGCGACATGGCGAAGAAATCCTCAAGCAGGTCGCGGCCCGGATTTTCGAGGTTGATCAGCACGACTTCGGGCGAACATGCCTCGATCTGGCGGACGATCGGTCCGGCGGGATCGATCACCACCTGATCGTCCAGCCCCGCTTCCGCCAGGCCCTCGGCGATGATCGCCGCGCGCGTGCTGCTGGTGTCGATGATTGCGATCCTCACGGATGCCTCGACTACCGCGATCGGCCGGATGCGGCAACTATACGCCAGCACTATGCGATCGAACGGAATCGCTCTCGAATTGATACGCCCCATGCGCCTAATCGCGCACCCCGTAAGGCGCCGTCGCGTGACGGACGCCTCGACATAGGGGTAACATCCATGACGTTCCGTCCCGCCGCCATCGCCTTGGCGCTGGCCGCATTTCCCACCACCACCTACGCCCAGGCCGCGCCCGAACCGACCGAACCGCCGGCCAGCGTCACCGTCAGCGGATCGGCGGCCGTCGCTTCCGACTATCGTTTCCGGGGCGTCTCGCAGTCGGATCAGGAAATGGCGGTACAGGGCGGCATTACCATCGCACACGACAGCGGCGCGTATATCGGCACCTGGGCATCGAACCTTGCCGGATGGGGCACGTTCGGCGGCGCCAACATGGAACTGGACCTGATCGCCGGCTACAAGACGGCGATCGCCGACGGTGCGACGCTCGACGTCGGCCTGACCTGGTATGTCTATCCCGGCGGGGCGGACAAGACCGACTTCGCCGAACCCTATGCCAGGCTGACCGGCACCGCCGGCCCCGCGACGCTGACCGCGGGTGCCGCCTATGCGCCGAAGCAGGAGGCGATCGGGAAATGGTATGCAACCGGCGCCGATGCGGCACGCGGGGTCTATACCCGCCCGGGCGCGAAGGACGACAATCTCTACCTGTGGGGCGACGCCGCCCTCCCCGTCACCGGCATCCCGATCACCGCCAAGGCGCATATCGGCCACAGCTGGGGTCAGGACGGGCTTGGCCCCAACGCGACCGCTGTGTCACCGACCGGCAGCTATTGGGACTGGTCGCTGGGCGCGGACGCGACCTGGCGCACCCTTACCCTGAACGTCAGCTATGTCGACACCGACCTCTCCGACCGTGACGCCGCCTATCTCCGCCCGAGCTTCAGCCGCGGACAGGACGGCAGCGGCAACATCGCCGGCGGGACGGTCGTCGTCGCGCTGACGGCCGCCTTCTGAATCGGGAGCGACCATCATGCAGGATATTCTCTGGCTCGCCGTCATGGTCGGACTGGTCGCGCTGACGCTCGCCTATGTCCGCCTGTGCGACAACGCGTGAGGGGGCGGCGATGACCCTCGACCTCTGGCTCGCCGCGATCACCGCGCTCGGGCTGCTCGTCTATCTGGTGGCGGTGCTGATCCGCCCCGAACGCTTCTGAAGGGGCGGTTCCATGACATTTCAGGGCTGGCTCCTGATTCTTGGCTTCGTTGGCATCCTGCTGGCGCTGGCCAAGCCGATGGGCCTGTGGCTGCACGCGCTCTACGAAGGCCGTCGTACGCCGCTCCATCTCCTCCTCGGCCCCGTCGAGCGGGGCCTCTACCGTCTTTCCGGCATCGATCCGAGCCAGGAACAGGGCTGGCGGCGCTATGCCGTGCACATGCTCGTGTTCAACGCCGTGTTGATGTTCTTAACCTATGCCGTGCTGCGGTTGCAGGCGGTACTGCCGGGCAATCCGCAGGGGTTGGCGGCGGTCGGTGAGCATCTGTCGTTCAATACCGCGATCAGTTTCACCGCCAACACCAATTGGCAGAGCTATGGCGGTGAGAGCACCATGTCGAACCTCAGCCAGATGCTGGGGCTGACGATCCACAATTTCCTGTCGGCGGCGACCGGCATCGCGCTGGCGTTCGCGCTGTTCCGCGGCTTTGCCCGGCGGGAAGCGAAGGCGATCGGCAATTTCTGGGCCGACATCACCCGCATCACGCTCTACCTGCTGCTCCCGCTCTGTGTCGTGCTGACGGTCTTCTACATCGCCAGCGGCGTGCCGCAGACGCTGGCCGGCGTCGTCGACGTCCAGACGCTGGAGGGCGCACGTCAGTCGATCCTGCTGGGTCCGGTCGCATCCCAGGAAGCGATCAAGATGCTCGGCACCAATGGCGGCGGCTTCTTCAACGCCAATTCGGCGCACCCGTTCGAAAACCCGACCGCACTGACCAACTTCATCCAAATACTGTCGATCTTCGTGATCGGCGTCGGGCTGACCTGGACCTTCGGCAAGGCGGTCGGCAACCCGCGTCAGGGTTGGGCGATCCTCGCCGCGATGATGATCCTGTTCCTGGCCGGCACGACCGTCACCTACTGGCAGGAAGCCGCAGGCAACCCGATGCTGCACAGCCTTGGTGTCGCAGGCGGCAATATGGAGGGCAAGGAAGTCCGCTTCGGGATCGCCGCCAGCGCACTCTTCTCGGTGGTCACGACGGCGGCATCGTGCGGTGCGGTCAATGCGATGCACGACAGCTTCACCGCGCTGGGCGGCCTGATCCCGCTGTTCAACATGCAACTGGGGGAGGTCGTGATCGGCGGCGTGGGCGCCGGCATCTACGGCTTCCTGCTGTTCGCGATCCTCGCCGTGTTCGTCGCCGGACTGATGGTCGGACGCACGCCCGAATATGTCGGCAAGAAGATCGAGGCGCGCGAAGTGAAGCTGGCGGTGCTGGCCATCGCCGTCCTCCCGCTCGCCATTCTCGGCCTCACTGCGCTGTCGTCGGTGCTGGAACAGGGGCTGGCCGGGCCGCTCAACAAGGGGCCGCACGGGTTCAGCGAAATCCTCTACGCCTTCACCAGCGCGGTCGCGAACAACGGATCGGCCTTCGCCGGCCTCACCGCCAACACGCCCTGGTACAACGGGATGCTGGGCGTCGCGATGTGGCTCGGCCGCTTCTTCGTCATCGTGCCGATGCTGGCCATCGCCGGCAGCCTCGCCGCCAAGAAGCATACGCCGGAAAGCACCGGGTCCTTCCCGACCACCGGCGGCCTGTGGGTGGGGCTGCTGGTCGGCATCATCCTGGTGCTGGGCGGCCTGACCTTCTTGCCGAGCCTCGCGCTCGGTCCCATCGCCGATCATCTCGCGATGATCCGCGGTCAATCCTTCTAAGGGGAGCCATGGTGGCACAATCCCAAGGCAAGAGCCTGTTCACCGCCGATCTGATCGTGCCGGCGTGTCGGGCTTCGTTCGTTAAGCTGCACCCGGCCGAACTGGTGCGCAATCCGGTCATGTTCGTGACCGCGACCGTCGCGGCGCTGCTCACCATCCTGCTCGTCGTCGGCAATGACGGCCTGACCGCCGGCTTCAAGCTGCAACTGGTCGTGTGGCTGTGGCTGACCGTCCTGTTCGGCACCTTTGCCGAGGCACTGGCCGAAGGGCGCGGCAAGGCGCAGGCGGCATCGCTGCGCGCGACCAAGGCGGAACTGACCGCAAAGCGGCTGCGTGGCGATGGACGCAATTATGACGCCGTTCCGGCAAGCGCGCTGACCGTCGGCGACGTCGTACTGGTCGAAACCAACGACCTGATCCCGTCGGACGGCGAGGTCGTGTCGGGCGTCGCCTCGGTCAACGAAGCGGCGATCACCGGCGAGAGCGCGCCGGTGATCCGCGAGGCGGGCGGCGACCGTTCCGCCGTCACCGCCGGGACCCGCGTCATCTCCGACGAAATCCGCGTCCGCGTGACCGTCGAGCCGGGCAAGGGCTTTCTCGACCGCATGATCGCGCTGGTCGAGGGAGCGGAGCGGCAGAAGACCCCGAACGAGATCGCACTGACGCTGCTGCTCGTCGGCCTCACCATCATCTTCCTGATCGCGGTCGCGACCATTCCGGGGTTCGCCAGCTATGCCGGCGGCAACATCCCCGTCGCGATCCTCGCCGCGCTGCTCATCACGCTGATCCCGACGACCATCGCCGCGCTCCTGTCGGCGATCGGCATCGCCGGCATGGACCGGCTGGTCCGTTTCAACGTGCTCGCCAAATCGGGCCGCGCGGTGGAAGCGGCGGGCGATGTCGACGTGCTGCTGCTCGACAAGACCGGCACGATCACCATCGGCGACCGTCAGGCATCCGAGTTCCGCGCGGTCGGCGGCACCAGCGAGGCCGAACTGGCCGAGGCGGCGCTGCTCGCCAGCCTCGCCGACGAGACGCCCGAGGGCCGCTCGATCGTCGTCCTCGCCCGCGACCGGTTCGACCTGAGACTGACGATGCCGTCGGGCGCGGAGGTCATTCCCTTCACCGCACAGACCCGCGTGTCGGGCATCCGGGACGGCGAGACCGTGATCCAGAAGGGCGCGGTCGATTCGATCCTGAAGGTGAGCGGCGGTGCCGGCGCCACCGCAGCCGCCACCGAACTGCGCCGCATCACCGATGAGATTGCGCGGGCCGGCGGCACGCCACTGGCGGTGGTGAAGGACGGCCGGCTGCTCGGCGCGATCTTCCTGAAGGACGTGGTGAAGGCCGGCATCCGCGAACGCTTCGGCGAACTGCGCGCCATGGGGATTCGTACGGTGATGATCACCGGCGACAACCCGCTGACCGCCGCCGCCATCGCTGCGGAAGCCGGGGTCGACGACTTCCTCGCCGAAGCGACGCCGGAGGACAAGCTGGCGCTGATCCGCAAGGAACAACAGGGCGGCAAGCTGGTCGCGATGTGCGGCGACGGCACCAACGACGCCCCCGCCCTTGCCCAAGCGGATGTCGGCGTGGCGATGAATACGGGCACGCAGGCCGCACGCGAAGCGGGCAACATGGTCGATCTCGACAGCGATCCGACCAAGCTGATCGAGGTCGTGGGGCTGGGCAAGCAGTTGCTGATGACCCGCGGGGCGCTGACGACCTTCTCGGTCGCCAACGACGTCGCGAAATATTTCGCGATCATCCCGGCGATGTTCGTCGCGCTCTACCCGACGCTCGGCGTGCTCAACGTCATGGGGCTGGCCTCGCCGCAATCGGCGATCCTGTCGGCGATCATCTTCAATGCGGTCATCATCCCGATGCTGGTGCCGCTGGCGCTGAAGGGTGTCACCTACAAGCCGATGGCGGCGGGGCCGCTGCTGTCGCGCAACCTCGCCATCTACGGTCTGGGGGGGCTGGTCGCGCCGTTTTTCGGCATCAAGCTCATCGATATCGTCGTCAGCGGCCTCGGCCTCGCGTAAGGAAGACGGACATGAACAAGGATTTCTCCTCCGCGCTGCGGCCGGCCATCGTGATGACGCTACTGTTCGCCACGCTGCTCGGCCTCGGCTATCCGCTGGCGATGACCGGGATTGGACAGGCGCTCTTCCCGGCGCAGGCCAATGGCAGCCTGGTCCGCGACGACGCCGGCCGCGTGATCGGGTCGAGTGTCGTCGGACAGGCCTTCACCACCGACCGCTATTTCCAGACCCGTCCATCGGCGGCAGGCAAGGGCTATGACGGACTCGCCTCGTCCGGCTCCAACCTCGGCCCGACGTCCAAGGCGCTGATGGAACGCGTAACGACAGACGTGGCGAAGCAGCGCGCGGAAGCGGTGAACGGCCCCCTGCCAGCCGACCTCGTGACCACCAGCGGATCGGGGCTCGACCCCGACCTGTCGCCAACCGCCGCGCTGGCACAGGCGCCCCGGGTCGCGCGGGTACGCGGGATCGGCGTCGATGCGGTCCGCCGCCTCGTGACGGAGACCACCGAAACCTCCGTCCTCGGCGACCCGACTGTCAATGTCCTCGCGCTCAACCGCGCACTCGACCGGCTGGCCCCCGCCCCGCGCTGATGCCGCCAGCCGACCCGCACCGTCCCGACCCCGACGCCCTGCTGCGCACCGCCGCGCAGGAGGGGCGCGGGCGGCTGAAGATCTTCCTCGGCGCGGCGCCGGGGGTCGGCAAGACCTATGAGATGCTGTCCGAAGGGGCGGCGCGCAAACGCGACGGCGTCGACGTGGTGGTCGGAGTCGTCGAGACGCACGGCCGGGTCGAGACCGAGGCGCTGACCCGTGGGCACGAAATCGTCCCCCGTCGCGACGTCGCCTATGAAGGCCGCACGCTGGGCGAGATGGACATCGACGCCATCCTGGCCCGTACCCCCCGCCTCGTCCTCGTGGACGAACTGGCGCACACCAACGCACCGGGCAGCCGCCATCCCAAACGCTATCAGGATGTCGAAGAACTGCTGGCCGCCGGCATCTCGGTCTATTCGACGCTCAACATCCAGCATGTCGAAAGCCTCAACGACGTCGTCGCCAGCTTCACCCGGGTCCGCGTCCGCGAAACCGTGCCCGACAGCATCCTCGAAGCCGCCGAGATCGAGGTCGTCGATATCCCTCCCGACGAGCTGATCGACCGGCTGAAGGCGGGCAAGGTCTATCTGCCGCAGGAGGCCACCCGCGCGCTCGACCATTTCTTTTCCAAATCGAACCTCTCGGCGCTGCGCGAACTGGCGCTGCGCCGCGCCGCACAGGCGGTCGACGCCCGAATGCTCGACGATGTTCGCGCGCTGGGGCTGGGCGGGACCTGGGCGGGCAGCGACCGGATCGTCGTCGCGATCAACGAACTGCCCGGCGCCGACAATCTGGTCCGCGCGGCCAAGCGCGTTGCCGACGGCCTGCGCGGCCCCTGGACCGCGCTGTTCGTCGAAACCCCGCGCACCGCCGCCTTCACGCCGGCGCAGCACGCCCGCGTCGCTGCGACGATGACCCTCGCGACTCAACTCGGCGCAGCGGTCGCGACCGTGCCGGCGCCCAATGTGGTGGACGGCATCCGCGGCTTTCTCTCCGATGCCCGCGCGACCCAGCTGGTGCTGGGCAAGTCGCGCCGGTCGCGCTGGTTCGAATTGCGGCATGGATCGGTCGTCGACCGGCTGGTGCGCGACACGCCGGGCGTGACGATCCACGTCCTGCCGGTCGAAGGCGAAGCGCCGCCCGACAGCCGCCGACAGCGCCCGATACATCCCTGGGGTACGGCCACCGGCTACGCGCTGACTACCGCGATGGTCGCCGGCATCACCGCGATCGCCAGCGCGCTGTTCCACATCCTCGAACTCGGCAATATCGGGATGCTGTATCTGCTCCCGGTGATGGTCGCCGCCAGCCTGCATGGGCTTCGCACCGGCCTGTTCGCCGGACTGGCCTCCAGCCTCGCCTACAACTTCTTCTTCCTGCCACCGGTCGGCACGCTCAGCATCAGCAATCCCGAAAATATCGTGTCGGTCGTGGTGCTGTTCGGTGTCGCCGTCGCGACCAGCCAGCTGACCGCGCGCGTGCGGGCGCAGGCCGATCTTGCCGCCGCCAGCGCGCGGACCAACGCGACGCTCGCCGGCTTCCTGCGCCAGATCGCGAGCGTAAACGACATCGACACCGCCGCGCGGATGATCTGCGACGATGTTCGACGGCTGCTCGGCGTACAGGTGCTGCTGCTGGGACCGGATCGCGCCAGCAACGTCGCAATCCTTGCCGCGACCGACCCGGCCTATCGGCTCGACACCATGGACCACGCCGCCGCAAACTGGGCCTATGAAACCGGCACGCCTGCCGGCAAGGGATCGGGCACGCTCACCGCCTCCGAATGGCTGTTCCACCCGCTGAAGGCCGGCGAACGGAGGGTCGGTGTACTGGCCATCGCCAATGAAAGTGGCGGCAATCCGGTCCGCCCCGACCAGCTTCCCCTGCTCTCCAGCCTCGCCGACCAATCCGCGCTCGTCCTCGAACGGCTGCGCCTGCAGGCCGAGATGCGCGACGTCGACGCCGTCCGTACCCGCGACCGGCTGCGCGCCGCACTGCTGTCGTCGGTCAGCCACGACCTGCGCACCCCGCTGACCGCCGTGATGGTCGCCGCCGACCAGCTGGGCCACGGCGTCACGCCCGAACTGGTCGGCACGATCCGGTCGGAAGCGGCGCGGCTGAACCGCTTCGTCGCCAACCTGCTCGACATGGCGCGGGTGGAGGCCGGCGCGATCCGGCTGAAGGTCGAGGCGACCGACCTCAGCGATGCTGTCGCCGGGGCCGCGCACGACGCGCGCGATGCGCTGGCGGGGCATGACGTCCGCCTCGACGTGCCGCCCGATCTGCCGCTGGTGCGCGTCGATCCGCAATTACTGCACCATTGCCTGCTCAATCTGCTCGACAATGCCGGGCGTTACGCCGATCCGGGCACCGAAATCGTGATCGAAGGGCGCAACCGCTATGGCGAGATCAGCCTGTCGGTCCGCGATCAGGGGCCGGGCCTTCCCCCCGGACAGGAGGCGCGCGTGTTCGAAACCTTTACCCGGCTGGAGGGGACCGATCGCTCGGCCGGCGGCACCGGGCTGGGCCTTGCCATCGTCAAGGCCTTTGCCGAAGCGATGGGGATGACCGTCACCGCCGCGAACCGACCCGATGGCGCCGGCGCTATCTTCTCACTGATCCTCCCGCCCGCCCTGCTGCTGCGCGACGTCGCGGGGAGCGCCGACTGATGCCCGCGAAAATTCTCGTCGTCGACGACGAAGCCGCCATCCGCCGTCTACTCCGCAACACCCTGGTCCGCGCAGGTTATGACGTCGTCGACGCCTGTAACGGTCGGGATGCCTTGCACGAAGCTGCAGCCGAACGCCCCGACGCGGTCCTGCTCGACCTCGGCCTGCCCGACCGCGACGGACTGAGCCTGATCCCGCTGCTGCGTGCGCAGGGCGACGCGGTCGTGCTGGTCGTCTCCGCGCGCGATGCCGTGGAGGAAAAGGTATCCGCGCTCGACCTCGGCGCCGACGACTTCGTCACCAAGCCGTTCGATACCGAGGAACTGCTCGCGCGCCTCCGGGTCGCGCTGCGGCATCGCCGCGCCAACGACCCCGCACGGCAGATCGTCGAGCGCGGCGACCTGCGCATCGACCTGGATCGTCGCACCGTATTCCGCGCCGGGGTCGAGCTCCACCTGACCCGCAAGGAACATGACGTGCTGGCGCAACTCGCCCGCCACATCGGCCGCATCGTGACGCACGAACGGCTGCTGACGACCTGCTGGGGTGGCGACGAGGACCCCCGCATCGAATATCTGCGCATCATCATCCGCAACCTGCGCCAGAAGCTCGAAGCCCCCGACCCGGTCGGCAGCGTCATCGCCAATGAACTGGGCGTCGGCTATCGGCTGCGGTCTGACAGCTGACCGCGATTTTGCCGCTTCGGCATCCGGCGGTATAGGCCGCACATGCACCGCCCGCCGAGTGAACCCGATATCGAAACCATGCTGCTCGGCCCGGTCCTGCCGGAGCGCGACTGCGGCGACTGCACTGCCTGCTGCACCCATCTGACGGTCAATTCGCCGGATTTCGCCAAGCCGGCCGGCATCGCCTGTTCGCACCTGACGCCAGGCGGATGCGGCATCCACGCAGTACGCCCGCATATCTGCCGGACCTGGTTCTGTGTCTGGCGCCGCCGCGCCGACCTGCCCGACGCCGCCCGGCCCGACCGCTCCGGCCTGCTCGTCTCGCTGAATTTCGTCGACCAGGCGCAGAATTGTCTGGAGGCGGTGTCGATCAATATCCGCATGCTGCCGGGCAGCGACGCAATCCGCAACGGGCTGGCCGCCGCGACGCTCGACCGCCTGTGCCGGGACCTGGTGCCGGTCTGGTTCAGCGACGGCGAGGAAAAGATGCTGATGCACCCGGCGGCCGACGTCGCCCGTCACGTCCTGTCCGACACCCCGCCGCCCGCCGCGCTCGCGCCAGAGGTAGCCGCTTGGCGCGAACGCTACGCCCTGTTCGGCGCCGATCGGACCGATGCCGACTGACGCAGACCGTCTGGGCTGACAACGTTATCATCCTGCAGTAAGTCGGGCGCGAACAGCGAACAGGAAACGGCTGGGGGACGATGATGCCAGTATCGACAAACGGACTGAATAGAACCATTGTGAACGTTCACTCGACTTCGATCGGAAAGCACCGCATGCCCGCCACTTCCCGCACCACCCTGCTGCGCCTGCTCGGCGGCACGTTGCTCGCCGGCAGCATCCTGTCGTCGCCCGCTTTGGCGCAGACGACCAACAACGCACCCAAGGCCGCTAGTGCGCCGACCGAAGGCCCGCAGCAGCGCCCATGGATGAACACCGCGCTCGACGCCGCGGCGCGGACCGAATTGCTGCTGAAGGAAATGACGCTCGACGAAAAGCTCCAGCTGACCTTCGGCTATTTCTCGACCAAGGCGGAATGGCAACGCTCGCCGATCAAGAACTGGCAGATGCCGAAGGACGGCCTGCCCGATTCCGCCGGCATCGTCCCGGGCATCCCGCGCCTCGGCATCCCGAACCAGTGGCAGACCGATGCCGGTGTCGGCGTCGCCAGCCAGCGTACGCAGACCCCGCGTCTGCGCACGTCGCTCCCCTCGGGCATCGCCACCGCCGCGACCTGGAACCCCGAACTCGCGCAGGCGGGCGGTGCGATGATCGGGAACGAGGCGTTTCTGTCGGGCTTCAACGTGCAGCTGGCCGGCGGCATGAACCTGATGCGCGAACCGCGCAACGGGCGGAATTTCGAATATGGCGGCGAAGACCCGCTGCTCGCGGGCATCATCACCGGCCACGAGATCAAGGGCATCCAGTCGCAGAACGTCGTTTCGACGATGAAGCATTTCGCCTTCAACGGGCAGGAAACGAACCGCTTCAACATCGACCACAGGATCGGCGAACAGGCCGCCCGCCAGTCCGACCTGCTCGCTTTCGAATTCGCGCTGGAGGTCGGCGATCCCGGATCAGTCATGTGCGCCTACAACCGCGTCAACGGCTTCTATGCGTGCGAGAATGACTGGCTGCTCAACAAGACGCTGAAGCAGGACTGGGGCTACAAGGGCTTCGTCATGTCCGACTGGGGCGCAACCCATTCGACGACGCAGGCGGCCAATGCCGGGTTGGACCAGCAATCGGGCTGGGCGTTCGACCGCTCGCCCTATTTCGCCGATGCGCTGCGCGAAGCGGTCAACAACGGCTATGTGCCCGAAGCCCGCGCGACCGACATGGCCCGCCGCATTCTGTGGGCGATGTTCGACAACGGCCTGTTCGACAAGCCGGTGGCCGGCGACCGCGCGACCACGATCGACTATGCCGCCCACGCCGCCGTCACCCGCGCCGATGCGGAAGAAGGCATCGTCCTGCTCAAGAACACGCCGGGCCTGCTGCCGTTGTCGCGCACGGCAAAGTCGATCCTCGTCATCGGTGCCCATGCCGATGTCGGCGTCCTGTCGGGCGGCGGGTCGAGCCAGGTCTATCCCTATGGCGGTCCGGTCAACGGCTTGGCCGTGCCGGACGAATTCCCCAGCGGCTTCCCCGGCCCCAAGCTCTACCACCCGTCCTCACCAGTGAAGGCGTTGCAGGCCCGCACCCGCGCCACCGTTACCTATCTCGACGGCAAGGACGTTCGCGCCGCCGCGGCCGCCGCGCGCAAGGCCGATGTCGTCATCGTGTTCGGTGAACAATGGACTGGCGAATCGATCGACGCGCCGAACCTGAACCTGCCCGACAATCAGGATGCGCTGATCGACGCGGTCGCGCGCGCCAACAAGCGCACCGTCGTCGTGCTCGAAACCGGCGGTCCGGTGCTGATGCCGTGGCTGCCAAAGGTCGGCTCAGTGCTCGAGGCATGGTATTCCGGCACCTCGGGCGGCGAAGCGATCGCCCGCGTCCTGACCGGCGAGGTCAACCCGTCGGGTCACCTGCCCGCAACCTTCCCCGCTTCGCTCGCCCAGCTGCCGCGTCCGGTGATCGAGGGCGATCCCAAGCTCGACCGCGATTCACACCCGATGGGCAATTACGATATCGAAGGCGCTGCGGTCGGCTACAAATGGTTCGACAAGACCGGCGCCAGGCCGCTGTTCCCGTTCGGCTACGGCCTCTCCTACACCAATTTCACGCTCGGCAAGCTGACCGCCACGCCGCAGGGCAAGAGCGTGTCGGCGAGCTTCACCATCACCAACAGCGGCAAGGTCCGGGGCAAGGGGCTGGCCCAGCTCTATGTCGCCGGCAACGGCTGGGAAGCACCCAAGCGGCTCGGCGGCTTCACCAAGGTCGATCTGGCCCCGGGTGAAAGCCGGTCGGTCACGCTGACCGTCGATCCGCGCCTGCTAGCGACCTTCGACAGCAAGACCCGCGGCTGGAACATCGCCGGCGGCGACTATCAGCTGCTGCTGGCCCATTCCGCGACCGACATCGCCGAACGGGCAACGGTGCGGCTGGCGCCCGCTACGCTCGACAATCGCGGGCGGTGATGGGACGTCCGGGGATCGGTCTCGATCCCCGGATCGTCCAACCAGACCACGCCATCTCCGTCACCCCGGGCTTGACCCGGGATGACGAGCTGGTGGATCGGTCCTGTCGCGCTCAAATTCGTCGTCCGCCGGACAAGCCGAGCCGGCCGGGTTTTACGCCATGAAGTGGGGAAGGTGACGCTCTCCGCAAAACAAAAAGGGCCGCGGTAGCATCTGCCACCGCGGCCCTTTTCGCAGCAATCGACGCGGCATCCCGCCGCGTGCGACTTACTTCTTGCCGAGCGTGAGACCGCCGAAGCGCTTGTTGAAGCGCGCGACCTGGCCGCCCGAATCCAGCATCTGGCCACGGCCGCCGGTCCATGCCGGGTGCGCCAGCGGGTCGATGTCCAGCTGCATCGTGTCGCCTTCCTTGCCCCAGGTGGAGCGGGTTTCGAACACCGTGCCGTCGGTCATCTGGACCTTGATCATGTGGTAGTCGGGGTGCGTGTCTTTCTTCATCGACTGTCTCCGCAAGCGGCTGGTTCCGACCAGCCCTGGAAAGGGGAAGGCGCGCCCGTACACGGACGCGCCCATAATAGCAATGATCGGTATCCGCCTACGCCTTGGGCGGGTCGGCGATCATCGCGGTGAATTCGCATTCGGCGGCCAGTTCGCCATCGATCCGCGCCTTGCCCGCGAACTTGCAGACCCGCGCGCGCTTCTGCACGAACTCCGCCTCCAGCGTCAGCAGCACGCCCGGCTCGACCGGCTTGCGGAACTTCACGCCGTCGATCGACATGAAATAGACCAGCTTGCCCGAGCCGGCGAGGCCGAGGCTTTCGACCGCGAGGATGCCGGCGGCCTGCGCCAGCGCCTCGACGATCAGCACGCCCGGCATGATCGGACGGCCGGGGAAATGCCCCTGGAAAAAGCCTTCGTTGATCGTCACCGCCTTGATCGCGGTGATCGACCGGTCGGGGATCAGCTCCGCGACACGGTCGACCAGCAACATGGGATAGCGATGCGGGATCGCCGCCATCACGCGCGTGATGTCGAGCGGTCCGATCGAGGTCGCTTCCCCTTCCATCGATCAGCGGCCTGCCGGGGCCGGACGTGCGCCGGCGGCGGGCGCGGTCGGGGCGGCCTGTGCCGGGGCGGTCACGCTGACGCTCGGCAGCTGCGCGTTGAGGGCGGCGAGCACCGCGTCGGTGATCTCGGTCGCCGGTGCGTTGTAGAAGCTGCTGCCCTTGTCGACGGCCAGCGTCGCGCCGCGCTGCTGCGCGACCTGGGTAATGATCGGGCCCAGCTTCGTGCCGATCTGTTCGCGGACATAGGCGATGTTGCGCTGGACCTGCTGTTCCTGCTGGCCGATCTGCTGCTGCGCCTGCTGCTGGCGCTGCTCGAAGGTGCGGATGCGGGTCTGGAGCGCGGCGTCCGGGTTGCCCTTGGCGGCGGTCACGGCGGTCTGCAGCGACTGCGCTTCGGTCTGCAGCGGCTGGCCGAGCGAGGTCGCGAGCGACTGGAGCTGGGTGCGCTGCGTCTGGAGCTGCGCGGTTGCCGCCTTGCACGCGGTGCAGTCGCGGAAGATCCGCTCCGAATCCACGACGGCGATCTTCGCGTCGGGCAGCGCCTGGGCGAACGCCGGGGCGGTCGGAAGGGCGAAAACGAATGCGGCGACAGCCGCCTTGGTGAAGCTACGCATCAGAATTGGGTTCCTACGTTGAAAGTAATGAGTTTCTTGTCGTCGCCCGGCTGGCTCAGCAACGCCTTGGCAAGGTCGATGCGCAGCGGCCCGAACGGCGAGTTCCAGTTCACCCCGATACCGATCGACAGGCGCGGGCGAGCCGAATCGCCAAGGAACTGTTCGAGGAAGGGATCGGTGGTCGACACGGCAAGCGTGTTCGCTTCACCGCCGGCGCACGTGCCACCGATCGTCGCCGAGTAACCGACCGCACAGGTGGTCTGGCGGAATGCCGTTGCGCCCGACGCGTCGGTGAACTGGTTGTTGTAGACCTGCTGACCGTTGATCTTGGTCGGCTGGCTGAACGGCAGCAACGACGGCGACCCGTCCTTGTTGAACCGCAACGTGCCATCGGCATTCTTCGCCTGCTCGAACTGAACGGTCGGCAGCGGACGGGTGACGCCGAACAGCGCACCGGCCTGGATGAAGATCGACGGACGCAGCCCCAGCTCGGCGATGCCCGATCCCAACGGCGGCTCGAGTTCGAGCTTGCCGAGATAATAGGCCTTGCCGCCCAGCGGGTCGTTCAGCACCTGATCGCGTGCGGTGATCAGCGCCTGATCGCCCCCGGCGACCGACCCGGTGTAACGCTGCCGCTGGATGCGCGGGCCGACGCCGCGAATGTCGAAGCCGCGGAACTGCGGTTCACCCAGATAGAAGCGATCGACGATGCGGACCGGATCGATTCCCTCGCCCGGGCTCTTCTGGAGCGCGTGGATATAGCCGCCCTCGATACCGGCCGACAGGACGAACCCGCCGAGATTCCAGTATTTGTCGAAGTCGCCGCGCACGCGGGCATAGCGCACGTCGCCGCCCAGACCGGCAAAGTCGACGCCGGTCACCAGCCGCTGGCCACGCGACGGGCGCAGGCGGTTGTTGAGATTGTCGAAGATCAGATTCGCGCCGACGATGCTCGACAAACGGTTGCCGATTGAATCGCACAGATAGCGCCCGGCCTTCAACGGGTCGCAGACGCCGTCGGTGAAATAGGTCGCCTCGTCCAGCCCGACATTGTCCTGGCTCAACTGATAGCGGCCCGACAGCGTCCAGAACTCGGTCAGCGGCACGCTCGCCACGACCTGTCCGCCGGTCGAAATCTGCGAATAGAGCGAGTTGCGGCCGGTGCCGAGGAAGTTGAACGAATTGAAATCGCGGCGGAACAGCGTACCGCCCAGCGCGATATTCTTGTCGAACAGATAGGGTTCGGTGAAGCCCAGCTCGATCGACTTCTGATAGGTCGAATAATTGACCGACGCCTGAAGGTCCTGCCCCTTGCCCCGGAAATTCCGTTGGCGGATCGACGCCTGGATGATGAAGCGTTCGAGGCTGGAGAAGCCGGCCGACAGCGTCAGTTCGCCGGTCGACTTTTCCTCGACATTCGCCGCCAGGATGATCCGGTCGGGCGAGGACCCTTCCTTGCGCTCGATTTCGAACTTGTCCTGGAAATATCCCAGCGAATTGATGCGGTCCTGCGAACGCTTGATCAGGAACGCGTTGAACGCGTCCCCTTCGGCCACGCGGAATTCGCGACGGATCACGCGGTCCTGCGTCTGCGTATTGCCGGTGATGTCGATCTTCTCGACATAGGTGCGGTTGGCTTCGTTCAGGAAGAACGTGATCGCCATGGTCAGGTTTTCGCGGTCCGGCTGATATTCCGGGCGCACGTCGGTGAACGCATAGCCGAACAGCCCGGCATATTCGCTCAGTTGGTCGATCGCGTCTTCGGTCAGCTTCGCGTTGTACCAGTCGCCCTTCTTCATCGGCAGCGACTTGGTCAACGATGCGTTGTCGAAGTCGCGGATCGCGCTTTCGACCGCCACATCGCCGAATTTGTACCGCTTCCCTTCCTCCACCACGTAGGTGATGATGAAGTCTTCCTTGTCCGGCGTCAGTTCGGCAACGGCCGAGATGACGCGGAAATCGGCATAGCCGTTGGTCAGGTAGAATTGGCGCAGCTTCTGCTGGTCGTAGGCGAGGCGATCCTGATCATAGCTCGTGTTCGAGCTGAAGATGCGCCACGGCCGCGACTCCTTGGTCGCCATCTCGCCGCGCAGCTCGCTGTCGCTGAACACCTCGTTGCCGAGGATGTTGATCTGGCGGACCTTGGACTTCGGCCCTTCCTGGATTTCGAAGATTACGTCGACGCGGTTCTGGTCGAGCATGACCATCTTCGGCTCGACATTCGCCGCGAACCGGCCCTGACGGCGATACAGCTCGACGATCCGCGCCACGTCGGCACGGACGGCGGTACGGGTGAAGATCTGCCGCGGGGCGAGCTTGATCTCCTTGGTGATCTTGTCGTCCTTCAGCCGCTTGTTGCCTTCCAGCACGACGCGGTTGATGATCGGGTTCTCGCGCACCCGGACGATGATGTCGCTGGTCTCGGCGCCCTCGATCTCGACATTGGCGAGCAGGTCCGACGCGTACAGGTCCTTGATCGCCTGATCGAGCGTTTCCGCGGTGTACGGAATGCCGACGCGCAGCTTGGTATAGGACAGCACCGTGTCCGGTTCGATACGCTGTGCGCCTTCGACCCGGAGCGAGCGGATGGTACGGGTCGGCGCGACGGGCGCCGCCGGCGCCTGCGCGGTGGGCGGCTGGACTGCCGGGGCAGCAGCGGCCGGGCGCGTCTGGGCCGAGGCGGCCGTGCCCGAGAGCATCGTGCTCGCGAGCAGCGCGACGCCATGCGCGCCGTAAATCGAAAACTTGCTTGCCGTCACCAAACCCACCCCAACCGGAGGAACTTTCCAAACAGGACGATTGCGCCCTGCCCTAACCGCGTCAGCCGATCAAGCCGGCCAGCCCACGCCACACGCCGAACGCCCCCAGATCGTTCACCGTGACGAAAATCATCAATGCAAGCAACAGCGCCAATCCGCCGCGGAACGCCCACTCCATCGTCTGCGGGCTGACCGGCCCGCGCTTCACCGCTTCGATGGCGTAGAAGAACAGGTGGCCGCCATCCAGCATCGGAACTGGCAACAAGTTGATGAACCCCAAGTTAATGGATACGAACGCCACGAACGTCACCAGCGCCGGCCAACCGAGCGACAGCTGTTCGCCCGACGTCTTGGCAATGCGCAAGGGGCCGCCCATTTCGTCCATCGAACGCCGCCCGGTGATGATCTGCCACAGCCCGTCGACGGTCCCGCGCAGGATCGCACCGACCATCCGCGTGCCTTCGGCTGGCGCCTGCCAGAGCGGCAGCGGGGCATAGACCGGAGGCCCACGCTCGATGCCGAACCGGCCGATCTTCGCTTCGTTGCCGAACCGGTCGCGCTGTACCACCGAACCGATGACGGCATCGGTCTTCTGCGCCGCTCCGCCGCGCAGATACTCCACCGTCACCCGTTCGCCCGGATGCATCGCGGTATAGAAGGACAGGTCCGAAAAGGTTTCGATCGTCCGCCCGTCCAGCGCCGCGATCCGGTCCCCCGGCTGCAATCCGGCGCGGTCCGCAGCACTGCCCTGCACCACACCGCCGACTGTGGCCGGCGTGCGATCCACGCCATAGGCTGCGGCAAAGCCACCCAGGATCAGGACTGCGAGCAACAGGTTCACCGCCGGCCCCGCCGCAACGATGATCGCCCGCTGCCATACCGGCTTGGCCTGAAACGTGCGAGCGCGCTCATGGGCCGGCAGTTGCAGCCATTCCGCATCCGGCTGCGACGCCGGGTTCATGTCGCCGGCAAAGCGGACATAGCCCCCCAGCGGTAGCCATCCGAACTTCCACCGGGTGCCGTGCCGGTCGGTAAAGCCGGCAATCTCCCGGCCGAACCCGACCGAAAACGCATCGACCTTCACACCGAACCAGCGTCCGGCGGCATAATGGCCAAGCTCGTGCAGGAACACCAACGGCCCCAGCACCAGCAGGAACGCGATGATGGTCATCAACAGTCCGGGGGATTCGATCAAGCGACGCCGTCCTTCACACGCTCGCCCGCCAACACCCTTGCCTCCGCATCGATCGTCAGCACGGCGTCGAGCGTCTGCGGCTTCGGCGGATCGAAGCGATCCAGAACATCCGCGACGATTGCGGCAATTTCGAGGAAGCCGATCCGCCGGTCGAGAAACGCCGCCACCGCGACTTCATTCGCCGCGTTCAGGATCGCCGGCCGCGCCCCGCCCGCCGACAGCGCGGCACGGGCCAGCGCGAGAGCGGAGAAGCGCACCATGTCGGGCGCCTCGAAATCCAGCCGCCCGATCCGGGCAAGATCGAGCCGTTCGCACGGCGTATCCATCCGGTCGGGCCAGGCGAGCGCGTGCGCGATCGGCACGCGCATGTCCGGCGACCCCAGTTGCGCCAGTGTCGACCCGTCGACATATTCGACCATCGAATGGATCACCGACTGGCGATGGACCAGCACGTCGAGCTGTTCGGGGCTGACGGGGAACAGGTGATACGCCTCGATCAGTTCGAGGCCCTTGTTCATCATCGTCGCCGAATCGACCGAAATCTTGGCGCCCATCGACCAATTGGGATGCGCCACCGCCTGTTCGGGCGTGATGGCGCGCATCTCTTCCAGTGATCGCTCGCGGAACGGCCCGCCGCTCGCGGTCAGGATGATGCGGCGGATGCGCTCGGGCGGGCAATCGTCGAGGCACTGGAAGACCGCATTATGCTCGCTGTCGACCGGCAGCAGCGTGGTGCCCGCCCGGCGCGCCGCCGCCATCATCACATCGCCGGCCGAAACCAGGGCTTCCTTGTTGGCAAGCGCCACCGCGCCACCGCGCGCCAACGCTGCCATGACCGGCTTCAGCCCCGCGGTGCCGACGATCGCCGCCATGGTCCAGTCGACCGGCCGCGCCGCCGCTTCGACCACCGCCTGCGCGCCGCCCGCCGCCTCGATCCCGCTGCCGTCCAGCGCGTCGCGCAACGCCGGCAGACAGGCTTCGTCGCCGACCACCGCCAGCGCCGCGCCGACCCGGCGTGCAGCGGCTGCCAGCTTGCCGACGTCACGATGTGCCGTCAGCGCCTCGACCGCGAAATCATCGGGATTGCGCTCGATCAGGTCGAGCGTCGACGACCCGACCGATCCGGTCGCGCCCAATATGGTAACCCGCTTCATGCCAGATACAGCCCCGCCAATACCATCAGCGCCGCAGCCGGCGCGACGGGAACCAGTCCGTCCAAACGATCCAAGACGCCGCCATGGCCGGGCAGGACGTTGCCCGAATCCTTGACCCCGGCCTTGCGCTTCAGCTGGCTCTCATACAGGTCGCCCATCTGCGCCAGTACCGCCAGCAGCGGCGTCGCCAGCACCAGATGCAGCGGCAGTCCGGCATATTGCAGCACGCCCGCCAGCACCGACGCGGCGATTACGCCGCCGATCAGTCCGGCCCAGGTCTTGTTCGGGCTGATCGTCGGCGCAAGCTTCGGCCCGCCGATCGACCGGCCCGCGAAATAGGCGCCGATGTCGCATGCCCAGACCAGCGCCATCGCCCAGAAGGCGAGCAGCAGCCCGTCGCCCTGCCCGCGCAGGAACACGACCGCCAGCGCCGGCGCCCCGCAATAGACGATGCCACGCGCCAGCCCCGGCAGGCGGGTCGTGATGACGACGAAGAACGCAGCGCCAATAATCAGCCCCAGCGCCAGGAAACTCGCTCCCGCCGCCAGCGGCGACAGGATCGCCAGCGGCACGGTCAGCGCGAACTGCGCCAGCCGCTTATGCTCGCGCGAGACTTTGTGCAGGTCGGCCCATTCGGCCATCATGAACAGGGTGCCGATCGCGACCAGCAGCCAGAACACGAAACCGCCCAGCCACAAGGCGGTCGCCGCCACCGCAATCATGCCGACACTGGCCAGCGTCCGCGTGGCAAGGTCGGATTTGCGCCGCGCAACCGGATCGGCGGCGGGATCGGGAATCACAGGCCCCCGAACCGGCGCTGCCGCTGGCCATAGGCGGCGATCGCCTGCGCCAGGCACTCGCCGTCGAAATCGGGCCACAGCGTGTCGACGAACAACAGCTCGGCATAAGCCGCCTGCCACAACAGGAAGTTCGACAGGCGCTGTTCCCCCGACGTGCGGATCATCAGGTCGAGCGGCGGCAGGCCATCGGTATCGAGTTCACGGTCGATCGCCGCCTCGTCGATCGCCGACACGGGCATCCCGGCCGCAACCTTTTCCGCCAGCCGCCGCGCCGCCGCGACCAATTCGGCCTGCGCGCCATAGTTCAGCGCGATGGCCAGGATCGGCCCGGTGTTGGTCGCCGTCCGCGCCACCGCGTCGTCGATCAACTCGACCAAGTCGGCCTTGAGCGCGCGGTAATTCCCAAGGATGCGCAGCCGCACGCCCTCGCGCGTCAGTTCCTTGATCTCGTTCTTCAGGAAATGGCGCAGCAACCCCATCAGGTCGCCGATTTCCTCTTCCGGCCGGCGCCAATTCTCCGACGAGAAGGCATAGAGCGTCAGCGCCTCGATGCCCTGTTCGCGCGCGGCCCGGGTGATGCGACGCACCGCCTCCACGCCCTGCCGATGGCCCGCCACGCGCGGCAGGCGCCGGGCCTTCGCCCAGCGGCCGTTGCCGTCCATGATGATCGCCACATGACGCGGAATGGATGCGGAGGAATGCAGGCCCGGTTCGTCGGCATGGGCCGGAACCGGAGCACGCGCGGCGAACGACGTCACTTGCCGAGGATTTCCTTTTCCTTGGCATCGGCCGCCGCATCGATCTCGGCGATCGTGGCGTCGGTCAGCTTCTGGACCTCGGTCTCGTGGCGCTTGCGCTCGTCTTCCGAATAGACGCCCTTCTTCTCGTCGGTCTTCAGGCTTTCCATGCCGTCGCGACGGACGTTGCGCACGGCGATACGCGCCGATTCCGCATATTTGCCGGCCAGCTTCGCCAGTTCCTTGCGACGCTCCTCGGTCAGGTCGGGGATCGGCAGGCGCAGCGTCTGGCCGTCGACGATCGGGTTGAGGCCGAGACCGGCCGAACGGATCGCCTTGTCGGCCGGGCCGACATTCGACTTGTCCCACACCTGGACCGACAGCATGCGCGGCTCGGGCGCCGACACGGTCGCGACCTGGTTCAGCGGCATGTGCGCGCCGTACACCTCGACCATCACCGGATCGAGCAGCGATACCGCCGCCCGCCCGGTGCGCAGACCGCTCAGGTCGCCCTTCAGCGATTCCACGGCACCGGCCATCCGGCGCTCCAGATCGGCCTTGTTATATGCGGCCATAACCGACTTCCTTCTGAATCAAGCGTTGTTCTGGACGATCGTCGACACACCTTCGCCCGCCAGCACGGCGGCAAGGTTGCCTTCGTCGCGAATGTTGAAGACGACGATCGGGATATTGTTGTCGCGGCACAGCGCCACCGCCGACGCGTCCATCACCTTCAGGTCGTCGGCCAGCACGCGCCCGAAGCCCAGCGTGTCGTAGCGCTTGGCGGTCGGCACCTTCTTCGGGTCCGCGTCATAGACGCCGTCGACACTGGTGCCCTTGAACAGCGCCTCGCAACCCATTTCGGCGGCGCGCAGCGCGGCGGTGGTATCGGTGGTGAAGAACGGGCTGCCAGTGCCGGCGGCGAAGATCACGACGCGCCCCTTCTCCATGTGGCGCACCGCGCGACGGCGGATATAGGGCTCGCACACCGACGCCATCGGGATCGCCGACTGGACGCGGGTTTCGACGCCGATCTGTTCCAGTGCGTTCTGCATGGCGAGCGCGTTCATCACGGTCGCGAGCATGCCCATATAATCGGCGCTCGCGCGCTCGAAGCCCGCCGCAGCCCCGGCGACACCGCGGAAGATGTTACCGCCGCCGACCACGACGCACACCTCATGCCCTTCGCCCCGCGCGGCCTTGATCTCGCGGGCGACGCGGTCGCACATCGCGGGGTCGATGCCGAACTGGCCCGATCCCATCAGCACTTCGCCGGACAGTTTCAGGAGGATACGATTGAAGCGGGGACGGGTCATGAAACCTGCAAAGTTGGCTGGATTGGAGCGCGGCGGACCCTAGCCGCGACCGCCCGCAAAGCCAAGCGGCCATTGGCCGATACGACAAGGGCCGCAGGTGCATATCACACCTGCGGCCCCTGCCTTTGCCGGATCGGCGGGTAGGACCTTACTTGGTCAGGCCGGCCGTGGCGGCGACTTCGGCGGCGAAGTCGCTCTCTTCCTTCTCGATGCCTTCGCCGAGCTGGAAGCGGACATAGTCCTTCAGCACGATGGTCGTGCCCGCGTCCTTGGCCGCCTTGGCGACGACGTCCGCGACCGGCGTCTTGCCGTCCATCACGATCGGCTGGCTCAGCAGCGCGTTTTCCTTGGCGAACTTCTTCACCGAACCTTCGACCATCTTGGCGATGATGTCGGCCGGCTTACCCGATTCGGCGGCCTTTTCGGTCGCGATCTGGCGCTCACGCTCCAGGATGTCCTGGTCCAGACCGCTCTCGTCCAGCGCCAGCGGGAAGGCAGCGGCGATGTGCATCGCGATCTGCTTGCCCAGCGGTTCGAGGACGTCGACGCCGGCGTCCGATTCCAGCGCGACCAGCACGCCGATCTTGCCCAGGCCGGGGGCGGCGGCGTTGTGGACATACGGGATCACCGCGCCCTTGGCGACTTCGACGGCCTTCGCGCGACGCAGCACCTGGTTTTCGCCGATGGTCGAGATGTTGGCGACCAGCGCGTCCTCGACGGTGCCGCCGTTCGGCATCGCCTGGCCCTTCAGCGCCTCGATATCGTCGCCCTTTTCCAGCGCGATCGCGACGACGTCACGAACGAAGCTCTGGAACTGGTCGTTCTTGGCGACGAAGTCGGTCTGGCTGTTGACTTCGATCGCAACGCCCTTGGTGCCGGCGACGGCAACGCCGACCAGACCTTCGGCCGCGGTGCGGCTCGACTTCTTGGCGACGGCGGCAAGGCCCTTGGTACGCAGCCAGTCGACGGCGGCTTCCATGTCGCCATTATTCTCGGACAGCGCCTTCTTGCAGTCCATCATGCCTGCGCCCGAGCGCTCACGCAGTTCCTTGACGGCGGCGGCGGTAACTTCTGCCATGATCAGGCTCCTGATTGGTGTTCGATATGCTTGCGGGCGAGGCAGCGCGTGTTCCGCCCTGCCCCGCCCGCACGTCAGTTCCGTGACAGCTTACGCTTCGACAGCGGCTTCCGGCTCGGCGGTCAGCACTTCCTCTGCCGGCGGCTCGTCCATCGCGCCCAGGTCGCGGCCCGAATGGGCCATCGCCTGCTGCCCGCCACGGGTCGCGGCGATCGCCACGGCTTCGCAGTACAGGCGGATCGCACGGCTCGCGTCATCGTTCGCGGGCACCGGGAAGGCGATGCCGTCCGGCGACACGTTCGAATCGAGGATCGCGACGACCGGGATACCTAGCGTGTTGGCTTCCTTGATCGCCAGCTCTTCCTTGTTCGCGTCGATCACGAACATGATGTCGGGAATGCCGCCCAGATCGCGGATACCGCCGAGCGACAGCTCCAGCTTGTCCTTCTCGCGGGTCAGGTTCAGCACTTCCTTCTTGGTCAGGCCGTGCGTGTCACCCGACAGCTGCTCTTCGAGCGCCTTGAGACGCTTGATCGAGTTGCTGATCGTCTTCCAGTTGGTGAGCATGCCGCCCAGCCAGCGATGGTTGACGAAATGCTGGCCCGACTTGCGCGCTGCTTCGGCGATCGGCTCCTGCGCCTGGCGCTTGGTGCCGACGAACAGGACCTTGCCGCCCGACGCGACGGTCGACGACACGAATTCGAGCGCGCGTGCGAACAGCGGCACGGTCTGCGACAGGTCGAGGATGTGGACGCCGTTACGATCGCCAAAGATGTACGGCTTCATCTTCGGGTTCCAGCGGTGGGTCTGGTGGCCGAAGTGCGCGCCCGATTCGAGCAGCGCCTGCATGGTGACGACGGGTGCCGCCATAGGATAATTCCTTCCGGTTGATCCTCTGGGAAGCAGGAACCCTTGTTTGGGCCTTAGGCCCGGGCACCGGTATATGCGCTTCCCATGTGGGGTTGAGACGGCGGCCCTTAGCGGAACATCGGCGGGCGATCAAGACTTGACGATGGAACGATATGAGAACATACAGGGTTCAGACACGGACCATGGAACAAGAACTCAACTAACCTGTTGAGGGGGCTTGCGATTTCATGGTCGCATGATCGGGGAGTTTCGAGATGGCCCTGTTGGTTTCTGCGTTGTTCGCTTTCGGTTTCATCGTCGCGGTGGCGACGATCTTCGCCACCATCGTTCCGGCAAAGGACCGCATCCTTCGCCTGCTGCTGCGTGGCCCGGAATGGACGATCGACCCACTGCCCCCGGTACGGCTGACATCGCGCCGTGGCGTTATCCGCCAGCGCGCCGCTACGGCCGCTGCGCAGCCGCTTCGCGTAGCCGCCTGACCCGCGCATAGCTGCGAATGCTGAACGGCAGCGTCACCAGATAGGCGACGCATACTGCCGTGAGCGTTTCCCACGCGGCGGACACCAACGCAGCCGCAACGATCACCACGCCGACAATCGCTTCGAACCGGATGTTCGGACGCAGCTTGAGCGACGACCAGCTATAGGTGGCGAGGCTCGACACCATCAGGAAGGCGACGAACGCCACCCAGGGGGCGACCAGCCACGGCGACCGGAACAGGTCCTCGCCTGACCAGATCCAGATGTATAGCGGCAGCATGGCCAGCCCGGCACCCGCCGGGGCAGGAATGCCGGTCAGGAATCCGGCGGACTTGTGCGGCTGATCGGCCACGTCGATCCGCGCGTTGAATCGGGCGAGGCGGAGCGCGGTGAATACCGCATAGACCAAAGATACGATCCATCCGATCCGCGGCTCGGTCAGCAGCGACCAGAGGTACAGGATCAGCGCCGGCGACACACCGAACGAGATCGCGTCGGACAGCGAATCGAGCTCCGCGCCGAACTTGCTCTCGCCGCGCACCAGTCGCGCGACCCTGCCGTCCAGCCCGTCGAGCACCCCGGCGAGCAGCACCATCAGCACGGCGCGCTCCCACTCGCCGCCAATGGCGAAACGGATGCCGGTCAGGCCGGAACACAGCGCCAGCGCGGTGATGGCATTGGGCGCGAAGGCACGCAGCGGAATACCGCGCACGGGAAGCTGGCGACGCATCCTCACTGTGCCACACCGACGGGGGCGGCAAGTCCCGGTCGTCCCAGTACCGTTTCACCGGCAACGCTGCGCTGGCCCAGCGCAACCTGCGGCTCGATCCCTTCGGGCAGGAACACGTCGACGCGGCTGCCGAAGCGGATCAGGCCGATCCGCTGTCCTGCCGCGACGAAATCCCCCGGCTTCACGAAGCCGACGATCCGCCGCGCGACCAGCCCGGCAATCTGGGTGAAGCCGACCCGCTGCCCATCCAGTCCCTCGACCACGATATGCTGGCGCTCATTCTCGTCGCTTGCCTTGTCGAGATCGGCGTTCAGGAACTTGCCGGAAATATAGACGACCTGCCGCACCGTGCCCGCGATCGGCGTACGGTTGATGTGCACGTCGAACACCGACATGAAGATCGACACCCGCACCAGCGGCTGATCGCCAAGACCGTTGGGGCCGCGCAACTCCGGCGGCAGTTCGACCCGCTGGATCATCGTGACCATGCCATCGGCCGGCGCGACGATCAGGCCTTCGCCCTGCGGCGTCGTGCGGATCGGATCGCGAAAGAAGGAGGCGACCCACAAGGTCACCAGCCCCATCGGCCATGCCAGCGTCTCCCATGCCATGAAGGCGAAGAAGGCGGTGATGACGGCGGCGATGAGGACGTATTTGCGCCCTTCGGGATGAACCGAGGGCCAGCGCCACTTGACGGTCGTGGTGCCGACCGCGGGCTTTTCGAGCGATGCCATGAAGCGTGGTGTAGCCAAGGCGGGTCGTGCTGACAACCGCCCCGCTCCGCCCGCCCGGTTGATCCCGCGCCAACGACCCCCTAAGGCCCTCGCAACCGCAACAATATCGAGAGCAGGCGCATGGCGAAGATCAAGGTCAAAACCCCGGTCGTGGAGATCGACGGCGACGAAATGACCCGCATCATCTGGGCATGGATTCGCGAACGGCTGATCCTCCCCTATCTCGATATCGACCTCGAATATTATGACCTGGGCATCGAGAGGCGCGACGAGACCGACGACAAGATCACGGTCGACAGCGCCAAGGCGATCCAGAAGTATGGCGTCGGCGTGAAGTGCGCCACGATCACCCCCGACGAAGCCCGCGTCGAGGAATTCGGCCTGAAGAAGATGTGGCGCTCGCCCAACGGCACGATCCGCAACATCCTGGGCGGCGTGGTCTTCCGCGAACCGATCGTCATCTCGAACGTGCCGCGCCTGATCCCGGGCTGGACCAAGCCGATCGTCGTCGGCCGCCATGCATTCGGCGACCAGTATAAGGCGACCGATTTCAAGGTGCCGGGTGCGGGCAAGCTCACCATGAAGTGGGAAGGCACCGACGGGCAGGTGATCGAGGAGGAAGTGTTCGACTTCCCCGCCGCCGGCGTCGCCATGGGCATGTACAATCTCGACGAATCGATCCGTGACTTTGCCCGCGCGTCGATGAACTACGGCCTCGGCCGTGGCTGGCCGGTGTATCTGTCGACCAAGAATACGATCCTGAAAGCGTATGACGGCCGCTTCAAGGATATCTTCGAGGAAGTATTCGCGACCGAATTCAAGGATCAGTTCCAGGCCGCCGGCATCGAATATCAGCATCGCCTAATCGACGACATGGTTGCATCGGCGCTGAAGTGGCACGGCGAGTTCGTCTGGGCCTGCAAGAACTATGACGGCGACGTGCAGTCTGACCAGGTCGCGCAGGGTTTCGGTTCGCTCGGCCTGATGACTTCGGTTCTGATGTCGCCGGACGGCAAGACGATCGAAGCCGAAGCCGCCCACGGCACCGTTACGCGACACTATCGCCAACATCAGCAGGGCAAGGCGACCTCGACCAACCCGATCGCGTCGATCTTCGCCTGGACCGGCGGCCTGAAGTATCGCGGCAAGTTCGACGGCACGCCGGAAGTCACCAAGTTCGCCGAGACGCTGGAAAAGGTCTGCATCGAAACCGTCGAAGCCGGCCACATGACCAAGGATCTCGCGATCCTGATCGGCCCGAACCAGCCGTGGATGACCACCGAACAGTTCTTCGAACAGGTTCGCGTCAACCTCGAATCGGCGATGGGCGCGCAGAGCTGATCCGTCCCCATCATCGGTAGAGGCGAACGGCGTTCATCCCCGCGGATGGGCGCCGTTCGTGCGTTAGCGGTTGCCGCGTCCGTGCCGCATCCGCAACAATGCCGCCATGCCATTGCCGATTGATTCGACGCCGTTCAGCGATTCGCTGGTCATTCTGGGGGCCGCCGGCCTCGTCATTCCCGCGTTTGCCCGCTTTCGGGTCAACCCGGTCATCGGGTTCATTCTGGTCGGCGTGCTCGTCGGCCCCTTCGGCCTCGGCGCGCTGGTCGACCGTGCGCCCTGGCTGTTCCACATCACCATCACCGACCGACATTCGATCGAACCCTTCGCCGAATTCGGCATCGTCCTCCTGTTGTTTTCGATCGGCCTCGAACTGTCGTTCAAGCGCCTCTGGGCGATGCGCCGGCAGGTGTTCGGACTGGGCGCCGCCGAACTGTTCGGATCGGCGCTGCTGATTGGCATCGCGCTGATGGTACTGGGTCAGGCAACCGCGGGTGCGATCGGGCTCGGCCTCGCCCTCGCACTTTCATCGACCGCGTTGGTGCTGCCGATGGCAGGCACGACCGGACCGGTCGGCCGCACCGCCTTCTCCATGCTGCTGTTCGAGGATCTGGCGCTCGTCCCGATCATCTTTGCGCTCGGCGCGCTCGCTCCGACCGCGACCGATGACGGCTGGGTCGGCCTTGCCAATACCGCGATGTGGGGCGGCTTGAGCGTCGTCGGCCTCTATGCCGCCGGCCGCCTGTTCCTGCCACGCCTGTTCGCGCAGGCAGCCCGGACCAAGAGCCCCGAGCTGTTCCTGTCCGCCAGCCTGCTCGTCGTCATCGTCGCCAGCCTCGTCACGACCGCAGCCGGCCTGTCGCCGATCGTCGGAGCGCTGCTCGCCGGCCTGCTGATCGCCGAAACCGAATATCATAGCGAGGTCGAGGTCATCACCGCGCCATTCAAGGGACTGGCGCTGGGCGTGTTCCTGATCACCGTCGGCATGAGCCTCGACCTCGCGACTATCGCCGACAACTGGCCCGAACTGCTTGGCGCCATCGCCGGCGTGGTCGTGCTGAAGGCGGTCGTTACCAGCGGGCTGCTGTGGTTCAACGGCGTGCGCCCTGGCACCGCAACCGAAACCGGCCTGCTGATGTCGAGCCCGTCGGAAACGACGCTGATCGTGCTGGCCGCCGCGACGCAGGCGCAGCTGATCCAGTCGTCGACTGCCGCCTTCTGGCAGACGGTCACTGCCATCGGTCTGACCATCACGCCGCTGCTGGCGACGCTGGGCAAGCGGGTGTCACGCCGGATCGAGCATCGCACGGGTACGCCGGAGGAAGCCCCGGTCGAAACCGCCGCCGCACGCGTCGTGATCATCGGGTTCGGGCGTGTGGGTCGGCTGGTCGCCGAAATGCTCAAGACCCACGGCAAGAGCTATATCGCGGTCGATTCAGACATCGACAACGTCGCGGCGGCACGCGCGGAAGGGCATCCGATCCTGTTCGGCGACGTATCGCGTTCCGAACTGGTCGATCGCCTGGACCTCGGCCGTGCGTCTGCCCTGGTGCTGACGATGGACGATCCCGTGCTGACCGTGCGGTTGACGCGCCGGGTTCGCGGCTGGGTGCCGAACCTGACGATCCTCGCCCGCGCTCGGGACGCGACCCATGCCGCCGAACTCTATGCAGCCGGGGTCAGCGACGCGGTGCCCGAAACGCTCGAAAGCTCGCTGCAATTGTCTGAAGCGGTGCTGGTCGATCTCGGCGTCGCGATGGGACCGGTGATCGCCTCGATCCACGAAAAGCGTGACGAATTGCGCCAGACGATCCGCGAGCAGGCCGATCTGGAACGCGAACCCCGTATCCGCCGCCTGCGCCGGATCGACGATCCTGTGTGACTTAAGAGAAGGTCGCCAGTCCTGCCGATGCGGGACTGGCGACGAAGGATCAGCCGCGGCCGATCAGCCGGCGGGCAATGGCATCCGCGACGTCCGAATGCGGCTTGCCGCTGGCTTCGCTCTCGTCCCACACCTGCACCAGCCGGTCGGGGATGCGCGCAATGCGGGCCTCGACCTCGGCACGGTTGCCCTGGCCGAGATATTCCAGCGCGACGTTGATGATCCCGCCCGCGTTGATGACGTAATCGGGCGCGTAGAGGATCCCGCGATCCTGCAGGCGCGCACCGTCCGCAGCCGTCGCCAACTGGTTGTTGGCGCCGCCCGCCACCGCGCGGCACCGCAGCGCCGCAATAGTTGCTTCATCCAGCACCGCCCCCAGCGCATTGGGGCTGACGATATCGGCCTCCAGCGTCAGGACCGTTGCCGGATCGGCGGTCGTCGCGCCCAGCTCGCTCGCCAGCGCTTCGGCCCGTGCTTCGTTGACGTCGGCCAGCGTCAGCACGGCACCGTCCTTGGCCAGCAGGCGCGCAAGCCCGCCACCGACCGAGCCGACACCCTGCACCGCGACGCGAACGCCGCGCATGTCGTCGCTGCCCAGCGCTCGCCTGGCCGCCGCACGGACGCCCAGATACACGCCCATCGCGGTGAAGGGCCCCGGATCGCCGCCGGCATTGCCCGCCGCGACGGGCAGGCCGGACACATATTTGGTCGAACCGGAGATCGTGATCATGTCGGCTTCCGACATGCCGACATCTTCGGCCGTAACGTAGCGCCCGCCGAGCGATTCGACCGCACGACCGAAAGCCGCCAGCAGTTCGGGCGTCTTGGCGCCGCCCTCAGGCGCCAGCACCACGCCCTTGCCGCCGCCCATCGGCAGGCCGGCCATCGCGTTCTTGAAGCTCATGCCGCGCGACAGGCGCAGCGCGTCGGTCACCGCCGCGTCACTGGTCGCATAGCGCCAGAAGCGCACGCCGCCCGCCGCCGGGCCCAGCGCGGTCGAATGGACCGCGATGACGCAGCGCAGGCCGGTCTGGTGATCAGAAAAGAGGTGGATGCCCTCGTGATCGTCGAAGTCGGGATAACCCCAATCGGTCTGCACGGCGGCGGCTCCAGCGCTGTAAGGGATGGGGCGACCGACGGGACTTGAACCCGCAACTTCCGGCATCACAAGCCGGCGCTCTAACCAATTGAACTACGGTCGCCGTGGAGTGGCGCGCTTAGCCGTGCGTCGCGCGTCGGTCAAGCAGTGGCGCAACGATAATCGTTCTGGCAGGAAAATCTCCATGCAAACGCACGCCACCCCCGCCCGCCCGTCGCTCGGTTCCGGCTATCCATCGGAACCGGTCGTCGAGCACATCATGGCCCAACCGGGCGTGCAACGCGTACCCAGCGCCAAACTGTCGCTGTTCATCCGTCGGGCGCTGATCCCCGCCAATCTGTGCGCCGCGCTGATCGAGCGGATCGATGCCAAGCGCCGGCCGTCGACCATCGCCGACGCCAATGGCGACCCGACCTTTCGGACCAGCGAAACGTGTGACCTCGATTCGACCGATCCGGTGGTCGCTGCGGCAGAGGCGTTGATCTTCGACTTCTGCGCGCTCGACCCGGCCCATGGCGAGCCGTTGCAGGGACAACGCTATGCCGTGGGGCAAGAGTTCAAGGCGCACACCGACTATTTCGATCCGCATGGCGGCGACTTCGCGAAATATTGCTCGGTCGCCGGCAACCGGACCTGGACGGTCATGCTTTACCTCAACGAACCGGGTGCCGGTGGCGCCACGCGCTTCAAGGCGATCGACAAGATCGTCCAGCCCGAGACCGGCAAGCTGCTCGCCTGGAACAATTTGCGCGCGGACGGCACGCCGAACCCCGCGACGCTCCACCACGGGATGAAGGTGCGCGAGGGCACGAAATACGTCCTGACCAAATGGTTTCGCGAACGCCCGTGGGGATAAGCGAACGGGCCGCCGGCATCGCTGCCGACGGCCCGTCCTGCCGCGTTACGCCGGATCAGAACTGGGCGGTGATGCCCAGCGAGAACATCCGGCCGAGGTCGTAGCGGTTGATATAGACCGGGTTGCCGCCGAAATTCTGGCTTTCCGAATAACGCTGGCCGGTCAGGTTGCGGGCCTCCGCCTTCACCTCCAGATTGGCGCCGGCCACTTCGAACCCCTGCCGCGCGACGAGGTCGAGGCGGATGCCCGGACGCTCGACGATATCGGGCTGGAACCCCTGCCCCGACAGGTTCGACGGACCACGGTTCGTCACACGGTCGCTGGCATAGTTGAATAGCAAGGTCAGCTGCGACAGGTTGGCGGTATCCTCCAGCCCGACCTGCACGTTGACCAGATGGTCCGACTGGCCGGTCAGCGGCGCGCCGTCGCGGAACAGCAGATTGGCACGACCGAAGCCCGCCGCACAGCCACCGATGCCGGGCGAACCCAATGCCGCCGCCGGATTGGGCACGCAGCTGCCATCCGCCGTGATCTGCGACTGGGTATAGGTATAGTTCGCCAGCAGCAGCAGGCGCCGCGTCGCGAAGAAATTGCCGAGGCTTTCGAGCGGAACATATTTCTGCGCCTCGACCTCGCCGCCCCACAACGTCGCCTTGGGCAGATAGGTAAAGCCGGTTTGCAGCGTCGCGTCGGGGCTGGGATAGAAGCCGGCCTGTTCGATCGGGCGATCGATCCGCTTGTAGAAACCGGCGGCGGTGAAGCGCTGGTCGCGGCCGAAGAACCATTCGTAGCGCGCTTCGAGATTCCACAATTCGGAATCGCGCAGGTTCGGGTTACCGAAGAACAGGCGGTCCGAGTCGGGATCGCGGAACTGCTGGGGGGCAAGCTCGCGGAATTGCGGGCGCGAGATCGTCTTCGCGCCGCTCAACCGCGCCTGCATGTCCGACGCGAAATTCCACGTCAGCGTGCCCGCCGGCAGCCAATAGCCGTTCTTCAGGATGGTCGACGGATTGCCGATCGGCGTCACTTCCTCGCGCGCCGTTTCGTAACGCACGCCGGCGACCGCGCGCAGGCCGTCGCTAACCTCGGCCTCGGCCTGGACATAGCCGGCATGGATTTCGAGGCCGGCATCATAGGCATAGGCGCCGTTCTGCGTATTGAACTGCAGCTGGATCGTGCAGGCCCCGGTCCCGCGCTGCGGACAGGCGTTGAACAGCGAGTCGGGCGACAGCAGATAGTCCGGACGCAGCAGGTTGTTGGGGAAACCCGGCGCCGTGCCTGCGCCATCGCTGGTCTGGTAGTTGAACTGCAACCGGCGCGAATTGCGGTCGGTGTTCGAATAGAAATAGCCGGTCGACAGCGTGATCGGTCGATCGGTCGCCAGCTTGTACGACAGGTCGGCCTGACCGGTGTACAGATTCTCGTCCAGCTCGCTGAACACGACGCTGGCAAAGGGCGAGAAGCGCTGCGTCACCTGATAGGCGCCGTTGCAATTGAACCCGCGCGAGAAGGGCGCACCGTCAGTCGTAATCGGATAGCCGTTGGTCGTACGGTTCGAGCAGAGATAGTCGAACTGCCGCTCATAGGGCGCGTTGCGCTTCGAATTGGCGAAGGCGCCGCGCGCGTCGAACTTCAGCGCATCGGTCAGCTTGAATTCGCCGACCAGTTGCGTCTCGATCAGCTGGCGTTCGAACCAGTTGGTGTTCTGTTGCAGGCGCAGGCCGCTGAAATTGTTGTACGCTTCCGACCCGGCCAGACGGCCCTGCTTCAGCGTGTCGTGGATATAGACGTTGGTCCAGCGGATCGTATTGTCGTTGAACTCGTAGCCCAGCCCGACCAGCGCATTGGCCACAATCCGGTTGTCGGTCAGCACGGTGCGGAAATCGTTGCGGACCGTGCCGTCCTCGCTGACGCTGTCCTGCTGGATCGCGTCGCGGGTGCGGAAGGTGTTGGACAGGCCGAGCGACGCGATGACGCCCAGCCGGTCGCTGCCGATATCGAACACCGAACCGCCGGCGATCTCACCCGACAGGTTGGCCGGCAGCTGGTTGTTGACCTGCAACAGCGTCGTGCGTGCGTTGTTCAGCTGCGCCACCTGATCGGCGGTGAAGATGCCCGATCCCTGGTCGGCGTTGCGGATGAAGGCGGGAACGCCGCGCGTCCCATCGTCATAGCCGATCCAGTCGGACTTGCCGCCGGCATAGACATAGCCGAGCTCGCTGGTCGTCACCGTGTCCGCAGCTATCGACCCGCCGATTGACAGGAAGTTCTTCTTCGGGATCGCCTTCGACGTCAGGTTGATGACGCCGCCGCCGAATTCACCGGGGAAGTTGACCGAATAGGTCTTTTGCACCAGCGCCGATCCGACGATCGAGGTCGGGAAGATGTCGAGCGGGACCGAACGGCGCAGCGGCTCAGGGCTGGGCAGCGGCGATCCGTTGAGCAGCGACGACGAATAGCGATCGCCGAGACCTCGGACATAGACGAAGCCGCCGCCGACAACCGACAGGCCGGTGACACGGGTCAGCGCGCCGGCGATGTCGCCGTCACCGGTGCGCGCGATGTCGGCTTCCGACAGCACCGACACGATCTGCGGCGTGGCACGCACCACGTTCGGGATGTTGCGGCCGACGACGACGATTTCCTCCGCCGTCGATTCGTCGAAGCCCGGCGAGGAGACTTCGGCCGGGGTGTCGGTCGTGGTCGTGCCGTCCTGCGGCGTGGCGACCGGGTCCGGCTGGGTGCCGGTCTGCACGACCGGCGGAGTGGCCGCGGTCGGTGCCGGCGCGGTCTGCGCCAGTACGGCCGGCGCGACCAGTTGCGATGTCAGGAGAAGGAGCGTTGCATAGGCGCGGCGGTGCTGCATGACCGGGGATCCACCTGTTCAAGTCGTAAAGAGCGAATGCCGGGACGGGCGTATCGGCCCGCCCCGGCATCGGCGTGTCATCGCTTGGGCGCGATGGTGTCGCGGATCAGCGCCCGTTGCAGGCGAAGTAGATCGAGCTGAACACCGGCGGGCCGAATTCCTGCGGGCCGCCATTGTCGGTCGGACCAGTGTTCGCCGCGCGGATCGTCGAGCGATCGCTGGTGCCCGCCACCAGGTTGAGGCACGGGACGCTCGACACCGACTTCACGATGCCGTTGACATAGCGCATGTCCGACCCGCCGCGCTGACGGATCGCGGCCGGCGCCAGCGCCGTCTGGATGAAGGTGAAGTTGGCATAGGTCGAGAAGGTCCGCGGCAGCAGGTCCTCGGCGTTATTAGAGTCGATCTCGGTCGAGAAGGAGTCGGCGGTCGCGCCCAGCGTGCGCTGCGCGGCGATCATGAACTGCATGAACCCGCGATAGCCATTGTCGATGTCGAAGCCGTCATCGTCAGCACCGGTGATCGCGATGTACTTCAGATTGGTCGTGCCACCGAAGATTTCGATGCCGTCATCGGCCGAATTGTGGCTCTGGATATGGTCCAGAACGGTGCCGGTCCCGGTGCCGCCCAGCGTCAGGCCCTGCAGTTCGTTGCCGTCGCTGATCGCGATACCCGAATAGCGGATCTGGACGTACGACATCTGGCCGGAGCTGTCGGCGACGTTCGGACCGCCATAGAAGCGTCCCGTCACGCCTTCGATCGCCTGCTGGCAGGTGGTCGACGAACCGGCGGCGTTGTTCGGGCCGGTGCCGGTCGCGCAGACGGCGGTCGGCGCACGGCCGAGCAGGATGATGCCGCCCCACTGACCCTGAGTCGCGTCCGATACGCCGTTGCTGACGGTGTTCTGCTGCGAGGTGAAGATGATCGGCGCGTCGCGCGTGCCGATCGCCGAAATCTTCGAACCGCGGTTGACCAGCAGCAGGTCGTTGGTTGCTTCGGTCGAGTCGGCGGCGATGACGACGCCGGCGGCGATCGTCAGTGTGGCGCCGGTGCCGCCCGTGGTGCCGAGGTCGGTGCCGACTTCGGTCTGGCCGCGCAGGCGATAGACGACGCCGGCGATCTTGGGCAGCGACAGGTCGGTGGTGATGTTCTGCGGCAGGCGGCAATAGCGGATCGTCGGGCTCGACGAGCTGTTGGTGCCGTCATCCAGCGTGCCGGTCGGGCAGACCGAGGTCGCCGCGGCATAGGTGCCGATCGACGGGACCGCGGTGCAGCGCGCGCCCGAACCGCCGAATTCGGCCGAGGTCGAGTTGCAGGTCCAGCCCTGGAACGCGGTATCGGTCGGACCGTTCAGCGCGCCGACATAGTTGGTGCTGGTGAAGAAGCTGTTGATCGTCGACGGATCGGTCGCGGTGGCCAGCGAGGCGCTGCCGACCGGATAGACGCCGTTCATCGTCGAACCGACGCCGTTCACATTGTTGTTGGTGCCGGCATTGACGATGGCGAGCTGTTCTTCCGGCGTGATCGAGACGCCGTTGACGGTGGTCGAGGCCGCGAACTGCGCCGCGGTGATCGCGCTCGGGGTGGCCGAGGGCGTCGGGGTCGGCGTCGGGGCCGGCGCGGGGACGGTCACGTTGATGCTGCCCGCACCCGGCGAGGCGACGCCATCGGCGCCGCTGCACCCCGCGAGCGCGGCGCAGGCCGTCGACGCCATGAGAATAAAGCCGATGCGCTTGCTGCTGGCCATCACCGAAGAACTCCCGAAACCTGGTTGTCGTTATGCGGGCGCATTGACCCGGCGATCGACCAAGGTTCCCCCGTCGGCCGATCCACACCCGCCCGTTAGGCGCGCTGGATGACGGGACCGTGCGATTTGGATGAAGTTTCGGAGACGTTACGGTTTCGGTTTTGTGACAGCGTTCCAGATCGAACCATGTTGCCCGGAATCAGAAACGGCCGCCCCGCACAACGCCTCTGTTCAGAGGTCGCAGTGCCGGACGGCCGTTGATCTGGTGGGCGCGACAGGGATTGAACCTGTGACCCCACCCGTGTGAAGGGTGTGCTCTACCGCTGAGCTACGCGCCCGGAAACCCGGAGGACGGCTCCCTAAATGGGTCCGGCCACCGTGTCCAGAACTTAATTCACCGAATCCTTCAGGCCCTTGCCGGCCTTGAACTTCGGCTGCGACGACGCCTTGATCGTCATCGGTTCGCCGGTCCGCGGGTTGCGGCCGGTCGACGCCTTGCGCTTCGACACCGAAAACGTGCCGAATCCGACGAGACGAACCTCGTCACCCTTTTTGAGCGCCGCCGAGATGACGTCGAACACCGCTTCGACCGCCTTCATCGCATCGCCGCGGGTAAGCCCCGAATGGTCGGCGACCTGCCCGATCAGCTCCTGCTTGTTCATCCCGTGGAACCCCCTTCAGCCTAATAACAATATGGAAAACTCGAAAGCGGCAATAAGGCCGCTCGAACGCGGGCTGTCAAAGCAAATTGGACGCATTAGTGCAATCCGGTGCTTTGCACGCCATCGTCCGCCAAACGTACATCAGGATCGGACGGGGGCGGCCATTGGCCACCCCCATCCTCATCAATGTGGGCGCGACTCGCCGATGCCCGGTACCGGGACCGGCGGTTGTGCCGCCAGATCGTCTGCCTCGGTCCAGTCGATCGCGGTCAGCGGCTCGGTCAGCGCCAGGCGCAGCACCTCGTCGACATGCGCGACCGGAATGATCTCCAGCCCCGAACGGATGTTGGCCGGGATTTCCGCCAGATCCTTTTCGTTCTCGACCGGGATCAGCACCGTGGTGATCCCGCCGCGCAGCGCCGCGAGCAGCTTTTCCTTGAGACCGCCGATCGGCAGTACCCGACCGCGCAACGTCACCTCGCCGGTCATCGCCACCTCCCGCCGCACCGGCACGCCGGTCAGCGTGGACACGATCGACGTGACCAGCCCGATGCCGGCCGACGGGCCGTCCTTCGGCACCGCGCCCTCGGGCAGGTGGATATGGACATCCTTGCGGTGGAACAGGCTGGGCTTGATGCCATAGCCAGGCGAGCGCGCCTTGACGTAGCTCCACGCCGCCTCGACCGATTCCTTCATCACGTCGCCTAGCTTGCCGGTCGTCTTGACCGACCCCTTGCCCGGCACCGTGACGCTTTCGATGGTCAGCAGTTCGCCACCGACCTCGGTCCAGGCGAGACCGGTGACCGCACCGATCTGATGCTCTTCCTCGCCCACGCCGAAGCGATATTTGCGGACGCCGGCGAACTCGGACAGGTTGTCCGGGGTGACCGTGACCGACGTCGCCTTGCCTTCGAGAATGCGGCGCAGCGCCTTGCGGGCGAGTTTCGCAATCTCGCGCTCCAGCGTGCGGACACCGGCTTCGCGGGTGTAGAAACGGATCAGATCGCGCAGGCCGTCCTGCGTCAGTTCGAACTCGCCCGGTTTCAACCCATGCGCATCGACCTGCTTGGCGACCAGGTGCCGCTCGGCGATCTCGACCTTCTCGTCCTCGGTATAGCCTTCCAGCCGGATGATCTCCATCCGGTCGAGCAGCGGCTGCGGCAGGTTCAGCGTGTTCGCGGTGCACACGAACATCACGTCCGACAGATCGATGTCGATCTCCAGATAATGATCGTTGAACTTCGCATTCTGTTCGGGGTCGAGCACCTCGAGCAGCGCCGATGCCGGATCGCCGCGGAAATCCTGACCCAGCTTGTCGATCTCATCGAGCAGGAACAGCGGGTTCGACGCGCCGGCCTTTTTCAGGTTGGTGACGATCTTGCCCGGCAGCGACCCGATATAGGTGCGGCGATGGCCCCGAATCTCCGCTTCGTCGCGCACGCCGCCCAAAGACTGGCGGATGAACTCCCGCCCCGTCGCCTTCGCGATCGACTTGCCCAAGCTGGTCTTGCCGACCCCCGGCGGGCCGATGAGGCACAGTATCGGCCCCTTCAGCTTGTTGGTCCGGGCCTGCACCGCCAGATATTCGACGATGCGGTCCTTGACCTTTTCCAGCGCGTAATGGTCGTGGTCGAGCACGTCCTGCGCGACCGCGATATCCTTCTTCAGCTTCGACTTCTTGCCCCAGGGCAGGCCCAGCAGGACGTCGAGATAGTTGCGCACGACGGTCGCCTCGGCACTCATCGGCGCCATCGTCTTGAGCTTCTTCAGCTCCGACGTCGCCTTGGTCCGCGCTTCCTTGCTGAGCTTCAGCGTCGCGATCTTCTGCGTCAGCTCGGCGATCTCGTCGCCGTCGCCATCCTCGCCCTCGTTGCCGAGTTCGCGCTGGATCGCCTTCAACTGCTCGTTCAGATAATATTCGCGCTGCGTCTTCTCCATCTGGCGCTTCACGCGGCTGCGGATTTTCTTCTCGACCTGCAACACGCCCAGTTCGCCCTCCATGAAGGCGAACACCATCTCCAGCCGCTTGTGCGGATCGGATTCGACCAGCAGTGCCTGCTTGTCGGCGACCTTGACCGCGATGTTACCGGCAATCGCATCGGCAAGGCGCGAGGGATCGTCCAGCTCGGACAGCTGCACCGCGGTTTCCGCCGGCAGCTTCTTGTTGAGCTTGGCGTAATTCTCGAACTGGTCGACCACCGACCGCATCAGCGCCTTCAGCTCGGCACTCGGCTGAGCAACCGATTCGGCGACGCGCTCCTCCATGCCCTCATCTGCATCTTCCAGCGTCGTGTCGTCCGCTTCGGCCGGCGTGACTGTCGCGACCAGATAATTGTCGACCGATTCGAGCTCGGTCAGGGTCGCGCGCGCCTTGCCCGACACCAACACACGAACCGTGCCGTCGGGCAGTTTCAGCATCTGCATGACTTCGGCAGACACGCCGACATCATACAGGTCCTCGCGCGCCGGATCGTCATCACCGGGATCGAGCTGCGCCACGAGGAAGATTTCCTTCGATCCCGCCATCGCGGCCTCAAGCGCCGCGACCGACTTGTCGCGCCCGACGAACAGGGGCACGATCATGTGCGGAAACACGACAATATCACGCAGCGGCAATACCGGCAGCTTCAGCGGCTCGGACGAAACGGAATTGGTAATCTCGGACATGGACACTCCACGACCCGGCCGAAGCGCCGGACCCACGACCTTATATGGTGGCAATTGCCGCGCCATCAATCTCCGTTCGCAGGCACACTGACCCATGACGGTATCGCTTGCGCTGGCGCTGGCCGCCGCGTTGCAGGTGGCGCCGACCGAAACGGTGCCGCCGGTCCATCCGATGACCTTGCGATCGGGCGGCCCCATCGCCGCCGATCGCGCCGCACTGCGGCTGGCGCATGCCGATCTGGCGATCGAGGCGTTGCCGGCGCGGCGGATGTTGTCGGCACGGGCGACGCTGACCCTCGCCGCCAATGCCGCGGTGCCTCGCATTCCGATCGACCTCGACGATGTGCTGACCGTCCGGTCGATTCGCGTCGACGGCCGCCCGCTCGATCGCGCCCGCTGGCGCCAAGCGGGCGGACAGGTGGTGATCGACACCCCGCTTGTCGCCGGACAACGCACCACGATCGAGATCAGCTATGCCGGTAGTCCGCGGGTTGCGAAGCGCGCGCCATGGGATGACGGCTTCGTCTGGAGCGAATGGAAGGGCAAGCCCTGGTTCGGCACCACCGCGCAGGATACCGGCTGCGACCTGTGGTGGCCATGCCTCGACTTTCCCGCCGGTGAACCCGCCGCCGTTGACCTGCACCTGACCGTCCCGGCCGGTCTGTCCGCCCCGGCCAATGGCGTGCTCCGCGGGATCGACCGGCTGCCCGATGGCCGGACCACCTGGCACTGGCATGCCGGTTCGACCAATCCCTATGCGCTGGCGATCAGCGTCGGCCCGTATCGCGAGATCAAGGGCGAGTATCGCAGCCGCTTCGGCAACGTCATCCCGCTGCATTTCTGGCATTTGGAAGGGAAGGACGAGCAGGCGAAGCAGCTGTTCGCCGAGTTCGCCCCGACGCTCGACTTCTTCGAATCGACCATCGGCCCCTACCCGTTCGGCGACGAGAAGGTCGGCGTGGTCGAAACGCCCTATCTCGGCATGGAGCATCAGACGATCAACGCATACGGCAACGGCTACAAACCGGCGCCCGAAGGCTTCGACTGGCTGTTCCAGCACGAATTCAGCCACGAATGGTTCGGCAACCAGATGACCGCCGCCGACTGGGACGATTTCTGGCTGCACGAGGCATTCGCGTCCTACATGCAGCCGCTCTACGGCAAATGGCGGGAAGGCGACGCGCGCTATTTGTCGATGCTGCTGATCCAGCGGCAACGCGTCGCCAATCGCGCGCCGATCGTATCGGGCAGTTCACGGACCACGCGTGAGGTCAACGGCGAGACCGGCCCCGGCACCGACGTCTATTTCAAGGGCGCGTGGATGCTGCACAGCCTGCGCCACCTGATCGGCGACCGCGCTTTCTTCGCGGCGACGCGTCGGCTGGTCTATGGCCGCCCCGATCCGAAACCGGGCAATTTCACGCCCCGTTTTGCCACGACGCGCGAATTTGAAACGGCGGTGGCGGAGGAAACGGGGAAGGATTTCGGCTGGTTCTTCGACGTCTATCTGCGACAGGCCGCCCTGCCCGATCTGATCGAGCAGCGCAGCGAGACCGCGCTGATGCTGCGCTGGCAGGTGCCGGGCGACGGCCCCTTCCCGCTGCCGGTCGAGGTCGAAGTCGATGGCGTCCGCCACACCCTGCCGATGACCGGCGGCTCGGGCGCTATCGCGGTGCCGCAGGACGCCCATGTCGTGATCGACCCTATGGCTTGGTTGTTGCGGCGTTCCCCGGCGATCGAACGGATGCAGGCGCCGCGCGTTGCCACCCCATGACCCAGCTATCCAGACGCGCTGCCGAAATGGCCGCGACCTTCATGATCGGCGACGGGCTGCTCGGCCTGTTGCAGCCCAGTCGCCATATCGCGCTGTGGCAGGAACGCGCCGGCGGTGCGCAGTGGCTGGTGCGCCCCTTTATCGGTCGCCCCACCCTGCGCCGGGCCTATGGCGTCGCACAGATCGCTGCCGGGCTGGCCCTCGCCGCCCGGCAGCGGGCGATCACGGAACGATCGTGATGAACAGATAGGCGGCGAAAATTGTCAGGTGGACGATGCCGGACAGCACCGTCGTCCGCCCGTTCCCGAGCGTCAGCGTCGACACCAGCAACGATAGCGCGAACAGCACCATCGACTTGGCATCGATGCCCAGCGACAACGGCCAGCCCATCACCAGCGACACGATCGCGACGCTGGGGATGGTCAGCCCGATGGTCGCCAGAGCCGATCCCATGGCGAGGTTGAGACTGGTCTGAAGCCGGTCCTTACGCGCGGCCTTCACCGCCGCCAGGCTCTCGGGCGCGAGCACCAGCGCCGCGATCAGAATGCCGACGACCGCCAGCGGCAACCCCGCCCCCAGCACCGCCGCTTCGATCGTCGGCGACAAATCCTTCGCCAGCAGCACCACCCCCACCAGCGCGATCAGCAACGCGCCGAACGCGATCCAGGCGGTTCCGGCGCTCGGCGGCTCGGCGTGGGCGTCCTTGGGCAGCGAACCATCGGTCGCCGGCAGGAAATAGTCGCGGTGCCGCACCGTCTGCACCATCACGAACGTGGCATAGAGAATGACCGAGATGATCGCGACGAAGGTAAGCTGCGACGGCGACAGTGTCGGCCCAGGCACGCTCGACGTATAATTGGGCAGGACGAGCGACATCACCGCCATCGCCGCCAGCACCGACAGCGCGGCGCTGACCCCGCGCAGCACGAACCGCTGCTCGTGGTGACGAATACCGCCGACCAGCAGGCAGATTCCGACGATGAAGTTCAGGATGATCATGATCGCGGCGAACACCGTATCGCGCGCCAGCGTCGCAACGTCCCCCGAGCCGGACAACATCAAAGATACGATCAGCGAAACCTCGATCACCGTCACCGCGACCGCCAGCACCAGCGTTCCGAACGGTTCGCCGACCTTGTGGGCGACCACCTCGGCGTGATGGACGGCAGCGATCACGCAACCGATCATGATCGCTGCCGCAAGACCGGCACCGATCCCGCCCACTTTCGCCAGGTTCAGCAGGATCGCAACCAGCCCCAGCACCGGAATGACCGTCGACCACCATGGCAGCGCGGTACGGTCGAGCAGCGCACGTTTGGTCGCCGGACTGACCAGCGTTTCCTCGAATTCCGCCGCCATCGCCGCTTCATGGTCTCGTGCCGCCGACATCATCGCTCCCTGATCGTTACGCAAAGCCAATGCTTCGGGCGCGCGATGTTTCCATCGGGCGCAGGCATTTAGCGGCCGATCGAGTCGATCCAGTCGGGCAGCGCCGCCAGATCGGGCAACTGGCGAAAGCGGGGATGGTCGATCGGCGGCTCACCCGCCTCGTGCGCCCAGGCCAGCGGCTGCGGAACATACGCGGCCCATGCCCCGGCCGACAGGGCGGGCAGAACGTCGGAGCGCATCGGATCGCCTGCCATGACCGCTGCCTCGGGTGTCGCGCCATAGCGGTCGAACAGCCGCGTAAACGTCTCGGTCGTCTTGTCGCTGACGATCTCGATCCCGGCAAAGCGGTCGCCAAGGCCCGATGCGGCGAGCTTCGCTTCCTGGTGCAGCAGGTCGCCCTTAGTGACCAACACCAGTCGTCCGCGCTGCGACAGCGCATCCAGCGTCGCCTCGATCCCGTGCAGTAACTCGACAGGATGCGCCAGCAACCGGCGTCCGGCGGCCAGTATGTTGGCGATCACGCCGCTCGGCAAACGATCCCCGCCCAGTTCGAGGGCCGTTTCGATCATCGATAGCGTGAATCCCTTGGCACCATAGCCATAGAGTTTTAGGTTGCGCGCCTCGCAGGCGTCGAGCGTTTCGAGCGCGACATCGGCGGCCGCGAACGGGCGAAGCATTGCGGTGAAGGCGTGATGCGCCTCCTCGAAATGGCGCATATTGTGCCAGAGCGTGTCGTCGGCATCGAGGCAGATAAGATCGATCGGCATGGACGCTGGATAGCGGGCGGAGGGTGGCGAGGAAAGTCATAGCACCTCCCCATCGTCATTCCGGCGTAGGCCGGAATCCATGGACGCGGCGACGTCGCAAGCAGATCGTAAACGCCCGACACAATGGATTCCGGCCGACGCCGGAATGACGATGGCCGGCTGGCTGGCTGGCGAACCAGAACGCAAAACGGGCGCCGGTTTCCCGACGCCCGCCCTACAAACCGGCTGATCGCAGCTTACGCGGCGTCGCCCGCCTTCTTCTTTTCGGCATAGACACGAACCGGTTCCTTCCGGCCCTCGATCACGTCCTTGTCGACGACGACCTCGTCCACCCCGTCCATCGACGGCAGGTCGAACATCGTGTCCAGCAATATGCCTTCGAGGATGGAACGAAGCCCGCGCGCGCCGGTCTTGCGTTCGATCGCCCGCTTGGACACCGACACCAGCGCTTCCTCGTTGAAGCCGAGCTTCACGCCCTCCATGTCGAACAGCTTCTGATACTGTTTGACCAGTGCGTTCTTCGGCTCCGTCAGGATTTTGATGAGCGCCGCGACATCGAGGTCTTCGAGCGTCGCGATCACCGGCAAGCGGCCGACGAATTCAGGGATCAGGCCGAACTTCAGCAGATCTTCGGGCTCGGTCTGACGCAGCACCTCACCGGTACGGCGTTCCTCCGGCGCCGCGACATAGGCACCGAAGCCGATCGACTTGCCCTGCAGACGATCGGCGATGATCTTTTCAAGACCCGCGAACGCGCCACCGCAGATGAACAGGATGTTCGTCGTGTCGACCTGAAGGAATTCCTGCTGCGGATGCTTGCGCCCACCCTGCGGCGGCACCGACGCGGTGGTACCTTCCATCAACTTGAGCAGCGCCTGCTGCACGCCCTCGCCCGACACGTCGCGCGTGATCGACGGATTCTCGGCCTTGCGGCTGATCTTGTCGATCTCGTCGATATAGACGATTCCGCGCTGCGCCCGCTCGACATTATAGTCGGATGCCTGGAGCAACTTCAGGATGATGTTCTCGACATCCTCACCGACATAGCCCGCTTCGGTCAGCGTCGTTGCATCGGCCATGGTGAACGGCACGTCGAGGATGCGCGCCAGCGTCTGTGCGAGCAGCGTCTTGCCGCAACCGGTCGGCCCGACGAGCAGGATGTTCGACTTCGCCAGTTCGACGTCGGCGCCCTTCTGACCGTGGTTCAACCGCTTATAGTGGTTGTGCACCGCGACCGACAGCACGCGCTTCGCCTGCTTCTGCCCGATGACGTAATCGTCGAGCACGTTGCAGATTTCCTGCGGCGTCGGGACCCCGCCATCCTTCTTGGCGACCAGTGCCGACTTCGTTTCCTCGCGGATGATGTCGTTGCACAGTTCGACGCATTCGTCGCAGATGAACACGGTCGGACCCGCGATCAGCTTGCGCACCTCGTGCTGCGACTTGCCGCAGAACGAGCAGTACAGGGTGCTCTTGGAGTCGCCGCCGCTGAGCTTCGTCATTCAAATCATCTCCCGCGCCGCTGTGACGCGTCTTTCCGCCCGTCAGGATACACACAGGCTTGTATCCGGCAATGCATTAAAAGTTTACCCGCCCGAGCCGCCGGATAGGCCGTCGGGCGGGGCAACCGCTTATGCGGCCGGGGTCGCCTCTTCCGGCGCGCCCGGACGCTTGTCGAACACTTGGTCGACCAGACCGAACGCCTTGGCTTCCTCCGCTTCGAGGAAGGTGTCGCGGTCCATCGCACGCTCGATCTCTTCCAGCGGCTTGCCGGTGTACTTCACATACAGCGCGTTCATCCGGTCCTTGATGCGCTGGATTTCCTTCGCCTGGATCTGGATGTCCGACGCCATGCCCTGCGCCCCGCCCGAAGGCTGGTGGATCATGATGCGGGCGTTGGTCAGCGCCACGCGCATCCCGGGCTCACCGGCGGCTAGCAGGAAGCTGCCCATCGACGCTGCCTGCCCGATGCAGACCGTGCCGACGCGCGGGCGGATATACTGCATCGTATCGTGGATCGCCATGCCGGCCGTCACCACCCCGCCCGGCGAGTTGATGTACATCCAGATGTCCTTCTTCGGATTTTCCGATTCGAGGAACAGCAGCTGGGCGGTGATGAGCGAAGCCATGTGGTCCTCGACGCCGCCGGTCACGAACACGATCCGTTCACGCAGCAGGCGCGAGTAAATGTCGAAGCTGCGCTCCCCGCGGCTCGACTGTTCGATGACGATGGGGACGAGGCCGTCGTGAATATCTAGCATTGGGTTCCCGCTGAGTAGGTTTCGACGCCCTACATCGGCGCTCCCGACTGAGCGCGCAAGGGGCCAGCGCATCGCTACGCCCCCGGAATGATGGTTAGCGTGCGATCCACCCGCTGCCCGGTGCCGGATGCGCCAGATAGGCCAGCCGCCGCACCTCCCGCCGCCCCCGCACAACCGTGTCGAGAATCAGGCCGGAAAAGAGGCACAGTGAGGCAAGGATGACCAGCCCGGTCGCGAGAATCGCCGTCGGGAATCGCGGCACTAAACCGGTATGCAGATAGGTAATGACGATCGGCACCGCGAGCACGACCGCGATCAGCGCCAGCAACAGGCCAATCGCGCCGAAGAACCACAAGGGCCGCTCGATCCGGTACAGGGTCGCGATGGTCCGCGCGATGCGGAACCCGTCGCCATAGGTCGACAGCTTCGACGCGGACCCTTCCGGCCGGGCGAAATAGCGGGTCGTCACCTCCGCCACCGGCATCCGCAGTTCGAGCGCGTGGACGCTGATCTCGGTCTCGATCTCGAAGCCGGCCGACAGCGACGGAAAGCTCTTCACGAATCGCCGCGAGAAGACGCGATATCCCGACAGGATGTCGGTGAAGCTGCGCCCGAACAACCGCGCCAGCATCCCGGTCAGCATCGCATTGCCGAAACGATGGCCCCGCCGGTACGCCAGCGCAGCCTCACTCACCCGCTGCCCGACCACCATGTCGAGCTGCTCGTCGAGCAGTCTAGCGACCAGTTCCGGCGCGGCGGCCGCGTCATAGGTCGCATCGCCATCGGCCATGACATAGATATCGGCATCGACATCGGCGAACATCCGCCGCACGACCGCGCCCTTGCCTTGGATACGCTCGCTGCGCACGACCGCCCCGGCGGCACGGGCGACCTCGATCGTGCGGTCCGAAGAGTTGTTGTCATACACATAGATGGTCGCATCTGGCAGCGCCGCGCGAAACCCCGCGACCGTCGCGCCGATCGCGGCTTCTTCGTTGTAGCAGGGCAGCAGGACGGCAACGGTCGTGGACATGGCCCTGCGTACAACACCGGACGCCGCCGAAAGCAAGCGCCCGACATGCAAAGGCCGCCCGCTCCTCGTGGGAGTGGACGGCCCTTTCGCATCAGGATCGACCGATCAGTCTTCGCTGGCTTCGGTTTCGACCTTCTTCTTGGCGCGTGGCTTCTTGGCCGGGGCCGGAGCGGCCTCGCCCTCGGCGGCTTCGGCCGGAGCGGCTTCCGCCTTCTTGGCCGGAGCCTTCTTCGCCGGAGCCTTCTTCTTCGGCGCTTCCGCGTCGGTGGCAGCTTCGCCTTCCGCCGATGCTTCGGCGGCCGGCTTGGCCTTGGCAGCCTTCTTCACCGGCTTCGCATGGTCATGATCGTGATCGTGGTTGCAGTCCGGGCCGTGCACATGCGGCACCGCGCCTTCCTCGCTCTCGATCGCGGCTTCCAGTTCCTCGCGCGTCACTTCGCGGTCGGTGATCTCAGCCTTGCCGAACAGGAAGTCGACGACTTTGTCCTCGTACAGCGGGGCACGCAGCTGCGCGGCGGCCATCGGCTCCTGCTGCACATACTGGATGAAGCGCTGGCGATCTTCCGGGCCGTACTGCTGCGCGGCCTGCATGATCAGGCGCTGCATTTCCTGCTGGCTGACCTCAATGCCGTTCTTCTGGCCGATTTCGGACAGGAGCAGGCCGAGGCGAACGCGGCGCACCGCGATCTGGCGATAATCGTCACGCTCGGCTTCCAGCTCGGCACGGGCCGCTTCCGGATCGGCTTCGTGGCCGGCTTCGTGCTGCAGCTGGGCCCAGATCTGGTCGAACTCGGCTTCGACCATCGACGGCGGAACGTCGAAGTCGTGGCCGGCGGCCAGCTGGTCGAGCAGCTTGCGCTTCATGTGGGTGCGGGTCAGGCCGTTCAGTTCCTGCTCGACCTGCCCCTTGATGAGCCCGCGCAGCTGTTCGAGGCTTTCGAGGCCCAGCGACTTGGCGAACTCGTCGTCCGGGCCACCTTCTGCGGGCACCTTCACGTCGGTGATCTTCAGGTCGAAGGTCGCCGCCTTGCCCTTCAGGTTTTCGGCCTGATAATCGTCGGGGAAGGTGACGTTGATCGTCTTCTCGTCGCCCTTCTTCACGCGGATCAGCTGGTCTTCGAAGCCGGGGATCAGACGACCCGAACCGATTTCGATCGCCATGCCTTCGCCGGTGCCACCGTCGAACGCCACGCCGTCAACCTTGCCGACGAAATCCATCACGACCAGATCGCCAGTGGCGGCTTCATGGCCTTCCTCGGCGTCGTTGTGGCGCTTGTTGTTGCTGGCGAGCTGCTCGAGCTGCTGGTCGACCACGGCTTCGTCAGCGGGAACGGTCAGGCGCTCCAGCTTGATCTCATCGATCGCCGGGGCCGGCACGTCGGGCAGCACTTCGAGCGACACGGTTACGGCCGCATCCTTGCCCGGTGCATAGTCGCCTTCCAGCGAGACCTGCGGCGCGGTGGCGGGGCGCAGCTTCTGCTCGGCGATCAGCGTCTGGATACCGTCCTGGATCGAGCTGTTCAGCGCGTCCTGCGACAGCGCTTCGCCGTGCATCTTACGGATCAGGTTCGCGGGCACCTTGCCGGGGCGGAAGCCGGGCATCTTCACGGTCGGCGCGACGCGCTTCACTTCGGCATCGACCTTCGCGTCGATATCGGCAGCGGTGATGGTCAGCGTGTAGGCGCGCTTGAGGCCCTCGTTCAACGTCTCGACAGTCTGCATTCTCACGGCTTTCGTCAAAAGAATCGAATGGAGCGGCTCCAGCTTCGACAGGCGCTGGCGGCGTCACTGGTGCGGGCGAAGGGAGTCGAACCCCCACATCTTTCGATACTGGAACCTAAATCCAGCGCGTCTACCAGTTCCGCCACGCCCGCCGAGCGGACGCCGCCGGCACGGGCGCGTCTATAGCAGCCATGCGCGTCGGGGCAAGTCGCCACGCTTCGCAGAGTTGTATGAGCACCGCAACCCGTCCGCGCGGCGGACGTTGGAGTGCGAGAAGGAGAGACTTTCCATGCCCGTCGAACCGCCGATCCCCGCCGAAACGCCCGCCCCCGAACCGGGCGTAGCGCCGACCACCCCGCCGCCCGAACAGCCGGCGCCGCAGACCGAACCCGGCCAACCGACCGCCCCGCCGCCGGAAATCGACGTACCCGGTCCCGATATCGACGTGCCCAGCCCGCTGCCCGGCGGCGATCCGGGCGTGACGCCCGTTCCCGGCCAGCCGGTCATGGGAGGAAACTGACATGAGCGACCGCGATCGCAGCATTCACCCCGACAGCGCCCCGCAGGACGATACCGATCGTCGCAGCGATATCGAAAAGGCGGTCGATGCCGTCAATGGCGATGTCGAACGCGGCGGAACCGACAGCGGGGCGACCTCGCCGACCGAACCCACCGTGTCGCCCGATACGGCCGGCGGGTCGGGCGGGGTCGTCCGCAATCAGGAGGGCGACGGACAGTAACGCCCGTACTGATCGACAAGGGTCGATCGTTCCAGCGCAATCGTAACCCCGGACTTGCTCCCGGGTCCCGCTTCTACTGCAAACGGCGAACGAAGCGGGACCCCGGCTCAGGGCCGGGATGACGCGTACAAGAAGACAGGCCTACTTCAGCACCCGCCGCGCGGTGATGACCTTCACCGGCGCAGCGGGCATTTCGCCCTTGAACGCACCGTTGCTCGCCTTGGTCGGATCTACCGGAGTATCGAGGATCTTCACGAGCACGTCGCGCCCGTCGACGACCCGGGCAAAGGCGGCATAGCCCTGCCCGTCCGCCGGCACGCCCGGTGCGGCATCCAACGCGCGGCGCTGATCCCCGACCGAAATGGTGAATTCGCCGCGCGCCGTTCCCAGCCCTAGACGGGCGACCGACAGCGTGCCGTCGGTATGCGACAGCCCGGTCAGCGTCGTCGGCTCATGCTTGATCGGCGGCAGATACTTCTTCGCATCGGTATGCGGCCCGAACTGGACGAAGCCGAACTCCGGTCCGACCTTCACGATGCGATAGAAGCTGACGCCATCGAGCCGCTTCTGGTCGACATAGCGCAGGAAATTGGCCGCCGTGATCGGCGCGCGCTTCACCTCGACCTCGACGGTCAGGGTGCCGGCGGTGGTAACGATCGCGACGCGCGGCAGCGGCGGTTCGGCGCCCGGTTGCGGCGCCGGCGTCTGTGCCAACGCCGGCCCGGCCCAAGCCAGCACCACCAGCAGCGCGCGCCTCGTCGTCTGCATCATCCCAGCGCCTTCTTCAGCAGGTCGTTGACGACGCCGGGATTGGCCTTCCCGCCCATCGCCTTCATCGTCTGCCCGACGAAGAAGCCGAACAGCTTGTCCTTGCCGCCGCGATAGTCGGCGACCTTGTCGGCGTTCTTTTCCATGACCGCGGCGATCACCGCCTCGATCGCGCCGGTGTCGCTGGTCTGCTTGAGCCCGCGTTCCTCTACGATCGCATTCGCCCCCTGCCCGGTTTCGAGCATGATCTCGAACACCTGCTTCGACAGCGTACCCGACAGCGTACCGTCGGCCACCAGCTTGAGCAGTTCCGCGCCCTGCGCCGGCGACACCGGGCTGTCGCCGATGCCCTTGCCCAGCCGATTGAGCGCGCCATACAGGTCAGAAATCAACCAGTTGGCGGCCGACTTTGCCGGCACGTCCGAACCGCCTTCGGCCAGCAGCGCCTCGAACCAGCGCGCCGTTTCGACCTCGGCGGTCAGCACCGCGGCATTATACGCCGACAGGCCGAGCTCGCTCTCATAGCGCTTGCGCTTGGCATCGGGCAGCTCGGGGAGCGACGCACGACATTCCTCGAGAAACGCATCGTCCAGTTCGAGCGGCAGCAGATCGGGATCGGGGAAGTAGCGATAGTCGTGCGCGTCTTCCTTCGACCGCATCGACCGGGTCACGCCCTTGTCGGGATCGAACAGGCGCGTTTCCTGCACGATGCGGCCGCCATCCTCCAACACCGCCACCTGCCGGTTCGCTTCATATTCGATCGCGGCCATGACGAAGCGTACCGAGTTGACGTTCTTCGTCTCGGTCCGCGTGCCGAATTCCTCGCCCGGACGGCGGACCGACACGTTGACGTCGGCGCGCATCGACCCCTGGTCCATATTGCCGTCGCACGACCCGACATAGCGGAGAATCGTGCGCAGCTTCGACAAATAAGCGCCTGCTTCGGCAGGCGAACGCATGTCCGGCCGGCTGACGATCTCCATCAGCGCCACGCCCGATCGGTTCAGGTCGACATAGGACCGCGTCGGATGCTGGTCGTGCATCAGCTTGCCGGCATCCTGCTCGACATGGATGCGCTCGACGCCGATCGCCTTGGGCACGCTATTCGGGTCTTTCTCGTCCAGCACGATCTCGACCACGCCTTCGCCGACCAACGGATGATAGAGCTGGCTGATCTGATAGCCCTGCGGCAGATCGGCGTAGAAATAATTCTTGCGGTCGAAGCGCGACCATTTGTTGATGACCGCATCGATCGCCATGCCGGTCCGCACCGCCTGCCGGATGCATTCGCGGTTCGGGGTCGGCAGCATGCCGGGCATCGCCGCGTCGACAAGGCTTACCTGCGTATTCGGCTCGGCACCGAAGGCGGTCGCCGCGCCGGAGAACAGCTTCGCGTTCGACGTGACCTGCGCATGGACTTCGAGGCCGATCACGACCTCCCAGTCGCCGGTGGCACCACGGATGCGGTAATCGCTCATGTCATCGCTCTTCATACGGGCCGGTCGGCGGCCGCTGTTCCATTTCGCTCCTCGGGACCGGTGTCGGCCCGTCGGAGATCGTGTGCTTCGTCTTCGACTTCCCATCGGGGATCAGATCGATGGCAGTTTCCACCACCGCTCCGATCGCCTCGATCAGCAGTTCGACAACTACCACCATTTGTCCGCACGGGCGACGAAGCCGGCGCGCTGCTCGATCGCAAGGCCTGCGTTCAGCACGCCCTGTTCGTCCAGTGGCTTGCCGATGATCTGCAACCCCAGCGGCAGTCCGTCCTTGTCGACGCCGCCCGGCACGCTCATCGCCGGCAGGCCTGCCAGCGACGACGGCACGGTGAAGACGTCGTTCAGATACATCGCGATCGGATCGGCGCTCTTTTCCCCCAGCGCGAACGCCGCCGATGGCGCGGTCGGGGTCAGTAGCACGTCGCACTGTTCCCACGCCTGTTCGAAATCGCGCGCGATCAGCGTCCGCACCTTCTGCGCCTGCGTGTAGTAGGCGTCGTAGAAGCCAGCCGAGAGCACATAGGTGCCGATCATGATCCGGCGCTTCACCTCGTCGCCGAAACCGGCGGCGCGGGTGGCGGCGTACATGTCCTGCAGGCCGGCGCCATCAGGCAGCACGCGTTGACCGAACCGCACACCGTCATAGCGGGCAAGGTTCGACGACGCTTCGGCCGGCGCGATGATGTAATAGGCCGGCAGCGCATATTTGGTGTGCGGCAGCGAGACCTCGACGATCTCCGCCCCCGCATCCTTCAGCCATTCGATGCCCTGCTGCCACAGCGCCTCGATCTCCGCCGGCATGCCATCGACGCGATATTCCTTGGGGATGCCGACCCGCTTGCCGCGCAGGTCGGCGTTCAGCCCCGCTTCCCACGCCGGCACGGGCAGGTCGAGCGAGGTCGAGTCCTTCGGATCGAACCCGGCCATCGCCTCCAGCATGATCGCACAGTCGCGGACGTCGCGCGCCATCGGCCCGGCCTGATCGAGCGAGGAGGCGAACGCGACGACGCCATAGCGCGAGCAGCGGCCATAGGTCGGCTTGATGCCCGTGATGCCGACGAACGCGGCGGGCTGGCGGATCGAACCGCCGGTATCGGTGCCGGTCGCCGCCGGGCACAGCCGCGCCGCGATCGCCGCGGATGACCCGCCCGACGATCCGCCCGGCGCCATCGGCGCGGTGTCGCCCGGACGCCGCCACGGCGAGATGACGTTGCCGAACGCGCTGGTTTCGTTGGACGATCCCATCGCGAACTGGTCGAGGTTCAGCTTGCCCAGCATCCCCGCCCCGGCATTCCACAAGTTACCGGAAACCGTCGATTCATACTGAGGCACGAAGCCTTTTAAGATACCACTTGCCGCCGTCGTCTCGACGCCCTGCGTGCAGAACAAGTCCTTCATGCCGATCGGCACGCCGGCCAGCGGCTTGAGCGTCTCGCCAGCGGCGCGGGCATCGTCGGCCACCTTCGCGGCGGCACGGGCATGGTCGGGGGTTTCGACGAGAAAGGCGTTGAGCGGCTTCGCAGCGGCGACCGCGTCGATGAACGCGTCGGCGACATCGCGGGCGGAAAAATCGCCGCTGCGCACGCCGTCGCGGATCGCGGCGACGCCAAGGTCGGTCAGGTTCGACACTATTCGATCACTTTCGGAACGGTGAAAAAGCCATGCTCGCCCTGCGGCGCATTGGCGAGTACCTTGTCGCGGACGTCGCCATCGGTCACGACATCGTCGCGCAGGCGCAGATGGTTGGGGATGACCGCGGTCATCGGCTCGACGCCCTGGGTATCGACCTCGCCCAGTTGCTCGATCCAGCCGAGAATGTTGCCGAGTTCAGGTGCGAGCTTTTCGGCTTCGGCATCGGTGATCGCGATACGGGCAAGGCCGGCCACGCGTTTGACGGTTGCAGGTTCGACGGACATGGGAAGGGCGGCTAGCATCCCGGCACGCCCCCCACAAGCACCCGCAAAGCAGTTGCACCCGGCCGCGCCATCCCGCATCGGTGCGCCGACTGACGGTGGAGTTCGGATTGGCGCGCAAATTTCTGTACATTGTGGCGACGCTGATCGTCCTCGTCATCGCCGGCGCCGTAGCCTATCGCATGTTCGGCAACGACCTGCTGCGCCGCGCGCTGGTGCCGAGCGTTGCGTTCCGGACCGAACCGACCATTCCGTCGCGACTCTATGCCGACAAGACGATGTGGTTCGCACGGCCAGGGCTGACCAATACGCCGGTCGACTGGTTGCCGCCGGGGGTGCAGCCGACGCCGCCGGGCCGGGCCGAGATTTTCTTCATCCACCCGACATCGTTCGTCGGCACCGACCGCTGGAATGCGGTGCTGGACGACGCCGAGACCAACGACCGCGCGCGCATCTTCCTGCGCGGGCAGGCCAGCGCCTTCACCGCCGCCGGACGCGTCTGGGCGCCGCGCTATCGCCAGGCGACCTTCGGCGCGTTCCTGACCAGCGAAGATGCGGCGGAACAGGCACTCGACCTCGCCTATCACGACATCGAATCGGCGTTCGACCGGTTCGTCGAGGAAATCGATCCGAAGCGGCCGATCATCCTCGCCGGCCATAGCCAGGGCGGGCTGCACCTGACCCGGCTGCTGCGAGAAAAGGTCGCCGGCACGCTGCTCGCCCGACGGATCGTCGCGGCCTATGTCGTTGGCTGGCCGGTATCGAAGGTGACGGATATCGTCGCGCTCGGCCTTCCCGAATGCACGACCGCCGATCAGGCCCGGTGCCTGCTGTCGTGGCAGAGCTTCGCCGAACCGGCCGATCCGTCGCTGATCCTTGAACAATATGACGCATCGACCGGGTTCGACGGCCGCCCGCGAGCGAAAACGCCGATGGTCTGTACCAATCCGCTGACCGGCACCGCCGATGCGCAGGCGCCGGCCAGCGCCAATCTCGGCACGCTGATCCCGGATAAGTCGCTGCAGAACGCGACGATGACGCCGGGGCTGGTGCCCGCAGCCTGCGGGCCGCGCGGATTCCTGTCGATCGGTGACAACCCGCCCGACCTCGGCCCCTATGTGCTGCCGGGTAACAACTGGCACGTCTACGACTACAGCCTGTTCTGGGCGAATGTCCGCGCCGACGCGTTGCGCCGGCTCGCGGCGTGGAGGGTAAAATGATTACCGAAGACCGCGCCGTCTTTCGCGACGCGCTGCCCGAAGGCGGTCGGCTGATCGGGCTGGATGTCGGCACGAAAACGATCGGCACCGCGCTGTGCGATGCCGGGTGGAGCTTCGCCAGCCCGGCTATTTTGGTGAACCGAACCAAATTCACCGCCGACAAGGCACAACTGGCCACGCTGATCCGCCAGCAATCGGTGCGCGGCATCGTCATCGGCCTGCCGCTCAACATGGACGGCAGCGATTCGCCGCGTACACAGTCGGTCCGCGCCTTCGCCCGCAACCTCGACGATTTGAATCTGCCGATCTTTCTGTGGGACGAACGCTGGTCGACGGTCGCGGTCGAGCGGCAGATGATCGCCGAGGACCTCAGCCGCGCAAAACGCGCGGAGCGGGTAGACAAGCTCGCCGCCGCCTACATCCTGCAAGGCGCGATCGACGCTCTGGTGAATGTCCCGCTAGCCTGAGCTTGCAAGGGCGCGCGGCGCGGCCTAACCGGTCGCCTCGATGCCTATTTCAGACCACCGCCCCGCCGCCATGATTGATGGCGGCGCCGTTTTCCCGCATCGGCACCTGACCGGGATCGAGGGATTGCAGCCCCATGAAATCCTGTTCCTGCTCGACGAGGCGGAGCAATGGATCGACGCCAATCGCAGCCGGGCACCCGGCGACCAGCGACTGAAGGGCGTGACGCAGATCAACGCCTTCTTCGAAAACAGCACCCGCACCCTTTTGTCTTTCGAGATCGCGGGTAAGCGGCTGGGCGCGGACGTGGTCAACATGCATGCCGGCCAGTCGAGCGTGAAGAAGGGCGAGACGCTGATCGACACCGCCGTCACGCTGAACGCGATGCGCGCGGACGTCATCGTCATCCGTCACAGTTCGTCCGGCGCCGTGCAGTTGATCGCCGACAAAGTCGACTGCCCGGTGCTGAACGCCGGTGACGGCTGGCACGAACATCCGACGCAGGCGCTGCTCGACGCGTTGACCATCCGGCGCCGGCTGGGCGAAATCGCGCACAAGCGGGTCGTGATCTGCGGTGACATCCTCCACAGTCGCGTCGCGCGCTCCAACATCCTGGCGCTGACGACGCTGGCTGCCGAGGTGCGCGTCGTGGCGCCAGCCACGCTGATGCCGCACGCGATCGAATCGATGGGCGTAACCCCGTTCACCGATTTCGATGCCGCACTCGAAGGTGCCGACGTGGTAATGATGCTGCGGTTGCAGAATGAGCGGATGAACGGAGGCTTCATCCCGTCGACCCGCGAATATCATCTGCGCTACGGCCTGACCCGCGAGCGGCTGAAACGCGCCGAACCGCATGCGATCGTGATGCATCCGGGGCCGATGAACCGGGGGATCGAGATTAACAGCGACGTCGCCGACGATTCCGAGCGGTCGACGATCACCGAGCAGGTGGAAATGGGCGTGGCGGTCCGCATGGCCTGTCTCGACGTACTGACCCGGCGTAGCCGTGGCGTGGAGGGCTGGGCATGAGCAAGCAGTTCACTGGCGGCACGCTCGTCTGTCCGGTCGACGGGATCGCCGCGCGCGACCTGCTGGTCGCCGGCGAGAACATCGTCGCCGATGCGAACGGTGCCGAGACGATCGACGTGTCGGGCAAGCTGATCGCGCCCGCCATCGTCGATCTGGGCGTATTCGGAATCGACACTGCCGCGTTTCGCGCCGGCGGCATCGTCCGCGTCGGGTTGATGCCGGATCAGGCGCCGGTGCTCGACGATCCGGGCATCGTCGCGCGCGCGGCCTATATGGGCAAGCCCGACCTGTGGATTCACCCGATCTCCGCCGCGACGCAGGGGCTGCGCGGGACGGACCTTGCCGAAATGGCGATCAATGCCGAAGCGGGCGCGGGCGCGGTCGCGACCGGCCGGCGCTGGATCGGCGACAGCGGCGTCATGCGCAAGGTGCTGGCCTATGCCCGCGATTGCGGTCTGGTCGTCATCGCCCATGCCGAGGATGGCGGACTGGCCGGGGATGCGGTCGCCACCGCGGGTGAGACCGCGACGCGGCTCGGCCTGCCCGCGGCACCGGCGATGGCCGAAGCGCTGGCGATCGCGCGTGACGTGATGCTGGCCGAGGAGACCGGCGCGCGGCTGCATTTCCGGCAGGTGACGACGGCGGCCGGGTTCGACCTGGTCCGCGCGGCCAAGCGGCGCGGGGTGCGGGTTACCTGCGGCATCACTCCGGCGCACCTCTATCTGTCCGACATCGCGATGAGCGATTTCCGCACCTTCGCCCACCTCTCCCCGCCCCTGCGCAGCGAGAGCGACCGGCAGGCGGCGGGCGCCGCGCTGGCCGATGGGACGATCGACGTGCTGTGTTCGGGCCATGATCCGCGCGGACCGGAGGCAAAGCGCCTGCCCTTCGCCGATTCGGAGCCGGGCATGGCCGGTGCGGAGACTCTGTTGCCGCTGGGGCTCGGGCTGGTGCGCGATGGACTGATCGGGCTCGACCGGTTGTTCGCCCTGTTGTCGTACAACCCCGCCAAGCTTCTGGGCCTCGACTCGGGCACGCTCGCCATCGGTGCGCCGGCGGACCTGATCGTCGTCGATCAGGATGCCCCGTGGCAGGTCCGTGCCGACGCATTGGCAGGCAAGGCCGCGAACACGCCGTTCGACGGCCTGCCGGTGCAGGGCCGCGCAGTACGCGTGATGAAAGGCGGCGCGTTCCTGTAACGGAACGCGCCGCCTCCTCCTGGGAGAGGCTTGGAAAGGGTTAGCGCGAGGCCAGCCGCTCGGGGCGGGCCCAGCTGGCCAGCTGTTCGCCGGCATGGGTCCGCACGAAGCAGCGGTCGCCCTTGGCGCGTATGCTGCCGCACAGCGCCGTGGCGTCGTTGCGGGCAAGGCCACCGACCGACAGGCGGTAGAAGCTCGCCCCGCGAACGCTGGCCTGCATCCCCTGCGGCGCCAGCGCAGCGAGACGGGGGACGTTGCGGCTCATCCGCTTCCACGCGTTGCGCGCGACGCCGGCATTGTCGAATGCCCCCAGCTGCACATAATAGTTGCCGGTGGCCGTCGCGGGCGCGGAGGCCCGGACCGGTCGCGGCGTCGAGCGCGCTGCCATCCGAACCGGCTGCTCCTGCCGCCGATAGCTACCGGGCAGCGCCTGCACGATCTCGCGACGCGGGGCGAAGGTGATGGCCGGACGGGCGACCGCCGCGACCTGCACCGGTGCCGCGACGGCGGGCACGATCGGGGTATCGCCGACCGGCTCGACCGCGACGACTGCCGCCGGGACTTCGGGCACGGGATCGGCCTGCGCCAGCGCGACCGACGCCGCAGCCGCAGGTTCAACCAGTGCCAGCTGCACCGGCTGGCCCCGGTCCGGCGACGGCGTCACGCCCAGCAGCGCCGCAACCTGTTGCGCCGCATGTTCGGGCCGGGCGAATGCCGCCCATTCCATCAGCCGCTGATCGACCTGCGCCGGCGGCATATCGACCGAGGCCACGGTGCGCGCATCGACCCAGCGCCCGTCGAGCGCGAGCGCCAGCGCCAGATTCTGCCGCACGGTCGCCGTCGCCGCCGGGTCGCGCGCCGCTTCGCTGAGCAACGCGATGCCGCCTGCCGGATCGCCCGCCAGTGCCAGCGCCAGGCCGCGATCGGCCGGCGAAATCCGCGCGGCATGGGCGGTCAGCGTCTCGCGCGCCGCGACCCATTCGCCGGTCGCCGTCTGCGCCAGCGCCAGATTGAGCGCGGCCTTCGCATCGGCGGGGTTGAGCGTCAGGACGTCGGTAAATGCCTGGGTGGCCGATGCGAACCGGCCGGCGGCCAGATAGGCGCGACCGAGCAACGCGCGATAAGCCGCATCGCGCGGCGCGAACGCCACCGCCTGTTCGGCGAAGGTGACCGCATCGGCCGCGCGACGCTTGGTCAACGCCTTGGTCGCCTTCACTGCGAACTTGCGTGCCGGGCCGTCCTCCGACGACGCGACCGCGATGGTGCCGCCGCCGACCAGCGCCAGCGATCCGCCCAGCATGGCCGTGGCGAGGCCGATCGATACCAGGAGATGCGTCTTCATGGCTTGCCCTTTGTTGCCCCATCGGGGGCGAGGCGCTGCACCAGCGCCGCGATGTCGGATGCCGACGGGAGGGAGCGATCGAGCGCATCGCGCACGAAGGCTTCCGGGGTAACGTTGCGCACCGTCGCCGCCAGCTTCAGCCGGAGCATCCGGTCGGGGTCGAGGTCGAGCATGATCGATTCGGTGGCCGGTGCGGGGGGTGTCGGCAGCGCGTGCAGCTTCGAACGCTCGCGCAGCACCGGAGGCAACGCCTCTCCCAGATCGTTCCAGCCCAGATCGTCGCCATCGCGGCTGTCCGGACCGGTGCCGTGCGGCCGCATGGCCGGGCGTGCCTCGCCCTTGCGCGCCAGCAGCGACGAGTTAATCTGGGCGGGGGGGCGCGGCGTCGTCATCCGCTCACCCCTGCCCCCGCCGCCCGAACCCGCCGGCGGGTACGCGCATCGCGGTCGGCATCGTCGGCACGGCGAAGACCGTCCGGCGGAAATTCTTCTCTAAGCGATCCTGGATATAGAGCCACAGGGCCTCAATCTCGGCGCTCGACTTCGATGCCGGATCGATCTCCATCACCGTACGGCCATCGACCATCGACGATGCGAAATCGACGCGGTGATGAATCGTCACCGGCGCGACCGTGCCGTGCTGCGACAGTGCCATCGTCGCTTCGGTCGTGATCCGCGCACCAGGCGTCGCAGCATTGACGACGAAGACCAGCGGCTTTCCCGCGCGGTCGCACAGGTCGACGGTTGCCCCCACCGCGCGCAGGTCGTGCGGGCTGGGCCTAGTCGGCACAACGATCAACTCGGCGACCGCAATCACGCTCTGGATCGCCATGGTGATGGCGGGCGGTGTATCGATCACCGCCAGCTTGAACCCGTGCGACCGCAGCGTTTCGAGGTCGGCGGCAAGGCGCGCAACCATGGTCTGCGCAAAGGCCGGTTCGTCGGTGACGCGTTCGTTCCACCATGCCGCCAGCGACCCCTGCGGATCGATGTCGATCATCACCACCGGCCCGGCGCCCGCGCGTTGGGCCTGCACGGCCAGATGCCCGGACAAGGTCGTCTTGCCCGAACCACCCTTTTGCGAAGCCACCGCCAATACGCGCATCGCGCCACCGTCTCCCCGTAATCTCCGCACCCCGATGCCATGGCGGCGGATAAGAACCGGTTAACGCGCCGCTTCCCATGCCACCGATGCGAAAGGCATTCCGATCATGGTAAACCGCTGATAGGGAATGGCGGACGGACGCAGAGGGGATCGTGATGCGCGTGATGGTTGGGCTGGCACTGGCAGGTGCGCTGCTGTCGACGGCGGCGGGAGCGGATGTGAAGGCCGGAGTCGATGCCTGGGCCCGTGGCGACTGGGCGACGGCGGTCCGCGAATGGCAGCAGCCGGCCGCCGCCGGCGATGCCGATGCGCAGTTCAACTTGGGCCAGGCGTACAAGCTCGGCCGCGGCGTGCCGATGGACATGGCGCAGGCCGAACGCTGGTACGCGCTCGCCGCGCAGCAGGGGCACCGCCAGGCGGAGGATAATTACGGCCTGATCCTGTTCCAGAACGGCAAGCGCGCCGATGCCGTCAAATGGCTCGAAAAATCGTCGCAGCGGGGGGAGGCGCGGAGTCAGTTCGTGCTGGGGACGATGCTGTTCAACGGCGATGCCGTGAAGAAGGACTGGCGGCGCGCCTACGCATTGATGACGCGGGCGTCGTCGGCCGGCCTGCCGCAGGCCGCAGCGACGCTGGCGGAGATGGATCGCTATGTGCCGCTGCCCGACCGGCAGGCGGCGCTGGCGATGGCCCGTGATCTGGAGCGTAATGCCGGGCGGCCGAGGCTGACTGCCGTCCAGCCACAACCGACCACGCCGGCCGCTCGCCCGACGCCCGCCCCCACGCCGCGCGCAGCGCCTGTAGCCAAGGCACCGCCCGCCCCCGTCGCCAAGCCGACAGCGATCCGCGATGGCGGCTGGCGGGTGCAGCTCGGCGCGTTCAAGGATGCCGGCAATGCCCGCCGCCTGTGGAGCAGCGTGTCGGACAAGTTCGCCGGTCGCCAGCCCTATTATGAAGCGGCCGGCGCCAATACTCGGCTGCAGGTCGGCCCGTTCGCCAGCAGCGCGGAGGCGACCCGCGCTTGCGCCGCGATCCGCCCGACGCCCTGCGTGGCCGTGAAGCGCTGAGCGGTCAGCCCGCCGCCCAGTCGGCGGGTGCGATCCCCTGGATATAGAGCAGCGCGGTCAGGTCGTTATGATCGATCCGCACGCCCGCCTCCGCCGCGACGATCGGCTTGGCATGATAGGCGACGCCCAGCCCGGCGCGGCGGATCATCGGCAGATCGTTGGCGCCATCGCCTACCGCCAGTGTCGCGGCCGGATCGATGCCGAGTTCGTCGATCGCGGCGAGCAGTGTCACTTCCTTGGTCGTCGCATCGACGATCGGCTTGCGCACCTTGCCGGTCAGCTTTCCGTCCTCGATCAGCAGGCGGTTGGCGATCATGCGGTGAAAGCCCAGTTCGGTTCCGACCGGCTCGGCAAAGCGGGTGAAGCCGCCCGACACGAGGATCGTCGTCGCTCCCCGCGCGCGCATCGTCTGAATCAAGGTCCTCGCGCCGGGCATCAGCTTGACCCGTTCGTCGAGGCACCGCTGGATCGCCGCTTCCTCCAGCCCCTCCAGCAACGCCACCCGCGCGTCCAGCGCGGAGGCGAAGTCGAGTTCGCCGCGCATCGCCCGCTCGGTCACCTCGGCGATTTCCGCCTTGATCCCGGCATAATCGGCGAGTTCGTCGATGCATTCGACGGTGATAATCGTCGAGTCCATGTCGGCGACCAGCAGAGACTTTTCGCGGTTGGCGGCCGCCTGAACCGCCACATCGGTCCGGTTGAACACGCCCTCCAGCGCAGGGCGCGCTGCGGCGACCTCGCTCGCAAAACGAATGTCGGCGGCGCGACCCTCGTCGATCCAGCTCCAGCCCTCGACATGACACCCGACCATGTCAAGCCGGTCCGCCGCTGCGGAAACATCGCCCGCGGCGAGTTCGGCTGCTATCAGCGTGGCGATGAACATGGCGAAGTCTCCTGAACGTCCGAGGGTCGCGCTCATCGCAGGCCCGACCGCCAGCGGCAAGTCCGCGCTGGCGATCGAGATCGCACGGCGACACGACGGCGTGGTCATCAACGCCGACAGCGCGCAGGTCTATCGCGACCTGCGTATCTTGTCCGCCCGTCCCTCAACCGACGAGGAGGCGCAGGTGCCGCACCGCCTGTTCGGCCATATCGACGGTGCCGCGCCCTATTCCGCCGCCTTATGGTCGCAGCAGGCGACCACCGAGATCGAGGCCGCCCATGAAGCCGGCAAGTTGCCGGTGCTGGTCGGCGGCACCGGCCTGTATCTGCGTACGTTGATCGACGGCATCGCCCCGGTGCCCGATATCGACCCGGCGATCCGGCAGGCGGTTCGCGCACTGCCGACCGATCAGGCGGCGCAGGCCTTGCAGCGCGAGGACTCGGCAGCGGCGGCCCGGCTGAACCCGACCGACACGACCCGGATCGCGCGCGCCCTCGAAGTCGTCCGCTCGACCGGCCGGACGCTGGCCGACTGGCAGCGCGACCGTATCGGCGGCATCGGGCACCGGATCGCGCTGTCGGCGATGCTGCTGCTGCCCGACCGCGACTGGCTGACCGAACGCTGCGACCGCAGACTGGCGCAGATGTTCGATGGCGGCGCGGTCGAGGAGGTCACAGCGCTGCTGGCCCGCAGCGATATCGCGCCGGACGCGCCGGTCCGCCGGGCGATCGGCGTGGCGGAAATCGCCCGCTGGCAAAGGGGCGGGTCCACCCGCGACGAAGCGCTCACCGCCGCCCGCTTCGCGACGCGGCAATATGCGAAACGGCAATATACCTGGTTCCGGAACCAGCCACCCGCCGACTGGCTTCGCACGAGCGAAACCGAAAAATACGCACTTGCCGGTCATTTAGACACTTTATTACGTAATTGATGGTTGACACGAATATTTCATGCGGCTAGCGACGCCGCTCCAACGGTGCTATTGCGCCCGCGAAATAGTGAGGAGTTGAAGACCCATGCCTGAGAAGAGTGGAGCCGCCATTTTGGTCGAGGCCCTCGTCGACCTCGGCGTGGAAGTCGTATTCGGCTATCCCGGCGGCGCGGTGCTGCCGATCTATGACGCGTTGTTCGAACATAGCCGGATCAAGCACATCCTCGTCCGTCACGAACAGGCAGCGACCCATGCGGCGGAGGGCTATGCCCGCTCCACCGGCAAGCCCGGCGTCGTGCTCGTCACCTCCGGTCCGGGCGCGACCAACGCGATCACCGGCATCACTGACGCGCTGCTCGATTCGATCCCGATGGTCGTCATCACCGGGCAGGTGCCCACCGGCCTGATCGGCACCGACGCGTTTCAGGAGGCCGATACCGTCGGCATCACGCGCCACTGCTGCAAGCATAACTACCTGGTGAAGGACCCGGCCAAGCTCGGCCATGTCATCCACGAGGCGTTCCATATCGCCACCGCCGGCCGTCCCGGTCCGGTCGTGATCGACATCCCGAAGGACGTGCAGGTCGCGACCGCGCGCTATACCAAGCCCGGCCCGATCCAGCACAAGACCTATCGCCCGAAGGTGAAGGCCGACCGCGCGCAGATCGAACAGGTCGTCGACATGCTCGCCGCGGCGGAGCGGCCGGTGCTCTATACCGGCGGCGGCATCATCAATTCGGGGCCGGCGGCGTCACAGCTGCTGCGCGAACTTGCCCGGATCAGCGGTGCCCCGGTCACCTCGACGCTGATGGGTCTGGGCGCCCTGCCCGCCTCCAGCCCGCAATGGCTGGGGATGCTCGGCATGCACGGCACCTATGAAGCCAATATGGCGATGAACGAGGCCGATCTGGTCGTCGCCATCGGCGCGCGCTTCGACGACCGGGTGACGGGACGGCTCGACGCCTTTTCCCCGCGCAGCCGCAAGGTCCATATCGATATCGATCGTTCCAGCGTGAACAAGATCGTCCGCGCCGACCTTGGCATCATCGCCGATGCGGGCCATGCGATGGAGGACATGATCCGCGTCTGGAAGTCGCGCCAGCATCCCAAGCCCGACCTGTCGGCATGGTGGGCGAAGATCGACGGCTGGCGCGCCAAGCGTTGCCTCGATTTCCCGGAATCGACCAGGGAAATCATGCCGCAGCGGGCGATCCGGGCGCTGTACGAGGCGACCAAGCATCGCGCGCCGATCGTGTCGACCGAGGTCGGCCAGCACCAGATGTGGGCCGCGCAGCATTTCGGTTTCGAAGCGCCCAACAAGTGGCTGACCAGCGGCGGTCTCGGCACGATGGGCTATGGCCTGCCCGCGGCGATCGGCGCTCAGCTCGGCAATCCGGGGGCACTGTGCATCGACATTGCCGGCGAGGCGTCGATCCAGATGAATATTCAGGAGCTGGCGACCGCGACGCAGTATCGCCTGCCGGTCAAGATCTTCATCCTGAACAACGAATATATGGGCATGGTCCGCCAGTGGCAGGAGCTGACCTATAGCTCGCGCTATTCGAACAGCTATTCGGACTCGCTGCCCGATTTCGTGAAGCTGGGCGAGGCCTATGGCTGGAAGGGCATTCGCATCGAGCATCCGGACGAGTTGGAAGCCGGTATCCAGGCGATGCTCGACCATGACGGCCCGGTGATCGTCGACTGCATGGTGGCGAAGCTCGCTAACTGCTTCCCGATGATCCCCAGCGGGGCGGCGCATACCGACATGATCCTGCAGGCGAACGAAGTCTCGGGCGAAATGGACGACGAGGCCAAGGCGCTGGTGTAACCCTTCAAGATCCTCCCCGCTCCGCGGGGAGGGGGACCGCTCGCAGAGCGGTGGAGGGGGATCGCCACAAGCGGAACGCTGCTCTCGGCAACGCCCGAGGAACAGGGACGAACATGCACATCAAGACCGAACAGACCGAACGGCACACGCTGGCCGTGCTCGTCGACAACGAACCCGGCATCCTGGCGCGCATCGCCGGGCTGTTCTCCGGCCGTGGCTACAACATCGAAAGCCTTACCGTGTCGGAGATCACCGTCGACAAGGCGGTCAGCCGCATCACCATCGTCACCAGCGCGTCGCCGTCGGTGATGGAACAGATCATCGCGCAGCTCGATCGGCTGGTCCCGGTGCACAAGGTCGTCGACCTGACCGTGCAGGGTGCGCATGTCGAACGCGAGCTGGCGCTGGTCAAGGTCGTCGGCACCGGCGAGCATCGGATCGAGGCGCTGCGCCTCGCCGAGGTCTATCGCGCCCGCGTGGTCGATGCGACGGTATCGAGTTTCGTGTTCGAGGTGACGGGATCGATCGAAAAGATCGACAAGTTCACCGAATTGATAGCCGAGGTCGGTCTGGTCGAGGTCGCTCGCACCGGCATCGCCGCCATCGCCCGCGGACGAGAGGCCGCCTGAATCCATTCGCGTCGCCGAACCGGACGACGCCAACCTATCGAAAGGGAACCCACATGCGTGTCTATTATGATCGCGACGCCGATCTGAACCTGATCTCGGACAAGAAGATCGCGATCCTCGGTTACGGTTCGCAGGGCCATGCCCATGCGCAGAACCTGCGCGATTCGGGCGTGAAGAACGTCGCCATCGCGCTGCGTCCCGGTTCGGCGAGCGCCGCCAAGGCCGAAGGTGCGGGCTTCAAGGTGCTGCCGAACGCGGAAGCCGCCGCATGGGCCGACATCCTCATGATCCTCGCGCCCGACGAGCATCAGGCCGCGATCTATGCCGACGACATCCATGCGAACCTGAAGCCCGGTTCGGCGTTGGCCTTCGCGCACGGCCTCAACGTCCATTTCGGGCTGATCGAGCCGCGTGCCGATGTCGACGTCATCATGATCGCGCCCAAGGGACCAGGCCATACGGTGCGCAGCGAATATGTGAAGGGTGGCGGCGTGCCCTGCCTCGTCGCGATCCATCAGGACGCGTCGGGCAACGCGCACGACATCGCGCTCGCCTATGCATCGGGTGTCGGCGGCGGCCGTTCGGGTATCATCGAGACGAACTTCCGCGAGGAATGCGAAACCGACCTGTTCGGTGAGCAGGCCGTGCTGTGCGGCGGCGTGACCCACCTGATCCAGGCCGGGTTCGAAACGCTGGTCGAGGCGGGCTACGCCCCCGAAATGGCCTATTTCGAATGCCTCCACGAAACCAAGCTGATCGTCGACCTGCTGTATGAGGGCGGCATCGCCAACATGCGCTATTCGATCTCGAACACCGCCGAATATGGCGACATCGTCACCGGCCCGCGGATCATCACCGACGAAACGAAGAAGGAAATGAAGCGCGTGCTGGCCGACATCCAGTCGGGCCGCTTCGTGAAGAACTTCGTGCTCGACAACCGCGCCGGCCAGCCCGAGCTGAAGGCCGCGCGCAAGCAGGCGGCGGCGCATCCGATCGAGAAGACTGGTGCCGAACTGCGCGCGATGATGCCATGGATTGGCGCGAACAAGTTGGTCGATCAGACCAAGAACTAGTCGCAGCGCGCCCTGACCGTAGCACTGCTACGGTCGGCACGCGCCAGACCGGCCGGTGCGACAAAGCCCGCCCTTCGGAGCGCGGCTTTGCCGCGACCGACGGGCGGGCGGCGATCTTGCCCCAACGTCATCCCGGCGAAGGCCGGAATCCATGGTGTCGGGTGGTATCGATAAATCCCGACTGTCCCGCGTCCGTGGATCCCGGCCTTCGCCGGGATGACGGCAACCAACGTACCCACCGCCCAACCCACGGCACCCAAACCGAAACCGATCGTTTCGCATCCGGTATTTGACCCGAAGCCCGGCCCGCCCGACAACGGCGGCATTCCGACTTCGCCTCAACCGGAGAGCTTTCCATGCGCACCCCCCTGATCCTCGCCGCCGCCCTGTTCGCGGTCGCTGCCCCGACCGTCGCCCAGATGCCGGGCGCCCCCGACAAGTCGCGCGTGACTGCCGGCAACTACACCGTCGACACCGCGCACACCCAGGTCGCGTGGCGCGTGAACCATATGGGCTTCACCATGCTCGACGGCCTGTTCGGCGCGACCGGCGGCACCGCGACCTTCGACCCGAAGAACCCGGCCGCGACCAAGGTGTCGATCGATTTCGACATCGCCAAGTCGCTGACCGTCACCAGCCCGCAATTCGCCGAGCACCTGAAGTCGAAGGACTTCTTCGACGTCGCCAACCACCCGACCGCGAAGTTCGTGTCGACCCGCGTCCAGCCGATGGGCGACCATTGGATGCTGGCCGGCAACCTGACGATCAAGGGCCAGACCAAGCCAGTCCAGCTGACCGTCCGCTTCATGGGCGCCGGTGAGAACCCGATGAACAAGAAGAAGAATGTCGGCTTCACTGCGACCGGCTCGATCAACCGCAGCGACTTCGGCCTCGGCATGGCTGCCCCGGTCGTGTCGGACAAGGTCGACCTGACGATCAACGCCGCGTTCGTCGCCGCCTGACCTTCGTGCGGGTTGCGGGCAATCGCCTGCGGCCCGCATCGGCTCTGGACATTTGCGCGGGGCCACGCCACACAGCCGCCATGTTCGGACGCCGCATCCTTCTGCGACTTAGCCGCCCTTAGGGCAGGATCGCACCGGCGTGCGCCTGCCCTGAGGGAGTATCACACCCTTTCCGGCAGATACTGGCGCGCAATCACCGCGCGCCCAAGACAGGCTGAGACGTCATGTTGCGCGATCCTTCGACCAAATACCGCCCCTTTCCGACCGTGAACCTGCCCGACCGCCAATGGCCGTCGCGCACGATCACCGCCGCCCCGCGCTGGCTGTCGACCGACCTGCGCGACGGCAATCAGGCGCTGATCGACCCGATGGGCGCGGAGAAGAAGAACCGCTTCTTCGATCTGCTGGTAAAGGTCGGGTTGAAGGAGATCGAGGTCGGGTTCCCATCGGCCGGTGCCACCGAGTTCGACTTCATCTCGGGCCTCGTCCAGCAGGATCGCATCCCCGACGACGTCTGGGTGCAGGTCCTGACGCAATCGCGCCGCGACCTGATCGAGCGCAGCTTCGAAAGCCTCGACGGCGCGAAACAGGCGATCGTCCACCTCTACAACGCGGTCAGCCCGGCGTGGCGGCGGATCGTGTTCGGCATGGAACGCTCAGAAGTCCGCGAGATCGCGGTGAACGGTGCGAAGGTGCTGCGCGACGAAGCGTCCAAGCGTCCTAACACCGACTGGCGCTTCGAATATAGCCCGGAAACCTTCTCGACCGCCGAACTGGATTTCTCGGTCGAGGTTTGCGCGGCGGTCATGGACGTGCTGCAGCCGACCCCGGACAAACCACTTATCCTGAACCTGCCCGCCACCGTCGAGGCGGCGACGCCCAACGTCTATGCCGACCAGATCGAATGGTTCTGCCGCAACGTGCCGAACCGCGACAGCGTCGTCATCTCGCTCCACACCCACAACGACCGCGGCACCGGCGTTGCGGCGGCGGAACTCGGGTTGATGGCGGGCGCCGACCGGGTCGAGGGCTGCCTGCTCGGCAACGGCGAACGCACCGGCAATTGCGACCTCGTGACCGTCGCGCTGAACCTCTACACCCAGGGCGTCGATCCGCAGCTCGACCTCTCGGACATCGACGAGGTCGTGAACACGGTGAATTACTGCACCCAGCTGCCGGTCCATCCGCGCACGCCCTATGCCGGTGATCTGGTGTTCACCGCATTCTCGGGCAGCCACCAGGACGCGATCAAGAAGGGCATGGCGGCGCAGGCGGTGCGCAACGACGGGCTGTGGGAAGTCCCCTATCTGCCGATCGACCCCGCCGATCTCGGCCGCAGCTATGAAGCGGTCATCCGCGTCAATTCGCAGTCGGGCAAGGGCGGCGTGGCGTGGGTGCTGGAACAGGACAAGGGCCTGAAACTGCCCAAGCGGTTGCAGGCGGATTTCAGCCGCCATGTGCAGGCGATGGCCGACCGGCTGGGCCGCGAGCTCAACGCCGCCGACATCTGGTCCGCGTTCCACGACGCCTATCTGCCGCAGGGTAAGGATCGCTATGCGCTGATCGACTATGCCGAAACCCATGCGCCCGGGGGTGGCCCGCCGCGTACCTTCGTCGGTCGTGTCCGGCTGGATGGTGAGGAACGTTCGATCTCGGGCAAGGGCAACGGGCTGTTGTCGGGCCTGCTCGCCGCGCTGCGCGAGGAGGGCGGCATCGACATGGATGTGGTCGATTACAGCGAGCACGCTATCGGCCATGGCGCCGATGCGCAGGCGGCGGCCTATCTCGAATGCAGCCTGTCTGATGGACGGCGGTTATTCGGGGTCGGCATCGATGGCGACGTCGCCACCGCCACCGTCCGCGCCGCTTTGAGTGCCGCCAACGCGACAATGCGGGACTGAGTCTCCGTCCATCGTCGTATCCCCGCGCAGGCGGGGATCCAGGGTCACAAACACGACCTTCTGCGACCTTGGCTCTGGATCCCCGCCTGCGCGGGGATACGGTTACTTGGTCGAGCGCGACGTGGTAGTGGTCAGTAACCCCGGCGAGTACTTGTCGGTGGTCGCCCGACATGAGGTTCGCGACACCAGTAAAACCCCACACCGTCACCCCGGACTTGATCCGGGGTCCCGCTTTCTTATCAACCGCCGAAGAAGAAGAGGGACCCCGGATCAAGTCCGGGGTGACGATGCGGTCTGGATCGGCCCAGCGCTATCACAAGCTCAAAACGCGAACCGCGCCCGTCCCAGAATCCGGTCGCCGCTATGCGGTCGATCGCCGATCGACGTCACCCCGCGATCGTCGTTCAGGTCGGTCCCGACATAATCGAGCGCCAGCGTCAGCGGACCGGTCGTGTGCTCCACGCCCAGCCGCCAATCGACATAGGTCCCGCCCGGCCGCAACCGGTCAGCGCGCAGCGCATCATCGACCGCACCGGATGACCGTCCGATCCCGCCGACCAACGTGAACGGCGTCATCGGAATGCCCGCCACCGCCTGTGCTGACAGATACAGGTTGCTGCCCCCGATCGCACGCTGCGGCGGGGCGTAGAGCGCGCCGGCAGTCAGTTCGACCGGCCCCAGCGTGTAGCGCGCGTCGCCGCCGAACTCGGCATAATCCATACCCTGCTCCGCGCCGGCAAAGACGTGGCCGATCGCCCGCCCGCGCAATTGGAACGGCCCGACATCGGTGACGATCGCCGCACCCAGATCGGCGACCGCATCGGCGCCATCATGCCGCACCGACCCGCGCAGCGCCGACACGCGGGCATCGAGTTCGATCATGCCCAAAGTCAGCGCGGCATCGCCCGAAATCGACGCCTTGCCCTCGCTCCAGCTCAAGCCGCGACGCCGTTCGTCGGTCGTCGCCTCGACGCCGACCGACGGCAGCGATTGCGCCTGCGCCGCTGCCGTCACCAGCAGCGACGCGACGCCCCATCCGATCCGTCCGATCATCCGGCCTGCATCGTCCCGTGCATCCGGTCGATCTCGGCATGGAGCACCGGATGGTCTTCCTGTGCCAGCTGGACCAGTCGCGCCTGCAACGCATCGTTGCGGCTCGCGACTTCCTGCGCGATCGCCGTCTTCTGTGCGCTGCACCAGCCCGGCCGGCTGCCTTCGATCACCTTGTCATGGGTGAACGATCGCGCCAGCGTCGATCCCGACTCATGGCGCGCCTGCCGCTCGACGACCAGCCCCGCGCGCCACAGGCAGCGCAGAGTCGACGGACGACCGCCGACCCCGACCGTGCCGATCTGCTGATGGGTCACCTGCACATCGGCGGTATAGTCGGAATGTACCGCACCGGTGCGGTGATCGATCCGTGCGCTGTGCGCAATGTCACCATTCGGTGCCGCCATCGCCGCTCCCAGCAACAGCCCGACCAACCCGAACGTCATGTCCTATCTCCTTGTCCTGCTGCGGATGGCCTCGGCCTATGGTGGCCGATGACCGTTTCGGACTTTCGTCCGATACGTACATAACCGATGACACGGCAAGCGCGTTCCGGTTTTCGTGCCGGCAACGCTTTGTTACGAAACGAAAACGCCGTCCGAAGGCGTTCCTTCGGACGGCGTATCGCTGAACAGGCGGCGCCGGGTCCGGCGCCAACCGGTCACTTCATGTGCGCGCTGAGGAGCTTGTTCATTTCGAACATCGAGCACGACTTCTTGCCGAACAGCTTTTCCAGCGTTTCGTCCGCCAGGATCTCGCGCTTGTCCTTCGGATTCTGCAGGTCGTGCTTCTTGATGTATTCCCACATCTTGCTGACGACTTCGCTGCGGGGCAGCGGGTCGGAACCGGTGATCTTCGCCAGATCGGCCGACGGCGTCACCGGCTTCGCGATTCCGCCCCGGGCGCCGCCGGTCGTCGTGGTTTCCTTGGCCATAATATTCCTCCTAATCCCCCTGCAAACCGCGCCTCGCGGGCGCGGCAGGTCGATGGTTATGCAAGGTTCCGAACCGCTTGTCGCGGGGGAATTGCGACAAACCGTACCGTCAACCGCACGAAATTTCCTCCGCGACCGTCCTTTTCCGTCCCGACCGGCTCAGAAGCCGAACCGGGCGCGCACCCCGTAGAAGCGCGGCATGGCGGGATAGACGCCATAGGTGCCGGTCTGTTCGGGGATCGCGAAGCCGGAAATGTTGAAATACTGGTTGGTGATATTCTCCACGAAGAATTCCAGCTGCTTGCTGCGATCGTCGGTCGCAACGCCGATCTTGCCGTTCAGCAGCGGATAGCCGTCATTGCCGACCGTCGTCGCACCGGTGCCGTCGCGGACGATCGACACGTCGCTGTTGTAGCGCATGTCGACATGGAACAGCGCGTTGAGGTTGTCGGTCAGGCGCGGGGTCCACGTCGCCGCGACCGTCACGACGTTGCGCGGCTGGTTCAGGAACTGGCGGCCATTCTGGTTCTGGAGCGGCGTGCCGGCGAAATTGTTGTCGGCATCATAGGACGCATCGAGCAGCGTATAGCCCAGGCGGAAGCTCAACTCGCGGATCGGCTGGATCAGCGATTCCAGCTCGACGCCCTTCGCCGTCGACTTGGGCACGTTCTGCACGACGAAGCTGTTGCCCGCGAAAATCAGCGACTGCAGCCCCTTGAACTTCTGGTAGAAGAACGCCGCGTTGAACGAGAATTGCCGCGTCACGCTGGTCTTCAGGCCCAGTTCGTAGCTGTCGACCGTTTCCGCGCCGAACTCCAGATCGGTCGCCTGTGCGCCGTCACCGCCCAGGACGCGAGTGTTGAAGCTCGCCTGGTCGAGATTGTAGCCGCCCGACTTGAAGCCGCGATCATAGCTGGCATAGCCCAGCACGTCGGGCGTGAACTTGTAGGCGAGCTTGGCGGTGCCGGTCAGGCGGCTTTCCGACCGGTCATGGCTGTAATTGCCGTTGAACTCGCTCGACACCGCCGGATTGCAGCTGAGCAGAAACAGGTTCTGGAACAGCGCCGGGCTCGCCTGACGGATCAGGTTGCGATAGGTCACCGCTCGCGGATCGTTGCCGAGGAAGAAGCCGCACGCCGCCGGATTGCTGTTGATCGACGCGGCCAGCTCCTTGCGCTCGTAATTGTAGCGCAGGCCCAGCGTCAGCGAGAGCTTGTCGTTGACGTTGATGATGTTGTGCGTGAACAGCGCGAAGGCGTTGGTATCGACCTGGAAATCGTCGTTATTGTTGCCTTGTCCCGCGACGTTCGGGGTCAGCGGCGTGTTCAGATAGTTGAACAGTGCCGATCCCGGAGGCGCCGCCTGCTGCAACGCCGCGCTCTGGGCATAGAGCAGTTGCCCGAACAGCGGCACGGTCCCGGTCGGCAGGGCCGCCCCGCCACGCAGCGACGTCACCAGCTGGGTAAAGGTCGGCACGTTGAAGCTGCCGTAGAACTGCGCCTGCCGCCCGATACCGCCGGCCGACGGCGGCGCGCCGAGCACACCCGCCAGCAGCGTGTCGACATAGCGGTTGGCATCGTTGCCCAGCCGCACCGTGTCGCGCAGGTTCAGCTTTTCGTTCAGGTAAAAGCCGCCGACGAGGAAATCGAGCTTCCCGTCGAATAGCTGCCCCTGTAACCGCAGTTCCTGCGTGATATCGCGCAGCGACGACTTGTACCCATCGCGATAGGCGCGATCGATGCCCGAATAATCGATGTCTTGGTTCCGTAGCACGCGGAAGTCGCGATAGGCGCTGATCGAGGTGAGCTTCAACTCACCGATATCGGCGTTGATCTCACCCGACACGCCCCAGTCGCGCACCGCTTCCTTATAGTCGCGGTTGGGCGAGGCGGCCATCTTCCGCTCGGACGGGGCGCCGGTGTAGATGCCGGTGCGACCCTGCTGCGCGGCGATCGCCTGGATCGCGGCGGCCGTCGGCCCCCGCGTGCCGCTGACCACGCCGCAGCATTGCTCGTCGGTCTTGTAGTAATCGCCGATCAGGCGGAAGCTGAACGCCGAGGTGTCGTACAGCGCCTGACCGCGGACATACCAGCGGTTGATGTCGTTGAACGCGCGGTCCGAATTGACGTCCTCGATATAGCCGTCGCGCTTGCGATAGCCGCCGTCGACGCGCAGCGCGAGCTGTTCGCTGACCGGCCCGGTCAGCGCGCCCTTCAGCTCATAGGCGTTGAAATTGCCATACTCGCCCTCGACATAGCCGCCCAGGTCGAACTTCGGCATGGCGGTCGTCACCGACAGCGCGCCGGCCGAGGTGTTCCGGCCGAACAGCGTTCCCTGCGGCCCGCGCAGCACCTCGACTCGTTCGACTTCGGGCAGCTCGGCGATGGCGATGCCGGCGCGCGACCGGAACACGCCGTCGATGAACACGCCGACCGCCGGTTCGAAGCCGGGATTGTCGCCTGCCGTGCCGACGCCGCGAATCGACAGCGAGGTCGCGGTCGCCGACGACTGGCCGGTCGTCGTCTGAAGCGAGGGAGCGAGCTGTTCGAGGCCGCGGATATCGCGCACGCCGGCATCGTCGAGCAGCTGCGCATTGACCGCGGTGACCGCGATCGGCACGTCCTGGATCGGTTCGGCGCGGCGGTTGGCGGTCACGATGATCTCGTTCCCCCAATCGTCATCGGCCTGTGCCGTAGCGTCACCGGGCGCAGCCGGCGCGGTCGGCGTCTCGACCGGCGCGGTCGGCGTCGTCTGCGCCAGCGCGGGCGCGGCGCCCGCGACCAGGGACAGGGCTGTCGCGGTCAGCAGATGGAACTTCTTCATGGCATCCCCTCTTCCTCAGCTGCCGATATCGTCCGGCTATGCATGTTGCATTTGGTGACGAAGCATCTAAGCCGCGTCAACGGGCAACCTGCATCCGACCTACGCTTTCATCGGCGAACGGGTATGGAAGCCACAGTACGGCGCCGCAGGGGATCGCCCCGGTCGGCTGCAAAAAGTCGAAGATCGGGAATGGAACAGAACCATGTGTGACGCGAACGACGATGCCGATGGCGGCGAACTGGTCGGCCCCGCGCCCAAAATTCCCGTTCCCGATCATGTCGCTGACGCGATCCGCACCCTGATCCGCTGGACCGGCGACGATCCCGATCGCGAAGGATTGCTCGACACGCCGCTGCGCGTCGCGCGCGCGTGGAAGGAATATACGCAGGGCTATGCGGAGGACCCCGCACACCATCTCGAACGCGTGTTCGAGGAAGTGGGCGGCTATGACGAGATCGTGCTGCTGCGCGACATTCCGTTCCAGTCGCACTGCGAACATCATATGGCGCCGATCGTCGGCAAGGCGCACATCGCCTATCTGCCCAAGGACCATGTCGTCGGCATTTCGAAGCTTGCCCGCGTACTCCACGGCTATGCCCGGCGGTTGCAGGTGCAGGAACGGCTGACGGCGGAAGTCGCCGACTGCATCTGGAACGGCCTGCGCCCGCGCGGTGTCGCGGTGGTGATCGAGGCGACGCATGGCTGCATGACCTCGCGCGGGGTGCGCACGCCGGGTGTCACCATGACGACCAGCCGGATGATGGGCGTGTTCCGCGACGACGAACGCAGCCGCAAGGAAGTGCTGGCGCTGATCGGGCGCGGCTGACGGAACGCCCGCGCCGCGCGGGACGTTGCAACGCGATGATCCGCCCCCTCGCCTTCCTGCTTGGCCTAGCGTCGCTTGCCGCCTGCTCGGCCGACCCGCCCGCCGCTGCCAATGCGGCCGATGGCGTGCTTCCGGTCGGATCGGTAGGAGGCGTCGATCCGGCGACGAACGCCCAGTTCGCGGCGGCGCCGCCTCCGGCACGGGGGCTGCCCGATACGCCGGCGCCCCACGCAGCACCGGAATTGCAGCCGATGGTCTATGCCGACTTCGCCGAAAAGGAGTTGCTCGGCTCTGGCTGTTCGTTCCGCACCGTGCCGCGCGGCCCGGTCCTGCTGTTCGTCCGCGACCAGGGCGACGGACTGGTCAGGTTCGACAAACGCCTGCGTCGGATCACCGCCGCAACGCCGGGCCGCGAGGCGGTCGAGGACGGCGGCATCCTTGCCGGCGACCAAGTGTCGTTCACGGTCGAACGCCCCGCCGACCGGGCTGATCCGGCGGCGGATTCGACCCGGCAATGGCCCGCGACGCTGACCATGCGGACCGCCGATGGCGGCGAACGCGTCTATCGCGGCGGGCGCTGGGAATGCGGCAGCTGATCGACCCGATTGCGTCGCGGCCAAGGGCATTCTACAGCGACCGCCTGGCCTCGTAGCTCAGCTGGACAGAGCGCCGCTTTCCTAAAGCGGGCGTCGGGGGTTCGAGTCCCTCCGAGGCCACCAGATTTACCGTTGCCACCGTCCCTCGGGGAATCCGTTCCGTTCGAGCAGCTTCGAGCCTGTCGAAGCAAACGCGTGGCGGGCGGATACAAGCTAAACCGCCCGCGCCAACGACGTGATCCGCCCGCCAATAAGTCCGTTCGGTTCGAGCAGCTTCGAGCTTGTCGAGAAGCGTCCGTCGAGAACTTCATGTCTGGGGCACCCCCTTCTCGACTACGGTTCTCGACAGGCTCGAACCTTCGCTCGAAGCAAACGGATGGACTTTCGGGGCGACGGTTTGGCGGAAAATGGCCTAATTTGCCCGCTCGGGCGGCACCACCGGCAGCGGCAGCGGCGCGATCGGCACGCCTTCCTCCGCCAGCGCCTTCGCCTCTTCCCGCGTCGCCTGGCCATGGATCGGTGCCGGATCGGCGTCGCCGACATGCATCGCCCGCGCCCGGTCGGCAAAGGCGGTGCCGACCCATTCGCTTCCCGCCAGAACCTCGCGCTGCGCCTTCGCCAGTGCCGCCAGCGCGGCTTTCATCGCTTCGGGCGGCGGCCCCGCCGGCCGGTCGCCCTTGGGCGCGATGTTCGGCGCCATCACCGCTTTCTCGATTCGGGCGTCGTCGCACATCGGGCAATGGATCAGCCCGCGTTCGCGCTGCCCGGCATAGGCGTCGCTCGACGCGAACCACGCCTCGAACACATGCGCGTTGCCGCACCGCAGGTCGAAAACGATCACTTGGCGATCTCGACCGGCGGGATCGCCCGGCGATGGTCGAGCACCGGCACCCGCGCCCGCACCGCTGTCACCTGCTCCGGATCGACGTCGACATAACCGATCCCGGCCGCCTGGCCCATGTCGAGCAGCACCTTGCCCCACGGGTCGATGACCAGCGAATGGCCATAGGTCGCGCGGCCGTCCTGATGGAGGCCGGTCTGCGCCGCGGCGACCACGAACGCCCCCGCCTCGATCGCTCGCGCACGCAGCAGCACATGCCAATGCGCCTGTCCGGTCGGTACGGTGAACGCGGCGGGCACCGACAGGATCGTCGCCCCGACATCGCTCATCGCCCGGAACAGGTCGGGAAAGCGCATGTCGTAGCAGATCGACAGTCCCATCGCCCCTGCCGGCGTCGCGACCACACAGGCGCGCTCGCCCGGCGCATAACTCGCCGACTCGCGCCAGCTTTCGCCGCTGGGCAACGTCACGTCGAACAGATGCAGCTTGTCATAGGTCGCGCGTATCGCGCCGCTGCCGTCGATCACATAGGCGCGATTGGCCAGCCGACCATCCTCGCGCCGGATCGCGAGCGACCCCAGATGCACCCATAGGCCGGTCCGCGCCGCCGCATCGCAGACCGCGTGCAACACCCGGTCCTCACCTTCGGTGGCGATCGACCCCGCTGCCCGTTCGCGGTCGCGGTCGATCAGCCCGGACATTTCGGGCGTGAACAGCATCACCGCCCCCTCGCCCGCCGCCTGTTCGATCGCATCGACCAGCACCGCCGCATTGGCATCGGGATCGATGCCGGCGGTCATCTGCAGCAGGGCGAGCTTCGTCACGCCAGCAGCGCGTCCAGCTTGCCTTCCCGCTCCAGCGCGGCAAGGTCGTCCGATCCGCCGACATGGGTGTCGCCGATGAAGATCTGCGGCACGGTCGTCCGGCCGTTCGACTTTGCCAGCATTTCCTGCCGCTTGGCCCCGCCCATGGTAATATCGATCTCGTCATAGGCGGCGCCCTTCTCATCGAGCAGCCGCTTGGCGCGCGTGCAATAGGGGCAGAACGCCTTGGTATAGATGATGATGCTTGCCATGCGTCCCAGTTGTGGTCGCACCGCCGCCTTGTCAATCATCCGCTCCGACGACCCGTGCCCAGCACAGCGCCGTGACGCGCGCCGCGCCGGCCCGCCGCAGCGCCAGCGCACAGGCATCGATCGTCGCTCCGCTGGTATGGACATCGTCGATCAGCACGATTCGCTTTCCCGCCACGACCGCCGGATCGGCCACGACGAAGGCACCGCGCACCATTTTCGCCCGCGCCCGCCCGTTCATGCCCCGCAGCGGCGGCGTGGCGCGGGTCCGCCGCAGCGTATCGCGCAGTACTGGTACGCCGCGCATCCCCGCCAGCGCGGTCGCGATCAGCACCGACTGGTTATAGCCGCGCGTCCACAGCCGCCGCCGGTGCAGCGGCACCGGGATCAGGCAATCGGCATCGTCGGGCAGGTGCCGGCACATCAGCCGCGCCATCGTCGTCGCCAATGCCAGCCGCCCGCCATATTTCAGCTTCAGCGCAACGTCGCGCGCCACCGGGCCATAGGCGACCGCCGCCCGCACTCCGTCATGCACCGGCGGTTGGCTCAGGCATGGCGCACAGCGCATTCCCGGCCCCTGGTCGATCGGCAGCGGCGTCCCGCAAGCCGCGCACGCCGGATCGCCCAGGAACCGCAGCCCCGACCAGCAGCCTGCACAGAAACGATGGTCCGCCTCCACCACCACCCCGCACCCCGGACAACGCGGCGGCAGTGCCAGGGCGACCAGTTGCGCGATCGCAGCGACGGGTATGGTGGCAAGGCGCATCGCTTGCCCTTGTCGCCGCGCCCGCCGCCCGGCACAAGGCGCCGCGTGAGTGCCCCCGATCTTTTCGCCCGCCCGCGCCGCCGCCTCCACCGCGACCGCGCCCAGCCCGGTTTCGCCCGCGCCGACTTCCTCCACCGCTATATGCTGGAGGGGGTCGAGGACCGGTTGCAGGCGGTGACGCGCAGCTTTTCGGACGTGCTCGACCTGGGATGCGCCGACGCCGCCTTCACCCCGCCGCCCGGCGCGCGCGTGGTGCGGTTCGATCCCGGTTTCGCCTTCGCCCGTGCGGCGGGCGGCGTGCAGGGTGATGAGGATCGCCTGCCCTTCGCCGATGGCGCGTTCGACCTCGTGGTCTCGGTCGGCGTGCTCGACAGCGTCAACGACCTGCCCGGCGCGCTGACGCTGATCCGCCGCAGCCTGCGCCCCGACGGCCTGTTCCTCGCCGCCTTTACCGGGGGCCACAGCCTCGCCACCCTGCGCCAGTCACTGCTGGCCGCAGAGGCGGATCGCCCGGCGGCCCGGGTCCATCCGCAAATCGACCTGCGATCGGCCGGCGACCTGCTGGTCCGCGCCGGCTTCGCGCTGCCGGTCGCCGATTCGGAGACGCTGACCGTACGCTATTCGGGACTGGGCAAGCTGGTCGACGACCTGCGCGGCATGGGGGCGACCGGGCTGCTGGAGCCGGCCCCGCTCGGCCGGGCGGGCCTCATGGGCGCCGCATCCGCCTTTGCCGAGCGTGCCGATGCCGATGGCCGTACGGCGGAACAATTCGAGGTCATCTACCTGACCGGTTGGGCACCCGCCCCCAGCCAGCCGCAACCCGCCCGTCGCGGCAGCGCCACTGCCTCGCTCGCCGACACGCTCCGCCCGCCGGAACCGCGCTAGACCAACGCCTCCAGCAGGCCGATCAGCGGACGGTCGGCCGGCGGCATCGGCAGCGCGTGCAGCTGCACCGGGCGCAGCCATTGCAGCGCGGTCGCATGGCGCGCGACCGGCCTGCCGTTCCATTTGCGCAGCGCATAGAGCAGCAGCAACAAATGCCGCTCGCCCAGCGCTTCGCTGGCAAAGGCGGCGGGGGCGAGGCACTGGTGATCGACGACGATCCCCAGTTCCTCGTCCAGTTCGCGGACCAGTGCCGCCTCCGGCGTCTCGCCCGGTTCGACCTTGCCGCCGGGAAATTCCCACAGCCCCGCCATCGCCGTGCCCGGCGGACGCTGCTGCACCAGCACGCGCCCGTCGGCGTCGATCATCGCGGCGGCGGTTACCAGTAATATCGGGGCCGGGTTGGACGACACTTTCTTAACCTCGTCGGGCTTAGGGATGGGGGCGACGTTCAACAGGAGTCATCCGTCATGCGTTCAACTCTGCGCTCGTTGCGCAGCCTGTGGCGGGACCGGCGCGGTGCGACCGCCGTGGAATATGGCATGATCCTCGCGCTGATCGTAATCGGCCTTATCGCCGTCGTCGCCCAATTGGGAAAGACGACCAGCGCCATGTGGAACGGCGTGGCACACAACGTTACCGAAACCGGACCGCGCGGTTAACCATCATAGTGATTCCGCAAGGATTCCTTTAAACTTTTGTCAACCGCGCTCCCGTTACTCTGCTCCTGTCGAACGGAACCTGGTTTCGAACGACCGGGAATTGAAGCACGCAGAACCATGGAGCAGATTATGCAGAAGATCCGTACCTTCCTGAAGAACAGCAAGGGCGCGACCGCCATCGAATACGGCCTGATCGCAGCGCTGATCGCCGTCGCCGCCATCGCCGCGATGCAGGGCCTCGGCAACCAGCTGAAGCTGACCTTCGGCAACGTCACGTCGAACATGAAGGCGTCGTAAGACACTTCACAATCGCGAAGAGGGCGGCGGGACGGGGGTCCCGCCGCCCTTTTTGTTTGCCCGCGTAACTGGCGACAAACGCCGTTACAGCCGCCCCATCGCCAGGAACTTCTGCCGCCGCGACTGCCTGAGCGCGACCGCCGGCTGCGCGGCCAGTTCGCTCAGCTCGCCATCGATCGCATCGCCCAGCGCCGCGATCGCTGCGGCAGGATCGCGATGCGCCGCACCTAGCGGTTCGGCCACGATCCGGTCGATCACGCCCAGCGTCTTCAAGTCCTGCGCCGTCACCCGCATCGCCTCGGCCGCTTCAGGTGCCTTGTCGGCAGTGCGCCACAGGATCGACGCACAGCCTTCGGGCGAAATCACCGAATAGACCGCGTGCTCCATCATCAGCACGCGATTGCCCGCCGCCAGCGCGATCGCGCCGCCCGATCCACCCTCGCCCAAAATCGCCGATACCATCGGTACGCCCAGGTTCAGCGCCGCTTCGGTCGAGCGCGCGATCGCTTCGGCCTGCCCGCGCTCCTCGGCCTGGATGCCGGGAAACGCGCCCGACGTATCGACCAGCGTGACGACCGGCAGACCGAACCGGTCGGCCAGCTGCATCAGGCGGATCGCCTTGCGATAGCCCTCGGGCTTGCCCATGCCGAAATTGTGGCGCAGCCGGGTCGCGGTGTCGTCGCCCTTTTCATGGCCGATCACCATCACCTTACGGCCCCGAAACCGGCCGATCCCGCCCAGGATCGCCTGATCGTCGGCAAAGGCGCGGTCGCCGCCCAGCGGCATGAAATCCTCGACCAGCGCCGCCACATAATGCTTGAAATGCGGGCGTTCGGGATGCCGCGCGACCTGCGTCTTCTGCCACGGGGTCAGCTTCGCATAGGTTTCGCGCAGCAGCCGGTCGGACTTGGTCTGCAACCGCCCGATCTCGGTCGCGATGTCCAGCTCGCCATCGGCGGCGGTATCGCGCAGTTCGTCGATGCGCGCCTGCAGCTCGGCGATGGGTTTTTCGAAATCAAGGAAGGTAGCCATGGTTCCGCGCCCTATGGCCGTGTCCGCCCGGCGTCAATCAGCGGGTGGAGTTCGCCGACCAGCTGCACCAGCCGCGAAGCATCGACATGGGTGTAGATTTCGGTCGTGGCAATATCGGCATGGCCCAGCATCGCCTGTAGCGCGCGCAGGTCCGCCCCGCCCTCCAGCAAATGGGTGGCAAAGGCATGGCGCAGCACGTGGGGGCTGATCCGGTCGGGGGCGATCCCTGCCTCCCCGGCCAGCGCGCGGACGATCTGGTAGAGCCGCATCCGCGACAGATGCCCCTTGCCCGACGGGAACAGCCACGGGCTGTCCGCCGGGACATGCGCCCGCCACCGCGCCACGGCGGCACGCGCCCGGTCCGACAGCGGCACCATCCGCTCGCGCCCGCCCTTGCCCTTCAGGATCATGTACGGCCGGTCGGGCGCAATGATCCCGCGCGGCAGGGACACCAGCTCGGTCGCGCGCAAGCCCGATCCATAGAGCAGCTCGAACAGGGCCGAGAGGCGCAGGTCGTTACGGTCGGGCGGCACCCGCGCGATCCGCGCGTCGATCGCGGCGAACATCGCATCGATGTCGCGGCTCGACAGCGTCTTGGGCAATCCGCGCGACGTGCCCGGCCGGGGCAAGGCCGCCCCCGGATCGTCCGCCCGCAGCCCCTCCTCCGCCAGAAACGCGAAGAACCGCCGGAGCGCCGCCGATTTCCGCGCGACCGTCGCCTTGGCAAGGCTCGCCCAGCCATCGGCCAGCCGCCCGATCGCTTGCGTATCCGCCCCCGACAGCCGCCCGCCCAACACCTCGGACGCCAGCGACAGGTCGGTGCGATAGGCGGACAGCGTGTTGCGCGCCGCTCCCGCCTCCGCCGCCATCATCTCCAGAAAGCGGTCGATCAGCACCCGGTCGCTGCCGGGCGCCATCACGACCGCGCGATCGCTTCCGCCGCGATCATCCGCGCCTCGCCCTCGCGCCCCGCCGCACGCAGTGCCGCGACGATATGGAACAGCGCCTCGGCCGGCACCCCGCGCCAGTCGCGGGTCTGCATGCCGGTCGCGGCGAGGAGCAGCACCGTGCCGCCCTCGCCATTCACGCCCGCCCGGTCGATCGCATCGGTCCACGCGTTGCGCGCCCCGACCGCGACGTTCAGGTCGCGCGCCATCGCCGCCACCTGGTCGCGCGGCAGGCGCCCCAGCCCGGCCAGCGCCGCGAACAGCAACTGCCCCTTGCGGGCATTTTGCCCCGCATAGTCCGACACCGTACCCGGCGCGACCGACCGGCCCATCGGATCGGCGACCGTCAGCATCGCCCAGCCGTCGCTGCCGACGGGAACGATCCCGCGCCACCGCAGCGCTGGCAGATCCAGTCCGGCGGTCAGCATCGACGCAATCAGCTGATCGGCATCGCCCGCATGATCCGCGACCGGCGCGATCATGGCCGCCGCCCGCGCGGTCAGCACCCGGCGCGCATAGCCCAGCTCGGTGGTGATTGCCGGTTCCCAGAACTGCCGCAGCATCGCCAGCCGCCCCGCATCGTTCCCGGTAAAGGCGGTGCGAAGGTCGGTGGCGAGCGCGGTCTGCGTGCTCGTCGCATCCTCGTCGCTCGACAGCTGGGCATAGAGGTCGACCAGCGCCTCGCTGGACAACACGCCCTGCGCAGCGGCCAGATCGGCATCCGCCAGCCGGACGTTCGGCGCGAATTGCGGCGCGGTGGCATGCCAGTAGCGGACCTGCGGCCCGACCCCGCCGAACAGCCCGGCGGGCACCGGCGTCGCGCTGGCGGCGGCCATGCCGTATCGCCATGCGGTCAGACGGTCGATGCCATCCCATTCGATCGTCGCGGCGCGGCGGCCCTGCGCGCCCTTGCCGACCAGCTTTTCCGCCAGCGCCACGTCGATCGCGCCGCCACCGGGCGCCTGCCGCCTTGCCTGATCGACGATCCGCCCGGCCTCGCGCGCTTCGCCCTTCAGGCCGAGGCAGATGGCATTGGCCAGTCGCCAGCCGCGTTCGTTCGACACCTGCATCGCCGGTGCGGTGAGCGGACACAGCCCGCCCGGATCGCCGGTCGCCAGCATCGCCTGCATCGCGATCTGGAACAGCTTGGGGGTATAGTTGTCGATATCGACCGACTGCACCAGCGCGCGGGCCGGTGCCGCCTCGCCCATCCGCACCAGCAGCCATGCCCGCTCGGCGGCGAAGTCCGCGCCATCGACGCCCGCCGGGGTGGCGGTGTCGGACACCAGCGCGCGACGCAGCCCGATCGAGACCCAGCGCGAGACGACCGGCGCATCGAGCGAGCGCATGATCCGTTGCAGCCACGGCCCGTCGCCGGTGCCGAAGGCCTTGCCGTCGAACGCCCCGCCCCGTCCGGCGATGCCGATGCTGGCGGTCGAACGGCGCGCATAATCCGGCAGTTCATATTGCCGAAGCGCCTCTGGGCTGATCGGGCTCGGCGTCGCGGACGCGCTGGGCTGCGGCGTCGGGGTCCCCCCCGGGACGCCGGGCACGCCCGGCAAGGGCTGCACGATCGGCGCGGCCGGCGCGAAGTTCGGCGCGCCGGGCGCGGTCGGGCGCGGGCTGGCGCGCGGGGTCGGCGTGGGTGCAGGGGCCGGCGCATCGCCGAAGCCGGGCGGCAACAGCGATTCGGGCACGTCCTGTCCGATCGCCGGCACCGCGACCGCGATCAGCGCGGCAGCGGCGATCCCGACGCGCAACCGGTCAGTTGGCGAGGTTTTCAAGCGAGACCGCCTTTTCGATCTGGGTCGGCTGCTGCTCGGTCGAACGTCCCGCCAGAACGAACATGCCCGCGACCAGCGCGACGAGGACGACGAGAAGAATGACAAGCGAACGCGACATGGATCAAATCGTCCCGAATATTTTGGCCAGGAAAAAGACGGCGACGCGCCTTTTGCCCGATCGGCGGGGCGGCTGTATAGCCCCTCCCGCAATGCTGCAAATTCAAGACTCCCTGCCCCACCCCGCCCCTCGCTGGACCGGCCGCCCGATCGTGCTGGTCGGGTTGATGGGCGTGGGCAAATCCACCGTCGGCCGCCGCCTGGCGCAGCGGATGAAGCTCGATTTCGTCGATGCCGACAACGAAATCGAACATGCCGCCGGCATGACCATCGCCGAAATCTTCGAACGCTTCGGCGAGGATCATTTCCGCGACGGCGAACGGCGGGTCATCGCCCGGCTGATCGATGGCTCGCCCAAGGTGATCGCGACCGGCGGCGGCGCGTTCATGCAGCCCGAAACCCGCGAACTGATCCTGGGACAGGCGCTGGCGATCTGGCTCGACGCCTCGCCCGCCGTGCTTGCCGAACGGGTCCGCCGCCGCGACACCCGCCCGTTGCTGCGCGGCAAGGACCCGCAAAAGGTACTGACCGAACTCGCCCGCGTCCGGAACCCCGTCTACGCCCTTGCGCCGATCCATATCGTCAGCCAGCACGCGCCGCACGACGCCACCGTCTCCGCCATCCTGAAAGCCATCGGCCAATGACCGTCATCACCGTTCCCTTGAGCGACCGCAGCTACGACATCGTGATCGAGGACGGCGTGCTGGCGCGGGCCGGGGACTATCTGGGGCCGATCGCGCGCGGAAGGCGGATGGTGATCGTCGCCGATGCGCAGGTGCCGATGCACCTCGCCACGCTGCGCACGTCGCTGACAGCCTCCGGCATCGCCAGCGAAGCGATCGAGATTCCGGCGGGCGAAGGCTCGAAGAGCTGGGCGACCTTGGAACTGCTGCTCGATTCGCTGCTGGCGCTGGGTGTCGAGCGCGGCGACCATATCGTCGCGCTGGGCGGCGGCGTGATCGGTGATCTGGTCGGGTTCGCCGCATCGATCCTGAAACGCGGCTGCGGCTTCGTACAGGTGCCGACGACCCTGCTGGCACAGGTCGATTCGTCGGTCGGCGGCAAGACCGGGATCAACACCCGCGCCGGAAAGAACCTGGTCGGCGCGTTCCATCAGCCCGCACTGGTGCTGATCGACCCGACCACGCTCGACACGCTGCCGCCCCGCGAAGTCCGCGCCGGCTATGCCGAGGTCGTGAAATACGGCCTGATCGACGATCCCGACTTCTTCGCGTGGTGCGAATCGAACGGCACCGTGCTGCTGCTCGGCGATCCGCTGGCCCGCGCCCATGCCATCGCCCGTTCCGTGTCGGCCAAGGCAAGGATCGTCGGCGCCGACGAGCGCGAGACGACCGGCACCCGAGCGCTGCTCAACCTCGGCCACACCTTCGGCCATGCGCTGGAGGCCGAAGCCGGCTTCGACGGATCGCTGCTGCATGGTGAGGGGGTCGCCGCCGGCATGGCGCTCGCCTTCGCCTTCTCCGCCGAACAGGGCCTGTGCCGCGCCGAGGATGCGGATCGGGTCGCGCGGCATCTGCGCGACGCCGGCCTGCCCGACGGGATTGCCGCCGCCGGTATCACTGCCTCTGGCGAAACGCTGGTCGGCCACATGCTGCACGACAAGAAGCGGGAGGGCGGCACGCTGCCGTTCCTGCTCGCGCGCGGCATCGGTCAGACCTATCTCGACCGCTCGGTCGACCTGCAACAGGTCGCCACCTTCCTCGACCGCTGCCCCCGCTGATGCCGCAGGGTGTCGCCAAGCGCGACCTTCCCACCAAAGTCTGTCCGGTGTGCGAACGCCCGTTCGCATGGCGCAAGAAATGGGCGCGCGACTGGGACAATGTCGTCTATTGTTCCGACCGCTGCCGCCGGACGGGCAAGGCGAATTAACGAAATTACAGTTAATTACCGGCTATCCCGTCTGATCGACCGCGTTCGGGATCAACGGCATGAACCATCAGCGACAGGCGCGCCTCGCCGGCGGTAACCCGGCGCTCGCATGGCTTGGCGATCCCGTCGTGCCGGTTCCCGACGCGGCGCGGCCCTCCGTCTATGCCGCCGTGCTGGCCACGCCGTCGGTCGTCGTCATGGCCGCGCTGGCCAGCCTGATGGTCAGCGTCACTGCTGCACTGCGCACCGGGCAGTCGATCTTCTGGATATTGGTGCTGTGCGAAATCGTCGTGCTCGGCGTGCGGCTGCGCACCATCTTTCGCGCCCGCCGCGCCGATAGCGCGGGACACGTGCCTGCGATCGATCCGGCGATCCGCTGGTCGATCGCCTGGGCGGCGTTGCAGGGGGTAATGGCGTTCACCATCGCCCTGACCGACGACAAACCGTTGCTGATCGTCACCATGGCCTTCATCCTCGGCCTGACCGCACCGATCTGCGCGCGCAACTATGCCATGCCGCGCCTCGCCACCCTGATGGTGATGCTGTGCGATCTGCCGTTCAAGCTCGGCCTCGCGATGTCCGGCGATCCATTGCTGTGGCTGCTGCTGCCGATGACCATTCCGTTCTTCATCGGCGTGCGGGCGCTGCTGGGCAGTTTCGGGCGGATGCTTTCGCTGTCGCTGCAGGTCGCGGAACAGCATCGCCACCTCGCCGGCCACGACCCGCTAACCGGCCTCGTCAACCGCCAGCGCCTCGACGATATCCTGCGCGGCATGATGAATGCGCCGCAGGGCTCGCTGGCGCTCCACTGCATCGACCTCGACCGGTTCAAGCCGGTCAACGATCGCTACGGCCACGCCGCGGGCGACCGCGTTCTGGTCGAGGTCGCCGAACGCCTGCGCCAGGCCGCTCCGGACGAGGCGCTGATCGCACGGCTGGGCGGTGACGAGTTCCTGGTCGCGGTCACCGGCCTGACCGTCGCCGACGCCGGGCGACTGGCCGAACGGCTCCACCACGCCCTGTCCGCGCGCAGCTATGCGATGGACGACACCGCACGCGCCAATGTCGGGGCGAGCCTCGGCTATGCCTGCTTTCCCGAAGACGCCGACACCCTCGACCAGTTGCGCCAGCGCGCCGATGCCGCGCTCTACGCCGCGAAGCGTTCGGGCCGGCTGCGGCGCTACGGCCCCGACGTCGGCCGGGTGAGCGACGCGGCCTGATCCGTTACGGAATGGCGCGTTCCTGCGCCTGCTGGTCGCGGCGCCACGCGAACCATTGGCGCAGCATCGCCTGGGTACAGCCGGTCTGCCCGCCGGTCCCGACCACCGAACAGCTGTTCGGCCGCCCGATCCGCGCCTCCTCCATCGCGCTGTCCGCCCGCATCGCCCAGCTGGCACCCGCCGACGACTTGTCCGGCGGGTTCCGGAACCGCTTGGGGATGCGATAGCGCTCATTCTCGCCCAGCCGCGCGCACACCACGATCTCGTCGTCGCTGCTCGGCTTGGGACAGGCTTCGTCGCCATAGACGGTGGCATTGCGCACGCGCTGCGGCGGGTCGGCGGGGGCATCCTGCGCCAGCACGGGCGCCGCGAACGCCAATGCCAGTCCCGCCAAAACCCAACGCGCCATACCCGTATCTCCTGCAAGCCACCCACTAAGCGGACCGCCCCGATGACCAGCACCTGAACGCATGAGCTTTTGTGGCCGTTGCACCGCGCCCGCAGGACGCTATGGCGGTGCCATGATCCTCGTCATCGACAATTACGACAGCTTCACCTGGAACCTGGTCCATTACCTGATGGAACTGGGTGTCGAGGTCCGCGTCGAACGCAACGACAACCTGAGCGCGGCGGAGGCGCTGGCCAGCAACGCGCAGGGCTTCCTGATCTCGCCCGGCCCCTGCACCCCGACCGAAGCAGGGGTTTCGCTCGACCTCGTCGCCGCCTGTGCCGATGCGCAGCGCCCGCTGCTCGGCGTGTGCCTAGGCCACCAGGCGATCGGCCAGCATTTCGGCGGGAAAGTCGTGCGCGGCGGGCTGATGCACGGCAAGACCTCGCCGATCGACCATGACGGCACCGGAGTCTTTGCCGGCCTGCCCACGCCCTTCACCGCGACCCGCTATCACTCGCTGATCGTCACCGACATTCCCGATACGCTGGCGGTCAACGCCACCGCGTCGGACGGCAGCGTCATGGGCTTCCGCCACCGCGCCCTGCCGATCCACGGCGTGCAGTTCCACCCGGAAAGCATCGCCACCGAACATGGCCACGCCATGCTCGCCAATTTCCTGAACGACGCCGGCATCGCCGCGACGGTGCCGGCATGACCGTCACCACGCTGCTCCCCGACCCCTCGACGCCGCTCAGCCACGAGAGCGCGGCCGAAGCCTTCGCCGCGATCCTCGACGGCACGGTATCCGACGACGCCATCGCCACCTTCCTGACCGACCTCGCCATCCGCGGCGAAACCAGCATCGAGATTGCCGAGGCCGCCCGCGCGCTGCGCCACCGCATGATCCCGATAAACGGCCCGGCGGGTGCGATCGACGTCTGCGGCACCGGCGGCGACGGCCACCACACCCTCAACGTCTCCACCGCCGTCAGCCTCGTCGTCGCAGCCAGCGGCGTACCGGTCGCCAAGCACGGCAACCGCGCCGCCTCCAGCAAGGCCGGTGCCGCCGACACCCTCGAAGCGCTCGGGCTCGACATGGGGGCGGCGGGTGCGTTGGCGGAGTCGACGCTGAACGACATCGGCATCGCCTTCCTCTTCGCCGCCAACCATCATCCGGCGATGAAGCGCATCACCCCCATCCGCCAGCGGATCGGGCGGCGCACCATCTTTAACCTCATGGGCCCACTCGCCAATCCGGCGCGCACCACCCGCCAGCTGATCGGCATCGCCCGCCCCGATTACGCGACCGTCTATGCCGAGGCGATGGAGCTATTGGGCGCCGAAACCGCGCTGATCGTGTCGGGCGAGGAGGGCTTGGACGAAATCTCCGGCGCCGGTCCGACCATCGTCGTGCCGGTCGGCATGGCCATGGCCGACCGCATCGTGCCCGAGGATGCCGGCCTCACCCGCCATCCGATCAGCGCGATCCGCGGCGGCGACGCGGTCCATAACGCCGCAGCCCTGCGCGCCCTGCTGCGCGGTGAAAAAGGCCCGTATCGCGACGCCGTCCTACTCAACGCGGCCGCCGCGCTGCTGATCGCCGACACCGCCACCGACCTGCGCGACGGCGCCGAACGCGCCGCCGAGGTCATCGATTCGGGCGCGGCCGACCGCCTGCTCGACCAATGGATCGCCTACGCATGACGATGCTCGACACAATCCTCGCCACCAAGCGCGCCGAGGTCGCCGACCGCAGTGCCCGCGCCAGCATCGCCGCCCTCGACGCCCGCGCGACCGAGCAAACGGCGCCACGCGGCTTTCGCGCCGCCCTCGACGCCAAGCCCGGCCACGCGCTGATCGCCGAGATCAAGAAGGCCAGCCCGTCCAAAGGCCTGATCCGCCCCGATTTCGATCCCCCGGCCCATGCCCGCGCCTATCAGGCCGGCGGTGCCGCCTGCCTCTCCGTCCTGACCGATGTCGAGTATTTCCAGGGGGCCGACGACTATCTGGTCGCCGCCCGGCAGGCATGCGACCTGCCGGTCCTGCGCAAGGACTTCAACGTCGACCCCTGGCAGGTCGCCGAGGCCCGTTCGCTGGGTGCCGACGCGATCCTGATCATCGTCGCTGCGCTCTCCAACGCCCAGATGGCGGAGATCGAGGCGGCAGCGATCGAACGCGGTATGGACGTGCTGGTCGAGGTCCACGACCGCGCCGAACTCGACCGCGCGCTGAACCTGAAGTCGCGACTGATTGGCGTAAACAACCGCAATCTGAAGGACTTCACGGTCAGTTTTGAGCGAACCTATGAACTGGTCGGCCACGCGCCCGCCGGCTGCACCTTCGTCGCCGAAAGCGGCCTCACGTCGCGTGCCGATCTCGACGCGATGGCGCAGCACGGCGTCCGCTGCTTCCTGATCGGTGAGGCGCTGATGCGGCACGCCGATGTCGAGGCTGCGACGCGGGCGATGATCGCTTGAGCCTCACCCATCTCGACGCCGATGGCAGCGCCCGCATGGTCGATGTCGGTGACAAGACCCCGACCCGCCGCGTCGCCGTCGCCACCGGCCGCATTGCCATGTCGCCGGACGCCCTCTCCGCGATCCGCGACGGGCTGGTAAAGAAGGGCGACGTCCTCGCCGTCGCCCGCGTCGCCGGCATCATGGCCGCCAAGCGCACCAGCGACCTGATCCCGCTGTGCCACCCCCTGCCACTGACCAAGGCCTCGGTCGACTTCGCGTTCGAGGAAGACGCGATCCGCGTCACCGCCACCGCCGCCACCGACGGCAAGACCGGCGTGGAAATGGAAGCATTGACAGCTACTTCTACCGCACTCCTCACCATCTATGACATGGCCAAGGCGATCGACAAGGCGATGGTGATCGACGGCGTGTGCCTGTTGGAAAAGCAGGGCGGCAAGTCGGGAGACTGGGTAAGAGGCTGAGCACCCCCATTATCGTCATCCCCGCGAAGGCGGGGATCCATAGACGCAACGCCGCTGATAATCCTCACTGCCAGCGCCTATGGATTCCCGCCTTCGCGCGAATGACGACGAGAAAATCGATCGACCGCGGCTCACATTCTATCGACCATCGAGCAGACCACGGCGAACGCACAACCAACCCCACCCCCAACGTCACCCCGGGCTTGACCCGGGGTCCCGCTTCTTACTTCTATCGAGAGAGAAAGCGGAACCCCGGATCAAGTCCGAGGTGACGAAGAGTGACTGCCACCCGCCCTGTAAGCCATAAGGCCAAGCGCATGACCCTCCTCCCCGTCGCCGAAGCCCAGACCCGCGTCCTCGCGCTCGCCCGCCCAGCCGCCCCGGAAACCCTCCCCCTCGCCAAAGCCCTCGGCCGCTACGCCGCCACCGACGTCGTCGCCCTGCGCACCCAACCCGCCCGGCCCTTGTCCGCCATGGACGGCTACGCGATCCGCTTCGACGACCTCCCCGGTCCGTGGGACGTCATTGGCGAAAGCGCCGCCGGCGCCTCCTTCCCCGGCACCGTCGCCCCGGGACAGGCCGCCCGCATCTTCACCGGCGCCGCGATGCCCACCGGCACCGACTGCGTGCTGGTGCAGGAAGAGGCGACCCGCGACGGCACCCGTCTCCACCTCGCCGGCGAAGGCCCGGTCCGTGGCGGCAATGTCCGCCGCGCCGGCCTCGATTTCCGCGAGGGCGACCTGCTGATCGCGGCAGGCGAGCGCATCACCCCCGCCCGCGCCGCACTGGCCGCCATCGCCGGGCACGGCACCCTGTCGGTCGGCCGCCGTGCCCGCATCGCCATCGCCGCCACCGGCGACGAACTGGTCCCCGCCGGCCAGCCCTTGCGCGAGGACCAGCTGCCCGAATCCAACGGCCTGATGCTCGCCGGGCTGCTCGCCGACCTGCCGGTCGATCGCATCGACCTCGGCATATTGCCCGACCGGATGGACGCGCTGGTCGATGCGTTTCGCGCGGTAGATTGCGACCTGCTCGTCACCACCGGCGGCGCCTCGGTCGGCGACCATGACCTCGTCCGCCCGGCCCTTGCCGCAGCCGGCGGCGAGCTCGACTTCTGGCGGATCGCGCTGCGTCCCGGCAAGCCGATGCTCGCCGGTCGCCTGCGCGACGCCGCCGTGCTCGGCCTGCCCGGCAACCCGGTATCGTCGTTCATCACCGCGCTGCTGTTCGTCCGCCCGCTCGCCGCGCGCATCGCCGGTGCCGCCGATCCGATGCCGCGCGCCATCCGCGCCACGCTCGCCCACCCGCTCCCCGCCAACGGCCCGCGCCAGGACTATCTGCGCGCCACGCTGATCGACGGACAGGTGTCGACCGCCGCCATTCAGGACAGCTCGATGCTGCGCACGCTTGCCCGTTCCGACTGCCTGATCGTGCGGGCACCCCATGCCCCGGCGGCCGATGCCGGCGACTCGGCGGAAATCCTGCAACTCGCTTGACGCCACATAAATCGTTTCCTATTGGTTCCACGTCTGTTCCGACGGAGGACGTTATGCTGACGCGTAAGCAGCACGAGTTGATCTGCTTCATCGACGACCGGTTGAAGGCGACCGGGGTTTCCCCCTCGTTCGAGGAGATGAAGGAGGCGCTCGACCTCAAGTCGAAGTCCGGCGTCCACCGCCTCATTTCGGCGCTCGAGGAACGCGAATTCATTCGCCGCCTGCCCAACCGCGCCCGCGCGCTGGAGGTGCTGCGGATGCCCGACCGCCCCGTCGCGAAGAAGCCGGCGGCCAAGCCCATGGCAACGCCCCGCCCGACCCCGCAGCCGGCGAACGACGTCATCGAACTGCCGCTGCACGGCCGCATCGCCGCCGGTGTCCCGATCGAGGCGATAGAGGGACAGGCGACCCTGCCCGTTCCCGCCGCCCTGCTCGGCGCGGGCGATCATTATGCGCTCGAAGTCGCCGGGGACTCGATGGTCGAGGCCGGTATTCTCGATGGCGACTATGCGCTCGTCCGCCGCACCGAAACCGCCCGTGATGGGGAGATCGTGGTGGCGCTGATCGAAGACAGCGAAGCGACTCTCAAATATTTTCGCCGCGAAGGCGCGATGATCCGGCTCGATCCCGCCAACCGCAGCTACGACCCGCAGCGCTACCGCCCCGAACAGGTGCGCGTACAGGGCAAGCTCGCCGGCCTGCTGCGCCGCTATTGATTCGCAATGTCGTTGGTAAAGGCGTCCCGACGACAAACGCGGCGAGTGTGAACTTAGTGAACTTATTTCGAATAGCCGTTTAAACGCTGACACTTAGCCGAAAATGGCAAGCCAGACCTCTCGCTTCGTTGGGCAGACATCGGTGAACTGACCGGCACCCCGGCCTTGAGCCGGGGTCCCGCTTCTTCTTCTGCGACCGGAGCGGACGACCTATCGCCCATTCCCCGGCGCATAGGGCGTCCGAACCGCCTTATACCACGCCAACGGATGCGTCGGCGGCACGACCCCCGCCGGCAAGGCCCGCCCCGACACCTCGGCAAAGTAAGCGATACAGGCATCCCGCCACCACTGCGCCTCGGCGCGCTGGATCGTCAGGAACTGGCTGACCTCGTCATGTCGCTGCTCGTCCACCCGACCCCGCAGCGCCGCCCACTGTCCCTGCATCGCCGCAACCTCGGCCACGCCGCGATCGTACCGCGCGACCAGTTCCTCCCACAGCGTACGCCCTGACGCCATCCGCCGCTCCCACGGAACATGGTGGAACCACAGCAGCAGGTCTTCGGGCACCGTCGCCGGATCGCCCCAGCGCTTCGCCAGCGCCGGCGCATATTGCCCCACCGCATCGCTGCCGCTCCGGGTCCGGTCGAACCCGATGCCCGCCCGGTCGGCCTTGTGATAATAGACCGGGTTCCAGTCCGGCCGCGCCAGATCATCGACCCATGGCCCCGGCCCATAATGATGCCCCGTCGCGAACAGGTGATGCAGCCCCAGCGGCATCATATAGTCGACCACCGCCTGCCGTGACTGCAGCATCATCGCCGCCACCGGATCGGCCACCGCCGGCCCCCAGGTCATCGCCGCCCAGTCCCGCGCGATATCGCTTGCCCGGTCGTCGGGGTTCCACGCCATCCGCCCGAACGCATACCAGTTGGCCTGGTCGAACTGCGACCCCGACCAGTTGCGGTCGGTCCCGACATTGGCCACCCCCGCCATGCCGCTCAGCCGGGACTGGGCAAGCACCTTCGCCACGGTCATGCCCCGGCGCGGCCGATAGGTGTCGCTCCGCAACACCTCCTCCCACATCGGTCCCAGATAGGCGAGGTGGGTGGCGAACCCCAAATATTCCTTGGTAATCTGCACTTCCATCATCAGCGGCGTGCGCGGCATCGCTCCGAACAGCGGATGGAACGGCTCGCGCGGCTGGAAATCGATCGGCCCGTTCTTCACCTGCACGATCACATTGTCGGCGAACTTCCCGTCGAGCGGCTGGAACTCGCTATACGCCTGCTTTGCGCGGTCCTCGGGCTTGTCATGGGCATAGACGAACGCCCGCCACATCACGACGCCGCCATGGGGTTTCAGCGCGGCGGCGAGCATGTTCGCCCCCTCCGCATGGCTCCGCCCATAATCGCCCGGCCCCGGCTGCCCCTCCGAATTGGCCTTGACCAGAAACCCGCCAAAGTCGGGAATGCGGGCATAAATCTCGTCCGCCTTGGCCCGCCACCACGCAGCAACCGCCGGGTCGAGCGGGTCCGCCGTCTTCAACCCGCCAATCTCGATCGGGGCGGAGAATTTGGCCGACAGATAGACCCGTATCCCCCAGGGCCGAAAGATCGTCGCCAGCCGCTCGACCTTTGTCAGGAACGCCGGCGTCAACATATCCGGACTGGCATTGACGTTGTTAAGCACCGCGCCGTTGATCCCCACCGACGCATTGGCCCGGGCATAGTCGGTATAGCGCGGATCGCTGAACCCCGGCAGCTTCTGCCAGTCCCACAGCGACTGCCCCGCATAGCCCCGCTCGACATAGCGGTCCGGATTGTCCCAATGGTTCAGCACCCTGAGCGCCAGCCGCGGCCGCTCGACGATCGCCAGGCGGTCGAGCGACTGCCCGGCCTGCGCGATCCGCAACAGCCGGAATGCGCCATAGAGCACCCCCACCGGCCGGTCCGCCGCGATCACTGTCACCGGTCGACCCTCGACCGTCACCGACCGCACCAGATAGCCCTCCGGCCCCAACCCGGCCAACGGCAGCCGCAACGCAGCGATCCGCGCCGACCGCGCGGTACCGATGACGATCGCCCCCTCGCCCAGATCGCCGCCCGCGATCCGCCTGCCCGTCAGCCCCGACAGCCCGCGCTCCAGCTCAGCTGCTGCCAGTCGGATCGTCTCGTCATCTTCATCGCGAACGACCGTCGTCGCCTTGCTCGCAACCGCATCGGCCTGAGCCGCAGGCAATGGCCGATAGCGCAGCCACAGGTCATAGCCGTCCTCAGCACGTGCCGGAGTCGCGCAGGCGACCCACAGCGCCATCATCCAGCCGAGCGATTTCAACATCGTGCATCCTCTGATCCCGTCTGATCGACGGCGTTGACACCGACATATCATCGCGATCATGGTAACGCTACCACGTCAGAGAACGAGGATATGGAGAGCGCATGACCCTGATCGACCGCCGCAGCATCCTCGCCGGAGGCGCAGCGATGCTTGCCGCGCAGGCGTTACCCGCCGCCTCGGCGCCGCTGACCCTGAAGGACGCTGCCGCCCGCCATGGACGTCGCTTCGGGTCCGCCTTCGCCTGGGCGCCGCCGGGGCGCGACGCAGCGTCATTCAACAACCCGGCCTACGCCGCGCTCCTGCAACGCGACTGCGCAGTGCTGGTCGCCGAAAACCAGATGAAATGGCAGGCGCTGCGCCCCAGCGCCGACCGGTTCGATTTCGCGCAGTTCGACGCGATGGTCGACTGGGCGATGCGCAACGGTTTCATGATGCGCGGCCACACGCTCTACTGGGCCTATTCCAAATGGTTTCCCGCATGGCTCAACACCCAGGACTTCGGCCAACGCCCGGCCTCGGCAGCGGCCGGCATTCTCGACCACCACATCGATACGATCGCCAAGCGGTACGGCCGAAAGATCTACAGCTACGACGTGGTGAACGAAGCGGTCGATCCCGACACCGGCGCCTTACGCGAAACGTCGTTGTCGCGCGCGATGGGCGGGACCGCCAACGTGCTCGACCACGCCTTCCGCACCGCCCGCGCCGCCGCGCCGCATGCCGAGCTGGTCTATAACGACTATATGAGCTGGGAAGACGGCAACGAGAAGCATCGCGTTGGCGTGCTCTCGCTGCTCGAGGAGTTCCGTCGTCGCGGCACGCCGGTCGATGCGCTCGGGGTGCAGTCGCATATCGGCCTGTTCCAGCCGACCACCGACGCCGGTGTGCTCGCCCATCGGCTCGAACCCGAATGGCGGCGGTTCCTCGACCGGGTTGTGGCGATGGGGTACCGACTGGTCATCACCGAATTCGACGTACGCGACCGCGGGTTACCGGCGGCGATTGCCCCGCGCGACCGTGGCGTCGCCGACTTCGCCCGCGCGTACCTCGACATCATGCTGTCCTACCCGCAACTGGGCGACGTCCTCGCCTGGGGCCTGAGCGACCGGTACAGCTGGCTGCGTGGCTTCGAACCCCGCCCCGACGGGGCCGTCGCGCGCGGCTGTCCCTATGACATAGACCTCAAACCCAAGCCGCTGCGCGACGCGATGATCGCCGCGCTAGCGAACGGCACCACGCACCGCCGGTGACGCGGCGGCGGTGTTACCGCCGCCGCCCATCAATAATCCCGGCTGTAGCGCAGCGAAGCGTTCGACCCGCCGAACGATCCGGTCTGCGACAACAGGCTGAGCGTCCGCGACAGCGCGATCTGGATCTGCGTGGCGGTGAAGCCCCGCGCATCGGTGATGATCTCGATATAGATATCATCGGTCAGATACTTGCCCGCCGCCAGCGACGTGCCGCGCCCGCTCGCCTCGTCCCCGCCCAGCACGCGCAGCCGGTCGAACCCGGTCGCGGAACGCAACTTGCCGAGCGGGTTCAGCCCACCGCCGCCCGACCCGCGCAGCGAGTTCAGCGCGGCGGCCAGCTGGATCGCCTCGGTCGCAGACAGGTTCGTCACCGAACTGCCGAACAACAGCCGCGACAACACTTCGTCCTGCGCCAGCGACGGGGTCGAGTTGAACGCGATCTGCGGTGCCTGCGCGGTGCCGGACACGTTGATCGACGCGGTGATGCCTTCGGCCGTGGTCGACGCGACGATATCGATCACCGGGTTGGTATAGTCCTCGCCCTCGAACCGGATCACCCCGCGCTCGACCTCGAACCGTTTGCCGGCAAACGAGTAGGTGCCGCGCACCAGCTGCAACTGTCCGTTGATCGTCGGCGCAGCGGAGGTTCCCGCGATGCGCAGGTTCGCCTGCCATTCCGACTCCAGCCCCATGCCCGACACGAACAACCGGTTATCGGCTCGCACCCGCAGCGCGAGGCGGAACAACCCGGCCGACGCCGCCGCCTGCCGCTGCGGTGTCGCATTCGACCGGTTCGCATCGCTCTTGCGCCGGACGCCGGTCAGCTCCGGCACCTCGGCCGCGCCTTGCCGGATGATCTGGTAGCGCGCTTCGGGAATGACGAGGTCGCCGGAGATCAGGCCCCCATCGCGCCCGTTCTGGATGCGGATGTCGCCGGTCGCCGATGCCCCCAGCGCATCGCTGCGCGCCAACTGGGCATCACGCAGCTGGGCGCGGATGTCGATCGGGAAGCCGCTGTCCGCCGCCAAGCCCACTGTTCCCTGCGCCGCAACCGTGCCCTCACCGGCGCGCGCCCGCAGCTGGGTCAGCTCGAACCGGTCGTTGGTGAAGCGGCCATTGATGCCGAGATTGGTCAGCCGGGTGCCCAGCGTCTCATTCTCATAGGTCAGGTTGTTGGCGCGGACGATGCCGGTCAGCTGCGGCGACTGCACCCGCCCACCGAAATCGGCGGCCAGGCCGATCGGCCCGGACAACTGCTGATCGGCCAGCCCGGCAAAGGAGAACAGCACGCCCGCCGGGCCGTTGTACCGGATTCCGCCCGACAGCGGTGCCGCCAGCATCCGTGTGACCCACGACCCGCTACCCGGCGGCAACGGCCGGAGGTTCGCAACCATCCGCCCGACCGTGGTCGTGCCGCGGCGGATCAGCGCCCGTCCGCTGCCACCCTCAGGCCGCAGGTCGCCGGCAAAGACGATGTCGACCGGTTCGGAGACAGAGGCAAGGCTGGTCCGCTGGAAATTGCGGATGGTCAGGCGTGCATCGGCCCGCGGAAAGCTCTGGTCCGCCGCCTGCGCGAAGTCGAGGCTCCCGGTCGCGGTGCCACCGATACCGGTGCCCGGCACGAAGGCATTGACGATGCTCAGGTCCAACCGGTCGAGCCGGGTCTGGATCGACATGCCATTGCCATAGACGCCCGCCGCGCGGATCGAGCCTTGCGCGAAGTCGATCCGCGTCGGGTACAGGCGATAGCCGCCCGGGGCCGACACGATCCGCGCCGGGTTGACCGTCTTGAACGGGATCGAATTGGCGACACCCTGCAACGCGACCAGATAGTCGTTTGGGCGCAGCCGCGCATTGGCGGCGACCCGGAACGGCACGCCCGACGACCCTTCGGCGAACATCTGCGCCGTGCCGTTGCCGCCGCGATAGTTGATCTTCGCCCGGCTGCGCTGGAGCAGGAAGTCGCCCATCGACAGGTTGGCGACCTGCGCATCGGCGACGATTTCCGGCTGGTCGTACAGCACCGCGCTGCCGGTCACGATCGCGCGACCGATGCGCAGCCCCATATTGCCCGGAATGACCGCGTTCGACGCCTGCGCATTCACGTCCGCGCGCTGGAATCGCCCTTGAGCCGACAGGCGCGCGATACCGGCCACGCCCGATCCGGCGAAGTTGATTCGCCCTGCGAACGGCCCGGCATCGGTCGCCTCCACCCGGCCGTCGATATTCATGCCGGCAAAGGTTGCGGAGTGGATATCGGCGACTAGCCGCGGCGCGGTCGACAGCAGCACATCGGCGCGGAACGGCCCGTAATCGGTATTGCCGGTCGCCTGGATCGCATAGCGGTCGCCCTGCCCACGCACCCGTGCCTCGAGATTGGCGAGCCCGACCCCAACGCCCGGGCGCGCGGCGCGCAGCAGGACCTGCGGCGCAGCGACGGTACCGGTCACCCGCGCACTCAGCGGACCATATTGCGTCGAATAGGCATCGGCATTTACGAGCAACGGCCCCGCCGGATCATAACGGCCAGAACCGTTGGTGATACGGAACTGCGGCGCATTCATCCGCACGTTGGAGAAGCTGACGATCCCATCCGGTCCCACACCGACATCTGCGCGCGTGGTGGTGACGTTGCCGCCCAGAAAGTTGCGAATGCCTTCGTTGAACAGGCGGGTGGTCTGCGCGACCACACGGCCCTTGATCCCGAACCCGCCCTGTGGCGCGGCATAGAGGCTGGCGTCGGTCGTCAGGTTCAGGATGCCGATGCTGGCGACTTCGTAATCGTTGATCCGCCCCTTGATCGCGCCGGTGTAGCGCCCGGTGGTCAGGTTGGCGGCGACGATGGCGGTCGCGTCGATCCGGTCGGACCGGATGCGCAGATTGTCCGACAGCACCTGATCGCCCGAAATGGCAAGGTAACCATTGATCGCGACGTTGGTGACCAGTCCGCCGACCGCCGCGTTCAGCCCAGAGATACGCCGCGCCTTCGCCGCAATCGGGATCAGAATGCGGTCGGCATCAACCGTCGCCCGTCCTTCGGCATAGAGCTGTTCAACGACGGTTTCGCCAAAACCCAAGGCAGCGGCCTGCACCTTGTAATCCACGGTCGGCGTGCCGAACCCACCGTCGAGGACGACAGCGGCGCGGACCGATCGCCCGTTTAAGTTCGGCGCGATCGCACCGGGGGTCAGCAGCATCGCTTCGGTCCGGAAATTGCCGAACCGGCTGTTGCCCAGGTCAAGCAAACCGGCGGCGTTCACCGCCAGCGCACTCGATCGCAGCTGGATGCGGGTATCGGCCTTGCGATCCTGCAACGCCGCATCGATCGCCACGTCGAGCCGCGGAGCGGTCAGCCGTTCGACCGGACCCTGGAGGATCAATCCCGGCTGGGTCGAGCCCCGGACCGTAAAGCGACCCTCCCGTCCGGTCAGCGCCAGATCGGCCAGCGGCCGCCCGCCCAGCGTGCCGGCAAGTCGCCCGCGCCAGTTACGCCAGTCGCCTTGGCCATCGACCGTCGCGACGATCGGCGCCTTCAGTCCCGCCATTCCCGCGATCATGCCATTGGCTGGTCCGGTGATCCGGGCATCGACATCGAAGCGATTATCGTCGGGCACCGCGTCGAGCTTCAGCGCGACACAGTCGCCCCCCGCCACGCCCGGCGCGGCGATGGTCGCGGCGTTGGCGGTCACCTGCGCGCGACGGTCGGCGATATGCACCTCGCCGTCCAGCCGCGCGATATGGCGCTGCCCGGTCACCGCCGGGCCGACCTCGATCCGGTCGACGCGCAGGCGGTTCACGTCGATGTCATAGTCGGGCAGCAGCGGCGCATTGGGGTCGCCCGGCGGCGTGTCCTTCAACACCGGATTGCGCGCATAGCGGATCAGCGGGCTCGTCAGGCTACGAATATCGACATGCCCGTTCGCGAAGGCGAAGGGCCGCCAGTCGACCGCGACTTCCGGCGAATAGGCGAACACGCCCTGCGTATCGCTCAGCCGCAGCTCGCGGACGGTCATCGCGCCATAGAGCGAACCATCGATCCGGCCGATATTGACCTTCAGCCCCGACGCGGTGGTGTAGCCGTCGAGCTTGCTGACGATGAACCCCCGCCCCGGCCCGGTGTTCAGCGCGAACACCAGCGCGATCAGCAGGATGATCAGCGTGGCCAGCGCGATGCCGACCCATTTCAGGACCTTCTGCCACAACGGACGATCGCGCAGGATCACGGTTTCGGTGGCGGGCATGTCGGCGTCGGTCATCAGAAAGCCTGCCCGATCGAGATGTAGAGCGCGATCTTGGATTCTCCCGGCCGCCTTGCGATCGGCGTGGCGACATCGACCCGCATCGGACCGAAATTGGTATAGAAGCGCCCGCCGATACCCGCGCCGAAGCGCAGGTCGGACCCCTTGGGCAGGCTGGATTCATACACCTGACCGGCGTCGATGAACGGCACGATCCCGAAATTGCCGAAGCGATAGCGGGCTTCGAGCGCGAACTCGTTCAGGCTGCGTCCGCCGATCGGACGGTTGAGGTTGTTGCCGTCCTCGTCCACCTCCGGCGTCCGCGGCCCGAGTTCCTGGAACCCGAAGCCGCGCACCGAGCCGCCGCCGCCGGCATAATAACGGCGCGACGGCGCCAGATCGTCGCGGGCGATCCCCTGGATCGATCCCGCGCGCGCGCGGCCGGCGATGACGATGCTCTCCCCGATCGGGTAATAGGCGGTGCCCTCGACCATGAACCGGCCATAGGGCCGAACCGCACCCTGCACCGACGCCTCGGGGCTGACGTTCAATTTGAGGCGGAACCCCTTGGTCGGGTTCAACAGATTGTCCGACGTATCGAACCCGGCGAACAGCGGCAGCGCGGCGATGCCATAGGTCTTGCGACGGCGCGCCGCCACGTCGAAATCGTAAGTGTCTTCGTTGGTGCCGATCAGTTCGGCACCATAGGCATAGGTGAAACGCTTCTGCCAGATCGGCGTCGAATCGTACGACCAGCGGATGCCGAGCGTACCCGTAAACGCTTCGAACGCATCGTAATTGGTGCGGCTGGCATTGGCGAGGATCTGGAACGTCCGGTCGCGGCGACCGGCATTGGACCGGCGGAAGGTGACACCCGCCCCCTGTTCCTGCGTGCCCGCGACCCCGCGCACGATCAGCGCGCCTTCCGGCGGGAACAGGTTGCGATGCGTCCAGGATCCTTCCAGCCGGACGCCCTGCCCGGTGCCATAACCCGCTTCCCCGGCCAGCGTCCGCGCAGGCCCGGCATCCTGCTTGACCAGCAGATTCACATATTCCGTCCCGTCCGGCGCGATCTGCCCGGTGCGCTGCGGCTCGACCGACACGCCGGAGAACAGTCCCGTCGACACGAGCGCGGCGCGAAGGTCGTCGACCTTGCGGTTGTCGTACAACTCACCCTGCTTGAACCGGGCAAGCACGCCGACATGCTCGGCATCGAACGCCAGCTTGCCGGTCGTCGAATAGGTCCCGAACGACGATCGCGGACCGGTGGTGACCGGCAGGGTATAGGCGCCGGTTACGGTCGTATCGTCGAGCAGGATGTCGCGTTGCCCGACCTCGACGAACGGATAGCCCTGCTGCGGCAGCTTCAGGCTGACATTCGCCTCGGCTGCCTGGATGCGTTCGGCATCGATCGGATCGCCGACCTTCAGCGGCAATTCGCGCTGGACCAGATCCGGCGGGACGGTCGGCTGGGTATCGATGCGGATCGACCCCAGCGTGAATTGCTTGCCCGGAATGGCGGTCACGACCGCACGCAGCCGCTGCCCCGGCGGCTGTTCGATCGCGGAGGTAGCGGTGCCGTCATAATAGCCCTTGGCCCGCATGATGCGGACCGCGAGTTGCTCGTCCTCCTTGGCACGGGCCTGCACCATCGCGGCGTTGGCCGCCTTGCCGTCGCCTTCGCGCAACGCGGAGAGTTCACGAAATTGCGTCGTGCCGTCGATCTCGTCCAGCCCGTTGACGACGGTATCGTACCGGATTTCCACCGCCTTCTTGTCGTCGACGCCGGCAACCTCGACCGGGGTGACGTCGAACGACGATAGCGGCGTCAGCGGCTGGGCCAGTTCCGGCGCCTCGGGCAACACTGCGTCGGGCAGGGTTTCGGCGGGCACCTGCGCCTCCGTCGTCGGAGCGGTCGGGGTTGGCAGGGGCGGCGTATGCGTGGTCGGTGCGGGCTTCGCATCGAATGCCGACATCGGCTCCAGCGGCGCGTTGATGTCGCCCGACAGGGTCGGCAGTGCGGAGTCGAACTCGCTGTTGGGAACGATCGGTTCGACCGGCGGTTGCTGCGTACGGACTGTCGTAGGCGACGACGCCTGCTGCTGCGCAGAAGCGACCGGGATCATCATCGTGCTGGCAAGCAGCACAACAACTGTCCTTGCGCGAAAATCCCCCAAACCCTGTCCCCGTCCCCTTGGCAGGCGTCGTGACGTACGACCCCCGTTCACCCCGAAAACGCCAAGCAGCGGATTTGGTTCAATTTGTACGCCACGCTGCATCCGATCGACCGGCGCTGCGTTGGTCCGGGCAGCAAGGGGAGCCACATTGACCGACACCGTACCGCCGATCGATCCCGCCAACGTGCCGGGCAGCCAGTCCGAACATCCGTGGCAGCACCCCTGGCCGGCGTGGCGCGCGATCTTCGTCCGTGTCTATACCATGGTCGGCTATCACAATCTGACGCTGATGGCGGCGGGGGTCGCTTTCTATGCCTTCTTGTCGTTCGTTCCGCTGCTGGGCGCGATCGTGATGACCTATGGCCTGATCGCCGATCCCTCGACGGTCGCCCGGCACATGGAGACGATCTTCGACCTCGTACCCGCCGATGCCGCGCGGCTGATTTCGGACCAGTTGATAGCGGTCGTCACTACCGCATCGTCGCAGGCCGGGCTGGGCCTGTTCGTCGCGCTGCTGCTGTCGATCTACGGCGCGATGCGTGCCGCCAGCGCCATCATCCAGGCGCTGAACGTCATCTATGAGGAAGAGGACGAGCGGAGCATCGTCGTCACCACGGCATTGGCGGCGATGCTGACCGTCGCGGCGATCATCGCCGCCATCGTCGGCATCCTGTCGGCCGGCGTATTGACCTGGATCCGGAGCCAGACCCAGTTCCTCGGCACCGCCGGCGCGATCGCGATTCAGGGGGCGACGTGGCTGGTCGCGGCGAGCATCGCCAGTGCCGCCATCGCCTTCGCCTATCGCTATGGTCCGGATCGGGCGCGCGCCAAATGGCGGTGGCTGTCGGTCGGTTCGGTTGCAGCGACGCTGTTGTGGTTGCTGGCGACCGTGCTGTTCGGCGTCTACGCGGCCAATTTCGCCAATTACAACGCGACCTACGGCGCGCTGGGCGCCGTCGTCGTGCTGCTGATGTGGCTGTTCGTGTCGAGCCTGGCGATCCTGATCGGCGCGGAGATCAATGCAGAGGCGGAGCGACAGACGGCGGTGGATTCGACCGTCGGCCATCCCCGGCCGATGGGCCATCGCGGTGCCCGCCTGGCCGATACGCTGCCCAGCAAGCGACAGATGAAGCCTCGCCGCGACCGCTACTGATCGCCGGTGCGTTGCTCCATGGCGTCGGCCGCCGCCTGGACCCGTGCCAACATGTCGCGCAGGACGTCGATCTCCTGCGCGCTGAACGAAGCGAACAGTTCCTGTTCGATCAGCAGCGCCTTGGGCGCCACCTCTTCGTACAAGGCCCGCCCGGACGCGGTGAGCCGTAGCAGGTGCGACCGCTGATCCCCGGCATTGGCGCGTCGTTCGACCAGCCCGCGGTCGACCAGCGCGATCGCGCCGCGACTGACGGTCACCTTGTCCATCCGCGTCGCGACGCACAGCGCCTGCTGCGTGATCCCGTCGCTCTCGGCGATCACCGTCACCAGCCGCCATTCGGGAATGCGCAGTCCGAACAACGACCGATAGGTCGATGCAATCGCATCCGAAACCCGGTTCGATGCGATCGACAGGCGATAGGGAAGGAAGTCATCCAGGAGCAGGCGTTTGTTCACAGCTGCGATTGTTGCCGCCGTCCCCGCCACGCGTCAACCGGGCGGAACCTGTATCGGCCGCGAAACGTAGTGTCGTTCCAATCACCGGGTCGGGATCTCCGCAATGTTCAACTGGAAACACGAGGCACAGGACCGCCTCGAAGCCCTGCTGTTCGCCCATATCGACGACCGCGCATTTCCCTGCGTGGGCGCAAAATCCGCGATGGCGCGGGGTACGCTCGATGTACTCGCCTGCTCCAGCATCGACAGCGCATGGGACGATGTCCGCATTCACGATGCCCTGATGCGACTGGCCGAAGATTATCGCCGCGACCGGGCGATGTACCGTAGCTTCGCGGTCGTGTTCGAAGGGCCGGGCGACCTGTCCGAACCGGAATTCGAACGTGCGCTGTGGCAACGGGTCCAGTCGCTGTCCGACAAGGATGTGTGGCGCGGACAGGACTATGACGCGCGGGTCAGCGCCGACCCGGACAATCCGCATTTCTCACTGAGCTTCGGCGGCGAGGCCTTTTTCATCGTCGGCCTCCACCCGCGCGCCAGCCGTCCGGCGCGACGGTTCGAACGGCCGACGCTCGTCTTCAACCTGCACGACCAGTTCGAACGGCTGCGCGCCGAAGGCAAGTATGAGACGATGCGCGAGAAGATCCTCGTGCGCGACGAAGCGCTGGCGGGCAGCCGCAACCCGATGCTCGCCCGCCACGGCGCCGCCAGCGAGGCGCGGCAATATAGCGGCCGGGTGGTCGACGAACGCTGGGCCTGCCCGTTCCATTATTCGGGGGAGGCGAAGTGAACGTCACCATCCCCGAACGGTCGGGCACGGCGTTTCGCCTGAAAACGGGGGATACGCTGGTCGTGGTCGACCCGCGCGGGTGCCAGGTGGCCGACCTGCTGGCATTCAATGCCGACGACATGGACGAAGTCATCTCGTCCGGGCGGACGCTGGATTATGCCGAGACGATCCGCCTGACGGCCGGCCATAAACTCTATTCGAACCGCAGCCGGGTAATGCTGGACATCACCGACGACACGGTCGGGGTGCATGACTTCCTGCTGACGCCATGCTCCTACGACACATTCCACCATTTCTACCCGGACCTGCCGCCGCATCGCGGCTGTTTTGGCAATCTCGCCGCCGCGCTGGAACCCTATGGCGTGACGCCGGACCGCATTCCGGTAGCGTTCAATTGTTTCATGAACGTGCCGGTGGACGGCACGACGGGCAGGCTCAGCGTCCTGCCCCCGATCAGCAAGGCAGGGGACACGATCACCTTCCGCGCCGCGATGGACCTCGTCATCGGCCTCACCGCCTGTTCGGCTCCGGCGTCCAACGGTGGCAGCTTCAAACCGATCGAATATCGGATCGAACCGGCCTAAAGCGCCCAGCATAGAAAGGCCGCCCCGGCGAGCAGCGTGCCCAGCGGCAAGCGGTCGGTCGCCGTCACCCGGCGGCCGGCGAGCGCCATCGCGAGCACGATGGCCAGCCCGGCAAGCGCCGCCACCAACAGCACCTGCGGCAAGGCGCGCCAGCCGAGCCACAGGCCGATTGCACCGAACAATTTCGGATCGCCGCCGCCCAACCCGACCCGGCCGCGCAACGATCGATAGAGAGCGGCGACCAGCCACAGCACGCCGAACCCCGCAATGCCGCCGATCAGCCGTGCCGAAAGATCGGCACCGAAGCCTCCAACGCCCCCCGTCAAGGCGACGACGGCCAGCGATGCGGTCAGGACGTCAGGCAACCAGAACGCGGCGAGGTCGATCGCCCCCAGCGCCAGCAACAGCCAGCCGCATGCGGCCCCCGCCACCCCTTCCCAACCCGGCGCGGTCAGGCCGGCGACCACGCCGATCCCCGCGCCCAGCAGTTCGGTCACGACATGTCCCGGCGCGATTTGCGTTCCGCACGTCCGGCACCGGCCACGCAGCGCGACGAAGCTAAGCACCGGCACCAGTTCCCACGCAGCTAGCGTCCGCGCGCACCCGTCGCACGCCGATCGCCCGGTCGAAACCGACCGTCCGGCCGGCCAGCGGATCGCGATCGTCGCGATGAAGCTGCCGAACACGGCACCCAGCATCCCCAGCAGGATCGGCCAGAAGGCAGGAGGCAGCGCGGACGACATCGTTCAGCGCCTAGCGCGATTGCGGCGGCGCGGCCATCGCCCTAGATGATAACAAACGAAACAAGAAATATCCCGGAGAGCGTTTCATGTCCGACCCCGTCGTCATCCTGTCCTATGCCCGCACGCCGATGGGCAGCTTCCAGGGGTCGTTGTCGGGTGCCACCGCCACGCAACTGGGCGCGACGGCGGTCGGTGCGGCGGTCGAGCGCGCCGGCCTGTCGGGCGAGGCGATCGAGCGTATCTATATGGGCTGCGTGCTGCCCGCCGGCCTCGGCCAGGCGCCGGCACGACAGGCGGCATTGGGCGCAGGTCTGCCGCAGCATGTCGAGGCGACGACTGTCAACAAGATGTGCGGATCGGGCATGCAGGCGGTGATGATGGCCGCCGATACCATCGCCGCCGGTTCCGCGGACATCATCGTCGCGGGCGGCATGGAGAGCATGACCAACGCGCCCTATCTGTCGCAGCGCCATCGCAGCGGCGCGCGGATCGGCCATGATAGGCTGATCGATCACATGTATATGGATGGGCTGGAGGACGCCTATGAACCCGGCCGGCTGATGGGCAGCTTTGCCGAGGAAACCGCGGTATCCTATGGCTTTACCCGCGAGGCGCAGGACGCCTTCGCGATCGAATCGCTGACCCGTGCGCAGGCGGCGCAAGCCTCCGGTGCGTTCGATCGCGAAATCGTGCCCGTCGAGATCGCCGGTCGCAAGGGAACGACGACCGTTCGGCTCGATGAACAGCCCGCGCGCGGCGACGTGGCCAAGATTCCGACGCTCAAACCCGCCTTTGCGAAGGATGGTACGATCACCGCCGCCAATGCCTCGTCGATTTCGGACGGCGCCGCGGCGCTGGTACTGGCGCGCGCCTCGGTGGCCGACCGGCTGGGGCTGACCCCGATCGCGCGGATCGTCGCCCATGCCGGCTTCGCCCACGCCCCCGCCCGCTTCGCCACCGCCCCGGTCTTCGCGATGCGCCGCGCGATGGAGCGCGCGGGATGGAGCGCGGAACAGATCGACCTGTTCGAGGTGAACGAAGCCTTTGCCTGCGTCACCATGGCGGCGATGCACGACCTGGACCTGCCGCACGACCGGGTGAACGTCCATGGCGGTGCCTGCGCACTCGGCCATCCGATCGGGGCCAGCGGTGCACGGGTGCTGGCGACCCTGTTGTCGGCGTTGGAGACGCGCGGGAAGAAACGCGGCCTCGCCTCGCTATGCATCGGCGGCGGCGAAGCGACGGCGCTGGCGCTCGAATTAGTCGACTGACGAACGGAACATTATCCCCCCGCCCGGCGTAGGCTACGCCACAGGCGTAGAGAAGGAATTGCCGTGGCGGATCGGGACGATGTGGTGGGATATGACGGCCCGGCAGGCGGCTGGGGCTCGGTCAAGGGGATGTCCAAGGTCCTTGCCAAGGAGCGTAACCGCCCCGCCGCGCTGGCGCAACTCGCCCGGCAGAACAAGCCCAAGGGCTTCATGTGCACGTCCTGCGCATGGGGCAAGCCCGCCGAGCCGCACCCGTTCGAATTCTGCGAGAATGGGGCGAAGGCGACGTTGTGGGACCTGACGCCCAACCGCTGCACGCCGGAATTCTTCGCGAAGCATTCCGTGACCGAGCTGAAGACGTGGAAGGATTTCGATCTCGAACATGTCGGGCGGCTGACCCATCCGCTGCGCTACGACCACGCGACCGATCATTATATCGAATGCAGCTGGGACGAAGCCTTCGCCGCGATCGGTGCGGAACTACGCGCGATCGATCCGAAAAAGGCGATCTTCTACGCCTCGGGTCGCGCCAGCCTCGAAACCTCCTATCTCTACGCGCTGTTCGCCAGGCTTTATGGGCACAACAATCTGCCCGACAGTTCGAACATGTGCCACGAAACGACGTCGGTTGCGCTGAAGAAGACGATCGGCGCGCCGGTCGGCACCTCGATCCTCGACGATTTCGAGCATTGCGATGCGATGTTCTTTTTCGGGCAGAACACCGGGTCGAACAGCCCGCGTTTCCTCCACCCCTTGCGCGACGCGGTGAAGCGCGGGTGCAAGGTCGTGACGTTCAATCCCGTCAAGGAACCCGGACTGGTCGCCTTTACCGACCCGCAGAACCCGTTCGAGATGGCGACCCGCAGCGAGACGAAGATCAGCTGCCAATATCATCAGGTGAAGCCCGGCGGCGACGTCGCGGTGATGATCGGCCTCGCCAAGCATGTGCTGGCGGCGGAAGACAAGAGCTGGGCCGAGCACAAGGTCCATGTCCTCGACGTCGACTTCATCGAACAGCACACTACCGGCTTCGCCGAGTTCGAGGCGATGGTCCGCGCAACCGACTGGGCTGATATCGAACGCGAAAGCGGCCTCAGCCGCGCCGATATCGAGGCAGCCGGCCAGGTCTATGTCGAGGCGGATCGGACGATCGGCATCTACGGCATGGGCCTGACCCAGCAGGTCAACGGGTTCGACAATGTCGCGACCTACGTCAACCTGCTGCTGATGAAGGGCAATATCGGTCGCGTCGGCACCGGCATGTCGCCGGTCCGGGGGCATAGCAACGTGCAGGGCCAGCGTACCGTCGGCATTTCGGAAAAGCCCGAACTGGTGCCGATGGACCGGTTGCGCGAACTGTTCGATTTCGAACCGCCGATGGACCATGGCCACAATACCGTGACCGCCTGCGAAGACCTGTTGAAGGGCGAGATCGACGCCTTCCTATCGCTCGGCGGCAATTTCCTGCGCGCGATCCCCGATCTGGAACGGATCGAGGCGGCATGGCCGTCGATGCGCCTGACGGTGCAGATCGCGACCAAGCTCAATCGCAGCCACCTGATCAACGGCAAGGTCGCCTATCTCCTCCCCTGCCTCGTCCGGACCGAAGTCGACAAGCAGGCCGGCGGCGAACAGATCGTCACGATCGAGGACACGTTCAGCCATATCCACGGGTCGATCGCGACCCATGAACCGGCCAGCGAGCATCTGAAGTCCGAAGTCGCCATCGTCGCCGGGATCGCCAAGGCAACGCTCGATCCCCATCCGAAGGTCGACTGGGACGGCTGGACCGGCGACTATGCAAAGGTCCGCAAGCTGATCGAGGCGACCTATCCGGAGGAGTTCCACGATTTCGAGGAACGCATGTTCACGCCGGGCGGCTTCTATCGCGGCAATTCGGCGCGCGAACGCGTGTGGAAGACCGAGAGCGGCAAGGCGGAGTTCACCGTTCCCCGGTCGCTGTCCGGCACCGACATTCCCGATGCGCCGGGTCGGCTGCGGCTGGTGACGCTACGGTCGAACGACCAGTTCAACACGACCATCTACGGCTATGACGATCGCTTTCGCGGCATTTCGGGCACCCGCGATGTCGTGCTGATGAACCCGAAGGAGATCGAGAAGGCCGGCCTGCACAAGGGGCAGGTCGTGACCATCGTCGGCGACAGCGACGACGGGATCGACCGCCGCGTGGCCGGGCTGAAGGTCGTGCCGTTCGACCTGCCCGATGGCTGCATCGCCGGCTATTATCCCGAGCTCAATCCGCTGGTCCCGCTGAACTGGCACGACCACGGATCGCAGACGCCGGCGGCGAAGGCGGTGCCGGTGCGTATCGTCGCCTGATGGATCAGGGGGGTAGCGCCACCCGGCGGTTCGACCGGGTGGCGGCATCGGGGGATGCCGAACGACAGGAACGCGCCATCGCGATCGAGGCACCGGTCGCGATCGAGGTGAATGGCCTGGGCTATGCCGTGCTGATGGCGACGCCGACCGATCTGGCCGACTTGGCTTACGGCTTCGTCTTGTCCGAACGGCTGGTGGATGATGCTGGCGAAGTGGTCGAGGTGTCGACGCACCCGGCGGCATCGGGCACGCTGCTGCGCATCACGCTCAGCGCGGAACGGCACGACCGGGTCGCCGAGCGCGTGCGGCACCGCATCTCCGAATCCTCCTGCGGGCTGTGCGGGATCGAAAATCTCGAACAGGCGCTGCGCCCCCTGCCCGCCGTGTCGGAACGAAGCGGAGCATCGCCCGCCGCCATTGTCGCTGCGGCGGCGGCCTTGCGCGACTATCAACCCCTGGCGCAGGCAACCGGCGCGACCCATGCCGCCGCGCTGTGCGCCATCGATGGCAGTGTCCGGCTGGTGCGCGAGGATGTCGGTCGACACAACGCGTTCGACAAATTGATCGGCGCGATGCGGCGTGCCGGCCAGGACTGGGATGGCGGCTTCGCGCTGCTGTCGTCGCGCTGCTCCTATGAACTGGTCGAAAAGGCGGTGCTGGCAAACTGCCCGCTGCTCGCCACCCTCTCGGCCGCCACGTCGCTGGCGCTCGACCGCGCGGCGAGTGCCGGGCTGCCGCTCCGAACGCTCGTCCGCGGCGACGCGATGCTGGCGATATGACCCGCGTCCTCGGAACGATCCTTGCCGGCGGGCGCTCGACCCGCTTTGGCAGTGACAAGGCATTGGCGACGCTCGACGGGCGCGCCCTGATCGACCGGGTCATGGATGCGCTCGGTCCGCAGGTGGACGCATTGGTCGTGGTCGGTCGCTCGCATCCGGGCGTCCCCTGCATCCCCGACCGGCCGGCACCCGACCTCGGACCGCTCGGCGGAATAGCGGCGGCGTTGCATCACGCCAGGGCGCACGGCTTCGAACAGGTGCTGACCGTACCCTGCGACGCGCCGTTCCTGCCGACTACCCTCCGACAACAGCTGTCCGACGCCGGTCCCGCTGCCTATTACGCCGACCTGCCGGTGGTCGGATGGTGGCCGTCCGGCGCCAGCCCGGTGCTCGACATGCTGCTGGCAGAGGGCGGATCGCGCTCGGTCCGGGCCTTCACCGATCGCATCGGCGCGACGGCCGTGGCCGCATCGGGTGAAATTGCGAACATCAACACGCCGGATGATCTGGCGCTGCTGGCGAAGCGCGATATAGCCGAACGGTGATGACCGCGTCGTTCCTGATCCTGCGTGTCGGCGATACCCGCCTCGCGCTGCCCATGGCGGCAGTGCGGGAAGTGCTGCCGTTGCTGCCGATCGACACGCCGCCCGGTCTCCCGCGCCCGCTGCTGGGCTTCGTGACGCTGCAGGGGCTGCCGGTGCCGGTCCTCGCCCCGCACCTGCTGCTCGATCCGCAGCAGCAGACGGGACCCGTCGACCTGTCCGCCCATCTGGTCCGGCTGCGCGACGATGTCTGCCTGCTGGTCGACCGCGCGGAGGATGTCGCGACCGGCGACGTCGGCCCGCTCGACCCCGGCCATAGCCTGAACGACGCGATCACCGGCGAACTCGCGCTGCCCGATGGGACGGTCCATGTCGTCGCCCCCGACCGCCTGCTGCTGGACAGCGAACGGGCGGTGTTGGCCGAGCTGACCGCCGTTGCCGCCGAACGCCGTTCGCTATGGACCGCGGCATGATCGCCGACGACGCCTTTGCGGAGGTGAAGGCGCTGGTCATCGCGCGGACCGGCCACCATTATTACGTCGATAAGGACAGCCAGCTGGCCGACCGCATCGCGCAGCGGATGGCGGCCACCGGCGATGCGACGCTGGCCGACTATGGCGCCCGCCTGCGTGACCCCACCGATCCCGAATGGCGGCGGCTGGAAAGCGCGGTCACGATCAACGAAACCTTCTTCTTCCGCTTCGCCGAACAGTTCGCGGCGCTGCGCACGACCATCCTGCCGGCGATGATCGATCGCCACCGGGACGACAAAAGGCTGCGCATCTGGAGTGTCGGCTGTTCGACCGGAGCGGAGGCCCACTCGGTCGCGGTGGTGCTGGACGATCTGCTGGGCGAGGCGATCGCGGACTGGCGCATCGCGCTCACCGGAACCGATATCGACGAAGCGGCACTGGACGCCGCGCGGCGCGCGGAATATTCGTCCTGGGCGCTTCGCACCATGGGCGAGACGGAGCGGGCGCGGTTGTTCGACCGCACCGGCGATCGCTACCGCCTGAAGGACCGCTACCGCGGGATCGCGCGGTTCGAACGCCACAACCTGTTGTCGATGATCGACGCGGCAGCGCCGCTGGGGTTCAGCGATTACGACCTGATCCTGTGCCGCAACGTGCTGATCTATTTCCGGCAGGAGGATGCGACCGCGATCGTCGGCGCGCTGGCCAGGCGGCTGGCGACGGACGGCGTCCTGCTGCTGGGGCATGCCGAACCCAATCCCGGCTTCGATGCGGTCGCCGATAGCGAACTGATCGCTGGAATCCTGACCTATCGGACGCTCGGCACCCGGCCGAAGCCGGTGCCGCCCACCCCGCCCGTGATCGAAACCGTCCCCGCGCCACACGTCGATAAATCACGCTCGGCGCCGCTCCCAAGGCCCCCAGCGCCACCCCCGCCGACGCCAAAGACGGAAGCGCCGCTGGTGGTGCGCACGCCCGATGCCGTTGCCCATTATTTCGCGGCCCTCGATGCGCTGGCTGCCGACGACAAGGAGCGCGCCGAACGGGCGTTTCGCGACGCGCTATACCTCGATCGATCCTTTGCGATGGCGCATTACCAGTTCGGCCACTACCTGCTGGCACAGGGCCGCGCGCCCGATGGTCGCCGCAGCCTGACCAACGCGCTGCGGGTCGCCAGCGCGCTTGCGCCCGATACCGAACTGGCCGAAGGCGAAGGCATGACCGCCGGCGCGATGGCCACCGCCATCCGCCACACCATCGGACCCCATCGTTGAGCGCACCGCTGATCCTTGCCGACGGCCTCGATGCCGATGCCATCGCCGCGATCCTGGCCGCACGGCAGCGGGCCGTCGGCAGCACGCGCTCCCTGGACGATCGACCGACCGAAACGCTGCTCGTCTTCGACCTGGGCGGCGTCGCGCATGGCCTGCCGATCGACTGCGTACGTGCGGTCGCGCCGCTGCCCAAGGTGACGCGCCTGCCCCATCCCCCGGCCGCGCTGACGGGGCTGGTCGCATGGCGCGGCACGGTCGTGAACCTGTTCGCGCTGGCGGAGCTGCTCGACCGTGATGCGGCGGGCGCGACGGCGATGATCGTGCTGCGCCACGACGCGCCCCGTATCGCCCTTGCCGTCGATGCCGTGTCCGGCGTCACGACGATTGCCCGCCAGCCGGCCGCCTCGGCGCTTGCCACGCTGGTCGTCGATGGCGACCAAAGGTTGACACGCATCGACCCCGTCATGCTGATCGAACGATTGCTCCCTGCCCGTCTTCAGGAAGGATAAGGTTTGTCCGTCTCTACCCGGATCGCCGCCGGCTTCGCCGCCCTGACCGCGATCCTCCTCGCGCTTGGCGTCTATGCGCTGGTCCAGATCGGCGACGTCCGCCACACCGTCGACATGATCGTCGAACGCGACCTCGCGTCGATGGAGGCGCTCAATCGCATCGACCACGCCCTGTCGCGCAAGGTCGAACAGCGCGCCAGCCTCGTCCAGGCCTTCCTGACCGGCGACAACAGTCGCGTCCGGGAGGCAACGACCGGATGGCGCAACGCCGTCGAGGAAGCGCAGCGCGGCATCGCCGAACAGGAACGCGCCGCCGAAACCTATCGCGACAATTCGGTGACGGGCGCGCGGTCCGAACTCTGGGCACGGATGGCCCGCCAACTGGCCGAGGGCGACCGCGCGCTCAAACAGACTCGGGCGGATGTCGAGACCCAGCTGGCCGCAATCGCTGCAGGCGACCGGGCGGCGGTGCTGGCGACCGAGGCCGATATCGTGCGCGACCATGCCGCGACGGTCGGCCGGATCGGCCAAGCGCGCGAAACGCTTAACGTCGCCATCGAACGTGGGCGGGATGCGACCCGCGACGTCTATAACGCCAGCCGGATTTCCATCATTCTGGGGCTGATGGTCGCGATCGTCGTCGCCATTGCCGTCGCGGTGACGACCCGCCGTTCGATCGTGCGGCCGCTCGATGCGTTCATGGGCTTTGTCGGGCGCATCGGCGAAGGCAATCTGTCGACGACCACCGACGTGACCGGTGCCGACGAACTCGGGCGCCTTGGCCGCACGCTCAACGACATGGTCGGCGGGCTGCGCACCATCGCAACGCAGAACCGCGCAGCGACCAACGACCTGAACGCGGCGACCACCGAAATCCGTGCGTCGACGCAGGAACAGGCGGCGTCGGTCGAGGAGCAGTTGGCCGCGGTGCAGGAAACCGCCGCCACCGTCGACGAGATCACTCATAGCGGCGCGCAGATCACTCGCCGCGCGCAGGAGGTGATCGCGCAGGCGCAGGCGACCGCCCAAGTCAGCAACGCCGGCCTGACTGCCGTCGCCGATACCGCGCGCGCGATGGATGCGATCCGCGAACAGGCCGAAGCGGTGGCGACCAACATCGTCGCCCTGTCGGAAAAGACCCAGGCGATCGGCGACATCATCGCGACGGTCAACGACGTGTCGGAACGCTCGCACCTGCTCGCGCTCAACGCCTCGATCGAGGCGGCGGCGGCGGGTGAACAGGGGCGCAGTTTCGCCATCGTCGCATCGGAGATGAAGCAGCTGGCCGATCAGGCCAAGGGCGCGACACGCAACGTCCGCTCGATCCTGGGCGATATCCAGCGCGGGATCAATTCGTCGGTGATGCTGACCGAGGAGGCGGTGAAGCGCGTCGCGTCGGGCAAGGAACGCACCGATGCCGGCCATGCCGCGATCGAGGAACTGGCGACCCGCGTGCAGGAAAATGTCCAGACCTTCCAGCAGATCGTCGCATCGACCAACCAGCAGCAGATCGGCATCGAACAGGTCACCATCGCCCTGCAGAATATCCGCGAAGCGTCGCAACAGACCGCTGCCTCCACCCGTCAGCTCGATCAGGCGGCAAGCGACCTGGGCGAATTGTCGCGCACGCTGGTCGGCCTGACCGAACGCTACCGCCTGTAACGGCAGGACGCGCGCGTGGACGAGCTTCAGGCCGAATTGCTGGCGGCATTCGCGTCGGAACTGGCCGAACACATGGCCGGCATCCGCGCGGCGCTGGCCGATGCTGATGCCGGCCGCCCGGTCGACCTGCGCGAATTCAGCCGCCGGGCGCACAGCCTGAAAGGCGCGGCGCGCGCGGTTGAACTGCCGGAGAGCGAAGCCGCCGCGCATGAGGCGGAGGCGCTGATCCTCGCCATCGAACGCGGCGAACGGGCGATGGACGGCGCGGCGATCGCCGAGCTCCGCCGCCTCGCCGATGCGATCGAGGACGGCGCCGCCCCGGATACGAACGACAGCGCGACCGACATCGAGCCCGAACGGCGTGTCGCGGTGTCGGGCCACCGGGTCGAGCGGCTCGGCCGTTCGCTGCACGTCATGGCGACGCAGATCGCCGAACAGGGCATGGTCGCCGACCGTTTGAACGCGCTGGCCGAGGATCTTGCCGCACTGTCGCCTCTGCTCGCCACCGCCGGCGACAGCGAAGCCGCACGACGGCTGCGACAGGCGACGGGCGAGCTGGACCGCATCCGCCGCCTGCACGGGCGGCTGCGCGACGCGCTGGACCGGTCGAGCGCCGAACTGGAACGCGATGGCGAGCGGCTGTTGCTGCAACCGGTGGCGACGCTCTTCGACGGCTATGAACGCGCCGTCCGCGACCTGGCGACCGCCGAGGGCAAGGTCGCACGGCTACGAACGACCGAAACGGATGGCGAGGCCGATCGCCGCGTCCTGAATGCGCTGCGCGATCCGCTGCTGCACGTCCTGCGCAATGCCGTGCGCCATGGCATCGAAACGCCCGACCGTCGCCATCGAGCGGGCAAGGAGGACACAGGCACGATCAGCATCGACACGCGGATCGATCGCGGGCGGCTGATCATCACCGTCCGTGACGACGGTGCCGGGCTGGACGATGCGGCGATCGTCGCCCGTGCCCGCGCTGCCGACCTGATCCCCGCCGATGCCCCCCCGCCCAGAGGACAGGCGTTGCATGCGCTGCTGTTCGAACAGGGACTGTCCACCGCCGACCGGCTGGACGAGGTCGCCGGGCGCGGCATCGGCCTGTCGGTCGTGGCGGAGGTCGCCCGCCGCCTGCACGGGTCGGCCAGCATCGCGCCCGGCTCGGGCGGCGGGACCGTCGTGACCATCGCCGTGCCGGTCGCACTGACCCGCCGCACATTGCTGATGGTCGAGGTCGGCGACACGGTCTGCGCCCTACCCGCCGATGCGGTGCGACAGGTACTGCGGATCGATCCCGCCGACCTTTCCCCCAGCGGAGCGGAGGTGATGCTGCCGGTCAATGGCCAGCCGCTGCCCGTTACGCGGCTCGGCGACATATTGGGCACGGCACAGGCCGATGCCGCCGGTCCGCTGCGGGCGGTGGTGCTGGAGGCGGAGGGCGTCCGCCGCGTCCTGATCGTCGATGCGCTGCGCGATGTCCGGGCGCTGCTGGTCGGCGATGCCGCGGCGATCGCCGCCGATCTGCCGCTGGTGCTGGGCACGGTGCTGACGAATGGCGAGGTCGTGCTGGTGCTCGATCCGGCCCAGCTGGTACGCGACCGGGCCAGCGGCCGGGCGGCAAGCCCCTACGTCGCGCCCCAGGCCGAAGCGCAAAGCCGCACCATCCTGGTCGTCGACGATTCCATCACGACCCGTACGCTGGAGCGCAGCATCCTCGAAGCGCAGGGCTATCGCGTACTGGTCGAGGTCGACGGACTGGCCGGGCTGGAACGGCTGCGCTCCGGCCTCGATGCCATCGATCTGGTCGTCGCAGATGTCGAGATGCCGCGCATGGATGGCTTCGCTTTGCTGGCGGCGATACGGAACGATCCGGCACTCAAAACTTTACCGGTCATCATGATGACATCGCGCAACAGCCCCGACGATATCGAACGCGGCCTCAGCCTCGGCGCCGACGCCTATGTCACCAAACAGGATTTCGATCAGGGCATGTTGATCGGCACCGTCCAGCAGCTGATCTGACGCAATGACGGCCCGCACCGCCCCTGCCCGCGTGATGATCGTCGAGGATTCGACCGTGGTCCGCACGCTGCTGACGCATATCGTCGGCAGCGACCCGCGCCTGACCGTCGCCGCCAGCTTCGCCACCGCCGAAGAAGCGATCGAGGCGCTGCCGGTCCTCCGCCCCGATGTCATCTCGATGGATATTCGCCTGCCCGGCATCGACGGGCTGGAGGCAACGCGGCAGATCATGGCCAGCCATCCGACGCCGATCGTGGTGATCTCCGCCAGCATGGACGGCGGCGCGATGGGCGACAGCATGGACGCGCTGCGCGCCGGGGCGCTGTCGGTCGTCGAAAAGCCGGTCGGGCTGGGCGATGCCGCCTATGCCCAGGTCGCGCACGAGATACGGACGCAGCTTGCAATCATGAGCGAGGTGGCGGTGGTGCGGCGACGGATGCCGGCCGCGCCCAAAATTCCGGTTCAGCCCGTCCGACAGCGCGCCCCCTCGGCCCTCCTGTTCGCGGCATCGACCGGTGGCCCTCCGGCACTCGCCCGGTTGCTGGGCGCGCTCCCGGCCGATCTGCCGCTGCCGGTGCTGCTGGTGCAGCATATGGGGGCCAGCTTCATGGCCGGCTTTGCCAGCTGGCTCGACAGCGTTGTCCCACAGCGGGTCGAGCTTGCCCGCAACGGCGAGATGCCGACGCCGGGAACGGTCCATGTCGCGCCCGGCGACGCCCATCTGACGCTCGCACGCGGAGGCACGATCCGTCTGGCCACCGACGGACCGGTCGGCGGCCAGCGCCCCTCCGCGACCCGCCTGATCGAGAGCGCCGCCGTGGCACTGGACGGTGCGGCGCTGGCCGTCGTCCTGACCGGAATGGGTGAGGACGGCGCGGCCGGCGTGCGGGCGCTGCTCGCGGCTGGCGGACAGGCGGTGGCGGAGGACGCCAGCACCTCGATCGTCTATGGCATGCCCGCGGCTGCGCATCGCGCCGGTGCGCTCTCGCTGCCGCTCGACCTGATCGCCCCGCATGTCCGCCGCATCGTGGAGCGCGCGCGGTGAACGACGACGCAGCGATCCTGCTGATCGAGGATTCCGATACCCAGGCGCTGCAATTGCGGCGGATGTTCGAACGTGCCGGCTTTCGGATCGACCGGACGCGCGATGCCGAAACCGCGCTGGAAACGCTGAACCACAGCCGGCCGGACCTGCTGGTCGTCGATTATCGCCTGCCGGGCATGAACGGCGACGAACTGGTGCGCATCGTGCGACAGACCGGCGCCACCCGCACGCTGCCGATCCTGATGCTGACCGGCGACGATGCATCGGATGTCGAACGACAGGGGCTGGACAGCGGTGCCAACGCCTATGTGCCCAAGCGCGGCGGGGCCGAGCTGATCCTGTCGCGGGTCCGCGCCCTGTTGCGGCAGGTACGCGCACGGCCGCTGGGCGACGGCCCGGCAGCGGCCTTGCGCCAGGCGCGCCTGCTGCTGCTCGCCCCGCAGGACACGGCGTCGGATCAGCTGGTGTCCGACCTTGCCGCCGAGGGCTATCACGTCGGCCATGTCGCCGGGATCGCCGATACCCTGAAGGCGATCGACGAGGAAGCGGCCGACGGCATCCTCGTCGTCGAACAGCCGGGTGATCCGTCCTTCGGCCTGTCGGCAAAACTGGACGCGCGCCGCACCGCGCGGGCAAGCGGCGTTGCGCTGGTTGCGCTGACCGACGATGCCGAGCCGGCGACGGTACTGGCTGGCCTCGCCGCCGGAGCGGACGACGTGGTGTCGCGCGGGCGCGACGGCGACATGCTGCTCGTCCGTATCCGGGCCATCGTCCGGCGCAAGCTGGCGCGCGACGAGGAGGCCGCGGGTATCGCGCGCGAACAGGCGCAGGCGATCGCACTGGCACAGGCCCGCGCAGAGGCCGACGCGGCGGAACGGCTGGCGCAGGCCAATGCCGAACTGGCCGGCGCCAACGCCCTGCTGCGCGAAACCCAGGCGCAACTGGTCCAATCGGCCAAGATGGCGTCGTTGGGCGAACTGGTCGCGGGCATCGCGCATGAGATCAACAATCCGCTCGCCTTCATCCTGGCCCATCAGGCCACTGTCGAACGGGCGGTCGCCGGCGCGGCGAATGCCGATGACGATGCGCGCGGCGCACTGCTGACCAAGGCGGCGGACCGGCTCCAGTCGATCCGGTCCGGCCTGACCCGTATTCAGGAACTGGTGGTGAAGCTGCGGCGCTTTTCGCGGCTGGACGATGGCGAGGTGTCGCGGATCGACATTCCCGATGCCATCGACGCGGTCCTGACCCTGCTCGCCCCTCGTCTGGGCAGCGTCGAGGTAGTCCGGACCTACGGGCCGGCACGGATGCTCGAATGTTCGGGGGCGCTGGTCAATCAGGTCGTGATGAACATCGTCGCCAACGCCGCCGATGCGGTCGATCCGGTCGCGGGCCGCATCGCCATCACCACCGGTGCCGCCGACGGCATGTTCTGCATCCAGGTCGACGACAATGGCCCGGGCGTTCCCGAGGACCGTCGCGAGCGGGTGTTCGAACCCTTTTTCACGACCAAGGATGTCGGCTCCGGCACCGGCCTGGGTCTTGCCATCGCCTATGGCGTCGTCCGCTCGCACGGCGGGACGATCGCGATCGAGCGCGCGGTACAGGGTGGCGCTTCCTTCATCATCAGGATACCAGAACGGCCGTAATGGATATGCCCGGTTCCCCGCCCCTGCTGCTGCTGGTCGATGACGAGCCGGAAATCCTGGTCGCGCTCGGCGATCTGCTGGAGGACCGCTACCGCATCCTGTCGACCGCATCGCCGGTCGAGGCGCTGGAACTGGTCCGCGCCCATACCGACATCGCCGTCATCGTCTCCGATCAGCGCATGCCGGAGCTGACCGGCAGCCAGTTCCTCGCCCGCGCCCGCCAAATGACCGATGCGGAGGCGATCCTGCTGACCGGCTATGCCGATCTGTCGGCGGTCGTCGCGGCGCTCAACGACGGCGCGATCAGTGGCTATGCGAACAAGCCTTGGGATGCCGAGGCGCTGATCGCGATGGTCGCCGCCGCCGCCGACCGTTATGCCCTGCGGCAGGCGCTGGCGTTCGAACGCGCCGCCTTTCGCGGGTTGGCCGACGGGTCGGGCGATGTCGTTACCATCCTCGATCAGCATGGCCACGTCGTACGCGGCGCCACGCGCCCGAACGGTATCGATCCCCGCGACCTCGCCATTCTCGGCCAGGGCGGCAGCGATGACGAGGACCGCCATCTGGTCCAGCCCTGGGGCGACAGCTGGACGCATATCCGGCGCATCCCCTTCACCATCGGGCCGAACCGCTACCTGCTGAAGATCGAGCGCGACGATACCGGTCGCCGCCTTGCCGAACGACGCCACCACCAGTCGGAAAAGCTGGAGGCGCTGGGCACGCTGTCGGGCGGCATCGCGCATGATTTCAACAATCTGCTGGCGGCGATCGTCGGCAATCTCGAACTCGCCGAGCGGCGGATCGACGACCGCGACCGGCTCCGCCGCTATCTCGACGCGGCGAGCGAGGCGGCCGGTCGTGGCAGCGCGATCACCCGCCGGTTGCTCAGCTTCAGCCGTCAGCGCGATCTGGCCGCCGAAATCTTCCGTCCCGACGACGTGATCCGGTCGATCGAGGAACTGATCGTGCGCACCGCCGCCGGGCGGATCCGCGTCGCCTATGACTTTGCCGAGCCCGGCTGGTCGGTGAAGACCGATGTCGGGCAGTTCGAACTCGCTATCCTCAATCTCGCGATCAATGCGCGCGATGCGATGGATGGCAGCGGCACGGTACGGATCGGCACCGCCAATATCGACGATGCCGGCGTCTTCCTGCCGAATTTGTCGGGCGGGTTCGTCCGCATCACCGTCAGCGATACCGGCAGCGGCATGGACAGCGCGGTGCGCGAGCGGGTGTTCGAACCCTTCTTCACCACCAAGGCGCAGGGGGCCGGCACGGGCCTCGGCCTGCCGATGGTGCGGGCAATGGCACGCGCCGCCGGCGGCGACGTGACGATCGATAGCGAGGTCGGTCGCGGTACGCATATCCACCTCTGGCTGCCCCGGATCGAGGCACGCCCCACACCCGCCGCGCAGGAGTCGACCGGGCCGACCGGTCCGCTTCGGCTGATGCTGGTCGAGGATGATTCGGAAGTGCGCGCGGTGGTCGCCGCGCAGTTGGAGGCCGCCGGGCACAGCATCGTCGTCCATGATTCCGCGGTGCAGGCTGTCGCCATGCTCGAAGCGGGCGACCGGTTCGACATGGTGCTGACCGACTATGCGATGCCCGACCTGTCGGGGATCGAGGTCGCGGCGCGCGTGCGGGCCTGCTGCCCCGATACGCCGGTCCTGCTGATCACCGGCTTTGCCGAGATCGGGGATACGCAGATCGGCGTCCCCGTCCTGACCAAGCCGTTTACCGGCGATCAGTTGCTGACCGCGATCGCAAACGCCTCCGCGGCTACTGCGGACAGCGTATCCGGCTGAACGGACGTCCGTCCGTCACGATCACCAACCGGTCGCCTTCGACCCGCAGCGTCTGTGTCGCGGTCCAGCGTTCACCCTCGCCTTCATAGGCGGCAGTGACGCGGATCTGATCGGGTCCGATCGGTTCGACCCGCTTCACTACGCCGACGCTCTCGTGGAACCACAATTCGCTGGGCGTCACCCGGACCCCCTCGATCGACGCAGCGGGGGTGGCGCAGGCTGCGGCATCGCGGTTCCACCGGCCGATGAACCGCGCCGGAATGGTGGCGGCCACCGGCGACGCCTCGCCGGGTGGCGGCGCAGGCGTACCGACAAAACCGCAGCCTCGCACCGTCGCGCGCCCGTCGATGGTAAGGGTCGCCGTGAAGTCGCGCGGCGCGCCCGACATGTCGTCCTCGCACGGTGCACGCACGACCCGGACGCCGATCGTCCCGCGATCATCGCGCGCCTCCCATGCCCGCGCTTCGACCGCGACGTGGCGATTGACCACCCGCAACGTGCGCCGTGGCATATCGACACCTGTCAGCGTCAACACATCGCGATCGATCGCAACCGAATAGAACGGCTCGTTGGTCGTGACCGTCAACCGCTCCGGCACGCGGCTGGCCACGACGGAAGGGGTAGCGGTCGGGACGGAAGCCGGCGACGCGACATTCGCGGACGGCGCATCCTCGCTGTCGCCGCAGCCGGCCAGCGCCAGCAACGCCAACGCAGCCATCTCAACGCGGCGCATGGCTGCCCTTGCCGACGCTTACCCGATCGTCGCGGCTGGCGAGCGCCCCGACGCCCTCGTCCGACAGGCGCGGCGTGGTATCCGCCGGGCGATAGGCCGGAAAGGCGATCACGTCGTTGACCACCGCCACCTGCCCGCCCAGCTGCGTCACGTTGAACAGCTTTTGCGCAAACGCCGTAGGGATGCGAATACAACCATGTGACGCCGGAAAGCCGGGCAGGTTGCCGGCATGCAGCGCCACCCCGTCCCAGGTCAGGCGTTGCATGAAGGGCATTGGGGCGTTGTTGTACAAGTTGGAACGGTGGAACGGGCGCTTCTGCAGGATGGTATATTCGCCGATCGGCGTCATCTTGCCCGGCTTGCCCGTCGATACCGTGGTGGCCCCGATCAGCCGGTCGCCGCGATAGACGAACGCCATCTGCATCGGCACGCTGACGACGATGCTGACCGGACCCGACAGCGTCGGGTCGTCCGCCCAGCGATGGTCGCCCGGCCGCATCGCCACCGCCGCCCGCTCGACCGCCAGCGCCGCCGGTTCCTGCGCGACCGCGGGCATCGGCAGCAGAGCAGCCATCAGGCCGAGACGAAGCGCGAACGACATCCCACCGTTATTCCGCAGGACGCACCGGATGGCAAATCCGGCGGTAACCATATTTGTCGGAGTCGACCGCCCGTGCCCTGCGCACGACAAGCGGCGGAACGACCGCACCCACGTTAATTGAATGGAAGGCGCGTCGCCCGTATCTCTAACCCTCAACGATCTGGCGAGGAATTGGATGCGGGACGAAGCAGTTCGATCGCGGCGAGCGGTGCTGAAAGCGGCAGGCGGCCTGGCCGGTGCCGTACTGGCACAAGGTTGCACGACGAACGCGATCATCCCGGTTGCGCAGAACGCGTCCTTCGTGCCGCCGCCGCAGCGGCTGGCATCGGCGCCGGTTCCTGCCGCCCCCGTCAAGCAGATGCGGGCGCCCGCCACGGTCAATCCGCGCCTGTTCGAACGCGCGGTGGCATCGATGGACCGCCATTCGGGCCGCATCCGCCGCACCGATCGCATCGCCATCGCCGACTTCGCGGTCGATTCCGCCCATCCCCGGTTCCAGTTCATCGACATGCACAGCGGCGTCGTCTCGGCGATGCGCGTCGCGCATGGCAGCGGGTCGGACCCGGCGCATTGCGGATTGCTGACTCGCTTCAGCAACGTCCCCGATTCGAACGCCACCTCGGAAGGCGCGTTCATCACCGACAATTATTATGTCGGCAAGCACGGCCGGTCGCAGCGGCTGGTCGGCCTCGATCCCACCAACGACAATGCGCTGATGCGCGCGATCGTCGTGCACGGGGCCTGGTACGCCAACCCGGAAATGATCGCACAGCACGGGAAGCTCGGCCGCAGCCAGGGCTGCTTCGCGGTTGCCGAAGGCGATCTGGCGCGGGTGTTCGACCTGTTGGGCGAAGGCCGGATGATCTACGCCGCGAAGGTTTGAGGCCGGGGGCTCTAGCTCCGTTATCACACTCCGTTCGGTTCGAGCAGCTTCGAGCTTGTCGGGAAGCGTTTGTCGACAACACCTGCCCAGCGGAACCGCGTTCTCGATACGCGCTCTCGACAGGCTCGATCGCTACTCGAACCAAACGGATGAATTGGAGATAGGGTGAAAGATCCGGGAGCTACCGGTTCCGCATCATCGTATCTCCCTATAGGGTGACGCCATGACCCACCCGTTCCATTCGATCCACACCCACGGCCTGATCCGCGTCGGCGCCTGCACTCCGCCCGCCAGCGTCGGCGATGTTGCCGCTAACGGCCGGGCCGCGATCGACCTGGCACGGCAGGGGCATGTAGCCGGCGCCGACCTGCTGGTCTTCCCCGAACTCAACCTCACCTCCTACGCGATCGACGACCTGCATCTACAGGACGCGCTGTGCGACGCGACCGAAGCGACGCTGTCCGAGGTGGTCGCGGCCAGCGCGGACCTGCGCCCCGTCCTGCTGCTGGGCGCGGCGCTGCGGCGCAACGGACGGCTGTACAATTGCGCGGTGGCCGTATCGCGCGGGCGCATCCTCGGCGTCGTGCCCAAGACGTACCTGCCGAACTACCGCGAATATTATGAGAAGCGCTGGTTCGCGCCCGGCGTCGGCTTAACCGGGCTGACGATGACGCTCGCCGGACAGGACGTGCCGTTCGGCACCGACCTGATCTTCGCCGCCCGTGACCTGCCCGATTTCGTGGTCCATGCCGAAATCTGCGAGGATTTCTGGTCCCCCCTGCCCCCCTCGACCGCCGGAGCGATGGCCGGAGCCTTGGTGCTGTGCAACCTGTCGGCGTCGAACATCGTCATCGGCAAGGCACGCGACCGCGAGATGCTGTGCGCGTCGCAATCGGCGCGGACCGTCTCGGCGTATATCTATGCCGCGGCCGGGATCGGCGAGAGCACGACCGACCTGTCATGGGACGGCCAGGGTTCCGTGCATGAATTGGGCGAATTGCTGGCCCAGTCGGACCGGTTCGACCAGTCGTCGGGCATCGCCTATGCCGATGTCGACCTCGAACGGCTGCGGCTGGAGCGGATGCGGACCGGCACGTTCAACGATTGCGCGGCGGCCAGCGGTCATCCCGAAACCCGCTTCCGCCGGATCGGCTTCGACCATGCACCGACGCAGGACGATATCGGGCTGCTGCGCCCGGTCCGGCGCTACCCCTTCGTCCCCAGCACGCCCGAGCGGCTGGACGACGATTGCTACGAAGCGTTCAACATCCAGGTCGAGGGATTGCGCAAGCGGTTGGTCGCGTCGGGGACGAAGCGGCTGGTGATCGGTGTGTCGGGCGGGCTGGATTCGACCCACGCACTGATCGTCGCGGCGAAGGCGTTCGACCGACTCGGTCGTCCGCGCACCGACATATTGGGCTTCACCATGCCCGGCTTCGCCACCGGCGAAGCGACCAAGGGCAATGCGTGGAAGCTGATGACGGCGCTGGGCATCACCGGCGACGAAATCGACATCCGTCCCGCCGCGCGCCAGATGCTAAGCGACATGGGCCACCCCTTTGCCAGCGGCGAACCGGTCTATGACGTGACGTTCGAAAATGTGCAGGCCGGGCTGCGCACCGATTACCTCTTCCGGCTGGCCAATCAGCGGGAAGCGCTGGTCCTGGGCACCGGCGACCTGTCGGAGCTGGCGCTCGGGTGGTGCACCTATGGCGTCGGCGATCACATGAGCCATTACGGCGTCAATGCCGGCGTGCCCAAGACGCTGATCCAGTATCTGATCCGCTGGACGATCCGCACCGACCAGTTCGACCGCGACACCGACGCCGTGCTTGATGCGATCCTGAACACCGAGATTTCGCCCGAACTGGTGCCCGCCGATGCCGAGGGCCGGATGCAGAGCACCGAGGACCGCGTCGGTCCCTATGCGCTGAACGACTTCTTCCTCCACCACATCGTCCGCTATGGGCAGCGCCCGTCGAAGGTCGCCTTCCTGTGCTGGCACGCGTGGCGCGATGCCGCCGCCGGCCGCTGGCCGATCGACTTTCCGGACGAAGCCAAGGGCAGTTACGACCTACCGACCATCGCGCGGTGGCTGGAAAAATTCCTGTGGCGCTTCTTCCAGACCAGCCAGTTCAAGCGGTCGGCACTGCCCAACGGGCCCAAGGTCTCGGCCGGCGGCGCGCTGTCCCCGCGCGGCGACTGGCGCGCGCCGTCCGACGGGGTGGCGACGCCCTGGGTCGAGGAACTGCGGGCGGGATTGCCGCCACTTTAGAGCGGCCTGCCCCGAAACGTACCTTTCCGTTTTCGTCACCCCGGGGTTTACCCGGGGTCCCGCTTTTTCGGAAAGCGTTGAAAGAAAGCAGGACCCCGGGTCAAGCCCAGGGTGACGGGTGAGGCACGCGATGGATCGCCATCGAAACTCGGCCGCTACCCCTGTGCCCGTGCCGTCTTTTCCGACGCCGACCCACCCAGCGCCCAGCGCAGCATCCTCGCCATACCCTGCGCCCCTGCCCGCACGCCCATCGGCGCGGGACTGCGCAACTCCAGCATCGCCCGTGCCCAATGCGGCAGCAGGTCGATCGCGGCGGCGGTGTTCAGCGCCCCGAACCCTTTCAGGAACGGGTTCGGCAACGGCTGGTGCAGCAGCGCGTCGCGCACCGCGCGGGTGCGGGCGTCGCAGCGCAGTTCGCCGCGCACCGCCGACAGCCATGCATCGACCGTAGCCCGGCTGTCGGGAACATCGCGCGCGCCCAGCCGCTCGGCCACCACGACATTTTCGGCGAAGTACCGGTCCTGATCGGCGCGCGACAGTTCTGGATCGCGGTAGCGCAGATAGGCGCGCAGGAACGAATCCGTCTCCGCGACATGGACCCAGGTCAGCAGATGCGGGTCGTTCGCATCATAGGGCAGGCCGTCGGGCAGGACGCCGTGCACCCGGTCATGGATATGGCGGACATGGCCGATCAGCCGCTCCGCCTCCGCCGTGCTGCCATAGGTGGTGCCGGCGATGAACTGCGCGGTCCGCTTCAGCCGCCCCAGCATGTCGCGCTGGAAATTGCTATGGTCCCACACTCCCGCCAGCGCACCGGGATGCAGCATCTGCATCAGCAACGCGGCCGTACCGCCGATCATCATCGACGAAAAATCGCCATGCACCCGCCAGCTGACCGATCCCGGCCCGAACAGCCCGTCATCGCCGGGCGGTCGCCGCAGGTCGATCGCGCCGTCGCCGGCACCGGTCAAGCCGCGGATCTGGCGTGCAATTGTCTGGCGAAGCGGGTTCATGGGTAGTGAACGAGCGGAGCGGACCTGCGGGTCCGATCGTTACGGAACCAAATCGCTCTCTCGCGACCTTTGTCGCCACATCCTCGAACCGACAGGCCCGTTCATGTCCTCACCGTCCAGCCCGGAAAAGCCGCTCGACCCGGTGCAGCGGGACGCTGCCATGGCGGGCCGCGAGATGCACGATCCGGGCAACGGCATCTTCTTCGCGGCGGTGAAGACCACGCGGATGCCGATGATCGTGACCGACCCCAATCTGCCGGACAATCCGATCATCTTCGCCAACCCGGCCTTTCTCAGCATGACCGGCTATGACGCGGACGAGGTGCTGGGTCGCAACTGCCGCTTCCTGCAGGGCGCGGAGACCGATCCGGACACCGTGGCCGAAATCGGCCTCGCGATCCGCGAACAGCGGCAGGCCTCGGTCGAATTGATCAATTACAAGAAGAATGGCAGCGCCTTCTGGAGCGCGCTGTTCATTTCGCCGGTGCTCGATGGCGAGCAGAAGCTCCGCTATTATTTCGCGTCGCAGCTGGACGTCACCCGCCGCCGCGATGCGGAGGAAGCGCTGCGCCAGGCGCAGAAGATGGAGGCGGTCGGTCAGCTGACCGGCGGCATCGCACATGATTTCAACAATCTGCTGACGGTGATCCAGGGGTTCACCGACGTCCTGCTCAACCAGCTGGATCGCAGCGACGCCCTCAACCCCGATCGCGCGCGCCGCTCGCTCCGGGCGGTGATGGAGGCGGCGGATCGCGGGGCCGAACTGACGCAGCAGCTGCTCGCCTTTTCGCGCCGGCAGAAGCTGTCGGGCCGGGTCACCAATATCGACGATCTGGTTCGCGCGCTGCTGCCAATGCTCAAGCGCACCATCGGCGATGCGGGGATCACGATCGACGTCGAACCCTGTGGCGACCATTGCAACGCGCGGATCGACCCGGTGCAGGCCGAGGCGGCGATCATCGGCATCGTGATGAACGCCCGCGACGCCATGCCCGATGGCGGCACGATCACGATCTCGGCCCAACCTGTCACGCTGGACGGCAGCGATCCGCGCTATGGCGACAAGCTTCAGGGCAAGTTCGTCGCTCTGTCGATCACGGACACCGGCACCGGCATGTCGGAGGAGGTCCGCGCGCGGGTAACCGAGCCGTTCTTCACGACCAAGGATCAGGGCAAGGGCACCGGCCTCGGCCTGTCGATGGTCTATGGATTCATGAAGCAGTCCGACGGCGCGTTACACATCGAATCGCAGAAGGGCAGCGGCACCACGATCCGCCTGCTGTTCCCGGCGGCGGGTTCGGTGGCCGAACCGATCCGCGCGCGGCGCCCCCGCAGCGACAGCGACCTGCGCGGGACCGAAACCATCCTCGTCGTCGAGGACCAGCAGGATGTCGGCGACCTGGCCGAGGCGATCCTGAAGGATTTCGGCTACGCCGTGCTGCGCGCCGGCAACGGGGCGGAGGCGATCGCCGTGCTGGAAAGCGATGCGCCGATCGACCTGCTGTTCACCGACCTGATCATGCCGGGCGGGATGAACGGCGTCATGGTCGCCCGCGAAGGGCGGCGGCTGCGCTCCCGGCTGAAGGTGTTGCTGACCACCGGCTATGCGGAGGCGTCGATCGAACGGGTCGATGCGCGCGGGACCGAATTCGACCTGATCGGCAAGCCGTACAAGCGTGTCGATCTGGCAACGCGGATCCGGCAGGTACTTGACGGCCACACCGGCAGCGGTTGAAACAGTCCGTTTTCAGTTATAGTGCAGTATCTTCCCGTACCGATCCCGATCGCCGGGCAGCCACAGGATGACGAAGGGGCTACGCTTGGCGACCAATGCAACTGCCCAGGACGACGGGCTGGCGACCTCGCCTTCCGACCTCGGGCACGACCTGACGATCTGCGACCGCGAACCGATCCATATCCCCGGCGCGATCCAGCCGCATGGCATGCTGCTGATCGTCGATCCTGCCGAGGGGGTGATCGTCGGTGGCGCGGGCGACGTCGCGTCGCTGCTCGGCGCCGACTGGCTGGGCGGGACGATCCTCGACCTGATTGGCGAGGCGGGATTGGCGATCCTGCGCTCGACCGTCGCCGGGCCGGTGGTGCTCGGCACGACCGGGCAGACGACGCTCTCGGTCGTCGCCAGTCGCGAAGGGCGTTTCTGGCTGATCGAGCTGGAGCCGACCGCGCCTGGCGAACCGGGCACCGACGACGCGCTCACCTGGATCGAACAGGGGGGCGAGGAATTTTCGCGTGCGGTCGATCTCGACGACCTGACGGCGCGGGCTGCGTCGATCTTCGCGCGGCTGACCGGGTTCGACCGGGTGATGATCTACCGCTTCCTCGACGACGATTCCGGAAAGGTCGTGGCGGAGCGTCATGCGCCCGACATTCACGGCTTCCTTAACCACCACTTCCCCGCATCGGACATCCCCCGACAGGCGCGCGCGTTGTATATCCGCAACCGGGTCCGCGTGATTCCCGACGCCTCCTACACCCCGGCCCCGATCATCGGCCTCGATCCGACGCTTTCCGCCGTCGATCTGAGCAATGTCGGCGTCCGTGCGGTGTCGCCGATCCACGTCCAGTATCTCCGCAATATGGCGGTCGCGGCGTCGGCTTCGGTGTCGATCATCAAGGACGGCATGCTGTGGGGGCTCGTCGCGTGCCACCATCGTTCCCCCCGCAATCTGTCCTACCTGCAACGCAAGACCTGTGAGTTGATCGCGGCGTCGCTGGCGCAGCAGATCGGTGCCAAGGAAGAAGCGGCCGAATATCGCGAACGGCTGCGGCTGCGCACCGCGGAGGACGCGCTCGCGCAGCGGTTCGCGCAGGAATATGACCCCGACCAGCTGTCCGCGCTGATCGGCAGCGACCTGCAGCGGCTGCTTCGCGCCGACGGCTTCGTACTGCAACGCGGGCCGATGCGCTATTCCAGCGGCCATGTCCCGCCGCCCGAAGCGATCAGCGACATCCTGCAATGGGTACGCGCGCAGGGGAACATCCTGCTGCACACCGCGGCGCTGGAACATCGACTGCCCGCCGCCCATGCCTATCGCGACATGGCGAGCGGATTGCTGGCGATCACGCTGTCAGCCGACGAACCGGTCGTTCTGCTGTGGTTCCGAGCGGAGACGTTGCAGACGATCCAATGGGCCGGCAACCCGCACAAGGCGGTCGAGCAGGAGCCCGACCGTCCGCTGACCCCGCGCGCCTCCTTCGCGGCGTGGAGCGAGGAAATCCGCGGCCGCGCCCTCCCCTGGAGCCCGGCGGAGATCGAGGCGGCCCACCGCCTGTCGCGGCTGCTGTTCGACGCGCGCCAGCGGCGCCGCATCAGCGAATTGAACCGCGAACTGACCCGCGCGGTCACCGACAAGGATGCGCTGCTCGCGCAGCAGGAAACGCTGATCAAGGAAGTGAACCACCGGGTGCAGAACAGCCTGCAGTTGGTCGTCGCGTTCCTGGCGATGCAGGCCAATGCCGAGAATGACGAGACGCTGACCCGCCATCTGGGCGAGGCGCAGCGGCGGTTGTCGGCCGTCGCGCTGGTCCATCGCCGGCTCTATTCCGAGGATACGGTCACGGTCATCGATCTCGGCCGCTATATCGAGGATCTGCTGGCCGAGATGCAGTCGTCGATGGGCGACGAATGGACCGGGCGACTGACCATGGACCTCGCCCCGCTGTTGATCTCCGCCGACGCCGCGGTGCAGGTCGGACTGGTACTGGTCGAACTGGTCATCAACGCCCAGAAATATGCCTATGGCGGAAAGCCGGGGCCGATCGCGATCACGTTGGAAAAGGTACGCAACCGCTTCCGGCTGACCGTCGCCGACCGGGGTCAGGGGCGGACGGGTAACCGCACCGGCTTCGGCACGCGGATGCTCGGCGCGATGGTCAAGCGGCTCGACGGTACGATCGAGGAAAGCGACAATGCTCCGGGCCTGCGCTTTACCGTGTCCGCGCCGATTGCGACGCCCGAGGACGTTTAACGCGGGTCCGCGTCGGAGGGTAATACGACCCTGGGAATATCACTCCAAGTCTAGACGCAAAAAGGGCGCGGCAGCCATCGGCTACCGCGCCCTTTGCCTGGCGCAATTGCGCGCCGCCGATTACTCGGCAGCGGTCGCCTTGGCCGGACGCGGATCGCGACGTTCGGCGATACGCGCCGACTTGCCGGTGCGACCACGCAGATAATAGAGCTTCGCGCGACGCACGACACCGCGACGCACGACTTCGATCGAATCGATGTTCGGCGAATAGAGCGGGAAAACGCGCTCGACGCCTTCACCAAAGCTCATCTTGCGGACGGTGAACGACGAACCCATGCCCTTGTTCGAACGGGCGATGCAGACGCCTTCGTAGTTCTGCACGCGGGTACGCTCGCCTTCGACGACCTTCACGCCGACCTTGAGGGTGTCACCGGCGCGGAATTCCGGGATCTTCTTCGATTCGTTGAACTTGGCGATCTGTTCGGCTTCGATCGTCTGGAGGAGGTTCATTTCTTCTGACCTTCGTCTTGCTTGTGCGCGCCAGAGGGCGACTGGACCCGAGCGTCGACATGACGCTCCCACAGGTCCGGCCGCCATAGCCGTGTATCGGATTCGGACCGTGCCTTGCGCCACGCCGCGATCCGCGCATGATCCCCCGATCGCAACACCTCGGGGATCACACGCCCTTCCCATTCATAGGGTCGGGTATATTGAGGGTATTCCAGAAGGCCGCTTTCGAAGCTCTCCTCGATACCACTCGAAGCCGCGCCCATTACGCCGGGAAGCAGCCGAACGCAAGCATCCAGCAGCACCAGCGCTCCCATTTCGCCGCCCGACAGTACATAGTCGCCGATCGCCACCGGCTCGATATCGCGCGCCTCGAACAGCCGTTCGTCGAACCCTTCGAACCGGCCGCACAGGATGATCGCGCCCGGCCCGTCGGCCAGTTGCCGTACCCGCTCCTGCGTCAGCGCCTTCCCCCGCGGAGTCATCGCCAGCACCGGGCGGCCGTCCGTCACGCTGTCCAGCGCCGCCGCCAGCACGTCCGCACGCAACACCATGCCGGCGCCGCCCCCGGCCGGCGTATCGTCGACCGAACGATGCTTGTCGGTCGCGAAGTCGCGAATCTGCACCGTATCGAGCGACCAGCGTTCCTCGCGCAGCGCCCGTCCGGCGAGCGACACCCCGAGCGGTCCGGGGAACATTTCGGGGTAGAGCGTCAGGACGGTCGCGGCAAAGGTCATGGCGACAGCCTCTGCCCGCTTGTTCGGGGGAACGAAAGACCTGCCGCGTCATTTGCGTCGCTATGCCCCCCGCCCCCTGCACGCCCGACGCCGACGCGATCGATTGCGCCATCATCGGCGCCGGTCCGGCCGGGCTGACCGCGGCCATCTATCTTGCGCGTTTCCATCTCGAAATTCGCATGTTCGACTGCGGATCGAGCCGGGCGGCGATGATCCCGCGTACCCACAACCATGCCGGCTTTCCCGGCGGGATCACGGGTCCCGACCTGCTGGCAAGGATGCACCGGCAGGCGCGCGACTATGGTGCGACCTGCGAGGCGGCGACGGTCACCGCGATCGAGCGCGATGGCGACGATTTTATCGTCCGCACCGATCGCAGCACGCTGCGCACCCGTACCGTCCTGCTGGCGACCGGCGTGGTCAACCACCGCCCCGCCGGACTGGACGACGCGCTGCACGACACGGCGCTGACCCGCGGACTGTTGCGCTACTGTCCGATCTGCGACGGCTATGAAGTGACCGACCGGCGGGTAGGCGTGATCGGCACGGGCGACCATGGCATGCGCGAGGCGCTGTTCCTCCGCGGCTATAGCAGCGACGTGACCCTGATCGCGCCCGATACCGATCACGAACTGGACGATGCGTGCCGCGCCGCGCTCGACGATGCGGGCATCCGCCGGGTCGACGGACCGTGCGGCGACTATCGGATCGACGGCGACCGCTTCGTCGTTCGTACCGCCGAGGGAGACCTGGCATTCCACAGCGTCTATCCGGCGCTCGGGTCGCACATCCGGTCCGAATTGGCGATCGCCGCCGGGGCACGGGCCAGCGAGGATGGCTGCCTGGAGGTGGACGATCACCAGCGTACCTCCGTCCCCGGCCTGTTCGCCGCGGGAGATGTGGTGAAGGGGCTGGACCAGATCAGCCACGCCATGGGCGAGGCGGGCGTGGCAGCGACCACGATCCGCAACCTGTTGGCGGAGCGCCGTCCGATCCGGCGGTAGCGGCTTGTCGATCGCGATGGCACCGGGTAGCCTTGTTGCCGATGCGGCCCTGCCTTCTTTTGATCGCTTTCCTGCTGCCGACTGCACCGGCGGACGCGCAATCTTTCGACCGCATCCTCGCCGCTGCCGCCGAGCGGGAAGCGGCACGGAACTGTTTGGCGGCAGGCGCCGGCGAGATTGTCGTGTGCGGCGACCCTGATCGCGGCGACCGTTATCGCCTGCCGCTGCCGACGGTTCGCGAAGTCGGTGAACAAGGAGCGGTCATCGGCGAGGTCCCGCCGACATCGGTACAGGACCCGTTCCTGTCGGGCTGCGGCATGTTTCGCGGACAGCGCCGATGTTCGAAGCGGGAGGCGGAGGGCCATGGCTATCGTCGCGGTCGCGACCCGGTGACGCTGGTCGGCCGGCTCGTAACCATATTGGTCGATCCCGACGCGGAAATCGGTCCGCCCGCGACCATACCACCCGCCAGACACTAATCGTTACGCAGCAGGCTTGTTCGATCGCCGGGGTCATCGTATCCGATCGAGCGTGACCGAGACGCAGTTCCGCCAGCTTTTCTATACCAGCCGCAGCGCGCCCGGGGTCGATGTCGACTGCATCCTGCAACAATCCCGCCATAACAACGCGGTGGACGGTATTACCGGCCTGCTATGGCATGACGGCAGCCATTTCCTGCAGGTGATCGAAGGCCCCGAATCCAGCGTCGCCGCAACCTATGCCCGGATCGCGAACGATCCGCGCCACAGCGAACTGACGATCCTGTCGGACCGTTCGCTCGGCACGCGGGAATTCGGTTACTGGAGCATGGAGCGCGCGACGCGCTCGCTCCACGATGGCGAGGCGGTACTGGCGCGGATCGAGCGGCGATTGGCGGGCGCACCCGAACCGTTGCGCGCCGCCTTTACCGCCGCCGTAACGCGCTAGCCATCAATCGACGGCGAACAGCGCGTCGACCACCAGACGTTCGTCATTCCATTCGGGTACGGCATGAGGCTGCATCGGCACCATGAACCGCTTGCCGCCGGGCCGTTCGATCTCGATCACGTCGCCCGCGCCGAAATCGTCGATGGCGACCACCTGCCCCAGCGTCTCGCCCGTACTGGACACGACGGCCAGGCCGAGCAGATCGGCGTGATAATATTCACCTTCGCCCAGCGGCGGCAGCTGGTCACGGCCGATCCACAATTCGGTCCCGCGCATCGCCTCCGCCTTGTTGCGGTCGGCGATTTCGCGGAACCTGCCGATCACGCCGTTGGTCGCGGGGCGCACCGAGACCAGGGTCAGCGCGCCACCGTTCAGCGTCGCATAGGCCGACAGGTCGTCGGTGAACAGCTTCAGCCGCACCTCGCCATGCAGCCCATGCGCCCCGGCGATCGCCGCCAGCACGACGCGACTGCGGTCGACCGCGACGTCAGGCGTCGGGCGAGCCTTCGCCGCCGTCGGGGGTGTCGTCGCGGCCTTCGGCGGGTTCTTCCGCCGATTGGCCGACATTGGTGGCGTCTTCGTCATGGGGGCGCTGTTCTTGCGGGTCGATCATGCGTCATGCTCCTGGTCGGGATGACCCGCAACGCATGACGCAGATCAAAGGATGCCGGCGCGCCCAAAAAGACGCGCCTGCACAACCCCTTACGCTTCGGCGGTTTCGGCCGGGGCGTTGGCGGCTTCCTCAGCGGCCTTCGCCTTTTCCGCACGCTCCTCGGCGCGTTCGACGGCCTTTTCGCCCGGCTTGCCCTTGTTCGGGTTGTTGCGGGCAGCGCGTTCCTTCACACCGGCCTTGTCGAGGAAGCGGGCGACACGGTCGGTCGGCTGCGCGCCGACGCCCAGCCAGTGGGTCGCACGCTCGGCGTCGAGCACGACGCGCTTCTCGTCTTCCTTGCCCAGCAGCGGGTTGTAGGTGCCGATCTTCTCAATGAAGCGGCCATCGCGCGGGCTGCGCGCATCGGCGACGACGATGCGGTAGTAGGGACGCTTCTTCGAGCCACCACGCGACAGACGGATGCTGAGTGCCATTATTCTTCTTCCTTCGTTGGTCTGTGTAAGCCGGAGCCTTGCCGGCGGTTACTTCTTCTTGATCAGGTTTTCGAAGCCGGGGGGTAGCTGCGGCATCCCCTTGCCACCGGTGAGACCGGGCAGGCCGGGCATTTCGCCCCCCGCCTTGCTCATCAGGTCGCCAAGACCGGGGCCGCCGAGCGCATTGCCGAGGCCGCCCATGCCGCCCTTGCCCAGCATCGCCATCATGCCCTTGATGCCGCCCATCTTCTTGAGCTTCTTCATCGCGGTCTGCATTTCCTGATGCATCTTCAACAGCTTGTTGATGTCCTGCACCGTCGTGCCCGATCCCTTGGCAATGCGGATCTTGCGCTTGGCGTTGATCAGTTCGGGCTTGGCGCGTTCCTTGGCGGTCATCGACGTGATCATCGCGTCCATGCGCAGCAGGATCTTCTCATCGACCGCGCCCGACGCCATCGCCGCCTGCGCCTTCTTCATGCCCGGGATCATGCCGGCCAGCGCACCCAGGCCGCCCATGCGCCGCATCTGCGCCAGCTGCCCGCGCAGGTCGTTCATGTCGAACTGACCCTTGGCCAGGCGACCCGCCATGCGCTCCGCGTCTTCGGCCTCGATCGACTGTGCGGCCTTTTCGACCAGCGACACGACGTCGCCCATGCCGAGGATACGGCCGGCAACGCGCTTCGGGTGGAACGGCTCGATCGCGTCCAGCTTTTCGCCGGTGCCCGCGAACTTGATCGGCTTGCCGGTGACGGCGCGCATCGACAATGCGGCACCGCCGCGCGCATCGCCGTCCATGCGGGTCAGGATGACACCGGTCAGCGGCACCTGTTCGGAGAAGTTCTGCGCAACGTTGACCGCGTCCTGCCCGGTCAGCGAGTCGACGACCAGCAGCGTCTCGTTCGGCTTGGCGATGTCCGAGACGGCCTTCATCTCGTCCATCAGCGCCTGATCGACGTGCAGACGACCGGCGGTGTCGAGCATGACCACGTCATAGCCCTGCAGCTTCGCCGATTGCAGCGCGCGCCGGGCGATGTCGACCGGCTGCTGCCCCGCCACGATCGGCAGGGTCGCGACCTCGACCTGCGTGCCGAGCACCGCGAGCTGTTCCTGCGCCGCCGGGCGATTGACGTCCAGCGACGCCATCATCACCTTCTTGCCCTCGCGCTTGGCGAGCAGCTTGGCGAGCTTGGCGGTGGTCGTGGTCTTGCCCGAGCCCTGAAGCCCGACCAGCATGATGACGGCGGGCGGCGTGACCGCGACGTCCAGCTCGGCCGTATCCGGTCCCAGCATGTCGACCAGCGCGTCATGGACGATCTTGACGACCTGCTGTCCCGGCGTGATCGAACGCAGGACATTCTGGCCAACGGCGGCCTCGGTCGCCTTTTCGACGAATTCGCGCGCGACGGGCAGCGCGACGTCGGCTTCCAGCAGCGCCACGCGGACTTCGCGCATCGCCGTCCGGACATCGGCCTCGGTCAGCGCGCCGCGACCGCGCAGACGATCGAACACCCCTCCCAGCCGGTCACTCAGACTTTCGAACACGCGCGCACTCCAGTTGCGAAACCCTATGAAAAACACTCAAGCAAAACACGCCGGCGGACGAAACCTCGTCGGCCGGCGTCGCCCTTGGGCGGCATTGCTGAACGATTCCCAACGGAAACGATGCGGCGCCTCTAGCGCATCGCGCCGTCCCGCGCAAGTCGCGACGACCGGAGCCCGGGTGACGACAGGACGAACACGGCCTTTAACACCTTCTATACCGATGTGCGCCGATAACGGCCGCGTATGGAATGGGATCGGCAACGCGGAACAGAGGGCACGGCCCCAGCGGAAGCGCCGCAGCGGGGGAACCGCTGGACGCTGCCGATCTATATCGCGGGCATCGTGCTGTTCGCCGGGCTGGCCATCGCGGTCATCAGCGGCTTCCTCGATCACCGCTATTTCGGTGGCGCCCCGGTCGAGCGGCACCTGTTCCTGGCGCTGATCGCCAACGCCGTCCTCGTCTTCTTCTGCTGGTTGCGCCATCGCGCCGCCGCGATCGAGATGCATGGCCGTTCGGCGGCGGAGGAACGCGCCCGGATGCTGGCGTCGCGCGATCCGCTCACCGGATTCCTCAACCGCCGTTCGCTCAGCGAAGCCGGCGCGGCGCTGCTGCGCGCGGCGACCCGGCGGGATCAGGCGGTAGCGCTGATGATCGTCGACCTCGACCATTTCAAGATGGTCAACGACATGCACGGCCATGAAGCGGGCGACGCCGTCCTGCGTGCCGCCGCCCACGCCATCGCCGATGTCATGCCGTCCGCCGCACTCACCGCGCGATTCGGCGGCGACGCCTTTGCCTGTGCCTTTGTGTTCGACGCCCGCGACCCGTCGACGGTCGATCATGTCGCATCGCGCGTGATCGCCGCGCTGTCGCAGCCGATCGAGGTCGACGATCGGCGCATCCACCTGACCAGCTCGATCGGCGTCGCGCGGTCCGACTTCGACGGGGCGGGCATCGACACGCTGCTGCGGTCGGCCGACATCGCGATGTATTGCGCCAAGAAGTCCGGACGCGGCGGCGTCACCTGGTTCAATCGCGCGATGGAACACGCGCTGATCGACCGCAACGATATCGAGAACGGCCTGCGCCAGGCCATCCCCGCCGGGCAGATCGTTCCCTATTTCGAACCGCAGATCGACCTTGCCACCGGCCGGCTGTGCGGGTTCGAGGTATTGGCGCGCTGGGTCCATCCGACGCAGGGGATTATCCCGCCCGACCGTTTCATCCCGGTCGCCGAGGATTCGGGCCTGATCGCCGAATTGTCGCTGGCGATCATGCGACAGGCGTTCGCCGCCGCGCGCGACTGGGACCCGACCTTGTCGTTGTCCGTCAACATCTCGCCATATCAGCTGCGCGATGCGTGGCTGGCGCAGAAGATCATCAAGGCGACGGTCGAGGGCGGCTTTGCCGCCAACCGGCTGGAAATCGAGGTCACCGAAAGCGCGCTGTTCGACAATCTGGCCTTGGCCCAGTCGATCGTCGGTTCGTTGAAGAATCAGGGCGTCCGCCTCGCGCTGGACGATTTCGGCACCGGCTATTCATCGCTGGCGCACCTCCGCGCGCTGCCGTTCGACCGGATCAAGATCGACAAGAGCTTCGTCCTGTCGATGCTCGACAATGCCGATTCGGCGGCGATCGTGAATGCGATCATCGGCCTTGGCGCCAATCTCAACCTGCCGGTCACCGCAGAAGGGGTTGAAACCGACACCATCGCCGAACGACTGGCGGCGCTGGGATGTGCGAAGGCGCAGGGCTGGAATTATGGCAAGCCGCTGTCGATCGCCGATACGCGGCGAATGCTTGCCGCGCGCGGGCTGCTCCATGCCGGCACGACCGAACCCGATCTGCCCGATCTCACCACCCGGCGTCAGGTCGGCTGAGATAGGCCGCCTCGGCCTCGGTCGACACCCGGCCGAGCGCCGCGTTGCGCGAGGGGTAACGGCCATAGCGTGCCAGCACCTCGGCATGGTCGCGCGCGAATTTCAGGTTCACCGGATTGCCCAGCGCTTCGAAACAATGGAGCGAGAAGCGCGCCACCCCCGCATCCTCGCTATGCATGAGCGGCATATAGAGGAACGCCCGGCGCTCCGGGGGCAGTTCCCGGTCATAACCCCGCGCGATCCCGATCAGCGCAAGCTCCAGCGCCAGCGGATCGGCCGCGAATGCCGCCGCCTGTCCCCGGAACAGGTTGCGCGAAAACTGGTCGAGCACGATCACCGCCGCGAACAGGCTGTCGCGGTCGTCGCGCCATCCCGCCGCCTCGGTCGTCAGCAAGCGCCGTTGCAACGCGCCGAAACGGTCCGCGATCATGGCGTCGAGCGCATCGTCCTTCGCGAAGTGCCGCTCCGGACCAACTTCTCTGAACCAGAAGTCGAGCACTTCGCGCGCCTGTCCGTGGACTTCCCCTGCCGCTGTCCCTAGATCGTCGCCCATGCCATCCTCCTGTGGTCCCGCCATCATAACGCTCGGCTGCCGGCTGAACATCGCGGAAAGCGATGCGATCCGCGGGCTGGTCGGCGCGCGCGACGTGGTGGTGATCAACAGCTGCGCCGTGACCAACGACGCGGTCGCCGCGACCCGCAGGGCGATCCGCAAGGCCCGACGCGACCGACCGAACAGCGAACTGGTTGTCACCGGCTGCGCGGCACAGATCGACCCGGCGAGCTTCGCGGCGATGCCCGAAGTCACGCGCGTGATCGGCAATTCGGACAAGCTGAACCCCGTCGCATGGGGGTCGAGCGAACCGGTCATCGTCCGCACCATCGACCGCGTGCTCGACACCGCACCGCAGCTCGCCGGCGGGTTCGAAGGGCAGACGCGTGCCTTTGTCGAGGTGCAGAATGGCTGCGACCATGCCTGCACCTTCTGCGCGATTCCCGCCGGGCGCGGCCCATCACGGTCGGCGACGATCGACGGCATCGTGGCGCAGGTCGAAGGAATGGTCGCAGCAGGCCATGCCGAAATCGTGCTGACCGGCGTCGACCTGTCGAGCTATGGCCACGACCTGCCCGACACGCCCAAGCTCGGCGATCTCGTAGAAGCGATCATTGCGCGCACCTCGCTGCGGCGGTTGCGCCTGTCCTCGCTCGATCCCGCAGCAATTGACGACAAGCTGCTGGAATTGCTGACGTCGGAACCGCGCGTGATGCCGCACGTGCATCTGTCGTTTCAGGCGGGCGACGACATGGTGCTGAAGCGAATGCGCCGCCGCCACAGCCGCGCCGACGCCGTCCGGCTGGTCGAGCGCCTGAAAGGCGCACGCCCGGAAATCGCCATCGGCGCCGACCTGATCGCCGGGTTTCCGACCGAGGACGACGCGATGGCGGCGAATACGCTGGCGCTGATCGACGATTGCGCCATCGTCCACGCCCATGTCTTTCCCTACAGCCCACGCGCGCGCACGCCCGCCGCACGGATGCCGCAGGTGCCGCCGCCCATCGCCAAGGCGCGTGCGCAGGCGTTGCGCGATGCCGCCGCCCGCCGGCACCATGACTGGCTGTCCGCACAGATCGGCACCATCACCGACATTCTGGTCGAACGACCCGGCACGCGCGGGCACAGCCCCGGCTTTGCCGACGTACGGCTTCCCCCCTGCCCGCCCGGTCGCATCGTCACCGCGCGGCTCACTCAACTCGAAGGCGATCAGTTGATCGGCATGCCCCTATGAGCCTTTCGTGGCACGAACGCCTGCTCGGCGGCCTGAAAAAGACCTCCGACCGCCTGACCGGCAATCTGGTCGGCCTGTCCGCCGCGCGCCTGGACGAATCGACGCTCGACGAGATCGAGGAGGCGCTGATCGCCTCCGACCTCGGCCCCGCCACCGCCGCCCGTGTCCGCACCCGCCTCTCCGAGGGGCAGTATGAGCGCAACATGGAGGAACTCGGCATCCGGCTGGTCGTGGCGGAAGAGATCGAAAAGGTCCTGACCCCGGTCGCCAAACCGCTGGAGATCGAGGCGTTTCCGCGGCCGCAGGTGATCCTGGTCATCGGCGTCAACGGCTCGGGCAAGACGACTACCATCGCCAAGCTCGCCAAGACCTTGGTCGAACAGGATTATGGCGTGATGCTGGCGGCGGGCGACACCTTCCGCGCCGCCGCCATCGGCCAGCTCAAGACCTGGGCCGAACGCATTGGCGTGCCGATCGTCAGCGGGGCCGAAGGTGGCGACGCGGCCGGAATCGTCTATGAAGCGGTCAAGCAGGCCACCGCCACCGGCATCGACGTGCTGATCGTCGACACCGCCGGGCGGTTGCAAAACAAGCGCGAGCTGATGGACGAACTGGCCAAGGTCCGCCGCGTCCTCGGCCGCCTGAACCCGGCGGCACCGCATGACGTCGTCCTCGTCCTCGACGCGACGACGGGGCAGAACGCGCTCAACCAGATCGAGGTGTTCAAGGAAACCGCCGGTGTCACCGGGCTCGTCATGACCAAGCTCGACGGCACCGCGCGCGGCGGCGTTCTCGTCGCGGCGGCGGAGAAGTTCGGGCTGCCGATCCATGCGATCGGCGTCGGCGAAACCGCCGACGATCTGCGTGGGTTCGATGCCCATGAAGTCTCGCGCATCATCGCGGGTGTGGAGCGGGTGCGCAAATGACGACCGAACCCAAGGCGCCGGTATCGCCGCTGTTCCGCATGGCGCTCGATTATGGCCCGTTGCTGGTCTTCTTCGTCGCGAACCTGCTGGCGGGCAAGATCGGCCTGCCCGACATGGTCGATTCGCTGGCGCAGGTCATCATCGCCAGCACCGCCTTCATGATCGCGAGCGTCGCGGCGATCATCGTATCGAAATGGAAGACCGGCCATGTCTCGCCGATGCTGTGGCTGTCGGCCGGCCTCGTCGTCGTGTTCGGTGCGCTCACCCTCTATTTCCGCGACGATACCTTCATCAAGATGAAGCCGACCATCGTCTATGCGATGTTCTCCGCGATCCTGACCTTCGGGCTCGTCACCGGGCGGCCCCTCCTCCAACAGCTGCTGGAAACCGCCTATCCGGGGTTGAGTGCGGCGGGCTGGCGCAAGCTGACGCTCAACTGGGCGATCTTCTTCGCGTTCATGGCGGTGCTGAACGAGGTCGTCTGGCGCCATTCGAGCTGGGATTTCTGGGTCGGGTTCAAGCTGTGGGGCGCGGTGCCGCTGACGCTGATCTTCGCCGCGGCGAATATCCCGATGCTGTTGCGCAACGGGTTGCAGATGGAAAAGGACGCCCCGCTGCCCCCGGCGGACTGACAGGATAGCAGGGTCCCCGTTCGACGCCTTCGTCATCCCGGCGAAGGCCGGGATCCATTGTGTCGGGTGTTCGCGGCTCTTTCGAACCGGTCGATGTCCGTGGATTCCGGCCTTCGCCGGAATGACGGGTGGTTGAGGTCCGCGAACGAAAAAAGGGGCCGTCCTCGCGGACAGCCCCCTCTCCCAACCCTCTCCCCTTCCGGTAGAGGGCTACAAGTTACTTCACCGCAGCATCATAACGCTCACCGACCTTGTCCCAGTCGACCACATCCCACCACGCCTTCAGATAGGCCGGACGCGCATTGCGGTACGTGATATAGTACGCGTGCTCCCACACGTCGTTGCCCAGGATCGGCGTGCCCTTCACCGGCGCTACGTCCATCAGCGGATTGTCCTGGTTCGGCGTAGAGGTGATGGCGAGCTTGCCGTCCTGCCCGACGATCAACCACGCCCAGCCCGAGCCGAACTGGTTCGCGCCCGCCGTGTTGAACTGCTCCTTCAGCTGATCGAGACCACCGAACTGCTGGTCGATCGCGTCCTTCAGCGCGCCCGACGGCTGCGACCCGCCGCCCTTCATCGTTTCCCAGAAGAAGGTGTGGTTCCAATAGCCACCGCCATTGTTGCGCAGCTTGGCCGGCGCGCCCGACATGTTCGCCATCAGCTCCTCGATCGACTTGCCCTCGAGGCTCGGATCCTCCGACACCGCTTCGTTGAGCTTGTCGGTATAGGCCTGATGATGCTTGTCATGGTGCAGCGTCATCGTTTCCTTGTCGATCGTCGGCTCCAGCGCGTCATAGGCATAGGGCAGCGGCGGAAGTTCGAAAGCCATGGGGGTTCCTCCTTGGGCATGTAAGCTCTGGTCGACCGAACGAAGGTCGGCGCGCTTGGCTCCGGTCGTTACGTTCGAGGAACATCTAGGCGTTGGGGGAGCCGGTGCAAGGCCGCTCAGCCCCCCTGCCCCAATAAACCATGCCGTTTCAGCGCGTGGCGCAGCTGGTCGTAGGTCAGCCCCAGCGCATCGGCACAGGTCCGCTGATTATAGCGCGCCTCGGCCATCGCCCGGGTCAGCAGCTGGCGTTCGAACCGGTTCACCCGCGTCTTGAAATCGTCGCACGGATCGTCCGGCGCGGCAGGCTCGGGTGCGTCACCCGTAATGGGCGCCGCCGCCGGTATAGGCGCGGCACCGGCGGTACGTGGCCGGAAGGGTGAGGCGAACGGATCGATCTCCACCAGATCGATCGGCCCCGGCCGTTCCCAGCGATAGACCGAGCGTTCGACCGCGTTGCGCAGTTCGCGGACATTGCCCGGCCAGCGATGCTCCATCAGCTGATCGACCGCGTTGGGGCCGAAGCCCGGCCATTCGTCGCGCCCGATCTCCGCCGCCATGCGCCGCCCGAAAAAGTCGGCCAGCACCATGATGTCGCCCGGCCGCGCGCGTAAGGGGGGCAGCGTCACCACCTCGAAGCTCAACCGGTCGAGCAAATCGGCGCGGAACGTGCCGCGCTCCACCCGGTCGGGTAGGTGCTCGTTGGTCGCGGCGACGATGCGGACATCGACCCGGATCGGGCGCGACGACCCGATGCGCGTCACCTCGCCATATTCGACCGCGCGCAGCAGCCGTTCCTGCGCACCCATCGACAGCGTGCCGAGTTCGTCGAGGAACAGCGTGCCGCCGTCGGCCTCCTCGAACCGCCCGGCGCGCGCCTTGGTCGCGCCGGTGAACGCGCCCGATTCATGGCCGAACAGTTCCGCCTCGATCAGCGTCTCGGGCAGCGCGGCGCAGTTCATCACCACCAAAGGCTGATCCCAACGCCCCGACAGGCGGTGGAGCCGTTCGGCGACCAGTTCCTTGCCGGTCCCCCGCTCCCCGATCACCAGCACCGGACGGTCGAGCGCGGCGGCCCGGCTGGCCCGTTCGAGGGCATCGAGAAAGGGGCCGGATTGGCCGACGACCTGGCTTGCGCGTTCCATCGCCGATGTGTGGCGTATTTTCCCAAACATTCGCAAGCGTCAAATTCATCGACCGGGCGGCCACGCGAAAAGTGACGCAAAACCGTCATTTTCGAAATTGGCACGCCTCCTGCAATGTATTGTGCAAGCCCGGCACAGGGCGCACAAAACAGCTTCAGGGAGTTCCACCATGATCCGCATCAACAAGAACGTGACCGCCCGCCAGTCGATCCTCAGCCTGATGGGCGCGGTCGCGGTCTGCTTCTTTGCCTTTGGCGTCACGACCGCAACCGGTCCGACCGCCGCAACCGTTGCCGCCGCGCCGATGGCGTAAGGCGGCGGGCCGGGGCGGTTCCGCCCCGTTCCACCCCGGCCACCCAGTATCTGTCAGGAGTAACCGATGGGCATTTTCTCCCGCACCCGCGACATCATCGCCGCCAACGTCACCGACCTGCTCGACAAGGCGGAAGACCCCGCGAAGATGATCCGCATGATCATCCTCGAAATGGAGGAAACCCTGGTCGAGGTCCGCGCCTCCGCCGCGCGCACCATCGCCGACCAGAAGGAAATGCGTCGCCACATCACCAAGCTGGAAAAGCTGCAGGACAGCTGGACCGAAAAGGCGGAGCTGGCGCTGAGCAAGGACCGCGAAGACTTGGCGAAGGCCGCGCTGGTCGAACGGCAGAAGGCGGTCGACATGATCGAACAGCTCAATGCCGAGATCGTCGTGCTCGACGATGCGCTGCGCGCGTCGGAAGCCGACATCGCCAAGCTGCAGAACAAGCTGCGCGAGGCGCGGACGCGGCAGAACGCCATCCAGACCCGGATGGAAAGCGCCAACAACCGCACCAAGCTGCGGGAGATGTATGCAGGGTCCAAGACCGCCGAAGCCTTCAGCCGCTTCGACGTGCTGGAACGCCGTGCCGACCTTGCCGAAGGTCGCGCCGAAGCGGCCGGCATGGGCCAGGGTGGCAAGAGCCTGGAGGACGAGATCGCCGAGCTGCGCCAGTCCGACAAGATCGACGCCGAACTGGCCGCGCTGAAGGCCCGCCTCAACCGGGAGGGCTGATCGCATGGGCGATTTCCTGACGGCGGCGGTCGCGATCAGCGTCCTCTTCATCGGTCTGCCGTGGCTGATCCTTCACTATATCACCAAGTGGAAACAGTCGCCGACGCTGACCAACGAGGACGAGCGACTGCTCGACGACATGCACGTCACTGCCCGCCGGCTCGAAGAGCGGCTCCAGACGATCGAGCGGATCATCGCCGCCGACAATCCCGACTTCCGCCCTTCGATGCCGCGCCGGGAATATCCGGAAAGCGATTTCCGCAACAACGATTACGCACGGAGGGACTGATGTCCGGCGCACGCACCAAATTCTATGTCGACAAGGCGAATGGCAAGATGTCGGGCGTGTGCGCCGGCATCGCCGACTATACCGGTGTCGAGGTCATGTGGATCCGCATCGGCACGGTGTTGCTGACGCTGGCCGGTGGCTTTCCCTGGACGGTGATCGCCTACTTCATGATCGCCTGGATGGCGCAGAAGAAGCCGGTCGGCCTGTACGAAAGCTATGAGGACGAGAAATTCTGGCAGGGCGTCCGGTCGAACCCGACCCGCTCGGCATCGGAAATGCGCTCGACCTTCCGCGATATCGACCGTCGCCTTGCCGACATCGAAATGTACTATACCAGCCGCAACACCCGTCTGGCGGACGAGATCGACAGCCTGCGCTGATCGGGTCCCCGCCTGAGCGGACGAAAGGGAGAGAGACGATGAGTTGGGGTGGACCGGGGTTCGTGCTGGCCCTGATCGCGATGAGCATGATCGGCTGGGTCGTGACGACCGCCATTCGCGCCAAGCACGGCTATCCGCTGAACGACGATTGGGGCGGCCCCGCCGCCCGCCGCGACGAGGTGGAACCCAGCCGGCAGGCCCGGCTGATGGCCGAGGAGAACGAACGTCTCGCAGCAAAGGTCGGCCGGCTGGAGGAGCGCATCGCCGTCCTCGAACGCATCGCCACCGATCCTGCCACCCGCACCGCCCGCGAAATCGACGCGCTGCGCTGAACCGTACGGAGTTCCAGTCATGATGAGCTATGTCGACAATGCCACGCCGGAAAAGGTCGCGATGATGCAGATGATCTTTCCCTTCATCGGAACGATCGTCGCCATCTCCGTCGCCGGATGGGTCGTCACCACATGGCTGCGGATCAAGCACGGCTATCCATTGCAGGGCGGCTGGGGCCAGAGCGTCTATCCCAAGCGCGACGACGAGACCGTCGAACGCGTGAAGCTGCTCAGCCAGGAAAACGCCCAGCTCAAGGCCGAGCTGGGATCGATCAAGGACCGGCTCGCCAATGTCGAGCGGATCGTGACCGACGGCGCCCACAGCCTCGACCGCGAAATCGAAGAGCTGCGCAGCCGCGCGAACTGAAAGGACCGGCCATGAGCCCCTTCATCATCCCCATGCTCGCCCTGATGATCCCGATCGTCGCGATCCTCAGCAAGCTAGTGTTCCAACCCTGGCTGGAACTGAAGGAACGCGAACTGCAGGTTCGCGGCACCGAAACCGCCGAAAAGGCCGCGCAATACGCCGCACAGACCGAACGGCTGGAACAGCGGGTCCGCGTCCTCGAACGCATCATCACCGACCGCGGCGTCGACCTCTCCGACGAGATCGAACGGCTCCGCGACAAACCGCTCAACTGACAAACCCGAATGAACAGGGCAGTCCGATGAACCTCACCCTTACCCTCGCACTCGCCATCACCACCCTCGCCGCCGTCGCGATCGTGGCGGTCACGACGCTCGCCGGCTGGCGCGGCTGGCTGGCGCTTCAGCAACAGCGCCTGGGCGACAAGCCGATGGCCCAGCCGACGCCGAACGCCGGCACCCGGATCGAGATCGCCGACCTGAAGGAGCGCATCCGCAAGCTCGAAGCGATCGCCGCCGGGGTGGAACTGTAGGACCAAATGCCTATAGCGGCGTCATGCAGAGCATCGACGACATCCGCGAAGAATATGACTTTCTCGACGGCGACGACCGTTACCGGCTCCTGATCGATCTGGGCCGCCAGCTGGAGCCGATGCCCGATCCCCTCAAGACCGATGCGACCCTCGTCCGCGGCTGTTCGGCATCGGTCTGGGTCTATCCCCAGCCGCAGGGGGACGGCACGCTCCATTTCCTCGCCGACAGCAACGCTGCGATCACCAAGGGGATCATCGCGCTGGTGCTGGCGACCGTACAGGACCGGCGGGCACAGGCGATCCTCGACACCGATATCGAAGCCGCCCTCGCCCCGTTCGACCTGCGCAACCAGCTGAGTTCGAACCGGACGCAGGGCATTCCCAACATGATCGCGCTGATCCGGGAAACGGCCGCGCGGCTGGCCGGAGCCCCCTCCGGCCAATAGCCCGACGCCCCTCGTCGGCGCGACCGGTTCGCCCGGCGGGCATCCGCACGTCGTTCCCGAAAAATTAACCAAGAACCGTATACCAATGGGCCGCATCGGCGGACGGCAGGGAACGGGGATGCGGGTAGATATCAGACTGCTGGAGCAGCAGCACGCCACCATCCGCGCGGCGATCGAGGAACTGCATGCGCTGACCGACATGCCGGCCGATCGCGGGTTACCGATGGTCGTCAAGGCCCGGCTGCGGCTGGCAAAGGCGGTCGCCGACAATGTCGCAACGGAAATCGCCCAAATCCATGCCCCGCTGAAAGCCCATCGGCTGACGCATCACATTCCCGAATATGGCGCGATCGAAGCCTGTTCGAACGAATTGCGCGGGCTCTTTTCCACCCATATCGCCCGGTGGACACTGCCTGCGATCCGACAGGACTGGGTCGGCTATGCCCGATCGATGCGCGACATTACCGGCCAGCTGGCCGACCTGATCGACCGCGAAGACCAATGGCTCTTCCCCGCCGCCGCCGCGCTTCTGGCCAGGATCGAGCCGACCGGATAGCCGGTCGCCGCACCCTATTTTCCCGCCAGCCCCAGCCGTTCGGCCACCGCGTCCAGATCGTCGCCCGGCCGCACCAGCAGCCAGTCGTTCGGCCGCGCGCTGTCCACGACGACCACCGCGCCCTTGGGACATACGTCGAGGCACTTCACCTCGACCACGCCGGCGGCGGATTTCGGTCCGTTCTTCAGCTTCAGATGCTTGCGCAGCGCCTTGGCCAGCGGCTTGCCGCCGTCGCCGAACCCGTCGTCCAGCTTCTTCGAACATTTGGCACAGACCAGCACGGCCTTGTCCCAGCGCGATCGGACGCCGGTTCTCACTGGGCGCTCCTCACGCCGGCTTCCAGCTCCGCCGTTCCTCGGCCACGCGAAGGACATCATAGGCCGCCTGGATCGCGTGGAATTTCTTCGCCGCCTCGGCATCACCCGGCCGGACGTCGGGGTGGAACACCTTGGCCAGCTTGCGCCATGCCAGCCGGATCGTGTCGAAATCGGCATCGGGGTCGCATTCCAGCACTTCGAGCGCGCGCATCTCGTCGCGCGACCGGGTGCCGTCGCCCGATCCGGCCCAGGCGTTCGACGCCGATGCCGCGTAGCCATTGGCGGTGCGGCGTTCCTCGGCTTCCCTCGCGCGGGCCTCTTCCTCGTTCAACCCTTCGAAGTAATTCCAGCCCTTATTGTATTCGGCGGCATGGGTTTCGCAGAAATACCAGCGATCGGGGTTGTTGGGCGATTTGGGCGCGGGGCATTTGCCGGGTTCGGTGCAGCCGTGGCGATCGCACAGCTTGACCGTCTGCGCCTCGCGGCCCTCGCTATAGCCGCGCCAGCGGGGAAAGCCCCAGTCGTTCGATCGCGTTTGTCGTGCCATTGGGTCCGAAATAAGCCGCCGCAGCCTGCACGCAACCCATTGTCGCGTACGAATGTCAGAGGGTCTGTAAGCCGGGTTCTGTCCACCCGCCGAAAGCGGGATAGGCGACCATTCCTCTCGGACGACGCTTGCACGCCGTCTCCAGCAACCAACCCGGGCAGCGGGCCGGAACATGCCCCGAAGCACTTGCGCACTCCATGCCGCCCCTATTCGGTCTTGCTCCCGGTGGGGTTTGCCATGCCGCTGCCGTTACCGGCCGCGCGGTGCGCTCTTACCGCACCCTTTCACCGTAACCCGGCCGAAGCCAAAGGCCGTCTGCTCTCTGTGGCACTGTCCCTGAACCCCGCATGCCGAAGCCTGCGAAGCCCGCCGGGCGTTACCCGGCACCGTCGTTTCCGTGGAGCCCGGACTTTCCTCGGCACGTTCGACACGTGACGCGGCCGCCCGACCCTCTGACGCACCCGCCCCTAGCCGAGCGCGCGCGCCGGTTCAATCGTCGCCTTGCGGCTTGGGCAACAGCAGCGCGAGCAGCAGCATCCGGCATTCGCCGTCGATCACGCCATCGACCATCTCCGGCCGAAACCGCCGCTGGAACGCCGTCACCGCCGCCGTCGCATCCGCCACATCGTATCCGAAGCGCTCCAGCGCCAGCAGGAACCCGGCATCGCTCCATCCCGGGTCCATCAGGTTGCGGGTCGGGCGCGGCAAGGCCAGCCGCAGCCGCGCCAGCCGGTTCCACGGGAACAGTTCGCCCGGATCCTGCTTGCGCACCGGTGCGATGTCCGAATGGCCGACGACATTGCCGCGCGTGATCTGGTGGCGGTCCTTGATCGCATGGACCAGCGGGATCAGCGCGTCGATCTGCGCATCCGGAAACGCGCGATAGCCCCATTCATGGCCGGGATTGACCAGCTCGATGCCGATCGAAGCGCTGTTGACGTCGGTGATCCCGCGCCAATGCGACCGCCCGGCATGCCAGGCGCGCTTGTCCTCGGCCACCATGCGGTGGATCGTGCCGTCCTCGTCGACCAGATAATGCGCCGACACCTGCGCCGCGGGGTCGGTCAGCCGGGCGATCGCCGACGCGGAATCGGTCATGCCGGTATAGTGCAGGACGATCATCGTGATCGGCAGCATGCGTTCGCCGAAGTTCGGCGACGGCGTCTCGATCATGTCCACCCTGGCGCTCCCCTCGTCCACGACCCTCCCCGATTGCGGCGGGACGGACCGAAAGGCAAGCCTAGTGCGCGGCGGGCCGGTACATGCCGCGATAGCGTTCCGACGGCACCAGCGCCTCGGTATGCCCGATCACCGTCTCGCCCGCGCCCAGCACCAGCAGCCCGCCGGGCCGCAACACGCCGGCGATCCGATCCAGCACCTGCCGCCGTGTGGCCGGCGCCAGATACATCAGCACGTTGCGGCACAGCACGATGTCGAACTTGCCCGCCGGCATCGGGTCGGACATCAAATTCTGCTGGCCGTACAACAGGCGGAAACGCAGCTCGGGCTTCGCCTCCCACGCTTCCTCGTGCACATCGAACCAGCGCATCATCCGCCGGATCGACAGCCCGCGCTGGATTTCGAACTGGGTATAGCGCCCCGCCCGCGCACGCTGCAGCGCCCGCGCCGAAATATCGGTCGCGCGGAATTCGGGCATGGTCAGCCCGTCGCGCTCCTGCGCCTCGGCGAACAGCATCGCCAGCGACAGCGGCTCCTGCCCGGTCGAGCAGGCTGCCGACCAGACGCGCAGCCGGCGCTGCACCGACTGCGCCATGTCAGCGGCGGCCGCCACGACCTGATCGAGGACCGACGAATCGCGGAAAAACGAGGTTTCCTGATTGAGCAGCGCGTCGACGACCAGGTCGGCCAGCCCCTGTTCGCACCGCCCGCCCGCGGCGATGCGCGCCACCAGTTCGTCGAGCGAGGTCAGCCCGCGCTCGCGCAGCATCGGCTGCAACTGGCTGTCGATCCGCCATGCGCGCCCGGCGTCGAGCTGTTGCCCGGTCCGCTGCTCCAGCAGGGTGACGATCTTGTTCGCGGCGCTGCTGAGCGGCGGGTGGACCTGCGGCGGCGTCATGCGGAACGCTTTCTCCGGGCGATGAACGCGCCCAGTTCTTCGGGAGTACCTATGGTGGACGCAAGGCCGCTGACCGCGATCGCGCCGGGCATGCCCCACACGACCGAGCTGCCCTGGTCCTGTACCGCGACGACGCCACCGGTCGCGCGGATGCGTTCGGCGCCGCGGCATCCGTCGCGCCCCATGCCCGACAGCACGACCGCCAGCGCGCGCGCACCGAACACTTCGGCGACCGATTCGAACATCGGGTCCACCGATGGCATGCAGCCGCTGACCGCCGGGGTGCGATCCAGCCGGGTCGCCGCCCCTTCGATCGTCGGGACGACGCGGATATGCGCGTCGCCGGGCGCCAGGATCATCCGCCCGCGCTGGATGCGCAGGCTGTCGGCCGCGACATCGACCGGGCGCCTGGCGAGCGCCGCCAGCTGCTGCGCGAAATAGTCGGTGAACGACGCCGGCAGATGCTGGGTGATCAGGATCGGCACATCGAGATCGTCGGGCAGCGCGCGCAGCAGCGGGGCGATGGCGTGGATGCCGCCGGTCGACGCCCCGATGGCGATCACGTCGAACGGACTGCCGCCCGCTGCCGCCATCGTCGCGGCGATCGAATGGGGCGATGCGGCCATCACCTCGCCGACCAGCGCGGTCAGCCGCGCGGCGAAACCCCCGGCCAGCGGCGAGGATTCGGGCTTGGCCAGCGTCGCCGCGGCGCCAAGCGACAGCGCGTGCAGCGCGGTCGGCGACCCGGCGGCGCAACTGCCCGACAGGACGATGACCCGTGCGTCGGGGGCGACCGCGAACAGGGCGGGCAATCCCGACAACCCGTCCCGGCCGGGCAGGTTGATGTCGAGCAGGATCAGGTCCGCCGCCCCCTTGCCCAGCACCGCTTCGGCCTGGGCGATGCTGCCGACCGCCGCGATCACCTCATACTGCGGGATCGCATCGACGATCCGGGCGATGACGCAGCGCGTGACCGCCGAATCATCGACGATCAGCACGCGCAGCGTGCCCGAGGGCGACGCCGCCGGTCGTGGACAGGCCGCCGCCACCCTGGGTGCTTTTACGAAACGCCGACGATCTGGAGCTTGCTTTCCAGCGTCTCGCGATCGAACGGCTTCATCACATATTCGTCGGCCCCGGCCTCGATCGCGGCACGGATATAGGCCATGCCGTTCTCGGTCGTACAGAACACGACCTTGGGGTGCATGCCGCCTTCGCTCTGGCGCAGCGCGCGCAGGAAATCCATGCCGCTCATCACCGGCATGTTCCAGTCGAGCAGGATCACGTCGGGCTGCCGTTCGGCACAGCGGTCCAGCGCCTCGCGTCCGTCGCCCGCCTCGCGGACCTCGAACTGCAGCGTTTCCAGAATGTGTCGCGCAACCTTGCGGATCACCTTCGAATCATCGACGACCAGGCAATTCTTCATCACGACATCCTAACTCTGCACGCATCCAGCCTAGCGCGACTTCGTAAGCAGCCCGTTAAAGCCTTCAGGCAGCGGCACGTTCTGTGCCCGCCGCCCGCGCGACGACGGCGGACAGGTCGAGCACCAGTACCGCACGGCCCAGATGATCGATGACACCGGACACCACCGGCCCCCATGCCGCACCCGGCATCAGCCCCGATGCCAGCGGCCGCACCTCGCAGCGATAGGCATCGTCGAGCATGTCGACCAGCAACGCATAGTGATGCCCGTCGACCTGCGTCACCACCGCCCGCTTCCGCCGGGACGGCTCGCCATCCGGGTCGATCGCCAGCGCGGTGTCGATCACCGTCACCACCCGGCTGCGCAGCGCCGCCAGGCCGCATACCGCAGGCGCGGTGCGCGGCACCGGCGCGATCGCGGCGATATCCACCACCGATTCGACATGGTCCGACAGGATCGCGACGTCCTGCCCGGCGACCTGGGCGAGAAGGAACAGCTTCGGCATCGTTACCTCCCCACCGCCTGTCGCACCGCCTGCAACACGCCCTCCCGGTCATAGCGATAGACGCTGCCGTCGCCGGTATCGGCCACCGACGCGCGCAGCCGCACGACCGGAGTCGCTCCCGCCGCCGCCACAGGGCCCTCCGCCTGCGCCAGCACCAGCGCGGGGCGTTCGTCGTCCTTCAACCGTTCGACCGCGCGATACCCGGCCTGTTCCAGCATCGGCCGCAGGAAGGTCCGCATCCATCCGCTGCCGCCATCGGCCAGCAGGCAGGTCGGCCGCGCGTCGGAACCCCTGGCCCCCACCCCCGGCGCCACGTCACGCGCATGGCGTTCGAACAGCCAGAGCGGATCGACCTGCTCGACCTGCTCGCCCTTCAGCAGCACGATCCCGCCGCTCGGCCCGAACTCACCCGCCGGCGCCGCCAGCTCGGGCAGCATCACGATGTCGACCGCGTCGTCGATGGCATAGGCCAGCTCGACCATGCCGTCGGTCAGGCGCAGGACCGTCGTCACGCGGTCGATCCCTTCGACTGCGCACGCCGCCACCGGCAGCACCCGTCCGTCGATCGACAGCCAGATACGCCCGCCGCTGCGTTGCAGGCTGCCCGCGCGAATCCGTTCGATCCGGTCGATCACCGCCAGCGGGATGACCCGCCGCCGCCCGTCAAGATCGTCGAACAGCAGCGCGGCGATCCCCGGGTCCGCCACCTCCTCCGCCTCGGTCGCCAGCTCGCGGTCCATCGCGTCGGCAAAGGTCAGGCCGGCGGCACTCGCGACGCCAGCACAGTCGAGCATCAGCATCGGCTGCCCGGTGTCGGGCAGGGTCTGCCCGGCGAACAGCCCGGTCGCCATCACCGCCGGAGCGGCCGGCTTGACCACCAGTTCCTCGGTATCCAGCACCTCGTCGACCGACACGGCCAGGTCGCCGCCGGCGATGCCGACCACGACCAGCATCTTGCCGCACGCCTCGGGCCGCGATTCGACGCCCAGCACCTCGCACAGGTCGACCATCGGTATCCGCCGGTCGCGGATCTGCGCGATGCGGATATCGCCCAGCCGGTCGATCCGGATATGCGCGCCGCGTTCGCGCACGATCTCGCCGATGGTCTGGCGCGAAATGGCGAAGCGATGCTCGCCCGCACGCACGACGATGGTCGACACGATCGACAGCGTCAGCGGCACCTGCACCGCAATCCGCAGCCCCCGGCCGGGCTTGTTGTCCAGCGTGATCCGCCCGCCGATCTGGTCGATCGCCGATCGCACCACGTCCATGCCGACACCGCGTCCCGAAATCTCGGTCGCGACGTCGCGCGACGACAGGCCCGGTGCAAAGACCAGTTCGCATTGCTGGCGCTGGGTCATCCGCCGCAGCTCGGCCTCGCTGCGCTGTCCCGAACCCGCCATCTTGGCGATCAGCCGCTCGGTATCGATGCCGCGCCCGTCGTCGATCACCTCGATCACGATCTGGTTGCCCGACTGGCGCGCCGCGACGTGCAGCCGCCCGCTCTCGCGCTTGCCGGCGGCGCGGCGTTCGGCGGGCGACTCGATGCCATGGTCGATCGCGTTGCGCACGACATGGACCAGCGGATCGCGCATCACCTCGATCATCTCGCGGTCCAACTCGACATCGCTGCCGTCGACGCTCAGCGTCACCGCCTTGCCCACCGCCGCCGCCGTGTCGCGCACGATCCGCGGCAGCGGAGAGAACAGCGTCTCGATCTTCTGCATCCGCGTCCGCGTCACCGCGTCACGCATATCGGCCACCGACGCCGACAGCCGCTCCAGCGCCCCTTCGACCGCCGGATCGAGGTCGAGGTCGCGCAGGCGTCGGAACAGTTCGTTGCGGACCAGCACCATGTCCGACATGCCGCTCATCATGCGGTCGAGCAGGTCGACGTTCAGCCGGACGCTGCGCAGCGGCGTGCGCCCCTGCGCGATCGCCGCCGCCGCGACCGGCGTCGTCGCCTGCGCGATGCTCGCCCCCGGTGCCAGCGCGGCGATCAGCTCGTCCTCACCCTCGTCGGTCAGCGGCAGGCCGGCGTCGATCGCCTCGACCAGTTCGCCGATCCGGTCGACGATCGCCAGCACCGCGTCGACCAGCGCGCGGTCGGGCCGCCGCGTCCCGTCGCGGACCTCGCACAGCGTATCCTCGGCGGCATGGCTCAGCCGCAACAGGCGCGGCAGGTCGAGGAATCCGCAGCTGCCCTTGACCGTGTGGACGAAGCGGAAGATCGCATCCAGCCGCGCCCGATCCTCGGGCGCCGCCTCCCACGCGACGACCTCCGTCGACAACGCTTCCAGCGTCTCGCGGGTCTCGGCAATGAATTCCTGTAACAGATCGTCCATGCGGCCCCGCCCGGTTGTGGCGCGACCATGGGCGGGATCAGGTTAAGGCGGGGTTAGTGCAGGCGCCAATGTCGCGCACGACCGCTTCCACTTCCGTTACCCCGGACTTGATCCGGCGTCCCGCTTCCTCTTGACCTTCTGCATGCAAACGTCACCCCGGCGCAGGCCGGGGTCTTGGGCGGCTCTTGTCCCGCGCGATAACCGGGAAATCCCGGTCTTCGCCCGGATGACGCGATGGGGAGCGATCACCCCGTAACCAGCGACGCCCCGAACAACAGCACCGGCGAATCGACCGGCGAAACCTGCAGCGTCCCGCCGCCCTGTTCGACCAGTTCGCGCACCAGGCACGCCGCTGCCGCACGCGGGGTCATCATCGCCGCGTCGCCCAGCAATGCACCGCGCAGCTCGGCGTCGAGCACGATCCGCAACCCGTCGGCACGCACCGCGATGTCGATGCCGTTCGCGGTCGGCTCCGCCCCGATATCCAGCTGCCCGCCGCGCACCAGCGCGTCGCCCGCGATCAGCGCCAGGTTCAACAGCACCTTGACCGCCGGCTTCGGCAGCGAAGGCGCATCGACCATCCAGCCCAGCTTCACCCGGTGATTGTCGCCGAACAGCCCTTCGAGCGCCGCCCGCGCCTCGCGCGTGTCGATCGAATCGCCCAGCCCGCCCGACGCGCCGAACGCCAGACGGAAGAATTTCAGCTTGTTCGCCGACGCCCGCGCGCTGTCGGCGAGGAGTTCGAGGCAGCGGGCGCGCATGTCCGGATCATGTTCGTCGGCCAGCAGTTCGAGGCCGTTGTTGAGCGCCCCGACCGGGCTCAGCAGGTCGTGGCACAGTCGCGAACACAGCAGGCTGGCGAAATCGGCTGGGCTGATGTTCAATGCGACGACCCTTGTGCTTTGGCGAACGTCATCGTCCGCCCGGCCCGGTCCATGTGCACCGCTTCGCAGTTTTTTTCAACGTGGCCGCCGTCCTTTACCGTGAAGGCGACCGGGTCGAACCGGCCATGGCGTGCCCCGTCCGCGATCGCCCGCCACAGCCGCGCGGTGCCGCCGCCCAGGATCAGCCAGATCATGCCGTCCGCCGCCGCCTGCGCCGCATCGGTCGCCGACGGATCGGCGCTGCCCGAGGGATGCGAATGATACCAGCCCAACACCGGCATCCCGCCCCGCCGCGCATCGCGCAGCGCCACGAACAGCGCGGCGGGATCGATCTCGAAGTGCCGCGCCGGGTCCACCGCGACGTTGCGCGCCGGCTCGGCAGCAATGATCCGGCCGTCGCTTCCCCGCAGGATTCCGCAGATTTCGACAGCACTTTCGTTGGCCGTCCGTAACAGTCGGGCCAGCAGTTCGCTTGAAATTTCCGGTTCCATCCCCATCTCCATACGCAATGGACCGGGGGGTTTCCACGATCGAGGCGCGCATCACCGATGCGGCGCACGGGCAACGGATCGACAAGGCATTGGCCGAGGTCGTCGCCGACCTGTCGCGCGAACGGATCAAGGCGCTGATGGCCGCCGGCCATGTCCGGGGCGAGGACGGACCGGTGTCGGACGGCAAGCGCAAGGTGTCGGCCGGGCAGGTCTTCACCATCACCCTCCCCGCCGCCGTGCCGCTCGACAATGTCGCGCAGGATATTCCGCTGATGATCGCCTATGAGGACGATCACCTGATCGTCATCGACAAGCCCGCCGGGCTGGTGGTGCATCCCGCGGCGGGCAATCTCGACGGGACGCTGGTCAACGCGTTGCTCCACCATTGCGCGGGCAAGCTGTCGGGCATCGGCGGCGTCGCGCGGCCGGGCATCGTGCATCGCATCGACAAGGATACGTCGGGCCTGCTGGTCGTCGCCAAGGACGATGTGGCGCATGAAGGGCTGGCGCGGCAGTTCAAGGATCACAGCATCGATCGCCGCTATCTGGCGATCGCGGCGGGGCGGGTGGCAACTTCGGCGGGAACGGTGGACGCCCCGCTGGCGCGTTCTCCCAATGATCGCAAGAAGATGGCCATCGTCCACAGCCCCACCGCAAAACATGCGGTGACTCACTTTCGCAAACTTCGGCAGCTTCGCGACGCGTCGCTGATCGAATGTCGGCTGGAGACGGGGCGCACCCATCAGGTGCGGGTGCACATGGCGTCGATCGGCCATCCGCTGCTGGGCGATCCGGTCTATGCCGGGCGGCGACCGGCGTTGAAGGCCCAGCTGGAAACCCTGAATTTCCGGCGACAGGCATTGCACGCCGCACATCTGGGGTTCATCCATCCGGTCACAAAAAACGCTTTGTCGTTCGATAGTGACCTTCCGGCAGACATGCAGGAACTGTTGGACCATCTTCACGTATAGGTTTCGGCGATTCCGCGGTGCGGTGTAGCCACAAGGACAAAGGGAGTTTCACGCGATGGCAACTGGCAGCAACGTCCCGGCGACGATCCCGGCGCTTGGCGGCGAGGCGAGCCTCAACCGCTATCTCTCCGAAATCCGCAAGTTCCCGATCCTCGCGCCCGAGCAGGAATATATGCTCGCCAAGCGGTTTCAGGAACATGGCGATCCGGAGGCGGCGGCGCAGCTCGTCACCTCGCACCTGCGCCTCGTCGCAAAGATCGCGATGGGCTATCGCGGCTACGGCCTGCCGGTCAGCGAACTGATTTCCGAAGGGAATATCGGGCTGATGCAGGGCGTGAAGAAATTCGAACCCGACCGCGGCTTCCGCCTCGCCACCTATGCGATGTGGTGGATTCGCGCCTCGATCCAGGAATTCATCCTGCGCTCGTGGAGCCTCGTGAAGATGGGCACCACCGCCGCGCAGAAGAAGCTGTTCTTCAACCTGCGCCGGATGAAGTCGAAGCTCGACGCGTTCGAGGACGGCGACCTCAGCCCCGAACACCTCCAGAAGATCGCGACCGACCTCGGCGTGACCGAAGAGGAAGTCACCTCGATGAACCGCCGCATGGCGATGGGCGGCGACACGTCGCTCAACGTCCCCATGCGCGAGGATGGCGAGAGCCAGTGGCAGGACTGGCTGGCCGATGACAGCCCGTTGCAGGACTCGGTCGTGGCCGAGGCACAGGAAGCCGATGTCCGCCACGGCATGCTGGTCGAGGCGATGGACGACCTGAACGACCGCGAAAAGCACATCCTGACCGAACGCCGCCTGACGGACGACCCCAAGACGCTGGAAGAGCTGAGCCAAGTCTACGGCGTCAGCCGCGAACGCGTCCGCCAAATCGAGGTCCGCGCCTTCGAAAAGCTGCAAAAGGCGATGATGCGCCTCGCCGGCGACCGCCGGATGCTCGCCGCGGTGTAAGGCCGGGGGCGGGGGTGGCGACGGACCACCCCCGCCCCAACCGTCATCCCGGCGAAGGCCGGGATCCATAACCCATGCCGCCCATGGCTCCTCCACCAACGTCAGTTGCCACCTTGCCCTCGCCCGCTCGCTCCGGCTAGCGAGCCTTCATGGCCGCCCGCACCGCATCCCGCCCAAAGCCCGCTGCGAACCGCCGCTGGCCCCGCCGCCTGACCGGCTGGGCGATCAAGGCGATCCTCGGCTTCGTCATCCTCTCGGTCCTCTGGGTGCTGATCCTGCGCTTCGTGCCGCCACCGATCACCCTCACCATGCTCGGCGACGTGCCCACCGGCCACGGCGTCACCAAGAGCTGGCGCCCGCTGTCCAAGATCGACCCCGACATGCCCCGCGCGGTCATCGCGGCGGAGGACAGCCGCTTCTGCGCCCATAACGGCTTCGACTACATCGCCATCGCCAACGCCGCCCGTCGCAATGCCGAGGGCGGGCGCATCCGCGGCGGATCAACCATCAGCCAGCAGACCGCGAAGAACGTCTTCTTGTGGCAGGGCGGCGGCTATTTCCGCAAAGGCTTGGAGGCCTATTTCACCGTTCTGATCGAGGCGATGTGGGGCAAGCGGCGGATCATGGAAGTCTATCTCAACGTCGCCGAAACCGGCATCGGCACCTATGGCGTCGAAGCCGGCGCGCGTCGCTACTTCAAGCACGGCGCCGACAAGCTGGGCGCGCGCGAGGCCGCCCAGATCGCCGCCGTCCTGCCATTGCCCAAGAAGCGCGCCGGCATCGCCCCGACCGGCTTCACCCGCCGCTACGCCCGCACGATCGAACGCCGCATCGCCATCGTCCGCCGCGAGGGGCTGGACAGCTGTCTCAAGTAGCTGCCCCCGCCCCAAACGTCATCCCGGCGAAAGCCGGGATCCATGGTTACGAAACGTCAGCGGCTCCATCGAACCGGCCCGTATCCATGGATTCCGGCCTTCGCCGGAATGACGAGGCAGGGCATAGGAAGTACCTGCCAAAGCACGTCACCCCAGCCTCCGCTGGGGTGACGCTTGTCTCCGGTCAGAAAACGACGTTACTTCGTCGCCCGCTCAACCGCATCGCCGGCCTTGTCCGCCGCATCGCCGACGCTCTTCGCCGCCGACGTCACCGCACCGGTCCGGGCGTTGTCGTTGTTCGCGTTGTTCAGCAGGAAATAGGCCCCGACGATCACCGCCAGCAGGATCGCCAGCCCGATCAACAACCCGCCGCCCGACCCGCGCCGCTCGACGATCACCGTCTGCGGCGCGCCATTGGGGTTGGTTTCGATCCGATCGGGTTCCATGGCCTCTCTCCCTCAATGATGGATGAGCCCAAGAACCGTCACGCCCGCCGCTTGTTCCAGCAGCGTTCCGAACCGCTCAGAACGGCAGCTTGAATCCCGGCGGCAGCGGCAGGCCGTTGGTCAGCTTCGACATTTCGGTCGAGCTCGCCGCATCCGCCTTTGCCCGCGCATCGTTGAACGCGGCGACGATCAGGTCTTCGAGCATCTGCTTTTCCGACGGCTGCAGCAGCGAATCGTCGATATCGACGCCCAGGATGCGCCCCTTGGCCGAGGCACGGACCTTGACCAGCCCCCCGCCCGATTGTCCGTCGACCTCGATCGTGTCGAGGTTCGCCTGCGCCTTGGTCAGTTCGTTCTGCACGTTCTGCGCCATGGCCATGATGTCGTCGAGATTCTTCATCGCGCGATACTCCCGTCGCTGCGTTGCCAATGATCGAGGGTGGCGTCCGGAAACGCCGCCAGTGCCGCCTGTACCAGCGGCGAGTTGAGGACCTGATCGCGCTCCGATTCCGCCTTGGCCGTTTCCTGTTCGCGCAAGGTCGGTTCGCCCGTCCCCTCGCCGATCAGAACGCGCCAATGGCTGCCGGTGATCCCCTTCAGCGCATTTTCCAGATCACGGGTGAAGTCGGCAGGCAAGGGCCGCGCGCCGCTCAGTTCGATCAGCTGCGGCTCCAGCCGGATCAGCCGCGCGCAATTGCGAAACTGCGCCTCCAGCGAATGCCGCCCATGCTTCGATAGCAGCTGGGCGACCTGTTCGGCCGTCTCCGGCACCGGATCGGCCACCGCCACCGGTTCGGCGGCAGGCGCGGGCGCCGGCGCAGGAGGCGCGCCCATCGCCGGAACCTGCCCCGCCGCCAACTGCTTCGCCAGCGTCCCCGGATCGGGCAGCGACGATGCATGGACGATGCGCAGCAACGCCATCTCGCACGCCTCGATCGGCAACGCCGCGCGCGACACTTCCTCATGCCCCTTCAGCAGCAACTGCCACAGCCGGTGCAGCATCGGGAACGACAGCGCGCTCCACCCGTCGAACGCCGCGCGCTCCTCCGCCGACTGGCCCGGTCCGCGATCGCCGCCGACCTTGACGATCGTCACCGCATGCACGGTTTCGAGCAGCGTCCGCAGCACCGACGCCGGATCGACGCCCAGATCATATTGCGCCCTGAGCGCCCGCAGCGCCCCCGGCCCATCCGCCTTCAACAGCAGGTCGAACAGCGTCCGAATCGCCCCCCGATCCGACAGGCCCAGCATCTGCCGCACGGCATCGGCCCGCACGCCCTCGCCGTCCAGCCCGCCATGCGCGATCGCCTGGTCGAGGATCGACAGCCCGTCGCGCGCCGATCCTTCCGCCGCCCGCGCGATCAGTTGCAGCGCCTCCGGTTCGGCCTCGACGCCCTCCGCCTCGACCACATGCGCGAAATGCCCTGCCAGCAGATCGGCAGGAATCCGCCGCAAATCGAACCGCTGGCAACGCGACAGCACCGTCACCGGCACCTTGTGCACCTCGGTCGTCGCCAGCAGGAACTTGACGTGCGCGGGCGGCTCTTCCAGCGTCTTCAGCAGCGCATTGAACGCCGGCGTCGACATCATGTGCACTTCGTCGATGATGTAGATCTTGAAGCGCGCCGACACCGCGGCATAGCGCACCGCCTCGGTCATCTCGCGCACGCTGTCGACGCCGTTGTTCGACGCGGCGTCGATCTCGACCACGTCGATATGCCGCCCCTCGGCGATCGCCCGGCATGGCTCGCACACCCCGCAAGGATCGATCGTCGGCCCGCCCTGCCCGTCCGGCCCGATACAGTTCAGCGCCTTGGCGATCAGCCGCGCGGTCGACGTCTTGCCGACCCCGCGCACCCCGGTCAGCAAAAACGCATGCGCCAGCCGCCCACGCTTGATCGCATTGCCCAGCGTCGTGACCATCGCATCCTGGCCGATAAGCTGGCTGAACGTCTGCGGCCGATATTTGCGCGCGAGCACGCGGTACGGCTGCGCCGCTGCAGGCTGTTCGGGGATATCGAGGGCGAGGAAGGAGTCGGACATTGGGGGTGTCTTAGCGGCTGGCGGCGGCGGTGTCGCCTGTCGTCCGCTACCGTGTGCCGCGGACATCGTCTTGGCACTCAATCGAGGTCGACGACTACGCGATACCTGTCGCCATCCAGTTGCTTGAAGATGAGCGCGTAAGGAACAAGACTGGACTCCTGCCTATATCCAGCGAAACCTTCCTCGATAGCTTCGTCGACTCCAGGGAGGTTTATCAATGCGGCGTTGTCACCATATCCCATAAATGCAAGTGGAATTCCATTGATGACTGGCCACTCGAATGGATTAAAGCAACGTACGCCAGGTGTTCGTGTTAGAACTTCCTTTGCAAGCGAAATCTCTGCGCCAAAGATATCCACATCATGCAGTGTAGCAAGATCATCTTGGAGAAAACCTAAAAGACGATCCTCGGCAATGCATCGTGCACAAACGGTCGGTCGTAGGGAAGTCGTGTAGATGTTACCCGTATATTCCCAGACACTTGCTCGCCGACACAGCTCGCAAACGTCTTGGGAACGTTTGAATGATATTTCGTCCACATACGCATTTGGGTTGAAGCGAAAGAACGGTTGATCAGCGTCCATCACTACAGCTTGCTCGCCATACCAAATGTCCGCAAGCGAATTTTAGCATTGCCCGGCGGCACATACACCAAGACGCATAATTCGACGGGATAGCGGTGACGCCAATCCCCCTACGCCGCCAGCGCCTCCAACGCCTCGTTCGCCTCCATCCACTTCGTCTCCGCCACCTCGATTTCGGTATCGAGGCTCGCGCGGCGCTTCATCAACTGCGCCATCGTCAGCTTGGCCAGCGCAGGCGACGCCTGCCCCGCCATCGCCGCATCCAGGGCATCGCGCTGTTCGGTCAGCCGCGCCAGATCGCGCTCGATCGCCTGCGCCCCCTTGCGCAACACCTGCGCCTTTTCGCGCGCTTCGGCGGCGGCCTTGCGGTCGTTCTTCTTGTTGGCCTTGGCTGCCTTTTCCTTCGCCGAATTGCCCAGCACCAGCGCGATATAGTCGTCGATGGTCCCGTCGAACTCCTTCGCGGTCCCCTCATCGACCAGCACCAGCCGATCCGCCGTCGCCTCCAGCATATGCCGGTCGTGGCTGACCAGCAGCACGCAGCCGGTATAGGCGTTCAATGCCTGCACCAGCGCCTCGCGCGCATCGACGTCCAAGTGGTTGGTCGGTTCGTCGAGGATCAGCATGTGCGGCGCATCCCGCGTAATCAGCGCCAGCGCGAGGCGCGCCCGCTCGCCGCCCGACAGCTTCCCGACCAATGTCGTCGCCTTGTCCCCCGAAAAGCCGAACCGCCCCAACTGCGCGCGGACGGCGGCGGGCGACGCGCCCTTCATCTGCCGCGTCATATGCTCCAGCGGGGTGTCGTCGGTGCTCAGTTCCTCCACCTGATACTGGGTGAAGTAGCCAACCTTCATCTTGCCCGCGGCGTTCATGTCGCCGTCCATCGGCGCCAGTTGCGCCGCCAGCAGCCGCGCCAGCGTCGTCTTGCCGTTGCCGTTGCGGCCCAGCAGCGCGATGCGATCCTCGGGATCGATGCGCAGGTTCAGCCGCTTGAGGATCGGCGTCTCGCCATAGCCGACACTCGCCATGTCGAGCGTGATGAGCGGCGGACGCAGCTCATCGGGATCGGGGAAGTCGAACGACAGGCTGGGGTCCTCGGCCATCGCCGCGATCGGCTTCATCTTGGCGAGAATCTTCAGCCGCGACTGTGCCTGCTTGGCGGTCGAGGCGCGTGCCGAGTTCTTGGCGACATATTCCTGCAGCTTGGCCCGCTGCGCCGCCTGGTTGGCGCGCGCCGCCTCCAGCTGCGCCAGCCGCTCGGCGCGCTGCTTCTCGAACGCGTCATATCCACCCGGATACAGCGTGATCTTGCCCTGATGCAGGTGCAGGATATGGTCGACGACGTTGTTCAGGAAATCGCGCTCGTGGCTGACGACGACGATCGTCGCTTTGTACCCTTTCAGGAAATCCTCGAGCCACATTACCGCTTCAAGGTCGAGGTGGTTCGACGGTTCGTCGAGCAGCAGCACGTCCGGCTGGCTGAACAGCAACGCCGCCAGCGCCACGCGCATCCGCCAGCCGCCCGAATAGCTCTCCAGCGGCCGGTTCTGCATCTCCTCGTCAAAGCCCAGCCCGACCAGAATCCGCGCCGCGCGCGCCGGGGCACCATAGGCGTCGATCGCCAGCAGCCTTTCGTGAATATCGCCTAGCCGGTCGGGATCGGTCACCGTCTCGGCATCGTGCATCAGCTTCGCACGCTCGACATCGGCTTCCAGCACGGTTTCGAACGGCGTCGCCTGTCCGGCCGGCGCTTCCTGCGCGACATAGCCCAGCCGACTGCCCCGCGGCATCTCCGCCACGCCATTATCGGGCTCCAACTGGCCGGCGATCACCCGCACCAGCGTCGACTTGCCCGCGCCATTGCGCCCGATCAGCCCGACGCGGCTGCCCGGCGGCAGCGCCGCACTGGCGTTGTCGAGGATCGTCCGCCCGCCCAGGCGCACCGTGATACCGTTCAGATTGAGCATGGCCGGGCCGTTAGCAGTTTTCACGGCACTTGCGAAGGGTGGCGGGAACGGCCTTTCCTACACGCCATCACCGGCGCATGATCCGCCCCGGCCGCCCCCACGCGCCTGCTCTTTGACACGTCCGATCGCCTGCGCGCGCTTCGCTAGCCGCGCGCATTCAACCGCCCCAGACGTCATCCCAGCGAAGGCTGGGATCTCCCCGTGACGGCACGGGACAATCGCCGCGAATGCTGGATGAACCGTTATTGCAACTGAATAGCATTGTTTCGCTGACTATGTGGCGAGTGTGAACTTAGTGAACTTTAACCGCCTCACACGGTCCGTACCTAAAGCCCGCCACGGGCAAAGCCCGTGTCGTCGGACGGCGCTTCACGCGCCGCCGGCCGGCCGCGCCTGGAGGCTCGGCCTAGCTGCGCTACGCCTTCGCCCGGCGCGGCGAGTGTGAACTTAGTGAACTTTGACCGTCGCACCTGGGCCCGTACCGAGGCCCGCCGCGGGCAAAGCCCGCGTCGTCGGACGGCGCCTCACGCGCCGCCGGCCGGCCGTGCCTGAAGGCTCGGCCTAGCTGCGCTACCCCTTCGCCCGGCGCGGCGAGTGTGAACTTAGTGAACTTTGACCTTCTCACACGGTCCGTACCGAGGCTCGCCACGGGCAAAGCCCGCGTCGTCGGACGGCGCCTCACGCGCCGCCGGCCGGCCGCGCCTTGGGGACGCGGCCTAGCTGCGCTAGGCCTGGCCCGGCGCGGCGAGTGTGAACTTAGTGAACTTTGGCCGTCGCACCCGGGCCCGTACCGAGGCCCGCCACGGGCAAAGCCCGCGTCGTCGGACGGCGCCTCACGCGCCGCCCACCGGCCGCGCCTCCTGCGGCTCGACGTAGCTGCGCTACGCCTTGCCCGGCGCGGCAAACATCTGGCGCAGCTCGCTTTTCAAAATTTTCCCATTGGCATTGCGCGGCAGCACCGTGTCCGAGAACCGCACCGCCACCGGCACCTTGAACGCCGCCAGCCGCGCACGGACGAAGGCCTGCAGCTCCGCCTCGCTCGCCTCGCATCCCGGACACAGGTGGACGACCGCCGCCGGCACCTCGCCCAATGCCGGATCGGGCACGCCGACCAACGCGGCATCGGTGACCGAAGGATGCGCGTACAACACGTCCTCCACCTCGATCGAATAGATATTTTCGCCACCGCGGATGATGATGTCCTTGGCGCGGTCGACGATGGTGCAAAAGCCCTCCTCGTCCAGCCGCGCCAGATCGCCGGTGCGCACCCATCCGTCGACGAAGGTCTTGGCCGTCTCCTCCGGCGCGTTCCAGTACCCACGCACGATCATCGGCCCGCGCGCCCACAGCTCGCCGACCTCGCCGACCGGCCGTTCGGTCACGCCGTCATCGGCCATGATCTTCAGGTCGGCGACCGGCACCGGCGCACCGCAACTGGTCGGCCGCGCCAGATAATCCTCGCCGACATGCTGCGTCACCGTCGCCATCGTCTCGGTCATGCCCCAGCCATTGCCGGGCAGCGCACCGAACACGTCGAAGATCCGCTTCACCAGATCGGGCGCCGACGGCGCGCCGCCATATTGCACGACCTCCAGCGACGACAGGTCGTATTTCTCGCGGTCGGGATGCTCCAGCAACTGCCACGCGATCGTCGGCACGCCGCCGGTCACCTGCACCCGCTCCCGCTCGATCAGCGCCAGCGCCTCGCCCGCATCCCATTTGCGCATCAGCACCAATGTCGTGCCCCCGGCCAGCGCCCCCATCAGCGACGCGCTGCACGCCGTCACATGAAAGAACGGGATGACCAGCAACCCGACCTTCGGCTCCGGCTCGGGTGGCATCTCGCCCCGCCGCAGATAGGACCTTGCCGCAACATAGGCCGCCGACAGGATATTGGTCGACAGGTTGCGATGCGTGCCCAGCGCCCCCTTGGGCCGCCCGGTCGTGCCGCTGGTATAGAAGATCGTCGCCGCATCGTCAGGCAGGATCTCGACCGCCGGCAGCGCAACCTCAGGCAGCGACGCATAGCCGCTACAATCGCCGATCGCATCCTCCAGCCGCCGGCAGATCCCGCTCAGCGGCACCCGCGCCCGCGCGACCAGCACCGCCTCCAACCCCGGCATCGCGCGATAGTCGCCGTCCAGCCGGTCGTGCCGCTGCCGGTCGACGATCAGCACCCGCGCGCCCGAATCGTTGACACCGAACGCCAGCTCCTGCGGGCTCCACCACGCGTTGAGCGGCACGCAGATCGCCCCGGTCGCGACGATGGCAAAGAAGGCCACCGGCCATTCGGGCATGTTGCGCATGGCCAGCGCCACCCGGTCGCCCTTCGCCACTCCCATCGCGCGCAGTTCGGCGGCGAGCGTCGCGATGGCGCGATACTGCGCCTCATAGGTCACGCGCTGGTCCTCATGGATCGTCGCCAGCCGATCGCCATGCGTCCGCGACAGCGCGATCAGCTGCGTCAGGTTCGCCGGCGCATTCTTCCACACCCGCGTCGCGATCCCGTCGATCGTCACCTGATCCATCTCGAACGGCTGGCCCGGCGCGGTCAGCGCACCCCGTACCGCCGCCATCGACATGCGCGGCCAGTCCGCCGGCACCGTCATCCCTGCTTCGCTACCTGCCACGCAACCGCTCCTGACTATCTGTCGAAGGTCGGGTTTGCCCCGCTCCTTCCGCTTTTCATGGCCGACACTATTGATTGTCATCCCGCGAAAGGCAATAGAATGCAGCAACCCCGCCGGCGTTTAGAATGACCGGTATGGCATTTTATGGAGAAGATGCGACATGCCCGTGACTACCGAACGCCATGGCGACGTCCTGGTCGTCATCGCCGACAATCCCCCGGTCAACGCCCTGTCGGCTCCGGTCCGCAAGGGGCTGACGGCCGCGATCGAGGAAGCCGCCGGCGACGGTTCGGTCCGCGCGGTGGTGATCGCCTGCGCCGGGCGGACCTTCTTCGCCGGGGCCGACATCACCGAATTCGGCAAACCCCCGATCGAACCGATGCTGCCGGAGGTGGTCGACCGGATCGAGGCGTCGGACAAGCCGGTCGTCGCCGCGATCCACGGTACGGCGCTGGGCGGCGGGTGCGAGGTTGCGATCGCCAGCCACTACCGCATCGCCGTTCCCAGCGCGAAGCTCGGCACGCCCGAGGTGAAGCTCGGCCTGCTCCCCGGTGCCGGAGGCACCCAGCGCCTGCCTCGGCTCGCCGGCGTCGCGGTCGCGCTGGAGATGGTGGCGAAGGGCGATCCGATCTCCGCTGCCAAGGCTAAGCAGGCCGGCATCGTCGACCGATTGGCCGGCGAGGACAGCCTGCTCGCCGACGCCATCGCCTTCGCCCGCGAAGTCGCCGACGTCCGCCCGATTCCCCGCGCGTCCGAGCGCCCGCTCTCCCCCGACCCGGAAGCTATCGCCGCCTTCGAGAAAACCAACGCCCGCCGCTTCCGCGGCTTCGAAGCACCCGCCGCCAACATCGCTTGCGTCGTGAAGGCAACCGAAACCCCCTATGCCGAGGGGGTCGAGTTCGAACGCCAGCAGTTCATGAAGCTGATGTTCGGCGTCCAGTCGGCGGCCCAGCGCCATATCTTCTTCGCCGAACGCAAGGCATCGAAGATCGACGGCATCGCCGACGACGTGAAGCTGCGCCCGATCGACCGCGTCGGCATCATCGGCGCCGGCACGATGGGCGGCGGCATCGCGATGAACTTCCTGTCGGCAGGCGTGCCCGTCACCATCGTCGAGATGCAGCAGGACGCGCTCGACCGCGGCACCGCCACGATCCGCAAGAATTACGACGCCACCGCCGCCAAGGGCCGGATGAAGCCCGAACAGGTCGACCAGGCGATGGGCCTGCTCACCCCCACGCTCGACCTGAACGCGCTGGCCGATGTCGATCTGGTGATCGAGGCTGTGTATGAGGAAATGTCGGTCAAGCAGGACATTTTCGCCAGGCTCGACGCGATCTGCAAACCCGGCGCGATCCTCGCGTCGAACACCAGCTATCTCGACGTCAACGTCATCGCCCAGGCGACGAAGCGGCCGGAGGACGTACTCGGCCTGCACTTCTTCTCGCCCGCCAACGTCATGAAACTGTTGGAAATCGTCCGCGGTGATGCGACCGCCGACGATGTGCTGGCAACGGCGATGGCGCTGGCCAAGAAGATCCGCAAGGTCGCGGTCATCGCCGGCGTCTGTCACGGCTTCATCGGCAACCGCATGCTGGAACCGCGCCAGGTCGAAGCGTTGAAGCTGCTGCTGGAAGGCGCCACCCCGGAACAGGTCGACCGGGTCCATGTCGAATTCGGCATGCCGATGGGCCCGTTCCAGATGGCCGATCTGGCCGGCGTCGACATCGGCTGGCACCGCGATCCCAACCGGATCGAAAACCTGCGCGACGCCCTCGCCGCCGAAGGCCGCTGGGGCCAGAAGAAGCAGGCCGGCTTCTACGATTACGACGCGAAGCGGACCCCGTCGAACAGCCCGCGCGTCGCCGAGATCATCGAGGATTTCCGCAAGAAGACCAACACGCCGCAACATGAGGTGACCGATCAGGAGATCATCGAGCGGACGCTCTACACGCTGGTCAACGAAGGCGCGAAGATCCTGGCCGAGGGCAAGGCGCAGCGCGCGTCGGACATCGATGTGGTCTGGATCTATGGCTATGGCTGGCCGGTCTATCGCGGCGGCCCGATGTTCTGGGCCGATACCGAAGGGCTGAAAAAGATCGTCGAGGGGTTGGAGCGCCACGGTTTCGAGGTATCGCCGCTGCTGCGCGAGAAAGCCGAACAGGGCGGGAGGTTCTCGGCATGAGCGACCTCGCCCAATTCCGCGCCGACACCCGCGCCTGGCTGGAGGAGAATTGCCCGCCCTCGATGCGCGAACCGGTCCGCTCCGACAAGGATGCGACCTGGGGCGGCCGCAACGCGACCTACGCCAACCCCGACCAGAAGATCTGGCTCGACCGCATGGCGGCACGCGGCTGGACCGTGCCCGATTGGCCGACCGCCTATGGCGGCGGCGGCCTGTCGCCGGCCGAAGCCAAGATTTTGCGCGAGGAAATGGCGGCGATAAACGCCCGCAACCCGCTCTATTCCTTCGGTATCTCGATGCTCGGGCCGGCGCTGCTGAAATACGGCACCGAAGAACAGAAGCTGGAGCATCTGCCGAAGATCGCCCGCGGCGAAATCCGCTGGTGCCAGGGCTATAGCGAACCCGGCGCCGGCTCCGACCTTGCCGGGCTGCAGACCAGCGCGGTGGAGGATGGCGACGACTTCATCGTCAATGGGCAGAAGGTGTGGACCAGCTATGCCGACAAGGCCGACTGGATCTTCTGCCTCGTCCGCACCGACCGCTCGACCAAGCAGGGCGGCATCAGCTTCCTGTTGTTCGACATGGCCTCGCCCGGCGTCGCCACCCGCCCGATCAAGCTGATCTCCGGCAACTCGCCCTTCTGCGAAACCTTCTTCGACGATGTCCGCGTGCCCAAGACCAATCTGATCGGCGAACGGAACAAGGGCTGGGACGTCGCCAAATATCTGCTCGGCCATGAGCGGGAGATGATCTCCGGCATGGGGCTGACCGATGATCGTCCGCTGATCGACCGCGCGGTGGCGACGGTCGGGCACGACGATCAGGGCCGGCTCGCCGATCCGATGCTGCGCGCCACGCTCGCGACCTTCGATGTCCGCGCCCGCGCCTTTGCCGCCATGTCCGAACGCTTCATCGACGAACTGAAGGCGAACCGCGCCCATCCGGCGCAGCCCAGCATGATGAAATATGTCGGGACCGAGCTGAACAAGACGCGCCACGAGCTGATGATGGCGGCGGGCGGCAGCGACCTGCTCGAATGGGAGGGCTCCGACAGCCGAGACGGCGCCGAAGCCCGCGCATGGCTGCGCACCAAGGCCAATTCGATCGAGGGCGGCACGTCCGAAATCCAGCTCAACATCATCGCGCGTCGTATTCTCGACCTGCCGACCCAGTAACCGTCTGTCAGGAATTACCATCATGCCGTTGTTTCTGAACGAAGATCAGACGATGCTCGCCGATACGGCGCGCGAATTTCTGGGGGAGGCCGCGCCGGTCGCGCATCTGCGCGCGCTGCGCGATGCTGACGACCCCACCGGCTTCGACCGCGACCTCTGGGCCAAGTTCGCCGAGATGGGCTTCACCGGCATGATGGTGCCCGAAAGCGCCGGCGGCCTGGGCCTTGGCCATGTCGAGGCCGGCATCGTGCTGGAGGAGATCGGCCGCAACCTGTCGCCCTCCCCGTTCCTCACCACCTCGGTCGCCGCCGTCGCGGCGCTGGCCGGCACGTCGTCCGGCGAACGCTGGCTTCCCGAAATCGCCGCAGGCCGAACCGTCGCCGCGCTCGCCATCGACGAGCGCGCCAAGCATGGCGACAGCGTGGCGCTCCGCGCCGAGCGCGCCGGCAACGGCTTCCGTCTGTCGGGCACCAAGCAGTTCGTGACCCATGGCCATGTCGCCGACCTGATCCTCGTCGTCGCCCGCACTGCCGGCCAAGCCGACGACAAGGACGGCCTGACCCTGTTCGCGCTGCCGGCCGGCACACCGGGCATGACTGCCGATCCGCGGCGGCTGGTCGACAGCAGCATCGCCGCACGGCTGACCTTCGATAACGTCATGGTCGATGGCGACGCGGTGGTCGGCGCGGTCGATGACGGCGGGACGGCGCTTGCCCGCCTGCTCGGCGCCGCACGGACCGGGGCGGCGGCGGAATCGCTCGGCGTCGGCGATGGCGCCGCCACTCGCACCCTCGACTATCTGCGCCAGCGCAAGCAGTTCGGCCAGACCATAGGCAGTTTCCAGGCGCTGCAACACCGCGCCGCGCATCTTTATTGCGAACTGGAGGTCGCCCGCGCCGCCGTGCTGAAGGCGCAGCAACTGCTCGACCAGGGTTCGCCCGACGCCGACCTCGCCGTCTCCGTTGCGAAGGCGATGACCGGCATCGCCACCACCCTGTCGGTGCAGGAAGCGGTGCAGATGCATGGCGGCATTGGCATGACCGACGCGGCTGATATAGGCTTCTTCATGAAGCGCGCCCGCGTCCTGACCGAAATGTTCGGCGATATCGGCTATCACACCGACCGTGTGGCGCGCGCCGGGGGATATTGATGGAGCCAACACCCGACGATCTGATCGCCGGTCTCGTCCGCCTGCTCGATATCGAGGAGATCGACACCGACCTGTATCGCGGCGCCCGCAATCCGGGCGGCGTCGGCCGGGTGTTCGGCGGGCAGGTTATTGCTCAGGCGCTGCAGGCCGCCCAGCGTTCGATCGGCGGGGAGAAGATCGCGCACTCGCTCCACGCCTATTTCATGCGGCCGGGCGATGAACAGCATCCGATCGTCTATCGCGTGGTCCGCGACTTTGCCGGGCGCAGCTTCGCCAATGCCCGCGTGATCGCGATGCAGCGCGGGCAGGCGATCCTTAACATGGCGGCATCGTTCCAGCTGCCCGAGAACGGGCTGGCGCATCAGGATGCGATGCCCGACGTGCCGCCGCCCGAGGCTTTGCCGACCGACCGTGAACTGCGTGAAACGATGCAGGACCGCATTCCGGAGAAGTTTCGCCGCCTGTTCCTGCGCGCCCGTCCGATCGAGATCCGCCCGGTCGAGGCCGAGCACTGGAGCGACCCGACCAAGCGCGCCCCGCTGCAACATGGCTGGTTCCGGGCGGTCGCGCCGATCGGCGACGACATGACGCTGCACCGCGCGATCCTCGCTTATGCCAGCGACATGATGCTGCTCGGCACCTGCATGTTGCCGCACGGCATCCACTGGATGATGGACCAGGTACAGACCGCCAGCCTCGACCACGCGCTCTGGCTGCACGAACCGTTCCGCGCCGACGACTGGCTGCTGTACCAGACCGACAGCCCCTGGGCCGGCCACGCCCGCGGCTTCAACCGCGGCCGCTTCTTCAGCCGCGACGGGCGGTTGGTGGCAAGCGTCGCGCAGGAAGGGCTGGTGCGGGTAAGGGAGTAGCCACGCCCGCTCCATGACCGTACCCCCGCGAAGGCGGGGGTCCAGGGTTGCCCTGTCACAAACGTTACCGTTTGCCGCCCTGGACTCCCGCCTCCACGGGAGTACGAAAGCCCCCTCAACCCGGCTCGTGCAACGGACACCCGTTGAACCGCCGTCGATACTGCACCGAATGGTCGTAGATCGGCTTGCGCACCCGGTTCACCCCGCCCAGCGGCTGATGCGCCGCCAGCCCGGTCCACACGCTGAAGCGCAGATTGTCGTCCACCTCGGCCACCTGGTCCGCCGACCAGCTGTCCTGCGGCTCTGTCCGGATCGTCGCGACGGTGATGAACGGGCTGACATCTTCCGGCCACGGCGTCGCCGCATCCTCGATCGGCTGGGCATCGGTATCGCGCAGCAGCTGCACCCGGACCTCCCATTCGCCGCGCACCCGGCGGGCATCCGCCTGCATATCCTCACGGATCGCGTTCGGCCGGTCGCTCGTATCGATCACCCGATCGGTCAGCGCGACCAGATCGGGCGACACAGGCACCAGCTGATATTTGGCGACGAACGCCCCGTGGCGGAACGGCGTCGCGGAGAAATAGGTCTCGCCCAGCGGATGGACGTTCTTCGACCCGCCCATCGTCTTGAGCAACGTACTCTCGGTCCCGACCGCTTCCAGCGCCGCTTCCGCCCCGCGCAGGACATAGGACAGCGCCTTCTTCGCCCATTCCGCCTTGTCGGTCGTCTTGGCGAGCAGCTTCAGATTGCCCGCGAATTTCTGCGGCGTCGGCGCGGCGAAGGCAGGCGCATTGACCATCACGAAGTCCTGCGTCCGCCCCTCCGCACCGGAAAGCCGCTCGCCGTCGACCTCCAGCACCTTCCACGCCAGACCACGCGGCAACCCGATCGCATCGTCGATGATGTCGCCCGGATTGGTCGAGAATCGCAGGATCACCGGATGCACGCCCGGCGTCGCGAACAGCCCCTGCGCCAGTTCCGGCGGCAGGTCGTCATGGATGGTCAGCTCACCCTTCAGGATGCCATGCCCCTTGGCATGGACCGCGCGAACCGCCTTGCCATAATCCTTCGAGGTCGTCTCCAGGATCGTGTCGAACGACCGCTCCATATCCGCGACCGCCTCCGCTTCGTCTGGCTGCGGCTGCTCCAGGCTTGCCGAATAGCGGATCGGCGGTTTCAGCAGGGCGGTCATCGGCAAACTCCTTTGTCTTTGAACGACAAAGGGCGGCAATCCGATTCGTTCCGCCCCGTCAGATGGCGGTACGCCCATAGTCCTGCCGGGTGACCGGATGGCTCGACGACAGCCCGCCATCGACCGCCAGCGCCTGCCCGTTGACATAGCTCGCCTCGGCCGAGCTCAGGAACAGCACGACTGCCGCCACCTCCTCCGGCTCGCCACCGCGCCGCAGCGGGTTCAGCCGCCCGATCCGTGCTTCCTTGCCCGACTGCCGCGCATGGTCGTACACCATCGCGGTCATGCCGGTCTCGACCAAGCCGGGGCATACGGCATTGACCCGCACGCCCGATCCGGACAGCTGCTGCGCGGCGGTCTGCACCAGGTTGATGACGCCCGCCTTCGACGCCGAATAGGCCGCGCCACCCGCGCCCGATCGCAGCCCGGCAACGCTGGCGGTGCACACGATCGCCCCGCCGCCGGCCGCCGCCATGATCGGCGCGGCATGGCGGATCGCCAGGAACGGGCCGATCAGATTGACCCGCAGGATTTCCGACCAGTCCTCGGCGGTCGTGTCGAACAGCCCGGCGATCCCGCCCGATATGCCGGCATTGGCATGCACCACGTCGATCTCGCCGAACGTGTCGACCGCCAGTGCGATCGCCCGCGCGACATCCGCGTCCTCCCCGGCATCCATCGCGCACGCGACCGCCCGGCCGCCCATGTCCTCGATCATCGCCGCCGTCACGTCGCCCTGCGCCACATCGGCACACACCACGCCCGCCCCTTCGCGGGCAAAGGCCAGCGCGGTCGCACGCCCGATGCCGGATCCCGCCCCGGTGACCAGCACCGACTTGCCCGCAAAGCGCATCACGCCCCCGCCTTCTTCGCGAAATCCCATGCCATTGCCGCCAGCATCGGCACCTTGGCCGCCATCGCCGCCGCCTGCGCGCTCGCGGCATTGCCGTCGCGCAGCCGCTGCTTGATGCCCTGCACGATGCCGGTCAGGCGGAACAGGTTATAGGCGAAATACCATTCCAGCTGCGGCACGTCGCGCCGCCCGGTCGCGGTGCAGTAGCGCGCCACCACCTCGTCCATCGTCGGAATGCCGCTGTCGCCGCCCGCCAGCCCCTTGATCCCCGACCGCCCATCCGGCTCGGTGCCCCAGTTCATCAGCAGATAGGTGAAATCGGCCATCGGATCGCCCAGCGTCGACAATTCCCAGTCGAGCACCGCCGCGACGCGCGGTTCGGCTTCGGCAAAGATCAGATTGTCGATCCGGTAATCGCCATGAACGATCGACACCCGCTCCTGCGCCGGTACGGTGCGCGGCAGCCAGTCGATCAGCCGTTCGACATCGGGCAGGTCGTCGGTCTGGCTCGCACGATATTGCCGGGTCCAACGCGCCACCTGCCGCTCGAAATAATTGCCCGGCTTGCCATAATCGCCCAGGCCCACCGCCACCGGATCGATCGCATGCAACGCGGCCAGCGCATCGATCATCGCCTCATAATGCCCCCGCCGCTCGACCGGGGTCATGTCCGGCATCGACCCGTCCCAGATCGTCCGCCCGGCCACCCGCTCCATCAGGTAGAAGGGCGCACCGATCACCTCCGTATCCTCGCACAGCGCGATCGGCCGCGGCACCGGAAAGCCGGTCGGATGCAGCGCCGCGATCAGCGCATATTCCCGCTCGACAGCATGGGCACTGGGCAACAGCGGTCCGAACGGCTTCCGCCGCAAGACGAACGACCCCGCTGCCATCTCGACCCGGTAGGTCGGATTGCTCTGCCCGCCCGGATAGCGCGTAACCTCGACCGGCCCCTCGCCCACCGTCGCCGCCAGCCACGGCCCCAGCCGCGCGAGATCGAGGTCAGCGTTCATCGGCCACCTTCGCGAACTCGGCACGGGCGATGGCGCGGTTGTGGACCTCGTCCGGCCCGTCGGCAAAGCGCAGCGTGCGCACCCCGGCCCATGCGGCGGCGAGCGGAAAATCCTCCGACACCCCGCCCCCGCCATGGGCCTGGATCGCATCGTCGAGAATTTGTAGCGCCATGGTCGGCGCCTGCACCTTGATCATCGCGATCTCGCCCTGCGCCGCCTTGTTACCCGCACGGTCCATCATGTCGGCCGCCTTCAGGCACAGAAGCCGCGTCATCTCGATATCGATCCGCGCGCGCGCGACCCGCTGTTCCCACACCGAATGCTCGGCGATAGCCTTGCCGAACGCCACGCGCGATTGCAGCCGCTTCGCCATCGCCGCCAGCGCCATCTCCGCCACGCCGATGGTCCGCATGCAATGATGAATGCGCCCCGGCCCCAGCCGCCCCTGCGCGATCTCGAACCCGCGCCCCTCGCCCAGCAACAGGTTCGCAGCCGGCACCCGCACCTGCTCCAGCACCACCTCGCCATGGCCGTGCGGGGCATGGTCGTACCCATAGACCGGCAGCATCCGCTCGATCCGTACCCCCGGCGTGTCCATGGGCACCAGGATCATGCTCTGCTGCTGGTGCCGCCGCGCATCCGGATCGGTCTTGCCCATTACGATCGCCACCTTGCAGCGCGGATCGCCGGTGCCCGACGACCACCATTTGCGCCCGTCGATCACATAATCATCGCCATCGCGCACGATCCGCGTCTCGATATTGGTCGCATCCGAAGACGCCACCGCCGGCTCGGTCATCAGGAAGGCGGAGCGGATCGTGCCTTCCATCAGCGGCTTGAGCCACGCTTCCTTCTGCTCGCGCGTGCCATAGCGGTGCAGCACCTCCATATTGCCGGTGTCGGGCGCGGAACAGTTGAACACCTCGCTCGCCCAATGCCATTTGCCCATCTCCTCGGCGCACAGCGCATATTCGACGTTGGACAATTGCGTCCCTTCGAACGCAAAGCTCTCATCGACCATCGGCGCGCCCGAATGCGGCGGCATGAACAGGTTCCACAGTCCGGCGGCCTTCGCCTTTTCCTTCAGCGGCTCCAGCATCGCGACCGGTGCCCAGCGATCGCCGCGCGCGACCTCGGCATGATATGCATGGTCGGCCGGGGCGACATGCTCGGCGATGAACGCCGCCACGCGGTCGCGATATTCGGTTTCGCGCGCACTGAACCGAAAGTCCAACATCCGTCTCCCATTGCAACTGTTTTGCCCGGTCTACGCCATACCGGATATTCGGTAAAGCGCAGATGACGTCGCGGTATGGTGCGATAATGGGGCTTGGGGTCCACACCCGATCTGCTAGAGATGGGACCATGACGACGACCGACGGGGCCACCAAACGCTACCGCGCCAAGCGCGACGCCATCCTTGCCGCAGCAGCCGAGGCGATCAACGAAGCGAGTGCCAAGGGCATGACCTTTGCCGATGTCGCGCGCCGCGTTGGGCTGAACACCACCAGCGTCACCTATTACTTCAAGCGCAAGGAGGACCTCGCCGCCGCCGCCTTCGACCACACGCTCGACTGGCTGCACGCGGCGCTCGACGAATCGCTGCGCCAGCCGACGCCACAGGCGCGCGTCGCCGAATTCCTGTCGATCCATTTCGACCGCCAGCGCCGGATCGAGGCGGACGAGGAACGTCCCGTCGCGATGCTGTCCGACCTGCGCGCGATGGAGGATCCGTTCAAGGCCCGGCTGCTGGCGCGCTGGCGCGACGTCTTCCGCAAGGCACGCACGTTGTGGGGGGAACCACGCGACCGCATCGCCAAGGATGTGCAGGGTGCCCGCGCGCACATGCTGCTCGAAAACTGCTTCTGGCTGACCGTCTGGATCGACCGTTACGAACCCGACCAATATGACCGGGTGGAGGCGCGGTTGATGGACGTGTTCACCCACGGCCTTGCCGGCCCCGGCCAGCGCTGGGACCCCGAACCGCTGGTGCTGGAACAGGCGGATGCGGAGCCGGCGCGCGACGCCTTTCTGCGTGCCGCCACCCGGCTCATCAACGAACTCGGCTATCGCGGCGCCTCGGTGCAGCGGATCGCGTCCGAACTGAACGTGACCAAGGGGTCGTTCTACCATCACCTCGATGCCAAGGACGATCTGGTCGCCGCCTGTTACCAGCGCAGCTTCGACACCATTTCCGCCGCGCAGCGCGCCGCCGACCGTGACGGCGGCAGCCACTGGCAACGCCTGTCCAGCACGCTGGCGACGCTGGTCGACGCGCAGTTCACCGAACAGGGGCCGCTGCTGCGCACCACCGCGCTCGCCGGCCTTCCCGTCGGCGTGCGGCAGGCGATGGTCGACCGCTCCAACCGGATCGCCCGCCGCTTTGCCGGCACGATCAGCGACGGCATCACCGAAGGATCGGTCCGTGCGGTCGACCCGCTGATCGCCGCACAGGCGCTGATGGCGTTGCAGAACGCCGCCTTCGACCTGCGCGGCTGGGCGGCGACCATGCCGCGCGACCGCGCGGTCGGCTTCTATGCCTCGACGGTGATGACCGGGCTGTTCACCGACCCGGTCGTGTAGCGATCACGCCAGCACCCCGCGATATTCCCCGCGCAGCGCGGCCTTCTTCAGCTTCCCCGTGGCGCTGTGCGGCAGCGCGTCGACGAAGATCACCCGGTCGGGCAGCCACCATTTCGCGACCTTGGTCGCCAGATGGGCCATCACCGCTTCGACCGTCACCTCCGCATCTGGCCGTTTCACCACCAGCAGCACCGGCCGTTCGTCCCAGCGCGGATGCGGCACGCCGATCGCCGCCGCCTCGGCAACACCCGGACAGCCGACCGCTGCATTCTCCAGATCGACCGAACTGATCCATTCGCCGCCCGATTTGATGACGTCCTTCGCCCGGTCGGTAATCTGCATCGTGCCGTCGGGGTGCAGCATCGCCACGTCACCGGTGTCGAACCAGCCATCCGGCGTCAGCGCGTCGCCCGCCTCGTCGCGGAAATAGCGTTTGATGACCCAGGGGCCCCGCACCTGCAACTGGCCCGACGTCTGCCCGTCGCGCGGCAGGACGTTGCCCTCCTCGTCGACGGTGCGCAGCTCGACGCCGAACGGGACCTTGCCCTGTCGGCACACCTGATCGACCCGCTGGTCGAAGCTCAGATCGTCCCAGTCCGACCCCGGCGCACCCATCGTCCCGATCGGCGATGTCTCGGTCATGCCCCATGCGTGATTGACCCGCACGCCCATCCGCATGATCCGCTCGATCATCGCGCGCGGCGCGGCCGACCCGCCGATCGTCACGACCTTCAGATGCTCGGGCGCCTGCCCCGTCGCGTCCATATATTGGAACATCGCGAACCAGACGGTCGGCACGCCTGCCGAATGCGTCACCCGCTCCCGGTTCATCAGGTCGCACAGCACGGCGGGATCGTTGACCGCCGAGAACACGATCTTCGCCCCCACCGCCGGCGCCGCAAAGGGCAGGCCCCAGCCGACCGCATGGAACATCGGCACCACCGGCAGGCAGACGGCGCGCTGCGACAGGTCGAACTCGTCGGGTTGCAGCTCGGCGATCGCGTGCAGCACGTTCGACCGGTGCGAATAGATCACGCCCTTCGGATCGCCGGTCGTGCCGCTGGTATAGCAGATCATGCAATGCTCGCGTTCGTCCCCCTCGACCCAGGCATAGTCGCCGGTTTCAGGCGCGATCAGCGCGGCAAAGCTGTCCGGCCCGTCGCCGTCCATCACGATGAAATGCTCGATACCCGACAGGCGGGGCTTCATCCGCTCGATGATCGGCGCGAACACCGCATCGTAGAACAGCACCCGATCACCGGCATGGTCGGCGATATAGGCCAGCTGGTCGTCGAACAGCCGCGGATTGATGGTATGGATGATCCCGCCCATGCCGATCACGCCGTACCACGCGATCAGGTGATGGGCGTGGTTCATCGCCATCGTCGCCACGCGGTCGCCGCGCCGGATACCCAGCCGCTCCAGCGCTTGCGCCAGCCGCCGCGCATCCCGCGCGATACCGGCCCAGTTGGTCCGCGTCTCGGTTCCGTTCGCCCAGCGGGTGACGATCTCGCGACCCCCATGCTCACGCTCGGCATGGTCGAGCAGTCGGGGTACTCGAAGTTCGAAATCCTGCATTCCGCCCAGCACGCGCACTCTCCTTCGCGAACGGGGCTGTCACGCCCCTATCCCACGGCGGCGAGCGGTGCCTTCACCGTATCGAACGCCGCCTGGGTGACACCTTGCAGCCTGCCGACCCGTTCGGCAAGCTCGCCATCGATCCGGAAATCGCGGCCCAGGCATACCCGGGCTTCGATTCCTGGCGTAGCCGGCACCGAAACCCAGATCTCGCCGCGTGCTCCCCGCTCATGCTGGACCAGCCCGGCCAGCGCCGGATAGGCGGCGGGATCGTCGATGGTGAGGTCAAGCCGCAGCCGCACGTCGCGGGCGATAACGTCGAACGGCTTCAACGACTTGACCGTCGCCCGCGCACTCTCGTCACCCGCCCGCCGGTCGAGTTCCAGCGTGAACAGCCCGCACCCGCCGACCTTGCCCGCCGCCTCCAGATCGTTCGCCGGCCCCTCGTCGAAACACGTCACCGGCACCTGCCCGGTCGCATCGGACAGCGTCGCCATCATGTACCGCTTGCCACGTGCCGAGGTCCGCCAGCGCGCATCCTCGACCAGCGCCGCCACCGTCGCGCCGACTCGGCCGCCTTCGGGCACATGGGTATCGGCCAGATCGGCTATCTTGCGCGCGCCATGCGCACTGGCGAGATGCGCGTAACGGTCGAGCGGATGGGCCGAGAAATAGAATCCGAACGCATCCTTCTCCGCCGCGATCGCTTGCGTGAGCGACCAATGGACGTCGGGCACGCGCATCGCGGTCTCGACGGCACCGCTCGCTTCCCCGAACAACCCGCCCTGCCCGCTCGACCGGTTCGCCTCGGTCCGCTGCGCGGTCGCCATCAGCGTATCGGCCAGCGCGTGCACGCCCGCCCGGTCGCCCTCGACGCATTCGAACGCGCCCGCCGCCGCCAGCGTCTCGATCTGCCGCTTGTTGAGCAGCTTGGGATCGACCCGCCCCGCGAAATCGTCGAGCGACTTGTACGGCCCCTTCGCCGCCCGCTCCTCGACCATCAGTTCCATCGCCCGCTCGCCGACGCCCTTCAGCGCCGACAACGCATAGCGCACCGCAAGGCCACCTTCCGGCGTCTCCTCGACCCCGAAAGTCGCATCGCTCGAATTGATGCAGGGCGGCAGGCAGTCGATGCGCAACCGCTTCATGTCATCGACGAAGATCGCCAGCTTGTCGGTCTGCGCATAATCGAACGCCATCGACGCCGCGAAGAACTCATGCGGATGATGCGCCTTCAGCCACGCCGTCTGATACGCCAGCAGCGCATAGGCCGCCGCGTGGCTCTTGTTGAACCCGTATCCTGCGAACTTGTCGATCAAGTCGAACAGCTCGTTGGCCTTCGCCTCCGGAATCCCGTTCACCTCGGCACAGCCCTTCACGAAGATGGATCGCTGCGCGTCCATCTCCGCCTTGACCTTCTTGCCCATCGCGCGCCGCAGCATGTCCGCGCCGCCCAGCGAATAGCCCGCCAGGATCTGCGCGGCCTGCATCACCTGTTCCTGATAGACGAAGATCCCGTAGGTCTCCTTCAGGATCGGTTCGAGCAGGTCGTGGGGATAGATGATCTCTTCCCGTCCGGCCTTGCGCGCGCCGAACGAGGGGATGTTGTCCATCGGCCCCGGCCGGTACAGCGACACCAGCGCGATGATGTCGCCGAAATTGGTCGGCCGCACCGCGGTCAGCGTCCGCCGCATCCCTTCCGATTCCAGCTGGAACACCCCGACCGTGTCGCCGCGCTTGAGCAGTTCGTAGGTCGCCGGATCGTCCCAGAGCAGACTGTCGAGATCGACCACGACCCCCCGCCGCGCCAGCAATTCGACCGCGAACTTCAGCACCGACAGCGTCTTGAGGCCCAGAAAGTCGAACTTCACGAGGCCCGCGCCCTCGACATATTTCATGTCGAACTGCGTCACCGGCATGTCGGACCGCGGATCGCGGTACAGCGGCACCAGTTCGCTAAGCGGCCGGTCGCCGATCACCACGCCCGCCGCGTGGGTCGAGCTGTGCCGCGGCAACCCCTCCAGCTTCATGGCGAGGTCGAGCAGGCGGCGCACATCCTCCTCCCGCTCGTACTGCTGGTTCAGCTCGGATACGCCGTTGATCGCCCGGTCCAGCGTCCACGGATCGGTCGGATGGTTCGGCACCAGCTTGGCGAGGCGATCGACCTGGCCATAGCTCATCTGCAGCACGCGGCCGGTATCCTTCAGCACCGCGCGCGCCTTCAGCTTCCCGAAGGTGATGATCTGCGCCACCTGATCGCGGCCATATTTCTGCTGGACGTAGCGGATGACCTCGCCCCGCCGGGTTTCGCAGAAGTCGATGTCGAAGTCGGGCATCGACACGCGTTCCGGGTTCAGGAAGCGTTCGAACAGCAGCCCCAGCTTGATCGGGTCGAGATCGGTGATGGTCAGCGCCCAGGCGACCGCCGAACCTGCGCCCGAACCACGGCCCGGCCCCACCGGAATATCATGGTCCTTCGCCCATTTGATGAAGTCGGCAACGATCAGGAAGTAGCCCGGAAACCCCATCTGACAGATGACGTCGAGTTCGAAATCGAGCCGGCTGAAATAGTCGGGGAAGCGCGCGACCAGCTCGTCCTCGGACAATTCCGACACCTCGCCGGTCGCCGCCGGCGTCGGCGCATCCTCCCATGGTGCGGGTGCCGCGACCGCGACCTCGGCGGTCACCATGCCCTCTTCCAGCGCGACGATCTTGCGCAGCCGGTCGACCAGCCCGGCACGCGAATCGACGCGCAGCTTCAACGCCTCGCCCTCGCGATCGCCGGCCAGGCTCGGCAGGATCGGCTTGCGCTTGGGCGCCGCCACCGCGCAACGCTGCGCCACGACCAGCGTGTTGGCCAGCGCCTCGGGCAGGTCGGCGAACATTGCCTGCATCACCGGCGCCGGCTTCAGCCACGCCTCGGGCGACGACCGCTGGCGATCCTCGCTCGCGACATAGCTTGAGGAGGCAATGCACAGCATCGCGTCATGCGCATCGTGGAAATCCGCCTCGGCAAAGCAGCACGGATTGGTCGCGACCAGCGGCAGGTCGCGGGCATAGGCGAGGTCGAGGAGGAACGGCTCCGCCCGCTGCTCGACGCCCTCGCCCCGCCGCGCCAGTTCGACATAGAGCCGGTCGCCGAACAGCGCCTGCAACCGGTCGGTATAGGCCAGGGCTTCGTCCTCGCGCCCGGCAGCGAACAGCCGCGCCAGCGCCCCGTCGCCCGCCCCGGTCAGCGCGACCAGCCCGTCGCTGCGCCCGATCAGCGCATCGATCGGCACATGCGCCGGAATCTCGACCGGCCGGTCGAGATGCGCCATCGACACCAGCGCACACAGATTGTCGTAGCCTTGGCGGTCCTGCGCGAACAGCGGCAACCAGTCGATCTCCGGCTCGACGCCCTCGACCCCGCCCGGCCGCGCAACCGCCAGCAGTGTGCCGACCACCGGCTGCACGCCCTGATCCTTGCACGCATCCGAAAACGCCATGGCTGCGTACAGCCCGTTGCGATCGGTCAGCCCGGCGGCGGGAAAGCCCAGCTTGCGTGCCTGTTTCGCGATCGCCTTGGGATCGATCGCCCCTTCAAGCATGGTGAAGGAGGAAAAGATACGAAGCGGTACGAACCCGGAATGCGCCATCCGACGGACGTAACCATCCGGGCCTGATTCGACCAGAGCGCCTCGCCCGGAACCGCGACGAACCATACCCGTTCCGATGGTATACAGGAGGAGCATGATGACCGATTTCGCCCGCGAACCCCGCAAAGCTGCCCCCGGATGGGGCTGGACGCTCGCCTATGGTGTCGTATCGGTACTGATCGGCATCCTTGCCTTCGCCGCGCCCTTCCCGGCGACGCTGGCGGCGACGATCGTGGTCGGCTTCTTCTTCCTCGTCGGCGGCATCGCCTCGCTGATCGCCGCCTTCCGCAACCGCAGCGGGCGGGGCTATGCGCTGTTCTTCGGGCTGCTGTCGGTCCTTGCCGGCGGCTATATGATCGTCCTGCCGGTCGGCGGCGCGCTGTCGCTGACGCTGATGATGATCATCTGGCTCGGCGCCCGCGGCGTCATGGAGCTGGTGATCGGCTTCCGCTTCAGGCGTTTGCGCGTACCGATGCTGCTGCTCGGCGCGCTCAATATCGTGCTGGCGATCCTGCTCTACACGACCGTGCCTTGGTCGGCATTGACCCTGCCCGGCTATATCCTCGGCGCCAGCTTCCTGTTCGGCGGCATCGTCGCAATCCTCGGCGCGCTCTCCGACCGGCGCGAGGCATAACGACGCCCCCTCGCCCACCCGTCACCCTCGGCGAACCCGGGGGCGAACCTGTCGAGCTGGGGACGTCCCCTCACTCACACGTCACCCCGGGCCCGACCCGGGGTCCCGCTTCCTCTCCTGCAACGGTAGGAACAGGCGGCACCGGGATGCACGGCGAAACCACTAGGGAAGTCCCCAATCCGCACCCCGGCGAAGGCCGGGGCCCAGTTGGGAAACGCCAGTACCGTACGGCAAAGCCTTCCCAACTGGACCCCGGCCGCCGCCGAGGTACGCTGGCCGTTAGGGGATTGGGCGACGCAAGTCCTCTTCGACCACGGGTCAGCGAGCGAGCCTATCCCAACGTCGCGACGACCGCCCCGAACATCGTGCTGGCGATCCCGCTCTACACGACGGTGCCATGGTCGGCACTGACCCTGCCCTGCTATATCCTCGACGCCAGCTTCCTGTTCGGCGGCATCGTCGCGATCCTCGGCGCGCTATCCGACCGGCGCGACCAGGCGGCGTAACGATAAGCCGCCCCTACACACCGTACCCCCGCGCAGGCGGGGGTCCAGGGCCAAGTAACGAGCGTTAGCGTCTGGAACCCTGGACTCCCGCCTGCGCGGGAGTACCGAAACGGCAAGCCTACCCCAACGCCGCGACAACCGCCCCTTCCAGTTCCTCCGGCTTCGTCGTCGGCGCGAACCGCGTAACGCTTCCATCCCGCCCGACCAGAAACTTGGTGAAGTTCCACTTCACCGCCTCGCTGCCCAGCACGCCCGGCGCCGCCTTCTTGAGCGCCCGGAACAGCGGCGCCGCATCGGCCCCGTTCACATCGACCTTCGCGAACACCGGAAAGCTGACATCATAGGTCAGCGAGCAAAACGAAGCGATCTCCGCCGCATCGCCCGGCTCCTGCCCGCCGAACTGGTTGCAGGGAAACCCCAGCACCGCAAAGCCCTGCGGACCGAATTGGCGATGCAGCGCCTCCAGCCCGACATATTGCGGCGTGAACCCGCATTTCGACGCGACGTTGACGATCAACAACACCTGCCCGCGATAGTCCGCCAGCGTCGTGTCCGCCCCATCGGCGGTCCGCACCGGCAGGCCGTACAGGTCGCTCATCGCAGCACCCCGTCGTGCAGCCGCACCACCCGGTCCATCCGCGCGGCAAGCCGTTCGTTATGCGTCGCGACCAAAGCCGCCGACCCTTGCCCCCGCACCAGCCGCAGGAACTCGGCGAACACCACATCGGCGGTCGCCTCGTCCAGATTGCCGGTCGGCTCGTCCGCCAGCACCAGCGCCGGCCGGTTGGACAGCGCGCGCGCCACCGCGACCCGCTGTTGCTCGCCGCCCGACAACTGGCTCGGCCGATGGTGCAGCCGCTTCGACAGGCCCAGCGCGGTGAGCAATTCGGTCGCCCGCGCATCCGCCTCGCCCCGCTCGGCGCCACGCACCAGCTGCGGCAGCACGACATTCTCCAGCGCGTTGAAATCGGGCAGCAGATGGTGGAACTGATAGATGAAGCCCATCCGGTCGCGCCGCACCTCGGTCCGCCGGTTGGCCCCCGCCTTCGCGACCTGTTCGCCGCAGACCAGAATCTCGCCCTCGAACCCGCCTTCCAGCAGGCCGACCGCCTGCAACAGCGTCGACTTGCCCGACCCCGACGGCCCCAGCAGCGCGACGATCTCACCCGGCGCGACGGTCAGCTCGACCCCGCGCAGCACGTCGATCGTCGCATCGCCCTGGGTAAAGCTGCGGCGCAGGTTGCGGGTTTCTAGAACCGGCTCAGTCATAACGCAGCACCTGTACGGGATCGGTATTGGCCGCCTTGAACGCCGGATACAGCGTGGCGAGGAACGAAAAGAGCAACGCGACCAGCGCGATGGTGACGATCTCGACCGGATCGACCTTCGACGGCAATTCGGTCAGGTAGCGCATCGTCGGGTCCCAGATGTCGATGCCCGTCAGCGCGCCGATCCCGCCGACGATCTGCTGCCGGAACGCCAGGAACACGAAACCGAGGATCAGCCCCGCCCCCACGCCCAGCGCGCCGATGGTGGTGCCGACCGTCATGAAGATGCGCAGCAAACCGCCGCGGGTCGCCCCCATCGTGCGCAGGATCGCGATGTCGCGCGTCTTGGCGCGCACCAGCATGATCAGCGACGACAGGATGTTGAACACCGCGATCAGGATCAGGATCGACAGCACGGTGAACGTCACGATCCGGTCGACCGCCAGCGCCTGGAACAGCTCGCCGTTGAGCTGCCGCCAGTCGACGATCTGCGCGCTCGCCACGAACTTGCGCGCCAGCGGGGCGACGATCTGCTCCACCTTGTCGGGATCGGTCGTCTCCAGCTCGATCGACCCGACCGTGTCGCCGCTCAGCAGCAGCGTCTGTGCATCCTCGATCGGCATGATGACATAGGCCTTGTCGAGGTCGTACACCCCGACCTCGATGATTGCGGCGATGCGGTACGGCACCTGCCGGATCATCGTGCCGAACGGGGTGGTCGGCCCCTGCGGGCTGATGATCGTCAGCTCGCTGCCAACGGTGACGCCCAGCGCCTGTGCCAGCCGGCTGCCGATCACCACATTGCCGCTGCCCGGGGTGATCGACCGCAGCGACCCCAGCTTCACATTGTCGCGGATCGTCGGGTTGTCGCGAATATCCTCGATCCGCATGCCGCGCATCAGGATGAATTCGGACCGGCCGTTATAGGTCGCGAACAGCGGCTGTTCGATCAGCGGCGTCGCGCTCGTCACGCCCGGCGTCCGCCGCGCCTCCGCCGCGATGGTCCGCCAGTCGGGCAGCTGGTTGTTATACCCCTGGATCAGCGCATGGCCGTTCAGCCCGACGATCTTGTCGAACAGCTCGGCGCGAAAGCCGTTCATCACGCTCATCACGATCACGAGCGCGGCGACGCCCAGCATGACGGCGACCAGGCTGATCGAGGCGACCAGCGCGATGAACGCCTCCCCCCGACCGGGGAGCAGATAGCGGCGGGCGATCATCCGCTCGTAACGCGATAGCAGCATAGGGGCGGTCGATATCCTGACAGGCGAGCCGAAGTTGGCGCTGTAGGTAGGCGATGCCGCATCCGCAATCCATGCTGTTGCGGAATCGACACATGGTTAGCAAAACCGTAGCAAACGTGCCGCTACCCCGGTGACAGACGAACGCGGGCATCCTACGACGTCCCCACGAAGCGCAGGCAATACAGGCCACGGTTCGGGGAGGCCAACCGGCTCCGCCCTGGAAGGGGGGAAGGGGCGTAGAAGCGGTGGCAACCAAGGGGGCTGACGAGCGATCGTCACGCAGGCGGCCGGGCTGGAAACAGTCCGGCCGTTTGCCGTTCGGGGCCTTCGCGCCCCCGCCGGTGTCAACTTATGCGCCGTTCGTCACCTTCGCCGCCAACATTCCCCCTCCCCGCGCGCGGCATCCGAAACCCCGTTTCGTGTAACCTTCGCTACCTTCGAAATTCCGCAACCGGCCCTCTTGAAGCCGCTCGTCCACGAACCATATCGGTTCACGAACGGTGCCTCCGGGGCCGTTCACGAACCGGCATCGCAACCTTGGATGCCGCCTTCGATCAATTCGCTTCGCCATGGAGGATTTGACATGCGTACCTTCGATTTCACCCCCTATCGCCGCTCGACCATCGGCTTCGACCGGTTGTTCGACCTGCTGGAAAACAACACCCGCGCCAACACGGGCGAGAATTACCCGCCGTTCAATCTCGAACGCGTCGCCGAGGATCGCTACCGCATCACGCTGGCGGTCGCGGGCTTCAAGCGGGACGAGGTGGACATCACCGCCCAGCAGAATCTGCTCGTCGTCTCCGGCCGCAAGGCGGATCAGACCGATGCGCAGAAGAGCGCGGTGCTGCATCTAGGCATCGCCAATCGCAGCTTCGAACGCCGCTTCGAACTGGCCGATTTCATCGTCGTGGAAAGCGCCGACCTGGCCGATGGCCTGCTGACCATCGAACTGCGTCGCGAAGTACCCGACGCGATGAAACCGCGCCGCGTGGTGATCGGCGAGGCGACCGCCCACCCGGTCATTGCCAACGATGCGGCCAAGGGCGACGATTCGGCGAACGCCGCCTGAACGCTACGGCGCGTTGCTCCCTTGCGCGCCGTGGGCGGGCGCCCGGACCTATCTGGTTCGGGCACCCGTTCGTATTTCCGGGTAACATTCCCATGCACCACGACGTCACCCCGGACTTAATCCGGGGTCCCGCTTCTTCTTTGCCGTCCGAAGAAGAACAGCGGGACCCCGGGCCAGGCCCGGGGTGACGCTATGGGTGGGACTACCGGTTCAGCTCAAACCAACCGCGACTGCTTCACTGCCGCCGCAATAAAGCTCGCGAATAACGGGTGCGGATCGAACGGCTTGGACTTCAATTCCGGGTGGAACTGCACGCCGACGAACCACGGATGGTCCGGCCGCTCGACGATTTCCGGCAGCATCCCGTCGGGCGACATGCCCGAAAATACCAGCCCACCCGATTCGAGCATGTCGCGGTACGCCGTGTTCACCTCGTAACGATGGCGATGCCGCTCGCTGATCGTGGTCCCGCCATAAATCGATGCGACCACCGAATTGCCGGCCAGCGTCGCCTCATAGGCGCCCAGCCGCATCGTGCCGCCCAGATCGCCGTCCGATTCGCGCTTCTGGATACCCTCGGGCGACATCCATTCGGTGATCATGCCGACCACCGGCTGCTCGGTCGGGCCGAACTCGGTCGACGACGCATTGGCGATGCCGCCGGTCGAGCGCACGCCCTCGATGCACGCCATCTGCATCCCGAAGCAGATGCCGAAATAGGGCACCTTGCGCTCGCGCGCGAAGCGGACGCTGGCGATCTTGCCCTCGGCACCGCGCTCGCCGAACGCGCCGGGGACCAGGATCGCGTGACACGGCTCCAGCTCGGCGGCGACCATGTCGTGATCGCCCTCGAACAGCTCCGCATCGATCCAGCGGATCTTGACCTTCACCCGGTTGGCGATGCCGCCATGGACCAGCGCTTCGTTCAGCGACTTGTACGCATCCTGCAGCCCGACATATTTGCCGACCACGCCGATCGTGACTTCGCCTTCCGGGTTCTGCAACCGGTCCATGATATCGGACCAGCGCGACAGGTCGGGATTGCCCTCCGGCTCGATGCCGAAGGCACGCAGCACTTCGGCGTCCAGTCCTTCGGCATGATACTGCTCGGGCACCGCATAGATGCTCGGCGCGTCGAGCGCGGGAATGACCGCACCGGCCGGCACGTTGCAGAACAGCGCGATCTTCGCCCGCTCGCTCGCCGGCAGCGGCTTTTCGCAGCGGCAGACCAGCACGTCAGGCTGCACGCCCAGTGCCGCCAGTTCGCGCACCGAATGCTGGGTCGGCTTGGTCTTAAGTTCGCCCGCTGCCGCGATATAGGGCACGAGGGTCACGTGGATGCTGATCGACCGGCCCCGGCCGAGTTCGTTCTTCAACTGGCGAATCGCCTCGATGAACGGCAGCGATTCGATATCGCCGACCGTGCCGCCGATCTCGCACAGCACGAAGTCGAGATCCTGCCCGTCGTCATCGACCGTATCCGCCTGCGCGAACGCCTTGATCGCATCCGTGACGTGCGGAACCACCTGCACCGTCGCGCCCAGATAATCGCCACGCCGTTCGCGCTGGATGATCGTCTGGTAGATGCGCCCGGAGGTCACATTGTCCGACTGGTGCGCCGCGACGCCGGTGAAGCGTTCATAGTGACCCAGGTCGAGGTCGGTTTCCGCCCCGTCGTCAGTCACATAGACTTCGCCATGCTGGTAGGGCGACATCGTGCCCGGATCGACGTTCAGATAAGGATCGAACTTGCGGATGCGGACCTTGTAGCCGCGCGCCTGCAAGAGAGCTGCGAGAGAGGCCGCCATGAGGCCCTTGCCGAGCGACGAGACCACGCCGCCGGTGATGAAGATATACCGCGCCATGGGAGATATCGCCTAGCGTCGAACGCCATCGCCGCCAAGCGCGAGGTTGCCCCCACGCCCGCGAAATACGACGGACCGGTTGATGGAAAGGGTTTTTTAGCGCGCCAGCGGGACGGCGCCGTTGTCGGCCACGGGTGCGCCGGTCAGGTTGCCGACCGGATCGGCCGCCGGATTGGCCGGGCCGTTCACCGCCGGCGGCGGAGTCGTCGGCCGGGCGAGCGAGGTGTCGATCGAGCCACCGCCCCGATTCGCGGCGATCACCGCCAGCGCGATGCTCATCGCAATGAACAGCCCCGCCAGGATCGCCGTCGCCCGCGTCAGGAAATCGGCCGCCCCGCGCGCCGACATCAGCCCCGACGGGCTACCGCCGGTGGTCAGCCCGCCGCCTTCCGACTTCTGCATGAGGATCACCGTCACGAGCAGCGCGGCGATGATCGCATGAACGACGAGCAGGAAGGTGAACATGGTCGGGGAACATTTCCGAAAGAAAGGAGTGCGGGTGGCGAAGGGCGCCACATAGGCGAGGCCGCGCCCGCGATCAATGGAGCGCCAACGCTCCGTCTGTAACATTATCGTATCGACCGGGAAACCAAGCGCGCGATTGCGACGTTCATCTTTCGACCCCGCCCTACGGCTTTGTTCTGACGTTAGGTTCCAGCGATGTTCCCAACAATGCCCCTCAAGAAATGGATGGACGGCCTGGTCGATTATGTCCGCTCGGGCGAGCCGGACCTGACCAATCGTCAGATGGCGCTGATGATGATCGTCTATCTGCAACCCGGTCCCCATACCGTCCGCGGCCTCGCCCGCGCGCTCAACGTATCCAAGCCGGTCGTAACGCGCGCCTTGAACAGGCTGGGCACGCTCGGCTATCTCCGCCGGCAACGCGACGATGCCGACAAGCGGAACATCTTCGTTGCGCAGACCAGCGAAGGGGCAAATTTTCTTGCAGAGTTCGGGCAGTTCATGGGCGGCGACGGCGTCGGCGACTATCACCGGCGACACGCCAGCGCGTAACCGCTTCGCGCTGCGCACCCGCTCGGTCGCAATCGATTCCCGCACCGACGCGGTCCGGCGCGACCTTGCCGACATCCGGCTCGCCGACCGCGTCTTCGCCCCCCATTACGCTGTCCCTACGCGTCGCAGTATCGGCCGCATCACTGCGATCAGCGACAGCGTTGACGGAGTTACCCTGTCCCAGGCCTTGCCCGGTGAGCCGTTCGACGTGCTCGAATTTACCTCGACCCATGGCTGGGGCCGTTCGCCGATCGACGGCAGCGTCGGCTTCGTGTCGCGCGACAGCCTGATCGGCGAGTTCGAGGCGTCGCACATTGTCGTGGCACGGGACGCGACCCTGTACGCCGATGCCTCGACCGCGCGTCCGCTCCCCACTTCTCTGCCGATGGGTAGCCGTGTCGCTGCCATCTCCGCCAATGACGACTGGTGCGAAGTCGATGGCGGCTATGTCGCGGCCGACGCATTGCAGCGGCTCTCTGACGACGCCGGCGATGCGGTCGACCATGCACTCCGGTTGCGCGACACCGCCTTCCTGGCGGGCGGACGGTCCGGCGCGGGCGTCGATGCCGCCGGCCTGATCTTCCTCGCCTTCTCGCTGGCGGGTTCGCCCCCGCCCCGCTTCCTCGACCTGCAGGCCGAAACGTTCGGCACGGCCTTGGCGGAAGGCGACGTCCTGCGGCGCGGCGACCTGTTGTTCTTCGCCGACCATGTCGCCTTGCTGGTCGATGGCGAAACCGTGATCCATGTCGATGACGTCGTGCGCTGCGAGCCCCTTGCCGCGCTCGACCGGTTCGGCCCCATCCGCGCCCGGAGGCGCCCCGCATGACCGTTCGCGTCTTCATCGACGGTGCCGCCGGCACCACCGGCCTCGAAATTGCCGACCGGCTGGGCGACCGCCCCGAGATCGACTTCATCACGCTCGACGAAACGCGGCGCAAGGACGCGACGGCGCGGCGCGAGGCGCTGAACGACGCCGATTTCGTCATCCTCTGCCTGCCCGACGACGCCGCGCGCGAAGCGGTGGCGATGATCGCCAACGACCGGACGCGCGTCATCGACGCGTCGACCGCGCACCGCGTTGCCGATGGCTGGACCTACGGCATGGCCGAACTGGAACCGTCGCAGCCGGGCGCGATCGCGACGGCGATGCGGGTTTCCAATCCGGGCTGCTACCCGACCGGCTTCCTCGCGCTCATCCGCCCGCTGGTCCGCGCCGGGCTCGTGCCCCACGACTGGCCGGTCAGCGTCAACGCGGTGTCGGGCTATTCGGGCGGCGGCAAGGCGATGATCGCCGCGTTCGAAAATGGCGAGACCGACACCGCCTGGCTCGGCTACGGCCTGTCGCTCGCGCACAAGCACGTGCCAGAGATGCAGCGCCACGCCCGCCTCGCCCATCCGCCGCTGTTCCAGCCCTCGGTCGCGCGCGCCTATCGCGGGATGGTGGTCGAAGTGCCGCTCCCCCTGTTCGCCTTCCACCGCCGCCCCAGCCTGTCGGCGATCGAGCAGGCGCTGCACGACGCCTACCGCGAATCGCCGGTCGTCCGCGTCCTGCCCGGCGACGACAGCGCGATTCCGATCGAGGCCGATGCCGGCACCGACCGCCTGACGCTGCGCGTGTTCGGCAACCAGGACACCGGCCAGGCACGCCTCGTCGCGACGCTCGACAATCTCGGCAAGGGCGCGTCGGGTGCTGCGGTGCAGAATTTCAACCTGATGGCCGGGTTCGACCAGACCGCCGGGCTGACGCTGTAGCAGCAAACGCAATTTCGTAACGATCCGGGCGATCCTTGCGCACCGCATACCTATGCCGCCTTCGCGTTCGCGAAATAGGCTGCTAGAGGCGCGCACGACCACGATTAAAGAGCAGGAGTTGGCATGACGAGGGACCCGGTAGCGAAGCTGCTGCTGTTCGGTGCGACGGGCGATCTGTCGCAGCGGATGCTCCTCCCCTCGCTCTACGGCCTGCATGCCGACGGCCTGCTCCCCGACGGGCTGACCATCACCGGCACTGCGCGCCACGAACATGACGATGCCGGTTTCCGCGACTTCGCGAAACACGCGCTCGACCAGTTCCTGCCCGACGACCGCAAGGACGAGACGGCGATCGAGGGCTTCCTCGCCCGCCTGCACTACCAGCCGCTCGACGCGTCGAACGTCGACGGTTTCGCGGCGCTGGCCGAGAAGCTCGGCGACATCTCCGGCGGCCTCGCCATCTTCCTGTCGACCGCGCCCTGGCTGTTCGGCCCGACCATCACCGGCCTGAAGAGCGCCGGCCTCGCCGGCCCCAAGGTCCGCATCAGCCTCGAAAAGCCGCTGGGCAAGGACCTGAAGTCCAGCCAGGAAATCAACGACCTCGTCGCCGCCGCCTTCCCGGAGGAGCGGACCTACCGGATCGATCATTATCTGGGCAAGGAAACCGTCCAGAACATTCTCGCGCTGCGTTTCGGCAATGCGATGTTCGAACCGGTGTGGAACGCCCGCGGCATCGACAATGTCCAGATCACCATTGCGGAAACCGTCGGCCTAGAAGGGCGCGCGGGCTATTATGACGAGGTCGGCGCGCTGCGCGACATGGTCCAGAACCACGTCCTGCAACTCGTCGCGCTGATCGCGATGGAGCCGCCCGCCCGCTTCGACGGCACCTCGATCCGCGACGAAAAGGTCAAGGTCCTGCGCTCGCTGCGGATGATCGGCCCCGAAGAGGTAAACACCCACACCGTCACCGGCCAGTATGACGCCGGCGCGGTAAAGGGGGAGATCGTTCGCGGCTATGACGAGGAGCTGGGTAAGGAATCCGACACCGAAACCTTCGTCGCGGTAAAGGCGCATGTCGACAACTGGCGCTGGCAGGGCGTGCCCTTTTACCTGCGCACCGGCAAGCGGATGACCGACCGCCATTCGGAAATCTCGATCCAGTTCAAGCCGGTGCCGCATTCGATCTTCGCCGATCGCGGCGGGCAGTTGCAGCCCAACACCCTCGTCATCCGCCTCCAGCCGGAGGAATATGTCCGCCTGCTGGTGATGGCCAAGGAACCCGGCCTCGACCGCGACGGCGTGCGCCTGCGCGAAGTGCCGCTCGACCTGTCGCTGACCACCGCCTTTGCCGGCACCCGCCGCCGCATCGCGTATGAACGCCTCCTGCTCGACCTGATCGAGGGCGACCCGACGCTGTTCGTCCGCCGCGACGAAGTGGAGGCGCAGTGGACCTGGGTCGACGCGATCCGCGACGGGTGGAAGGCCAACGGCACCAAGCCCAAGGGCTATGCCTCGGGCAGCTGGGGACCGAATGCCAGCGTCGCGCTGACCGAACGCGACGGGGTGACGTGGAACGAGTGAGCCGCTGACGCGCTCCCCCTTTCAGTCTCTCCGTTTACTTCGAGCAGCATCGAGCCTGTCGAGATGTGCCCGTCGAGAAGCAGTTCTCGACAAGCTCGAACTAAACGGTTTTTTGCAGGATAAGAGATACATGACCGAGATCGAATGGTGGGAATATGACGAACCCGCCGAATTTGCCGAAGCATTGGCCGGCGACATCCAGTTCATCATCGAATCGGCGATCGACGCACGCGGCGCGGCAGTGATCGCGCTGGCCGGCGGTCGCACCCCCGCCCCGATCTATGACAAGCTGGTCAAGGCCAAGCTGGACTGGAAGCGGGTGACGATCGTCCCCACCGACGACCGCATCGTGCCGATGGGCGACGCGCTGTCGAACGTTACCGGCCTCGCCAAAATCTTCCTGCCCAAGGGCGCGCGGGTCATCCCGCTGACCGCCGAAAAGGCAGCGGATTACAAGGCTGCCGGCCGCGCGGCGGATGCGCGGTTGCAGGACCTGCACTGGCCGCTCGACCTCTGCCTGCTCGGCATGGGTGCCGATGGCCATACCGCCTCGATCTTCCCCGGCCCCGACCTGACCGAGGCGCTGACCGGGCCGAAGGAACGCCGCGCGCTGGGCGTCATGCCCGACCCGCTGCCGCCCGAAGCCCCCGTCGCCCGCGTGACCCTCAGCCATGCCGCGATCGCCTCGGCGCGCGCGCTGATGATTGCCATCACCGGAGACGAAAAGAAGGGTGTGCTCGAACGCGCGATCGATCAGGGCGCGTCCTCTTCCTACCCGATCGGCCGCGTGCTGGCCGAAGTCGAACTTCCCGTCGATATCCACTGGAGCGCATGATGGCCCTCAACGCCGCAATCGCCGCCGTCACCGACCGCATCATCGAAGCGTCGCGCGAAAAGCGCGCCGCCTATCTCGCGCTGATCGATCGGGAGCGTGAGAGCGGCGTCGATCGCCCGATGCTGGGCTGCGCGAACCTCGCGCACGCCTATGCCGGCACTGACGAGGATCGCGATGCGATGCGTCCGGCCAACCGGATGAACATCGGCATCGTCACCGCCTATAACGACATGCTGTCGGCCCACGCGCCCTATTATCGCTACCCCGAACAGATGAAGGTCTGGGCGCGCGAAGCGGGCGTGACCGCCCAGGTCGCGGGCGGCGTGCCGGCGATGTGCGACGGCGTGACGCAGGGTTTTCCGGGCATGGAGCTGTCGCTGTTCAGCCGCGACACCATCGCGCTGTCGACCGCGGTGGCGCTCAGCCACGGCACGTTCGAGGGTGCCGCGCTGCTCGGCATCTGCGACAAGATCGTACCCGGCCTGCTGATGGGCGCGCTGCGCTTCGGCCATCTGCCGATGGTACTGATCCCCGGCGGTCCGATGCGCTCGGGCATCCCCAACAAGCAGAAGGCAGCGGTCCGCGAAGCCTATGCCGAAGGGAAAGTCGGCCGCGAGGAACTGCTCGACGCCGAAATCGCCGCCTATCATGGCAAGGGCACCTGCACCTTCTACGGCACCGCCAATTCGAACCAGATGATGGTCGAGGCGATGGGCCTGCATGTCCCCGACGCCGCCTTCGCCAATCCGGGTACGAAGCGTCGTCAGGAACTGACCCGCTACGCCGTGCACCGTCTGGCCGAAGTCGGCTGGGACGGCGACGATTATCGTCCGATCGGGCGGGTGGTCGATGAGAAGGCGATCGTGAACGCCGCCATCGTGCTGCTCGCGACCGGCGGCTCGACCAACCACCTGATCCACCTGCCCGCCATCGCGCGTTCGGCCGGGATCATCATCGATTGGGACGATTTCAACCGTCTGAGCGACGTCGTGCCGCTGCTCACCCGCGTCTATCCCAACGGATCGGCCGATGTGAACGGGTTCGAGGATGCCGGCGGCCCTTCCTTCGTCATCCGCGAGCTGCTGCGCGGCGGACTGCTCCATGACGACGTCCTGACCATCGCGAAGGACGGCATGGCCGCCTATGGCCGCCAGTCGACGATCGAGAACGACCAGCTCGTCTGGAAGGATCACGCCGCGACGAGCGGCGACGACACCATCGTCCGTACCATCGACGCGCCCTTCTCGCACGAAGGCGGCTTCCGCATCCTGCAGGGCAATATCGGCCGCGCCTGTATCAAGGTGTCGGCGGTCGATCCCGATCGCTGGGTCATCGAAGCGCCCTGCCGCGTGTTCAGCGATCAGGCAGCGGTGCAGGCGGCGTTCAAGGCCGGCGAACTCGACCGCGACGTCGTGGTCGTCGTCCGGCATCAGGGTCCTAAGGCCAACGGCATGCCCGAACTGCACAAGCTGACCCCGCCGCTGGGCGTGCTGCAAAATCGCGGCTTCCGCGTGGCGCTGGTCACCGATGGACGCATGTCGGGCGCGTCGGGCAAGGTGCCGGCCGCGATCCACCTGTCGCCCGAAGCGCTGGGCGGCGGTCCGATCGGCAAGCTGCGTGACGGTGACGTGATCCGTCTCGACGCCAATGCCAACACGCTGCAGGCACTGGTCCCGGCGGACGAATGGGACGCGCGTGAACACGCACCCGTCCCGCCGGCGGCGGATGGCACCGGTCGCGAAATCTTCGCAATGATGCGGCAGGGCGCGAGCGAGGCGGAAGCCGGCGGATCGGCGATGCTGGCCGCGGCGGGGCTGTAACAGCCGACCATATTATGACGTACCCCCGCGCAGGCGGGGGTCCAGAGTTACAGGCGTGAACCTGCATAACTCTGGATCCCCGCCTTCGCGGGGATACGCTTTCGGGCTATAAGGAGAGGTCATGGAAGTCGTTGCGGTAGATATCGGCGGAACGCACGCCCGCTTCGCGATCGCCGAGGTCGAGAACGGCCAGGTCGTCCATCTGGGCGAACCGATCACGCAGAAGGTTGCCGAACATGGCAGCCTCCAACTGGCATGGCGCGCCTTCGAACGCGATCTTGGCCGCCCGCTGCCCAAGGCCGCCAGCCTTGCCGTCGCCTCTCCGGTCAACGACACGCTGATCAAGTTCACCAACAACCCCTGGATCATCCGCCCGCCGCTGATGCAGGAGCGGTTGGGCGTCGAAACCTGGACGATCATAAACGACTTCGGCGCGGTCGGCCATGCCGTCGCACAGGTGGCGGACGAGGATTTCATCCATCTCTGCGGCCCCGAAGGCCCGCTGCCTGACCGGGGCGTCGTCACCATCTGCGGCCCCGGCACCGGCCTTGGCGTCGCCCAGCTGCTGCGCGCCGCCGATCGCTATCACGTCCTCGAAACCGAAGGCGGGCATCAGGACTTCGCACCGCTCGACGGGATCGAGGATGCGCTGCTCAAGCGGCTGCGCCGTGCCCATGGTCGCGGGTCGAACGAACGTGCCTGTGCCGGTCCGTCGATCGTCGCATGGTATGAAACGCTGGCGGAGATCGAAGGCGTCTCGCTGGCCCATAGCGACGACAAGACGATCTGGGCCGCCGCGCTGGAGGGCACCGACAGTATCGCCGTCGCCGCGCTCGACCGCTTCTGCCTGACGCTCGGGGCCGTTGCCGGCGACCTTGCGCTGGCGCAGGGAGCGAAGGCGGTGGTGATCGCCGGCGGCCTCGGCCTGCGGTTGAAGGACCATCTGCTCGAATCGGGTTTCGGTACGCGCTTCACGTCGAAGGGCCGGTTCCAGACGCTGATGGCCGGCATCCCCGTCAAACTCATCACCCATCCCCAGCCCGGCCTGTTCGGGGCCGCCGCCGCCTTTGCGCAGGAGCACGCACGATGACCGTCACCATTTCCGACATCATGCAGACCAGCCCGGTCATCCCGGTCCTCGTCGTCCATGACGCGGCGCAAGCCCGCCCGATGGCGGAGGCGCTGGTAAAGGGCGGCCTGCGCGTGCTGGAGGTGACGCTACGCACCCCCGCCGCACTCGAAGCCATTGCCGAAATGAAGAACGTCGAGGGCGCGATCGTCGGTGCCGGCACCGTCGTCAGCGCCGAACAGTTCAAGCAGGCGATGGACGCGGGGTCGGAATTCATCGTCTCGCCCGGCCTCACCGAAACGATTGCGCGCCCGATCATCGACAGCCGCGTGCCGTTCCTGCCGGGCATCGCCAATGCCGGCGACATCATGCGCGGCCTCGACCTGGGCCTCACCCATTTCAAGTTCTTCCCGGCCGAAGCATCGGGCGGCCTGAAGGCGCTGAAGGCGCTCGCCGCGCCCTTCTACCAGGCGAAGTTCTGCCCGACCGGCGGCATCACCGAAGCCAGCGCGCCCGAATGGCTGGCGTTCGATCCGGTGCTCTGCGTCGGCGGCAGCTGGATCGTCGGCGCAACCCACGCCGAAACCGAAACGCGGGCGCATGCCGCAGCGGGTCTAAAGGCATAAGATCCTCCCCGCTCCGCGGGGAGGGGGACCAGCGAAGCTGGTGGAGGGGCGTTGCCGCGAGCGGTCGTTGCGTGTGCGGCACTCCCCTTCGACCATGCTGCGCATGGTCCCCCTCCCCATGAATGGGGAGGACATACAAGGTTACATCTCGCCCCGCGCCCGGCGGATGTCGTACCACTTCTTCACGTTCGCGTTATGCTCGGCCAGCGTCTCGGCAAACACATGCCCACCGGTGCCGTCGGCGACGAAATACAGCGCCTTGGTCTCCGCCGGATCGAGCACCGCATCGATCGACGCCTTGCCCGGATTGGCGATCGGCCCGACCGGTAACCCCGCCGACGCATAGGTGTTGTACCCGTTCTTCGCCTGCAACTCCGACTTGCGGATGCGCCGGCCAAGCGGTTTTCCCTTGGTAATCGGGTAGATAACGGTCGGATCGGCCTGCAACCGCATACCGTTGCGAAGACGGTTCGAGTAAACCGCCGCGACCATGCGGCGCTCCGAAGCCTTGCCGGTTTCCTTCTCGACGATCGAGGCGAGGATGAGCGCCTCGCGCGGCGACTTCACGACGGTCGTGGGTTTGCGCTTCTTCCATGCCGCGGCGAGGTAGCGGTCCATCGCCATCTGCATCCGCTTGACCAGCGCCGCGCGGTCGCCGTCGCGTTCATAGCTGTAGCTGTCGGGAAGGATGCTGCCCTCGGCCGGCAGCGGCGCGGTGCCCTCCATCTGCGGCGCCTTCGCCACCGCTTCCTGCACCAGGATCGAGGGCCAGCCCTCTGGCACCATCACGAAGCGCTGCAGCGTGCGACCGCCCTGCAGCAGCTTCAGCACATCCGCCTGGCTCAGCCCCTTGGGGATACGATACTCCCCGGCGCGGATCGGATCGTCGCTGCCAAGGAACCGCGCGAGCAGGCGGAAGCGGCTGGCCGAGCTGATAGCGCCAGCCTCTTCCAGCTGCTCGGCGGCGGAGGCGAGGCTCGCCCCCTGCGGCACCGTCACCGTCAGCGTGCGCTCCGCCGGACCGGCCCCGCCCCAGCTCTGCATCACCAGGAACAGCCCGCCAATGGCAAGCAGTCCGAGGATCAGGCCAAGGCATCCGATCCGGCGCATCGCGTCAGATCGCCTTCATCACCAGCGACGCATTGGTGCCGCCGAAACCGAACGAGTTGTTCAGCACCGCGCGCACCTGCCGCTTCTTCGCGACCAGCGGCACCAGATCGACACCCTCGGTCCCCTCGTCGGGATTGTGGAGGTTCAGCGTCGGCGGCACGATCTGGTCGCGCAGCGCGAGAATGCAGAAGATGCTCTCGACCGCACCGGCACCGCCCAGCAGATGGCCGATCGCCGACTTGGTGCTCGACATCGACGCACCCGACAGATCGTTGCCGAACACGCGCTTGGCGGCGGCGAGTTCGATTGTGTCCGCCATGGTCGAGGTGCCGTGCGCGTTGATGTAATCGATGTCGCTCGGTTCCATGCCCGCCTTGCGCAGCGCCATGCGCATCGCATTCTCGGCACCCTTGCCCTCGGGATGCGGCGCGGTGACGTGATAGGCATCGCCCGACAGGCCGTAGCCGACGACCTCGGCATAAATTTTCGCGCCGCGCGCCTTGGCGTGCTCATATTCCTCGAGCACGATGACGCCGGCGCCCTCGCCCATCACAAAGCCGTCGCGATCCTTGTCATAGGGGCGGCTGGCTTCGGTCGGACGGTCGTTCATGCTCATGTTGAGCGCCCGCGCCTGCGCAAAGCCGGCGACGCCCAGCGGGTTGACGGTGCTTTCCGCGCCGCCCGCCAGCATGATGTCGGCATCGTCGTCGCGGATCATCCGCGCGGCATCGCCGATCGAATGCGCACCGGTCGAGCACGCCGTCACGACCGCATGGTTCGGACCCATCAGCCCGTACTTGATCGACACCTGCCCGCTGATCAGGTTGATGAGCCGGCCATGCACGAAATGCGGGCTGACCCGACCCGGACCACGTTCGTGCAGGTTGACCGACTCGATCTCGATCCCCGGCAGGCCGCCGATACCCGAACCGATCGACACGCCGGCGCGCAGCTTCGTCGCCTCGTCCATCTCGGTCAGGCCGGCATCTTCCAGCGCCTGCCCGGCGGCATCGATGCCATAGATGATGAACGGATCGACCTGCCGCTGGATCTTGTGATCGACCCGCTTGTTCGGATCGAAGCCATATTCATGGTCCGCCGGCTTCACCTCGCACGCGATCTGGCACTTCTGGTTCGACGCATCGAAATGCGTGATCGGACCCGCGCCCGACTTGCCGGCGATCAGGTTCTTCCAGGCGGTTTCCACCTCGGCACCCAGCGGGGTCACGAGGCCGAGGCCGGTCACGACTACGCGGCGCATGGCATTCTCTCCGTTCAGATACGTAACGAACGACCCCCCGCCCATGGCTTTTCGCCGGGACGGGGGGCCGTGAAATCATGGCAATCGGCAGGGCGGCGGGGCCGCCCCGGCCGGATCAGCCCTTGTGCTCGTCGATATAGGTGATCGCGTCCTTGACGGTCGTGATCTTCTCGGCGGCATCGTCGGGGATCTCGACGCCGAATTCTTCCTCGAACGCCATTACCAGCTCGACGATGTCGAGGCTGTCCGCGCCCAGATCGTCGATGAAGCTCGCGTCTTCGGTAACCTTTTCCGCTTCGACGCCGAGATGCTCGACGACGATCTTCTTAACGCGTTCGGCGGTCTCGCTCATATTCATTCCCTCTTCACATTCGGGGTGTTTCTTACCTGAACGCCCCTAAAGCGCGTCCGGCCCGCGCGCAAGAGCGCCGGTGCGGACGCATTACCCCTTGGCAGCGAACAACCGGGCCAGCGTCGCGGCGTTGAAGGCGTACCCGCCCATCAGCCGCTGGACACGCGTATCCGCCTTTTTCGCCCCGGCAAGGTTCATCATGCCTTCCATGAAGGCGTCGACCTCGGCCGTCTGCTTGCGCGCCAGAAAGGCGTTCAGGACGGCAGGCGGCGTCTGGCTCAGGCGGCGGTTGACCGCCACCGGATCGACGCCCTTGGCCGAAAGCCCGGACGCCAGCGCCTCGACGGCGATGCTGGTGACGACGATATCACCCGCGCGCGCGTCCGCCTTGCCGGTGCCGGGCTGGCAGGTCGCGGCATGGCGACGGGTCGCCTTCACCAGCGCGTCCGTTGCCGGCGTCGGCTTCTTGCCTTCCAGCACGCCGACGATCATGCCCTGCTGCATCTTCGCCAGGTCGCCCTTGGGCAGCTTGGCGACCGCGCATTTGACGACATTGGCATCGCCCGCGGCCAGCATCGCCGCCATCAGCATCACGCTCATACCATCGCCATCCCGCCGTTCACATGGATCGTCTGGCCGGTCACGTAACCGGCGTCGCGGCTGACCAGATAGGCGACCGCAGCGGCGACGTCATCGCCCGTGCCCAACGCCCCGGCCGGAATCTTGCCCAGCAGGGCGGTTTTCTGCGCTTCGGGCAGCACGTCGGTCATCGCCGAAGACATGAAACCGGGCGCGACGCAGTTGACGGTGATGCCGCGGCTGGCGAGTTCTGCGGCCAGCGCCTTCGACATGCCGACCAGTCCCGCCTTCGACGCAGCATAATTGGCCTGCCCCGGATTGCCGGTCTGCCCGACGACCGAGGTGATCGAGACGATCCGGCCGAAACGGGCCTTCATCATCGGCTTGGCGGCGGCACGGCACAGCCGGAACGCGGCTTCGAGGTTGACGCGGATCACCTGGTCCCATTCGTCATCCTTCATGCGCATGGCGAGGTTGTCGCGCGTGACCCCGGCATTGTTGACGAGGATATCGAGCTTCCCGAGCGCCGCCACCGCCTGCGGCACCAGCCCATCGACCGCCGCGCCATCGGACAGGTCGCACACCAGCGGCACATGATCCCCGCCCAGTTCGGCGGCGAACGCCTCCAGCTTGGCAGCATTGGAGCCGGACAAGGCAAGGCGCGCACCCTGCGCGGCAAGGCCCTTGGCAATCGCCGAGCCGAGGCCACCGCTGGCACCGGTCACAAGGGCGGTCATTCCCGTTAGGTCGAACATTTCATTCTCCGGAAGATTGGTTCACGCGGAGGCGCGGAGACGCGGAGGGGCGGTAGTCGTTGACGATCCGGCGTAGCCCCTCCTTGAGCGTTTCGCCGCCAAAATTGATGAGCAGCCCTACGGGCTGTTTCGTCAGTCGCAAATAGGTCAGAAGCTGTTTGCCATGAACCGGTGCCAGCCGGTCCACCGATTTGACCTCCACTAACAAGCGCCCGGCGACGAGCAAATCGATCTTGAAAGCCGCGCGGAAGCATTGTCCGTCAAACACGACGTCGATCGGCTGCTGACGCACAACGGAATGCCCCATTTGTTCAAGCCGCCCGGCCAACAGCATCTCGTAAACGCTTTCCAGAAGGCCCGGACCCAATTCCCGGTGCAGTCGCAGCGCAACGTCGACAACATCACCGGAGATTGCTTCCAGGTCCATACTTCCTCCGCGTCTCCGCGCCTCCGCGTGAACCGATTTACAACCGCCCCACCAGCGCTTCGATATCGGCCATCGTCACCACGCTGGTCGCCGTCGCATCCGGCGCGATGCGCTTGACCATCGCGCCGAGCACCTTGCCGCCCAGTTCGACGAAGTCGCCGACCCCAGCATCCTGCATCGCCAGCACCGATTCCCGCCAGCGAACCATGCCGGTCACCTGCTCGACCAGCAGCGTGCGGATCGTCTCCGGATCGGCGACCGGAGCGGCGGTGACGTTGGCATAGACCGGCACGACCGGCGCCGACAGCGCGACATCGGCCAGCGCCGCCGCCATCGCATCGGCAGCGGGCTGCATCATCGGGCAATGGAACGGCGCCGACACGGGCAGCACCACCGCCCGCTTGATCCCCATGTCCTTGGCGAGCGGCACGGCGCGTTCGATCGCCGCCTTCGCGCCCGAGATCACGACCTGCGACGGATCGTTGTCGTTGGCCACGGTGCAGACTTCACCCTCGGCCGCCGCCTCTGCCAACGCCTGCGCCTTGGCCAGATCGGCGCCGAGAAGCGCGGCCATCGCCCCCTCGCCCACCGGCACCGCCGCCTGCATCGCCTGCCCGCGCAGCTTCAGCAGCCGCGCGGTGGTCGACAGGTTCAGCGCACCGGCGGCACATAGCGCGGTATATTCGCCCAGCGAATGCCCCGCCACGAAATCGGCCTTGTCGGCCAGGCGGATGCCGCCCTCCCGCTCCAGCACGCGCAACGTCGCGATGGCGTTCGCCATGATCGCCGGCTGGGCATTTTCGGTCAGCAGCAGGTCGGCATCGGGACCCTCGGTCATCAGGCGAAAGAGATGCTGCCCCAGCGCCTCGTCGACTTCCTGGAACACTTCGCGGGCGTGGGGGCTGGCCGCGGCAAGCGCGGCACCCATGCCGACCGACTGGCTCCCCTGCCCCGGAAAGATGAATGCGCGCATCGCCGACGTCTCCTGCAAATCCAAGCCGCGCGGCCTAGTCCTTCGGCCAAGCTGAACGCAAGGGGGCGTGTTGCGACGGACTGCGACCATTTCGCGGCTTTGCTGACAAACGCCGGTTACAGGGCATCGCCATCTTGGCTCCAACAGCAAATCCAATGGAGACGTGAGATGAAGAAGCTGATCCTCGCCGCGATGACCGCATCGTTGCTCGCCACCCCGATGGCCGCATCGGCGCAGAGCCGCACCGTCATCAAGGAACGCCCCGGCCGGACCGTGGTCGTCGAAAAGAACCGCCATGGCCAGAATGTCCGCCGGACCGTCGTTCGCCAGCAGCCGGCCCGCTATACGAACTGGCAGCGCGGCCAGCGGTTCGACCGCAACCGGGCGCCCAACTATCGCCAGATCGACTATCGCGCCTATCGGCAGCGCGGCGTCTATGCGCCGCCCCGCGGTTATCAGTGGGTGCAGTCGGGCAACGACGCAGTTCTGATCGCGATCGCCAGCGGGCTGATCGGCGCGGTGGTCGGCGGCGCGCTCCTCAACTGACCTTGCCTTTCCGCCCGATTCGGGTAAGGGGATGCGCATCCGGGGTGACGGGACCAGTGCCTGTCGCCCCGGACTGCATTTGAAGACGACAGCCGGAGGGGCGTTCGCGATGGTCGCGGCGTCAGCGATCGGCCAACAGACGAGAAAGACACATGGCTCTCTACGAGCACGTGTTCCTTGCGCGCCAGGATCTGGCACAGGCGCAGGTGGACGCGCTGGCGGAAACCGCCACGAAGATCGTTCAGGACATGAACGGCAAGGTCGTGAAGACCGAGACCTGGGGCCTGCGCAGCCTCGCCTATCGCATCGCGAAGAACCGCAAGGCGCATTACGTCATGCTCGAAATCGACGCGCCGGGCGACGTCGTGGCCGAGCTGGAGCGCCAGACGCAGATCAACGAAGACGTGATCCGCTTCATGACCGTCAAGGTTGACGCCCATGAAGAAGGTCCGACCGTGATGATGCGCAAGAGCGAGCGTTCGGAGCGTGGCGACCGTCGTGGCGGCCGTGATCGTGACGACCGTGGTCCGCGCCGTGAGCGCGAGCCGTCGGCCGAAGTCGAAGCGTAAGGAGCAGCACCCATGGCACGTCCGTTTTTCCGCCGCCGCAAGAGCTGCCCCTTCTCCGCGAAGGACGCTCCCCGGATCGACTACAAGGATGTTCGTCTGCTGCAGGGCTTCGTGTCCGAACGCGGCAAGATCGTCCCGTCGCGCATCACCTCGGTGAGCGCCAAGAAGCAGCGCGAACTGGCCCAGGCCATCAAGCGCGCCCGCCATCTGGGCCTGCTGCCCTACATCGTTAAGTAAGGAGCGCCCAACATGGACGTCATTCTGCTGGAACGCGTCGAGAAGCTCGGCGCCATCGGCGACGTGGTGAAGGTAAAGGACGGCTTCGCCCGTAACTTCCTCCTGCCGCGCAAGAAGGCGCTGCGCGCCAACGAAGCCAACAAGAAGGTGTTCGAGGCGAACCGCGAGCGGATCGTCGCAGAGAACGCCGCCCGTCGCACCGACGCCGAAGCCGAAGCCAAGACGCTGGAAGGCGTTTCGGTCACGCTGATCCGTCAGTCGTCGAACACCGGTCAGCTCTACGGTTCGGTCGCGGTTCGCGATCTGGTCGACGCGCTGGTCGCCGACGGCCATAAGGTCGACAAGTCGCAGGTCGCCCTCGACCGTCCGATCAAGGCGATCGGCCTGCACGACGTGAAGATCGCGCTCCACCCGGAAGTGTCGGTCACCGTCAAGGTGAACGTCGCCCGCTCGCCGGAAGAAGCCGAGATGCAGGCGCAGGGCGTCGACGTCATGGCCTCGATGTTCGAGCGTGACGATGCCGGCTTCACCGAGGATTACGATCCCAACGCCGAGCCGGGCGAAATCGCCCGCGACGACGCGAACACGGAAGAAGCGCAGGGCTGATCCCCGCCGCTACGACCAACAGGAAAGGCCGCCGGAGCGATCCGGCGGCCTTTTTTGGTTGGCGATGTGGCAACATGTGTGTGGGTCAGGGGCACGCCACGCAAGCACCGATCACGGCAGCGAGGGGGATCAACGAGAGGATGACGGGAACGGCCTTGGCCATGATGCTTGCCCTGCGATGAATGGTTCACCGGGTTCAAAGCATGGGAAATCAAAAGGTTTCGCTTTCCTGAACGGTATACGTATCGAAACGAAACTTTCCTGACCGTCGATTACGCATTTCGCGACACCTTTGGCAACTTGACGCCATGTCGAAGGGAGCGTAGGAGCGCCCCTCCCGCAAACGGCCCCTTCGTCTAGCGGTTAGGACGTCGCCCTCTCACGGCGAAAACACGAGTTCGATTCTCGTAGGGGTCACCAGCGACAGCGCGATTGAAGCGCACGCTGCAGGGATCATGGCGGGCTTTCCAACAGTAACGGGCCGGCTCTTCTGCAGAGCATGTGCCGAAGTGATATTTTCGCGGCACCCTTGCGATCCGTCAGGACGGGAATGATATGTTGTATCATTCTCATTAGGTTGATCCGATCCATGCCCGGCCATTCCCCTACCCTCCCCCGCTCCGCCCCGCACAGACAGAAGCTGCTCGACGGGTTCGCCGTCACAGCCTCGCTGCTCTGCCTGATCCACTGCCTCTTGCTGCCGACCCTGTTGATCGCCTTGCCCGTGCTGGCCACGATGCTAGCTGTTCCGGAATCCTTCCACGCCGCAGCCTTCGCCATCGCCGTGCCGACCAGCATCCTCGCCATGTGGTCCGGCGTCGTTCGCCACGGCCGCCGAGCGCCGGTTCTTGTGGCCGCACTCGGCCTGACGTTGCTGGGGATCGGGGCGTTTGCGATCGATAGCGAACTGGCGGAGAGGGCGGTGACGTCGATCGGTGCGGTCACTCTGGCCATCGCCCACGTCGCCAACTGGCGAACGCGCCCCCGCTGTTCGGAGGTGACACGATAATCGAACACCTGGTTTTCGCCCTTTCGACGACGGCCGAGGGAGCATAGAAGCCGGCGAGGCGTTCCGCCCCCGCAACGAAACTGCCCGGCGACCGGCCGGCATTGAACGAAACCGAGGCTGTCCTGCATGGCAATCGTCCGTCAACGCGTCGAATCCGGCGGGTTCATCCTGTTTCTGGCATTGATCACCGTCGCGCTGACGCTGGTCGTCTCCAGCTTCATCGGCGCGTTGCTATGGGCAGCGTTGGCGGCTTTGCTCTTCCAGCCCCTGTTTCAGCGTCTGCTGCGCTGGCGGCCGGGACAGCGCAACCTTGCCGCCGCGCTGACGCTGCTGATCATCACGGTCGCGGTCGTCATTCCGGCGATGATCATCGTCAGCATGGTCATCGATCAGGCAGCGGGCGTGTACGGCCAGCTGCGCACAGGACAGATCAACTTCGCGACCTATTTCGAACAGGTCCATGGCGCCCTGCCCGAACGAATCCGCCGGGCGATCGACAGCGCCGGCTTCGGCAGCTTCGAACGCGCCCAGCTGAAGATTTCGCAGGCCGCCAGCGCCAGCGCCAGCGTCCTCGCCCGCAGCGCGCTGTCGATCGGCGCGAACGCCGCGGCGTTCCTGCTGGCCTTCGGCGTCGGCCTGTACGTCACCTACTTCCTGCTCCGCGATGGCGAGCGGATCGGCCCTGCCGTCGTCCGCGCGCTGCCGCTCGAACCCGGCGTGGCGCAGCGGCTGGCCGACAAGTTCGTCGCCGTCGTGCGCGCGACGATCAAGGGGTCCGGCGTGGTCGCCCTCGTGCAGGGTGCGCTGGGCGCCATCACCTTCTGGATCGTCGGTCTGCCGGCCGCCTTGCTCTGGGGCGTGGTGATGGCGATCGTCGCGCTGTTGCCCGCCGTCGGGCCGGCGCTGATCTGGACTCCGGTCGCCATCTATCTGCTTGCGACAGGCGCGATCTGGCAGGGGGTCGTCGTGATCCTGTCGGGCGTGCTCGTCATCGGTCTTGCCGACAATATCCTGCGCCCGGTGCTGGTCGGGCGCGATACCGGCCTGCCCGACTGGCTGGTGCTGGTGACGACGCTGGGCGGGATCGACCTGATGGGGTTGAGCGGGATCGTCGTCGGACCGGTCGCGGGCGCGCTGTTCCTGACCGGGTGGCAGGTGTTGACCGAACAGCGGCGGATGCGCGCCGATACCGATCCGGCAGCCCAAATCGCCGCTACCGACGATACAGTATAATCCGACAAATAGCTTGTTCGCTTCTAGCTCCGGCGCCATCGTACCCGCATAACCGCTGGAGATGCCGAGATGGAACTTGCCCGCCGCGATCTGATCCTCAGCGCGGCCGCGCTGTCGCTGGCATCGAGTACACGGGGATTTGCCGCCGGCGACCGGCCGCTCGGCTATGCCATCGTCGGGCTCGGCAATTACGGCCTGGGCCGGATCATCCCCGAATTCGCCAACTGCCGACACAGCCGGCTGGCGGCGGTCGTCAGCGGCGACCGGGCCAAGGCGGAGAAGGTCGCCGCCGAGCACAATCTTCCCGCCGGATCGATCTACAACTACCGCGATTTCGACCGCATTCGCGACAATCCGGCGGTCGACATCGTGTATGTCTGCCTGCCCAATGCGATGCATGCCGAATACACCATTCGCGCCGCACAGGCCGGCAAGCATGTGCTGTGCGAAAAGCCGATGGCGGTATCGGTCGCCGAATGCGAGGCGATGATCGCCGCCTGTCGCAAGGCCGATCGCAAGCTGATGATCGGTTATCGTTGTCATTTCGAGCCGTACAATCTCGAAGCGATGCGACTGGCGAAGAGCGGTGCCGCGGGCAAGATCCGTTATATTCGGTCGGAACACGGCTTCACGGCAAGCGACCCGACGATGTGGCGGCTGAAGCGCGCCCTGTCGGGCGGCGGGTCGCTGATGGACATGGGCGTCTACAGCCTGCAGGCGGCACGCTACATGACCGGCGAGGAGCCGGTGGCGGTTACCGCGCGGGAGTCGACCGACCGCCGCGACCCGCGCTTTACCGATGTGGAGGACATGATCGACTGGACGCTGGAATTTCCCTCCGGCGCGATCGGCAGCTGCCAATCCTCCTACAGCGCCAACCACAATCACATCCTGCTGATGGGCGACAAGGGCCGGATCGAGCTGGAGCCCGCGACCGGCTATGCGGGGCAACGGATGTGGGTCGGCAACGGCCGCGAGCGCGAAGTCACGCCGCCGCCCGGCCCGGCAAAGACGCAATTCGCCGGGCAACTCGACCATCTGGCCCAATGTGTCGCGACGGGTCGGACCCCGATCGTCTCCGGTGAGGAAGGATTGCGCGACATGCGGATCATCGAGGCCATCTACCGATCGGCACGCGAAAACCGCACCATCCGGCTGGACGGCCGGGCATGAGCATCGCGCTACGCCTCGCGCCGCTTGCCCTGCTCTTGGCTGCGCCGACTACGGGCCAGGACTTCGCGAGCGGCAATGACATCGCCGCCCGCGTGGAAGCAATGGGCAAGGCGATGAAGCCCGGCCAGGGCTTTGCGTGGGAACCGGTGGTCCGCGACGGGGAACGGGTCGCGGCGCTGGAATATTGGAAGGCGCCGGGCCGACCGGCGGTGCATCCCGATCAGGCGGAATATGCCATCGTCATCGCTGGCGCCGGCACCCTCAGGACCGGCAAGTCGATGGAGGGCGGGAAGCAGACGCAGCCCGGTCTGATCGAGGGCGACCGGATCGTCGATCCGCTCGACCGGCCGCTGAAACCGGGCGACGTCCTGTTGATCCCGGCGGGCGTTCCCCACTGGTTCGGGATTACCGGTGACCGGCTGGTCCTGCTGGGGACCAAGATCCCGGCGAAATAGTAGGCGACGGGCAGGCGCGCGATGCCCCTGCCCGCCCGCCCCTCGTCAGAACTTCACGCCGGCGCGGGCGTACAGATAGCGCCCGTTGAAGCCGAACGGCGAGAAGCTCGAATAGGGAATGAAGTAGTTGTTGATAGCCGTCGCGCCAAGGATCGGGTTGCGCGTCGGATAGACGTCGAACAGGTTGTTCGCGCCGATCGCCAGCTCGAACTGCCCCGGCGTCGCGCGGAGTTCGAGATCGGTTAGCCACTTCGGTTCCAGCTCGACATCGGTGATCGCCGCGCCACCCGGCGACAGCGTGTTGCCGAAGCGGTTCGTGCGCGCCGTGATCCCGAAGATGCCCTGCGACCAGTCGAGGCCCAGATTGACCTTCGACCGCGGCTGCCCCTCGGTCAGGCGCAGCGATTCCTGCCGCCCGAACAGGGTAACACCCGGGATCGCCGACAGCGTCGACCGATCGGTGATGTCGGTCTGGTTATAGTTATAGCCGGCGGTCAGCGTGACGCTGCCGATACCCAGGTCCGGCACGCGATAGGTGCCGACCACCTCGACGCCCTGGGTCCGGGTGTCGATGCCGTTGATGAAGAAGCGCGCCGAGGTGATGTCCTGAATGCCCGCCGCGCGCAGCACGGCGACGACCGCCGTGCCCTGCAGGTTTTCGGACAGGATGATACGATCGTTGATCTTGATGTTGTAATAGTCGGCGGTCAGCGTCAGCCCGCGCAGCGGGGTGAGCGTCAGGCCACCGCCGATATTCAGCGACTTTTCCGCCTCGAGCTGACGCGAACCCAGCGCACGCGCGACCGGATCGCCGACGCGGAAGGTGCCGATCTCGACCAGTGTCCCGCCGATATTCTGCGTGGCGAAGGACGAGAAGAACTGCTGCGCGAGGCTCGGCGCACGGAACCCGGTCGATATCGAGCCGCGGAGCGCCGCCCATTCGACCGGCGCGAAGCGCGCAGCGAGCTTGCCGTTCACCGTATCGCCGAAATCGCTGTAATGTTCGTAGCGGCCGGCGGCGACCACGTTGAACGCATCGCTGACCTTCGCGTCCAGTTCGGCATAGCCCGCGAAACTGTCGCGCGACGCATCGACGCGGCTGTTGGGCGAGAAGCCGGGGAAGCCCTGCGATCCGGCAGCGGCACCGTTGCTGAACGCGAACGGTCCGGCGGCATAGCTTTGCAATTCGCCGGCGACGATCTTGTAATTCTCGTTGCGATATTCGCCACCCAGCGCCAGCGATAGCGACGACAGGAAGCCGACGCTCAGCTCACGCTGCAGGTCGAGGTTGACGGTCTGCTGCCCAAACCGCGTACCGCCCGCGTTGAACGCCCGCTGCGATTGCGGGCCGAACGACGCGTTGTAGCTGTTCTCGATCCGGAAATCGAAGCTGTTGGTGCCGTAGACATAGGACAGGTCGTATTTGAACCCGGCCACTTCGCCCTTCACGCCCAGCGCGCCGGAGAAATCCTCCATCTGGCTGGTGATGAGCGGCAGGAAGCCATCGGCGTAATAAGGCGTGCAGACCGTGCCGGTGAAGGTGCAGTTGCGCAGGTCCTGGATGTTGCCAATGGTGTCGCGACCCGAAGCCCGACGGAAAAAGGCGGCGCTTTCGCCGTCACGCACGCCGTAGCTGCCGAAAATATAGAGTTCGGACGTGGCGCCGATGTCCACACCGCCGTTCAGGAAGAAGTTGAAGTCCGTCGTCTTCGCATCGCCGTAGCGGTGATTGACGCGGTTGGCGGTGAATTCGCGCGGGTCGACATTGCCGTTGCCGAGCAGGGGATAGAGCCGGCGCGGGTCGTAGCCGGCGCGGTCGGTCGGGTTGCGGTCGCGATATTCACCGGTCAGGTTCAGATAGGCGGTTTCCCCCATCGGAAGGCCCATATTGGCGGCGAAGGTGACAGTGCGGCCATCGCGGACCTCACGATCGCGCCCGGTTTCCTCCAGCACATAGGTGCCGTCGGCGCGGACCTGCGGCTGGCCGTTCGCCTGGCGCGCGATGCCCGAAACCTCGCCAACACCCTCCATCGACGAGATATATTTGCCATAGGTCATCGTCGCGCGGCCACCTTCGCGGCGCTTGAGCTGGACGTTGATGACGCCGGCGATCGCATCGGAACCATATTGCGAAGAGGCACCATCACGCAGCACGTCGATCCGCTCGATCGCGAGGCTGGGAATCGTGTTGAGGTCGACCGCCGACGAACCGCGCCCGACCGAGCCGTTGGCGTTGAGCAGCGAGGTGGTGTGGCGCCGCTTGCCGTTGACCAGCACCAGCGTCTGGTCGGGCGACAGACCGCGCAGCGTCGCGGGCCGCACGACGTCGGTGCCGTCGGTGATCGAGGGCTGCGGAAAGTTGAACGACGGGACCAGCTGGTTCAGCAGCTTGTTGGTTTCGGTATAGCCGGCATTGACCAGCGCATCGCCGGTGATGACGTCGACCGGCACCGGGCTTTCGGCCACGGTGCGGCCCTGCGCACGCGTGCCGACCACCAGGATCTCCTCGCCCGCCGGCACCTGGTCGGCAGGCGGCGGTGCGTCGGCGACCTGTGCGAAGGCGGGAATGGCGACCAGCGCACTCGACAGGAACAGGGCGCTGAAAACGGCTTTACGCATGAAAATCTCCCCCAGGCCGGGACCATTGCCCCGACCGTTGCCCCCTGAACCTCTCGCACGTAATATTCTGGCGCAAGGCGGCAGGGTGTCCGGTCACACGATTGTCACGCCACCGTTGCGGCGCTGCAACATCGCTTTTGGGCTCGAATCGCGCCTTCGCCATTGACAGCGCGGATCGGCTTGCCTAGTCACGATCCACTTGCCGCGTGGGGTATCTCCACGCGGACATATTGCATTTGGGAAAGAAGCAAGGGCCATGTTCGCAATCGTGCGCACGGGCGGCAAGCAGTATCGCGTTGCCGCAGGAGACAAGATCGTCGTCGAGAAGCTCGACGGCGAAGCTGGCAGCAACGTGATGCTCGGTGACGTGCTCCTTGCTGGCGAAGGTTCGGAACTGAAGTCGGTCGAAGGGCTGACGGTTTCGGCGGAAATCATCGCGCAGGCGAAGGGCGAGAAGGTCATCGTCTTCAAGAAGCGCCGCCGGCACAACTACCGTCGCAAGAACGGTCATCGCCAGCAGCACACCATCCTGAAGATCACCGCGATCGGCGACAAGCGCGCTGACGACAGCGCCGCCGCATAAGCGCCTGAGCGAATACGAGGAGTTTGAACCATGGCACATAAAAAAGCAGGCGGTTCGTCGCGCAACGGTCGTGATTCGGCCGGCCGTCGCCTTGGCGTGAAGAAGTTCGGTGGCCAGGAAGTGGTCGCGGGCAACATTATCGTGCGTCAGCGCGGCACCAAGTTCTACCCGGGCGTGAACGTCGGCATGGGCAAGGACCATACCCTGTTCGCCCTGGTCGACGGCCGCGTGGCGTTCAAGGAAGGCAAGCTCGGCCGCAAGTTCGCGTATGTCGAGATGCAGGCGCAGGCCGCAGAATAACGGGCTACCACACGGGTCGCCCACCAGGGTGACCCGGGTTCCGGCGACGGAACCAGCCAACAAGAGGGAGGCGGGTCACCCCGGCTCCCTTTTTTATTGCTCTCTCCGGCCCCTGCCCGCTTCTCGGAGCGGGTTGTGGCCCTATCGAGGCGTCGTGACGGAGCCGATTTTGGTTCAGGGCAAGAAGCGAGGAGCGGAGCGATGCTGATGCATCGTGACCGACGAGCGACGCCGCCCTGAGCCAAGATCGGCCCGCCGCAGGGCGGTTACACTGTCGTGCCCGCCGGTTGCGTCGCGAGGCTTGCAGGTAGCGCCGCTACCTGCTGCGCCCCGCTCCTTGCCGGACGAACACGACAGGGCAATCACGACGCCTCGATATGGTCACAACCCGCTCTAGCGGAGGCGCGGCGTATTGGAGAGACGCTGATGTTCGCCCGTACCGAACGCCTGACCCTGCGCCCCGGCTGGACCGAGGACGTCCCGGCCCTGCACGCCGCGATGGGGCACGAGGCCGTCGTGCGCAACCTGTCGCGCGCGCCGTGGCCGTACACGCTGAGCGACGCCGAGGCGTTCGTCGCCGGATGGCAGGGTAACGCCGGCCCGACCTTCCTGATCTTTGCCCATGATAGGGGACGCTGCGACCTGATCGGCGGGATCGGCATCGGTCCGCTCGGCGACGTCCCGCACATGCTCGGCTATTGGATCACGCCATCGGCATGGGGCCGCGGCTATGCGACCGAGGCGGGGCGCGCGGCGCTCGACATTGCCGCGACGCTGGGCATCGGCCGGGTCGAGGCCGGCCATTATGTCGACAACCCCGCATCGGGCGCGGTGCTGCGGCGACTAGGCTTTGCCCCGACCGGCACGCGCAGCATGATCCATTCGCGCGGGCGCGGCGCGGAGGTCGAGACGGTCGACTATGCGATCGACCTGTCGCAACGGCGGCGCGACTGGCGGCTTGCCGCCTGATCGCAACGGAACGCAACGCCGGTCCGGCTGGTTGAAGCCGGACGGCGCTGCTGCCGTACGAGAGGACGCCCCGATGATCGATCCCGAAACGCCGAACGAACAGGAAGAAATGGAAGAGGTCCAGGAAGAAGCCGCCGAGGAACGCGAAGAAGAAGGCGGCTATCAGTAAGACAGCCTGGCGGCCGGCATCTATGCACCATCGTCATTGCGCACCGCACGGACGTACCGCATAGTGTCGGTCGCAAAATTGGGAGGTGACGTATGAGACGCTTCTTGCCCGCGCTGTTACCGAGCCTCGTCTTCGCGTTTCCAGCAACTGCGCAGGAAAGTCCTCCCTCCACAAACCCCGACATCGTCGTCAGCGGCCGGCTGTCGATGCCGCAAAACCCGCAGACGACGATCCTGCCGCCACCCGCAGTCATTTTCGATGTCGAATCCGCGACCCTGTTCGAGGACGCGTCGCGTCGTGCGGCGATGTGCGCCACGCGCGGCGGGCCGAGGCGGCTGGCGCAGCTGCGCGACGTCGTCGATGGCGTATTCGCCACCCCACGACAGGAGCGGGCGCAGGACCGTATGGTCTGGACGACGTCGACCTGCGGCGAAGGCGCTGCGGTTCGTGCGCATGGCGTCAGCATGGTCGGGCAGGTCAATGTCCGCGCCGATTCCGCTTCCTATCCCGGAATCCTGTATCGCGGTGCCTTCATCATCGAAACGCTCCGCGCCTTTGCCCCCAATCTTGCCTTGACCCGCGAGCAGCTGGCCGACCCGGTCGTGCAGCAGCGATTTCTGATGCGCGAGGATGCGCGCGCCAGCAAACGCCTGCCCAACGATCTGCGCTTCTTCAGGACGACGATCTGCATGGTTCGCGAACAGCCGGAACTGGCCATCCGGCTGGTTCAGACCAACCCCGTCGAACAATCGACCGCAGCGGTCCAGGCGCATCTGATCGAACGCACGCGGGGATGCACGGGCTATCAGAAACAGCTGGTCGTCGATCCGTTCCAGCTCCGGGCGTTCGTCGCCGATGCCCTGTATCGATGGACCCTTGCCGTGCGGGACGTCGATACGCTGATCCCGACGCAACGGGCGAGCGTGGATAGGAACAAAGCCAGGTCGGTGAACTGATGCCGGGGGCTCACCCCTCCAGCAGGTCGAGATAGCCGACCACGTCGCTGCTCGTCTGAAGATACAGGCCCGCCTGTATCTCCTCCGGCTCCCGCGCTGCTGCGGCCATCGCTTCGCTCAGCGTGCCATAGAGGATCGTCGTCGCGACCCCGCCCTCGTCGTCGAGGTGGTAGAGCCGGACCGAGGCGTCTTCCGATACCGTTCGCATGGGGAACGTCCTGCCCCGCGCCGCGACGCGGGGCAAGGCGTCAGGCGCTGGCGAGGCGTGCCGCCTCGAACTCGCTGTCGACCAGCCCGATCAATTCGCGGTCATCGTGATTCCACGGGTGGAAGCCGGGCAGGAAGAAGGACAGCCACATCCCCATGACCTTACGTGCCATGCCGGGCCGGCCGAACGCATAGGCGAACAGCCGCCATTTGACCCGCGCACCGGTCAACCCGTCCTGCGCGAGCAGATCGAGCATCCCGACCGTGCGCCCGCGGAAGAATTTGGCGGTGACGATCAGCATCACCAGCGTCTTGACCCACCAGCGCTTCAGGCGGGTCCAGTCGCGGGTGGCGTGCAGCCAGGTGTCATAGGCCACGCCCTTATGCTCGATCTCCTCGATCGCGTGCCACCGCCACAGGTCGGCGGCGGCCTGATCCCCGCCGGCCAGATGCCGGGGGTTCGCGACCAGTTCATGCGCGAGGATCGCGGTGAAATGTTCCAGCGCCATCGTCGCTGCGAGGTTGGCGATCGGCGGCTTGCCTCGCGTGATCGCCAGCTCGTGATCGACCCGCGCTTCCAGCCGCGACGTATCATAGCCCTGGTCGGCGACATGGCGGTTGAACGCGACATGTTCGCGGGTGTGGATCGCCTCCTGCTTGATGAAGGCGCGGATCTCGGCGGCGAGGCGCGGCGGCACGTCGTCGCGGAACTGGCGAACGCTGTCGATGAAGAAGCCTTCGCCCTTCGGAAAGGTCACCGACAGCGCGTTGTAGAAGGCGGTGGCGATCGGATCATCGTTCAGCCAATAGCGCCGATAGCTGCCGCCCCGCCCGAAGCGGACGTCGCGCGGGGTGATGGTCAGATCGGCGGGAGTCTTTGCTTTCGACACGGTTCTGCTCCACATCATCGCATGGAATCTGGGAATTACTTACAACAATGTCAATAGCCAGGCGACGCCTCTCCCCCGAAGCGTCGCGCGACGCCGCGCTGGACGCCGCGCGCGACCTGCTGATCGAAGCCGGGCCGCAGGCGGTGACGTTGAAGGCGGTGGCGACGCGCATCGGGCGGACGCACGCCAATCTGCTGCATCATTTCGGGTCGGCATCGGGGCTGCAAAAGGCGCTGGCCGAGCGGATGGCGACGACGATCACCGCGACGATTGGTGCGGCGGTGCTGCGCGTGCGCGACGGCGACCATGATCCGCGCGAGATCGTCGACCTGACGTTCGACGCCTTCGATCGCGAAGGCGCCGGGGCGCTGGCCAGCTGGATGATCCTGTCGGGCAATGACGATGCGCTCGACCCCATCCTTGATGCCATTCATGCGCTGGTCGACCGGCTGGGCCATGAGAACGCGCTGAGCGGGATGCCGCTGGCGGACGAGACGCTGCAGCTGGTGCTGATGGCGCTGGGTGATGCGCTGCTCGGCGGGGCGATGGCCAAGGCGTTGCGCCTGCCGCGCGAGCGCGCGCGCGAACTGGCGGTGCGCAGCCTGATCGCGGTGCGGGACGAAGCGCGCCCGTGCTGATCCGCGCGGCGACGGCCGCGGACCGGGCGGCGATTGCGGAGATCATCGTGCCGATCATCCGCGCCGGCGAGAGCTATGCGCTCGATCGCGCCATGACGGCCGAGCAAGCGCTGGCCTATTGGTTCGCGCCCGGCAACAGCGTGTTCGTCGCCGAGGTCGAGGGCCGGGTGCTGGGCAGCTATTACTGCCGCGCCAACCATGCCGGCGGTGGCGGCCATGTCGCCAATTGCGGCTATGCGACCCAGGCGCAGGCCACCGGACGCGGCATCGCGCGGACAATGGCGCTGCACTCGTTCGACCATGCCCGCGCGGCGGGTTTCCGGGCGATGCAGTTCAACTTCGTCGTCGCCAGCAACGTGCGCGCGGTGTGGCTGTGGCTGTCGCTGGGGTTCGAACAGGTCGGGCGACTGCCCGGTGCGTTCGAGCATCCGTCGCTGGGGGAGGTCGACGCGCTGGTGCTGTACCGGTCGTTATAGCATAACCCCCTTCCCCCTTGGGGCGACTCCGACTAAGCGCACGCCATGCATTTTCTCGATCAAGCCAAGATCTTCGTCCGTTCGGGCGCGGGTGGCCCCGGCGCCGTCAGCTTTCGCCGTGAAAAATTCATGGAATATGGCGGCCCGGACGGCGGCAATGGCGGCAAGGGCGGCGACATCATCTTCGAAGCGGTTCCCGGGCTGAACACGCTGATCGATTTCCGTTATACCCAGCATTTCCGCGCACCGCGCGGCAGCGGCGGCGCGGGCGCGAACCGCACCGGTCCGGGCGGGCGCGACCTGATCATCCGCGTGCCGGTCGGAACGCAGGTGCTTTCGGAGGACAAGGAAACGGTGCTGGCCGACTTCACCCGGCCGGGGCAGCGCGAGGTATTCCTGCGCGGCGGCGATGGCGGGCGCGGCAATGCCAGCTACAAGACGTCGACCAACCGCGCCCCGCGCCAGCACGGCACCGGCTGGCCGGGCGACGAGGCGTGGGTGTGGCTGCGCCTGAAGCTGCTGGCCGATGCGGGTCTCGTCGGGTTGCCCAATGCCGGCAAGTCGACCTTCATCAATGCGGTGACCAATGCGAACGCGAAGGTCGGCGCCTATGCCTTCACTACCACCCGCCCGCAGCTGGGCGTGGTCAGCCACAAGCAGCGCGAGTTCGTGGTGGCGGACATACCCGGCCTGATCGAAGGCGCGGCGGACGGCGCGGGGATCGGCGACCGGTTCCTGGGGCATATCGAGCGGTGCCGGGTGCTGCTGCACCTGATCGACAGCCATGCCGACGATCCGGTCGCGGCCTATCGCATCGTGCGCGGCGAGCTGGAGGCGTACGGTGCCGACCTGGCCGAAAAGCCGGAGGTGATCGCGCTGAACAAGGCCGATCTGCTCGACGAGGAACTGACCGAGGCGCTGATCGCCGAGCTGGAAGCCGAGAGCGGTGCGCAGGTGCTGCCGTTGTCGGGTGCCACCGGGCAGGGGCTGGAAGCGGTGCTCGACCGGCTGATCGAGGCGATCGGGCCCAGCGAGATGCACGCGCAGGACACGGGCGAGGACGAGGAACCGCGCGAATGGTCGCCGATCTAGGGGCGAGCGACGTCTTCGGCCCGGCCACCTGCCCGCGCCTGATCGTCAAGGTCGGGTCGGCGTTGCTGGTCGCGCCGGATGGGCAGGCGCGGCGGGAGTGGCTGGCGTCGCTGGTCGCGGACATTGCCGGGCGGGTCGCTGCCGGGCAGCAGGTCGTCATCGTATCGTCGGGGGCGATCGCGCTCGGCGCGCGGCGGCTTGGGCTGCCCAAGGGCGGGCGCGCCAGCCTGGAGGACGCGCAGGCGGCGGCGGCGACCGGGCAGATCGCGCTGTCGAGCATCTGGGCCGAACTGCTCGGCGCGCACGGGCTGACTGCCGCACAGCTGCTCGTGACGCTCGACGATCTGGAGGATCGCCGACGCTATCTCAACGTCTCGGCGACGCTCGGGCGGTTGCTGACGCTGGGCGTCGTTCCGGTCGTCAACGAGAATGACAGCGTCGCGACCGAGGAGATCCGGTTCGGCGACAACGACCGCCTTGCCGCGCGGGTCGGCGCGGCGGCGCGCGCGAACGGCGTGGTGCTGCTGTCCGATATCGACGGGCTGTACGATTCGAACCCCCATGGCAATCCGGACGCCAGGCTGATCCCGCATGTCGCGCAGATCGATGCCGATATCATGGCGATGGCCGATACCCGGTCGTCGTCGGGCATGGGATCGGGCGGCATGGTGTCGAAGATCGAGGCGGCGCGGATCGCGACCGCCGCCGGCGCGAACCTCGCCATCGCGACCGGACGGATCGACCACCCGCTCGCACAGTTCGGCGAAACCGGCCATGGCACGGTGTTCGCGACCGCCGGCAACGCCCCGGCGCGCAAGGCGTGGCTGTCGGGCGGGCTGACCGATCGCGGGTCGATCCGGATCGATGCCGGTGCCGCGCGCGCATTGTCGAGCGGGCGCAGCCTGCTGCCGGCCGGCGCCATCGAGGTTGCGGGCGATTTCTCGCGCGGCGATCTGGTGCGGATCATCGATGCCGAGGGCCGTGCGATCGCACGTGGCCTGGCCGAATATGACGCGGGTGAAGCGGCGCGGATCGTCGGACGGCGCAGCGACGAGCTGGCCGATCTGCTGGGCTATGCGCCGCGCTCCGCACTGGTGCATCGCAACCATATGGCGCTGTTGTGAGGACGATGGCGCTGACCGGCGGGACCGGCTTCGTCGGTCGCCGCGTGATCGCGCAGGCGGTCGGGCAGGACTGGCACATCCGCGCGCTGACCCGCCGCGCCCAGCCTGCCGAGCCGAACGTGAACTGGGTGCGCGGCGCGCTCGACAAGCCCGACAGCCTTGCCGAACTGATGGTCGGTGCCGACGTCGTGCTGCACGTCGCCGGGGTCGTGAACGCGCCGGACGCTGCCGGCTTCACCGCGGGCAATGTCGCAGGCACGCAGGCGGTACTCGACGCGGCACGCGCCGCCGGCGTGCGGCGGTTCGTCCATGTCTCTTCGCTGTCGGCGCGCGAGCCGCAGCTTTCCGCCTATGGCGCGTCGAAGCGGGCCGGCGAGGAACTGGTCGCTGCCAGCGATCGCGACTGGACCATCGTCCGCCCGACCGGCGTCTATGGTCCCGGCGATACCGAGATGCGCGACATGTTCCGCATGGCGCAGATGGGCCTGGCGCTGCTGCCACCACCGGGCAAGGTGGCGTTGGTCGCGGTGGACGATCTCGCGCGGCTGCTGCTGGCGCTGGCCGAACGCGACGGTCCGCGCGACGTGCTGGAGGTCGATGACGGCCGGGCGATGACCCATGCCGAGATGGCGAGGCTGATCGGTGATGCGGTCGGGCGGCGGGTGCTCGCGATGCACCTGCCCGCCGGGTTGCTGCAGCTGGGCGCACGGATCGACCGCAAGCTGCGGGGGGCGCAAGCCAAGCTGACGCCCGATCGCGCCAGCTATCTCGCACATCCCGACTGGACCGCCGATCCCGCCCGGCGCCCGCCGCCCGACCTGTGGGAGCCACGGATCGACACGGCGCGCGGCCTTGCCGACACCGCGGCATGGTATCGCGCGCATCGTCTGCTATAGCCCCGCGCAACCACGCATATTGGAAAGACCCGCATGAGCGACCGCGCCGCCACCTTCGCCACGATCACCGACCTGGTCGAACCGTTCAACAAGAAGGGCGTCGAGCTGACCGAGGCAACGACCTTTGCCGGCGATCTCGAATGGGACAGCCTGACCGTGATGGATTTCGTCGCGGCGGTCGAGGACGAATTCGACATCGTCATCACCATGAACATGCAGGCGGACATCGAAACCGTCGGCCAGCTGGCCGATGCCGTCGAGAAGCTGAAGACCGCCTGACCTCCCTGCCCGGCCCCCGAAAGACCGACACCATGACCGAAGCCGCCGCCACCCCCCACGCCCTGCCCGATTCGCCCGAGACGGTCGCGCCGGAACGCGACCTGTTCAGCAAGTTCGACGCGCTGATCGCCGAGCGGGAAGCGCTGTTGGCGACCGGCGTGCGCGATCCCTTCGCGATCGTGATGGACAAGGTGACGTCGCCGACCCAGGCGGTGATCCGGGGCAAGGACACGATCCTGCTCGGCACCTATAATTATATGGGCATGACCTTCGACCCCGACGTCGTGGCGGCGGGCAAGAAGGCGCTGGACGAGTTCGGGTCGGGCACGACCGGCAGCCGGGTGCTGAACGGCACCTATGACCCGCACAAGGATTGCGAGGCGGCGCTGCGCGAATTCTATGGCACCGAGCATGCCATGGTGTTTTCGACCGGTTATCAGGCGAATCTTGGCATCATCTCCACGCTGGCGGGCAAGGGCGAATATATCATCCTCGACGCCGACAGCCATGCGTCGATCTATGACGGCTGCTCGCTCGGCAATGCCGAAATCGTGCGCTTCCGCCACAATTCGGTCGAGGATCTCGACCGACGCCTCGGCCGCCTGCCCAAGGAACCGGGCAAGCTCGTCGTGCTGGAAGGCGTCTATTCGATGCTCGGCGACATCGCCCCGCTGCCCGAAATGGTCGCGGTCGCGAAGAAGCATGGCGCAATGGTGCTGGTCGACGAAGCGCATGGCATGGGATTCTTCGGCCCCAACGGGCGCGGCGTGTACGAGGAGCAGGGTGTCGAGAAGGACGTCGATTTCGTCGTCGGCACCTTCTCCAAATCGGTCGGCACGGTCGGCGGTTTCTGCGTATCGAACCATCCGAAGTTCGACGTGATGCGGCTGGTGTGCCGCCCCTATGTCTTCACCGCATCGCTGCCGCCGTCGGTCGTCGCGACCGCCGCGACGTCGATCCGCAAACTGATGCATGCCGGCGACAAGCGGGCGCACCTGTGGCGCAATTCGAAGCGGCTGCACGGCGGTCTCAAGGACCTCGGCTTCAAGCTCGGCACCGAGACGCCGCAGTCGGCGATCATCGCGGTCATCCTCGAGGATCAGCAGCAGGCGGTGCTGATGTGGCAGGCGCTGTTGGAAGGCGGCCTGTACGTCAACATGGCCCGCCCGCCCGCGACCCCGGCCGGCACCTTCCTGCTGCGCTGCTCGCTGTGCGCGGAGCATAGCGCCGAACAGGTCGAGACGATCCTCGGCATGTTCGAAGCCGCCGGCAAGGCGGTGGGGGTTATCGCCTAAGATCCTCCCCGCTCGCGGGGAGCGGGACCGCCGCATAGCGGTGGTGGAGGGGGGTGGCCGCGAACGCGGATACCCCCCACCACCATCCTGCGGTTGGTCCCCCCCCCCCCCCCCCGCGAAGCGGGGAGGATTGTTGGGGGCTAGCTTCGGGCGTATCCTTCGCTATAGCCTTGGCCCATGCCATCGATCGATCGCTACATGGCCCGGCTGATCGCGGTGCCGCTATTCTCTACGCTGTTGATTTCGGCGATGTTGCTCGTCCTCGACCGGATGCTGCGACTGTTCGATTTCGTCGCGGCCGAAGGCGGTCCGGTCAGCGTCGTGTGGCGGATGCTCGCCAATCTCCTGCCCGAATATCTGGGGCTCGGCATTCCGATCGGGCTGATGCTCGGCATCCTGCTCGCCTTCCGCAAGCTCGCCACCTCGTCGGAGCTGGACGTGATGCTGGGCGTCGGCATGAGCTATTGGCGGCTGCTGCGGGTGCCGTTCCTCTATGCCACGGTGCTGGCCGCGGCGAACCTCGCGATCGTCGGCTTCGTGCAGCCGCTAGCACGCTATAATTACGAAGCGCTGCGCTTCGAGCTGCGCACCGGTGCGCTGGGCGCGTCGATCAAGGTCGGCGAGTTCACCAAGCTGGGCGAGCGGATGACGCTGCGGATCGAAGAGAGCCGCGATTCCGGTGCCGACCTGCGCGGCATCTTCGTGCAGGCGAGCCGCCCGAACGGCCAATGGCTGGGCGTCACCGCCGAGCGCGGCCAGTTCCTGCGCTCGCCCGATCCCGATACGATCATCTTCCGCCTGACCAACGGCACGCTGATCCACAACGCGCCCGATTTCCGCGTTCCCCGCACGCTGACCTTTACCGCCCACGACCTGCCGATCGACCTGCCCAAGTTCGGCAGCTTCCGCCCGCGCGGCGGACGCGACCTCGAACAGACGCTGCCGCAGCTGGCGATCACCGGGCGCAACCCGAATGTCAGCGAAGAGGATCGCGACGGGGCGCGGGCCAACTTCCACTTCCGCCTGGCGGAGGTGGCGACGATGTTCCTGCTGCCGATGCTGGCGCTGGCGCTGGGCGTGCCGCCCAAGCGGTCGTCCTCGGCGCTCGGCGTGTTCCTGTCGATCGTGATCATCGTGACCTATCACAAGGTCAACGAATATGGCGAAGCGGTCGGCGGCCTGGGCCGGATCGACCCGATCATCGCGCTGTGGGGGCCGTTCCTGCTGTTCGCGGCCCTGGTCTTCCGCCTCTATTGGGTGATCGCGCGCGTCCCCGGCGGCGAGCCGATCGGCGGGCTGGAACGCGGCGCGGCGAAGGTGGGCAAGTTCATCGGCCGTTACCTTCCCGGCAAGCGCAAGGCGGCGGCGTGATGCGCGGTTTCTTTCCCTCCTCGACGGTCGCGATCTATATGGCGCGGCTGTTCCTCGTCCGCACCTTCGCCATCCTGTTCGCGCTGGTGCTGGTGTTGCAGGCACTCGACCTGCTGAGCGAGAGCGGCAAGATCCTGGCGGTGCCGGGCAACGGGCAGGCGGAGATCCTGCGGTATGTTTCGCTCCGCACGCCGCAGATCATCGCGCGCTTCCTGCCCTTCTCGGTCCTGCTGGGCACGATCCTGACGCTGACCCAGCTCAACCAGAACAGCGAGATCATCAGCCTGAAGGCCGCCGGCCTGTCGGCGCATCAGGTGCTGGCGCCGCTGATCCTCGCCAGCTTCGGTGTGGCGGCGCTGTCCTTCGCGTTCAACGAGCGGGTCGTCGCCCGGGCGACCGCCACCCTGTCCAGCTGGGACGATGTCGATTACGGGCCGATGCCGGTCGACCGCGGCGAACGGACCAATGTGTGGGTGCGTGACGGCGACAATCTGGTCCAGGTGGCCCGCGTCGCCGGTCGGGGCGAAGCGACCCGGCTGCGCGGGATCACCGTCTACAATCGCGATGGCAGTTCGCTGCGGGAACTGGTCACCGCCAGTCGCGGCTGGCGCGAAGGCGGCGCGTGGCGGATCGACAATGCCGAACGCTTTACCGTCGCGACGGGGGTGCGTGAGCGGCTGGGATCGCTGAAGATCGCCGGCGGGGTGCGGCCCGATCAGTTCACGCTGCAGAATGTCGATCCCGACGGCCTGTCGTTCGCGCAATTGTCGACCGCGATCGATGACCTGACCGAGGCCGGCCGCCCGACCAAGGCACTGGAAGGCGCGCTGTGGCACAAGCTGTCCGGGCCGCTGTCGGCGGTGCTGATGCCGCTGCTGGCCGCGGTCGCGGCGTTCGGCGTTGCCCGTTCGGGCAAGTTGTTTGTCCGCGCGGTCATTGGCATGGCGCTGGGGTTCACCTATTTCGTGGCGGACAATTTCGCTCTCGCGATGGGCAACCTTGGGGCTTATCCGCCGTTCCTTGCGGCATGGGCGCCGTTCCTGCTGTTCTTTCTGATCGGCGAGGCGGTGCTGATCCGGACCGAGGAATAGCCCCAGGATCGTCGCACTTTGGCCGCAAAGCGCGGGCAGAGCGGCAACGATGGGCGAATCGTCCGGTAAAGGAATGGATTGAGGAAGTTAGGCCGATGAACGCGATCACCGAGAAGCAGGGCTTCTGGAAAAAGTCGCACCATCTCGACAAGATGACCTTCAAGGAACTTGTCGTTGCGTATTTTCAGTATCCGGCGATCATCGCCTATATCGCGCTGTCGTTCGTCGCGATCGGCCTGTTCGCGTGGCGTCCCGCGCCGCTGTGGCCGACGCTGGCGTCGGTCGGCATCTCGGTCGTCGCCTATCCGTTCGTATGGTATCTGCTGCACCGCTGGGTGTTGCATTCCAACTGGATGTTCAAGTTCGCGCCGCTCGCCGCGACGTGGAAGCGCATTCATTATGACCATCACCAGGACCCGAACCACCTTGAGGTGCTGTTCGGCGCGCTCCACACCACCCTGCCCGCCATCGCGGTCGCGACGGCACCCATCGGCTATCTGATCGGCGGTTTCGGCGGGGCAATGGCGGCGCTGGCGACCGGTCTGATCACTACCTGCTTCTACGAATTCTGCCATTGCATCCAGCATCTGGCGTACAAGCCGAAGAACAAGCTGCTGGTCGAATGGAAGCGCAAGCACATGGCGCATCACTTCCATGACGAGCATGGCAATTTCGGCATCACCAACTTCTTCTGGGACAAGATTTTCGGCACCCATTACGAGCGTTCGGAACGCCCGGAAAAGAGCCCGACGGTCTTCAACCTCGGCTATACCGAGGAAGTCGCGAAGAAATATCCCAAGGTCGCCGAACTGTCGGGCGGCGTCGCGAAGGGGCATCCGCGCTATCGCGGCTGATCGACCTGCGCGAACGCGGTCTTGATGACCGATTTGTCATTTGAAGTTTGGAACGGGGCGGCGCATTGCCGCCCCGTCGCGTTTTGGGGGAAACCATGTCGATCACTGTCCGTCCGGTCGTTACCGCTGCCGATCGCAAGGCGTTCATCGCCCTGCCCTATCGCCTCTATGCCAACGACCCGCACTGGGTGCCGCCGCTCAAGAGCGAAGTCGCCGGACAGATCGATCCTAGGAAGAATGGCTGGTTCAGCCACGCCGAGGCGCAACTCTATATCGCGGAGCGCGGCGGCAAGGTCGTCGGCCGGGTATCGGCGCATCTCGACACACTGGCGCTGACCATGCCGACCGACAAGGGGTTCGGCCCCGGTGTCGGCTTCTGGGGCATGTTCGAAGCGGAGGATGAAGCCACCGCAAAGGCGCTGATCGCGCAGGCCGAGCAGTGGCTTCGCGACAAGGGTATGACCCGCGCGATCGGCCCGTGCAGCCTGTCGGTCTGGGAAGAGCCGGGCCTGCTGATCCAGGGTTACGACCATAGCCCGACGGTGCTGATGGGCCATCACCTGCCGGCCTATCGCGGCTGGATCGAGGCGGCGGGCTATGCCCCGGTCAAGCAGATGATCACCTACGAGCTCGACATCACCAAGGATTTTCCGCCGATCGTCCAGCGGATCGTCGCGGCGGGGGAAAAGAACGAGCGCATCCGCATCCGGCGCGTGAACAAGGCGAAGTTCGCCGACGAAGCGGCGATCATCCTGAACATCCTGAACGATGCCTGGTCCGATAACTGGGGCTTCGTGCCGCTGACCCAACCCGAGGTCGACGATGTCGGCAAGAAGCTGAAGCCGCTGGTGTTCGAGGATCTGATCCGCATCGCCGAGCTGGACGGCGAGCCGGTTGCATTCATGATTACCCTTCCGGACATGAACGAGCCGCTGAAACCGATGGGCGGGTCGTTGTTGCCGTTCAACTGGCTGAAGCTGCTGTGGTGGCTGCGCGCGCCCAAGGCGCGGACGATGCGCGTGCCGTTGATGGGGGTGGTGAAGCGGTTGCAGGCGTCGCGCATGGCGAGCCAGCTGGCCTTCATGATGATCGAATATATCCGCCGCGACGCGGTCGCGAAGTTCGGCGCGTCGCGCGGCGAGATCGGCTGGGTGCTCGACGACAATCAGGGCATGAACGCGATCGCGACGACCATCGATAGCAAGGTCAATCGCGTCTATCAGATGTACGAACGCACGTTGTAATGACTGCCGCCGGGCGCCCCGCCCGGCGGCACCGGCCAGCGATTAGATCCGCCCCAGCGCGACGAGCGGATCGAACCCGCGTGCCTGCCAATCCTCGCGGGTCCGGCAGATTTTCGGGCGGCGCGGCGCGCCCTCGCGGCGATCGGAGATGCAGTAACGCTTGACCCGGACGGTCGGCGCGGCCGCCGTCTGATCGCCAGCGTTCACGGCCATGGCGGGAACAACGGGCGCATTCTCCGGCTGGGCGGCATGGGCCGCGGTCGCTGCGGCGAGGGTCAGAAGGGTCGAAGCGGCGAAACGAAGAACGGTCATGGATGGCTCCCTGTGCTGTCCGCACCGATCGCGGACTTGGCGGAAGCTTTGCAGCGAGCGTGCCAAATCGGCCGTCTTCGTCTTTTCAGTATGTTAGCGCAGGCCAACCGCAACGGTAGTGGTATGCAACACCAACACACCGAAAATTGTCCGACACGATGGCGTCATCCGCCACATGTCGTTCGACCGATCAGAACCGTCGCGACAGGCCGCTATACAGGCGCAACGCCGGCGTATTGTCGTCCAGCCCGGCAACGCCCCCGGTATCGACGAAGAAGTCGTCCGACACCTGCCACGCCACCGCGAGCGCGAGGCGATGCTCGGTAACACCCTCGGCACGTTGCCATTGCAGTTCGGTCGTGAACTGACAGGCGTCACTCACCAGGACGCCAAGCCCGAGCGTTGCGGTCGCGGCAACCGCGTTTCCGCGCCCTTCGTCGCGCGGCATCCAGGCGAGTTCGGGTGAGAATTGCAGGTTGATCCGCTTGCTCAGGTCATAGGAGACTGGCGCGACCATCGCCACGCCCCAGCCACCACTGCCAATGGGGGAGCGGCCGACCGGCACGGTGACCGACGGCTGCAGACCATAGGACAGGCCCTTACCGTCCGGATTGCGCAGCGCGATCCGCGATCCGATCTCCAGATCGCCGGTTCGCACGACGTTGCGGCCGTTCGGTCGATCGCGGGCGATCCCGAGCGGTGTCCAGTCGATCTGCAATTCGCTGCGATCGGTCAGACCGAGCCGGAACAGCGTATCGCCGAACAGCACCATGTCGCTGTCGCTTGACCGTTCCCAGTCCGACAGCGCGGTTTCTATCGCGTAATGGCCTGCTTCGATGGTGCAGGCCGATTGCCCCAGGCTGGGCCGGGTCGGGCAATAGTCACGCGCCGCAGCAATCGAGGGGGTCGACAGCACCGCGACGAGCGCGGCGAATGCGATCCGCTTCAACGCAGGCGAACCCAGGTCGGCGCATGATCGCTGGCCTTTTCCCGCCCGCGATGGCTTTTGTCGACACCGGCATCGGCGAAGCGATCGGCGGCGATGGGGCTCAGCAACAGGTGATCGATGCGAAAGCCGGCATCGCGCTGCCACGCGCCGGCCTGATAGTCCCAGAAGGTCCAGACCCCGCCCTTGGGAAAGCGCGTGCGGAGCGAATCCGTCCAGCCCTGCGCCAGCAGCGCGCGGTAACCGGCGCGCGATTCAGGCTGCATCAGCGCATCGGACTGCATCGCCCGGACCGAATAGACATCGTCGTCATTGGGGATGACATTGTAATCGCCCGCCAGCACGACCGCGCGCTCCTCCGCCAGCAGTTCGGCGGCGTGCCCGCGCAACCGGTCGATCCAGCGCAGCTTATAGTCGAATTTGGGTCCCGGCAGCGGATTGCCGTTGGGGAGATAGATCGACGCGATCACGACGCCATCGACCTCCGCCTCCAGATACCGGCTGTGTTCGTCCTCCGGCTCGCCGGCCAGACCGCGTTGCCGCTCGATCGGGTCGCTCCCACGTGCCAGCACCGCGACGCCGTTGAACCCCTTTTGCCCATGCCAGATCGCGCCATAGCCGGCGGCGCGAATATCCGCTTCGGGAAAGGTGTCGTCGCTGGCCTTCAGCTCCTGAAGGCAGACGACATCGGGCTGTTCCTCGGTCAGATATTCGATCAACCGGGGAAGGCGTGCCTTGATGCCGTTGACGTTGTAGGAGACGATCCGCACGTCAGATCGCGAAGCTGGTGCCGCAGCCACAGCCCGATGCCGCCTGCGGATTGGTCACGCGAAACGCCGCGCCGCCCAGCGACTCGACGAAATCCACTTCGCTGCCCCGCACCAGATCGAGGCTGACCGAATCGACCACCAGCCTCACGCCGTCCGTTTCGGCGATACTGTCATCCGCCTCGGCCCCGTCGGCCAAGCCGAAACGGTACTGGAAACCCGAGCAACCGCCCCCTTCGACCGACAAGCGCAGGATGGCGGGCTTGCCCTGTTTTTCGGCGATGGCAGCCACCCGCGCGGCGGCGGCGGCGGACAGGGTGACATCGGTCATGGTCGTATCCATCCCGCCCAGATAGGCGCACTGCCGCCTTACGGCAACGGCGCCCACATCACCTTACTCGGCGACGGCGGGGCCACCCATCGCCAGCCGCTGACGCTGTGCCCGGTCGGCGGCCATGGCGAGCTGGCCTGCCTGCAGATAGGGTGCGGGATTGACGGCCGATCCGTCGATGCGGACTTCGTAATGAAGGTGGCTGCCGGTCGAGCGACCGGTCGAGCCCATCAGGCCGATCATCTGGCCGCGCTTCACCCGTTCATGGTCGCGCACGAGAATTTTCGAGAGGTGGCCATAGCGGGTCGCGATACCCTTGCCATGGTTGACCTCGATCAGGTTGCCATAGCCGCCGGCGCGCTCGGCCCGCGAAATAATGCCGTCGGCGGTCGCGTAGATCGGCGTGCCGATCGGGCCGGGAATGTCGACCCCGGCATGCATCGCGGCGGTGCCACGGAACGGATCGGAGCGGACGCCGAAGTTGCTGGTGAAGGACAGGCTCTGCACCGGCTGATAGGACGGGATCGAGATCGCCGCCTGTTCGATCGTGTCGAGTTTCTTCCAGCTCATGAACAGAGCGCGGAACTGGGCATCGGCCTGCGCATCGGCGGTGGCCGCTCCGGCGGCAGCGGCCGCGGCGGTGGCCGCATCGACCGGCTCATAGGGTCCGCCCATCGCCGGCATCACGCGGCGCGGGTTCAGCCCCAGCTTGCGCAGCGAACCGGCGGTCTGGGCATAGCGGGCATCGGCGACTGCCTTTGCCTGTGCCGCCATCGCCGCCTGCTGCCGCGCGACGCGGTCGAACGGGCGGGTGACGCTGTTCGACGCGCCGGCCGGCGCCTGATCGAGCGCGGCGAGTGCGAGCGTGTCGGCATTTTCCGAACCGGTCAGCACCGCGGCCAGCGCAGCCTGCCGCTTGTCGAGGCGGGCGGCATGGGCACGGGCATCGGCGTGGAGGCGGGCGACATCGGCGCGCATCGCATCGACCTGCTGCTGCATCGCTGCGACCTTGTCGTCGCCGGCAACCGCACCGGCCATCGCCGTGCCGATCGTCGCCTGTCCCATGCCATAGGCCGAGAAGGCGATGGTAACGGCCGCGAGACCGGCGGCAGCGGCCTGGTTACGGCCGGAAATCGTGTGGCGGCGCAATTGCTTGCCATCGTGCAGGATAAAATGACGGGTCCGAAAGATCGAACGGAACCCCGTGATCGGAGCGACGTTGTTTTTCCATACGGAGGTAATCGACATTATGTCCCGCTTATCCGAGCGTTATGCGCGCCGGGCGAGCCGACACGAACGATGAACCCCAATGTCTTGACGGTATGCCCCACCGCGTTGACCTGAGGCAGCACTTGCCGGAAATTCGCTATGGCACGCAAGCGAACGACCGTCGCTGCGCGTTAAAGTGCCGTACAGGTACGGCGAGCCGTTTAACCATAGGATGCCGGTGGGTAATCCCGTCGTTCTGCGCGACCCTTCGCGGGCGGGTGCAATCGATTCGTTCGGGTCAGGCCGGAACGGCGGCAAGGACCTCCGCCGCGTGGCCGGCGACCTTGACCTTGCGCCACTGACGCAGCAATTTCCCCTGCGCATCGAACAGGAAGGTCGCCCGTTCGATGCCCATATAGCTCCGACCGTACATCTGTTTTTCGACCCATACGCCGAACGCCTCGCACACCGATCCGTCCTCGTCGCTGGCGAGTTCGACGGTGAGGGCGTGCTTTTCGGCGAAGCGCTTGAGCTTCGCGAGCGTATCGCGCGACACGCCGATGACGAGCGCGTTCCGGGCGCGGAATTCGTCGGCCAGCGCGGAGAAATCCTGCGCTTCCCGGGTGCAGCCGGTCGTGTCCGCCTTGGGGTAGAAATACAGCACGATCGGTCGACCGATCCGATCGGACAGTGCAAAGCGCATGCCGTCTGCCGAGGTCAGATGGCCTGTTGGCAGGCTGTCACCGATTTCCATCCTGTTCTCCCGTCGCGATCGCCGCCCATGCCGTCGTGACGCTCTGCCGCACCTCGTCCAGCCGGGCAAGCGCCGCCGGCCAATCGGCACAGCCCAGCGCTGCGGCAAGGATCGGCTGCGTCGCGGCGGAGGGCACCTGCCCATCGGGAGCGACGAGGCGCATCGCGACCAGCAGCCGCGTCAGGAAATCATGCGCCGGCCGAAGATCGGCGGGCAGCAGCCCTTCCCCTGCAAGGGCGCCGATCGCCTCGCCCAGTTGCGGCACCAGACCACGACCGGTCGACAATTGCGTGACATGCACGGCGAACTCGAGGTCGACGAGGCCGCCGGGCGTCAGCTTCGCGTCGAGCGGCCCCGCCGGCGGCTTGTGCCGCGCCATCTCCGCCCGCATCGTCGTCGCCTCGGCCGCGACGTCGCGCTTGGGCCGGTCGCCGCCCAGCACCCGGGCGATGATCGCCGCGGCCTGCGTCTGCCCTTCCGGCGAACCGACGATCGGCCGGGCGCGGGCCAGTGCCATATGCTCCCAGGTCCACGCATCCTCCTTCTGATACCGCTCGAACCCGGCGAGCGAGACGACCAGCGGCCCCTGCGCGCCCGAAGGCCGCAGCCGGGTATCGACCTCATAGAGCGGACCAGAGGCGGTCTGCACCGACAGCGCCGCCGTCAATCGCTGGGCTAGGCGGTTATAATAGAGCACCGCCCCCAGCGGCTTGGCACCGTCCGATTCCGCCGCGAAGTCGCCGGTGAAGCAGTAGATCAGATCGAGGTCCGAGGCATGGGTCAGCGCGCCGCCGCCCAGTCGCCCGAGCGCCAGGACGATCAGTTCACTGCCCGGAACACGCCCGTGGCGCTGGGCGAATTCCTCGACCGTCGCGGCCGCCAACACCCGGACCGCCGCTTCGGCGACCCTGGCATAGCCCGCCGCCACGTCGAGCGGATCGCCGGTCCCGGCCACGACCTGCACGCCCAGCATGAACCGCTTTTCGTTCACGACATCGCGGACATGGTCGAGCAGCCGTTCATAGCCATCGCCGCTGCGCGCCAGCATCTCCGCCGCCAATGCATCGACGGTGCCGACCGGCTCGAGCGCGCGCGCGTCGATCAGCGCGTCCAGCAGCACCGCACGCCGCGCCAATGCCTCGGCCAGCGTCGGCGCGTGGCACAGGATCGTACTGAGCAGCCGGGCGAGCGCGGGTTGCGCCTCCAGCAGGCGGAACAGGTTGATCGCGCTAGGTAATCGCGCAAGCATCGCGTCGAGCCGCAGCAGCGCAGCCTGCGGATCGGACGCGGTGGCCAGCCCGGCGACCAGCCCCGGCAGGCTGTCCTCCAGCGCCGCACGCGCCGCGGGGCTGCGCAGCGCCGGATAGGCGCCGCCGCGCCAGTCGGCGATGCGGCGTGCGCCCTGTTCACCCGATGCGAAGCCCAGCGCCTCCAACCGTTCCGCCAGCGACTGCGGATCGGCCGGCAGGCGCGTGGCCGCCGCGCCGTCGAGCCGGTCGTAGATCGAGCCGACCGCCGCGACATGCGGGGCGAGCAGGTCGAGCAACGCCCGCCCGTCGTCCAGCCCATGCAACCGCGCCACGCGATACAGCGCGTCCTGCTGATCGGGAAGGCTGTGCGTCTGCCGGTCGTCGACCATCTGCAACCGGTGCTCGATCGTCCGGAACAGCGTGTAGGCGGCGTCCATCGTCGCGGCCTCGTCAGTCGAAATGCGACCGCTGGTCGCCAGCGCCGCCAACGCATCGCGGGTCGCTGGCACACGCAACGCCGGATCGCGGCCGCCATGGACCAGTTGATGCACCTGCGCGAAGAACTCGACCTCGCGAATGCCGCCCCGGCCGCGCTTCAAATCATAGCCTGGCCCGAATGCTTGGCCCTGCGCATAATGCTCGCGGATGCGCCTGGTGATCTCGCGAATTTCGCCGATCGCGCCGTAATCCAGCGCGCGGCGCCATACGAACGGTCGGATCGCTTCGAGAAAGCGATTGCCGAGCGCCACGTCGCCGGCGACCGCCCGCGCGCGGATGAACGCCGCCCGCTCCCATGGCAGCGCGGCCGATTCGTAATAGGAAACCGCCGCATCGATCGGCAGCGCGATCGGCGTGGCTTCGGGCGAAGGACGCAGGCGCAGATCGACCCGCAGGACATAGCCGTCGCCATCGCGGGCCTGCAGCAGCTCAACCGCGCGCTTGGCGATCCGCACCGCCGCCTCGGCGGGCGAGTCCTTCTCCCGTCGCGGCAGGATTCCCGGATCGTACAGCAGGATCGGGTCGATATCCGACGAATAGTTGAGCTCATGGCTGCCCTGCTTCCCCAGCGCGATCGCCGCAAACCCGGCCGGCTCCGCCCCCGGCGTCCGGTCTTCGATCGCCTGGACGATCGCGCGGTGCAGCGCATGGTCGGCAAAGTCGCTGAGCGTGCGTGTCACGCGGGTCAGGTCATAGACGCCGGCCAGATCGCCGAGCGCGACCAGCAGCGCGACGCGCCGCCGCTCGATCCGCAGTTGCTGTGCCAGCGGCATATCGCCGCCAGCGGCGACGGCGGCCTGCACGTCGACGTCGAAACCCGCGATACGGTCGAGAAAATCCGCTTCCCGATCGATCAGGGTCGACAGGAACGGCGAACCGGCACGAACGCGCGCCAGCAGATCGGCTGAAAACTGCATCCCTTCCCTCGGCGATCGACGCGACGGACTGCGATACCTATCGGCTAAAAGGATGAAACGAAACGTCTATGCGGTCGTTGGAAACACATGGCACCGCATATCCCCTTGTCCGGCAAACGGCCCTTTGCGGGGCAGGTCGTGCGTCCGCCCAGCCCAACCGATGGTGTCGGCCGCGCGCTGCGCCATGTCTATGGGCAAGACAAACGGATGCCGCGCGCTTGGGAGGATTATCTGCGTTCGCTGGACGACCTGTCCGAACAATAAGCGCGAGTCAGCGTTCGCGGCTGAGATCGTCCACTTCGCCCATGATCGTATCGAGCACCGTCTGGCCGTTATTGTCCGGCTGATCGGCACGCGACGGCAGTTTGCCTTCCGACATCAACGCCTCCAGCGCGACCCGACCGCGCGCGACCCGACTCTTGATCGTGCCGACCGCCACGTTGCAGATTTCGGCGGCTTCCTCATAGGCGAAGCCCCCTGCCCCGACGAGGATCAAGGCTTCACGCTGCGGCTGCGGTAAATGCAGCAACGCACGCTGCATATCCGCCAGTTCGACGTGGCGGTCCTGGCTGGCCGGCGCAGCGAGGATGCGGTCGGCGACGAGATCGTCCCATTCGCCCTTGAACCGCGCCCGGCGCATTTGCGACAGGTACAGGTTGCGCAAAATGATGAAGGTCCAGGCACGCATGTTGGTGCCCGCCTGAAAACGCTGCCGCGCGGCCCACGCCTTCAACAGCGTTTCCTGCACGAGGTCGTCGGCCAGATCGCGACTGCCCGACAGCGACCTGCCAAAGGCGCGCAGATGCGGGATAACCTGCGCCAACTGCTTCTTGAACTCGGGATCGGGCAAGGCGACGTGCTCCCGCACCTCGCCTTCCACGTTCTCGCTGATGTCGGATTCAGTCATTCTTATCCGTTCGATACGCAGTCGGCCCGATAGGGGGCGGACCCGAACATAGGGTTGCGGATGTTCAATTGCCAGTGACGGCGCGGCCGTGGACCGTCACGCGCCGGCCCCGGGTCAGGTCAGCAGGATATAGGCCATGACCGCGATCGCCGCGACCAGGGACACCATGAGCACATAGCGGGTGACCCCGGGCGTTGCGCCGGCACGCGCCTCGGTGGCGGTGACATGGATGCGTTCGTTATCGTCTGCCATCAGTCATCAACCCCCGAAATTCGTTTTGGGTCCGTACCGTTATGCCGCCGCTTCCGGAACGGTCGCTTCGTCGAAGAACAACGCCTGGCTGATCGCCGCCTTCACCGTCGAGCGCTGGAACGGCTTGGTGATCAGGAAGGTCGGCTCGGGCCGCTCGCCGGTCAGCAGGCGTTCCGGGAAGGCGGTGATGAAGATCACCGGTACGTTGAATTCGGACAGGATATCCTTGACCGCATCGATGCCCGAGCTGTCGTCGGCCAGCTGGATATCGGCCAGCACCAGCCCCGGACGATCCTGCATCGCCAGCGCCACCGCCTCGTCGCGCGTAACCGCGACGCCGGTGACGTCGTGGCCCAGATCACGAACGATCTGTTCGAGGTCCATCGCGATCAGCGGCTCGTCCTCGATGATCATCACGCGTGACCGGGTCTGCTGCTCGATCTCGCGCAGCGCTTCGGCGACCAGTTCCTCGACCTCGTCCGGGCTCGCCTCGATCAGATAGGCGGCATCCTCGGTCGTGAAGCCTTCCATCGCGGTCAGCAGCAGCGCCTGGCGCGACAGCGGCGCGATCCGGGCGAGCCGCGCCTGCGCGATCGCTTCGTTTTCGGTGCCCGATGCACTCGCGGCGCCGAACGCCTCGGGCTGCGACGAGGCCCAGATCGCCTGGAACGTGCGGTACAGGCCCAGCCGGGGATCGACCTCACGCGGGAATTCCTCCGGCGCGGCCACGATCGCTTCCAGCGTCGCGCGGACATACTGATCGCCCTCGGTCTGGCTGCCGGTAAGCGCCCGGGCATAACGCCGGAGGAAGGGAAGGTGCGGCGCAAGCTGCTGTCCGAGCGACATGGTCAGGTAATTCTCCTTCGGCGCGACCCCGGAAAGCCGGAGCCGCAAATCTTCAATTCGACGAAACGGCAAGGAGAAGACGCCTCCCCCGAGTTCGCGTCAGGTCATGGAACCAACGAGCGCGTCTTTAGTTTCATGTGCGCTCGCCGCGCTGTCGCAGGGTCGCCTTGCAGCCATCGGCATGTGGTTTTTAGTTTCGTACCGGCGGCTATGGTCCGGGTTTCGGGGGAAGGCATTGCTTCGTGAAGGATGGTGAACAGGCGGCACGGCAGTCGAGCGCGAAAAAAGCGGTGACGCCTTCACCGGACAAGAAGGATACGTCCAACCTCGGCAATGCCCTGCGTGCCGTTTATCAGGACGCCGCGGGTGAGGCGGTTCCCGACGAGATGCTCGACTTGCTCAGCAAGTTGAAATAGCTCGCAGGATGTGACGACACCCTCCACCGGTCGGCGGAAGCCACCAAGCCCCGCCGCCGCGTTGCGCCGCGCCCCCACTGGCGCCAAGTTGATGCTGATCCTCAGCGCGGCGTTGCTTCCGCTCGCGCTGATCGCCTTGTTCGCTACGCTGCAGACATCCCGCGTCGCCGATGTCGACCTGCGCGCCCGCTTGCGCGTCGCAGCGACCGAGGCTTCGCGGGCCGTCGCGATCGAACTGGTCGGCGACATGACCGCGCTGCGCGTCGCGATGACCGCGATGGCGGAGGACCCGGCCGATTCCCCCAGCTGTGCGCGCGTCGAAGGCGTATTTGCGCAGCAGGCATCGGTCGGCGCGCGCTTCGGCATCTATTCCGCCGACGGACGGCTGGTATGCGGTACCGCGATCCCGGTACGCATGGAGGGCGCCCCCGATGCCGGCGGCGTCCGGGCGCAGGTGGTCGCGGATAGCGGGCTGGTACTCGACATTCGCGGCATCAGCTCGGCACGGGTCGTCGCGTTCTTCCCGGTCACCATGCTGCGCGAACTGGCCCAGCCCAGCGGCTTCGCATCGCCGTTCGAAAGCGGCCTGCTGCATGGGAAGGAAGCCGAACTGATCCTGTCGCAATTGCCCGAACAGGGTGGCATCGACCGGATGGAACGCGTCAACATTCCCCTGGGGATCGACGACCTGACCTTCGTCATGGCGGTGCGTCGTGCGCCGTTCACATCGTCGGCGATCATCGCGATGCTGCTGCCGCTGGTCATGTGGGTGGCCGCGACGGGTATCGGTTGGTTCGTGGTCGACCGGCTGCTGATCCGTCCGCTGCGCCGCCTGCGCGACGATATCGAACGCTATCGCCCCGGTCATCCGATGGCCGACGTCAATCTGGGCGCGGTCCCGGCCCAGGAGATCGCCGATCTGGGCGAGACGTTCCAGGAGCTGACCCATACCGTCGAGCGGCACGAGCAATCGATGGCGGACGGGCTGGTGCGACAGACCAAGCTGACCCGCGAAGTGCATCACCGGGTGAAGAACAACCTGCAGGTCATCTCCAGCCTGATCAATTTCCACGCGCGCAGCGCCCATGGCGCCGCCGCTGCCGACGCCTATGCCACCATCCAACGGCGGGTCGACGCGCTGGCGGTCGTCCACCGGCACCATTATGCCGAGATGGAGGAAAATCGCGGGCTGGAGCTGAAATCGGTCATCGGCGAACTGGCGTCGAACATCCGGGCGACCGCGTCCGGTTCGACCAGCAAGCTCGGCATCACGCTGAACGTCGAACCGGTGCTGGTGACGCAGGACGTGGCGGTCGCGGTATCGTTCCTGCTGACCGAGCTGATCGAGCTTGCCGTATCGGTCAATCCCGATGCCCAGATCGGCGTTTCGCTGCGCCACAACGCCGGTACGGATACCGCCGTCCTGCGCGCGACATCGCCGTCGCTGGTTGAGAGCGAGGAACTGGAAGCGCTCGTCGCCAGCCGCTATGGCCGGATCATCCTCGGCCTGTCACGCCAGCTGCGCGCGCCGTTGCACCATGATCCGCTGACCGGTGCCTACGAAATCGTGATCGCCGCCCGCGCGGCCTAACGCAGTCCCAGCAGCTTGTGCGTCTGGAGCGACAGGCGCCATTTGGGCCGGGCCATCGCAAAGTCGACCGCCGCTTCGCGGTGAGCGACTTCCATGCCGATCGCGTCCATCGGCTGCACCAGATGATGCGCGAAGTCCCATTGCTCGACCGCATCGACATCGATGCCATGTTGCGGCCAGACCAGCTTCAGTTCGTCGCCGTGCCGCTGCACGACCTCGCTGCCTGCCTTCGGGCTGATACAGATCCAGTCGATGCCGGGATGCGCCGCGATCGTGCCATTGCTTTCGATCGCGATCATGAAGCCGGCATCGTGCAACGCCGCGACCAGCGCGTCGTCGATCTGCAGCATCGGCTCGCCACCGGTCAGCACGACGAAGCGCCGCATGCGGTCGCTGCCCCACTGATCCTCGACCGCGGCGACCAACGCCGCGGCATCGGCGAACTTGCCGCCGCCGATCCCGTCGGTCCCGACGAAATCGGTGTCGCAGAACCGGCAGACGGCCGTCGCGCGATCCGCCTCGCGCCCGGTCCACAGGTTGCAGCCGGCGAAGCGCACGAACACCGCGCGACGGCCGGCATGGACCCCCTCCCCCTGCAGGGTCAGGAACATTTCCTTGACGGAATAGGTCATCGGCCGGTGTCGGGCTGTTCCGCATAGCGGGTCGGATCGGGCAGCCCCGCCTCGACAAAGCCGCGCGCGCGCAGCCGGCAGCTGTCGCACTTTCCACAATGCAGCTCGCCGACCGGATCGTAGCAGGACCAGCTCATGCCGGCATCGATCCCCAGCCGATGCGCCTCGCGGGCGATGTCAGCCTTGGTCATGTGCTGCAACGGTGCGTGGATGCGGAAGCGCGACCCTTCGACACCGGCGCGGGTCGCCAGTTCGGCCAGCCCTTCGAAACCGGCGATGAATTCCGGGCGGCAATCGGGATAGCCCGAATAGTCGAGCGCGTTGACGCCGATCCACAGGTCGCGCGCGCCCGCCGCCTCCGCCCACCCGAGCGCGAGGCTGAGGAAGATCGTGTTGCGTGCCGGGACATAGGTGACCGGGATCACATCCTCCTCGACCCCGTCCTTCGGCACCGCGATCGACGCATCGGTCAGCGCAGACCCGCCAAAGGCCGACAGGTCGAGCGGCAGCACGACATGGCGTTCGGCGCCCAGCGCCTGGGCGATGCGCCGCGCCGCGGCCAGTTCGACCACATGCCGCTGATTATAGTCGATCGACAGCGCCAGCAGCCGATGTCCCGCCTCGCGCGCCAGCGCAGCCGACACCATCGAGTCCAGTCCACCCGACACCAGCACCACGCTGAGGGGAGTATTCGTCATGCTGCGCCTGCTAAGACTTTCATCGGGTCAGGGCAACCGCCCGACACGAAACGGGCCGCACGATGGCGGCCCGCAGGAGGTTCATGCTTAGGGAGCGCATGCATGCCCGTAAGGACATTCGCGATCCCTACACCCTCCCGGCTAAACATGCGCTTAACGGCCGCGCGCGGCGCAGGTCCCGACGCGCCGAGCCTCGAACGCGTCGGCAAAGGGCATGCCGTCGACGATCCCCTCGCTCTCGATGCGCAACGCGCGCGGCGTGTCGACATGGATCGTGGTGCGGACATGGCCCGACCCCGGACAGGTATAATGCACCGTCGCAATGCGCGGCGTATCCTCGATCACGAAGCGGCTGCACTGTGCCGCGCGCAACCGCAGCCGGAACAGGACGGCGGTATCGGCGACGCAGCTTTCGCGCGCCGCCTCGGGCGATCCGGGACTGCGCAGCGACCAGTTGCCCGGTGCCACCGCGCGCATCGCCTGCAAGGTCGGAGCCGCCGCCGGCTGGGCGACGGCCGCCGAGCCGAAGCCGAGCGCCATCGCCAGCCCCAGACGCATCGCCAATCCCCCCATGCCCAATCCCCCCTTCGATCGCCTCAGGCGGCGATATCGGCCAGCGCGAGCGGAAATTTCGTCGCGCAAAAGGCGCAATCGACGGTGATGACGCCCTGCTCGTCGGCCATCGCGACGCGCTCCTCGGCCGGGAAGCGCGAGATCACGCCTGCAATATACTCCCGGTCGCAACGACAGCCGCGCGACAACGTGGTGCTGGCCAGCACGCGCACTTCGCGCTCCTCGTTGAATAGGCGCCATACGAGCGTTTCGAGCGGCAGCATCGGGTCGGCCAGTTCGTCCGCGCCCATCGTCGCCCCCAGCGCCTCGACATGATGCCATTCGGGATGGTCGAGCCGGGTGTGGAGCCGCTCGCGCCCCTCCTCGCCCTCCGGCAGATGCTGGAGGAAGATGCCGCCCGCGATCCGCTGCCCATTATCGTCGACGCCGATGCCCAGGCGGACCAGCGACGGAATCTGTTCGGACTGGAGGAAATAGCTTTCCGCCGCCTGCGCGATCGATTCCCCGTCCAGCGCCACGATGCCCTGATAGCGCTCGCCCGACGTCACCTGGTCGAAGGTGATCGCCAGATAGCCCTGCCCGAACAGCGCGAACAGCGACGGGTCCTCGCCCAGCTCGGCCAGCCGGTCGGCATCGAAATCGACATAGCCCCGCAGCTCGCCATTCTTGTAGTCGCAGACCATCAGGCGGATGATGCCGCCCTGCGTCTGCGCCTGCAGCGTCAGCTGGCCTTCCGCTTCCTTGAGCGTCGAACCGAGCAATGCGGTCAGCGCCAGCGACTCGGCCAGCAGCTTTTCGATCGGCACGGGATAGGCATGAGCGGCAAGGATCGACTGGGCGACCGGCCCCAGCCGCACGACACGACCGCGCGCGTGATGGTCGGGAAGCGTGAACCCGATCGCACGGTCGAGGTCGGGAAGGCGGACGGTATCGGACAAGCGAAAGCTCCTCTTGCCCGAACGTGCCGGGCAAACTGTGATCGATCACTCACATGGTAGCCCGCGCGCCATTTCGCAAGCGGTTTGACGTCGCCGCCCTTCGCATCTGCAAAAAGCCGGGCGGTCCGCGTCCCGTCATGGAACGCGGACCGCCCGGCCTATACACCGTGCGTCAGCCGCGGGTCAGCCGACCAGGCCGAAGCACCAGCGCAGGATCGCCTTCTGCGCATGCAGGCGGTTCTCCGCCTCCGGCCAGATCAGCGACTGCGGTCCGTCGATGACCTCGGGCGTCACTTCCTCGCCGCGATGGGCGGGCAGGCAGTGGAGGAACACCGCGTCGGGCTTGGCATGGGCCATCAGCGCATCGTCGACCTGATAGGGAGCCATGGCGGCGAGCTTCTGCTCGGCATGGGCCTGCCCCATCGAAATCCACGTATCGGTCACGATCACATCGGCATCGCGCACCGCCGCCACCGGATCGCGCGTGATCGTGGCGCGGCCGCCCGCCGCCTCGATCACTGCCGGCGCCGGATCATAACCTTCGGGACAGGCGGCGACGACGTCGAAGCCCATCAGCGCACCGGCCTCGACGATCGAATGCAGCACATTGTTGCCATCACCCAGCCATGCCCATTTCAGGCCCGGCAACGCCTTGCCCGCTTCGATCACGGTCAGCAGGTCGGCGACGATCTGGCAGGGGTGCGAATGATCGGTCAGGCCGTTGATGACCGGGACCGAGGCATAGCGAGTCATTTCGTCCAGCTTGGCCGGATCGTCGGTGCGCACCATGATGGCGTCGCAATAGCCCGACAGGACGCGCGCGGTGTCGGCGACCGTCTCGCCGCGCCCGAGCTGGGTGGTGCCGGCGTCGAGCACCAGCGCCGATCCGCCGAGCTGGCGCATCGCCATGTCGAACGACACGCGGGTGCGGGTGGACGATTTCTCGAACACGCAGGCGAGCGTGTGGCCGGCGAGCGACGCGTCGGCATCGGCGCGGCCCTTCGGCCAGCCCTTGCGCGCGGCCTTGGCGTCGAGCGCGTCGTTGAGGATGGCGGCGATGCCGTCGGCACCGGCCGAGGCGAGATCGAGGAAATGGCGCATTCTCTTAAAATCCTCCCCATCGCAGATGGGCAGGGGGGACCATGCGAAGCATGGTGGAGGGGTCTCCACCGCCGTGTCGCATGGGGCGTTTTCCCCCTCCACCAGCCTGCGGCTGGTCCCCCTCCCCATCTCCGATGGGGAGGATTTGCTACATCAATCGTCGGCGACCGGCACATAGACCCGTGCCGCCGCCGACAGCTTTTCCACCGCCTCGGCGATATGGCTCTCGTCGATCACCAGCGGCGGCAGGACGCGGACGACATTGTCGCCGGCCGCCACCGTCAGCAGATTGTGATGATCGCGCAGGTGCGCCACGAAGCGGCGGCTGTCCGACTTGAGCTTCAGGCCGAGCATCAGCCCCATGCCCCGCACCTCCTGAAACAGATGGTCGTAGTTCGGGATCATCTGTTCGAGGCTGGAGCGCAGCCGGTCGCCCATCGTCTTCACATGGTCGAAGAAGCCGGGTTCGAGCATCACGTCGAGCACCGCCTGCCCCGCGGCCATCGCCAGCGGGTTGCCGCCATAGGTCGACCCATGGGTGCCGAACACCATGCCCTTGGCCGCTTCGGCCGTGGCGAGGCACGCGCCGAACGGGAAGCCGCCGCCAATGCCCTTGGCCGCCGACACGATGTCGGGCGTCACGCCATATTGTTCGTGCGCGAACAGCGTGCCGGTCCGGCCATAGCCGCACTGGACCTCGTCGAGGACCAGCAACAGCCCGCGCTCGTCGCATGCCTTGCGCAGGCCGGTCAGGAATTCGGGCGTCGCGGTGCGCAGGCCACCCTCGCCCTGTACCGGCTCGACGAGGAAGCCGGCGGTATGGTCGTCGATCAGTGCCAGCGCACCGTCGAGGTCGTTGAACTCGGCATATTTGAAACCGGGTAGCAACGGCTCGAACCCGTCGCGCATCTTGGCCTGATTGGTGGCCGAGATGGTGCCGAGCGTGCGGCCATGGAACGCCTGATTGAAGGTAATCAGCGTGTGGCGTTCGGGATTGCCGTTGGCGAAGTGAAACCGGCGCGCGGTCTTGATCGCGCACTCGACCGCTTCGGCGCCCGAATTGGTGAAGAACACCGTATCGGCAAAGCTGTTGTCGACGATCCGCTGCGCCAACGCCTCGCCTTGGGGGCTGCCATAGAGGTTGCTGACATGGATCAGCGTCGCGGCCTGTTCCTGGATCGCCTTGGTCAGATGCGGATGGCCATGGCCCAGCGCGTTGACGGCGATACCGGCGGCGAAGTCGAGATATTGGGTGCCGTCCTCACCATAAAGATAGCAGCCCTCGCCTCGGACCGGACGCACGCCGCACCGTGGATAGACGGGCATGAGCGCGGGGGTCGTCATCGAACTGCTCCTTCATGAGAAATATCGGCGTTCAAAACGCAAAAGGGCGGCCAACCGGGCCGCCCGGAGCGGCGCTGTACCGCCCCTTGGGGCGTTACGTCAATTCTTGAGCTTCCACCCCGACCGCAGCAACGCGTAGCAGCCGATCGCCATCGCGATATCGACCAGCAGAATGACCGCACCGCCCAGCAGCACCGGCGAATCGGCGCGTTCGAGGAAGCCGTAACGGAAGCCCGAGATGATGTAGAAGAACGGGTTCAGGTGGCTGATCGATCGGAACAGCGGCGTCAGCGCTTCGACCGAATAGAAAGTGCCCGACAGCAGCGTCAGCGGCCCGATGACGAAATTGGTGATAGCGGCGGCATGGTCGAACTTCTCCGCCCAGATCGACGTCATCACCCCGGCCAGCGCCAGGAAGGTCGAACCGAACAGCCCGAACCACAGCACCGCGCCCGGATGGCGCGGCATCACATGGACGCCGGGATAGAGCAGCATCGCCCCCCACAGCACGAACCCGACGAGGAACGCGCGGGTCACCGCACCCCCGACCAGCGCGGCCAGCAATTCGCCGGTCGACAGCGGCGGCATCAGGTAATCGACCACCGTCCCCTGGATCTTGCCGACCAGCAGCGCGAAGCTGGAATTGGCGAACGCGTTGTTCAGCATCGCCATCGCGATCAGCCCAGGCGCCACGAAATCGGGGAACGGCACGCCCAGCACGGTGCGCCCCGCCCCGCCCATCGCGACCGAAAAGATCACGAGGAACAACAACGTCGTGACCGCCGGTGCCCAGATGGTCTGAAGCTGCACCTTGAAGAAACGGCGCACCTCCTTGATATAGAGCGTGCGCAGCCCACCCCAGTTCACGTTCCGGATGACCGGCACGCCGGGGTCGGCGATGATGATTTTCGTGCGCGACGGGGATTGTTCCTGCATGGCTGTGTCGCCTAATCGCTGGCGCGCGCGGCGGCAAGGATCATGGTCGTCTGCGCGATGACGAGTTGAAGGACGAAGACGGGCATGAGCTGGACCGAAGAACGCATCGCGACACTGGCCAAGATGTGGGAATCGGGGATGACCGCAAGCCAGATCGCCGAGGAACTGGGCGGGATCAGCCGCAATGCGGTGATCGGCAAGGCGCATCGCCTGGGCTTGCAGTCGCGCCCCTCGCCGGTGAAGTCGAACGATGCGGCGAAGGCTGCGGCCCCCGCGCCCAAGCCAGCGGCGGCGCCCGAACCCGCTCCGGCCGTCGCGGCCCCGCCGCCCCCTCCGCCCGCGCCGAAGCCGGCGCCTGCGCCCGAACCGAAGCCCGAACCGGTCGCCGCCGCGCCGGTGGAGAACGATCCGTTCACGCCGCTGCCCGAGGACGATCAGGCCGACGAGGTCGAGGACGTGGAGGAAGACGAAGCCCCCGCCGTCGCGCCGCGCCGTGCCGAACCGGTGATGCGCTCGGTCGGTCCGGGCGGCTTCCTGCGTCAGAACCCGGGCGAACAGAGCGCCCCGCTGACCCCCGCCCCGCCCCGCCGCCTGGTGCCGGCGCGGCCGAGCGACGCGATCGCCGGCAAGACGACGCTGCTCGACCTGAACGACCGCATCTGCAAATGGCCGATCGGCCATCCGGGCGAACCGGACTTCCACTTCTGCGGCGAGAAGGTGAATCCGGGCTTCCCCTATTGCGTGGACCATTGCGGCCATGCGTATCAGGCGCAGCTCCCCCGCCGCGACCGCCGTCCGCCGCCGCCGCTACCCTATGGTGGCCCGCGGGTTCGTTAATCGCGCAAGGCCGAGCGAAAGCTCGGCCACGCTCTCAGGCGATCAACCCGGCCGGCGCGGCCCAACGCCGCGACCGACGGCATGGGCTTTGCCCATGCCGGCCAACCCTCTCAAAACCGAAAATTCGCCCGGACGCGCGCGCTATGCCAGTCGAACCGGCGATCCGCGTTGCCTGTGAACGGCAACCGCTCCACCTGCCCGCGCGACCGTTCGGTAACGCTGGCGAAGGTGTAGAGCACACCGATCGAGAAGCGCTCGGACACCAGCTGATCCACCCCGCCCCCGGCAGTCCATCCCAGGCCATTGCTGCGGTTGCGGTCTGCGGCGAACCCGTCGACCGCGTTTGCGGCCGGTCCGCGATCGATCCGCGCCAGCACCGCGCCGCCCGTCACATAGGGCAGCGTACTGCCGAGCGCATAGCCGGCGCGCAGCCGCCCCTGCGTGTTCCAATCCATGACCTGGCGATACGCTGCTGCATCGTCGCATCGCCGGCGGCACGCCTGCCGATATTGCTCCGCCCCAGTTCCGCGACCGCTCCGACGACGACATCGCCGAATTGTACGTCATAGCCGACATGGCCGCCATAGCCCGACCGCTCGCCATCGCGGTGGCATCCGGTCTGGTCGGACGCGGCACGGTGACTGCACGCGATCGCACCGAACGTCGTGCGGTGCGTATCGGCGAACAGCTTGTCGAGATCATTGTCGCGTAGCGCCGAAACCTCGCGGTCGTCGCGCGGGAAATCCAGCCCCGCGCCGATCCCGGCATAGCCGCCGGTCCAGGGCCGCGGTTCCTGCGCAAGCGCCGGCATCGCCATGGCCGCCGTCGCCAGACCTGTCGTCATCAACCCTGCAAACCGCATCCGAACCCCGTTTTCCGCAGTGCCGATGCGTCGTCGAACGGCTCACACTGCGTCCCGCTCCCGCAGCGCAGCGTAACTTTTCATTGCCAAAAGTTGCCCGACGCGGTGCTTTGCGGATGGCCCCGTTTCGTTCTATACCCCGACCATGGCCGACAATCTGTTCGAAGCGAACATCCCCACCCCGCCCGCCTATGACGCGTCCTCGATCGAGGTGCTGGAAGGGCTGGAGCCGGTACGGCGGCGGCCAGGCATGTATATCGGCGGCACCGACGAACGGGCGCTGCACCATCTGGCCGCCGAGGTGCTCGACAATGCGATGGACGAGGCCGTCGCAGGCCATGCCACCCGGATCGAGGTGCAGCTGGACATCGGCAACCGGCTGACCATCATCGACAATGGCCGCGGCATCCCGGTCGATCCGCACCCGAAATTCCCCGACAAGTCGGCGCTGGAGGTCATTCTCTCCACGCTGCATTCGGGCGGCAAGTTCGCGGGCAAAGCCTATGCGACGTCAGGCGGCCTGCACGGCGTCGGCATCTCGGTCGTCAACGCCCTGTCGGTCGACACGGTGGTCGAGGTCGCGCGCGACCGGCAGCTGTATCGGCAGCGCTTCTCGCAGGGGCAGACGCTCGGCCCGCTCGAACATGTCGGCGCCGCCCCCAACCGGCGCGGTACGCTGGTCGCCTTCACGCCCGATGCCGAGATTTTCGCCGATTTACAGTTCAAGCCCGCGCGGCTGCACAAGCTGGTGCGGTCCAAGGCCTATCTGTTCGCGGGCGTCGAAATCCGCTGGAAATGCGCACCCGAACTGGTCGCCGGGACCGACGTACCGGCCGAAGCGGTGTTCCAGTTCCCCGGCGGTCTTGCCGATCACCTGCGCGAACAGATTGGCGGGCGCGAATGTGCAACCGCCGATTTCTTCACCGGGCGACAGGATTTCCCGGGTGAAGCCGGCCGCGTCGAATGGGCGGTGGCGTGGCCGCTGTGGAGCGACGGCAGCTACAGCTATTATTGCAACACCATCCCGACGCCCGATGGCGGTACCCACGAACAAGGGTTGCGGCAGGCGCTGGTGCGGGGACTGCGCGGCTTTGCCGATCTGGTCGGCAGCAAGCGAGCCAAGGACATGACCGCCGACGACGTGACGGTCGGGTCCGAATTGATGCTGTCGGTGTTCATACGCGACCCGCAGTTTCAGAGCCAGACCAAGGATCGCCTGACCAGCGTCGAGGCCGCCAGCCTCGTCGAAAAGGCGGTGCGCGACCATTTCGACCATTTCCTCAGTCACAACATGGACCGGGGCAAGGCGCTGCTCGGCCTCGTGCTCGACCGGATGGACGAACGCCTGCGCCGCAAGGCGGAGCGCGAGGTCAAGCGCAAGACGGCGACGTCGTCGCGCAAGCTGCGCCTGCCGGGCAAGCTGACCGACTGCGCGTCGGACGATCCCGCCGGCACCGAATTGTTCATCGTCGAGGGCGATTCGGCGGGCGGTTCGGCCAAGCAGGCGCGCGACCGCAAGACGCAGGCGATCCTGCCGATCCGCGGCAAGATCCTGAACGTCGCCTCGGCAACCAGCGCGAAGATCCTCGCCAATCAGGAAATCGCCGACCTGATCCTCGCCATGGGCTGCGGCACGCGCAAGGACTGCCAGCCTGATGCGCTGCGCTACGAACGCATCGTCATCATGACCGACGCCGATGTCGACGGCGCGCATATCGCGACGCTTCTGATGACCTTCTTCTTTCAGGAGATGCCCGATATCGTCCGGCGCGGGCACCTCTATCTGGCGCAGCCGCCGCTGTACCGCCTGACGGTCGGCGCCAAGTCGCTCTATGCCCGCGACGATGCGCATCGCGCCGAACTGGAACGCACCGCATTCAAGGGCAAGAAGGTCGAGGTCGCGCGGTTCAAGGGGCTGGGCGAGATGAACCCGGGCCAGCTGCGCGAGACGACGATGGACCCGGCCAGCCGCAGCCTGATCCGCATTACCCTGCCGCAGGAATATGAGGAACGCGCGGCGGTAAAGGACCTGGTCGACCGGCTGATGGGAACTAACCCGGCGCACCGCTTCGCCTTCATCCAGGAAAATGCCGCGCGGCTGGACGACGAGGTCATCGACGCCTGAACGCATCGATTGACGCCTCTTCCTCGATGCCGCAACCTCCTGACGAACAGGGGTTTTGGGGGAAGATGCGATGGTGCCCATGATGATGCTGGCCGCGATCATGTCGCCGTCGGCGCAGGCGCAGCCGGCCGCCGCGACGATCGAGAGCCGCGCTCGCGAGGTCGTCGCGCTGCTGGGGGGCACCGGCGACTATGATGCGACCTTTGCGCCGTCGTTCCGCACCGCCGTACCCCGCGCGCGGTTCGACGCGATCGCCGCACAGTTGCAGCAGGCGCTCGGCAAGCCGACCGGTGTGGCGGCGATCGAGGCGACCGGCCCATGGGCGGCACAGATCCGCATCGCCTATGACGGCGGTACCCTGAACGCGGACCTGACGCTCGATCCAGGTGGCAGTCATCAGATCATCGGCCTGCTGGCGAAGGGCGCCGAACCGCGCGGTCCGGCGGCGCAGACGCTGGACGCGGTGGTGGAACAGCTGGCCGCCCAGAATGGCACGAGCGTGTTCGCACTCGCCCGGCTGGGCGACGGGTCGCCGCGTCTGGAAAAGGCCCGCAACGCTACTACCCCCATCGCGATCGGATCGGCGTTCAAGCTGGTGATCCTCGCCGAACTGGTCCGCTCGATCGAGGCAGGCGAGCGCAAATGGAGCGACGTCGTCACGCTCGACGGGTCGGCGCTGCCCGGCGGCGGCTATGCGCAGCAGCCAAAGGGCACGCAGATCGCGCTGCGGGAACTCGCGGAACGGATGATTTCGGTCAGCGACAACAGCGCGACCGACATCCTGCTGTTCCACCTTGGCCGGGCAAAGGTGGAGGCGATGTTGCCGGTCGTCGGCTTTACCGATGGCGGCGTGCGCAATGTGCCCTTTCTTGGCGCACTGGAGGTCTTCAAGCTGAAAGGCGTGGACGGTGGCGCGCTGGGCACGCGCTATCTGGCGATGGATGCGAAGGCGCGGCGGGCGTTTCTCGATGGGCCGGTGCGCGACACGCCGATTGCCGCCATTCCGCGCGACCTGTTCCAGAACGGAAAGCCGCTGCGCATCGTCGAACTGGAATGGTTCGCCAGCCCCAACGACCTGATCCGCGCGATGGACTGGCTGCGGCGGCATATGGACGGAACGGCCGGAGCGGAGCTTCGCGCCATATTGTCGAAAAATCCCGGCTTGCCCGATGCGACGAAGCATTGGCGCTATGTCGGGTACAAGGGCGGTTCGGAACCTGGCGTGCTGACCATGACCTTCCTGCTGCAGGCCGGTAATGGTGCATGGTATGCGCTGACGGCCGGGATCAACGATCCCGCGCGCGATGTCGATACGTTGAAATTCACCGGGCTGATGAACCGCGCGCTGGACCTTGCCGCGCCGCGATAAAGGTGGGAGCCGGACGACCCGCTGCGAAATCGTTGCGGCTGCTTCCTTCCGGACCTGACCGGGTTGGCGACGGCATCGTCCGCCCGACTCCCGCGCGCCATATGGGCGAAGCGGAAGCCGGACGCAAGGGGATCAGCTGCGTTTCGGCAATCGCGAATAGGGGACGAAATCACCGAGCGAGATCGAACCGCTCATCATCCGCGAATTGCGGTCGACCAGGTTGACGATATCGATCCGACACAGCTGCGTCCCGATCGTCCGCGTGACGAGGATGTCGTCGCGGTCGAGGATACCGCTCCCCGACGGCCGGTTCACGAACAGCGTGCCGTTGTTCATGCGATAGACGATGGCGGTATTCGGCACGATCTCGCTGGAGCGGATATCGCGCAGGTTGATGCAGTCGACCGGCCGGCCCGCGTCGCGACGCTCGGTAATGCGCGACAGCGCCGCTTCTCCGGCGACATTGTCTCGGTCGCGGGCCGCCAACGGGACCGCGCTGGCGGTGATCAGGGCAATCAACAACAGCTTGAAAACACGCATGATCGTCATCCCGGCTACAGCAATATGCACGGTATAGCATGTCCGGGATGAACCGACACTGACGCGGACCGTTCCACCCGCGCCAGCGCTCCCCCTTACAGGCTGGCTGCCGCCTCGATGATCGGCACGAATTTGTCGGCAGTCAGGCTTGCCCCTCCGACCAGCGCGCCATCGACATCGTCGATCGACAGGATCGCGGCGGCGTTGGCGCCGGTCACCGACCCGCCATAGAGGATGCGGATACCATCGGCGGCGTCGCCGACCATCTGGCGCAGCTTGGCGCGGGCGATGGCGTGGACCTGCGCGATCTCGTCGGGCGACGGAGTCCGCCCGGTCCCGATCGCCCAGCGTGGTTCATAGGCAAGCGTGAACCAGTCGCCGCTGGCCCCTTCCGGCACCGATTTCTCGATCTGCGCCTGCACGACGCGTTCGGCACGCCCGGCATCACGCTCGGCCTCGGTCTCGCCGCAGCACAGGATGACGTTAAGCCCGTGGCGACGGGCGGCCGCGGCCTTGGCCCATGCGTCGTGGCTCGTCTCGTTCTGGTCGGCGCGGCGTTCGCTATGGCCGACGATCACGATCGTCGCACCCGCTTCCACCAGCATCTCCGCCGACACGCAGCCAGTGTGCGCGCCACGGTCGTTGGCATGGACGTCCTGCCCGCCGATCTGCACCGACCTGGCGATCTCCGAGGCGGGATGCACCAGCGTGGCGGGCACGCACAGCGCAACGTCGACGCCCGGTGCAGCGGCAGCGGCGGCATCGATCTTGGCGATCTCAGCCAGCTGCCCGCGAAGCCCGTGCATCTTCCAGTTCCCTGCCACCAGCTTGCGACGACTCATACCCATGGCTCCCCGAGCGTTTTACATGTTCTACAGCCGATAGCGCATGTGGCGATGCGCGCAACCTTGAAGCGGGCGCGACCGCCTTCTAAAGCGGCATCCTTTCATTCCTTTCGATCGGTTGCACGGATGCTCGGTTTCTTCAGGCGCATGACCAAGTCGAAGGTCGGCATCTTTGTCGGCCTGCTGTTGCTGGCGGTCATCGCCATCGGCTTCGCCATGGCCGACCTAAACGGTCTGCGCCCGTCATCGCTGGGCGGCAGCGGTGCGACCGTCGCTACCGTGGGTGACGACACGATCACCGACACCGCGCTGACCGAGCGCATCCGGGGCGACGTGCAGCAGGCGGCGCAACGCCAGCCCGGACTGGATACCGCGCGCTATATCGCAAGCGGCGGGTTCGAAGGGTCGCTCAACCGCGCCATTTCCGACGCGGCGCTGCGCCAGTTCGCGCAGGACCACGGGCTGGTAGTGTCCGACCGCTATGTCGACGGCCAGATCGCCAGCCTGCCGGCGTTCCAGGGGCTGGACGGCAAGTTCGACCAGCGCACCTTTGAACAGGCGTTGGCCCGTGCGCGCATCACGCCGCAGCAGTTGCGCGACGATATCCGCCGCGCGACGCTCACCCGCCTGATGCTCGCCCGCACGCTGCAGGCGAGCTACATGCCGCAGCAGCTGGCGCTGCCCTATGCGTCGCTCGCCAAGGAAGCGCGCAGCGGACAGGTCGCGATCGTGCCGACCGCCGCCTTCCCCGCCCCGGCCGCACCGACCGACCAGCAGTTGCAGGCCTATTACACCGCCAACCGCGCGCGCTACATGATCCCGGAGCGTCGCGTGATCCGTTACGCGATCGTCACCCCGGCCAGCGTGACCGCACAGGCGACGCCGACCGATGCCGAGGTGCAGGCCGCCTATCGCGCCAACGCCGCACGCTTCGCCGCATCGCAGACCCGCAGCGTGTCGCAGGTCGTCGTCGCCGATCAGGCAGCTGCGACCAAGCTGGCGCAGGCGGTACGCGGTGGGCAGGCGCTGAACGCCGCCGCCAGCGCGATCGGCCTCGAAGCCACGAACTTTGCCGGACAGACCAAGGGGCAGCTCGCCGCCAAGACCTCGCCCGCCGTCGCCGAAGCCGCGTTCGGCGCGCAGCAGGGGGCGGTGGTCGGCCCGGTGCAGTCGCCGCTCGGCTTCGTCGTGTTGAAGGTCGATGCAGTGACGCAGGTTCCCGGCAAGACGCTCGAAAAGGCCCGCCCCGAACTGGTCGCCGAACTGACCAAGACCAAGGGCGCGACCGCGCTGGGCGCGATCCAGGAGAAGATCGACGGCGGCATCACCGATGGCGCGACGTTCGACGAGATCGTCAAGGACGCCAACCTGTCGGCGCAGGCGACCGCCCCGGTCACCGCGCAGGGCGTCGATCCGTTGAAGCCGGCGCAGCCCGATCCGGCGCTGGCGCCGATCATCGAAGCGGGCTTTGCCGCGGAGTCGGGCGACGCGCCGCAGATCGTGCAGACCGCGGCCGACGGCACCTTCGCACTGGTATCGACCGGCGACGTAACCCGCGCCGCGCCGCGTCCACTGGGCGAGATTCGTGAGCAGGTCATCGGCCAGTACAAGCAGGATCAGGCGTTGAAGGCCGCCCGTGCGGTCGCCCAGCAGATCCTGACCAAGGTCAATGGCGGGATGCCGCTCGGCACCGCCGTCGCCCAGTCGGGCACGCGCCTGCCCGCGCCGCGCCCGGTCAATGCCTCGCGCGCGCAGCTGTCGCAGATGGGGCCGCAGGTTCCCGCCGCACTGCAGCTGATGTTCTCGATGGCGCCCAAGAAAGCCCGGCTGACCGCTGCACCCAATGGCGAAGGCTGGCTGATCGTCTATCTTGACGGCATCCAGCGTGGCGACGCGACCAACGACAAGGCGGCGATCACCGGCGTCGGACGCGAACTGGGCCAGTTGAGCGGCAACGAATATGCCGAGCAGTTCGTCGAGGCGGTGCGCCGGCAGGTCGGCGTGAAGCGCAACGAGCAGACCATCAACCGCGTCCGTAACGAACTGGTCGGCGGAGCCACCCCCGCGCCCGCGCAATGAACGGGATCGAGGGGGTAGACGCCGCCCGCGCCGCGCTGGCCGAGGGACGGCCGGCGCTGCTGTGGACCACGCGGGTCGCGGATACCGAAACGCCGGTCGCCGCCGCGCTCAAGCTGATCCAGCCGGGGCGGGGCGACTTCCTGCTCGAATCGGTCGAGGGCGGGTCGGTGCGCGGTCGCTACAGCCTGTTGGGGCTGGCCCCCGACCTGGTGTTCCGGGCGCAGGGGCATGGCGCGGCGATCAACGCCGACTGGCTGACCGATCGCGAGGCCTTCGCGCCGTGCGGCGAACCGACGCTCGCTGCCCTGCGGACGCTGGTCGGGCAGTGCCGGATGGACGTTCCGGCCGCCCTGCCCCGCGCACTGGCGTGCCTGGTCGGCTATTTCGGTTACGAGACGGTCGGGCTAGTCGAAACGCTGCCGCAGGCGGCGGAGGACGCGCTGCACCTGCCCGACATGATGTTCGTCCGGCCGACCGTGCTGCTGGTGTTCGACCGGCTGTCGGACACGCTGTTCGTCGTCGCGCCGGTGTGGCCCGGTGCCAGTGTCGAAGCGGCGGCGGAGCGGATCGAGGCGACGGCGGCGGCGCTGGATGCCGCCGCCCTGCCCGTGCCGGCGCGGCTGACCGAGGTGCCCGAACTGGCGCTGGCCCCCACCCTGCCCGCCGGCCGCTATGGCGAGATGGTCGCGGCGGCGAAGGAATATATCGCGGCGGGCGATATCTTTCAGGTCGTGCTGGCGCAGCGTTTCACCACGCCCTTTCCGCTGGAGCCGTTCGAGCTGTACCGGGCGCTGCGGCGGATCAACCCGTCGCCATTCCTCTATCATCTCGACCTGCCGGGCTTTGCGCTGACCGGGTCCAGCCCGGAAATCCTGGTGCGGCTGCGCGATGGCGAGGTCACGATCCGGCCGATCGCCGGTACCCGCCCGCGGGGTGCCACGGCGGCGGAGGACGAGGCGAACCGGACCAGCCTGCTCGCCGATCCCAAGGAACGGGCCGAGCATCTGATGCTGCTCGACCTGGGCCGTAACGATGTCGGTCGGGTCGCGTCGAGCGGCAGCGTCCGGGTGACCGATAGCTATACGGTCGAATTGTACAGCCATGTCATGCACATCGTGTCCAATGTCGTCGGCACGCTGCGGTCGGACGCCGATGCGCTGGACGCGTTGTTCGCCGGTTTCCCGGCCGGCACCGTGTCGGGCGCGCCGAAGGTACGGGCGTGCCAGGTCATCGCCGAGCTGGAGCGCGAACGGCGCGGGGCCTATGCCGGCGGCGTCGGCTATTTCAGCCCGGACGGGTCGATGGATTCGTGCATCGTGCTGCGGACCGCGGTGGTCAAGGACGGGATGATGCACGTCCAGTCGGGCGCGGGCATCGTCGCCGACAGCGACCCCGCCTATGAACAACGCGAGTGCGAGGCGAAGGCAGGCGCGCTGCTGGCGGCGGCGCGCGAAGCGGTGGCCCAAGCGGGCAAGGTTCGTTTCGGACAATAGCGCGGAAGTTTACGAAGTTTGCGCTAGGTTCATGTTGCAGGCGTAGGATGTTTGGCGGCGGTCGGCGGCCAAGCATTTGCAATCGCATGATTCGTCAAAGGTGAATGGTTGTCACGGACGCGCGGAAGTTGGCACCGTCGTCCCGATGCGCGAGGAAAGCCATGGTGCAGATTTGCCGTGCGACATTGCAGCATCTCGACCGGATCGTTCCGTTGTTCGATGCCTATCGCCAATTCTATGGGCAGGACAGTGACCTGGCCGGCGCCCGCGCGTTCCTGGCCGAGCGGATCGCGCGGGAGGAATCGGTGATCCTGCTGGCGGGGGACGGTGCGGGCTTCACGCAACTTTATCCGTGCTTTTCGTCGGTGCGGATGCGGATGACGCTGATCCTGAACGACCTGTTCGTGGCGCCGGAGGCACGGTGCCAGGGCGTCGGTGAGGCGTTGCTGGAGGCGGCGCGGGACCATGCGCGATCGGTCGGCGCGGCGCGGATGACGCTGTCGACGGCGGTCGACAACAGCGCGGCGCACGCGCTGTACGTCCGCACCGGATGGGAACGCGATGCGCAGTTCCACACCTATACCATCGCGGTCGATTGAGGCGGTTTACGGGCGAAAGAGCGGTGGCCGGCTATGGCGGTTGGGCGCTGTAGGAAAGCGGTTCGGGCTGTCGACGCGGAGTAGAAGGAAGAAGCGGGACCCCGGATCAAGTCCGGGGTGACGATGGGATCAACGGCGGAGTGCGATCCAGCCGAGCCACAGCCAGCCGATAATCATCGCGAGACCGCCGAGCGGGGTGATCGGCCCCAGCACCCCGCGCGGACCGCCCAGTGCCATCGCGTAGAGCGAACCGCCGAACAGCAACCCGCCGGCCACGAACAGCCAGCCCGGCCCCCGCGCGCCGAGGTTCAGTGCGACCAGCGTGGCGATGGCGTGGGCGAGCTGATACTGGCCACCGGTCTTGAGCCACTCGGCCGCCGGGCCGGAGGCGCCATGCGCGCCGAACGCGCCGGCAGCGACCGCCATGGCGCCGGACAGCGCGGCGGCGAGGAGAAGCAGGTTCATCGGGTTGGCTCCGTGGTTCGGCGGCGTGACGGGAATGTATCTATCGGGGTTTGCGCTGGTTCGCTTGCGATTTCAGGTCGTCGGCGGGAGGCTTGTGTCCGTCCCTGTCTTCGTCACCCCGGACTTGATCCGGGGTCCCGCTTTCTCACCGACCTGGCAGAAGAAGCGGGACCCCGGATCAAGTCCGGGGGTGACGTTGGAGGCGGGGCGGGCGGGACGTTACCGGGAATGCCCTGCCTTCGCTGGGATGGTGTCCTTGAAGACGATCGTCGCGGCGTGACTGTCACTCATGGCGTACCGCAGATGCGCTGTCACGGCTGTCCACACCACCCCTTCACCCCGCGTCGTCCGGCACCGTGCCCGACGCCGCGCTGACGCGGGCGTGGGTGAAGATCATGTCGCGTCCCTGTCGCAGGTCGCCGGTTTCGGACTGTTGCAGCAACCGCTTGGCGTCGGCCTTGCGATACAGGTCTTCGGTCCGGTCGATCTCGCCATCGTCGACGCCGACGCTGGCCATGGCGGCGCGTGCCATGGTGACGGCGGAGTCGAGCACTTCGCGAAACACGCCCTCGACCGGGGCATTGGCCAGCTTCACCACCGACCGCCGGTCAAAGGCGCGCACGAAGATGCCCGGCCCCGGAAAGGCGTGGTGGATCGCACCGATCATCTCCGCATCGAACGGATCGCCATCGGTGCAGAACAGCAGCAGTTCGGCATCGGCCGCCCCGGCGAGGCGCAACATGTCGATGCGCGTGCCGTCGCCATAATAGACCTTCATCCCGAAGCCGCCCGCGATCTCGATCATCTCCACATCGGTGTCGATGACCGTGACGCTGATCCCCTGCGCCAGCAGCATCTGCGCGACGGTCTGGCCGAAGCGGCCATAGCCGACGACGACCGCGCTGGCGCCGTCGTGGCGCGGGCCTTCGGGGGTCTTGCCGTCCTTTTTTTCCGGCTCGGCGCGGAACTTGCGGGTCGCCATCATCAGGAACGGAGTGGTCGCCATCGACAGGGTGACGATCGCGCCGAAGACGCTCGCCGCCTCGGGCGCGATCAGCAGCGCATTCTGCGCCTGCGCGAACAGGACGAAGCCGAATTCGCCGCCCTGGCTGAGCAACAGCCCCAGCGCCAGCGCGCTGCGCCATGGCATGCCGAACAGCCGGCCGAGACCGAAGATCACCACCCCCTTGGTCGCGATCAGCGCCAGCGCCATGCCGACGACGAACACCGGCCGTTCGACGATCGCCCCCAGATCGAGCATCATGCCGACCGCGAGGAAGAACAGACCGAGCAGGATCGAGCGGAACGGTTCGACGTCCGCCTCCAGCTCGTGGCGATACGGGCTGTCGGCCAGCATCACGCCGGCGATGAACGCGCCCAGAGCGGTCGACAGGCCGAGCGCCTGCATCACCACCGCGCTGGCGATGACGGTGAACAGCCCGGCGAACACGAACATCTCGCGCTCGCCCATATTGCCGATCAGGCGGAACAGCGGGCGCAGCAGGAAGCGGCCGGCGAGGATCAGCCCGACCACCGCACCGACGGTCCACAGCGCCAGCTGCCACCCCGGCGGTCCGGCGGCATCGGCCGGGTTGCGCGACAGGGCGGCGACGATGGTGATGAGCGGGACGATCGACAGATCCTGAAACAGCAGGATCGCAAAGGCGCGTTCGCCGAACGGGGTCTTCATGCGACCGGCCGATTGCAGCATCGGCAGCACCTGCGCGGTCGAGGACAGCGCCAACGGCAGGCCGAGCGCGATGGCGGCGGCCCAGCTGAAATGGGTGGCGAGCCAGACGACGCCGGTGATGGCGATGCCGCAGAGCGCCACCTGCAACAGGCCCAGGCCAAAAATATCGCGCTTCATCTGCCACAGGCGCGATGGCGACAGTTCGAGCCCGACAAGGAACAGCAGCAGCGTGATGCCGAGTTCGGCGATGGCGAGTTTGGATTCGGCATTGCCGACCAGTCCCAGCACCTGCGGTCCGACGACCGACCCGGCAACGAGATAGCCGAGCGTGGCACCCAGCCCCAGCTTGCGGAAGATCAGCACGAAGACCAGCGCCGCGCCCAGCAGCGGCGCGAAATCATGGAGCAGCGACGCGGTGCCGTGTTCCATCAGGCGGCGGCCCGCTGACCGGCGGCCTGTGCCGCGGCTTCGGCGGCGGCTTCGAAGGCGAGGCGGATCGAGGCGTGGCGCGCGCTGTGCGGGCGCGCCGGTTCGAACAGCGTCAGGCCGGGCCAGTCGGGGGCATCGCCCTCCCCGGCCAGCCAGGCGGTGAGCGTATCGCTGGCGGCGGCGAGCTCGGCCGGCGTCTTGCCGACGACCGCGCGGGCGAGCAACGCCGAGGATGCCTGCCCCAGCGCGCAGGCGCGGACCAGCATGCCGATAGCGGCGACGTGGCCGTCCTCGCCCAACGCGATGTCGACCGTCACCCGGCTGCCACAGATCGGCGAGCGTTTCTCTACCGAAGCATGGGGTTCGGGAAGGCGGACGGCCTGCGCGGTTTCGGCGGCGAGGCGGAGGATTTCGGTGTTGTAGAGCGGTGCGGTCACGCGACCGATGTAGGGCGGGTTCGTGACGCTGGCGAGTCGAAGCCGGCTTTTTCTATTCGCCAAACACCGGTTCGCCCCGGCGGCGGCGTTCGATAAAGTCGACGACGCTGGCGCTGGTGGCGTTGAGCAGCGGATAGGTGCGCGCGTTCTTGATCCAGAGCGGGCGGCGCGTCGGGCCGCCGCCGATGAAGTCGGCCGCCAGCAGCAGGAGGAGAAAGGCGAGGCTGACGAGGATCAGGCCCTTCAAGGCGCCGAAGCCGAAGCCGAGGGCACGGTCGACCGGGCCGAGGACCGACGCGCGGGTCCGCGCGCCGATGCCGTTGGCGACCAGCCGGCCGGCGAAATAGCCGATGCCCGCGATCAACGCGAAGGCCAGCGTCGCCGCGCCGCCCGCCGTGCCGGTGGGTCCGACCAGCGCGGCGGCGACCGGCGTGTGGAACAGCTTGAGCAACAGCACGACCAGCGCCCAGGCGCCGAGCGAGAGGACTTCGGTGACGAAGCCGCGCATGAATCCCAGCACCGCCGCGCCGCCGACGGTGAGGAGGACGGCGATGTCGAGCGAGGTCAGGCCCATGGAAGAGGCTATGCCGGGCGGCGGGGAGATTGTCGAGCGGGGGGTGCGGGGGAGCGGATGGCTCAACCAATTCGTCGTCACCCCGTACTTGATCCGGGGTCCCGCTTTCCCAAGGCGCCGAGAAGAAGAAGCGGGACCCCGGATCAAGTCCGGGGTGACGGGGAGTCATACGCAGATCCTCCCCGGTACGGGGAGGGGGACCGTCGCCGAAGGCGATGGTGGAGGGGTTGGCCGAATACGGGCCGGTAGCGTTGCGGGGCGATCCCCCTCCACCAGCCTGCGGCTGGTCCCCAGCGTCAGGTCGGATCGTCCTCCGGACGATCCTCGGTCATGCAGAGCATGGCCGACCTGACGCTCCGTGCCGGGAAGGATTTTAGCGTCCCAGCATATAATCCACGAACCGCGGCAAATCCTTGAACCCGGACAGTTTCACCGCGCCGCCCTCCGCCTGCGCCGCCGGGGCCAGTGCGCGCGCAAAGCCGAGCTTGCCCGCCTCCTTCAGCCGCAATGCGCCGTGCGCGACGGGGCGGACCTCGCCCGACAGCGCGATCTCGCCGAAGACGATCGCGTCGGACGGTACCGGGCGTTCGGACAGCGCCGAGACCAAAGCGGCCGCGACAGCGAGGTCGGCGGCGGGGTCGGTCACGCGGTAGCCGCCGGCGATGTTGAGATAGACTTCGGCCGTGGCGAAGGCGAGGCCGCAGCGTGCCTCCAGCACGGCGAGGATCATCGCGAGGCGGCCGGAGTCCCAGCCGACGACGGCCCGGCGCGGGGTCGCTCCGGACGCCAAGCGCACGGTCAGCGCCTGTACCTCCACCAGTACCGGGCGGGTCCCCTCCAGCGCGGGGAAGACGACGGTGCCGGTGACATTCTCGTCACGGCTTGTCAGGAATAGCGACGAAGGGTTTGATACTTCGGACAATCCTTCGCTTTCCATCGCGAAGACGCCGATCTCGTCGGTGCCGCCGAAGCGGTTCTTGACCGCGCGCAGGATGCGGTACTGGTGGCTGCGCTCGCCCTCGAACGCCAGCACCGTGTCGACCATATGTTCGAGCACGCGGGGACCGGCGATCGACCCGTCCTTGGTGACATGGCCGACCAGCACGACGGCGGTGCCGCGTTCCTTGGCGAAGCGGATCAGTTCGCCCGACGAGGCGCGGACCTGGCTGACGGTGCCGGGCGCCCCTTCGATCAGGTCGCTGTGCATCGTCTGGATCGAATCGATGATGAGCAGGTCGGGCGCGGCCGATCCGCCGAACGTGGTCAGGATGTCACGGACCGAAGTCGCGGCGGCGAGCTGCACCGGGGCATTGCCCAGCCCCAGGCGGCGGGCGCGGAGACGCACCTGATCGGCGGCCTCTTCGCCCGAGACATAGGCGACGCTCTTGCCCGCCAGTGCCAGCTTCGCGGCGGCCTGTAGCAGCAGGGTCGACTTGCCGATGCCGGGATCGCCGCCGATCAGCGTCGCCGATCCCTCGACGAAGCCGCCGCCCAGCGCCCGATCGAGTTCGGCGATCTCGGTCTTCAGACGGTCGGGCAGCGCGATGTCGGTGTCGAGCCCCGACAACAGGATCGGCCGCCCACCGCTCTGCAGGTTATGCCGCGCCGAAAAGGGGGTGACGACCGCGCCGGCATCCTCGACCAGCGTATTCCAGTCGCCGCAATCGGCGCATTGCCCCGCCCATTTCGAGGATACCGATCCGCATTGCTGGCAGACATAGCGCTTTTGGGGTTTGGCCATGCCGCGGCGTTAGCAGATGCGGAACGAAAGGGGAATATCAGTCCAGTTCGCTGCCGCGTTTCAGGACCTTGGTCCCGTCGTCCTGCTCGATCAGATAGGCGGGATTGTCCTTGGTGCCGTTCTTGGTGATCTTGCTGCCCTTGATCGTGCGCTGGACGCGGCGTTCGAAGCGTTCCTCGACCTTGCCCTCCGCCGTGCCGTTGCCCCACGACCATTTGACCTTCTGGCCCTTCTTGTAGCTCTCGCTCATGCTGTCCGCTCCTTTTGTCGGGCGGGTCAACCCGTTGGAGCGCCCAAGCGTTCCGGTGGCGTACGCGGCGTTCCGGCGCTATGGGCACGCGGATGAAGCCTTCCCAGCTCCGCGTCGCGATGTTCAGCGGAAACTATAATTATGTCCGCGATGGCGCGAACCAGGCGCTCAACCGGCTGGCGCGCCACCTGCTCGACCATGGCGTGACGCTGCGCGTCTATTCGCCGACGACCGACAAGCCGGCCTTTCCGCCGACCGGCGATCTGGTCAGCGTGCCAGCCTATGGCATGCCCGGCGGGCGCGGCGAATATAAGCTGGCGCGGGGGCTGACCGCGAAGACGCGCGCCGATCTGACGGCGTTCGCGCCGAATATCGTCCATGTCTCCGCCCCCGATATCCTCGGCCACCGGGCACTCAGCTGGGGGCGCGACAACGGGATCGCGACGCTCGCCTCGCTGCACACGCGGTTCGAAACCTACCCGCAATATTATGGCATCGGCTTTCTGGAGCCGCTGGCGGTCGCGCTGTCGAAGCGATTCTATAATCGCGCCGATCAAGTGATGGTGCCCGGGCGCGGCATGGCCGATTTGCTGCGCGAATGGGGCGTGACCTCGCCGATCGGCATCTGGTCGCGCGGGGTGGATCATCAGCGCTTCAGTCCCGGCATGCGCGATCTCGACTGGCGGCGGTCGCTGGGGATCGGCGACGACGAGGTCGCGGTCAGCTTTCTCGGGCGGCTGGTGCTGGAAAAGGGGCTGGACGTCTTTTCGGAGGTCGCCACCGAATTGCAGCGGCGCGGGGTCAAGCATCGCATCCTCGTGATCGGCGAAGGGCCCGCGCGCGACTGGTTCGCCGAGCGGGTACCGCATGCCGTGTTCGCCGGGTTCCAGGCGGGCGACGATCTTGGCCGGGCGGTCGCGTCGATGGACGTGTTCTTCAACCCGTCGATCACCGAGACGTTCGGCAACGTCACGCTGGAGGCGATGGCGGCGGGCGTACCGGTGGTGGCGGCACGCGCGACCGGCGCGGTCGGCATGGTCGAGGACCGGACGACCGGGTTCCTCGTCCCGCCTCGCGACATTCCCGCCTATGCCGATGCGATTGCACGGCTGTGCGAGGATGCCGACCTGCGCTGGCGCATGGGGTTGGCGGGGCATGACGCGGCCAAGGGGTATCGCTGGGACAGCGCGAACCAGTCGGTGCTGGATGCGTATTTGCGGATCGTTCGGGGGTAGGTTGGTTCGGAGTAAACGTCGCCCCAGCGAAGGCTGGGGCATTCCGCGGCGAGGAGCGCGTTCCCTTACGGGGAGATCCCAGCCTTCGCTGGGATGACGTTGGCGGCGAGCGACGTTGGCGGTGAGCAGCGACGGGACCACTCCCCTTGGCCCCTGCCCTGCCGATCGCTTAACGTCGCATCAACCCGTGTCCGCTATCGCTGCGGGTGACGTTAGGGGCCCCTCGCCGATGATCGACAATTTCTCGCTGGGGCTGACCCACCTGCTGATGCTGATCGCGGCGTGGCGGTTGTTGCGGCGGCCGGACCTCGACGAGGAACGCGTGCGCGACGACGCCCCGCGCAAGGGCCGGGACCGCTTCGGTGCGTGATCTCGTCTTCGTCGCATTCCTGGGATTGTTGTTCGCGGCGGGGTTTCGCAAGCCGTTCGTGTTCGTGCTGACCTATGTCTATATCGACATCGTCTCGCCGCAGCGGCTGACCTATCTGCTGCTCAACTCGGTGCCGATCTCGCTGATCGCCTGCGGCCTTGCCGTGCTCGCCTGGGCGGTGGTCGACGACAAGCGCGACACGCGGATGGCGCCGCGCCAGTTCCTGATGCTCGCGCTCCTGCTCTATTGCCTGTGGACGACCAAGACCGCCGACTTCCCGGTCGAGGCGCAGTTCAAATGGGAATGGGTGTGGAAGGCGCTGGCCTTCGCCATCTTCCTGCCGCTGACACTTCGGACCAAATTGCGCATCGAATCGCTGCTGCTGTTCATGGTGCTGTCGGCCGCGTCGATCATCATCGTCGGCGGGATCAAGACGCTGGGGTCGGGCGGCGGCTATGGCGAATTGAACCTGATGGTGTCGAACAATGCCGGCCTGTACGAGGGGTCGACCATTTCGACCGTGGCGATCGCGATCATCCCGCTGATCCTGTGGTTCAGCCGCTTCGGCACGGTGTTCGCACCCGATTGGCGGGTGCGCGCATTCTGCTATGCCCTCGTCTTCTCCTGCCTGCTGATCCCGGTCGGCACGTCGACGCGGACCGGGCTGCTGTGCATCGGGCTGCTCGGCGTACTGATGCTGCGCGACGTGAAGCGGCGGCTGACCTATCTGGCGATGGCGGGCGCGGCGGGGTTGATGGCGGTGCCGTTCCTGCCGTCGGCCTTCACGCAGCGGATGGAGACGATCGGCACCTATCAGGCCGACGCATCGGCATCGACCCGGCTGGCGGTGTGGATGTGGACGCTCGACTATGTGAAGCAGAACCCGTTCGGCGGGGGCTTCGTCGCCTATCTCCAGAACCGCATCCGTTATGAAAAGGTCGCGGTGGTCGGCGAGGGCGCGAACCGGACGGTCGAACGCAGCCTGGAGGTCGATGCCGGGCGCGCCTATCACTCGGCCTATTTCGAGATGCTGGGCGAACAGGGCTATCCGGGGCTGCTGATCTGGCTGGCGATCAATCTGGGCGGGCTGTTCCGGATGGAGGTGCTCAGGCGGCGCTATGCCAAGGCGGGTGAGGACGAGGCGTGGGTCGTGCCACTGGCCGCCGCACTGCAGAACGGGCATATCGTGTATCTGTTCGGCGCGAATTTCGTCGCCATCGCCTTCCAGCCGTTCGTCTTCATGCTGATCGGCGCGCAGATCGGCCTCGACACCTATCTCGCGCGCAAACGTAGCGAACAGGCTTGGACGCCGATCCAGCGGCGCAAGAAGGGGGCGGTAGCCGCATGAACGAATTGAAGGCGCTGACCGGCGCGCGCGGCCTTGCCGCATGGTGGGTCGTGCTGTTCCACTTGCGCGGATCGATGGCGGAAATGCATCCGGCGATCGAATCCGCCATCGCCAAGGGCTATCTGGCGGTCGATTTCTTCTTCCTGCTGTCGGGCTTCGTCATCTGGCTGTCGTGGGGGCGGCGGTTCGGCGAAGGCGGGCTGCCGGTTGCCGGGCGGTTCCTGTGGAAGCGGATGGCACGGATCTGGCCGCTGCACCTGTTCGTGCTGGCCTGTGCGGTCGCGCTGGCCGTCGTGCTGGCGGCGACCGGGCGCAATATCGATCGCTTTCCCTTTGCCGAACTGCCGCTGCATGTCGTGCTGCTGCAAAGCTGGGGGTTCGTCGATCCGCTGAAATGGAACGATCCGGCCTGGTCGATCTCGGCCGAATCCGCCGCCTATCTGTTGTTTCCGCTGCTGGCGGTGGCGGTCGACTGGCGCCGCGTGCCGAGCGTGGTGCTGGTCGCCTTCGTCGCATTGCTGTTGTTCGGGCTGCTGCCGCTATGCGGGCAGGACGGCTTGGGCAGCGAGTTGCAACGCTTTGCCGTGGCGCGCTGCGTGATCCAGTTTGCCGCCGGGACCGCGATCGGCGCTTTGTGGCTGCGCTGGCAGGGGCGTGACCTTGTCGCGGTATCGGCGGGCATCCTCGCGCTGGGGCTGGCGGCGGCGTGGGGGACGAAGCTGCTGTCGGAGGCGCATTCGCTGCCCGCCGCACTCGCGTGCCTGTTGCTGGCGGCGGGGATCACGTCGAACCGGCGCGGCAACCCGCTGGAATGGTGGCCGATCTACCGGCTGGGCGAGATCAGCTATGCGACCTATCTCGGCCATTTCCTGCTGTGGTTCGTGTTCAAGCTGGTGCTGGTCGAGGATGCGACCGACGCGCCGCTATGGGTGCTGGCGCTGTATATCGTGGCGGTGATCGCGTCGTCGGAAGTGCTGTATCGCGGCGTAGAGCGGCCGGCGCAGAACTGGTTGAACCGGGTCGGGGATCGGCGGCGGCTGGCGGTGGCTTAGCGTTTCCGCTTACGTCACCCCGGACTTGATCCGGGGTCCCGCTTTCTTTGCCGCGCGTAGAGGAAGAAGAAGCGGGACCCCGGGTCAAGCCCGGGGTGACGTTTGGGGCGGATGGTGAGGATCACCACCCGCCTCCTCGCCTCACGCCTCGGCCAGTTCGCTTTGCAGTGCCTCGATCACCGCCTTCGAAAAGGCGGGAATGTCGTCGGGCTTGCGGCTGGTGATCAGGTTGCCGTCGATCACGACCTGTTCGTCGACCACCTCGGCACCGGCATTTTCGAGGTCGGTGCGGACCGATGGCCAGCTGGTCACGCGGCGGCCGTCGACCACGTCGGCCTCCACCAGCAGCCACGGCGCATGGCAGATGGCGGCGACGATCTTGTCGTCGTCCATGAATTCGCTGACGATCTCGACCGCGCGTTCCTGCATGCGCAGCTTGTCGGGATTGCCGACGCCGCCGGGCAGCAGCAGCATGTCGAATTCCTCGGTATCCACCGCGTCGAGCGTCAGGTCGGGGGTGATCGTCCGCGCCTTTTCGCTGTCGTTGACGACGCCCTGGATCGGATCGGTCTTGATCGAGGCGAGCGTCACGTTCGCGCCTGCGTCCAGCAGCGCCTGACGCGGGTCGAACAGTTCGGATTCCTCGAACCCGTCGGTGGCGAGGATCAGCACGCGGGCATTGGCGAGGTCGGCCATGGGAAGTCTCCTGTGCAGGGTGGTCCGCCCCCAACCGGCTGACTCCGCGTCGGTTCCCGCCCACGCGGCGGATGCCGGAACGAAGCGACGAGCCGAACATTGATCGGGATATTCGCAGGGACAGCCCGATGGAACCAGCCGAAGACGACGACCTCCCCTGCCCCGCCGGCTGCGTCTTTTCCGATTGCGAGGCGCCGGGCATCACCCGCAAGAAGCTGACGCGCGGCTGGGGCTATTACGACCCGGACGGCGACCGGATCACCGATCGGAACGAGATCGACCGGCTGAACGCCATCGGCCTGCCCCCCGCCTATCGCGACGCATGGTTCTGCCCCGATCCCACCGGTCATATCCAGGCGATCGGCTGGGACGAGAAGGGTCGCAAGCAATATCGCTATCACGCCGATTTCCGCGCGGCGCAGGAGAGCGCCAAATATGATCGCTGCGCGTCGTTCGGGCACAAGCTGCCGAAGCTGCGCGCGCAGGTGGAGCGGGACCTTGCCAAGCGCGCGCTGTCACGCGACCGGGCGGTGGCGGCGGTGGTGCGGCTGCTCGATCTCGGGCGGGTGCGCGTCGGCAACGAAGGCTATGCGCGGGTGAACAAGAGCTTCGGCGCGACGACGCTGCGCAAGCGGCATGCGAAGCTGAGCGGGACCAGGCTGAAGCTCCAATATCGCGCCAAGTCGGGCAAGATGCGGGTGCTGACGATCACCGACCGCTCGCTCGCCAGTTTCGTGCGCAAGTGCCAGGACCTGCCGGGACAGCACCTGTTCCGCTGGGTCGATGCCGAGGGGGAGACGCATCCGGTCACGTCGAGCGACGTCAACGCCTATATCCGCGCGGCGATGGGCGATGACTTCACCGCCAAGCATTTCCGGACGTGGGGTGCGAGCGTGCTGGCGTTCGCGACGCTCGCCGATGCCGATCAGGATATCAGCCTGAAGACGATGCTGGGCCCGGTGGTCGATGCGCTGGGCAATACGCCGGCCATCGCCCGCAAATCCTATGTCCACCCGCTGCTGATCGATCTGGTCAAGGACGGGCAGAGCGCGTTTCGCGAGACCCTGCGCCTGCCACGGGCCGCGAAACATCTCAGCCGCCACGAACGCGGGCTGATCGCGCTGCTCGAAGCGCAGGACCGCGTCGCCGTCGCCGCTTGAAGGAACCGCATGAGTACCAATACCACGTCGCCGGCCGCGACCGTCGAGAAGAGCTTCAACGCCGATCAGGCCCAGGCACAGGCCCGGCTGTTGCTGCAGGACAGTGCCCGGTGGATTTCGGACAACTGGCTGCAGGTGCTGGTGGCGCTGGGCGCCGGTGCGCTGATCGTCATCGTCCTGCTGCTGGTCCGCCGCTGGGGCATGAAGCTGGCGGGTGAGGACCGCACCGGATGGGGCAGCGTCGCAGGCCGCGCGATCGGGCGGACCGGGCTGTTCTTCATGGTGATGCTGGCCGCCAAGCTGGTCGACGGCTATGCCAGCGCGCCGCCGATGGTCACCGCGACGATCGAGTTCCTGTTCACCGTCGCCGCCGTGTTCCAGGCCGCGATCTGGGCGCGCGAGGTCATATTGGGTGCGGTCGAGCGGCGGACGGCGAGCGACCATTATCATGGCGAGGCGCTGGCATCGGCGATGGGGCTGATCCGGTTGCTGGTCACCTTCGCGCTGTTCGCCATCGCGCTGATCGTCGTGCTCGACAATCTGGGGGTGAACGTCACGGGTTTGGTCGCCGGCCTCGGCGTCGGCGGCATCGCCATCGGTCTGGCGGCGCAGGGCATCTTCGCCGACCTGTTCGCCGCGCTGTCGATCATCTTCGACAAGCCGTTTCGGCGCGGCGACAATGTCCATTACGACCAGACCGACGGGTCGATCGCCGAGATCGGGCTGAAATCCACCCGCATCCGTTCGGTCACCGGCGAAGAGCGGATCATTTCCAACAAGAACCTGCTCGACAAGGAAATCACCAACAACACCCGCCGCGCCCATCGCCGGGCGTCGTTCGTGATCGGCGTCACCTATCAGACCGATGCCGAGACCTGCGCGCGCATCCCGGCGATGCTGCGCGAGGTGGTGGAGGCGGAGGAGCGCGTGTTCGTCCGTTGCGGGCTGATCGGCTTCGGCGCGTCGAGCATCGATTTCGAGCTGCTCTTCGATTCGGCCGGCGCCGATTATGCAGCGTTTTACGACGGGCGGACGGCGGTCGGCATCGCGATCCTGCGCCGCTTCGCCGCCGAGGGGATCGAGATCGCCTATCCGACCCAGGTCAATCTGAATGCCCGCGCGGACGGCACGATCGTCGATCCCAGCCCGGCACATCCGTAGCGTTTTTCGAACATCGGGTCTGCCCTCCCGTCATAGCGCATTTGCCCTTTCGGAAAATTCGGTGCGTCGACGCTTGCAGCGGCGCCGGCCGACGCTATGATCGCCCTAACGTGCGGGAGAGGATCGCAATGGCCGAAATTGCGGCAGAGGAACTGGCGGCGCAGGTCGGCGCAACATGGCGGTCCGAATGGATCGTCGTCGATCAGGCGATGATCGATGCCTTTGCCGATGCGACCGGCGACCGGCAATTCATCCATGTCGACCCGCAGGCCGCCGCCGCGACTCCGTTCGGCGGAACCATCGCCCATGGGTTCCTGCTGCTGTCGCTCATGCCGAGACTGGCGGAGGCGACCGATCTGCCCCGGATCGCCGGCGTGCGGATGGAAGTCAATTATGGCGGCAACCGCACCCGCTTTCTGGCGCCCGTCCGGTCCGGCTCCCGCATCCGCGGCCGTTTCACGCTGCTGGCGCTGGAGCAGAAACACCCCGGCCAATGGCAGCGGACCAGCGAATATGCCGTCGAGGTCGACGGCGCCGACTCCCCCGCGCTGATCGCCGAATGGATCAGCCAGTATTTCACCTGAACACCCGAGGAAATTCCATGCGCTCTGCCGTCATCGTATCGACCGCCCGCACGCCCATCGGCCGCGCCTATCGCGGGGCTTTCAACAACCTGCCCGCGCCGACGCTGGCCGCCCATTCGATCCGAGCTGCGGTCGAGCGCGCCGGGATCGACGGGGCGGAGGTCGACGACGTGCTGTTGGGCGCGGCGATGCAGCAGGGGCATCAGGCAAACAATATCGCCCGCAACGCCGCGCTGCGCGCCGGCCTGCCGATCAGCGTTTCGGGCATGTCGATCGACCGGCAATGCGCCAGCGGCCTGATGGCGATCGCCACCGCCGCCAAGCAGATCGTGCACGACCGGATGGATATCTGCGTCGCGGGCGGCGTCGAATCGATCAGCCTGGTGCAGACGCCGCAGATGCGCCTTGCACCCGACCCCGAACTGCTCGCGATGCATGGCGATATCTACATGCCGATGCTCCAGACCGCCGAGATCGTGGCTGCGCGTTACGGCATCTCGCGCGAGCGGCAGGACGCCTATGCGCTCCAATCGCAGCAGCGCACCGCCGCCGCGCAGACGGCGGGCCTGTTCGACGCCGAACTCATTCCCGTGACCGCCACGATGAACGTCGTCGACAAGGCGACGAAGGAAGTGTCGAGCCATGAAGTCACGCTGACCAAGGACGAGGGCAACCGCGCAGATACGACGATCGAGGGGCTGCAGGCGCTCAAGCCCGTGCTGGGCGAACAGGCGGTCATCACCGCCGGCAATGCCAGCCAGTTGTCGGACGGATCGTCGGCCTGCGTGGTGATGGAGGAATCGGTGGCGGCGGCCCGCGGGCTGCAGCCGCTCGGCCGCTATGTCGGGATGGCGGTGGCGGGCACCAAGCCGGACGAGATGGGGATCGGCCCGGTCTATGCGGTGCCGAAGCTGCTCGAACGCTTCGGGCTGAAAACGGACGATATCGGGCTGTGGGAGCTGAACGAGGCGTTCGCGGTGCAGGTGCTGCATTGCCAGGACGTGCTGGGCATTCCCAACGACCGGCTGAACGTCAATGGCGGCGCGATTGCGATTGGCCATCCGTATGGCATGTCGGGCGCGCGGATGACCGGCCATGCGCTGATCGAAGGCAAGCGGCGTGGCGTGAAATATGTCGTCATTACGATGTGCGTCGGCGGCGGCATGGGCGCCGCGGGGTTGTTCGAGGTGCTTTGAGAGGGCTCGCGGCATCCGACACGGTAGGGAGCCATTGTGTCGGGTGCTGGCGATGGAACCGCGACGGTGCCGCGTCCATGGATCCCGGCCTGCGCCGGGATGACGGTTTTGGTGAGACGGACGTCGTCTAAAACGTCGTAGAACGAACTACCCTCCCCCACCCCGTTCGGTTCGAGCAGCTTCGAGCTTGTCGAGAAGCGTCAGTCGAGAACTTGGTCGCTCGGGACACCCCCTTCTCGACTTCGGTTCTCGACAGGCTCTAACCTGCGCTCGAAGCAAACGGTGGGTTTGGATGGATAAGGTTGTGGCGATCGGGTAGCGCCACCCCCCCCCCCCCGCCGGGGAGAGGGCTTTTAGGCGTCACCCGATCCGCTGCATCCAGCCGTGCGGGTCGTTGCTCCGCCCCCGCTGGATGTCGGTCAGCTGCTTGAGCAGCGCCTGCGTCCGCTCGCCGGGCTGGCCGTCGCCGATCTGGAAGCTGAAATCCGCCGACGATACCTTGCCGATCGGCGTCACGACGGCCGCCGTGCCGCAAGCGAACGCCTCGACCAGGCGGCCGCTGGCGGCATCGGCCTGCCACTCCTCGATCGAATAGCGTTCCTCGCGCACCGTGATCTCCTGATCGCGGGCCAGCGTCAGGATCGAATCGCGGGTGATGCCGGGCAGGATCGTGCCGGTCAGCGGCGGGGTGAGCATCGTGCCGTCGTCGAACACGAAGAAGATGTTCATGCCGCCCAGTTCCTCGACCCAGCGGCGCTCGGTCGCGTCGAGGAACACGACCTGATCGCAGCCCTGCCGGATCGCTTCCGACTGGGCGAGCAGGCTGGCGGCATAGTTGCCGCCGCACTTGGCATCGCCGGTGCCGCCGGGCGCGGCGCGGGTAAATTCCTTCGACACCCAGAGCGACACGCTCTTGGCACCGCCCGGCCAGTAATTGCCGACCGCCGAGGCGATCACGCAATAGAGATATTCGGCCGAGGGCTTCACGCCGAGGAACGTCTCGGACGCGATCATGAACGGGCGGAGGTAGAGCGCGCTGCCCTCGCCGGCCGGAATCCACTCGCGCTCGGCCAGCGTCAGTTCGCGGCACGACGCGACGAACAGGTCCTCGGGCAGCTCGGCCATGGCGAGGCGCTTGGCCGACCGCCGGAACCGGGCGGCATTCTGTTCGGCGCGGAACAGCGCGACGCCGCCATCGGGCAGCGTGTAGGCCTTCAGTCCCTCGAAGATTTCCTGCGCATAGTGGAGCACGGCGGCGGCCGGGTCCATGACGATCGGCGCGCGCGCGGTGATCTTCGCGTCGTGCCAGCCCTTGTCCTCCGACCAGCGGATCGTCGCCATGTGATCGGTGAATACCCGGCCAAAGCCCGGATTGACGATCCGCGCCGCCCGCTCGCTCGCCTCGACCGGGGTCGCATGGGGTTCGAAGGCGAAGCTCGGCTGCGTCATGGCGTCCTCTTGGATGAATGCTTGCGGAGGGGTAGGCCGGATGGCACAAATGGTCAACATGACTGCCCCATCTTCCGCGCAACCGATGACCGCATCCGCCCTGTTCCTGCGCGAGGCCGAGGTGCGACGCGGGATCGAGCTACTCTATTTCGGCTACAGCCACCTGACGCGCAGCATCGACGAGGAACTGTCCGCGCAGAATCTGGGGCGGGCGCATCACCGCGCGCTCTATTTCATCGCACGGCGGCCTGATCTGTCGGTCAGCGAATTGTTGCGGTTGCTGGCGATCACCAAACAGTCGCTCGGGCGGGTGCTGAACGACCTGTCGGCACGCGAACTGGTCGAAAGCCGGGCGGGCGACCGCGATGCACGGCAGCGGTTGCTGAAGCTGACGCCCGAGGGGCAGGCGCTGGAGGCCCGGCTGTACGAGATGCTGAACGCGAAACTGTCGCGCGCCTATTCGGGGGCGGGACAGGATGCGGTCAGCGGTTTCTGGGCCGTGCTGGAGGGGCTGATCCCGGCAGGGGACAAGGCTGCGGTGGCGGCGTTGGGGCGACCATGACTGCTGCACCGTCACCCCGGACTTGATCCGGGGTCCCGCTTCCTTTGGCACGGTTAGAAGAAGAAGCGGGACCCCGGGTCAAGCCCGGGGTGACGGGATCGCAAGTGGCTTAGCCCCGCGCAGCTGCGGCTATTTCCGCGTTGCGACGTTCGGATGCGGCGAGCGTGGCGCTGAGCAGCTGCTTAAGCGCATCGCCTTCGTCGAGCACGTTCAAGCCTTGCCGCGTCGATCCGCCGGGGCTGGCGACACGGTCGGCGAGCGTCGCAGGCGATACGTCCGACCCGGCGGCCATGGTCGCCGATCCCTGTACCGTGGCAATGGCGAGGCGTTGCGCCTGATCGGCAGGCAGGCCGAGAGCGGCACCGGCTGCTGCCAACGCGTCGATGAAGCGGAACACGAAACCCGGCCCGCAGCCCGACAGCGCCGTAACCGCGTCGAACAGCGCGGCGTCGTCGATCCATTCGACCAGCCCGAGCGGGGCCATCAGCGCGGCGGCGGTATCGCGGGCAGCCCGATCCTCCCCGTGCGAATGCAACGCCACGACCCCCTCCCCAATCGCGACCGGCAGGTTCGGCATGGCGCGGACGACGGTGGCGGCGTCGAACCGCCGCGCCAGCGCCGCCTCCTCGACCCCGGCAAGGATCGAGATCAGCAGCGGCACGCCGGCGATATGCGGCGCAAGGTCGGGCGCGACCTGATCGAGTTGTTGCGGCTTGATCGCCAGCACGACGACCGCCGGCGGCCCGTCCTGCGGGATCGCCGTACCATGGGTCACGCCCGCCGGCACCTCGCGCGGCGAGCGGGTGACGACGGTGATCGCCCTCGGATCGACGCCATCGGCGATCCACCGCTCCAGCATCGCCCCGCCCATATTGCCGCAGCCGATCAGCCACAGCGGTCCGGGCAGCGCGGTCATGCCTCGCCCTGCGTCTCGATCATCGACGCGGCGATCGCTTCCTTCGGCGACTTGCCGCCCCACAGCACGAACTGGAACACCGGGTAGAAGCGCTCGCATTCGTCGATCGCGGCGTCGATCATCATTTCCGCCTGATCGATGGTCAGCACCGGCTCCTCCGGCAGCATCGCGGCGTGGCGATACAGCAGGATGCCGCTCGACGACCACAGCTCGAAATGGCCGATCCACAGCTGTTCGTTGATCAGGCCGATCGTTTCATAGATCGCCCCGCGCCGTTCGTCGGCGACGCGGATGTCGGGCAGCGCGAGGAACTGCAGCACGCCGTCCTCGCCCCGCCAGATGGCGCGCAGCTCGAACTCGGTCCAGCTGCCCTTCACATGCGCGACGATCTCGTCGCCGTCGCGCTCATGCTTCCAGCCGTGCGCCGCGAAATAGCGCTCCAGCGTATCGATCGGCACGGCGTCGTCGCCGTCCTCTTCCACTTCGTCCAACATCATCCCCAAATCTTTAGCCGCTCGCGTGCCCGGCGTCACGCGTTACGGCGTGGGACCCGGGACGGCGGATCAGAGCGCGCCTTCGCCCGCCCCCGGCGCGTCGGGCGTGATCGGCTGCGCGGCCGGCGCGGTCTTGCCCTCCAGCGCGTCGAGCCGGGCGCGCAGCGCGTCGGCCTCGTCGCGGGCGGCGACGGCCATCGCCTTCACCACTTCGAATTCGTCGCGGCTGACGAAATCCATGCCGCCCAGGAAGGTCTTGGCACGTTCGCGCGCCGCAGCCTCGCCCTCGCGGGCCATGCCGGCAAGGGTCCCGGCGGCGCCGTTCACGAACTTGGCGAAATCGTCGAACAGGCGATTGTCGGACTGCATGGAAAATCCTTCCGGTTGGTCGGGCGCGACACGGCCCGCCCTTTCTCTAGAGCTTGATTTGGGTGGAATGGGCCGGCGGCACAAGGGTTTCCGCATCCGGATTGCGCCGGTCGATCTGCCAATTGAGCGCCGATGCGATCACCAGCCAGACCAGATAGGGCACCAGCAGCCACGCCGCGATCGGCCGAATGCGGCCGAAGGCGAAGGTGGTGGCAAGCGCGGTCAGGAACAGGGCGACGATCAGGTATAGCGCCAGTGTCACCTGATGCGCGCCGAAGAACAGCGGCGACCATATGAGGTTCATCGCCAGCTGCAGGGTGAACAGCGCGATCGCGATGCCGCGCCCCCGCGCCCCGCGTGCGTTGAGAACGACCGCCAGCGCGAAGCCCATCAGCAGGTACAGGATCGTCCAGACGACCGGGAATGCCCATTGCGGCGGGCGGATCGCCGGCAGGTCCAGCATCCGGTACCAGCCATTCGCATCCCCCGCGACGACCAGCTGTCCCGACGTGAACCCCAGCAAAAGGATTAACGGCACGCACACCACCGCGCGCCGCAGAAATCCTGATCGCAACTGCCACTTCGACGCGATCTCGTTCATCCCGTACCCCAGCCCCCACTGCGCACGCTGCGCTGCCGTTCAGGGCGCATTGCTTGCTGTGTGCGGTGCATCATTGCAAGCCAAAGCGGTCGATTCGGGGGCGTACGCACCGATCAGGAACTCGATATTGCCCTCGGGACCGGTAATTGGGCTGGGATCGACGCCCGCAACGCGCCAGCCAAGGCCGGTCAGCCAGTCGGCGACCGCGTCGCAGACCCGCGCATGGATCGCGGGGTCGCGCACCACCCCACCCTTGCCGACCTCGTCGCGGCCCGCCTCGAACTGCGGCTTGATCAGCGCCAGCAGCCGCCCGCCGGGCTTCACGAAGCCGAGCGGCACCGCCAGCACCTTGGCCAGCGCGATGAAGCTGGCATCGCACACCACCAGGTCGATCGGCTCGGGGATATGGGCGGGCGTCAGCAAGCGTGCGCTGAGCTGTTCATGGACGATCACTCGCGGGTCCTGTCGCAGCTTCCACGCCAGCTGGTTGGTGCCGCTGTCGACCGCATAGACCCGCGCCGCGCCGCGCGACAGCAGCACATCGGTAAAGCCCCCGGTCGACGACCCGACATCGATCGCCACCGCACCACCCACGTCCCAGCCGAAATGGTCGAGGCCGTGCGCCAGCTTGATCCCGCCGCGCGACACCCAGGGATGATCGCGTCCGCGCACGTCGAGCGTCGCGTCGGGCGGCAGTTGCTGGCCGGGCTTGTCCACCTTGCGGTCGCCGACGAACACCAGCCCCGCCATGATGAGCGCCTGCGCCCGCGTCCGGCTTTCGGCCAGACCGCGATCGACGAGCATCTGGTCCGCACGTTGCTTTGCCATGGCCCCGCATGGCGCGGCTTTCCGCCCGTCGCAACCCTTGATCGACTGGTCGATTGGCCATTGCCTATCGTTTAAGTAGGAATACATTGGCTGCAGGAAGTCGCCCGGACCCGATCCCTGTCCCTAAGCGTGGCCGGCGGCTTCCACCCTGTTGGAACACCCAAGAGCAGGAGCGCGATGATGGCACAGCTTTCGACTCCCCAGACCGGCCTGCCGACGGTGTTGACCGTGCCGGGCCTCAACGGTTCCGGCCCGTCGCACTGGCAGACATTGTGGGAGCAATCGCGGCCCGATACCGCGCGGGTCGAACTGGGCCTGTGGTCGCGGCCCTTGCGCAATGCATGGGTGACGAAGCTGGACCAGGCGATCCGGCAGGCGCAGGCGCCGGTGGTCCTCGCCGCGCACTCGCTCGGCTGCCTCGCGGTCGCATGGTGGGCGCAGCTGTCGGGCCAGCCCTATGGCTGGCCTGTGGCGGGCGCGTTGCTCGTGGCGCCGGCGGATGTCGATCGCCCCGGCGCGCCGGTCGAGTTGCAGGGGTTCGCCCCGACGCCGCGCTTCGCCCTGCCCTTTCCGTCGCTGGTCGTCGCATCGACCGACGACCCGTGGGTGTCGATCGAGCGGGCGCATTCGATGGCGGTCGATTGGGGCAGCCATTTCGTCGATGCCGGCGCGCAGGGCCACCTCAACGCCGCCAGCGGCATCGGCTGGTGGGAGGAAGGACAGGAACTGCTCGACCGGGTCATCGCTGCGTCGGGAGATGGCCATGGCCATGTCCGGTTGCCCTCCGAAGCGCGCTCTGTGCTGGCGGTGAACGCCACCGACGCAGCGCAGGGGCAGTTCCTGCGCTAGAGGAACGGGTTGCGGACCTCCAGCCGAGCATCGATGACCAGCCCGTGATGGAGGTCCTCGCTCCATAGCCGATCGCAACCCGCGGACAGCGCGGCGGCGGAGATCATGCTGTCGTAGATCGACAGGCGATAGCGTTCGGCGATGCGCAGGCCATCGCGGTGGATGGCATCGGTCAGGGGAACAATGTGCGGACACAGGACGCGCAACGCGGCAAGGGCGTCGTGGATTGCCGGCCATTCGTAGCGCAGCTTGCGCCGGGTAACGGTCGCAAACTCGTTGAGCGACTGCACGCTGATGATACCGCCGTCCGCCAGAAGCGACTGCGCGCGTATCGCCCTGTCATCGACGCCCAGCGCATAGACGAGAATGTTCGTGTCGAAGAACGCGACGCTCAACGCGCGTTCGCCTCCTCTCGATCGAATTTGTATCCGGGCGGGAGTGGCCGTGCCAACGCGCGCATCGCGGCAATTGCTTCGTCACGAGTCATTGGCGCAGGATCGCTGCTCCGCCGCACTTCGACGCTATCCCCTTCATGCAGCCCCAGCGTTTCGGCCACATCCTGCGGAATGACGATAGCGAGCTGGTCACCGATCTTTTCGACCTTCACCGCGCTTCTCCTTCGTCGGGCAAATTACGTCGATGCGGGGCGGCTGACAACCGACTGAAGATAGACCGCAAGGTCGCGAACGTCCTTCATCGGCGGCAGTTCGACCGGATTGGCTGGCGTCGGCATCACCAGCCCCAATCGCCACCAACTCGCCTCGACCAGATCCGCAACCTCTTCGTCATCGATCATCAGGAAGCGGGCGAAATCGTCGTCGGGATGGGGCACGACGCCCTGCCCATAATAAGGCGCGACCAGTTCGCGGGTCAGCGCGGCGATGGCCGGCGACACGCCGTTATCGGCGACCATCGCGTCGAAATCCGCCTCGCTCCACCCGGCGCGATACGCCCTGGCCGCGCGAAACTGCCGCCACATCCGCCAGTTGAACCAGGCGAGCGCGACCACCGCCAGCGCGATGATCGCCGCCGCCTTCTGTCCGCCGGTCATGCGCGGGCTTCGGCGGCTCCGCTCTCGTTCCAGCGCAGCGCCTGCAACACGGTGTCGACGATCTGCGGCGCGTTCAGGCCGGCCTCGTCATACTGTTTCTGCGGGCTGTCCTGATCCTGGAACGTATCGGGCAGGCGCATCGTGCGCAGCTTCAACCCGGCGTCGATCAGGCCGGAATCGCTGGCGAAGGTCAGGACATGGGCGCCTAGTCCACCAACCGCGCCTTCCTCGACGGTCACCGCGACCTCGTGCGTCGTCAGCAGGCGACGGATCAGCGCCTCGTCGAGCGGCTTGGCGAAGCGCAGGTCGGCGACCGTAGTCGACAGCCCCTTCGCCTCCAGCGCATCGGCGGCCTTCAGCGCCTCTTCCAACCGGGTGCCGAGCGACAGGATCGCGATCTTGCTGCCTTCGCGGACCAGCCGGCCCTTGCCGATCTCCACCTTTTGCGGAACCTCCGGCAGCGCGACGCCGACGCCGTTGCCGCGCGGATAGCGCACCGCGATTGGCCCGGCATCATATTCGGCGGCGGTATAGGTCATGTGGACCAGTTCCGCCTCGTCCGCCGCGGCCATCACCACCATGTTAGGCAGGGTAGCGAGATAGGTCACGTCGAAGCTGCCGGCATGGGTAGCACCATCCGCCCCGACCAGCCCGGCGCGATCGATCGCGAAGCGGACCGGCAGGTTCTGGATACAGACATCGTGCACGACCTGGTCGTAGGCGCGCTGCAGGAAGGTCGAATAGATGGCGCAGAACGGCCGCATCCCCTGCGCGGCGAGGCCGGCGGCGAAGGTGACGGCATGTTGTTCGGCGATACCGACGTCGAAGAACCGGTCGGGATGTTCCTTGCTGAACCGGTCGAGCCCGGTGCCCGAGGGCATCGCGGCGGTAATCGCGCAGATGCGGGTGTCGCTGTCCGCCAGCTTGCTCAGCGTATGGCCGAACACATTCTGGTACTGCGGCGGGCCGGCCGGCGCCTTGACCTGCGTGCCGGTGATGACGTCGAACTTCTGGACGCCATGATATTTGTCGGCTGCCGCCTCGGCCGGGGCATAGCCCTTGCCCTTCTTGGTCACGACATGGACCAGGATCGGGCCTTCCGCCGCGTCGCGGACATTTTCGAGGACGGGGATCAGATGGTCGAGATTGTGACCGTCGATCGGACCGACATAATAGAAGCCCAGTTCCTCGAACAGGGTGCCGCCGGTCGCCATGCCGCGGGCGAATTCGTCGGTCTTGCGCGCGGCGGTGTGCAGCGGGCGGGGCAGCTTGCGCGCCAGTTTCTTCAACGCATCGCGGATGCCGAGGAATTCGCGGCTCGACACGATGCGCGACAGATAGGCGGACAGGCCACCGACCGGCGGCGCGATCGACATGTCATTGTCGTTGAGAATGACGACCAAACGGTTGCCCGCCTGTTCGGCGTTGTTCATCGCCTCATAGGCCATGCCCGCCGACATCGCGCCGTCGCCGATCACGGCGATGCCCTTGCCCGGCGTGCCGGCGATCTTGTTGGCAACCGCAAAGCCCAACGCCGCCGAGATCGAGGTCGAGCTGTGCGCCGCACCGAACGGGTCGTATTCGCTCTCCGACCGCTTGGTGAAGCCCGACAGCCCGCCGCCCTGGCGCAGCGTGCGGATGCGATCGCGGCGGCCGGTCAGGATCTTGTGCGGATAGCATTGGTGACCGACGTCCCACACCAGCCGGTCGGCGGGCGTGTCGAACACATAATGGATCGCGACGGTCAGTTCGACAACGCCGAGGCCCGATCCGAGATGCCCGCCGGTCGTACCGACCGCGCTGATCGTTTCCTGTCGCAGTTCGTCGGCGAGTTGCCGCAAATCTTCCGGAGCCAGCTTGCGAAGGTCGGCGGGCGTCTGAACGGTGTCGAGCAGCGGGGTGCTAAGTGGATCGGCCATCGGGCCTGCCTAGCGCAGGCGGAACCCACTGTCGATTGCCGGTACGCGCAAGGTCCGACAAACTCGGCACGTCCTTCAGTTCAGGTTCAATTCTGCGCGCAATCTGCACAGGTTCCGCGCACTTCGATGACCGGACGTACCGGCTTGAACCCGGCACCCGATGCGGCGGCGCGGACGGTCCCGGTGATCTTGTCGTCATCGATATGCGTCGTCTGTCCGCATTGGTCGCAGACCAGGAAGATGCAGTCGTGGACGCAGTCGGGATGGGTGTTCGCTAGATAGGCGTTGGCGCTTTCGACCCGGCGGGCAAGGTTGGCGTTCACGAACAGGTCGAGGATGCGGTAGACGCTGTTCGGCGCGACCCGGCGACCCTGCGCCTTCGACACCGCATCGGCGATGTCATAGGCCGAGGCGGGTTTGTCGAACGAGGCGAGCACATCGAAGATGCTGGCACGCATCGCCGTCCATTGTTCACCGGCGCGAATCAGCGCGGCTTCCGCCGCCTTGTTCCATGCGGTCCCGTGATGTTCGTGATGTTCGTGCGCCATGCCAGCGAGATAAGCGTGCGCGGGGCCAGCGGCAAGCCGGTCAGCAACCCGCCCGGCGGTTGAGGTGATGGCCGAGCGCCAGCAGGCCGACACCGCTCAGCGTCGCCAACGCCTCCGGCACGCCATGCGGCAGGGTCAGCGCCATCGCCATGATCGCCAGCCCCGCCCCGCCGATCAACGTCGGCAGCTTGTGGCCGTGGCGCCAATAGCCCGCGCCCAGCGCGACAGTGCCGAGCAGCACGGCGAGCAACAGCCCGACTTCATGGATCGCGGGATGCAGCAAGGTGCCGCCGACCGAGGCGAGCAGCGCCATGACCGCGATGGTCGTGACGCAATGCACCGCGCACAGCCCGGACAACAGGATGCCGAACCGATCGAGTCGGCCTTCGTGCAACCAGGAGCGGGCGGCGGTGCTGCGCATCGCCACCCTATGCCCCGGATTGCGCGAAGTTACAACATATCGTTTCATGGGACCGATAACGCGGTTCGGACGATCGGGTTCGATCGCCGGACGAAATCGCTGATATTTCAGCGTTTGCGCTTCACCATCAGGTCCGGCTTCGCAGGCGGCGTCCAGCCGGCCGGCGGCTCGACCCGCTGCCGGCTGGTGCCCAGCCCCATCGCGCCGGGCTGCTGCCGCGTCAGCCCGGCGGTGTCCGCCGCCTGCGCCGCATCCGGTTCGGCACCGCCGCGCAACAAGGTGATCCGGTCGCGCAGCCGCGACGCGGTTTCGAAGTCCATCGCCGCGGCGGCGGCTTCCATCTGCGCGCGCAGGGTTTCGATCGTGTCGGTCATCCGGCATCAACGCACGACGCCGGTCGACGGATCATTGCCAGTCGAACGCCAGCGGCGCTTCACGAAAGGCGAAGCGGTCGAGATGCCGGGCGACGGCCCCCTTCAACCCATCCAGCTGTTCGGCGGACGTCGCGTCGATCCGGACGTTCAGCGCGTCGGCCCGGGCATCGAACGTCACCAGCGCGTCACCGGGATGGCTGGCGCCGCGCGCATCCTTCGGAAAGACGACGGTGCCATGATCGGCGTCGAACTCGACCGTCAGATTATGTTGCCAGTGCTTGCACAGCTGCTGGAGGTAGCGGCTGGCATGCGCGGTCGGCACCGCCGCCTGGGTCGTGCAATCATTCATAGACGTTCTACCTTCTGGGCCGCCTCGTCGAGGATCGCGGCGATGGCGTGGAGCGTGTCGGTGTCAACTTCCGGCCCGGCGAGGCGATGATGCAGCGCGGCGCGCAGATTGGCCCGGGCGCGGTGGATCGGCCCGGCGTCGGTCCGGGCGCGATGTTCGCCCAGCGCCGTCAGCCGCGCGAACAGGTCACCGACCTGCTCGGCATCCTGCGCCAGTTGCGTGGTGCCGGCCTCGGTCACCGCGAACAGCTTGCGCGTACCCTCGCTCGCCTGTTCCTCGATCAGCCCCATGTCGGTCAGCAGCGTCAGCGTCGGATAGACGACACCGGGGCTGGGCGCATAGGCACCGCCGGTACGCGCTTCGACCGCACGGATCAGGTCATAGCCGTGGCGCGGCGCCTCGGCGATCAGCGCCAGCAGCACCAGCTTCAGCTCGTCCCCGCCCAGCACCCGTCCGCGCGGTCCGCCGCCATGGCGACCGCCGCGACCGCCATGCCCCGGTCCGCCGGTCCATGACGCATATCCCATTCCAAATCGCATATTCATTCTCCGATATATCTTGTCCTTTAAGATATATCTCGAAATAGCTTTTGCAAGGGCGTTTCGCGTAACTTTCGCAACCCCTATATTCCGCTCATGTCCGACCTGTTCGCCGACTTCGCTCCCCCTACGCCCCAGGCCCCGGTCGACGGACCGCTTGCCGACCGACTGCGCCCGACCACCCTGGCCGAAGTCGTCGGACAGGATCACCTGACCGGCCCCGAAGGCGCGATCGGGCGGATGGTCGCGGCGGGCAAATTGTCGTCGATGATCCTGTGGGGACCGCCCGGCACCGGCAAGACGACCATCGCCCGCCTGCTCGCCGACGCGGTCGGCCTGCGCTATGCCCAGATTTCCGCCGTCTTTTCCGGCGTCGCAGACCTGAAAAAGGTCTTCGCCGAAGCGCGCGAACATGGCCGGCTGGGCCGCAAGACACTGCTGTTCGTGGACGAAATCCACCGCTTCAACCGCGCGCAGCAGGACGGTTTCCTCCCCTATGTCGAGGACGGCACGGTCACGCTGGTCGGCGCCACGACCGAAAATCCGTCCTTCGAACTGAACGCGGCATTGCTCAGTCGGTCGCAGGTGCTGATCCTGCACCGGTTGGGCGCCGATGCGCTGAACGAATTGCTGGCGCGCGGCGAGGCACTCGAAGGGCGCCCCCTCCCCCTCGACGACGCGGCCCGCGCGGCGCTGGTGGCGAGCGCCGATGGCGACGGGCGCTTCCTGCTCAACCAGGCGGAGACGCTGTTCTCGATCGAACTGCCCGAACCGCTCGATCCCGCCGGGCTGTCGGCGCTGCTGCAACGCCGCGTCGCGGTGTACGACAAGGACCGCGAGGGGCATTACAACCTGATCTCCGCGCTCCACAAATCGCTGCGCGGATCGGACCCTCAGGCGGCGCTCTATTACATGGCGCGGATGCTGACCGCGGGCGAGGAACCGCTCTACGTCCTGCGCCGGCTGACCCGCTTTGCCAGCGAAGACATTGGTCTCGCCGACCCGCAGGCGCTGGTGCAATGCCTCGCCGCCAAGGACGCGTACGAGTTTCTCGGCAGCCCCGAAGGCGAACTGGCGATCGTGCAGGCGTGCCTCTACCTCGCCACCGCGCCCAAATCGAACGCCGCGTACAAGGCGCAGAAGGCCGCGTTCAAATCGGCGCGCGAGACGGGATCGCTGATGCCGCCGCCCTCGATCCTGAACGCACCGACGCGGCTGATGAAGGATATCGGCTATGGCAAGGGCTATGCCTATGACCACGACCATCAGGACGGCTTTTCCGGTGCAAATTACTGGCCCGAGGAGATGACGCCGGCGCGCTTCTACGAACCGACCGGGCGCGGGTTCGAACAGCGGATCGCCGAGCGGATGGCATGGTGGGACGAACGGCGGCAGACGTCGTGAAGGACTGGGCGGAGGTCGTCGCCGCCGGGCTGGCGCTGCCCGGCGTGGAACTGGGCACCAGCTATGGCCAGCCGGCGCTGCGCTTCCGGAACGGCACGCTCGCCGGCACCACCGCGCCCGATCCGGGCAGTTTCGTGCTGCATGTCGCGCTGGCGGAAAAGGACGTGCTGCTCGATACCGATCCGGCGATCTTCTGGCAGACCGATCATTATCGCGACTGGCCGGCGATCCTCGTGCGTTACGGCACCGATGCGCGCGACCGTATCGCACTGCTGCTGGAACGGGCATGGTGGGACCGGGCGACGCTGCGCCAGCGGCGCGACCGGGGCGAGCGACCCTGACGCGGCGCTTTACCTGGTTCGCCGCGATCGACTGGTCGGGACAGGCGGTCGCGCGCCCGGCGGGGCTGGCGGTGGCGGAGGTGGGCGACGGCGGCCCGGCGCTCGTCGCACGCGACGGAGGATGGTCGCGGGAAGGAATCCTCGACTGGCTGACCATGCTCGCCGACACCCAAGCGGACATGCTGATCGGGCTGGACCTGTCGCCCGCCCTGCCCTTTGTCGATGCCGACAGCTATTTCCCCGGCTGGACGGAATCGCCGACCGATGCACGCGCCTTGTGGGCGATGGTCGAGCGACGCGCGGCGGACGATCCGCATCTGGCGGCGACGTCGGCGGTCAACGATGCCGAGCTGTCGCGCCATTTCCGCCGCCATCGCGCCTGCGGCGACCTGTTCGGGCAGGGCCGCGGACGATTGCGGCTGTGCGAGGAACGGCAACGCGCCGCCGGCTTTTCGCCGACCAGCTGCTTCAACCTGGTCGGCGCGGCGCAGGTCGGCAAATCGAGCCTGACGGGCATGCGGGTGCTGCACCGATTGGACGGGCGGATACCGGTCTGGCCGTTCGATCCGGTGCCGGAGACCGGACCGGTCCTCGTCGAAATCTACACGACCATCGCCGCACGGGCCGCCGGGGTGCGTGCCGGGCGGAGCAAGCTGCGCGATGCGGAACAGCTGGATGCAGCGCTGGCGGTACTGGGCAGTCCGCCGCATGTACCCTCGCCACGCTATGACGATCATGCCACCGATGCGCTGCTCGGCGCCGCATGGCTGCGGGCGGTGGCGCACGATCCGGCGCTCTGGTCGCCACCGGCATTGTCGGCGCAGGTCGCGCGGACCGAAGGCTGGACCTTCGGTGTGGTTTGAGATTGTGGTTCGACCCGCCGCTTGGTAGACGGCACGCGGCGTGCCCCGTTACGTTAATGGTAAACGGCTTCCTTTGTAACGAAGAGACGCGGGTTCGATTCCTGCACGGGGCACCAGCCGCCGCTTCGCTGCCTAGTTCAGACTCGCGCGCAGCCTTCCCGCCACATCCTCCAGCGTGACGCCGGCCAGCTGGTCCTGTCCCTCGCCTGCGCGCAGGACGGTCGCGATGTTCAGCATGATCTGCGTCACATGGTCGATCGACTGCAGCCCGGTCAGGTGCCGGCGTAGCGTGGCTTCGTCGCTGCCCAGTTCGAACGCCAGCTCGCCGAGCAGGCGCGAGGCCCGCTCCAGCTCGCCGGCCAGCGCCTCGCCCAGCGCGGGCGAGGCCGGGGGAAAGGCGACCCCGCTCATTTCGAACACAGCTTCAGCACGCCGGCGGCCAGCCCATCGGCCGGAACCGGCTGGGTCACCATGCCTCGCGACAGGGTATGGCCGCCGCCGCTTTCCGCCGGGGCAAAGGCATAGCCGCCCGCGCCCAGCATCGCCTTCAGCCCGCCGCCGCCATCTTCGCTGCTGTCGAGGAACAGGACGCCGGCCGCGTTCGACCCGGCAGCCTTGGCGGCGGCGGCGAACAGCAGCGAGATCGACGGACGCTCGCCCGCCACCGGATCGCGCGCCAGCAGGCGCAGCTTGCCCGAGGGCCAGGCATCGACGACGAGGTGATGGTCGCCCTGCGGCGCGAAATAGATCGTGCCCTGTTCGATCGCCATGCCGTCCTGCGCGACCACGACCTTGGGCGCGACCTGCGATCCGAGCTTCTCGACCATCCCCTCGACCAGCCCCGGCCCCAAATGCTGCACGACGATCGTCGGCGGGCAGTTGGGCGGGAATTGCCCGAACAGGTTGAACAGCGACGCCGTGCTCGACGCATCGCCGCCCACCACCAGCAGGCGACCGTTCCAGTCGATCGGCCGCGCGGCCGATGCGACCTTGGGCACCTTGACCGGCGCGTTGCGCGCCGACTTGATGCGCTTGCCCAGCTTCGCGATGATCGCGTTCAGTTCGGCCGGCGCCGCGACGCGCGGCTTGGGCAGGCAGTCGATCGCGCCCAGGCGCAGCGCCTCGATCGTCTCGCCCGCGCCATCGGTGGTGCGGGTGGAGAACATGATGACCGGCATGGGCTTCGATTCCATGATCTCGGCCAGATATTCGATGCCGCTCATCCCCGGCATTTCGACGTCGAGCGTCATCACGTGCGGCTTGAGCGACGCGACCATCGAGCGCGCCTCCTCGGCGCCATCGGCCAGTCCGACGACCTCCACGCCCGGAATCCGTTCGAGCGCCCCGGAAATGAGCGCGCGCATGGTCAGGGAGTCGTCGACGACAAGGACCTTCGTGCTAGCAGCCATGATGTGATTGTCCCAAAAAGATTACGCGGTACGTCAGGCGGCTTCGGCGACCGGCTGGTCGACCAGTCGGTCGAGCGCCAGCACCAGGATCATGCGATTGTCGATCGTCGCCAGCCCTTCGAGGAAGCGCGACGCTTCGGTATCGCCCATGTCGGGCACCGGCTGCATCGCATCGGGGTGGATCGACACGATGTCGTTCACCGCATCGACGATGATGCCCTGCAGCTGTTCGCCGATCCGCACGACGATGATGACGTGGCGGGCCGACGGATCGGTCACGCCCCAGTTCAGCCGGTGGCGCAGGTCGAACACCGGCAGCACGACGCCGCGCAGGTTCACGACGCCGCGGACATAGGGCGGCACGTTGGGCAGCGGCGTGGCCGGCGACCATGCGCGGATCTCGCGGATCGCCATGATGTCGACGCCCAGGATCTGGTCGCCCAGCTGAAAGGTGATGAGTTGGCGGGACATGGGTGGTTCCTTGATCGCGCTATAGGGTCAGTGCATGACGCGCCGGATCGCGGCGGCCAGCTTTTCGGGGTGGAACGGCTTCACGATCCAACCGGTAGCACCGGCATCGCGCGCGCGCTGCTTCTTTTCGTCCGAACTCTCGGTCGTCAGCACCAGGATCGGCAGGCTGCGACGCCCCTGCCCGCGGACTTCGGCGATCAGGCCGAACCCGTCCATGCGCGGCATGTTGATGTCGGTAATCAGCAGGTCGGGCTGGAACCCGTCCAGCTTTTCCAGCGCATGGACGCCGTCCTCGGCCTCCACGACGCTGTATCCCAGATCGGTCAGCGCGACCCGCAGCAACATCCGCATGCTGGGCGAATCGTCGACGGTCATGATCGTCTTGGCCACGGTAAGAGGCTCCCTCGGTGCAAATTCGGTCATCAGAAAAACTCCACGTCGCCGACGGCGGCGGGCGGCGGCGGGGATGCCCGCACGATAATGGGCGGGGCGGCGGAATCGACGACCGAGCGGCATCGTGCCAACCCGACCGCCGCCCGGAATTCGACCCGGCGCGCCTGCGTGCCGCCCACATCCTCACCCACCAGCGCGATGCGTTCGTCGCGCAGGAAGCTGCGGGCAAAGGCGATGTTGGCGCCGCCGATATCGCGAAAGCCGGCCCGCATCGTCGCTCCGCCAAAGATCCGCGCGCGCATCCGCGACCGCGCGGCGCCACGCGCCAGCATCGCGTTGATCAGGACTTCCATCGCATAGACGCCATAGCGCTGCATCGACGCTTCGTCGGACGCATTGCCCTCGGCCAGCAGGTAATGGTTGATCCCGCCGATCTGCGCGATCGGATCGAAGAAACAGGCCGCGACGCAGCTGCCGAGGACGGTGGTCAGCACGACGTCGCGTTCGTCGCTGACCTTCGTCTCGCCCTGCGCGACGGTCACCCGGCGCAGCCCGTCGCGGGTCGCCAGCGCACTCATGCGGCACATTCCGCAAGCAGGCGCGCGGCGATCCGGCGCAGCGGCAGCTGCTCGGCGACCGCACCGATCTGGTGCGCGATCGCGGGCATGCCATAGACGACGCTCGTCGCCTTGTCCTGGCCGAAGGTCATCGACCCGCAGCCACGCATCGCCTTCATCCCCTCCGCGCCGTCGCAGCCCATGCCGGTCAGGATCGCGGCGGTCGCATCGCGGCCGGCGAGCCGCGCGACCGAATGGAACAGCCGGTCGACCGACGGGCGATGACCGTTGACCTTGTCACCCTCGACCAGCCGGCAATGGCGCCGGTCGCCCGACCCGCCGATCTCCATGTGCCGTTCACCGCCCGGCGCCAGATAGACCTTGCCCACCGCCAGCGGCGCGCCGGCGCGGGCTTCCTCGACGGTCGGCGCGCACAGGCGGTTGAGCCGTGCGGCGAAGCTGGGGGTGAAGGTCGCCGGCATGTGCTGGACGATGACAGTCGGCGGGCAGTTCGCCGGAAAGCCCGACAGCAGTTCGATCAATGCCTCGACGCCGCCGGTCGACGCACCGATCGCGATCATCGCACCGGGTCGCGGCGTGTAGCTCGCGCGTTCCTGCACCGGCGGCGCGGTGCGGACCGCGGCAGGACGCGCCGCCGGCCGCGACGATGCCGCCGCGCGGACCAGTTCGGTCAGCTCCGACGTGCACGCCGGATCGGTTCCGGCCATCAGCCGCGTCTTGTCGAAACAGTCGAACGCGCCGCGTTCCAGCGCGGTCAGGCTGGCCTCCGCCCCTTGCGCGGTCAAGGTCGACAGCATCACCACCGGCGTCGGGCGCAGGCGCATTAGCCGTTCGAGGAAGTCGAGCCCGCTCATGCCCGGCATCTCGACGTCCAGCGTCACGACATCGGGGTCGAGCGCCTTGATCTGGGCGCGCGCCTCGTCGGCGCTGGCGGCGGTGCCGACGACCTCGATCGCCGGATCGGCCAGCAGCCGACGCCGGATGATCGCCTGCATCGCCATCGAATCATCGACGATGAGGGTGCGGACGCTCATGCGGCGATCTTCTGATAGGCGGTGCGGCCGATGCAGCGGAACTTGTCCTGTACCGCGCCGATCAACCGCTCCGAATGACCGATATAGAGCATCCCCCCAACCTCCAACCGCTCGCCGAGCCGCGCCAGCAGGCGTTCCTTGGTCGGCTCGTCGAAATAGATCATGACATTGCGACAGAAGATCGTGTCGAACCGCCCCTTCATCGGCCAGTCGCCGAGCAGGTTGAGCGGGCGAAACGCGATCGCGTCGCGAAGGACCGGATCGACGACCAGCTGGTCGCCGTCCCCCCCGGTCCACACGGAACGCAGCGACGCGGGTACGGTCCGCATCGTATCCTTCGAATAGCGACCCGCGCGTGCGGTGTTGAGCACGCTGGGCGACACGTCGGTCGCCAGCATGCGCAGATCGGTCTTCAGAAGTCGTTGGGCGGCGGCGCGGTCGTTGCCGAACATCGCCATCAGCCACGAATAGGGCTCTTCCCCGCTCGAACACGCCGCCGACCACAGCCGGACCCGGCCGCCCTTGGCCAGGCGGTCGGCGAGCGGCGGCCAGATCCGCTCCACGAAATCCTCGAAATGATGGTTTTCGCGAAAGAAGCTGGTGTGGTTCGTCGTCAGTGCGTCGATCGCCCGGCCGCGCTCTTCGGCATCGCGCCCGATATGCGCGACATAGTCGGCAAAGCTCGTCAGCCCGCACGCGCGGACGCGCGGCGCGATACGGCCATAGACCAGCTGCGCCTTGCCGTCGGGCAGCAGGATGCCGACCTCGTCATACACCAGTGCCGCGATGGCACGGTGGTCGCTCGCCTGGAATTCGAATTCCCGCGCGCGGCTGTCGGCAAGGGCGGCGGCCCGGGTCATGCGGCCAGCGCCGCCGACGGACGGTTGGCGAAACGGCCGCGCGTGGTAAGCGCATCGACATCGGCGATCAGCGCGACGCGCCCGTCGCCCAGGATCGTCGCCCCGGCCACGCCGTCGATCGCCTGATAATTGGCTTCCAGGCTCTTCACGACGACCTGCCGCTGATCCTGGATCGTGTCGACCAGCAGCGCGGCCTGGCCATGGTCGCCCTCGACCACGATCAGCACGGCGTCGGTCGGATTGCGCTCCGCGCCCTCGATGCCGAGATAGTCGGCGATGCGCAGTACGGGCACATAGGAGCCGCGCACGTCGAGCACCGTCCCGTCCGGCCCCAGCCGGCTGAGAGTCGTTTCGTCGGGCCGCAGGCTTTCGACAATATGGCCGAGCGGAATGACGAAAGTCTGCGCCCCCACCGTCACGATCATGCCGTCGAGCACCGCCAGCGTCAGCGGCAGGCTGAGCGAGAAGCTCGACCCGAAGCCTTCGCGCGACTGGATGCCGATGCGGCCGCCCAGCGCCTGGATGTTCTTGCGCACCACGTCCATGCCGACGCCGCGCCCCGACACGTTGGTGATCGCCGCCGCGGTCGAGAAACCGGGCGCGAAGATCAGGTTATCGATCTCTTCGTCGCTCAACACCGCGTCGGGCAGGATGATGCCCTTCTCGATCGCCTTGCCCTTGACCCGCGCCCGGTTGATCCCCTGCCCGTCATCGGCGACGGTGATGACGATGCGGCCCGACTGATGCGCGGCCGACAGGCGCACGACCCCTTCGGCCGGCTTGCCCGCCGCGACGCGGACGTCGGGCATTTCGAGGCCATGGTCGACCGCGTTACGGATCAGGTGGGTCAGCGGCTCGCCGATCCGCTCGACCACGGTCTTGTCGACCTCGGTCATCTCGCCATCGACCTCCAGGCGGACGCGCTTGCCGGTCTCGCCCTCCAGTTCGCGGACGATACGCGGGACGCGGCTGAACACCGTCTTCATCGGCTGCGCACGGATCGCCATCGTCGACTCCTGCAACTCGCGCGTCAGGTGCTCGAGGTCGCTCAGCTCCGAAATGCCGCCCATCTGGTTTTCCGCCAGACGCTGCGCCAGCATCGCCTGGGTAATCACCAGCTCGCCGACCAGGTTGACCAGCCGGTCGAGCTTGTCGAGATCGACGCGGATCGTCTGTGCCGCCGGCGCGGCGGGTGCGGACGGCGGGGCGGCGCGTGCCGCGGCCTTCGCCTCGACCGGCTCCTCCGCCACCGGCACAGGGGCCGGTGCGGGAGCCGGCGCAGGTGCGGGCGGCGGCGGTGCGGCGACCACCACTTCCTCGACCACCGCGACCGGTGCCGGCGTGGGTGCCGATTCAACCGAATCGAGCAGGTCGAACAGCGCATCGACGCTGTCCTCGGCCATCGCCGGTTCGGCATCGCCGCGGGTCAGCGCGATCGCGGTCGGATCGCCGAATTCGAACACCGCGCGGATATCGTCCTCGGCGACGCTGGCGGGCAGCGCCACGTCCCACGCCAGATAGGCGCATTCGGTATCCATCGTGTCGAGCGGGGGCAGCGCGGAACGGTCGCAGGCGGTGACCTTTCCGCCCAGCATCGTCAGTTCGCGCAGCAGCAGCAGCGGTTCGGCGCCATGTTCGAACCCCTTGGGCCCCGGCGTGTAGCGCAGGCGCCAGCCATTGGCCGCATCCGCCCCGTCCTCCGACTGGGCGACATCGCCCAGCATCGACATCAGGTCGTCGAAATCGTCGGAAATCTCGACCGCCGGGACCGCTTCGGCAACGGGTGCGGCCGCCTTGGGGGCGGCGCCGCCGCCCGCCGCCGCTTCCAGCCGTTCGAGCATCGCCGCGTCGGCCGGCGGCGTGTCGCCGTCGCGCGCCGCCGCGACATGGTCGGCCAGCATGTCGAACGCGCCGACCACCACGTCGAGCAGCGCGGGCGTCAATTCCAGCGTGCCGTTCCGGATCAGGTCGAGCAGCGTTTCATACTGGTGGGTATAGGCCTGCAACCGCTCGTGACCGAACGCCCCCGCCCCGCCCTTGATCGAATGGACGCAGCGGAAGACGCCGTTGATCGTCTCCGAATCGCGGTCGCCGTCGCGCAGCGCCGCGAAGTTGCTCTCCATCGCGGCGAGGCCTTCCTCGCACTCCTGGAAGAAGATTTGCTGGATTGCGTCGAGGTCCATGGGGTTCGCTCCCGATTCAGGCGGCGATGAGGGTGTCGAGGGCCGCCAGCGTCGCCATGTCGGCGAACACCGGGCTCGCGCCGACGATGCGGAAATCCTGGCCGGCTTCCTCGGCCGCGGCCTCGGCGGCGGCGAGGACCTGCAGACAGGCCTGCCCGATCCGCTCCACGGCCGATGCGTCGATCTGGATCGGCTGGCCGGTGCCGACCGCGTCGCGCAGCGTCTGGCGCAGCGGGGCGGCGGCGGGGGTGTCGAGCACGGCTGGAAGGGCGATGGTCATGGGATTTCCCGGGATAAGATGGTCGCTGGCGGTGGCGCGGATCAGAATTCGGTCCAGTCGTCATCGCTGACGACGGTCGCGACGGCGGCGCCACCGCCGGCCGCGGCGACCTTGCGACGGGGCGGCGGAGCGGTCATTTCGCGGCTGACCTGCGCCACGCGTGCCTGGAGGCGGTGGACGGCGCTCTGGGTCGGTGCAGACCGGACCGAAGCCGCCATCGACGCCGCACGGCCATGGGCGGCCAGCGTGAAGCGGTCGACCTGACGCGCCAGTTCCTGCGCCTCTTCGGCGAGGCTGCGGGCGGCGGCGGTGGCCTGTTCGACCATCGCTGCGTTCTGCTGCGTCACGCCGTCCATTTCATTGACCGCCGTGTTCACCTGCTGAAGGCCGGTGGCCTGCTGATCGGCGGAGGTCGCGATGGTGCCGACCAGCGTGCTGATCTCGCCGATGCGACCGATGATGCGTTGCAATGCCTTGCCGGTCTCGCTCACCAGCTCGACGCCGGTCGCGACCTGTTCGGACGATGCGTTGATCTTCGCCTTCACGTCCTTGGCGGCATCCGCCGAACGCTGGGCCAGTGCACGCACTTCGGACGCGACGACGGCAAAGCCCTTGCCAGCATCGCCCGCGCGGGCCGCTTCGACACCGGCGTTCAGCGCCAGCAGGTTGGTCTGGAATGCGATGCCGTCGATGACGGTGATGATGTCGCCGATCTCGGCCGAGGCGCGTTCGATGCCGTTCATCGCATCGACCGCGCGGCGCACGACGTCGCCCGATTGTTCGGCCTCGTCGCGGGTCTCGCTGACGACGGTATGGGCGCGGGTCGCCCCGGCGGCCGTCTCGCGCACCGTACCGGTGATCTGGTCCATCGCCGCGGCGGTCTGCTCCAGGCTCGCGGCCTGCTGCTCGGTCCGCTGCGACAGGTCGTCCGATGCCTGGCGAATGTCGTTGGCGCCGTTGTTGATGCCGTCGGTCGCCTGGCGCACCGCCGCCAGCACTTCCGACACCGCGTCCATCGCCGCGTTGAAATCGATGCGCAGGCGTTCGTAGTCGGCGGGGAAAGTATCGTGGATGCGATAGCTGACATCGCTGGCCGCCAGCCGCGACAGCCCCTCACCCAGCTGCGTGACGAGCAGTTGCTGGGCGAGCGTCGCATCCTTCACGACCTGGCCATTGGCGCGGAACACTTCCATCGCACGCGCCATCCGGCCGATGCAGTCGCGATAGTCGGTATGTTCGATCGGGCTGGTCAGGTCGCCCGCGGCAATCCCTTCCATCCGAACAACCGAATCGACATAGGGATCGCAGACCGCGCTACGGAACACCACCGACATCACGACGGTCAGAACGAGCGCCGCACCCGCCAGTCCGAGCAGGAGGGGCGTCGGCGCCATATCGGACAGTGCGGCCGCTGTCGTCGCGACCGGCACGGCCGCCAGCAGCGCGTAGACGCTGCCCATGATAAGAAACTTTTGCCGGATCGGGGCGTGCTTGCGGAACGAGGGCGTCATTCAATTGCTCCAAACGACCAGTGCGACGTCCCCCCCGGGCGGCATGTTCGCTTGCCTGCCGGTGTAGGGCAGCTCGTATAATTTCTGGTTAACGACGCTTTCGGGCGGTTTCCGCCGGCAAATCCGATCATGCCCGACAATCCTGCCAAATATCGGATACTGGATATTATCCAGCTATTCCATGATGTTATCCGATTTCCCGAATTGACAACGCTGGACAGATTGGTAGCGTTACCACGACCGGACATTCCGGCGACATGATGGGCGGGCCGAACCGCACCACGTTCAGGGGAGTTTTCGCATGAGAGGCCATCTTCTCGGCAATCTGGCGCGCAGCGCTTCGGGCATCGCGATCGCCGCGCTGCTCATCACGCCCGGCATCGCCGCCGCGCAGACCGACGATACCGCCGCCAATGCCCAGCCGGGTGCCACCGAAGGCGCCACCGGCAGCACCGTCCAGCAGACCGGACAGCACCCGGCGCAGGAAGGTGACGAAATCGTCGTCACCGGCATCCGCGCCTCGCTCAACCGCGCCATCGATATCAAGCGCAACTCGGCCGGCGTCGTCGACGCGATCAGCGCAGAGGATATCGGCAAGTTCCCCGACACCAACCTCGCCGAGTCGCTGCAGCGCATCACCGGCGTGTCGATCAATCGCGTGAACGGCGAAGGATCGCAGGTTTCGGTCCGCGGCTTCTCCGGCGGCTTCAACCTCGTCACGCTGAACGGACGCCAGTTGCCCGCGTCCAACGTCGACACCAGCGGTGCGGGCGATTTCGCCCGCGGCACCGGCCGCTCGTTCGACTTCCAGAACCTGGCCTCGGAAGGCGTATCGGCGCTGGAGGTGTACAAGACCGGCCGCGCGTCGATCCCTTCGGGTGGTATCGGCGCGGCGATCAACGTCGTCACCCGCAAGCCGCTGGAATCGCGCGAGGACGGCGTGACCGGATCGTTCGGCGCAAAGGCGCTGCACGACGTGAGCACGATGCAGGGCGAAGGCGCCCGCGTCCTTCCCGAAGTGTCGGGCCTGATGAGCTGGCGCAACGACGCCCGCACCTTCGGCCTGTCCGTGTTCGGCAGCTATCAGCGCCGCGACAGCACCTCGGCCCAGAGCGCACCCAATTATTTCACCGTGGTCCCGACCGCCGATGTGCTCAATCCCGCTGGCCCGTATGTCAACGGCCAGACCCAGATCGAGAACCGGCCGACCACGCCGTTCACGCTGATCCCCAACGACAGCCGCTACCAGTTCTCCGAAAACAAGCGCGAGCGTATCAACGGCCAGGCCGTGTTGCAGTTCGCGCCGACCGAAGGGCTGACCTTCACCGCCGACGCGCTGTTCGCGCAGAACCGGCTGGAGGAGCAGCGCAGCGAGCAGACCAACTGGTTCAACCGCCCGTTCGGCCGCATCGTCTTCAACGGCAACGACGTGATCGCCACGCCCGATTTCATCTCGGAATCGATCAACGGCGTGAAGGACCAGGGCTTCGAACAGCAGTTCCGCGCCACCAAGACGCAGCTTCAGTCCTATGGCCTGAACGGCAAGTGGCAGATGACCGACACGCTGTCGCTGAACCTCGATGGCTATCACGCCGTCTCGCGTTCCACCCCCGATGCGCCCAACGGCACCTCGGCCACATTGGTGTCGCTCGGCGCACCGGTGATCGACAGCCAGGCGATCGACTATAGCAGCGGCTTCCCCCGCGTGACGCAGACGATCAACGACCGCATCAACGGCAACGGCAACGGCGTGCTCGACATCGGCGATCTCGGCACGCAGATCGCCCGCACCAACGCCGCGACGCAGCGGCAGCGGATCAACGGCGGTCGCGCCGATCTCGGCTGGGATCTGGGCGGCGGCAGCCGCTTCGATTTCGGCGGTACGTACACCGATTCGGTCATGACCAGCGCGCGGGTGCAGACGCAGCAGCAGCTGGGCGACTGGGGCATCACCGATCCGGGCATCGTGCAGCGCCTCGCGTCGAACGTGGTCAAGACCTTCTGCCTCGACTGCAAGTTCGACCGCTTCAACACCGCCGACGTCAAGCGCACCGCCTTCCGCGGCAACGCCGTCGTGCTGAACGACATCTTCTCGAACTTCTACGCCGCCAACCCGATCAACACGACCGCCAATGATTACGACCGCGTCGGCGAAACCGTGTGGGGCGTGTACGGCCAGATCACGTGGAAGGGCGAGATTGCCAGCCGCACCGCCAACCTGCTGTTCGGCACGCGCTACGAAGAGACGAAGGTCCGCTCGACCGCGTTGCAGGCAACCCCGTCGGCGATCAAATGGGATGCCGACAACGACTTCTCGTCGGTGATCTCCAACTCGGTGTCGACCGTGTCGCAGCGGGGCAATTACCAGAATTTGCTGCCCGCGATCGACTTCAACATCGAGGTGTTCGACAATTTCGTCGCCCGCGCCTCGGCCAGCCGCACGCTCGCCCGGCCGGATTACGGCAACCTGTTCGCGTCGACCACCGCTGGTGCGCCGACCCGTCCAACGGCACTGGGTGGCCGTCCGACCGGCAACTCGGGCAATGCCGGGCTGCTGCCGCTGGTTTCCGACAATTTCGACCTGTCGGTGGAATGGTATTACAAGCCGTCGAGCTATGTCTCGGTCGGCTTCTTCGACAAGCGGGTGCGCAACTTCATCGGCACGGGCGTGTTCAACCGCACCCTGTTCGACCTGCGCGATCCGTCGTCGGGCGCCGCCGGCACCCGTTCGGGCATTGCCGCCGACCGGCTGCGCGCGCTCGCCGCCGACCTCAGCGACGTCAACCTGTTCACCTATACCGCGCTGCTCCAGCAAAATGGCGGCAACACGGCGCAGGCGGATGCGACGTTCCAGGCGAACCGCAACGCCGGCGGTGCGCTGAACCAGGGGTTCGTCGACTCGATCCTGCAGGCGGTCGACATTTACGGCAACACGCAGGACCCGCTCTACAATTTCGCGGTGTCGCAGCCGGTCAACAACCGCGACGGCCATATCTATGGCTTCGAGCTGGCCGGACAGCATTTCTTCGGCAATACCGGCTTCGGCGTGCAGGCGTCGTATACCAAGGTGTATGGCGACGTGAATGCCGACATCGCCGCCGACCCCAGCGTCAACGTGTTCGCGCTGACCGGTCTGGGCGACAGCGCCAACGGGTCGATCATCTACGACAAGAGCGGCCTGTCGGCGCGCGTGACGTACAACTGGCGCGACAAGTTCCTCGCCGCGACCAATCAGGGCGACAGCCGCAACCCGCTGTTCGTCGCGCCGTTCGGTACGCTCGACTTCAACATCAGCTACGACCTGAACGACCGCATGGCGCTGTCGATCGAGGGCGTGAACCTGACCAGCGAGCCGCTGGTGCAATATGGGCGCGATCGCAACGCGCTGGTGTTCGCACAGGAACTGAAGCCGCGCTTCCTGCTGGGCGCGCGCTACCGGTTCTGATGCCGGCCAAATGACTGGAAAGGCCAAATGATTGAAAAGGGGCGTCCTTTGCGAAGGATGCCCCTTTTCATCATGCCGCATTGCCCTACCCTGCCGCACGCTTAACGAAAGGTCCGCGTGTCGATGCCCCCCGTGCCCCTTAACAACGTCGATCATCACGACTTGACCGTCCTCGTCGCGCACGGCCAGGCGCATGGCGATGCGGTCAATCAGGCGCTGCTGTTCCCGAATGAATTCGAAGCGGCACAGCGCGATTATCCGATCCTGTTCCGCCGCGACGATCGCGGCGGCATCTATGCCGTGGCGCTGCTCGGCCTCGATCCCGACGACAATCTGTTCCTAGGCAGCGATGGCGGCTGGCACGCCAGCTACGTCCCCGCCGTCCGCCAGCGCGGGCCGTTCCTGCGCGACCGGGAAAGCGGCGCGGTGACGCTCGATCTCGACGATCCGCGCGTTTCGCGCGGCGGCGACGGCAATCCGCTCTATCTGCCGCAGGGCGGCACCGCCCCCTATCTCGCCCATGTCGAAACCGTGCTCGACGTGATCCACGAAGGGCAGCAGATCAATGCCCCGTTGTTCGCGGCATGGCAGGCGGCGGATCTGTTGCGCCCCACCACCATCGAACTCGATCTCGGCGACGGGCAGAGCTGTGCCATCACCGACATCCTCGTCGTCGCCGACGATGCGCTCGACGCGCTGACCGCCGAACAGGTCGCCACCCTCCACGCCAGCGGCGCGCTGCGCGCGGCGTTCATGGCCAGCGCCTCGCTCGACAATATTCCCCGGCTGATCGACCGGCGGCACCAGCGCCACGGCAACTGACCATGGTGCGCGCTGTCCGCAGCATCGATACCGCGCGCCCGGGCAACCTGTCGCTGCCGGAGCTGCTGGAAGCGAACGAGCCGGTCGTCCTGCGCGGCATTGCCTCGCACTGGCCGCTGGTCGCGGCGGGTCGGGCGGGTCCGGCGGCGACCATCGCCTATCTCAAGCAGTTCGACGGCGGGCGCCCCATCGTCGGCTATACCGGCGATCCGGCGATCGGCGGGCGCTTTTTCTACCGCGACGACGGGTCGGGGCTGAACTTCGACGCGGCGCGGGTCGGCTTGTCCGACTATCTCGACCGGATCGCCGCCCATCTCGACGATGCCGAACCGCCGGCCTTCTATATCGGGTCGACCGATCTCGACACCTATCTCCCCGGCCTGCGCCGCGACAACGATCTGGCCGTGCCGCCCCCGCCCCCCGGCCATGCCGCGCCGCTGGCGAGCATCTGGATCGGCAACCGCACCATCGCCGCGACCCATTACGACCTGTCGAACAACCTCGCCGTCTGCCTCGTCGGGCAACGCCGCTTCACCCTGTTCCCGCCCGATCAGGTCGCGAACCTCTATCCCGGCCCGCTGGAGCCGACGCCCGGCGGACAGGTGGTGAGCATGGTCGACCTGCGCACGCCCGACCTCGACCGCTACCCGCGCTTCGCCAAAGCGCTCGCCAATGCGCAGGTGGCCGAGCTCGAGCCGGGCGACGTCCTCTTCTACCCCGCCTTGTGGTGGCACAATGTCGAGGCGCTGGGACGCTTCAACGTCATGATAAACTATTGGTGGAACGACGCTCCCGCCTTCGCCGACAGCCCGATGACGACCTTGCTCCACGCGATGCTGTCCTTGCGGGAACGCCCGGCGGCCGAGCGGGCGGCGTGGGCTGCGATGTTCGACCATTACATCTGGAGCGGCGGCGACGATGCCCGCGACCACCTGCCCCCTGAAATGCAGGGCGACCTCGCCCCGCTCGACCCGACCGCCGCCCGACGGCTGCGCGCGAAACTGTTGCAAAGGCTGAACCGATGACGCGCAAACGGATCGTGATCGCTGGCGGCGGCACTGCCGGCTGGCTGGCGGCGGCGCTGCTGACGCGGCAGCTGGCCGGGCTGGTCGACGTCACGCTGGTCGAATCCGAAGCGATCGGCACGGTCGGCGTCGGCGAGGCGACCATCCCCACCATCCGCAGCTTCCATGCGCTATTGGGCCTCGACGAACGCGATTTCATGGCGGCGACCGGGGCGAACTTCAAACTGGGCATCGCCTTTGAAGGCTGGGCGCGCGCCGGCGACCGCTACATCCATTCGTTCGGCGAGGTCGGTCGGTCGACCTGGATGGGCGATTTCCAGCATTTCTGGCTGGAGGCGCGCGAACAGGGCGGGGCGGCGGACATCGGCGCCTATTGCCTCGAACACGAAGCCGCCGATGCCGGGCGCTTCCTCGGTGGTCCCGACACCCCGCTCAACTATGCCTATCATTTCGACGCCGGCCGTTACGCCGCCTATCTGCGCGAACGCAGCGAGGCGCAGGGCCTGACGCGGATCGAGGGCAGGATCGCCCGCGTCGAACGCGACAGCGACAGCGGCGACATCGCCGCGCTGGTGCTGGACGACGGGCAACATATTGCCGGAGACATGTTCCTCGACTGCACCGGCTTCCACGCCCTCCTGATCGAACAGACGCTGGGCGTGGGGTTCGAGGATTGGGGTCATTGGCTGCCCACCGACCGTGCGCTGGCGGTGCAGACCAGGGCAACCGGCCCGGCCGTTCCCTATACCCGCGCCATCGCCCATGACGCCGGCTGGCGCTGGCAGATCCCGCTGCAGCACCGTATCGGCAACGGCCTCGTCTACAGTTCGCGTCACCTTGGCGACGATGCCGCACGCGACCGGCTGATGGCCTCGGTCGAGGGGCAGGCGCTGATCGAACCGCGCCTGATCCGCTTCCGCACCGGGCGGCGGCTGGCGATGTGGGAACGCAATTGCGTCGCACTCAGCCTGTCGAGCGGGTTCGTCGAACCGCTCGAATCGACCAGCCTGCATCTGGTTATGATCGCGCTCACCCGGCTGGTACAGCTGCTGCCTTTCGGCCATCTAGGTGCCGCCGCCCGCAACCGCTTCAACGACCAAGCTCGGCGCGAGATCGAAGCGGTACGCGACTTCGTTCTGCTCCATTACCACCTCAACGAGCGCCCCGAACCCTTCTGGCGCGAACGGAAAGAAATTCCCCCACCCGATAGCCTCGCCGAGCGTATCGCGCTGTTCGCCGAAGGCGCGCATACCTATCAGTCGTCCGACGACCTGTTCCGCACCGGTTCGTGGACGCAGGTGATGCTGGGCCAGCGCCTGACGCCTGCCGCATGGCATCCGCTTGCCCGGGCGATGCCACCGGGCGAGCTGGGCACGGTGCTGCGCGGGCTACAGTCGAATATCGCCGCCACCGTCGCACGGCTGCCGACGCATCAGCAGTTTCTCGACAGCTATTGCCTCAGCCGGGAGTAGGCGCGGTTCAGTCGCCGGCGCGCCGATACGGATTGTAGATATGGGACAGCCAACCGGCCAGATGCTGCGGGACCGGTGCCACCGTACCGCGCGGGCGCCGGGCGGCGGCGATGTCGATCCGCCCCTTGTCGAACAGCAGGCCGGCGCGGCCGTCCCGCGTCCAGCGAACCCGCCCTTCGAGATGATGGAGCTGTCCCATCGTCACCAGCACCCGCCCGTCCGGCGGCAGCTGTACCGGATCGTCGATGCAGGCGCCGGCCTCCGACAGGTTGCGCACCCGGCATTCGACCACCTGATCGCGCAATTCGACACGCGCGGTCAGCAGCACGCTGTCCCGGCGCGGGCGCGGGGGGAACGGACCGGTCGACGAATCGCTCATGGGAGCGATGCTATCCGGCAGGCCGCTAATATCCGGTTAAATCGCGACACATTCGCGGAAATTGGTGCCCCTGGCCGGGCTCGAACCAGCACTCCTTTCGGAATCCGATTTTGAGTCGGACGCGTCTACCAATTTCACCACAGGGGCACGAAGGGCGCGTTAGCCGAAGCGACACGCCCTCGCAACCGTCATGAAAACACTTGGTCGATGTCCGCGCTGCCATAGGGGTCCTTGGGATCGGGCCCGAACCGGTTGGGACCGCGCGTGCCTTCGGTCACATAGAGCACGAACAGCCAGATCCACCCGATGATCGGCAGGAACACCAGCAGCATCCACCATGCCGACCGGTCGGTATCGTGCAACCGGCGAAAGGTGACGGTGAAGCTCGGGATCAGCAGCGCGAGGCTGGTAAGGCCGTTGATCGGACCGGTGCTGTCCCAATCGAAGCCCAGCACCCGGTCGACGATCGTCGTCGCGATGCCGACCAGGATCGAGAACAGCGTGAACATCCAATATTCCTGCCGACGCGAACGGCCACGCACTTCGAAATACCGCTTCAGCGGCAGGATCATCCACTCCATCGCAACGCTCCCTCATCGTTACAGCTACGCAATGTGTTGCAAGCGCGCCCGGACAACGCAATGGCTCAGTTCGTCGGTGCCCGCCGGCGATAGCTCAGCGCCTCCGCGACCTGCCCCCGACCGATCGTATCGGTCCCGGCCAGATCGGCGATCGTCCGGCTGACCCGCAGCACCCGGTGGAACCCCCGCGCCGACAGCCGCATCGCCTCCGCTGCCTGTGCCAGCAGCGCGCGTGCGGGAGCGTCCAGCGCGGCAGCACGCTCCAGCACCGCGCCGTCCGCTTCGGCGTTGGTACGAATGCCATCGGCGGCATAGCGTTCGCGCTGCACGCCACGCGCCGCCGCGACCCGCGCGGCGACCTCGGCCGATCCTTCGGCGGGTGGCGGCAGGACGAGGTCGGCGGCACTCACCGCCGCCATTTCGATGGCAAGGTCGATGCGATCCAGCAGCGGGCCGGACACCTTCGCCTGATAATCGGCGGCACAGCGCGGCGCCCGCGCACAGGCGAGCGCCGGATCGCCCAGATGGCCGCAGCGGCACGGGTTCATCGCCGCGATCAGCTGCACCCGCGCCGGAAAGGTGACATGCGCATTGGCCCGCGCCACGCTGACCTCGCCGGTCTCGAGCGGTTGCCTGAGCGAATCGAGCACCGCGCGCTGGAACTCGGGCAGCTCGTCGAGGAACAGCACGCCCAGATGCGCCATGCTGATCTCGCCCGGCTTCACGCGCAGCCCGCCACCGGTCAGCGCCGCCATCGATGCGGAATGATGCGGATGGCGAAAGGGGCGCACCCGCGTCATCCGCCCACCGGTCAGCGTGCCGGCGACCGACTGGACCATCGACACTTCCAGCGCCTCGGCGGCGTCGAGCGGCGGCAATATGCCGGGCAGGCAGGAGGCGAGCAGCGACTTGCCCGCTCCTGGCGGCCCGACCATCAGCAGGTTGTGATTCCCCGCCGCCGCGATCTCCAGCGCGCGCTTGGCCGTCTCCTGACCCTTCACCTGTTGCAGGTCGGTGCCGCTCCACCCGTCCTCGGCACCGCCCGGTTGCGGAGCCGACAGCATCTGCTCGCCCTTCAGATGGTTGAGCAGCGACAACAGGTCGGGCGCGGCGACCACCGACGTTCCGGCCCATGCCGCCTCCGCACCCTGCACCGCCGGACAGATCAGCGCCCGCCCCTCGCCGCTCGCGAGCATCGCCGCGAGCAGCACGCCCGGCGACCCGGCGATTCGCCCGTCGAGGCTCAGTTCGCCGACGATCAGATAGTCGGACAGCGTCTCGGCATCGACCACGCCCATCGCCGCCAGCAGCCCGAGCGCGATGGGAAGGTCGTAATGCGATCCTTCTTTGGGCAGGTCGGCGGGCGACAGGTTCACCGTGATCCGCTTGGGCGGCAGCGAGAGGCCGATCGCAGCGATCGCGGCGCGCACCCGTTCCCGGCTCTCGCCCACCGCCTTGTCGGCCAATCCGACGACGACGAAAGCCGGAACGCCGCTGGCCAGTTGCACCTGCACCTCGACCCGGCGCGCCTCCAGCCCGAGATATGCCGCCGTCGATACGATCGCGACCATGCTGCCCCTGTCCCCATTTCCCCTTGGGTCGTCCATAGCCGCTTTGCCGCCGTAAGGAACGGCCCGTCGTGACCGTCTTGCCAGCGCAACACACGGCTGGCATGGCGAGCTACGATGCAGATTGCGCTGGTGACCCTCGGTGTATTGCTGGTCCTGGTGACGCCGCTGGTCGCGGTGCTGCCGGGTCCGGCCGGCATCTTCACCTTTGCCGCCGGCACCGCGTTGATCTTGCGCAATTCGCGCTGGGCAAGGCACCGTTTCGCCCGCCGGTTGCGGCGGCATCCGCGGCTGCGGGCGCTCACCGACCGCGCGCTGCGCCGCGCCAGCGCCAAACGGCGCCGGATGCGGGCGGGTACGTAACGCTCGGCGTTGACTTGCGCGGCCTCCATGGCTAAGGGACCACCCACGCGGCCGCCGTCACTGGCGGCTTTTTACGTTCTGGCAGTTTTGAATACCCGGGGAATGAGTGATGAAGCGGACTTTTCAGCCGAGCAACCTGGTACGGGCCCGTCGTCACGGCTTCCGCTCGCGCATGGCGACGCCGGGCGGCCGCAATGTGATCCGCGCGCGTCGTGCCCGCGGCCGCAAGAAGCTGTCGGCCTAACCAAAATGCTTCGCCGCCGGGATTATCTGGCGGCGAATGCGGGACGCCGGGCCCCCATGCCCGGCTTCGTTCTGCTGGTGCGTAACCGCAAGGCGGACGAACTGGCCGATACGCCGCCTGGCGCGATGCGAATCGGCATTACCGTATCGAAGAAGGTCGGAAACGCCGTCGTCCGTAACCGGATGAAGCGGCGTTTTCGCGCGCTTGCCGCAGAGCTGCTGCCCGAGCACGGCATTGCCGGTGCCGATCACGTGCTGATCGGCCGGGCGAGCGGGATCGAACGCCCGTTCGACGATCTGAAAGCCGACCTTTCCAAGGCGTTGCGCAAGGTTCGCCGGTGACCGACGCAGGCGACCCCGACCGTCCGGGCATCGCCGCCCGCGCGCTGATGCTGGTCGCGCGCGCGTGGCAACTGGGTCCGTCGCTGATCCTGCCGCCGTCGTGTCGCTATCAACCCTCCTGTTCGGCCTATGCAATCACCGCCCTTGCCCGCTATGGCGCGATCAAGGGGGCGTGGCTGGCCGCCAAACGGATCGCGCGCTGTCACCCCTGGGGCGGGCACGGCCATGATCCGGTGCCCTGAGTCTGCGCCGTAAGGATTGTACGTGAAGAACGACCAGAAGAATTTCCTGCTGTTCGCGGTACTGGCTGCGCTGGTGCTGTTCGGCTGGCCGTACATCGCCAACCATTTCTTCCCGGCCGCCAATCCGCCGGTGACGAAGCTGGAGGACGGCAGAAGCAAGCCCGTCGCCAATCCCGCGACCGATCCTGCCGCCGATACCGCGAACGCGATTCGTGACCGGGCGGTGGTGCTTCGCGAAACCCCGCGCGTGCTGATCGAAACCCCGTCGGTGCGCGGATCGATCAACCTGCGCGGCGGGCGGATCGACGATCTGGTGCTCGTGCGGCACAAGGAAACCATCGCCAAGGATTCGCCCCCCGTCCGGCTGCTGTCGCCATCGGGTACCGCCGATGCCTATTTCGCGCAGTTCGGCTGGAGCGGCACCGGCATCACTCCGCCGCCGGCCGACGCGCTGTGGACCGCGTCGGGCGCGAAGCTCACCCCGACCACCCCCGTCACGCTCACGACGCAGGCGGGCAGCCAGCGCTATTTGATGCAGATTTCGGTCGACAACGACTATATGTTCACCGTGCGCCAGAGCATCGTGAACACCGGCGCGCAGCCGGTGCAGGTCGCGACCTATGGCCTGCTCAGCCGTCGCGGCTCGCCGGTCGACAAGGACACGATGACGATCCAGGTCGGCCCGATCTACGAAGCGGGCAACGGCGTGAAGTTCGACGTCGATTACAAGGATATCGACGCCGCCCCCACGACCTTCAACGCGAAGGGCGGCTGGCTGGGCTTCACCGACCATTACTGGATGACCGCGCTGATCCCGGATCAGAACGCGCAGCACGGCCTGTCGCTCAAGGGCGCCGACCAGCGCCATCAGGCCGACTATCGCTCGCCGACCCTCGCTACGCTCAACCCGGGCCAGGCGATGACGCAGAGTGCGCGCTTCTTTGCAGGGGCAAAGGAGAACAAGGTCCTCAACGCCTATGAGGAACAGGGCGTGCCCTATTTCTCGCGGTCGATCGACTGGGGCTGGTTCCGCGTCGTCGAGGAACCGATCTTCGTCTATCTCGACTGGCTGTTCCGCATGGTCGGCAATTTCGGCGTGGCGATCATCCTGCTGACGCTCACCATCCGCGGCCTGATGTTCCCGATCGCCCAGCGCCAGTTCGCGTCGATGGCGGCGATGCGCGCGATCCAGCCCAAGCTGAAGGTGCTGCAGGAACGCTACAAGGACGACAAGCCACGCCTCCAGCAGGAGATGATGGCGTTGTACAAGACGGAAAAGGTGAACCCGGTCGCCGGCTGCCTGCCGACGCTGATCCAGATTCCGATCTTCTACGCGCTGTACAAGGTGCTGTTGCTGACCATCGAAATGCGGCACCAGCCGTTTGTCGGCTGGATCAAGGATCTGTCGGCACCCGATCCGGCGACGATCCTGAACCTGTTCGGCTATCTCGACTTCACCCCGCCGCACTTCCTGGCGATCGGCATCGTGCCGGTGCTGCTCGGCATCTCGATGTACTTCCAGTTCAAGCTGAACCCGGCACCGATGGACGACATGCAGAAGCAGGTCTTCGGGCTGATGCCGTGGGTGCTGATGTTCATCATGGCGCCGTTCGCGGTCGGCCTGCAGGTCTACTGGATCACGTCGAACCTGCTGACCATCGCACAGCAGCAACTGCTCTATTCGCGGCATCCGGCGCTCAAGCAGGCGCCGGCCAAGTGAACGACCTGCCACCCCCGCCGCCGGGCGACGACCGCTTCGATCCAGACCAGATCGAAGCGGCGCGCAAGATCTTTGCGGGCCCGATCCAGTTCCTGAAATCGGCACCGTCGCTCGACCATCTGCCGTCGCCAGACGTGCCGGAGATCGCGTTCGCCGGCCGATCGAACGTCGGCAAGTCGTCGCTGCTCAACGCGCTGACCGGCCGCACTTCGCTCGCGCGCACCTCGGTTACGCCGGGGCGGACGCAGGAGCTGAACTTCTTCGACATCGGGCAGCCGCTGAAACTGCGGCTGGTCGACATGCCCGGATACGGGTTCGCCAAGGCGCCCAAGGACATGGTCCGCAAGTGGCGCTATCTGGTGAACGACTATCTGCGCGGGCGGCAGGTATTGAAGCGCACACTGGTCCTGATCGATTCGCGCCACGGCATCAAGGATGTCGATCGCGAAGTGTTCGAGATGCTGGACAAGGCGGCGACCAGCTACCGCATCGTCCTGACCAAGACCGACAAGATCAAGGCGACCGAGTTGGACGCCGTGTACGCGGCGGTGGGCGACGAGGTCCGCAAGCGTCCGGCCGCGCATCCCGACGTCATCTCGACGTCGAGTGAAAAAGGCATGGGCATCGCCGAACTGCGCGCGGCGGTGATCGAATCGATCGGGTGACCTACCGTCATTCCGGCGCAGGCCGGAATCCATGGATGGGGTAAGGTCGCGATAAACCGCGAACACCCGACACAATGGATCCCGGCCTGCGCCGGGATGACGGCAGAAATCATTTACCCCGACTTCGACACAAACAACCCCGCCCCCAGCGCCACCGCCCCGACCGACAACGCGCACGCCACGATCATCAGCAACCCGTCGCGCACCAGCAGCGCGATGCCGAACGCCATGATCGCCGCCATCGGCGCGGTGCTGGCGAAGGGCAGCAGTTCCAGCGGCGGCACGGTCAGGCACAGCAGCACTACCGCCACCCCGGCGACCTTGACCATCGGCCCCTTGGTCAGCGCCGGTAGCCGCCCGTGAAACCATTTGTCCATCCGCTTGGCGATCGGCCGCGTCTTGTCGGCGACCTTGACCAGCTTTTCGCCCTTCAGCCCACGATTGGCGAGGAAGCCCGGCAACCACAGATGCTTGCGGCCGAGGATCAACTGAACGGCAAGCAGGATCATCACCACCGCCATTGCCGTCGGCAAGCCGGGAATGCCGCCGACCGGCGAAATGTCGATCAGCGGAAAGATGATGAAGAACGGGCCATAGGCACGCTGGCCCAGCGCCTCCAGCATGTCGCCCAGCTTCGCTTTCTCGGCACCGGCCTGCTCGCCCAGTTCCTTCAACCGGTCAAGCACCTCGCCCACGCTATGCGGATCGCCGCCTTTTTCGTTTTCCGCCATGGATTTGCCAACGGATCGTTCCGCCCCCGGTTCCAATCGCTCGACACGGGCGCCGTCGCATGGCACCACCCGCGCCCATGCTGAAGCTCATCATCGGGAACAAGGCCTATTCCTCCTGGTCGCTGCGCGGCTGGCTGGCGGCCAAGCTGTCAGGCCTGCCGTTCGAGGAGGTCGTCGTGCCGCTCTACGACGCCGACTGGGACAAACGCCGCGAAGGCGACGAATTCGCGCCGTCGTCGGGCAAGGTGCCGATCCTGTGGGACGGCGACGACATCGTCGTGTGGGACAGCCTGGCGATCGTCGAATATCTCAACGAGAAATCGGGCGGCGACAAATTCTGGCCGGCCGACCCGGCGGCGCGCGCCATGGCCCGGTCGATGGCCGCCGAAATGCATTCGGGCTTCGCGCCGCTACGCCGCAAGCACAGCATGAACGTCCGCCAGGTCTATGATCCGACCCAACCCGACGACGACGTCGCCGCCGACCTTTCGCGCATCTACGAGCTATGGGCACAGGCCCGCGCCCGCTTCGGCCAGGGTGGCGACTATCTGTTCGGCGAATTCGGCGCGGCCGACATCATGTTCGCGCCGGTCGCGACGCGGATCGTCACCTATTCGCTGCCCTGCCCGCGCTTCGCGATGGGCTATATCATCACCCTGTTGCAGCACCCATGGATGCAGGACTGGATCGCCAGCGCCCAGGAAGAAGACTGGGTCCTCGAACAGTACGAACAGCCGGTGAAATAAGCTCCTCCCCGGCACGGGGAGGATTTTCAGGCCAGAAACCCCGCGATCGCGTCGCCCAGTTCCTTCTTCACCACCGCGCTCATGTGGTTGCCGGGTGTCTCGATCAGCCGCGCATCGGGCAACAAGTTGGCCAGCGCGGCGTGGCTGCCATTATCGTCGTCCTCCTCGCCCGCCAGCACCAGCACCGGCTGCCGAATACCGGCCAGTTCCTCGCGCGAGGTGTCGACGAACGTTTCGAGGATGCCGAGCAGCGCCACCGGATCGCCTCCGGTGGTCTTCAGGAACGCCTCCGCCATCCATTCCGGCGACCCGCGCTCGAAGCTGCCGAGATTGGTCAGGATGCGCCGGAAATGCGCCGCGCGCCGCCCGGTGTCGAGCAACCCTTCCAGCCCCATGCCGCTCAGCACCAGCCTGCCCGGCGTCGCGCCCATCGTTACCATCCGCACCGCCGTCCGCGCGCCGAGCGAATAGCCGCCCAGGTCATAGTCGGTCAGCCCGAGATGCGCGATCAGCGCCATGCCGTCCTTCGCCAGCGCATCGGGCGGATAGGCGGCGGCGTCGTGCGGCCGGGCGCTCGCCCCATGCGCGCGCAGATCGGGCATGATGACCCGTCGACCGAGCGCCGCGACCTTCGCCGCATGGCCGTACTTGATCCAGTTGGTCTGCGCGTCGCTGAAATAGCCGTGGATCAGCACGACCGGCCGCCCCTCACCTATTTCGGCCCAGGCGATCTCGACCCCGTCGAAGCTCGCGAAACGATGGGTGGTGACAGGGGGCTGGGTCACGATCATGCAGTCCTTGGCCGGAATTTCGCGAAGGGCTATGCGCGGACCGATCCCGCCTGTCGAGCCGGGCGTCGCGCATTTGCCGCTTCACCAGCGCGTGAAACCAAGTTAGTATCCCAAGCAACAAAAGAACAAGCGGAAGAGGATGCCGGCCAGCCCGGAGACCACCGCCATCAATCCCGCCCTGCCCCATAACGGCGTACCGCACAGCCGATCCGAAGATGTCTATGCGATCATCGTCGGCTGCGTGATGATCGCGCTGGGCCTCGCCATGCTGCGCGCCGCCGGACTGGTGACCGGCGGCATCGCCGGGGTGGCGTTGCTGGTGTCCTATCTCGTGCCGCTGCCGACCGGCGTGCTGTTCACGCTGATCAACATTCCCTTCTTCCTGTTCGCGCGCGCGGCGATGGGGTCGCGCTTCATGTGGCGCACCATCGCGGTCAATGGCGGCATCGCGCTGTTTTCGACGATGGCGCGCTACGGCTTTCGCATCGTCGAGGTGCATCCGGCCTTCGCCGCGGTCGCGGGCGGTACGGTGATCGGCATGGGCATCCTCGCGCTGGCGCGGCACGATGCCGGCGTCGGCGGGACCGGCGTGGTGACGCTGTGGCTGCAACGCACGCGCGGGTGGAATGCGGGGCGGACGCAGATCGCGATCGACCTCGCCATCCTTGCCGCGTCCTTCGCGGTCGTCGCCCCGGTACAGGTCGCCTGGTCGGCGCTCAGCGCGGCGGCGATCAGCGGCATCCTGATCGCGTGGCACCGGCCGGGACGCTACACCGGCTATTGACGGGTCAGGCGGCGATGGCCGTCAGCTGATCGTTCTCACGCAACATGGCCGATGCGCGTTCGGTGGCGTGGCGGATATCCTCGGCCAGCGACTTCACCTCGCGCGCGACCACGGCAAAGCCGCTCCCCGCCTCACCCGCGCGCGCCGCCTCGATCGCGGCGTTCAACGCGACCAGCCGCGTCTGCGCGGTGATATCGCCGATCGAGGTGACGATCGCCGCCAGTTGCGTCATCAGCAGCCGCAGCGCCTCCGCCTGCTGCTCCAGCCGCGCCTGAAACCGCTGCCCCTCGTCGAAGCGTGCCTGCACTTCGCGTTCCAGCAGCACCTGCCGCGTCAGGTCGGTCGCGATCTTGACGATCGAGGTCGGTTGGCCGCGACCGTCGAGGATCGGGTTGTAGGTCGCCTGCAACCACACATCATGGCCCTGCCGGTCGATCCGCCGGTACAATCCGCTGTCGAACGCGCCCTCGCCCAGCTTGTGCCAGAATTGCGCATAATGCGCGGAAACGCCATCTTCCGTCCGACAGAAAATCCGGTGATGCCGGCCGCGTATCTCCGGCAGGCCATATCCCATGACGTCGAGGAACAGATCGTTGGCCCACAGGACGGTGCCGTCCAGCCCGAAATGGACCACCGCCTGCGACCGGCAGATCGCCTCCCACGCACCGTGATACAGCGCGCTATCCTGGATGAACTGCGTGTCCATGCACACATCATGCGCGCATAGCGTTAAGGACGACTTAGGAAATCGGAACGGCTTCCGAAAAACAACGGTACGTCAGGTACGTAGCGCGCCGCGGCCGCCGCGGAAGCCGCGCCCGGTCAATCCTTCTTCAGGTGCCGGCGACCCAGCAGCTCCGCGATCTGCACCGCGTTCAGCGCGGCGCCCTTGCGCAGATTGTCGCTGACGCACCACAGGGCCAGGCCGTTCTCGACGGTCGAATCCTCGCGCACGCGGCTGACATAGGTCGCGAAGTCGCCGACGCATTCGATCGGAGTTGCGTATCCGCCGTCCTCACGCTTGTCGACCAGCATGATGCCGGGCGCCTCGCGCAGGATCTTCTGCGCATCCTCGGCCGACAGCTCGTTTTCCAGCTCGATATTGATCGCTTCCGAATGGCCGACGAACACGGGAACGCGAACGCAGGTCGCGGTCACCTTGATCTTGGGATCGAGGATCTTCTTGGTCTCGACCACCATCTTCCACTCTTCCTTGGTCGACCCGTCGTCGAGGAAGCTGTCGATGTGCGGGATCACGTTGAACGCGATCTGCTTGGTGAACTTCTTGGGCTCTGCCGAGTCACCGACGAAGATGTTGCGGCTCTGTTCGAACAGCTCGTCCATCCCCGCCTTGCCCGCGCCCGACACCGACTGGTAGGTCGCGACGACGACGCGCTTGATCGTGGCGGCATCGTGCAGCGGCTTCAATGCCACGACCATCTGCGCGGTCGAGCAATTGGGGTTGGCGATGATGTTGCGCGTCTTGTACCCGTCGATCGCCTCCGGGTTCACTTCCGGCACGATCAGCGGAACGTCGGGGTCCATGCGGTACAGCGACGAATTGTCGATCACCGTGCAGCCGGCGGCGGCGAACTTGGGCGCATAGACCTTGGTCGCCTCGCTGCCGATCGCGAACAGCGCCATGTCCCATCCGGTCGGATCGAAATGCTCGATATTCTGGATCTTGTACTGCTTACCGGTCTCGCCGAAATCGGCCATGTCGCCGGCCGAGCGCGACGATGCCAGCACCGCCAGATCGTCGATCGGAAACTCGCGCTCCGCCAGGATGTTTAGCATTTCGCGCCCGACATTGCCGGTCGCGCCCGCGACGACTACCCGATACCCCACTTGCATACTCCGCGTTCTTAACTTGCGCGAACGCATAGTCGCCTTGCAAGAAAAGTCCAGCGGTTCGCGGATCACGGTCAGCTCCTGCGCCGCTCTTGCCTGGGGATCGGTGGCGCGTGCATGATCCCGGCCGGAGCGGAGGACAAGGCTGAATGCAACACCCAAGGCGTTTTATCTCAGCGACATTCCGGCGGTCATGCGGCGCGAGCAATGGCCGATTGGCGCAGCATTGATGGATCGCTGGTTCGCAGCGAAGGCCTGGGCCATGCCGACAGCCGTCAAGCGCGGCCAGCAACCAGCGCCGCCGCGTGCCGTCGATACCACCACCGTCACGATGGCATGGGCAATGGCGGTGCCGCGCTTCGCCGCTGCCCAACGCCGGCTGCTGGCAACATGGTCGCGTGGTGAGCGGCTCGGTCCCAGTCCGGGCGAAGTCGTGCGCAGGTCCTGCGGTGGATGCGCATCTACCGTGTCGCCGGTGATCGCTCGTTCCGCTTCGGCGACCTGAGACGGCGGGTCCCGGTCATCGACATGGACTGCGCGATCAACCGCGAGGTGGTCGACAGCGCCTGGTATGGCGCCGCCGACGATTTCTACGCCGCGTTCGGCAGCGCGCTGGTACGGCTGGCAGTCAGCGGCATGGTCGAACCCGTATCCGGCGGCTAGCGGGTGAGCATCGATCAGGTCGGTACCTACCTGCGTGACTCTTACGATTTCAACGGCAACCAGCCGCTGGGCAGCTGGGGTCCGGGCGGCCTTTTGCGCGTCGCGCTACTCGCACCGGCCATCGAAGTAGAGGTCCGCAAGCAACCCTCCTCTTTCCGACAGGGGTTTGCCTGTTTCCCGGTCAGCAACGACCCGTTCCGGCAATATCGTGGCGTTACGGACATGGGCGGGGACTTCATGATCTATTCGGACATACGCGGGCAGCGACTGGCCCAGCCCGTCACCGTCATGGTGCCACGATGAGCCGGCGGCCGTGGCGTGCGCCGGTAGTCGCGATCGCCTTCGTTGCGGGCACCGCAGTCGGCGCGACTGCCGGACTGCATTGGGCGACGCCGGGTGCCCTGATCGACATCGAAACCTCACCCGACCAGAAAGAACGGGTCGAGCTCTATCGCCCGGATCGCTGGCAGCAGCTGACGGGCCACAATGCAAACGACTATGCCATCGCCCGCCTGTCCTCGACCGCCGACGGCACGATCCTCGCCACCAGTCCGCCCTTCTACCTCGACGGATCGGGCGCGACGCGGTGGTCGCCCCGCGCGGTCGAGATCGGCGTCGCCGCCCGGTACGACCGGGCGACGGGCCGATGGTCGGTGCAATAGCTTACGGCTTGTCCTTCACCTGCCGGTTCAGGAAGTTCAGGATCGTCTTCCACAGATGCTCGCTCACCCCCGGTCCGCCGACGCGGTGGGTCTGCCCCGGATAGAGCATCAGTTCGAACGGTGTCGCCGATTTCTGCATCGCCGCCATCATCGCGGTCGAATGTTCCAGCACGACGTTATCGTCGGCCATGCCGTGGATCAGCAGCATCGGATCGCTGATCTTCGCCGCGTCCGCCACCGTCGCCGACGTGGCATAGGCTTCGGGCACCGTGCGGGGATCGCCCATATAGCGCTCGGTATAATGGGTGTCGTACAGTTCCCAGCGCGACACCGGCGCGCCCGCCACGCCCGCCGCGAACACGCCCGGCGCCTTTTCCAGCATCTTGAGCGTCATATAGCCGCCATAGGACCAGCCATAGGTCGCGATCTTGTCCGGCGCGACGAAGGGCAAGGTCTTGAGATAATTCGCGCCGGCAATCTGGTCGTCGACCTCGACCGATCCCATCGCGCGATAAATCTGGTTCTCGAACGCCTTGCCGCGTTCGGGCGATCCGCGATTATCGATCTCGAACCAGATCCACCCCTGATCGACCAGATATTGGCGCAGCGCCCCGCCCCATGCGCGGCGCACGACCTGGCTGCCCGGCCCGCCATAATGCGAGAAGAACACCGGATAGCGCTTGCCCGGCTCCAGCTTGGGCGTGATCATGTTCCAGTGCAGCACCGACCCGTCGGCCGCCTTGATCTCCCCGAACTGCGTCGGGCGATGGCTGGCGACATAGGGCGCGTAGGGGTGATCGCCGCTCAGCGCATTCTCGTTGATCCACGCGATCCGCTTGGCCGACGTATCCGCCAGATAGGTCTGCGCCGGCTGGTCGGGGTTGGAGCGGGTGACGATCAGCCGCGCCGCCTTCCCGTCCATCGACGCGCCGTAGGACCAGCCCGCCTCGGTCATCCGCGTGACCGCGCCGGGCTTGGACAGGTCGACGCGGTATAGCTGCCGCTCCAGCACATCGTCCTTGTTGGCGAGGAAATAGACGCGCCCCTTCGCCTCGTCGACGCCCGCCAGATCTGCGACCATCCATTTGCCGCTGGTCAGCTGCGTCCACTTGCCTGCCTGCCAGCGGTACAGATGGCCGTACCCGTCGCGCTCCGACCACCAGATGAGACTCCCGTCCTTCATCATGTGATAGGCATCGGACAGGTTGATCCAGCTCTTCGGTCCCGATTCTTCGGTGAACAGCACGGTCGAGCGACCGGTTGTCGGATCGACCTTCAGCATGTCGAGCCTGGTCTGCGCCCGGTCCTGCCGCTGGACCAGCAGCGCCTTGCCATCCGGCGTCCAGTCGACCCGCGCCAGATAGATGTCGGGATCGGGGCCCAGGTCAACCTTCACCCGGCCCGACCCGTCCGGCTTCATCACATACAGGTCGACCAGCACGTTGGGCGTGCCCGCCTTCGGGTAACGCTGCTGATAGATGCTCGTCCCCTCGGCACCGATCGCCGAGCGGGTGACGATGCCGACCGGCGCCTCGTCGAAGCGCTGCACCGCGACCAGCCGGTCGCCCGGCGACCACCAATAGCCGGTACGCCGTCCCATTTCTTCCTGCGCGACGAACTCCGCCTCGCCGAAATGGACATTATCCTTGCCTTCGGTGGTGAGCGCGGTTTCCTTGCCGGTCTTCAGGTCCAGCGCCACCAGGTTCTGGTCGCGTACGAAGCTGACATAGTTGCCCTCCGGGCTGACCACCGGGTTCAGCTCGCCGCTCTCGCTGTTGGTCAGCCGGCGGACCTGGCCGTCGATCGTCGCGAGATAGAGGTCGCCGTCCAGCGGCACGAGGATCGACTTGCCATCGGGCGCCCAGTCATAGGCCAGGATGCCGCGCTTGCCGGTCAGCGAGCGGTCGCGCTCGCGCTGCATCTTTTCCGCTTCGGACAGCGCCGCACCGGTGCCGACCTTCTTGGAATCGACCAGCATCCGCCATTCGCGGGTGGTCGTGTCCATCGCCCACAGATCGAACCGCTCGCGCTCGTCCGCCCGATTGCGCAGCAGCGTGACGTACTTGCCGTCCGGCGACAGCTTCAAATTCTGCGGCTGGCTGCCGTTCAGGTCGGGGCTGGCGAACACCCGCTCCAGAGTCAGCTCGCCGGCCCTTGCCGGATTGCCGGCGGCCGCTGGCTGGGCCGGTTCACTCGCCATCCCGGCCGTTCCCATTGCCAGCAACGCTGCGCCCATCAACCATTTTACCATAGTGCCCCGTATCCTTGCCCGGCACGTCCGCGCCGGTCGTATCGGTTGTTATCGCTTGGGGGACGGCGGAGGTAAATGGCTGAATTAGGCGGGTCGCGGACCGGTCCTACCAATGCCGTACCCCCGCGCAGGCGGGGGTCCAGGGTCACAGGCGCGGGCCGTGGTCAGCTTGGCTCCGGATTCCCGCCTGCGCGGGAATGACGGAACGCCCTACATCGTCTCGCCGGGATCGACGCCCCACAGCCGCGACTGTTCGACATAGCCCCCGCGCCCCTTCACATCGAAGAAGCACCATGCGCCATTGCATCGCGACAACCGCCCGACGACCCCCGGCGCGGCGCGCCACACCACCGCCGCCCCCGCCTGCGGCGACGCGCGCAGTTCGACCACCTCGCGCCCGACAAAGCCGGTGCGCCGGTCGCTCAGCAGCCCGACCTGCAACCATCCACGCGTGCCGTCCGGGTCCTCGACCCGGCGCCAGTCCTGATAGATGTCGAGCACCTTGATCGGCATGTCGGCGCGGCGATAGACCCACTGGGTCGGATAATTCTTGCCCGGCCCGCTGCGCATCCGCGCCTCGCCCGCGGCGATCGACGCATAATAGGGCGTCTTGCGGCGCTGCGCATCGGCCGCTCCCGTCGCAACCACCGTCAGCACCGCCGCCACCGCGATCGATCGCCCGCCCAAGCGCATGATATTGTCCCCGAATGTCTGTCGCTTGCCTGTATCGGCAAGCAGCCCCCCGCGGCAAGCCGTTGACGCCGCCCGCCCCCTTCGCCAATCCGTATGACATGGCCGCAGCATCCCCCCCGCCCCGCACCCCCCGAGTCCAGGTGACGCGGCGGTTGCCGGCGGCGACGGAGGGGCGGATGGCGACGCTGTTCGACACGGTGTTCAGCCCCGACGACCATGCCCTTTCCCGCGACGAACTGGCCGCCGCGATGGCGGACTGCGACGTGCTGGTCCCCGCCGTCACCGACGTCATCGACGCCGAGCTGATCGCCGCCGCGCCCGATCGCCTGCGCCTGATCGCCAATTACGGCGCGGGCGTGAACCATATCGACCTGAAGGCGGCCCACGCCCGCCGCATCCTAGTCACCAACACCCCCGGCGTCCTGACCGAGGATACCGCCGACATGGTGATGGCGCTCATCCTCGCCGTGCCGCGCCGGCTGGCCGAAGGGGAAAAGCTGGTCCGCTCGGGCGAATGGAAGGGCTGGAGCCCCAGCGGCATGCTCGGCCACCGCATCGGCGGCAAGGCGCTGGGCATCGTCGGCATGGGCCGCATCGGCCAGGCCGTCGCACGCCGCGCCCGTGCCTTCGGCCTGTCGATCCATTACCACAACCGCCACCGCCTGCCCGAAACGGTCGAGGCCGAACTCGGCGCCACCTGGCATGCCGACCTCGACGAGATGCTGGGCGTCATCGACCTGCTGACGATCCACACCCCGCGCAATGCAGACAGCGAAAACCTGCTCAACGAGAACCGCATCGCCCGGCTGCGCCGCCACGTCTATCTGATCAACGCCTCGCGCGGCGGCATCGTCGACGAAGAGGCGCTGGTCGATGCCCTCGAACGCGGACGCCTCGCCGGCGCGGGCCTCGACGTCTGGGCGCACGAACCCGCCATCGACCCCCGTCTGCTGGCGCTGCCCAATGTCGTGATGACCCCGCACATGGGATCGGCCACGCTGGAGGGCCGCGTGGCGATGGGGGAAAAGGTGATCACCAACATCCGCGTCTGGGCGGACGGCCACCGCCCGCCGGATCAGGTGCTGGACGGGTTGCGGTAGGATCATTGGGGACAGGCGATGCGGTGGAGATCGATTGCCTCAGGACTGATCCCGATCGTCGCGCCGACCGGCGGAACCGTCGCCATGCCGGCCGCGCAACAAGCCGAAGCGGACAAGCCGATCGTCTGCCCACTATCCGCGCCCTATCGCACCGACAATGCCTTCGCCCGCATCCTGCGCCACGAAATCCCCGCCTCGATCATCGCCGAAAACGCGCGCGTGATGGCGATCGTCCCGATCGACTGGAAACGTCCGGGCCATGCGCTGGTGATCCCCAAGGCGCCGGTCCGCAACCTCTACGAGCTGAGCGACCGCGACATGCTGGCCGTCATGCGGATGGCCAAACGCGTGGCGACCGCGCAGCAGCGTGCGCTGGGCAGCACCGGGTTCGCGGTGCAGCAGAACAATGCCGTCAGCCAGCATGTCTGCCACTTTCACCTGCACGTCATCCCGAACACAGCCCCGGACCCCAGAAGCAACCCGACCCGCGCCGAAATGGACGCCATCGCCCGGCGTTTGAAGGCTGCCCTTCCGCCCGGATGACCGGCCGCTACTCGTCCTCCACGAACCGGCGCTTCGGAAAGGCGGCGCTCCCGTCGTCCACGACCTGCCGAAAGCGCATTGCCAGCCGTCTTTCCGCAACGGGAAGGTCGCGAAAATCGATCGGGATGCGCGCGACTTGCTGCAACCGCCCGTCATACAGATCGATATGCGCCACCGGAAACACGCCCAGGACGAACACCGTCCGGCCAAAGCCTTCGACGTTCCGCAGGTCGATCGTCCGCTCTCGGTACAGCCGGTTCATGCGGATGACGTCGCCATCCAGCGTCCAGCTGAAATCCTGGATCGCGAACCCACCGATTACGAAGCCGAGAATGACCAGTCCGATCGCCAGCCCGGACCAGATTTCAGCCGCGGGCAATGTCGCCCAGTGCCGCACCATCGCCTCTACCAGCGCGATCAGTGCCGCCGATCCGGCCAGAATGATGAACCAGCTCAGCAGGCGCTTGGGCCATCCGGTTCGGAACACGAGCTTCTCTGCCATCGCACCTCGTCCGGCATCTCAGCGGGAAAGCCGACGATAGGACGGCCGTCCTGCGCGATCCAGTCGGTGCAGCCACCCAAAAGCCCGATTCATCCTCCTGGGAGCAGGCGTCCCGCCAATGAGCGCCGGGACTTCTTTGCGGTAGCACAGCAAGAGTAGCTTCAGACCCCAGCCTCCGAGAGGGTGACACGTCGCTGCCGGGAAACCGGACCATCCTCCGGACGGAGCGAGCGCTTTCCTACAGCGACCTTCGCTGCCAATCTGCCCGATGGCCCGGTTGCGGGACGTGCTCTTCGACGGCACCGCTCCATACGCCACGCAAACAGCGCACGAGTGTGAACTTAGTGAACTTGGGAAAAAATATTCAGCCCTTCAAGCTACTCAGCCATTCGGCAATCATCGCCTGCCCCGCGCGCACCGCCGCCGGTCCCAGCGTGCGATATTCTTCGGTCAGGACGCCGCGATGCGTCGGGCAGTCGAGATAGTCGAGCCACGCTTCGAACCGCGCATCCTCGCCCATCTCAGCATGGAATTGGAGTGCCAGCAGGTTGCGCCCCCGCCGGAACCCCTGCCGATAACGCGGCGTCGTCGCCAGCAATTCGGTCCCTTCCGGCAGGTCGAACGTATCGCCATGCCAGTGCAGCACCGGCACCCCGGCGACATGGGCCAGCGGCGACTCCACCCCCGGCGCCAGGTCGATGGGCGCAAAGCCGATCTCGCACCCGGTCCCCCGGGAAACGGGCGATCCCAGCGCCGCCGCCATCATCTGCGCGCCGAGACAGATGCCCAGCGTCGGCCGGTCCGCCGCCAGCCGCCGTGACAATGCGGCGATCTCGCCCGGTATCCACGGGTGCTCGGCGACGTCATACACCCCCATCGGCCCGCCCATCACGATCAGCAGGTCGGGCCGGGTCAGGTCGGCGGTGGCGAAGCTCGGGTCGGTGACGTCGATCCGGTCGATGACATATCCCGCCGCCTCCACCGGCGCGCGGTATCCGGCGCAGCCTTCATAGGGGACGTGGCGGACGATCAGCGCGGACTTCATGGGCACAATCTATCCTGCGCAAGCTGAATGGCACCTGCAATGTTTCTTTGTGTTGCAGTGGTGACGCTTGGGAACCCCGGCCGCCCGAAAATCATTGCCCGGGCATCGCGTAAACAGGAGTAACCCGATGAAGAAGCTCGCAACCATCGCCCTCGCCCTCGCCGCCGGCAGTTCGCTGGCCGCCTGCTCGACCCTGCGCGGCGGCGCGATCGGCGCAGCGGGCGGCGCCGGCATCGCCGCAGCGACCGGCGGCAATGTCGAGAAGGGCGCGGCGGTCGGTGGCGTCGGCGGTGCGGTGGTCGGCACCGTCGCCGACGACTGATATGGAAAGGCCGGGGTAGCGCCTTCGCTACCCCGGCCCGTTACCTTTGCGCCATGCCGGCAGGGATCGCCGATCAATCCCCGGTCAGGATACGGTCGACCAGCTGCTTCACGCTCGGCACGAACCCGTTCGAATAGAAGGGATCGCGCTTGAAATTGTATGCGGCGTGTCCCGCGAACATCAGATTCTGGTCGGTCGGGCCGCCATGGGCGATGTCCTGCAACGTCTTCTGGATGCAGAAGCTGCGCGGATCGGCCAGCCGCCCGGTCGAGTTCGTCTCGCTATCGGCCCAGCTCGAAAAGCTGCACTGCGACAGGCAGCCCATGCAGTCCGCCTGATCCTTCCGGATGATGCCCTTTTCTTCGGGCGTCACGAACACCAAAGTATTGTCCGGCGTCTTCAGCGCGTCGGTGAAGCCCATGCCGAACCATTCGCGCGCGCGCAGCAGGTCGCCCTGCGTCACCCAGAAATTCTTGCCCTTCACCCCGACGTCGAGCTGGAAGACATGGTCGCCCGCCTCCTGCGTCGAGAAAGCGATCTGCCGCTCGGACCGGGCCTCGAGGTTGCGCAGGAACGGGTTGCGCACCGCCGACGAATAGAAACCGGTCGGGCTGAACCGGTGCAGCAGCACCTCGCCCTCCTCGATCTCCATCAGCTTCGCCTTCCATTCGGGCGGGATCGGGCTTTCCTGCGTCAACAGCGGCCGGGTGCCGAACTGGAACGCGATCTTGCCGAGCTCGGGATTGTCGATCCAGTCGTTCCAGTCGCGCAGATACCACACGCCGCCGGCCATCACGATCGGCACGTCGTCCGAGATGCCGCCCTCGCGCATCGTCGCGCGCAGGTCGCGGACGCGGGGGTACGGGTCCTGCGGCTCCAGCGGGTTCTCGGCATTCGACAGGCCGTTATGCCCGCCGGCCAGCCACGGATCCTCATAGACGACCGCCGCCAGCCATTCCGACGCCTTGGAATAGGCGCGCTTCCACAGCGCGCGGAACGCCCGGCCCGACGACACGATCGGCAGATAGCTGACGCCGTAGGACGCGGTGATCTCCGACAGCTTGTACGGCATGCCCGCGCCGCAGGTCACGCCCGACACCAGCCCACGCGTCCGCTCCAGCACGCCATGCAGGATGCGCTGGGCACCGCCCATTTCCCACAGCACGTTGATGTTGATCGCGCCCTTGCCGCCGGCGATCTCCCACGCGCGCCGCACCTGCTGCACCGCGCCCTCGATCGCATATTCGATCAGTTCCTCATGGCGTTCGCGGCGGGTCAGCGCCTTGTACACCTGGGGCACGATCTTGCCCTCGGCGTCATAGCTGTCGGCATTGACCGCCGAGACGGTGCCGATGCCGCCCGCCGCCGCCCAGGCGCCAGCCGATGCGTGATTGGTCGCGGCAACGCCCTTGCCCCCTTCGATCAGCGGCCAGACTTCGCGGCCGTTATAGACGATGGGCGACAGACCTTTGAACAACGCGACCTCCAACGGGAACTTCGTTGCGGCACGCATCGCGCCACCGCATCCGGCCGTCATTACTGCCAGCAGCGCCCGATGGCGAGCAAATTGCGTGGCGTCGATCGGCCGGCACGTTATCGTGCGATATGCGCGCCCGTCTCCTGCTCCTGGCCTTTGCCTTCCCCGCCGCCAGTTGCGCCGCTCCGCCGGGCCGTGAGCAGGTGCTGATGGAGGAGATCGAGCGAACGATCAGCCTGCCGGACGACGCCTATCCCATGCGAACCTATGCTCGCCACTACGCGTTCCGCAGCCCGACCGCGGTGGAGGCAGTTTACGTCATTCCGATCGAACCGACCGACTGGCAGGAGGACGTGGCGGCATTCACCAGAGGCAATCGGCGTGCACCCACCGCGCGCGAGATCGAGGACATCAAGGCGATGAATGCCTTGTCTCGCGAACAATGGGGCGGAGCGGGCAGAAGATACTGGCATGCCACGCCCGACATGCTCCCGATGATAAGTGACGGTGGCTGTGCCCAGCTAACCATCCGGTACGACCCCGCGATCAAGCGCTTCTCGATGGTGGGGTGCAACGGCGAGGTACCATCGGCAAGCGGGTCCCGATAATCGCCTACCCCAACGCCCCCAGCCGCCCCAGCGCCCGCTCGTACAGCGCCTTGTACGCGGCGATCATCTTCGCCTCGTCGAACTCCGCCCGTGCCTTGGCGAGGTTCGCCTCCCCCACCCGTCGGCGCGCGTCGGCGTCGACCGCAAGCGTCTGCAACCGGTCGCGCAGATGCACCTCGTGCCGGTCGATGCCCATGAACGGATGGTTCTCGTCCGCCACCATCGCCATGATATCGCCGACCGGCGGCGCGACCACCGGCAGGCCGGTCGCCATCGCCTCCATCACCGAAATCGGCTGCTGCTCGCTGCGCGACGACAGGGCGAAGATGTCGAACAGCCCCATATAGCGATAGGGTTCGGGCAGGAAGCCGGGCAGCACGACCCGGTCGTCGATCCCCATCGCCTCCGCCGCGTCGAGGATCGCCTGCCGCTCCGGCCCCTCGCCGACGATGACCAGCCGCACCTTGACCGCGATCCCGCCGACCGCGCGGACCAGCAGCGGCAGGTCCTTCACCTCGCGCAGGCCAGCGACGGTGCCGATCACCACCTCGCCCGGCTTGCGCTTCAGCCCCGGAATGGCATCCGCCGCGACCGGTTCGGCATAGCGCTCGACCGGGATGCCGTTGCCGATCAGGTGCAGCCGGTGGTCGGGCTGTTTCCACGGCCCCCCCGCGACCTGCATCAACCGCTGCGACGGCACGACCAGCGCCTCCGCTGCGCCAAGCGCGAACCGGCGATACAGGTTGCGCACCGGGTTCAGTCGGGTCGCCTCGTCCTCGTTGAAGCCGTCCTCGTGATGGACCACCGGCGGCGTGCCCCTGGCGAAGACCCGCTTCGCCATCACCCCGTCGATCGCCCCCCAATTATAGGTCAGCACCAGATCGAAGCGGCGCATATATTTCGCGATCGCCTCGTACCGCGCGACCGACGGCTTGCCGGTCAGCGGCGGCGGATTCTGCGCGATTTCGTAGCGGATATAGTCCGCGATGGCCGAGCGCGCCTCGGTACGCTCCGGCACGCCCGACACGATCGTATGCACCGCGCGGTCGCCCCAGGCATGCATCAGCCGGATCGCCCGCGCTTCCTTGCCGCCATAGGCGAAGGACGAATGCAGGTGGAGGATGCGGACCGGCACGCTCACTGGCCGGCGACCCGCGCCAGCAGCCGGTCGATCGCCGCGACCGACTCCGGCTCGGTCAGGACCGGGGCATGGCCGACATCGGCGACCGTCGTCAGCTCCGCCCCGTCCAGCCGCGTTACCATCGCCTCCGCCACGGTCGCCGGCAGGATATCCGACAGTCTCCCGCGCAGGATACCGACCGGCTTGCCCGCCAGCGCCTCATAGGCGCGCCACATGTCCGGCCCCGCCTCGTTGCCCGGCACGCGGAACGGCTCGGCGATCTTCATGTCATAGTCGAGGATGATCCGCCCGGCCGAGTTCAGCCGGTGCAGCCGCTTCGCCATGTGCAGCCAGTCCTGCACCTGATAGGTCGGATAGGCGTCGCCATTCCCTTCGGCCAGCGCACGCGCGGCGTGCATCCAGGTGGGATGGCTGACCTGTTTCCCGACATAGCCGCGAATCCGTCCCAGCCCCGCCGGGTCCAGCTCCGGCCCGACATCGTTGAGCAGCGCCGCGGCGATCCGGTCGCGATCGGTCGCCGCCAGCAACATGGTCAGGATACCGCCCAGCGACGTCCCGAACGCGACGACGCGCGGCAGCTCGAGCTGGTTCAGCAGCGCCTCGACATCCTGGAGGTAGACCAGCGGCACATAGCTCATCGGATCGCGGGCATAGCCGCTTTCGCCGCGCCCGCGCATCTCGGGCACGATCAGCCGCCACTCTCCGGCCAGCCGGTCGGCGACATCCTCCCAGTCGCGCGCGTTGCGCGTCAGCCCGTGCAGGCACAGGATCGCCGGCCGGTCCGTGCGTCCGCCGCCCTGCCCGCCATAGTCGCGATAATGCAGTCGGAGGCCGTCGTTCGACCACCAATAGCCATCGGTGAAGCGTTGCTTGTCCAAAAGCGCCATCGCACCCCATATCGCCGCATGGCCGAAAACCCGCAACCCGCTCGCTATCGTCCCCGCACCGATATTCTGTCGCTCGGCGCCCCGTTCTATGACGCGGTCGCCGCAGCCCAGTTCCCGGCGCACACCCTGCGCTTCAGGAACGACCGCGCGGCGGGGCAGATCGGGATCGTCCCTGCGTCGCGTACCCCCGCGCAGGCGGGGGTCCAGAGCCTAGCAGAGCCCAGCGCAGCGATTGAAACCCTGGATCCCCGCCTTCGCGGGAATACGCTTCCGCTATCCGACGCCCAATGGATCGACCATTTCGGCCGCTTCGTACCGCTCCCCGGCAGCCTCTCCGAACCGCTGGCGCTCCGCTACCACGGCCACCAGTTCCAGTCGTACAACCCCGATATCGGCGACGGACGCGGCTTCCTTTTCGCGCAGGCGACCGATACCCATGACCGCCTGCTCGACCTCGGCACCAAGGGATCGGGCCAGACCCCGTACAGCCGGTTCGGCGACGGCCGCCTGACACTGAAGGGCGGCGTGCGCGAAGTGCTGGCTACCGAGATGCTGGAAGCGCTGAACGTCCCCACCTCGCGCAGCTTCTCGCTGATCGAAACCGGCGAGGAACTGGTGCGCGGCGACGAGCCCTCACCCACCCGCTCGGCGGTACTGGTCCGGCTGAACCACAGCCATGTCCGCATCGGCACCTTTCAGCGCCTCGCATACGAACGTGATGCGGAAGCGATGCACCGGCTGGTCGACTATGTCCTGACCCGCCTCTACCACCGCACGCCGGGCAGCGAACCGGCGATCGAGCTGTTCGACGAAGCGGTCGGCCGCATCGCGACGCTGGCGGCGCGGTTCATGGCGGCGGGTTTCGTCCACGGCGTCCTCAACACCGACAATATCAACCTGACCGGCGAGAGCTTCGACTATGGCCCGTGGCGGTTCGCGCCGACCTGGGATGCCGGCTTCACCGCCGCCTATTTCGACCATCACGGCCTCTACGCCTATGGCCGGCAGCCCGATGCGATGCACTGGAACGCGATGCAGCTGGCGGTGGCGCTGCGCACCGTCGTCGACGCCCCGCCGCTGATCGCCGTCCTCGAAACCTTCCCGGAGCGCTATGCCCGGGCGGCGGCCGAAGCCATCCTCTGGCGCCTCGGCGTCCGCCCCCGCGGCGCCGACGAAGACCGCGCGCTCGCCGATGCGGTGACGACCGCGCTGGCGACCTCCGCCATGCCGATCGACGCCTTCTATCATCACGCATTCGGCGGCTGGCTGCCCGAAGGCGAGGAATGGGCCGCGTTCGAGGAAGTCCGCGCCCGCCTGTCCGACTATCACCCGCGCACCGACCGCAGCCACCCCTACTGGTCCGACGCGAACCCTTGTTCGATGCTGATCGACGAGGTGGAGGCGATCTGGGCGCGGATCGCCGAGGCCGATGACTGGTCGCTGTTCGACGCGAAGGTCGCCGCGATCCGCCGGATGGGCGCGGCGCTTACCTGATATCAACCATCATCCACGAAACTGGCGCCGTCCCGCATTCTGGTTCAAGGATGCGGCAAAGCTGAAACCGGACGACCCTAGATATGCCCGAACTCGTCTCGACCGAACCCGCCACCGGCGCGACGCTGTGGCGTGGACCGGTCGGCAATGTCGACACCGAAATCGCCGCCGCGCGTGGCGGCTGGGCCGGCTGGGCATCGCGCCCGCTGGCATATCGCATCGAAGCGATGCGGCGCTTCGCCAATGTGGTGCGCAGCCGGTCGGAACCCTTTGCCGACATCATCGCCCGCGAAACCGGCAAGCCGCTCTGGGAAGCCCGCACCGAGGTCGAAACGGTCGTCGCCAAGGTCGAGATTTCGATCAGCGCCTATGCCGAACGCACCAGCCAGCGGCGGCTGGAATCGCCGATGAACGCCCGCACCGCGCTGCGTCACAAGCCGCATGGCGTGCTGGCGGTGCTCGGGCCGTACAACTTCCCCGCACACCTGCCCAACGGCCACATCGTCCCCGCGCTGATCGCCGGCAACGCGGTGGTCTTCAAACCGTCGGAAAAGACCCCGGCCACCGGCGCGTTCCTCGTCGAATGCTTCCACGCCAGCGGCGTCCCGGAGGATTGCGTCCGCCTGCTGATCGGCGGCCCCGATGAAGGGCGCGCACTCGCCTCGCATCCCGATATCGACGGCCTGTTGTTCACCGGATCGTCGCGGACCGGCATCGCGCTCAACCGCCAGTTCGCCGAAACGCCGGACAAGATCCTCGCGCTCGAAATGGGCGGCAACAATCCGATCATCGTGTGGAACACGCCCGATTTGTACGCTGCCGCGGTGCTGGTGGTGCAGTCGGCCTTTACCTCCGCCGGACAGCGATGCACCGCCGCGCGCCGGCTGATCGTCGAGCGGCGTCTGGCCGAGCCGCTGCTCGCCGAGATCAACCGGCTGTGCGAACGGCTCATCATCGGCGAACCCCATGCCGATCCCGCGCCGTTCATGGGTCCGGTGATCGACAACGAAGCCGCCGACCAGCTGACCGAGAGCTTCCTGTCGCTTTCGGCCCGCGGGGGCCGTCCGCTGCGCTTCATGCAGCGCCTGGTCGAGGGGCGTCCGTTCCTGACGCCGGGCATCATCGACATGTCCGACACGCCCGAACGCGCCGATGTCGAGCTGTTCGGCCCGTTGCTTCAGGTGTTCCGCGTCGACAGTTTCGACGACGCCCTGGCCGAAGCGAACAACACCCGCTACGGCCTGTCCGCCTCGCTCATCTCGCCCGACCCGCAGCTCTACGACCGGTTCTGGGCGAACATCCGCGCCGGCATCGTCAACTGGAACCGCCCGACCAACGGCGCGTCGTCGGGCGCACCGTTCGGCGGGATCGGCCTGTCGGGCAACCATCGCCCGTCGGCCTATTATGCCGCCGACTATTGCGCCTATCCGGTCGTGTCGGCCGAAGCCGAGCAGGTCCGCGCATCGATCGGCATCGGGCTGCGCAACCAATAGGCTGCTAAACAATCCCTTCCCGCCCCCCAAGCAAGCGTCGGTTGCCTGCGAACCGCCCCGGCAGCATCTACGCCAGCATGGCAACGTTACTCGATCCGACCGCGCGCGGGCGCGTCATCCTTGTCGGCGCAGGTCCCGGCGATCCCGGCCTGCTGACCGTGCGCGCCGTCGAGGCGCTGAAGACCGCCGACGTCGTCGTCCATGACGGGCTGATCGATCCGCGCGTCCTCGACCTCGCGCCCGCGACCGCACAGCGCATCTCGGTCGCCAAGCAGCGCGCGCGCCACACCCTGCCGCAGGAATCGATCAACGCGCTGATCGTCGCCCATGTGAAGACCGGCGCGATCGTCGTCCGGCTGAAGGGCGGCGACCCGTTCATCTTCGGTCGCGGCGGTGAAGAGGTCGAGGCGGTCCGCGCCGCCGGCCTGACCGTAGAGGTCATTCCCGGCGTCTCGGCCGCGCTCGGCTGTGCGGCGGGCGCGATGCTGCCGCTCACCCATCGCGACTGGTCGTCGGCGGTCAGCTTCGTCGCCGGCCAGTGCAAGGGCTTAAGCGAACAGGACTGGTCGGGCCTCGCCGGACAGGGTCGCACGCTGGTCATCTATATGGGCGTCGCCACTGCCGAGGCGATCGCCGACAAGCTGATGGCCGATGGCGTCGCCCCCGACATGCCGGTCGCGGTGCTGGAGCGCGGCACCTATGCCGACGCTCGCGCGCTGCGCACCCTGCTCGCCGATCTCGGCCCGATGGTCGCGCGCGAGGATGTGAAGAGCCCGGCGGTGATCGTCGTCGGCGAAGTGGTGCAACTGGCCGATGCCGAGGACAAGCTCGGCAATTGGGCGAAAGCGGCGGAGTTGCTGGCATGAAGCTGCTGACCGGAAACGACCTCGCCACCGGCGACGTGACCTGGTGGACCGGCGGCGACTGGTCGCGCCATGTCGAGGATGCGGCGGACGTCGGTGAGGACGGTGAACGCATCGCCCTGGTCGAGGAAGCCGCCCGCCGGGTCAACGTGCCGTACGTGATCGACGCGGTGGCAACCCCCGAAGGCCCCCGCCCCGCCCACATCAAGGACCGCATCCGCGCCCTCGGCCCCACGGTGCGCACCGACCTGACGCTAAAGCCCGCCGACCCCGACGCCGGAGCGTGGGTGATCTAATCAAGCTCCTCCCCGCTCCGCGGGGAGGGGGACCAGCCGCAGGCTGGTGGAGGGGGGTGTCCCCGAGCGCAGCATCGCTGACGCAACACCCCTTCCCCGCCAACGGAGAGGACTTCGAAGTGTACCAATACGACACCTACGACCAGTCGATCGTCGACGCCCGCGTCGCGGAGTTCCGTGATCAGGTCGAACGCCGCCTGTCGGGCCATCTGACCGAGGATCAGTTCAAGCCGCTGCGGCTGATGAACGGCCTGTATCTTCAGCTCCACGCCTACATGCTGCGGGTCGCCATCCCCTATGGCACGCTGTCGTCGACGCAGATGCGGGTGCTGGGCGACATCGCGCGCACATACGACCGCGGCTATGGCCATTTCACCACGCGGCAGAACCTCCAGTTCAACTGGATCAAGCTGGCCGACACGCCCGACATTCTGGAAAAGCTGGCGAAGGTCGAGATGCACGCCATCCAGACCAGCGGCAACTGCATCCGCAACATCAGCTCGGACCAGTTCGCCGGCGCCGCCGCCGACGAGCTGACCGATCCGCGCCCCTGGGCCGAGCTGCTGCGCCAGTGGAGCACCTTCCACCCCGAATTCAGCTACCTGCCGCGCAAGTTCAAGATCGCGGTCATCGCGGCTGACGAAGACCGTGCCGCGATGCGCCTGCACGACATCGGCCTGCGCATCGTCGAACGGGACGGCGTGGCGGGGGCCGAGGTCTATGTCGGCGGCGGCATGGGCCGCACGCCGATGATCGCGCCGCTGGTCAACGACTTCGTGCCGTTGTCCGACCTGATGAGCTATCTCGAAGCCTGCCTGCGCGTCTACAATCGCTACGGCCGCCGCGACAACATGTACAAGGCGCGGATCAAGATCCTGATCCACGAGATCGGCGTCGACCAGTATCGTGCCGAGGTCGCCGAAGAGTTCGCGCACATCAAGACGCTCGGCATCGATCCGCCCCAAGCCGAATTCGACCGTATCGCGGCCTTCTTTGCCGATCCCGCCTTTGCCGATACCTCGGCCGACGCCCCGGTCGATCGCAGCGACGCCGGCTTCGCCGCGTGGCTCGACCAGAACACGCACGCCCACAAGCGCGCGGGCTACACCATCGTGACGATCAGCCTGAAGCCGACCGGCGGCATCCCCGGCGACGCTTCGGCGGATCAGATCGATGCGATGGCCGATCTGGCGGAGGCGTACAGCTTCGCCGAACTGCGCGTCACCCATGCGCAGAACATCGTCCTGCCGCATGTCCGCTCGGGCGACCTGCGCGCGGTCTATGACCGGCTGGTGGCGATCGGGCTGGCCGAGGCCAATCTCGACCTCATTACCGACATCATCGCCTGCCCCGGCCTCGATTATTGCAGCCTCGCCAATGCCCGCTCGATCCCGCTCGCGCAGAAGATCGCCGATCGCTTCGCCGATCCGGTCCGCCAGCGGGACCTCGGCGAACTGAAGCTCAAGATCAGCGGCTGCATCAACGCCTGCGGCCACCATCATGCCGGGCATATCGGCATCCTCGGCGTCGACCGGAAGGGGACCGAGAACTACCAGCTGCTGCTCGGCGGATCGGGCGCGGAGGACGTGTCGCTCGGCAAGATCACCGGCCCGGGCTTTTCGGAGGACGGCGTGGTCGACGCGATCGAGCGCGTCACCGACCGCTATCTCGCCGAACGGAACGACGGGGAGCGCTTCGTCGACACCTATCGCCGGATCGGCATGGAACCGTTCAAGGAGGCGATTTATGGGTAAGCGATCCGCCGTTTTCCCGGCCGCGCCGCATGCGCTCTATGCCGAACACGGCTACTCCCCGGCAATCCGCGCCAACGGCCTGTTGTTCGTATCCGGGCAGGTCGGCGCGCGCAGCGACGGCACGCCCGAACCCGACCTCGCCGACGAGGTTGCGCTGGCCTTCGCCAACCTGACCGCCGTGCTGGCTGGGGCCGGCTGCACCCCGGCGGACGTCGTCGATGTGCAGATCTTCACCACCGATCCCGAAGCGGTCCTGCCGCTGCTGTTCGCGCACCATCCGGCCTATTGGGGCGATGCGCCCCTGCCCGCGCTGACCGCGACCGGCGTAACCTGGCTCGCCGGGTTCCGCTTCGAACTGAAAGTCGTCGCGCGCCTGCCCGACAATGGAGAGACGGCATGAACGAACCGCTGCGCCTGCGCGACGATGCCGCGCATGACGAACCCGCCGTCACCCTCGACGCGTTCCTCGGTCAGTCGAACTCGACCGCCGTTCGGATCGAAGCGGGCGACGACGCCCGTCTGCTTCTCCCGTACCTCGACCGACTGTCCCTGATCGAGGTCAGCTTCCCCAAATTCCGCGACGGACGCGGCTATTCGGCCGGGCGCATCCTGCGCGAGGCAGGCTATACCGGCGAACTGCGGGCCGAAGGCGACGTGCTCGTCGACCAGATTCCGCTGATGCGCCGCTGCGGCTTCGACAGCTTCGCGCCCTCCGCCCCGATCGATCGCGCCGCGCTCGACCGCGTGCTCGAACGCTACGACCATGTCTATCAGGCCGCGGCCGACGGGCATGTCCCGGTGTGGAAACTGCGCCATGGCTGATGCCGATCCCGACATCCGCGTGCGCGACCGGCTGACGGTCGGGCCGCGCTACACCGCCGCCGATGCCGCGGCGCTGAACGCCCGTTTCGACCGCGTGTCGACGCAGGAAATGCTGACCGTTGCCCTGCGCGAACGGCTGCTGGGTAACGTCGCGGCCGTATCGTCGTTCGGCGCAGAATCCGCGGTGTTGTTGCACCTGATCGCCTCTGTCGATCCGTCGGTCCCTGTCCTGTTTCTCGAAACCGGCAAGCATTTCCCCGAAACGCTCGCCTATCGCGACCTGCTGGTCGAACGGCTGGGCCTGACCGATTTCCGCAACCTGACGCCCGATGCCGATCTGCTGGCAGCAAAGGACGCAACAGGTCTGCGCTGGTCCTACGATCCGGACGGCTGCTGCGACCTGCGCAAGGTCGAACCGCTTGCGCGCGGCTTGCTGGGCTTCGATGCCAGCTTCACCGGGCGCAAGGCGTTCCAGTCGGCAACCCGCACCGCCCTGCCCCGCTTCGAACTTGATACCTCGGACGCGGTCGGCCGGTTGAAGGTCAATCCGCTCATCACCTGGACCCCGGCCGACATCGACGCCTATTTCGCGCAGCACGACCTGCCGCGCCACCCGCTGGTCGAACAGGGTTTCCCGTCGATCGGCTGCCAGCCCTGCACCAACCGGGTAAAGCCGGGCGAAGACCCGCGATCCGGCCGCTGGGCCGGCTGGGACAAGGTCGAATGCGGGATTCACAAGCCGCTGCCCGACGGCGATCCGAACCTGCCGAGCTTCTGAGGCGCGCTTGCCCCCGCCAGCGTTCGGGGGCAAAGCGGCGCGATGCAGCAATCGGCAGTCGCCTATTTCACCAACGGTCGGATCATCATCGCGCCAGTCTCGCGCACCGTGTCGGGGGACAACATCGCCACCGATCCGAAATGGTTCGGCAAGTCGGCCAAGAAGACGGTAATCGCGCAGGCGATCGGCGAAGGGCTGGCAGCATCCCGTGCCGACGTACCCGACCCGACGTCCGAAGAGTGGAAGCGCCAGTTCATTCCGTTTCAGGATGCGGCGGCAGTAAAGAATTTCAAGACGTTCATGCGCGACGCCCGGCGCGTCGATATCGAACGAACCGACGATGCGGTGACGCTAACCCCGTTCGACAATCTCGGCCCGAATAACGGCTTCGAAGCGCGGGAGAGCGACATCGTGACGCTCGTCACCGAGGATACGGAAACCCTCGCGGTCCATGTTCTGGCGTTGCTCGGCCTGCGACCGCCGGCCATGTCGGGCTGACCAAGCCGGCGGCCCCGTCGTCAGTCGCGCCCGAAAAAGTACACCGCCTCCAGGACGAACCCGAGCACGATTAGGAACCGCTCATAGGGCAGGCGTTCCGGCGGTTCGCCGGCGCGCACGACAGGCATCGCACCGCTACGGCGGAGCAGTTCCTCGCGGTGCAGCCGTGCGATCACGATCCCCGGATCGCCTTCCGGCTCATACGGCCCCGGCGAACCGTACAGCATCGGCACCTCGGTCAGCAGCCCCTGCTCGACCTTCTGCGCCGCCTCGGCACGTTGTCGCAGGTGTTCGGCAAAGGCGTCGCCGTCACCGTCGACGGTGCCGGTCGGAACCTTGTTGCGCAGTTCCTCCATCCATCGACCGGTCATATCGCGCCTCCGCCGTGCATCAGGACCGCTCTACCGGCGCAGGGTAAACGAAAAGGAAGCGGCGCGGACGATCACGCCCGTGCCGCTCGTTCGCCTCAAGCCCAGGCCTTGGTCCGCACCGCATGGTCCGCCGCACGCGCGGTCAGCGCCATGAAGGTCAGCGACGGATTGACGCACGACACCGACGCCATCTGCGCACCGTCGGTGACGTACAGGTTCGACGCGTCGTGCGCCTGACTCCACTGGTTCAGCACCGACCTCCGCGGGTCCGCCCCCATGCGCGCGCCGCCCATTTCATGGATCGCATCGCCCGGGACATGGGCGCCTTCATAGCTGTGGACGTTCACCAGACCGGCGGCCTTCAGCATCTTCTCGCCCTCGATGCGGGCGTCGGCCATCATCTTGAGCTCGTTGTCGCGGAAGGTGACGTCGAACTTCATCAGCGGCACGCCGAACCGGTCGACCTTGTTCGCATGCAGCGACACCCGGTTGTCGGCATAGGGCAGGCACTCGCCGAACGCACCCATCCCGAACTTCCACGGGCCGTACTGGCGCATGCCGTGCTTCATATCCTTGCCGAAGCCGACCGGAGCCGCCGGATCGCGCCGCGCGCTGCCCTGATAGCCATAGCCACGACGGAAGCCGACACCTTCCTCGCCATTCAGGTTGCGGAAGCGCGGAACATAGACCCCGCCCGGCCGCCGCCCGAATTCGATCAGGTCGGTCATGCCCGGAATCTCGCCCTCCGCGCCGACGCGGAAGATATGGTCCATCACATAGCGGCCCAGCGTCCTGCTGCTGTCGAAATGGCTGCGACCGCCACCGCCCATGCGCGAGTTCATCAAAATCTGCGTCGACGCCATCGCCGATGCGCACAGGAACACCATGCCGGCCTGCACCGTCTGCGCCTGGCCGGTCTTCGCATCGATGAAGCGGACCCCGGTCACTTTCTTACGCGCGGCATCATATTCGAGGTTCGTGACCACCGCATCGGACTGCAGCGTCAACCGCCCGGTCGCCCGCGCAGCAGGCAGCGTCACCGCCTGGGTCGAGAAATAGGCGCCGAACGAACAGCCATTGCCGCACTGGTTGCGGAACTGGCACTTGCTGCGGTTCTGGTCGGGCTTGTCCTCGGTCATGTTGGACAGGCGGGTGTGGATCAGCTTGCGCCCCGGAAACTGGGTCTCCAGCCGCTGCTTCAGCCACTTCTCCGCGACGTTCATCGGCATCGGCGGCTGGAATTCGCTGTCGGGCAGGTATGGCAGGTTCTCACGCGATCCCGACACGCCGATATATTTCTCGACATAGCTGTACCAGGGCGCGACGTCGTCATAGCCGATCGGCCATTCGCCATCGATCCCTTCGCGCGTGTTCGCCGCGAAGTCGTCCGCACTCCACCGGAACGACCAGCGCCCCCAGATCAGCGACTTGCCGCCGACCGCACCGGGGCGGATCCAGTAGAATTTTTCCCCCTCGTCGAACGCATAGGGGTTCAGCCGGTCGTCATTGTAGAACTGCCGGCTGCTCGGCGCGACATAGCCGTGCTTGGCGATGAAATAGTCGCTGTCCATCAGCGGCTTGGGCATCATGTTGCGCGCCGGCACCTCGTAGGCCGGCTTCCCGTCATAGGGATAGCCCTCGATATGCTCGACCATGCGCCCGCGGTCGAGCATCAGGACGCGCAGGCCCTTTTCGGTCAGTTCCTTCGCGGCGAACCCGCCGCTGACGCCGGACCCGATGACGATCGCGTCGAACCTGTTGGTGGCAGCCATATGTCCCCTCCCAGGGTCTTGATTCTATTCAGTAACGCAGCGCGCGCAGCGTGCGGTAGCTCGTCGTGATGTCGGGCAGATAGGGCGCAGGCGCCTGGTCGTTCTCGACATAGAAATGGCGGACACCCCGGCTTCCCGGACGGCGGAACAGCGCAGCGAAATCGGTCTTGCCGGCACCCACCGCGGTCATGCTGCCATCGGCGCGCGCGTCCTTCACATGATAGGCGTAGAGGCGCGGTCCCAGCCGGTCGATCCAGCCGCCGACATCCTCGCCGGCATGGCCGACCCAATAGAGGTCGAGTTCGACCTTCACCAGCGACGGGTCGGTTTCCTTGAGCAGCCGTTCGTACAGGCTGACCCCGCCCGGCTTCACCGTGAATTCGAAGTCGTGATTGTGATAGGCGAAGCCCAACCCCGCCTTGCGCAGGTCGCGGGCGAAGCGGTTGATATTGGGCAATGCCTTCGCCCAACCGGCTTCGTTGCGATATTCGTCGGTCATGTACGGCAGGATGACCGTATCGGCGCCCAGCGTCTTCGCCATCGCCACCTGCCTGTCGAACGAGCCGAGCAGCGCGTCATAGCCGATATGGACCGATGGCGAGGTCAGCCCCAGCCGGTCCATCGTCCGCCGCAGCATCTTGTGGTCCATGGCGTCGTACCCGCCGCCGCCATATTCGACCTCGCGATAGCCGATCTTCGCGATCGACGTCAGCGTCGCGACCGGGTCCTTCTGGAACAGGTCGCGGACGGTGTAGAGCTGGATACCGATCTTGCCGATCTGTGCGGCCGACGCGGTACGGGTGGCGGCGAGCGCGGCGACGCCGCCCGCCCCGATCAGGAGGTTCCTGCGATCGATCATCATGCGCTGTAGACCTTGTTGACCTTGGAATAGGGAAAGGCGCCGTCATATTCGCCGGGCACCGGCAGATATTCGCGCTCCTGCGTCATGCCGATTTCCGACGTATAATAGCCGGCGATGACCAGCTGGCGGAACGCTTCGAAGAACGTCTTGCCGCCGGTGATCCGGTCGTTCATCGCCAGCGTCAGCAGCGCGTCCTGCTGTGCCGGTGTCGCCTTGGCGGTCGACACGCGGTAATCGGCCATCGACTTCGCCTCGATCGCGTCCAGTCCGGCGAGGATCGGCACGCGCTCGGCCGGATAGGACCAGTCGGCGAGCAGCTTTTCGATATAGGCCGGCACCCCGGCGGCGATCGCGCCAGGCGTATCGGTGGTCGGCAGCACCCGCTCGCTCAGAGCGGTCATCGCCGCCCGCTGCACGGGCGTGAACACCGCCACGCTCGGCGGCCCTTCGCTGATGGCGGGCACCGGCGTGGTGACCGGTCCGCTCGCCCCCGCGGCCCGCGCGAGCGGTGCGTAGAGCGCGGTGCCGAACATCGCCGCGACGCCGGCCAGCGCCGTCCTCCGGTCGATCATTTCATCGTCTCCTTCAAATCCTGCGCGATGGCGGCTTCGGGCAAGGGGCGGACCCAGATATTGCGGAACGACACCGGCGAATCATGGTCCTGCAACTGGATCGGCGCGGCATCGCCATGCGCCGTATATGTCGCGACCTGCCGCCAGACGGTCGTGCCCAGCATCGCCTGATGATTCTGCACCAGCACCCCGTTCAGGAACGCCGTGACATAGGCCGGCCGCACCAGCGATCCGTCGGCGGCAAAGCGCGGCCGTTCGAACACGATGTCGTAGCTCTGCCATTCGCCGGGCGCGCGCGACGCGTTCACCAGCGGCGGTTTCCAGCCATAGACCGCGCCCACCGTGCCATCGGCATAGGTCGGGTTCTGATAGCCATCGAGGATCTGCACCTCGTAGCGCTGCATGAACCAGATACCGCTATTGCCGCGATCCTGCGACGATTTGGTCGGCGGGTTGGGCGAACGGAACTCCAGATGGAGTTGCACATCGCCGAAGCTCTGCTTCGTCACCAGCGCATTCTCGCCCCCGGCGCTGGCGCGCGACGGCACGGTCATCGCCCCGTCCTTGATCGGCCATGCCATGCGCTGCGGCGTCCATGCATCGAGCGAGCGCCCGTCGAACAACACCACCGCGTCGGACGGCGCACCGCCGGGCTGCTTCGCCGGCGTCACCGCCACCGGCGCAGGCCGGTCGGCGTCGTGGACGCGCCACTGACCACCCGGCAGCATCGGCGTATCCTTGAACCCCGGCTTGTCCTGCGCGACACCGGATGCTGAGAGCGTTATCAACGTCGCGCCGAGCGCGACCATCGTGCGGAGCGTCATCCTCGCCTCCCCCTTAAACCTGATCGATCCGGCGATAGGCGGCGACCAGCGCCTCCTCCCCCGGTCGGCCTTTCAGCGAATTGCCATGTTCCATCCCGATCACCCCGGCATAGCGCTTGTCGCGCAGCCAGCGGACGATCGTCGCATAGTTGATCTCACCCGTGCCCGGCTCGTTCCGCCCCGGATTGTCGCCGAACTGGATATAGCCGATCTCGTCCCAGCACGCGGCAAGCGTCGGGATCAGATTCCCCGACTGAATCTGTTCGTGATACAGGTCGGCCAGAACCTTCACGCCCGGACTGTTCGCACCGCGCGCGACGGCATAGCCCTGCGCCACGGTCTGCATATAGACGCCGGGATGGTCGGTGCGGGTGTTGAGCGGCTCCATCACCATCGCGATGCCGTGCGGCGCGACGATCTCGCCCGCGCGACGCATCACGTCGATCACCCGCGCGGTCTGGATATCCAGCGGGACGCGCGGGTCCATGAAGCCGGTGACCACGGTCATCCGCGTCGCCGACAGCCGCTTGGCGACGTCGATCGACTTGCGGATATCGCTCAGGAACGCCTCGCGCTCCGCGCCATCGGTCGCGCCCAGGATCGGCCGCGACTGTGCCCATTTCGGCATGGAGGCGACGAACACGCCCATCGTCATGCCGCGCTGTTGCAGCGCCTTGGCCATCGCCGTCTGCTCGGCAACGCTGCGCAGGCCCGCCTCGTTATCCTCCCAGGCGGTAAAGCCCTGATCGGCGGCATAGGCGATCTGTTCGATCCGCCCGCCCCGACTGGCGAAGCTGCCTTCGTGCGGCGCGAACTTCAGCGAGAAGCGCGCCGCGTTGGACGGCGGACGTTGTGCCGCGCCGACGCCGACCGCCAGCGTCGCCGCAGCGCCGCCGGCCATCACCGTGCGTCGCGACACGCCGCTCATTTGGCGGACGTCAGATAGGCGATGATCGCCGCGCGCTTCGTCGCATCGGGCGTCGCGATCGGCATCCGCGTGCCCGGAACCTTCTTGGTCGGAGCCGCGAGATATTCATCGAGCGTCTTGGCATCCCAGCGCAGCTTCGACGCCTTCAGCGCGGGCGAATAGTTGAAGCCCGCGACCGATGCCGCCGGGCGGCCGACCACGCCGTTCAAATTCGGGCCGATGCCGTTGCGACCGCCCTTGTTGACCGTGTGGCATGCCTTGCACGCATTGAACGCGGGGGGCGCGGGCGTCTGCGCCGTTGTCGGCGTGGCGGTGGCGAGTAGCGCGACGGCGGCGCTGGTCCCGGCGATGGCGGTCCCCATCAAAAACTTCATCGATACTCTCCCGATACATGGGTCCATTTGTCGTCCGACGCGGCGTTCGCGATCATCGCCTCGATAAAGGCCATGGTGCGCAGGCCATCGGTCAGGCCGGGCACGAACCGTTCGTCGTCACCGCGTATCCGGGCGGCGAAGCCCCGATACAGATTGGCAAATGCCTCGATATAGCCCTCCGGATGACCCGAAGGTGTACGCAGCAGCGCCTGCGTCGACGCCCCCAGCCCCGGTCCACCGGCACGCACCACCTCGGCCGGCCGGTCGAGCCAGCGCAGCGTCAGCGTGTTCGGCTCCATCTGCGCCCATTCGAGCGTGCCGAGTTCGCCCGACACACGCAGCTTCAGGCCGTTCTCCTCGCCAGCCGCGACCTGCGTCGCCTTCAACGTGCCGCGCGCGCCGCCTTCGAAGCGCAGCAGCGCGCTGACATCGTCGTCCAGCCGGCGGCCCGGGACATGCGTCGTCAGGTCCGCCGACAGCGTATCCACGCGGATGCCCGCGATATGCTCGGCAAGGTGAAAGGCGTGGGTGCCGATATCGCCCAGGCACCCGCCCAGCCCGGCCTTGGCCGGATCGGTGCGCCATTCGGCCTGCTTGTTGCCCTCGCCATCGATCGGGAGGCTCAGCCAACCTTGCAGATATTCGACCTGCACCAGCCGGATCTTGCCCAGTTCGCCCCGCGCGACGCGGGCGCGTGCCTCCTCGACCAGCGGATAGCCGCTATAGGTAAAGGCCAGCGCGAACTTCGCGCCGCCGGCCTTGGCGGCGGCGGCGATGGCGCGGGCTTCGTCGCCGTTCATCGCCATCGGCTTTTCGCAGAAGACATGGATGCCGGCGTTGAGCGCGGCGATCGCCATCGGCGCGTGCAGGTGGTTGGGCGTCACGATCGCCAGCGCGTCGATCCGCTCGCCGACCGGCAGGGCCAGCTCGCCCGCGATCAGCGCGTGGACGTCGCCATAGACCCGTGCCGGATCGAGATTGAGCGCATCGCCACTCCGGGCGTTACGTCCCGCATCGCTGCTGAACGCGCCGGCGACCAGTTGCCAGTCGCCGTCCATCGCCGCGGCGTGGCGGTGGATCGCGCCGATGAACGCGCCTTCGCCGCCGCCGGCCATACCGAGCTTCAAGGGGCGCTTCGCACTCATTCCGGCGACAGCCCCATCAGCGTGCGGATCGCGGCGCGATCGACCCCGCTCGCGGCGAAATCGTCGAACGGATGATCGGTCAGGCGGATCATGTGCGCTTCGATGAACGGCGCGCCTTCCGCCGCCCCGTCCGCCGAATTCTTCAGCGCGCATTCCCATTCGAGCACGGCCCAGCCATCATAGCCATATTGCGCCATGCGGCTGAACACGCCCGAGAAATCGACCTGCCCGTCGCCCAGCGAGCGGAAGCGTCCGGCGCGGTCGACCCAGTTCTGATAGCCGCCATAGACGCCCGACCGGCCGGTCGGATTGAATTCGGCGTCCTTCACGTGGAAGCACGAAATGCGATCGTGATAGCGGTCGATGAAGTCGAGATAGTCGAGCTGTTGCAGGACATAATGCGACGGGTCGAACAGCAGCCGCGCGGCATTATGGCCCTTCACCGCCTCCAGGAAACGCTCCCAGGTGGCACCGTCGTGCAGGTCTTCGCCGGCATGAACCTCGAACGCGCAATGCACGCCATGGTCCTCGAACACGTCGAGGATCGGGGTCCAGCGCCGCGCGAGTTCGGCGAACGCTTCCTCGACCAGCCCCGCCGGACGCTGCGGCCACGGATAGAAATAGGGCCAGGCCAGCGCGCCGGAGAAGGTCGCATGCGCCTTCAGGCCGAGCTTCGCGCTGGCCTTCGCCGCCATCTTGACCTGCTCGACTGCCCAGACCTGCCGCTCGGCCGGCTTGCCGTGCACTTCCTTCGGCGCGAAACCGTCGAACAGCGTGTCGTATGCCGGATGCACCGCGACCAGCTGCCCCTGCAAATGGGTCGACAGCTCGGTCACTTCGATGCCGAGCGTCGCCAGCTTGCCGGTCAGCTCGTCGCAATAATCCTGGCTTTCCGACGCGGTCTTCAGGTCGATCAGACGGCTGTCGCACGGGATCTGCACCCCGACATAGCCAAGGCCCGCGGCCCACTCCGCCATATTCTCCAGCGTGTCGAACGGGGCCTCGTTGCCCATGAACTGGGCGAGGAAGATGCCCGGTCCCTTCATGCCCGTCATGCCAGCGTCTCCTTGCGGTCGTCACGGAAGGTCAATTGAAACAGCAGCGCGATGGCGGCGGCGGCGACGGCGGGATAGACCCACATGCCCTGCCAGTCGGCAATGGTCGGGTTGGCCGGCAGCTGCGCATAGAGCAACGCGCCGATCTGCGAGCCGAGCAGCATACCGACGCCATAGGTGAACAGGGTCAGCATTCCCTGCGCCTGTGCGTTCACGCCCTTCGGCGCGGCGATGATGCCGGTGTAGATCGCGCCCGCGACGAAGAAGAAGTCGTAGCAGACGCCGTGCAGCGCGACGCCGAGATAGACCGCCCAGATGCCCGACCCGCCGTCACCGATCGCGAACAATGCATACCGCAGCGCCCACGCAGCCATGCCGACCAGCAGCAGCGGCTTCACCCCGAAGCGGCGATAGAGCCACGGCATCGAGAACATGAACACCAGCTCGGACATCTGCCCGATGGCGAGCGTACCGCCGACATTCTCGATCCCCGCCGCACCGACATAGGGTGACGCATAGGCATAATACATCGCCAGCGGGACCGAGATCAGCGTCGCGCAAGCGATAAACACCAGGAACGATTTGTTCCGCATCAGCGAGAACGCCTCGACGCAGAACACCTGCGCCAGGACGCTGCCGCCCTGCGGCTTGTCCGCTTCGACGGTCGGCAGCGTGACGCTGTAGAGACCCAGTGCTACCGACACGACCGCCGCGACGGTAAAGATCTGCGGGCTGGCCGACAGTCCCGCCCAGCCGATGATCAGGCCCGACGCGATCCAGCCGATCGTGCCGAACGCACGCACGAACGGGAAATTGTCGGTCCGTTCGCCGAAGCTCTTGAGCGCGATGGTGTTCGCAAGACCGACCGTCGGCATGTACAGGATCATGTAGCCGAGCAGCAGCCACACGAAGGTGCCCCCGCGCTCCGGCGTAATCAGCGAAGGCAACAGGAACAACAACACCCCGCCAACCAGATGCAAAATCACCATCAGCATCTTGGGCGCGACATAGCGCGTCGCGACCATGCCGAGCAGCAGCGACCCGACGATCGACGCGATCGGCCCCATCGAAAACGCATTGCCGATCAGATTGCCGATGCCGACCGTCTGCATGACCAGGCCGAGCGTGACCTGCCACGCGCCCCAGATGAAAAACTGCATGAACATCAAAGCGCTTAGTCGGACGGTCATCCCGCCATCGACCGTCGCGCCGCTGCGACGTCCCACACCCTCCGCAATGGCCATGCGCCATCCCCTCCGCGGTTTTGTCTGCTAATTACGCACGAGGCTAGGTAGATATGACACCGCTGTAAAGTCCAATGTAACCGGTTTCACAGCTTTTACGATATTTGATGCATGGTGATTTCGCTGCGGATTGATAACGTTCACTGGTTTGGGCTGCGACAATGGCGATCGATGAACGCCATATGATCCGGCATCACGCGCACGCCCGAATCCATCGCCGCGGCGATCCGCGTCATCCGGTCGTCCAGTTCGGCATCCGGCAGCAGATCGGCGATCGGATGATAGCGCTTGGGCGCGATATTCTGACCATGCAGCACCGCCAGCCAGCTCGTTTCACTGAATAGTTCATTGTCGTGGCGGTAGAGCCGGGCATTCTCGCGGAAGATCGCGATGCGTTCTTCCAGCGATGCCGGAATCGCCATGTCGCGGCACCGGCGCCACAACGGACTGTCGTCGCGTGCCGTCGCCTTGTAATGCAGGATCAGGAAGTCGCGGATCTGCTCATACTCCGCGCGGGTCCGGCGGTTATAATAGTCGATATCGGGCTGGTTGAACGACCGGTCGGGAAAATTGGTCAGCAACCGCGCGATCCCCGACTGGATCAGATGGATCGACGTTGATTCGAGCGGTTCGAGAAACCCCGACGCCAGCCCGAGCGCGACGACGTTGCGGTCCCACGCCTTGCGCCGGACGCCCGCGGTGAAGCGCAAGAAGTTCGGTCCGGCAAGCGGTTCGCCGTCAAGACTCGCGTCGAGCATCGCCAGCGCGGCATCGTCATCGATATAGTCCGAACAATAGACATGGCCGTTGCCGGTCCGCGACTGGAGCGGGATACGCCAGCGCCACCCGACGCTGGTCGCGGTCGCGCGGGTATAGGGCGTCGGATCGCCGATCCGCGCGCACGGCCGCGCCACCGCCCGGTCGCAGGGTAGCCATTCGCTCCAATCGTCGTAACCGGCCTTCAGCGCTCCTTCGATCAGCAGCCCGCGAAAGCCCGAGCAGTCGATGAACAGATCGCCCGCAACCTTGCGTCCATCTTCCAGCAGGACATGGTCGACATGACCGTTCGCGCCGTTCAACGCGACATCGACGATCCGCCCCTCGATCCGCTCGACGCCCGCCGCCTCGGCGCGTTCGCGCAGGTAACGGGCGTAGAGCGCCGCATCGAACTGGAAGGCATAGGATATGCCGGCGAGCGGCGATCCCGGCCGGCTGTGGTCGGGCCGCTGGAACTTGCCCGCCCGCGCCGCGCCCACGCCGATACTGTAGCGGTCGAGCGGCAGCGCGCCGCCCATCTGCGCCTGCCGATACCAGAACTGATGGAAGTGCAGCCCCTCCATCTCCTGCCCGTAACTGCCGAAGGGATGGATGTAGCGCTCGCCGATCCGGCCCCAGTCGACGAACTCGATCCCCAGCTTGAACGTCGCGCAAGTCCGGCGAACGAACTCGTCCTCGTCGATGCCGAGCAGCCGGTTGAAATACTGGATATGCGGGATCGTCGCCTCGCCCACCCCGACCGTCCCGATCTCCTCCGACTCCACGACGCGGATCGCAATGCCGCTGCCTGACAGGATATGGGAGAAGGCGGCGGCGGCCATCCACCCGGCGGTGCCGCCGCCGACGATGGTGATGCTGCGGATATTGCCGTCCTTCATGCCGCAACCGCCGGGCAGTAGCGCAACAGGAATTCGCCATGGGTCGGCATCCGCTGCACCGCCGCCGCCATCGCCTCGCGCATCGACGCCAGGCTGCGCGCGACATCGTCCGCCGGCAGCGTGGCGACGATCGGGTCGCTTGTCGTCGGCATGATCCCCTGCCCCAGCATCACCGCAACCCAGCTCGGCCGCGCGAACAGCTCGTCGTTATAGCGGAATACCCGCCCGGTTTCACGGAACAGCTCGATCTTGTGCAGCAGCGTATCGGGCAGCGTCATCGTTCGGCAGTAGTTCCAGAACGGCGTGTCGTCGCGCGTCGTCGCGGCATAATGCAGTATGATGAAATCGCGCACCTGTTCGAACTCGGTACGCATGTGGCGGTTATATTCGGTGCGCAGGATTTCGGGAATGTCGCCCCGGGGAAACAGCGAGATGAAACGGCTGATGCCTTCTTGGATCAGATAGATCGACGTCGATTCCAGCGGCTCGAGGAACCCCGCCGCCAACCCGATCGCGATGCAGTTGCCCTGCCAGAAACGCTCGCGGCACCCTGCGCGGAACGTAATCCGACGCGGATCGGCGAGCGGAGCTGCTTCGAGGGTCGCCAACATTACGTCGCGGGCGGCATCCTCCGACTGGAACGCGCTTGCAAAGATATGGCCGTTGCCGACGCGGCGCTGCGTCGGGATGCGCCATTGCCAGCCGGCGTCGCGCGCGGTCGATCGGGTATAGGGCGTCGGCGCTCCGGCGTGGGCGCTCGGCACCGCCAGCGCGGTATCGCAGGGCAGCCAGGGGCTCCAGTCGACGAACCCGGCATCCAGCGTCTGGCCGATCAGCAGCGCGCGAAAGCCGGTGCAGTCGAAGAAGAAATCACCCTCGACCACCCGCCCGTCCGACAGGGTCAGCCGGGCGATATCGCCCCGCGCATCCTGCCCGACCTCGCCGACCGTCCCTTCGACCCGCACCACGCCCCGCGTCTCGGCATAGCGGCGCAGAAAGCGGGCATAGAGCGTCGCATCGAAATGATAGGCATAGCGGATCTGCGACAGCACCGACCGGGGATTGGGATCGGGCAGGACGAACCGCCCGGCCTGCGCCGCGACCGCGCACAGGCTGTATGCTTCGATCGGGTCGGTCGCACCGTCCTCGCGCGCGCGTAGCCAATATTGGTGGAAGTCGATGCCCTGCATGTCGACGCCATGCTGACCGAACGGATGAATATAGCGGTCACCCTTCGCGCCCCAGTCGACGAACTCGATCCCCAGTTTGAACGTCGCCCGAGTCGCGGCCATGAACTCCGCTTCGTTCACGCCCAGCATCCGGTGGAAGGCGAGGATGTCGGGAATGGTCGCCTCCCCCACCCCGACCGTGCCGATCGCGTCGGATTCGACCAGCGTGATCGCCACGTCCTTCGGACCCAGCAGGCTGGAGAGCGCCGCCGCCGTCATCCAGCCGGCCGATCCGCCGCCGACGATCACGATCCGGCGCAACAGGGGTGCGTTCACGATGCCGCCTTTCGCAGATATTGCTCCAATTGGGCGCGATAGACGCGCGCGGGCGGCAGCGTCGCCACCCCCTGTTCGATGGTGCGCGCCATCTTCGACAGGAACGGCGTGACCTGCGCCCTCTCCGCCCGGTCGGCCAGCGGATCGTATCGCGCCGGCCGCCGCCCCATGCCCATGTGCAGGATCAGCCAGTCCTCCGGGTGGAAGGGTTCGAGGTCATAGGCGACCAGCACCCCGCGCCGTTCGAACATGGTCAGCTTGCGCTCGAGCCTTTCGGGCACCGCCTCCGCACGGGCCGCCTGCCAATAGGGTCCGTCCGGCAATCCACCAGCCTGGAACATCGCCTGCTGGAACAGCGCGGCATGGTCGTAATCCTCGGCGAAACGGCGGTTATATTCGGCCGCCTCGACCGCCATCCCGCCGGTGACCGGGATCAATGCCAGCAGTCGTTCGATGTCCCGCTCCAGCAACAGCATCGGCGCGGGGGTCAGCGGCTCGACCACGCCGGCTGCCTGACCGACGCCCACGCAATTGCCGGCCCAGGCCAGCGAACGACGTCCCAGGGTCGCCTTTGTCCCCGCGACCTCGCCCACCGCACCGACGACGGTCCGCCGCGTGCGGCCTTTCAACGGCGTATCGCTTTCCCAGCCCGACGACGTCACCCGGACCGTTCGGAGCGGTGCCTGATCATCGGCGGGCAAGTCGCTGGTAGCGATCGCTATCGCCCGGCCCGATGGACGATCGCCCGCCAACGCCGCCAACAGCTGCGCCTCCGGCCCCGATGCGTCGACATAGAGATCGGCGATCACGACACGCCCATCGTCCATCGTCACGCCGGCGATGCGCCCGTCCGCCGCCTCGACCGAAGCAACCGCGCCACCGATCCGCTCGACCCGGTCGGGCACGTCGAACAGGCGCGCATAGTCTTGCGCATCGAACTGATAGCCATATTCGGCGCGCGACAGCGGATGCGGCGCCCCGTTCGCGCCCGCGCGTGGCGGGTGGACGAACACGCCGCGGCGCGCGGCCTGCAATCCGGCCACGAACGGATCGATGCTGTCCGCACCGGCCGATGCCAGATAATGATGGAACTGCACGCCGTCGATCACCGGAAAGGGCAAGGCGAACGACTGCATCCACGACCGCCCTGCCCCCCAGTCGGCATAGCGCGTACCCCAGGAGAACGCCGTCGTGCTGTCCAGCGTCAGCCGCCGTTCGTCCAACCCGGCGGTCAGGTTGAACGCATAGGCCGATGGCCCGGTGACATTGCCATAGAACAGGTCGCTGCCCCGCTGGTCGCCGGCCCGCGCCCACAGGATCGCGATTGATGGCGGCAAGTGCCGCGCCAACGCGGCCAGCGCCATGCGCGCGGAAAGCCCGTCACCGCAAAGTAAGATCCGATGGACCGTCATGCGGCGAGGCCGGCGGCCGCCGGCGAACGGCGGATATAGTCGGCATGGTCCGGCGTCGCCTGCACCGCGCCGGCGACCTCCGCCCGCAACGCTGCCGCCTGTGCCGCCAGTGCGTCCGGCGCAATCATCTCGACGCGCGGGTCGTAGGCGCCCGGCATCAGCCGCTGCCCGAGCATCACCGCAACCCAGCTGGGCGGCAGGAACAGCCCGAACTGATAGGGCACGACATAACCGCGCGTGCGCCACGTATCGATCTTGTGCGCCAGGCTGTCGGGCAGCGTCAGCGCGCGGAAATGCCGCCACATCGGACTGTCGTCCCGTTCCGTCGCGACATAATGCAGCAGCAGGAAATCGCGCACCCGTTCGAAATGCAGCGCCATGCGGCGGTTATATTCGTCAATGTCCTCCGCCGCGAAGTCGCGGTCCGGAAACAGCGCCAGCAATTCGGTGATCCCGTCCTGAATCAGATGGATCGAGGTCGATTCGAGCGGTTCGAGGAACCCGCTGGCCAGCCCGATCGCGACGACGTTGCGCTTCCAGAAATCGCGCCGCCGCCCGGTAGTGAAGCGCAACCGGCGCGGGTTCGCCTGCATCGGCGCATCGAGATGGTCGACCAGCTGCCGCTCGGCCTCGTCGTCCGAGATGAAATCGCTGCAATAGACATGGCCGTTGCCGACGCGGTGCTGCAGCGGGATACGCCACTGCCACCCCGCCGTCCGCGCCGTCGCGCGCGTATAGGGGCCGAGCGGCCCGCGACTCTCGGTCGGCACCGCGACCGCGCGGTCGCATGGCAGCCACCGGCTCCAGTCGTCATAGCCCGACTGCAACGCCCCCTCGATCAGCAGCCCGCGAAAGCCCGAACAGTCGATGAACAGCTCGGCGCCGATCGTCCGGCCATCGGCCAGCGTCACGTCGCGGACGAAGCCCCCCTCGCCATCCAGCGCGACGTCGACCACCTTGCCCTCGATCCGCTCGACGCCGCGCGTCTCGGCATAGCGGCGCAGGAATGCGGCATAGAGCGACGCGTCGAACTGATAGGCATAGCCGAAGCTCGATTCGACCCGGCCCGGCTCGCTGGCGGGATGGCGGAACCGGTTCTGTTCGGCCGCGATCACCGGATAGGAATAGTCGTCCAGCCGACCGGCATCGCCCATTGCCCTGAGCCGCAGCCATTGGTGGTAGAAGGGGATGCCATCCTCTTCCGGCCCGTAATTGCCGAAGGGGTGGATATAGCGGTCGCCGATTCGGCCCCAGTCGCAGAATTCGATGCCCAGCTTGTAGGTCGCCTCGGTCGCCCGCATCAGCTCGGGCTCGGCGATCCCCAGCGTCGCGTTGAACGCGCGGATATGCGGCAGCGTCGCTTCACCGACGCCGACCGTGCCGATCTCCTCCGATTCGATCAGGCGGACCCTCACGCCCAAACCGGCGAGCCTGTTCGCAAGCGCAGCGGCGGTCATCCATCCCGCCGTACCCCCGCCGACGATGCACGCCGAGGTAACCCGCCGGTCGGTCATGCCGCTTCTACCCGGACAATTTCTTTCCTCACCTTACGGCACTCCCCCTGCCCGTCTTAGCAATACGCAAGACTTTTAACAGTCTTCGCGCAGCTTCGCCGCATCGCAGCAATGGTAACGGCTGAAATTACTTCCTTCTCAACAGGAAAGCGCGATTTCGTACCCAATTGTCAACGTGGCCAGGAAAAATGTTACCGCTATCTTGTCCGACTAAAAACGATCCGGTATGCGATTCGTCGTAGCCGGAACCATGCGGGCCAAGTCGTATCGACATACGGCATGAGACCCGATCTGACCGGCCACAGGGGAAACCGGGGCGGCCGTAACAACGGGCGACCTTTGGGAGGGGATAGAGCAATGAACGCACAGCGATTCCGCATTCGATCCGGCTCGGCCAAGTGCCTGCTGATGGCGACATCGGCACTCACCTTGGCATTGATGCCGTCGATCGCCTCGGCGCAGGACGCCGCCACCGATCCGGAAGGGGAACCGACGGTCACGTCGCAGGGACCGCAGACCACCACCAGCGATACTGAAATCGTCGTCACCGGCATCCGCGCCGCACTGGAATCGGCCAAGGAGATCAAGCGGAAGTCGTCGACCTTCGTCGATTCGATCACCGCATCGGACATCGCGACCCTGCCCGACCTGTCGGTCGCCGAAGCGATCGGCCGTATTCCGGGCGTCACCATCTCGCGCTTCCCGCAGGGCGGCGCCAGCCCCGATTTTCCGTCGCCCGAAGGACGCGGCAACCTGGTCCGTGGCCTGGGCTTCGTCCGGTCGGAATTCAACGGACGCGACGCATTCAGCGCCAATGGCGGCCGCAGCCTCGACTTTTCCAGCATCCCGCCCGAACTGGTCGGCGGCGTCGACGTCTACAAGAACCAGAGCGCCGACCTGATCGAAGGCGGCATCGGCGGGTCGATCAACCTGCGCACGCTCGAACCGTTCGACAGCAAGAAGGATCTGTTCGTCGTCGCGGTCGACGGCACCTATTCCGACCTGCGCAAGAAATGGTCGCCACAAGCCAGCATCACCGCCGGCAAGCGGTGGAATACCGGCATCGGCGAATTCGGCATCCTCGGCTCCTATTCGCGCTCGCGGCTCGATTCGCGCATCCATGGCTGGCAGCAGAACGCGCCGATGCCGCGCGTGCTGAACGCCGCCGGACAGGTGCCGGAAACGACCTTCACCGGCGCGAACAAGGTGAACGAGTTCGCCGGCGTCGATCCGTCGCAGATCGTCGGCATCACGCCGGGCTTCCAGCTGCGCACCAACGATGTCGATCGCGAACGCATCAGCTATTATCTCGCGGCGCAGTGGCGCAACGACAATGTCCAGCTGACCGGCAAGTACATTCGCGCCGAAAACAAGATCAACAGCATCGAACGCACCTTCGAATGGTTCCCCGAACATGACACCGGCACCACTGCGGGCGTGTCGGACATCGTGCTCGACAAGAATTGGAGCACGGCCGGCACCTCGATGTGCAGCGGCCCCGGCGGCTTTCCGTCCAACCCGGGCGACTGCGAACGGCTGATCCCGATCCGCGGCGGCCTGATGGAATCGGGCTATGTCACCAACAATGCCGACAGCTGGACCGGCGCACGCGGTTCAGCGGTCGGATCGCTGGGCATCGGCAAGATCGAGGAAGCGACCACCGAGGATTTCAGCCTCAACCTGAAATGGAACGCAACCGACCGCCTCTTCATCACCCTCGACGGCCAGTACACCAAGGCTGACGCCCGCCAGCGGTCGATCTGGGGCGGCATGAATACCTATCTGAACTGGAAGATCCGGCACGACCTCGACAATCCGTCGATCGAATTCCTGATCGACCCGCAGCACCGCTTCAATCCCAACCAGACGCGCTTCACCGGCGACCGTGACGCGACGGCGACCACGCCGGGCGTCTACATCCCGACGCCGACCAGCACCGCCGATTTCAACGGATCATCGTGGCAGTTCGCCGCCGACCAGTTCCAGGTCGGCACCGGCGAGCTGAAGGCCTTCCGGGGCGACCTCGCCTATGACGTCTCGGGCGGCGAAGGCCTGGCCAGCTGGTTCGACAGCGTGAAGTTCGGTGCGCGCTGGTCGGAGCGCAGCCAGATCAACCAGGAAATGGCGCTCAACTGGGGCTCGATCGCACCGGCATGGGACGGGCGCGGCGGCTTCGCGGTCGCCGGCACCTTCCAGAACCCGTCACAGGGCTTCGAAGCGGTGAATTTTGCCGATTTCTTCCGCGGTGGCGTGGTGCAGGGCGCGAACAATGCGTTCGTGTTCGTGAACCAGGACCTGCTGTCGAGCTATGCGAACTTCCGCAACTATCTGAACACCGAACCGCAGCTCGCGAACGGCAATTACGGCTGGGTGCCGCGCGGCACGTCGGACGGCAGCCGCTTCGGCAGCCCGATCTTCCGCCCGTCGGACATTTCGGACATCACCGAAAAGACCCGCAACGCCTATGTCCGCGTCGACTTCAAGCATGAATTCGACAACGGCATGTCGGTCGACGGCAATGTCGGCGTCCGCTACGTCCGCACCGATCTGGATTCGTCGGGCTTCCAGGCGTTCCGTCCGTTCGTCGACGACATCCAGACGCCGGCGGTGGCGAACGGCGTACGCACCCGCACCGACGATGCGGAAAGCCGCGACGATATTCGCGACTTCTCGCCGCAGACCGTTGCCTATGCCGCGCAGCAGGCGATCGCCCGGACGTTGAAGCTGAAGGACGAGCATTGGCTGCCGTCGTTCAACATCAAATGGAACCTCAACCGCGAAATGCTGATCCGCGGTGCGTTCAGCAAAGGATTGAGCCGCCCGAACGTGCAGGACCTGCGTGCCGCACAGGAATATGTCGTCACGATCAACCGCCTGAACTTCCCGCAGATCACCGACCGCAACGACCCGCTGTTCGGCATCGATCGTGGTGCGCAGAACATCACTCCCGGCGAAATACGGGTGAGCGGCGGCAACCCGTTCCTGAAGCCTACCACCGCCGACAGCTTCGACCTGTCGTACGAATGGTATTTCAAGGGCGGCTATCTCTCGGTCGCCGGTTTCTACAAGGACCTGCGCAACATCATCAACAATGGCAGCCTGCCGCTGGGCGTGCTCGGCGGCGGCGGCGACCAGCAGGTCGGGTCGGTGACGCTCGACGGACGGCAGGTGCCGATCATTTACAACGGTGCGGTGAACCAGGCGAAAGCCAAGGTGAAGGGCATCGAGATCGGCTATCAGCAGTTCTTCGACTTCCTGCCCGGACCGCTCAAGCATCTGGGCTTCCAGGGGAACTACACCTTCATCGATGCCAAGACCACGCCGCCGCAGAACGGCGTCGACAGCGATGGCGACGGTGTGCCGGACGACGTGATCACCGTGTTCCGCTGGGGTGTCGACGACCTGCTCGGCCAGTCGAAGCATATCGCCAACGCGGTCGCGATCTATCAGGACAAGGTGGTCGAGGCCCGACTCGCCTATAACTGGCGCTCGGAATATCTGACCACCTATCGCGACTATGTGACCGGCAACCCGATCTACAATTCGGCGGCCGGATTCCTCGACGCGTCGCTGAAGTTCAACATCGGCAACCTGCAGCTACGCGGATCGATCGCCAACATCCTCGATACCAAGAGCAAGGCGCGGTCCTACATCGATGCCAGCGGCCAGCTGTACGATCGGTTCAGCTTCCTGAACGATCGCCGCATCGTGGTCGGCTTGCTGTTCCGCATCTAACCCCTGGAGCGGAACAACTTGGGGAGGTGCCAGTGGCCCCTCCCCGTTTCTTTGGTGGACACGGTCCGTGTCGCCATAAGCCATCGTCACTCCCGCGAAGGCGGGAGTCCATACACGCCGAAGTAGCGCCTCCGGCATTGTCGTCAGCGGCTATGGATTCCCGCCTTCGCGGGAATGACGATATAGCTGCCCCCTACTCATCCAACCCGCTGAATCCGCCGCCGGCATAGTCGCTAAACTTGGTGATCTGCGGTTCGAACTTCAGCGTGACCTTGCCGGTGGCACCGTGACGCTGCTTGGCGATGATCAGCTCAGCCAGGCCATAGACCCGTTCCATGTCCATTGCCCATTTGGCGTGATCCTCGAAAATCTTCGCATCGTCGCCGTCGCGCGGCCGCTTCGGCTCCTTCGCCGCGACATAATAATCCTCGCGGTACACGAACCACACCATGTCGGCGTCCTGCTCGATCGAGCCGGATTCGCGAAGGTCGGACAGCTGCGGCCGCTTGTCCTCGCGCTGTTCGACGGCACGCGACAGCTGCGACAGCGCCATCACCGGCACACCGATATCCTTGGCCAGCGTCTTCAATCCGCGCGAGATTTCGGAGATTTCCTGCACGCGATTGTCGCTGCCCTTGCCCGATCCCTGCAGCAGCTGGAGGTAATCGACGACCACCAGCCCCAGCTCGCCGTCCAGCTTGCGCTGCAACCGGCGGACGCGGGTGTGCAGGCCGGAAATGGAAAGGCCGGCGGTATCGTCGATATAGAGCGGCAGCTGCTCCAGATCGGCGGCGGCATTGGCAAGGCGAGTGAAATCCTCCTTGCGGATCTTGCCCATGCGCAGCGCTTCGGAACTGATCGCCGCCTGCTCCGCCATGATACGCGTCGCCAGCTGATCGGCGGACATTTCCAGCGAAAAGAACGCGACCTTCGCACCGACCGACTTGCCCTTTTCCATGCCCGCGCGCTGGTCGTCCATGTAACGCTGCGCCGCGTTGAAGGCGATGTTGGTCGCAAGCGACGTCTTGCCCATGCCGGGACGGCCGGCAAGGATGATGAGATCGCTATGGTGCATGCCGCCGATCCGGCCATTGACCGAATCGAGGCCGGTGGTGACGCCCGACAGGCCGCCGCCGCTGTTCATCGCGCGTTCGGCCATGCGCACCGCCATCGTCGTCGCCTGCGCGAACGACTTGACCGCATTGGCCGTGGTGCCCTCCGCCGCGACCTTGAACAGCGCTTCTTCCGCCGCTTCGATCTGCTTCTTCGGGTCGACCTCGGTCGAGGTGTCGGTGGCGTTTTCCACCAGCGTGCGGCCGACCGTAATGAGTGCGCGCAATTGGGCCAGATCGTAGATCTGCTGGGCGAACTGCCGCGCGCCGATCAGGCTGGCGTTGCTGCCGGTGATCTCGACCAGATATTGCGTACCGCCCCGCGCGGCGAGCAGCTCGTCGCCATCGAACATGGGCCTGAGCGTCACCGGACTGGCGATCATGCCGGTGCGGCGCACGTCGCGGATGCGTTCGAAGATGCGGGCATGCGCGGGGTCGTAGAAATGTTCGAGGTCCAGCCGCTCGACCATGTCGTCGGCAAGGCCGTTGTCGATCAGCATCGCGCCCAACAGCGCCGCCTCCGCATCGACGTTATGGGGCACGCGCGGGGGTTGCGGGGGAGTCCCCCCGCCGATGCTGTGAACAGTAGCCATCGCCCCTTCTCCCAGACCTCGGCGTTACGCTCAACCGCTTGACAGCGCATTTTGCGGTGGACGCCAGCAGATGAAGGGGCGACAGGAAGCCATGGCCGACCCGCGGATCATCGATGTCACCCTCGACGAGCGCACCATCCTGTGGCGCAGCGCCGATATCGAACAGGAACGCCGCATCGCGATCTTCGACCTGCTGGAGGCGAATCACTTCGCCCCGCAGCGCGAGACGCCCGACAATTATGCCGGCCCGTACCGCATAGCGCTGTCGGTGCCGGAGGGGCGGCTGGCGATCGATATTGCGCGTGAGGACGGCACGCTGATCGAAACGCTGGTGCTGGGCATGGCGCGCCTGCGCCGGCCGATCCGCGACTATTTCGCGATCTGCGACAGCTATTACAAAGCCATCCGCCAAGCGACCCCGCACGAGATCGAAACGATCGACATGGCCAGGCGTGGCATCCACAACGAGGCGGCAGAGGCGCTGCGCGAACGGCTGGACGGCAAGGTCGAGATCGACTTCGACACCGCCCGCCGCCTGTTCACGCTGATCTGCGTACTCCATATCAAGGGATGATGCGGAACCGGTTGATCCTCGGCGCGCTGGCGATGCTGGTGATTGCCGCCATGGTGACGTGGCGCTGGTCGCTCGGCTGGCATCCCGACGCCGCGCGCTTTCCGGTACAGGGCCTGACCGTGGCCGCCCACGACGGCACGGTGGACTGGGGCATGGTGCGCGCACGCGGCGCGGACTTCGCCTTCATTACCGCATCCAGCGGCACGACCCGCGATCCGGCGTTCGAAGGCAACTGGAACGGCGCACATGCCGTGGGCCTGCGCCACGGTGCGCTCCACGTCTTTTCGCTATGCGAACCGACCGCCGATCAGGTGACGGCCTATCTCACCACCGTGCCCCGCGCCGCCGATGCGCTGCCTGCTGCGCTCGCGCTCGATTTTACCGACGGCTGCGATGCCCGACCGACCCGCGCGCAGGTGCTCACCGCCATTCGCGGCTTTCTCGCCCCTGCCGAATATCATGACGGCCGCCCGATGGTGCTGCGCATCTCGCCCGCGTTCGAGGACGAGTATCGGGTGAGCGAGGCGATCGTCCGGCCGCTCTGGGCGACGGGACGTTTCCGCGAACCCGATTATCTGGCGCGGCCGTGGCGGATGTGGCAGGCGAACCCGGCGCGCACCATCGATGGCGTCGCCGAACCCGTTGCCTGGAGTGTAGCCGCCCCATGACCGACCCCGCCCAGTTGATCGCGGCGGCCCGCGCCGCCGCCGCCCATGCGCACGCCCCCTATTCGCGCTTCGCGGTCGGCGCCGCGCTGCTGATGGAGGACGGATCGATCGTCACCGGCGCGAATTTCGAAAATGCCAGCTACGGCCTGTCGCTCTGTGCGGAGACAGTGGCGATCGCCAGCGCATCGGCGGCGGGACGGTTGCGACAGATCGTCGCGATCGGCGTGATCGGCGGCGCGATGGATGCCGAAGGAATCCCCACCGGCACGACCCCGGTCAGCCCCTGCGGCCGCTGTCGTCAGGTCATCAACGAAGCCGCGCAGATGGGCGGCCGAGACCTGCCCGTCCATTGCGGCGCGGCGGAAGGTGACGCCATCCGCTCCTACCGCCTGTCGGAACTGCTGCCCGATGCGTTCGGGCCAGCCGATCTCGGGATCGGCTGACCCGGCGGATCAATCGGGCCGCTTCGCCGCATCGGCCGCCTGAATGAACTGCCAGACCGCCCCGGAGAAACCCGGATCGGCCTGCCCGTCCCATTCGGCGCGCGAGTCGTGCAATCGCTTCGCACCCGCCCACATCTCCGGTGTCGCGACCGATGCGAAGGGCGCCAGCAGCGCCTGCCATTCCGCCAGGAATGCCTGCGCTTCGCTGGACGCCGGATCGAGCGGTAGCGCAGCCTCGATCCGCTGACCCAGATCGGTCCATTGCGCTTGATAGGCTGCCTGATCGAAGTCGGCGGGCAGCGCCGCTTGGCGTTCGGCCCATTCGGCCTGTTCCGCATCGGTGAAATGGCGGTCGATCACCGCCCTCCATTGGGTCGTCGTCATGATGTTTCCCTTTCGGATCAGCGAGCAGAGCGTCGCGACGTCGATGCGCTCGCCGGCATCGATGCGGGACTGGATCGAGCGTAAGAAAAGGGCGGTGTCGGCCAGCGCCGCCCGCTGGGTCTCGACGACCGCCGCTTGCGCGGCGATCATCGGCCCGAGCCGTGCGTCTGGCCGATCGAGCATCCGCCCGATCGCCGCGAGGGTGAAGCCCGCGCGCTTGAGGGCGACGATCGCGTGCAGCCGCTCCAGCTCGCCCGTGCCGAAGACGCGCCGCCCACCGGCGGTCCGCAGCGGCCGGATCAGCCCGCGCGCTTCATAGAATCGCAGGGCCCGGCTGCTGAGACCGGTGGCGGCGGCAACGTCGGCGATGTCGAGCATGGTGGTCATGGCGGCACTCTACCGCTTGACGCAACGTCAAGCGCAAGCCCCGATGCGACGATGCCGCTTGCCCTGTCCCTGCGATCCGGCGATGGAGCGGCTAGCAGCAAAGGGGCAAGCAATGACGATCCTGTCGGACCACTGGATTCGCGAACAGGCGCTGGCGACGGGGATGATCGAACCCTTCGTCGAATCGCAGCGGCGCGAGGGCTGCATCAGCTATGGCCTGTCGTCCTATGGCTATGACGCGCGAGTGTCGGACGAGTTCAAGATCTTCACCAACGTCGATTCGGCGGTGGTCGACCCGAAGGACTTCGCCCAGAACAGCTTCGTCGATCGCAAGACCAACGTGTGCATCATCCCGCCCAACAGCTTCGCCCTCGCCCGCACGGTCGAATATTTCCGGGTTCCGCGCGACGTGCTGGTCATCTGCCTCGGCAAGTCGACCTATGCCCGCTGCGGCATCATCGTGAACGTGACCCCGCTGGAACCGGAATGGGAAGGCCATGTCACGCTGGAATTCTCCAACACGACGCCGCTCCCGGCGAAAATCTACGCCAATGAAGGCGCGTGCCAGTTCCTGTTCCTGAAGGGCGACCGGCCCTGCGGCACCAGCTATGCCGACCGCGCGGGCAAATATATGGGGCAGCGTGGCGTGACCCTGCCCCGGCTCTGACGATGATCGGGCGCAACTGGACCGGGCGCAGCGCCGTCGTGCGATCGGCGGCCTTGCTGCCGATCCTAGCGCTGCTCGCGCCGAAGCTGCCGCTGCCCTGGGCGTTCGGGATCGGGGCGACGCTGATCGCGTGGTTTGCGTTCGTCAGCGCCCGTGTGGCGATCAACGATCACCGCGCCGCGTCGGAAGCGCCGCCGTTCCGCCCGTTCCGCCGCTCGCGATAGGGTGGACGCGGCGGGGCGATCGTCTCGGGCGTCTCCCACGGATGCTGTCCGCCGCCGCGCACCGTCGTTATCCGGCCGGTCGACAGCGTCACCGCGACGCCCCCGGTCCGCGCCAGCATCGCGCGGTCGAGCTTCAGCCAGCGCGAGCGGCATTCCTCGGGCAGTCGCCGCTCGCTGACCACGATGTCCGCACGTGCACAGGCCGCGATCAGTTCGGCCCAAGGCACCGCATAGCCGCTCCGGGTCGCGAGGATCGTCCAGACCCGTCCGCCCGCTTGACGCCGCGCAACGCACAGGTCGGGGCTGCACCGCGCGCCGGGCTGGTCGGACAGCGGCGGCAGTGCGCCCAGCACGCCACCGCCCTCGCCCAGGGTCGAGCGGACATACTCCCCCGCCCGGTCGCGCAATATCGCCATGCCGCCGTCGTCGGTCGCCAGCGCCAGATGCCGCCCGTCCCCCGTCACCAGCAGGTCGGGCGCAGGCGTCGCCAGCGCCCATAGCACCCCCGCCGCCAGCGGCACCACGCCCCAGCGTCGCCACGTCGTCCGCCACAGGGCGATCCACAACCCGCCCAGCACCATCAGCGCGAACGCCCCGTCGGGCATCGCCGGCAGCGCCGCGACCGATCCCGGCGCCGAAGCGACGACATGCGCCACCCACAGCAACAGCGCCAGCGACCGCTCGACCAGCCACCATGCCGGCGCGCCCAGCCCGGCCACGTCGAGCAGCAGCGCCAGCGCCTCCAACGGCATGGTGACGAAAGTCGTCAGGGGGATCGCGACGATATTGGCCAGTGCCCCGTACAACCCGGCGGTATGGAAATGGTACAGCCCGATCGGCATCAATGCTGCCTCGACGGCCACACCGGTCAGCAGCAACGAGCCGAGACTACGCGCCATCTTGCGCCCATAGCCTTCGTCGCGCGCGAGGAACCAGCGGCGGACCCGCGGATGCTCGTGCAGCGCGACGATCGCGGTGACAGCCGCAAAGCTCAGCTGAAAACTCGGACCGGCGAGCGATTCGGGCAGCACCAGCAGCACCAGCAACGCCCCCGTCGCGATCATCCTGAGCGTGATCGCCTCACGCCCCAGCGACAGCGCCGCCAGCACCAGCAGCGCGGCGATGCACGACCGCACCGTCGGCACGTCCGCCCCCGAAAGCCAGGTATAGAACAGCGCCGCCCCGGCGCCGGCTGCCGCCGCGACGACCGGCAACCGGATACGCAACGCCAGCGGCGGAAACAGCGCCAGCAGCTTCAGCACGACCGTCATTGTGGCGACCACGACCGCCGTGACATGCAGCCCGCTGATCGACAGCAGATGCGCCAGGCCGGAGCGCCGCATCGCCTCGGCATCCTCTTCGGCGATGGCGCCGCGATCCCCCGTAACGAACGCCGCGGCGATCCCTCCGGTGCTGCCGTCGATCCGCGACAGGATATGGTCGGTCAGCCGGTCCCGTAAGGCGGCATTGCCGGGATTGCCCGGCGTCACGACCCGCACCGGCGCAAAGCCCCGCCCGGTCGCGCCCAGCCGCCGAAACCACGCCGCCCGCGCGAAGTCATAGGCACCGGGCACGGCGGCCGTCGGCGGCGGCATCAACCGGGCGCGAAGCGAGATTCGCGCACCGGGAACGACGCCTGCCACCATGTCCTTTTCGGACAGGTTGACGCGCAGGCGCGGCGGCAGTCCCGCCCCGGCATCGGGCAGCAGCGTCAACCGCACCGCTTCGCGTGCGGGCAGCGGTTCGACCCGCTCGACCCGCCCCACGAACGCCACCACCACCGGTCGCGCCAGCACCGGCGCGGCGACCCGCTCCGCCCGCCACCACACCAGCGCACATCCCAGCATCGCCAGCATGCCGGCCCACGCCACCACCCGCGCGGTCCGCATACCCCAGGGCAGCACCATGCCGCCCAGCGCGACCGACAGCGCCAGCAACAGGAACGCGACCCACGCCCCCTGCCCCGGCAACAGGAACCAGGCGGCGATCCCTGTGCCCAACGCGACCGGCATCCACAGCGGCAACTGCCCCCGCTCCACCTCCGCTCGCGCCTCCAGCCCCTCAAGGAACCGATGCGGCCGGCGCACGGTTTGAAGCGTGCCGGACGTCATGCTAGGGGCGGTCGCGGCTGAATGGGCCATCATGTTCACCCGAAGTCTTGGGGGTATCCGCGCTTGGGCGCAACCAATTCCGCGACGCCTGTCGTCACCCGTTTCGCACCGTCGCCGACGGGATTCCTGCACATCGGCGGCGCGCGCACCGCGCTGTTCAACTGGCTCTATGCCCGTCGCCATGGCGGCCGGTTCCTGCTGCGGATCGAGGATACCGACCGTGTCCGCTCGACCGAACCGGCGATCGAGGCGATCCTCGACGGGATTCGCTGGCTCGGCCTCGACTGGGACGGCGACGCCGTGTTCCAGTTCGCCCGCGCCGACCGCCATGCTGCCGTCGCGCATCAGCTGCTCGACGCCGGCCGTGCCTATCGCTGCTATGCGACGCCCGAAGAGTTGACCGCGCTGCGCGAGGAACAGCGCGCCGCCGGCAAGCCGATCCGCTATGACGGCCGCTGGCGCGACCGCGCGCCCGAGGATGCGCCGGAAGGTGCCCCGTTCGTCATCCGGCTGAAGGCGCCGAAGGAAGGCGCGGTCACGATTGCGGACCAGGTGCAGGGCGACGTGACCGTCGCCAATGCCGAACTGGATGATTTCGTGCTGCTGCGCTCCGATGGCACGCCGACCTATATGCTGGCGGTCGTCGTCGACGATCACGACATGGGCGTGACGCACATCATTCGTGGCGACGATCACCTCAACAACGCCTTTCGTCAGCTTGCGCTGATCCGCGCGATGGACGCGGTCGAGGGCGGCTGGCCCGATCCCGTCTATGCGCATGTTCCGCTGATCCATGGTGCGGACGGCGCGAAGCTGTCGAAGCGGCATGGCGCGCTGGGGGTCGATGCCTATCGCGACGAGCTGGGCGTCCTGCCCGAAGCGCTGAACAACTATCTGCTGCGCCTCGGCTGGGGGCACGGCGATGAAGAGATCATCAGCCGCGAACGCGCGACCGAGGTGTTCGACCTGTCGGGCGTGGGCCGCTCGCCGTCGCGCTTCGATACCAAGAAGCTGATGAACCTGAACGGCCACTATATCCGCGAGGCCGACGATGCCCGGTTGACCGATCTGGTCGCGCAGCGCCTGCCCGACGGGATCGACCGCGATCTGCTGCAACGCGCCATGCCGGTGCTCAAGGTCCGGGCGGCCGACCTGAACGAACTGGCGGCCAATGCCGCCTTCTTCTTCCGGTCGCGACCGCTGGCCATGGACGAGAGTGCCACCGCGTTGCTGACGCCGGACGCACGCGCGATCCTTACGCAGTTGCACGCCAAGCTTGACGCACTCGCAGCATGGGATACGGAGACGATCGAAGCTGCGGTACGCGAAGTCGCCGAGGCAGCGGGGTTGAAGCTGGGTGCCGCCGCGCAACCGCTTCGCGCCGCGCTGACGGGTTCGCGCACATCGCCGGGGATCTTCGACGTGCTCGCCCTGCTGGGCCGCACCGAAAGCCTCGGCCGCATCGAAGACCAGATGGCCAAACCGGCCGCATAACGTAACAGGAGACGCCGAATGGCCGAAGACGCTAAGCTGCAAGTTGCGGGCAAGGACGTCCAATTTCCGGTACGGTCGGGCACCATCGGTCCCGACGTGATCGACATCCGCAAGCTGTATGCGCAGACCGGCACCTTCACCTACGATCCGGGCTTTACCTCGACCGCCAGCTGCGATTCGGCGCTGACCTATATCGACGGTGACGAAGGCGTGCTGCTGCACCGCGGCTATCCGATCGGGCAGCTGGCCGAAGAGTCGAGCTTCATGGAGGTCGCCTATCTGCTGCTGAACGGCGAACTGCCCTCGGGCGACGAGCTGATCAAGTTCACCGGCACCATCACCCGCCACACCATGCTGCACGAACAGCTTGCCGGCTTCTATCGCGGCTTCCGTCGCGACGCGCATCCGATGGCGGTGATGTGCGGCGTGGTCGGCGCGCTGTCGGCCTTCTATCACGATTCGACCGACATCACCGATCCGCACCAGCGGATGGTCGCGTCGCATCGCCTGATCGCGAAGATGCCGACGATCGCCGCCATGGCGTACAAGTACAGCGTGGGCCAGCCGTTCATCTATCCGAAGAACGACCTGAGCTATACCGGCAACTTCCTGCGGATGACCTTCGGCGTTCCGGCCGAGGAATATGAGGTGAACCCGGTCGTCGAAAAGGCGCTGGACCGCATCTTCATCCTGCACGCCGACCACGAACAGAACGCGTCGACCTCGACCGTGCGTCTCGCCGGTTCGTCGGGCGCCAATCCGTTCGCGTGCATCGCGGCCGGTATCGCCTGCCTATGGGGTCCGGCGCATGGCGGCGCCAACGAAGCCGCGCTCAACATGCTGCGCGAAATCGGCACGCCCGATCGCATCCCGGAATATATCGCCCGCGCCAAGAACAAGGACGATCCGTTCCGCCTGATGGGCTTCGGTCACCGCGTGTACAAGAACTACGACCCGCGCGCGACGGTCATGCAGAAGACGGTGCGCGAAGTGTTCGACTCGCTGGGCGTCAACGATCCGGTGTTCGAAACCGCGCTGCAGCTGGAGGAAATCGCGCTCAACGACGATTACTTCCGCGAAAAGAAGCTGTTCCCGAACGTCGATTTCTATTCGGGCGTCATCCTGTCGGCGATCGGTTTCCCGACCACCATGTTCACCGCGCTGTTCGCGCTCGCCCGCACCGTCGGCTGGGTCGCGCAGTGGAACGAGATGATTTCGGACCCCGAACAGAAGATCGGCCGTCCGCGTCAGCTCTACACCGGCCCCGCACAGCGCGATTACGTGCCGGTGGGTCAGCGCTGAGATGCGCATCGTCCGGCGCACGCTGATGATCGTGGGTGCGATCCTAGCGTTCGTCGGGCTGTTCTGGCTGGGTCAGGGGATGGGTGTCATCCGCTGGCCCGCCAGTTCGTTCATGATCGATCAGTATCTCTGGGTCGTGACCGGATCGGTCACCGGCGCGCTCGGGCTGCTGTTGGTGCTGATCGCCCGGCGCCTGCCCCGTCGCTGACCGGGCCTTTCCCGAGTCGCGCAGCGGCATCGTCGTCGATCGAGTCGCACCGTAATCGGGCGGCGGAGCCGTAGCGTTCGCGCGACGTAAAAATATTTGTGTATCGGCAACGGCGTTCGATCCCGCAAAATGCGCGCTATGCTCTTGTTAGCGCTGCCATTCGTGACTCGAGCCCCGGTCGCGGCCGCCTGTTGCGACCCGTTCGCTTAAATCGATCTTAATCACGTTCTGCGACGACGGTCTCCTGTTTGGGGGCCGACATCGTATGACTTCTACCTTCTTCCTTCCTGCCGGTCTGGCGATGCCATCGATTGCAACGGTGGCCGAGGAACTGCGTGCGCAGCCGCTCGGCGGTGAGGTCGTGCTCGACGCATCGGCCCTGACCGCGCCCGACCTCAGCGTCGTCCAACTCCTTCTCAGCCTTCGTGCCGAAGCCAGGTCGCAGGGCGGCGATGTCCGCCTGTCCGCGCCGGCCGGCGAGGCGCTGACCGCCCTTCTCCATCGCGGCGGCTTCACCGACGCGATGAGCCCCGACGACAACGCCTTCTGGTTCCACGGAGTCCCGCTGCAATGACTGCTTCCATTCTCGCCGTTGATGATTCCGCCAGCCTGCGCATGGCGATCCGCATCGCCCTGACCGGCGCGGGCTATACCGTGACCGAAGCCGGAGACGGCGTGGAGGGTCTGGCCAAGGCCACGTCGACCAAGTTCGACATGATCGTGACCGACCTGAACATGCCGAACATGGACGGACTGTCGATGATCCGCGAACTGCGCAAGCAGCCGGCGCAGGCCGGCGTGCCGATCATCTTCCTGACCACCGAATCCGATCCGGAAATGAAGAACCAGGCAAAGGCCGCCGGCGCGACCGGCTGGCTGGTCAAGCCGTTCGTTCCGGATCAGCTGGTGAAGGTCGCGCGCAAGGTCCTTGGCCGGTGAGCGGCGACGATCCGATCGCCGCCTTCCGCGTGGAGGCGGGCGAGGTGCTGGATCAGGTCGAACAGGGGCTGCTCGACCTCGGGCACGACCTTGGCAATGCCGATCTGGTCAACGCCGTCTTCCGCGGGCTGCACACGCTGAAGGGCTCGGGCGCGATGTTCGGCTTCGATGCACTCGCCGGCTTCACCCATCACTGCGAAACCGCCTTCGACCGCGTGCGCAAGGGACAGGTTCCGGCGACCGCCGGGCTGGTCGCGGTCATCCTGTCGGCGCAGGACCATATGCGTGCGCTGGTCGACGGTGACGCCCCCAAGGCGGAAGGCGACGCGATCCTCGCCCGCTTGCAGGCGGCGATCGACGAGGCATCGGGCGTCACTTCCGCTGCCGCCCCGACGGCTGCCCGCACCGGCTGGACCGTGTCGTTCAAGCTGCCGGTCGACGCCATGGCCAACGGCACCAATCCGCTGATGCTGCTCGACGAATTGCGCGAGCTGGGCGACTGCACCGTCGTCGCGCGGACCGACGCCATCCCGCCGCCGTCGCAGCTGGTCCCCACCGAATGCCATGTCGGCTGGGACGTCACGCTGATCGGCGACATCAAGCGCGACGATATCGAGGACGTGTTCATCTTCGTGATGGACGACATGGACCTGACCATCGAACCGCTGGCGGTCGAGGGTGAGGAAGCGCCCATCGCCGAAACACCGGCCGTCGTCGAAGAACCCGTCGTCGCCATGGCCGCCACCGCCAGTGCCGACGGCCCCGCCGCCCGCTCGACCGCCAAGGCCGAGGAAAGCGTCCGCGTCCCCGCCGGCCGTCTCGACGCGCTGATGGACCGCGTCGGCGAACTGGTGATCGCGCAGAGCCGCCTCTCGCAGCTTGCCGACCATGGACAGGACCTCGTGCTGCGCTCGGTCTCCGAGGAGATCGAGCGGCTGGCCGGCGAACTGCGCGAAACCATGATGGTGCTGCGCATGGTCCCGGTCGGATCGCTGTTCTCGCGCTTCCGCCGCCTGATCCACGACCTGTCGCGCGATACCGGCAAGACGATCGAGTTCGAGACCGAAGGCGAAGCGACCGAGGTCGACAAGACCGTGATCGAACGCCTGTTCGACCCGATGGTCCACCTGATCCGCAACAGCTGCGACCACGGCCTCGAAACGCCCGAGGACCGCGCCGCCGTCGGCAAGCCCGCCGCCGGCACCGTCCGCCTCGCCGCGCATCAGGCCGGAGGTGAGGTCGTCATCACCATCCGCGACGACGGCCGGGGCATCAACCGCGCCCGCGTCCGTGCGAAGGCGGAAGCGAACGGCCTGATCCAGCCCGACCAGGCGCTCACCGACCACGAACTGCTCCAGATGATCTTCGCGCCCGGTTTCTCGACCGCCGCGACCGTCACCAACCTGTCGGGCCGCGGCGTCGGCATGGACGTGGTGAAGCGCACGATCGAAGGGTTGCGCGGATCGATCGACGTCCAGTCGACCGAAGGCGAAGGATCGCTGATCGCGCTGCGCATTCCGCTGACGCTGGCGATCATCGACGGCCTGCTCGTGCGGGTCGGCACCGGCCGCTACGTCATCCCGCTGACCGCGGTCGAGGAGTGCATCGAGCTGTCGCTGGAAGACGACATGCGCCATCGCGGCCGCAGCCTCATCACGCTGCGCGAAAAGCTGGTGCCGTTCCTGCGCCTGCGCGAACTGTTCGCGACCGACACCCGGCCGGACCCGTTCCAGAAGATCGTGGTCGTCGCCACGCCGATGGGCCGCGTCGGGCTGGTCGTCGACCAGATCATCGGCAACCACCAGACGGTGATCAAGCCGATGTCGGCGCTTCACCGCGACGCCACCACCTTTGCCGGCGCAACGATCCTCGGCGATGGCGAGGTCGCGCTGATCCTCGACATCGCCCAGCTCATCGCGCTCGGCCAGCCTCGTGAGGAGACGCTGCGTGCAGCCGGATGAACAACGCCAGGCGGGGGGCCTGGTCCCGTGGAACAGCGACCGCCAGCTCGAGGTGCTGGTTTTCGACTTGGGGGGTCAAAGCTTCGCGCTCGAGGCGGTGCTGGTCCGCGAAATCCTCGACATGATGCCCGAAACGCGGGTGCCCGGCGCACCCGATCTGGTCGGCCATGTCATCAACTTTCGCGGGCGGATCATTCCGCTGGCCGACCTGCACCTCGCCTTCGGGATGCGCGTGCCGGAAACGACCAAGGACAGCCGCATCGTCGTGATCGAGGCGGAGCTCGGCGGCGAGCCGACCATCCTCGGCCTGCGCACCGACAAGGTGCACGAGGTCGCGACCTTTTCGGCCGCCCATAGCGAGGACGCGCCGGTCGTCGGCCTGCGCTGGCGCCGCGAACATGTCCGCACGCTGATCCGGCATGGCGACGACGATATCGTCGTCCTGCCCGACCTGAATGCGATTTTCCAATCGATCACGCGCGGCGACGTCGCGGGGACGTCGATCCACTAACATTCCATTTGGGGGGGGGTCTCCATGCGTGCAACGATCAAGGTTAAATTGGCCGCCACCTTTGCTGCCGTCATCATACTGCTCGCCGTCGTCATCGGCGTCGGCATCAACAAGATGAGCACACTGAACACCGCGATCAGCGATGTTATCGCCGGTCCGGCGCGCCAGTCGCTGACGGCGCAGCAGATCGATACCGAACAGAGCCAGGCGCTGGCGGATCAGCAGTCGCTGATCCTCAACACCGACGCCAGCCGGATGCAGGGCTATTATGACGCGGTAGTTGCCGGCGAAGGCCGCGTGGACAAACTGATCGCCGAGGGACAGTCGCTCGCGTCCGAGAGCGGCAAGCCCTACTGGGTCGAAGTCGCCAAGAGCTGGACCGAACTCAAGCCCGTTTTCGACCGCATCCGCGACATGGGCAAGGCGAACCAGAACGAGGAGGCCACGCGACTGTCGAACGAGGTGCAGGTTCCGCTGCTCAAGAAGATGAACGCCAGCGTCGATCGGCTCACCGATTTCCAGAGCGCGAACATGAAGGAAGCCGACGAGGCGACCAACGTGCTCTACGCCGAAAGCCGCATGGTCCTGGTCGTCACCGGCATCATCGCCTTCGTCATCGCCGTGCTCGGTGCCGTCTGGATTTCGCTGACCGTCTCGCGCGGCCTGAAGCGCATTACCGTTGCGCTGGACGCGGTTGCCATCGGCGACCTCGACAACGAAGTCACCGTCACGTCGAACGACGAGATCAAGGACCTGGTTGATACCGTCAACCGCATGACCGGTTCGCTGCGCAAGTCGGCGACGCTGGCCGACACCATCGCACAGGGCGACCTGACGGTCAGCCACACCCCGCTGTCGGACAAGGACAAGCTGGGCCATGCGCTGGTGACGATGGTCGAACGCCTGCGCAATGTCGTCGGTGACGCATCGGGTGCGGCCGACAATGTCGCCGCTGGCAGCCAGCAGCTCTCCGCCTCGTCGGAACAGGTGAGCCAGGGCGCGACCGAACAGGCCGCCGCTGCCGAAGAAGCATCCGCTTCGATGGAAGAGATGGCCGCCAACATCAAACAGAATGCCGACAATGCCGCCCAGACGGAGAAGATCGCGCGCCAGTCGTCGAAGGACGCCGAGGCGAGCGGCGTCGCGGTCGACCGTGCGGTCGGTGCGATGCGGGTCATCGCCGAGAAGATCGGCATCGTGCAGGAAATCGCCCGCCAGACCGACCTGCTGGCGCTGAACGCGGCGGTCGAGGCGGCACGTGCCGGCGAACATGGCCGGGGCTTCGCGGTCGTCGCATCGGAAGTCCGCAAGCTGGCCGAACGCAGCCAGACCGCCGCTGCCGAAATCAGCGCGGTGTCGGGCGACACGGTGCAGGCCGCGGCACAGGCAGGCGAGATGCTGACCAAGCTGGTCCCCGACATCCGCCGGACCGCCGAACTGGTCGCAGAGATCAGCGCCGCATGCCGCGAACAGGATATCGGCGCAGCACAGATCAACCAGGCGCTGCAACAGCTCGACACCGTCACGCAGCAGAACGCGTCGGCATCCGAACAGATCACCTCGACCTCCGAGGAACTGGCGGGTCAGGCGAACGAACTGCAGCAGAGCATCGCCTTCTTCCGCGTCGAACATGCCCATGGCAACCGCCGTCCGGCGGCCACCCGCAAGCCGGCGGCACCACGGGCGAAGGCCCCCGCCGCCAGCCGCGCCAAGCCCAACTCGGTCGCCGACCAGCAGGCCCGCGCACGCGGCTTCGCACTCGACCTGACGCAAGGCGGGCCCGACAGCGACGACGCTGCCTTTGGAGAAGCCGCATGACCGACAAGACGCCGATGCAGGTCGTGACCTTCGGCCTGGGTGAGGAAGTGTTCGCGGTTCCGGTGACCATGGTCCGCGAAATCCTCGACTATCGCCCCGCCTTTCGCGTGCCGAACGGCCCGGCCTGGATGCTCGGCATCACCGATGTCCGGGGACAGGGTGTGCCGATGATCGACCTGCGGATGCGGCTGGGGCTCAGCGCGGTCGAACCGACGCTGGCGACCCGGGTGCTGATCGTCGACGTGATACTGGCCGACCGGATGCTGTCGCTGGGCCTGGTGGTCGACCGGGTGATCGCGGTCGCGACCTTCGAACGCGAACGGCTCGAAGCCGCGCCGGACATCGGGCTGCGCTGGCGGTCCGACTATATTGCCGGCGTCGTCCGTGAAGCCGATGGCTTCGTCGTCATCATCGACGCAGCGCAGGTCTTCTCCAACGACGACGGCGCGATCGCGACCCTCGCCACCGCCGCCTGACCTGCCCCGCGCCGCGTCCGCCGGACGGATGCGGCGCGGACAGACGCCCGACCGACCACGGCCTGGACAACCATAATAATAAGGATGCCATTCATGTCGCTGCTGTCGCACTTCAACCGCACGTCCCGGCCCGCCGCGGCGATCGCGGAAATCCATGCGCTGACCCGATCGATCGCCGCCGGCGATCTGTCGCAGCGCCTGCGCGAGGACGTCGCGACCGACGAGGCGCGCGAGCTGCTGGCGGCGGTCAACGCACTGCTCGACACGGCGCTGGGTCCGGTCGCGCGGCTGGAAGTGGCGATGGTCCATGTCCTCACCGAACATGATCGCGGCGACATCGACGTCATGCTTGCGCCCGATACGTTCCCCGGCGACGTCGGCCGGATCGCGGATCAGGTGAACCGACTGGTCGGCGCCCATATCGACACCAAGAAGGCGGCAATGGGCTGCGTCCGCGAACTGGCGAACGGCCATTTCGACGCGCCCTTCGCCTCGCTGCCGGGCAAGAAGGCGTTCATCAACGGCGCGATCGAGACGCTGCGCGGCAATCTGCGCACGCTGATCGCCGAAATGAACCACATGTCGGCCGAACATGATCGCGGCGACATCGACGTACAGGTCGCGGCCGACAAATTCCCCGGCGATTTCGCCACGATGGCGACCGGCATCAATACCATGGTCGCCGGCCATATCGCGGTGAAGAAGAAGGCGATGGCCTGTATCAAGGCATTTGGGGAGGGCGATTTCGAAGCAACGCTCGAACCCTTCCCCGGTAAGAAGGCGTTCATCAACGACACCATCGAAACGCTCCGCCGCAACTTCAAGGAAATCTCGGGCGAGATCCAGCGCCTGATCGGTGCCGCGACCGCCGGACAGCTTGGTGAGCGGGGCGACGCCACCCGGTTCGCGGGCGATTATGCCGCGATCATCGCCGGCATCAACGGCATGCTCGACGCGATCATCCTGCCGATTGCCGAGGGTAACCGCGTGCTCGACCGCGTCAGCACCGGCGACCTGACCGGGCGCGTCGACATTGCGTGCGACGGCGATCATCAGCGGATGAAGGACGCGATCAACCGTCTGGTCGACAATCTGTCGCACTTCGCGGGCGAGGTCGCCTTCGCTTCGGATCAGGTCGCCTCGGGCAGCCAGCAGCTCTCCGCCGCGGCCGAACAGGTGAGCCAGGGCGCGACCGAACAGGCCGCCGCCGCCGAACAGGCATCGTCGTCGATGGAGGAGATGGCGGCGAACATCAAACAGAATGCCGACAATGCCGCCCAGACCGAAAAGATCGCGCGCCAGTCGTCGAAGGACGCCGAAACGAGCGGCATCGCGGTCGATCGCGCGGTAGGTGCGATGCGGACCATCGTCGAAAAGATCGGCATCGTGCAGGAAATCGCGCGTCAAACCGATCTGCTGGCGCTGAACGCAGCGGTGGAGGCGGCGCGCGCCGGCGAACATGGTCGCGGCTTCGCGGTCGTCGCGGCCGAAGTCCGCAAGCTCGCCGAACGCAGCCAGAACGCCGCCGCCGAAATCAACGCGGTTTCGTCCGACACGGTCAAGGCCGCGGGTGAGGCGGGCGAGATGCTCGCCCGGCTGGTGCCCGACATTCGCCGGACCGCCGAACTGGTGTCGGAAATCAGCGCCGCGTGCCGCGAACAGGATATCGGCGCATCGCAGATCAACCAGGCGCTGCAACAACTCGACACGGTGACGCAGCAGAACGCCTCCGCCTCGGACGAGATTTCGTCGACCGCCGATCAGCTGGCCGGCCAGGCCGAAGAGCTTCAGGCCAGCATCGCCTTCTTCCAGCTTGCCGAAGGGGCAACGGCGCCCGCCCCGGTCGTCCGTCCCGCCAAGGCGAAACCTGCCAAGGCGATCAAGGCCAAGCCTGCGCCCAAGGCCCGTCGCGGCAGCATCGCCGACCAGCAGTCCCGCGTACGCGGCTTCGCGCTCGACCTGTCGCAGGGCGGCAGCGACGACGAAGACGCCGACTTCGGTCGGGCGGCCTGACCGCCGCACCGCCCTTCTCCCTGCTCCGACGACGTGACCGTCGCCGCCACGTCGATCGAATGGAACCCGCCCTATGTCCGCCTTGCCCGCCCCCTCCCCCGATCTCGACCGGCTCAGCCCGCACAAGTTCGCGAAGCTGTCGGCGCTGATCTATGACAAGACCGGCATCAAGATGCCCGCGACCAAGGTCACGATGCTGCAAGGGCGGCTGCAACGGCGGCTGCGCGAAGTCGGCATCGCGACGCTGGATGCCTATTGCGACCATCTGTTCGACGGCAGCGCACATCCCGACGAGATCATCAACCTGATCAACGCGGTGACGACGAACAAGACCGACTTCTTTCGCGAACCCGGCCATTTCGACTTCATGGCAAAGACCGCGCTGCCAACGCTGGCGGACAGCGGCCGGCGCCGCATCCGCGCGTGGAGCGCGGCCTGCTCGACCGGTGCCGAACCCTATACGATGGCGATGGTGCTCGACCAGTTCGCGCAGAAGAGCGGAGTGGACTATGGCATCCTCGCCACCGACATCGACACCACCGTCCTCGAAACCGCGCGGCGCGGCATATACCCGACCGAAATGGTCGAACCGGTGCCGGCGTCGCTGCGCCAGCGCTATGTCGCCGTCTCGCGCGATCGCAAGGCGAACCAGGTGCGGATGGTGCCGGCCCTGCGCTCGGCGATCGGTTTCGCGCGGCTGAACCTGATGGAGGAACGCTATCCGGTCGGCGAACCGATGGACCTCATCTTCTGCCGCAACGTGCTCATCTATTTCGACAAGGAGACGCAGGAGCGGGTCGTGCGCCGGCTGTGCGCCAATCTGCGGCCCGGCGGCTATCTGTTCCTCGGCCATTCGGAATCGATCGCCGGCATGGACCTGCCCGTCCGGACCGTCTCCTACACCGTCTTCACGAAAGACTGACATGTCCAAGATCCGCGTCCTGATCATCGACGACAGCGCCAGCGTCCGCCAGGCGATGACGGCGATCCTGAGCGAAGACCCCGCGATCGAGGTGATTGCCGCCGCCGCCGACCCCTTCGCCGCCGCGCGCCACATCCAGGAGGAAATTCCCGACGTCATCACGCTCGACGTCGAGATGCCCCGCATGGACGGCGTCACCTTCCTGCGCAAGCTGATGAGCCAGAAGCCGATCCCGGTCGTCATGTGCTCCTCGCTGGTCGAGGAAGGGTCGGAAACCCTGCTCCAGGCGCTGGAAGCCGGTGCGGTCGACGTCATCCTGAAGCCGCGCATGGGTGTCGCCGACCATCTGAACGACGCCAAGATGCGGATTCGCGAAACGGTGAAGGGCGCCGCCCGCGCCCGTGTCCGCACCCGCAGCGCCAGCCGGCTCAACTCGCCCGCCGCAAAGCTCACCGCCGATGCCGTGCTGCCGCCGCCGACCGGCCGGGCGATGAGCCGCACGACCGAGATGGTCGTCTGCATCGGCGCCTCGACCGGCGGGACCGAAGCGCTGCGCGAGGTGCTGGAGGCGTTGCCCGCCAACTCGCCCGGCATCGTCATCGTGCAGCACATGCCCGAAAGCTTCACACGCGCCTTCGCGAAGCGGCTGAACGGCCTGTGCCAGGTCGATGTGAAGGAGGCCGAGGATGGCGACACCGTCATGCGCGGCCACGTACTGATCGCGCCGGGCGGCCTGCGCCACATGATGCTGGAGCGGCAGGGCGCGCGCTATGTCGTGGCGATCAAGGAAGGCCCGCTGGTATCGCGCCATCGCCCGTCGGTCGACGTCCTGTTCCGCTCCGCCGCGCGCAACGCCGGGTCGAATGCGGTCGGGATCATCATGACCGGCATGGGCGACGACGGCGCGCGCGGGCTGCTCGAAATGAAACAGGCCGGCGCCCGCACCTTCGCGCAGGATGAAGCGACGTCGGTCGTGTTCGGCATGCCCAAGGAAGCCATCGCCCGTGGCGCTGCCGACCGGGTCGTCCCGCTCAGCGCCATCGCCCGCGAATTGTTGCAGGCGACCGCGCGATGATCGGTGCGCCCCGCCCCGCCCCCTTCTCCGTTCAGGACTGACGCCATGCACCATATCCGCATCGACACCGACACCGCCGAAGCCCTGAACCTGTCCGACCTGAAGCGCAATCTGGCGATGGTCGCGGCGGGGATGGACGCGCGGTTCGTCCGCGCCGGATCGACCCTGTCGACCGCGATCGAGACGATCGACCGTATCATCCACTCGATCGACGGCGTCACCGGCGCACTCGACGAAAGCGTCGCTGGCATCGCGGTGTCGAGCCTGAAATCGGTCGCCGGACAGCTCGACGCCCTGCCCGTCGTACAGGCGGGGCGTGAGGCGGACATGGCCCGGATCGGTGCGGCATCGCGGGTACTGCGCGATCACGTCATGGACATGCGCCAGGCGCTTCGCGTGCTGCACATCTATGGCATGAACATCAAGATCGCGGCATCGGGCGAGGCGGCTTTCGTGGGCTTCGTCAACGACATGGGGCAACGTCTTGCCACCGGTGAAGAACATCTCGAAGGGTTCCTCGCCAAGCTGAAGGAACTGTCGGGCAGCGTCGGCAGCGTGCAGCAGGCCGGCCGCCTGCTCGCCGCCGAGGCGCGCAAGATCCTGCCCGCCGTGCCGCAGCGCCTTACCCGCGATGCCGACGCGCTCAACGGCCATCTGGGCGACGTCGCATCGATGGCGCGGCAGGTGGCGGAGATCGCGCGAACCGTGCAGGGTCGTGTCGCGACGATGCTCGGCGCGTTGCAGGTCGGCGACAGCACGCGGCAGCGGCTGGAGCATGTCGTGTCGGGCCTGCAACTGCTCGACGGCTGCACGCGCGAACTGGCGCCGGCGCCGCAGGCCGAGGTGACGGCGGTGGTCCACCACCTGCTCGCCGCGCTGCTCGAAACCAGCGCTGCCGATTTCGACCGCGACGCCGCGCTGCTCGTCGCCAGCCTGAAGGCGTTGCAGCCCGACACCGCCGCGCTGCTCGACCTGATCGACGACGGCACCGGGCGCAACGGCCGCCCGTTCCTCGTCCAGATCGAGGAGGCCGTGGGCGAAGTCGCGATCATCACCGTGCAGTTGCAGGAAGCCGACCATCGCTCCGGCGCGATGCTGGGCCTCATCACCGAAACCGTCGACGAACTGACCGGCCGCCTCGAACAGCTGCAACGCGTGCAGTTCAACGTGCAGGACATCGCCACCAACACCCGCCTGCTGTGCCGCCGCCATGGCGATCTGGGCAAGGCGGTGTCGGTCGTCGCGGGCGAAGTCGATATCTATGCCCATTCGCTCGGCAATGCGATGCGCGGCATCGGCCAGCCGATCCGCGAACTGTCCGACGTCAACGCGCTCCTCGCCCAGAAGCGCGGGGTCGAGGGGGACAGCGACATGGGGACCAAGCTGTCGCAGGCGCTGGTCGTCATCCGCGAAGGATGCCAGCGCACCGATCTGGCCGTTCGCGAGGGCGGCGACGATGCCCGCCAGTTGATCGAACTGCTGACGATCGCCGGCGACGAGATCGGCGCCGAGCTGCAACTGGGCGCGAACATGCGTCAGGCGGCGATCCTGCTGTCGGCGGCGCCGCACATCGACCAGCTGTCGGACGAAGCCCATGCCGCACTTGCCGGCCTGCTGCCGCAGATTTTCGCGCTCTACACCATGGCGCAGGAACGCGACGTCCACACCGCCAACGTGCCCCATGCCTTCGCCGTCACGACCGCCGTCGTCGAAACCGACGACGACGACGACGGCCTGTTCTGATCGATCGGCCGGGGGCGCAAGCCTTTGCACCTCCGGCCAAAGGCGGATAAGCGGTAGCGGGTGACGACCGACCTTACCCGTTCGCAACGATTGAAAGCCGCGACCGCGACGATCCACGATACGCTGGACCAGCGGATCATGGCCCTCGATCCCTTCTCGTCGCCTGCACGCTATGTCTGCTTCCTGCGCGCGCAGCAGGCGTTTCACGATGCCCTCGCGCCGCTCTATGCCGCACCCACGATGCAGGCGCTGATCCCGGATCTGGCGGAACGCGACCGATCGGCGGCGATCGCGGCGGACATTGCCGACCTCACCCTGCCGCTACCGGCTGTGCCCGACGCTCGACCGGTAGAGCCTGTCGACATGTCGACGTCGCTCGGCTGGCTCTACGTCGCCGAAGGATCGTCGCTGGGCGCGGCCTTCCTGCTGAAGGCAGCGCAGCGGATCGGCCTGTCGACCGATCATGGCGCACGCCATCTCGCCGGTCATCCCGAAGGGCGTGCGGCGCATTGGCGGCGCTTCACCGCGCGGATCGACGACGCGACGATGACTGCCGAGGACGAAGACCGCATGATCGCCGCCGCCCGCGATGCCTTTACCCGGTTCCGCACGCTGGTCGACGCCGCCTTCGCCTGAGGCGTCAATCGGCAGCGGCCGCCAGCGACTCCCGCACCCGCGTCAGCGCCATCTCCACCGGCTCGTGCTCGCCCATCAGCGCGAAGCTGCCGGTAATGTCGAACAGGCAATGACCATGCACCGTGGCGACCAGCGATCGGGCCAGCGTCGCCGCCCGATCGGCATGATCGGGGCCCAGCGCGGCCGCGACCTCGTCGACGACGATCCGGGTCAGCTCGCCGCGCTGCCGGCCCTGCGCCTCCTCCATCACGAAATCGTCCGGCAGGTGATGTTCGTAGATCGCCCGCCACAAATTGCGGTTGGTCCTCGCGAAGGTGAAATAGCTTTCCACCAGGCAGCGGATGCGATCCTCCGGCCCGGCGGCCAGCGCCGCGGTCAGGTCGCGCGCCCATAGCTGGAATGTGCGGGTGTTGAGCGCGACCAGAAACCGGTCATAGCTGCCGAACACATTGTAGAGCGTGCCGATCGAATAACCGATCCGCTTGGCCACCTCGCGCGCGGAAAACCGGGCGAACCCAACTTCGGCCAGATGACGATGCCCTTCGGTCAGGAGCATCTGTTCGATTTCCTGCCGGCTGTGATCCGATCTGCGTCCCATCGACGGTCCGATGCCATATCGGACCAGCCGGGTCGATCCTTCGGTGCGTTCAGTCCGGGGCGAACCGGCCCGGCAGCATCAGGACGAACCGCGCCCCCTGCCCCGGCGCGCTGTCGACCAGGATGTCGCCCCGCATCGCCCGCGCCAGCCGCCGCGCGATGTATAGCCCCAGCCCGCTGCCCCCCGCCTCGGTCGGGTCGACCCGCCCGAACTTCGCGAAGATGCGCTCCTGATCGGCGGGGGCAATGCCCTTGCCCTGATCGCCGACGATCACGCAGGCATCGTCGCCGTCGCGTTCCAGCAATATCCATACCGTCCCGCCGGGCGGCGAATAGCGGACCGCATTGCCGATCAGGTTGACCAGGATTTGCAGCACGCGGCGAAACTCGCCGCTCGCCGGCATGGCTTCGTCGAACGACGGGCGCTCGATCCGCACATCGCCCTGCGCCGCGCGCACCGCCAGCAACCCCGCCGCGCGCCGCGCGACATCGGCCAGGTCGAGGTCCTCGACCGCGACCGCGAAGTCCGCCCGCTCGATCGCCGACAGATCCTCCAGATCATCGACCAGCCCCAGCAGATGCCGCCCCGCGCTGGCGATATCTGCAGCATAGGCGACGTAATCGTCGCGCAGCGGCCCGTCGGCCTGCGCGGACATGCTGTCGGCATTGGCGATGATCCGGCCCAGCGGATCGCGCAGCGCCCGGCCGATCCGGCGGCTGAACCCGTCGGGCAGGTCGGATGCAACCTCGTCCGGCTGCGCCGGCACGTCCCCTGGCGACAGGTCGCGTGCCGCGCCGTCGAACCCGGCGAACTGGCCATTGGCATCGGCGCGCGGCACCGCCGACAGCCGGACGCGATGCGCCGTCCCGCGGATCGCCGCTTCCTGTCCGTCGAACCACGCTTGTGCCGCCAGCGCGCTCAGGATCGGAAAGCCCCCATCGCCATCGTCGTTCAGCGCGAACAGCCGCGTGATCGGCTGGCCCAGCACCGCCTGCGGATCGAAGCCCAGCCGGGCGGCGGCATGATCCGACACATGGGTCAGGTGCAGCGCGGCATCGGTGGTCCATAGCCAGTCGGCATCCGAACGCAGGAAATCCGCCTCGCGCCGATGCGCCGGCTCGGCCTCCCACGGTGCGCCCGCCTGCCAGCCGCTCACCTCCAGCCTGATGCCCAGCTCGTCCGGCTCGGCCCGCACCGTCAGCGCGATATCGTCCTCGCCATCGGCGGCGACGATCGGGCGGGTGAGCGCGATGCCCAGCCGCTGCACCAGCCGCACCAGCGCGGCGATCTGCGGCACCGCGACCGGCTGTCCCGGGGCACCGCCGGCGCGGCGGTTCAGTTCGGCCAGACGCGGCTCGGCATCGAGCAGCAGCCCGTCGGCCGACAATCGTCCGATCGCGGGCGCCGCACCGGGGCGATGATCGTTCACGCCCCCGCCCCCAGCGCCAGCATCGCCGCGTGATAATCGGCATCCAGCGCCATCGGCGCCAGCGCGATGCGCGCGGCGTCGGGCGTCACTTCCATGATGACGTCGATCCGATCGGCGAACCCCTCGACATCGCGTACCGGTTCGGACTCGGCCAGTGCAAAGCCGATCCGCGCGATCGTCGCCCGGTCGACCGCGAGCGCGCGCAGCACGACCCAGAGCCGCGCACCGTCCGGGTCGATCACCAGATCGCGCACCCGTTCGAACGCCAGCCCGCTCGCCCGCGCGACCAGTGCCGTGAACAGGATCAGCCGCCCGTCGCCGATCGCCTCGGCCAGCAAGGCCCCGACTTCCTCGCCCTGCGGCTCGATCGCCTGCGCCAACCGCATCGCGGCGACCTCCAGCGGGACCAGCTCGCTCTGCGCGTCGATCGCCCGTCGCACCGACTCGGCCAGCGCCGCATCGACCATCGCGATCTGCTCGCCCGCACCCGCCATCTCGCGCAGCGCCGCCGCGACCCACCATGCCAGTCGCGCGTACAGCGGCCGGACCAGTTCGACCGCCGCCGGAACTCCCACGACCATGCCCCCGCGCCGCGCCTGCGCCGCCAGCATCGACACGGCCGCCGCGGCGACCAGCCGGTCGCTCGACTGCGCCAGCCGCGCGACCATCGTCGGCCCGTCGCCAGCGCCCGTGACCATCACCGGCAACCCCTGCGCGATCGCATCCAGCCGCACCCGCGCGAACAACTCGCCGAACAGCGCCGGGTCGCGGAACAGCCCGGCCCGCACCACCCGGTCGAACGGCGATCCCGCCCCGCGCAGCCCCTGCGCCAGCGCCGCCTGCCCCCGCGCGGTCAACAGCCGGATGGCGTGATCCCGCACCGTCGCATCGATGCCGCCGACCATCGCCCGCATCACCGCGTCCAGCGCGGCGGCGGTCCGGTCGTCGATCCGCGCATCGTCGGGCAGATGGAAATGCTCGGCCGCCGCGCGCAGCCGCCGATGCCCCGCCCGCTCCGCTGCAGCGACATGGTCCAGCAGCAGAATGGCGGCAGCGCTGGCCTCGCGGGAATCGATCGGGTCGATGGACATGGTTCCGGCTTTAACCTTACCCGGTTAAGGCTAAGCTAAGCCTCGCGCCGCAGATTTTCGATGGCGTGGGCAAGGGTAATGCCCGCGTGCAGCGCGACCAACGCCAGCCCGATCGTCGATGTTCCCGCCAGTGCGAACGGTGCGAGCAGTACCAACGCCGTCGCCGGCGTCGCGGCCCAGGGCGGGCGGACGGCGGGCGAGCGCCGCGCGAGGATCGTCGCCGCCACGCCGACCAGCGCCAGCACCCCCGCCGTCCCGGCCTGCACGATCAGCGACTGGACCAGCCCGATGCCCAGCACCCCGGCCACGCCGAACACATCGACCCCGCGTTCCTGCCACGCGGCATGCCCGTCCTCGCCGCGCAACCATCCGAGCAGCGACCCGGCCGACAGCACGACCATCGCCAGGAACAGCAGCACCGTCGCCGCCCCCGCACTCCAGAACGGGATCGCCGCCAGCCCCGCGACGCCCAGCACCCCGCCCGCCGCACCGATCGCGACATCGGGCACCTTGCGCCGCACCAGCAGCGGCAGCAGCAACCGCGACACGGGCGTGAAGACGTACCGGTCGATCCACCCCGTCCGCTGTTCGGCCAGCGACGCCAGCACGTCCTTGCTCCGCACCTCCAGCGTGCCCGCATCGCGCTCCACGCCATGTCCCGAGCGCACCGCCTTGGCCGGCAGCAGGACATGCGCCGCGCGTGCCTGGGTCGCGACGCGCAGCAGCGTCGACTGAAAATCATATTCGCGCGGCAGCCGGGCGGCATCGTCCAGCCGGTCGACCGACAGCGTCGCGACCCCGGCCCAGCAATGCTCGGCATCGACCCGCTCGACCGAGGTCGCATCGCCGGTCGGCGTGACCAGCAGCGTGTCGACCGGCTCCAGCGCCATCCCCTCGACCACCGCGTCGGTCGTGACCAGCCCGTCGGCCAGCGCGACGATGGTGGCGAGCGGGTGGACCTTCGCCTTCGCTTCCTCGGCCGACCGCACGATATCGACCGTCGCCCCGCGCCGCCCGATCCGGTTGACCGCCGCCGCCAGCGCGGGCGTCACCCGCCCGACCGCGACCAGCAACTGCCCGGCACCGGCCGCGACCAGCAGCCGCGCCTGATATTCGATCAAGGTCATGCCGCCAAAGGGCAATGTCGCCGCCAGCACGCCGGGCTGGTGTTCGGCTTCTTCGGTCGCGAAAATCAGGCCGGTCAGCATGAAGGGCCGTTAAGCGCTGACGAGCCGCAGCGCCAGCCCCGCGCGCGGTGCCGGATACAGCACGCCGCCGGTCAGCGGCGCCGCCACGCCGGTCGTCCCCGGAAAGGTGATCGGCAGCCCTTTGAGCGACCGCACCGCCAGATAGGCGAACCCCTCCGCCTCCAGCGCATCGCCGTCCCAGCCCAGCACGTCGCTCGGCTCGGCCGTCACGCCGCACCGCTCGCCGATCATGCGCAGCATCACCGGATTATGCCGCCCGCCGCCGCCGACCAACAGCCGCTTCGGCCGCGCCGGCAACTGGTCGAGCGCCTCGGCAACACAGGCGGCGGTAAAGGCGGTCAGCGTCGCCGCCCCGTCCGCCGCCGACAGCCCGCGCGCCGGCTGGATGGTGAAGTCGTGCCGGTCCAAGGACTTGGGGTGCGGCAGTTCGAAGAACGGATGGTCGAGCATCGCGGTCAGCACCGCCTCGTCCACCTTGCCACCCGCCGCCAGCGCCCCGCCTTCGTCGTAGCGCGCGCCGCTCTCCGCCTCGACCCAGCTGTCGACCAGTCCGTTGGCCGGCCCGGTATCGAACGCGATCAGCTCGTCGCCCTCGCCGACATAGGTGACGTTGCCGACCCCGCCAAGGTTCAGCACCGCCACCGGCTTGTCCATGCCCGCCGCCCGCGCCGCGTGATAGATGGGCAGCAACGGCGCGCCCTGCCCGCCGGCCTTCACGTCCGCCACGCGCAGATCGGCGACGACGTCGATCCCGGTCGCGGCCGCCAGCGCCGCACCATCGCCCAGCTGCCACGTCCAGCCCTTGTCCGGGCGATGCGCCACCGTCTGTCCGTGATAGCCGATCACGTCGACGCTCCGCGCCTCGACGCCGGCCTTCTCCAGCAGCGCGGTGACGGCGGCGGCGTGGGTGCGGGTCAGCAGTTCCTCCGCCCGCTCGATCAGCGGATGCTCGCCCGGATCGTCGAACAGCAGCGCCAGTTCGGTCGCGGACGCCAGGGTCGCACGATCCTCGTCGCTATAGGGCGTGCCGACGAACGCGACCGGCCGCACCTCCCCCTCGCCATCGGTCTCGATCAGTGCCGCGTCGATCCCGTCGAGCGAGGTTCCAGACATCAGGCCGATCGCAAGCAAGGGGGCATCTCCGCGCAAATGGACATTCTCAATATCGCCTGAACCGTGCCGAAGTCGAGATACGTGGACTTGGGTGCGCCCGCGACGCTAAGGGAACGCGCATGACCTATTCGTCCGACCTGCTCAACACCCTGTCCGAACGGGGCTATATCCATCAGCTGACCGACGCCGCCGGCCTCGACGCGCTGGCGAGCGAGCAGGTCGTGCCCGGCTATATCGGCTTCGATCCGACCGCCCCGTCGCTGCACGTCGGCAGCCTGGTGCAGATCATGCTGCTGCGCCGGATGCAGCAGACCGGCCACAAGCCGATCGTGCTGATGGGCGGCGGCACCGGCAAGATCGGCGATCCGAGCTTCAAGGACGAAGCGCGCAAGCTGCTGGCCGAGGACGGCATCGCCAGCAACGTCGCGTCGATCAAGCGCATCTTCGAACGCTTCCTGACCTTCGGCGACGGACCTTCGGACGCGGTGATGGTCGACAATGCCGACTGGCTCGACAAGCTGGAATACATCCCGTTCCTGCGCGAGGTCGGGCAGCATTTCAGCGTCAACCGGATGCTGTCGTTCGATTCGGTAAAGCTGCGCCTCGACCGCGAACAGTCGCTGTCCTTCCTCGAATTCAACTACATGATCCTGCAGGCCTACGACTTCCGCGAATTGTCCAGCCGCCATGGATGCCGCATGCAGATGGGCGGCAGCGACCAGTGGGGCAATATCGTCAACGGCATCGAACTGTCGCGCCGCATGGACGGGACCGACGTCTATGGCGTCACCACCCCGCTCATCACCACGGCGGACGGTGGCAAGATGGGCAAGACAATGTCGGGCGCGGTGTGGCTGCACGAGGATCAGCTGCCCCATTTCGATTACTGGCAATTCTGGCGCAACACCGACGACCGCGACGTCGGCCGTTTCCTCCGCCTGTTCACAGACCTGCCACTCGATGAAATCGCCCGGCTCGAAGCGTTGCAGGGCGCCGAGATCAACGAGGCCAAGAAGATCCTCGCCAACGAAGCCACCGCCATGTGCCGCGGCGCCGACGCCGCCGCCGGTGCGGCCGAGACGGCACGCCGGACCTTCGAGGAGGGATCGGCAGGCGACACGCTGCCGACCTTCGCGGTGGCGGGCGGGATCACCGTGGTCGACGCGCTGGTCGCGCTGGGCCTCGCCGCGTCGAAGGGTGAAGCGCGCCGCCTGATCAAGGGCGGTGGCGCACGGGTCGATGGCGAAAAGGTCGTCGACGAAGCGCAGCTGATCGCGGTGGAAGCGCCGGTGCGGGTATCGGCGGGCAAGAAGCATCACGGGCTGCTGACGCCGGCGGGGTAAGGCAGCTTAGCCCCGCCCACCCCGTTCGGTTCGAGCAGCTTCGAGCCTGTCGAGAAGCGCCCGTCGAGAACCCGGTCATTTGGGCAACCCCTTCTCGACTACGGTTCCCGACAAGCTCGAACCTACGCTCGAAGCGAACGGGTGGAGATAAGGATTGAGGCGAGCGCACCCTACCCCCGCCGAACCAACACCGCCCCAACCAACACCAACGCCACCCCAATTAGCCGCACCCCACTGATCGGCGCCTTGGGCAACCCGATCAACCCGAACCGATCGATCACCAGCGCCGCGACCAGCTGCGTCGCGATCATGATCGTCAGCATCGACGCCAGCCCCAGCCGCGGCGCGGCAAAGGCCGCCGCCAACACGAAGAACGCCCCATACGCCCCGCCCAGAAACATCCACGACCGCGCCTCGCGCAGGTTCGCCAGCGGCGTCCGATCGGCGATCAACCACACCCCGATCAGGATCAGCGTCCCCACCGCAAACGACACCAGCGCCGCGAGCAACACCGACCCGATACTCCGCCCCAGCGCGGCATTGGTCGGCGGCTGCACGGCAAGGCCGATACCACCCAGCAGGGCGACGAGGAGCGGAGCAAGGGCGTTCATGGCGCGGGAGCTATCCGCTTGATCCCGCACGAGCAACTATCGTCATTCCGGCGAAAGCCGGAATCCACGGATGCGGAGACGTAGCGGCTCCATCGAGAACGCCCGACACAATGGATTCCGGCCTCCGCCGGAATGACGGTGGCTTAGTGGCAAGCCACGCTGTCCTTCCGGTACCCTCGCGAAGGCGGGGGTCCAGGGTAACAAGGCGCAACGACCGCGGCTCTGGATCCCCGCCTGCGCGGGGATACGGCCTATGGCCGATCACCCCGACCGCAACCGCCCAACCCCCGCATCCCGCTCGAACAGATACAGCGCCACCCGCGCCGCCTGCCCCCTCGGCCCTTCCAACCCGCCATCCCGATCCACCAGCAACCGCGCATCGGCATTCGCCACCGGCAGCAACTCGCCCAGCATCTCCGGCGTCGCCAGCCGGAACACCGCCTCCCCCGATTGCCGCGTGCCGAGCAACTCGCCACCCCCGCGCAGCCGCAGATCCTCCTCGGCAATCCGGAACCCGTCGTTGCTCTCGCGCATCAGCGCCAGCCGCGCCCGCGACGTTTCCGACAGGCTGTTCCCCCGCAGCAACAGGCACACCGACTTGCCCCCGCCCCGGCCCACCCGCCCGCGCAACTGGTGCAACTGGGCAAGCCCGAAGCGGTCCGCCGCCTCGATCACGATCAGCGTCGCATTGGGCACGTCGACCCCGACCTCGATCACCGTCGTGGCCACCAGCACGCCCGCGCGCGCCGCGGCGAACTCGGCCATCACCGCGTCCTTCTCCAGCGGCTTCATCCGCCCATGGACCAGCGCGACCTTGTCGCCGAAGCGTTGCCGCAGCGCCTCCGCCCGCGCCTCGGCAGCCGCCAGGTCGGACTTCTCGCTCTCCTCGACCAGCGGGCATACCCAGTACGCCTGCTTGCCCGCCGACAAATGCCGCGCCAGCCCATCGACCACCGCGTCCAGCTTGTCCTCGGACATCACGACCGTCTCGATCGGCTCGCGCCCCGGCGGCATCTCGTCCAGCCGGCTGACGTCCATCTCGCCATATTGGGCGAGCGTCAGCGTCCGCGGGATCGGCGTCGCGGTCATCACCAGCAGATGCGGTGGCCGCGCCGTCTTCGCCTGCAACATCATCCGCTGCGCGACGCCGAAGCGATGCTGTTCGTCGACTACCACCAGCCCCAGGTCGCGATAGGCTACCGCCTCCTGAAAGATCGCGTGCGTGCCGACCAGAATGTCGATCGACCCGTCGGCCAACCCCATCAACACGCCCTCGCGCACGCGCCCCTTGTCGCGTCCGGTCAGCGCGGCGACGGTGACGCCGGTCCCCGCCAACTGCCGCTGCAACGTCGCATAATGCTGCCGCGCCAGGATTTCGGTCGGCGCCAGCAACGCCCCCTGCGCCCCGCCCTCGACCGCGATCAGCAGCGCCATCAACGCGACCAGCGTCTTGCCCGACCCGACATCGCCTTGCAGCAGCCGCAGCATCGGCTGGGTCTGCGCCATGTCGCCCTCGATCTCGCCGATCGTCCGCGACTGCGCGCCGGTCGGCTTGTATGGCAGGTCGAGTTTCGCGCGCAGCCGCCCGTCCCCGGTCAGCGCCCGCCCCTTACGCGCCCGCGCCTCGCCCCGCACCAACAGCAGCGCCAACTGATTGGCGAACACCTCGTCATAGGCCAGCCGCTCCCGCGCCTTCGCATCCGCCGGATCGGCATGGATGCGCGCCAACGCTTCCTTCCACGCCGGCCACTGATGTTTGCTGAGCAAACTAGGCTCGATCCATTCGGGCAGGTCGGGCGCGCGCTCGATCGCCTGCGCCGCCAATTGCCCGACCCGGCGCGATGTCAGCCCTTCGGACAGCGGATAGATCGCTTCCCGCTCGGGCAGGCTGTCCGCCTCCGCCTCAGGCAGCACATGGTCGGGATGGACTATCTGCAACTCCTGCCCGTACGTCTCCAGCTTGCCGGACACCAGCCGCGTCTCGCCCAGCGGGAACAGCTTCTTCACCCAGCCCGACGATCCGCCGAAATAGGTCAGGTTGACGATATTGCCGTGTTTGTCGGCGGCACGCACCCGCGTCGGCCCGCGCCCCGCGCTCACCCGGTAATCGACGGCGGTCAGCGGGATCGCGATCACCCGCCCCGCATCCTGTTCCATCAGCTCGTTCCGCTTCAACCGGTCGACCCAGCCGGTCGGCAGGTGGAACGCCACATCGGCCACCCGCGACAACTTCAACCGCTCCAGCGGCTTGGCCAGCGCCGGGCCGACCCCTTTCAGCGAGGTGACTTCGGCAAACAGCGGGTTGAGGAGTTCGGGACGCATGACTACTTGGTCCTATATCCCAACCGACGGTCGCTGCCAGCGTCCGGCGGCGCAATTGCATTGGAACGTCATGGACCGCGAAACCCGGCTGAAGCGCCTGAAATTCCGTAGCTGGCATCGCGGCACCCGCGAAGCCGACCTGATGATCGGCGGCTATTTCGACGCGCATTCGGCGACGTGGAGCGATACCGACATGGACTGGTTCGAAACGTTCCTCGAGGAACAGGATGTCGACATCATGGCGTGGGCGATGGGCGTCCAGCCGGCTCCGGCGCAGTTCGACCATCCGGTGCTGCATGCCATGCGGAAGATGGATTTCGTGCCGGTCAGCCGCTGAACTGAACAATCTCCCTCTCCCCTTCAGGGGAGAGGGTCGGGGAGAGGGGCAGTAACGAAGCGCCCGCATTCCCCTCTCCCAACCCTCTCCCCTGAAGGGGAGAGGGCCAAAGGTAACAAATGCCCGACCTCTCCAAAATCCTGTCCGCCCCCCGCTCGCTGACCCTCGCGGGCGTGCCCACAGGCTTCCTCCCGGTCCTCCTCGCCGACCTCGCCCGCGGCGCAAAGGGGGACCTCGTCTACATCGCCCCCGACGAAGCGGCGATGCGCGCCATTGCGACCACCGCACCCTTCTTCGCCCCCGACCTGTCGGTGCTCCAGTTCCCGGCCTGGGACTGCCTCCCCTACGACCGCGCCAGCCCGACGCTGCGCTCGATGGCCGAGCGCCTCTCCGCGCTCCACTCGCTCCAGTCGAAGGCCAAAGGCCCGCGCCTGATCGTCACCACCGTCAACGCCGCGACCCAGCGGACGCTGACCCCGTTCCGCATCCGCCAGCTCGTCGCCCGCCTCGCGCCGGGCGAGCGCATCTCGCTCCCCCGCCTCTCCGCGCTGCTGCAGGCGAACGGCTATAACCGCGTCGATACCGTCCACGACGCCGGTGAGTTCGCCGTCCGCGGCGGCCTCGTCGATCTGTGGCCGTCCGGCTCCGACTCCGGCCTGCGCCTCGATTTCTTCGGCGACGAGATCGAAACCGTCCGCACCTTCTCGCCCGAAGACCAGCGCACCACCGGCCGCGTCGACGGCTTCACCCTGCTCCCCGCCTCCGAAGCCCTGCTCGATGAGGATTCAATCAAGCGCTTCCGCACCCGCTACCGCGAAAAGTTCGGCGCGACCGCGACCGGCGATCCGATCTATCAGGCGATCAGCGACGGCCGCCGCCTGTCGGGCATGGAGCACTGGCTGCCCTTTTTCGAAGAACGCCTCGAAACCTTCTTCGACCACCTCTCGCCCGAAGCGGTCATCGTCCGCGACGCCGGCGTTCCCGCCGCCGCCGAACAGCGCTTCGAATCGATCGCCGACTATCACACCAACCGTGTCCGCGCGCAGACCAACGACCCGGGCAGCTACCGCCCGCTTCTCCCCGCCGCACTCTACCTGTCGGCCGACGAATGGGCCGACCGCCTGTCGGACACCGCCGCGCATCAGGTCACGCCCTTCCACGCCCCCGACAGCGCCACCTCGGTCGATTTCGAAGTCGACGGCCCCCGCGACTTCACGCCGGAACGCACGCAACAGGCGAATATCTACGAAGCCGTCGTCGACCACATCGCGTCCTTGCGCAAACAGGGCCGCAAGCCGATCCTCGCCAGCTATTCGGAGGGTGCACGCGAACGGCTGATGGGCCTGCTCGCCGATCACGACCTGACCGGCGTCTCGACCGTCGAGACATGGCAACGGGCGCTGGGCGGTGCCAAGTCGACCGTCTCCTTCGTCGTCCTCCCCCTCGACCACGGCTTCACCAGCGCCGACGTGGCGGTCCTCACCGAACAGGACATGCTCGGCGATCGTCTCGTCCGCCGTGCCAAGCGGCGCAAGAACACCGACGCCTTTCTGCAGGAACTCGCCACCCTCTCCCCCGGCGACCTCGTCGTTCATGCCGATCACGGTATCGGCCGCTATGTCGGGCTGACCCAGGTCCCGGTGGCGAAGGCCCCCCACGACTGCGTCCAGCTCGAATATGCCGGCGGCGACAAGCTGTACGTGCCGGTCGAAAATCTCGAAGTCCTCAGCCGCTACGGCGCGGGCGAGGAAGGCGCCTCGCTCGACCGTTTGGGCGGCGAGGCATGGCAACGGCGCAAGGCGCGGATGAAGGACCGCATCCGCGAAATCGCGGGCGACCTGATCGCCACTGCCGCGAAACGCGCGATGCGCCCGGCCGAGGTCGCCGAACCCGATAGCGGCGGCTACCCCGCCTTTGTCGACCGTTTCCCGTATCAGGAAACCGACGATCAGGAACGCGCCATCGCCGACGTGCTCGAAGACTTGGGCGCAGGCCGCCCGATGGACCGCCTCGTCGTTGGCGACGTGGGCTTCGGCAAGACCGAGGTCGCGCTCCGCGCCGCGTTCGTCGCCGCCATGGCTGGGATGCAGGTCGCGATCGTCTGCCCGACGACCCTTCTCGCCCGCCAGCATTACAACAATTTCAAGGCCCGCTTCGAAGGATTCCCGATCGAAGTCGGCCGCCTCAGCCGCCTCGTCACCGCGACCGAGGCGAAGAAGGTCCGCGACGGCCTTGCCGACGGCACGATCGACGTCGTCGTCGGCACCCATGCCGTGCTGTCGAAACAGGTCGATTTCAAACGCTTGGGGCTGGTCATCGTCGACGAGGAACAGCGTTTCGGCGTGACGCACAAGGAACGGCTGAAGGCGATGAAGGCCGACGTCCACGTCCTGACGCTGACCGCCACCCCGATCCCGCGCACGCTGCAAATGGCGATGTCGGGCCTGCGCGAGCTATCGGTGATCCAGACCCCGCCGGTCGATCGCCTCGCGGTGCGCACCTACATCATGCCATGGGACCCGGTGGTCCTGCGCGAGGCGCTGCTACGCGAACATTATCGCGGCGGACAGGCCTATTTCGTCACCCCGCGCATCGCCGACCTGCCCGAGATCGAGAAGTTCCTGTCGGAGGAAGTTCCCGAAATCCGCTACGTCGTCGCCCATGGCCAGATGGCGCCGACCGAGGTCGAGGAACGCATGTCGGCCTTCTACGACAAGCGCTACGATTTGCTCGTATCGACCACCATCGTCGAGAGCGGCCTCGACATTCCCTCGGCCAACACGCTCATCATCAACCGCGCCGACAAGTTCGGCCTGGCACAACTCTACCAGCTGCGCGGCCGCGTCGGCCGTTCGAAGACCCGCGCCTATGCCTATATGACCACGCCCCCCGAACGGCTGGTCAGCGAAGCGGCGGAAAAGCGCCTCAAGGTCCTCTCCGACCTCGAATCGCTGGGCGCCGGTTTCCAGCTTGCCAGCCACGACCTCGACCAGCGTGGCGCGGGCAACATGCTGGGCGACGAACAATCGGGCCATATCAAGGAAGTCGGCTTCGAACTCTACCAGTCGATGCTCGAGGAAGCGATCCTCGACGCCAAGGCCGGGGGTCTTCGCGACGACAAGCCCAAGGACTTCTCCCCCACAATCACCGTCGACGCGCCGATCCTGATTCCGGAGGATTATGTCCCCGACCTCGACCTGCGCATGGGCCTCTATCGCCGCCTGAACGATGTCGAGGATCGCGCCGGCATCGACGCCTTCGCCACCGAACTGATCGACCGCTTCGGCAAGCTGCCGGTCGCCACCAGCAACCTGCTGCAACTGATCGAGGCGAAGCTGAACGCCAAGAAAGCCTGCATCGCCAAGATCGACGTCGGCGCCAAGGGCGCGATCGTCAGCTTCCACGAGGTCCCCAGCGTCGAAGGGCTGCTCGCCTATGTCGACAAGCTCAACGGCACTGCCAAGCTGCGTCCCGACATGAAACTGGTGATCAGCCGCAGCTTCGGCGACCCGCAGGCCCGCCTGAACGCCGCGCTGCAGATCTCGCGCGGGCTGGCGAAGGCGGCGGGGTAATGGGACTTCCCACGAAGTAGATGGATTGCGACGATCGGGTTTACCCGATCGTAAGCTGGACCGAAGTCAAATGGGCCTGCATCCTACCGGACAGGAGTCATCATGCGCCAGAACGGCTTCCTGCTTCCCCTTTTGATCGTTGCCGCGGCCGGCGTTAACGCCGGGCGACCGGTCGCACCCACGACGAACTGCTCGCCTTATCGCGCACCGGCTACCGAGGACGAACGGCCGGATGCGGGACCCTACAGGTTGCTATCCGCCCGCTGTTTCGATCCGGGGAAAGTGTATGACAGCGCCCCGCCCTCCGTATCGCCGGACGGCACCCATGCAGCATGGGCAGATCATGCTGGTGTCACCATTGTTGATCTTCGCTCCGGCCAAAATCGCTTTATCCCTGCGTCGACCCAAAGCCTCAATTTCCGGGTAACGACCGTTGCCGCGCCCATTGCGTGGACGCCGGATTCGACGTCGCTCTGGGCTACGACCCGTGAAAAGGCTGCGAGCGGATTTCCCACCTCGGGTGGAAAGGTCATACGCCTGTCACTTGACGGATCGCGCCTTCCGGTCCCCGATTTTTTCTCTCCATCCGGTCCGCTCGACGCCGTGCAGTGGGTCCCCGGCACGTCAATCGCTATCGTTCAGTTCGGGACGCACGGCGGTACCTATCAACCGACCCATCCGGACCCCGCGCCTGAATTGGCAATGGTCGACACGGCGACGGGCAGTATCCTTGATCGACTGTCATTGGCGTCCCTCCATTCGCTCAAGGGACGACCGGCGGGAAGCGATCCGCGATTTTCGCTCGCGGCGGTGACGGCAGTGATCGCATCGGGCCGGGTTCACGCGGTTGTCACGATTCGAACAAGAGCCGGCGCAACGCGGGTCCACTGGACACAAGGTCTGCCCGCAGTGGAACTGCCCGTTCGAAACCGCACGGATGAGCGGGTTTCCCTTCTTCCCTCCGGCAAGCAACTTCTCCGCTTGATCGAACTCCAGCCGGACGGAGTCCAGATATTCGACGGGCCAATGGATCCCCATGCCCCGAGGCCCGAACCGCCGAAACCGAGAGCCGGTATCGTGGTCGAGTCGATATCCCTTTCGACCGGTAAGTCCGCCTGGTCGATCACCCAAAGTGTGACGAATTTCTGGAAAGCCGACATTCTCGAAATCAGCCCGAATGGGCGTTACGCCCTGATCTCATGGCCGAATAGGCGCAGCCTTGTCGTGCAGGCAGCTTTGATCGATCTCAGAAATGGCGCGACGGTGCAGATGTTCCCGATGAGTGCTTCAGGCGGTCAGGCTGGCTTTACCGACAACGGCGACGTGATATGGATCAGGGTAGCGGGTAAGTTTCGGTTCTACCGGCGGTCTTAGCGGTCCCGCCCGGGATCGGGCCAGCGCACGACATCGCTTTCCTACAACATCCGCCACTGCCATTCTGCGCCCGGGTCGTTGTCACCCACGCTCTTTGACCTTCCCACTCAACGGTGATGCGCGCAGCGCGCAAAATCCGCACGAGTGTGAACTTAGTGAACTTTGGACGCCGCCGGCGGAAAAAAACCCTAATAATTCAACTGCAACTGCGTCCGGAACACATCGCCCTCGGCGCGTCCCATCCGCCGCTCGTCCGCCTCGGCGCGGTCCATTCGGGCATAAGCGATGGTCCATTCCAGCGCGGGCACCGGCTGGAACTCGATGCCCAGCTCGATCTCGTCGGTCTCCAGCCGCGGCGCGTTGACCGCCGCCTTCCATCCGCCGCGATAGGTCTGCCACCGGGCATAGGGCATGAACGGCCCGACCGGCGACGCCTTCACCCGCGCCATCGCCTGCACATAGCCGCCATGCAGCGGCTTGGTCGTGATCGCGCGCAGCGTCCGGTCATATTCCGGCCCCCGCCCCCAATTCCATTCCGCCTGGAACCCCAGCGGCGCCGGATACAGGATCGCGTGCAGCCCGATGCGCTCGTCGGTGAAGGGTTCGGCACCGACCCCGCCGGTCCGCACCTCGGGCTGGACGCGGTTGGTATAGGCGCTGCCCCCGACCTCCAACACGCGCCCGCCGCCGATCTCGAACGGCCATGTCGCCAGCGCCACCGCCATCACCGCGTCGTTCGCTTCCTCGCGGTTGATCCCCTGCCCGTTATAGACGCCGACGCCGAACGCGCCGTAATTGCCGAACAGCTTCTGCCCGTCTTCGGTCAGTCGTTCCCAGATGTCGTCGACATGGGTCGGGGTGTAATAGGCGACGACCCCGATATCGCGCTCGCTGGGCACCCCGCTATTGATCGCGTCGCTGCGGTCGAGCGGGATACGGTTCGACGACGACTGCATATTCTCCCACCCGAACGGCACCTTCGACTGGCCGAAGCGCAGCCGGAACCGTTTGTCGGGATCGAGGAACGCATCGAAATAGGCGTCGCGCAGTTGCAGGAACCCCTCGCGCCGCTCGCCGACCGACTGGCTGGTCACCGCCGTAGCGAAATCGGGCTGGAGGTAGAAGGACACCCGCTCACCCAGATCACCCTGCAGGATCAGCCGGATCCGTCGAAAGGTGAAGCCGGTGTCGTCGCCGATCCCGCTGTCATGCACCGACCGCAGCCGGGCGATGCCAGCGGGCGCGGTACGATCGCCCGAGATGATCTCGTTCAGCCGCAACTGGGTATAGCCGCGCAGCCTGATACGATCATACCACTTCTCGCGCTTGGCCGGCGGCGATGCGGCGGCGAGCTGGGTCGATGGCGGGGCGGGCTTCGGCGCGACGGCGACTTGCGGCACGGGCGCCGCGGGCGCACTCGGCGTGGTCGCGGCAGCATTTGCGGCCTGCGCCGCCTTCATCTCGGCAATGACCGCTTTCAGCTCGTCGATCTGCCGCTGCAATTCCTGCACGGTTTGCCCGGCGGCCGGCGGTGCAACCAGAAACGACGTGGCGAGGATCGCCGGAAAGAGCTGCTTCATGGACCCGCGCCATGCCGCTCGGGCACGGCGCGGGTCAAGAACTATGACGGTTCGGTGACGTCCGTCAGATGTGCAGCGCGCGACCGTACGCCGCCAGCACCGACTCATGCATCGATTCGGAGATGGTCGGGTGCGCGAACACCGTTTCGGTCAGCTCCTGCTCGGTCGTCTCCAGCTGGCGGGCGACGACATAGCCCTGGATCATCTCGGTCACTTCCGCGCCGACCATGTGCGCGCCCAGCAGCTCACCGGTCTTGGCGTCGAACACCGTCTTTACGAAGCCTTCGGCCTCGCCCAGCGCGATCGCCTTGCCGTTGCCGATGAACGGGAACTTGCCGACCTTGACGCTGTAGCCCGCTTCCTTGGCCTTCGCCTCGGTGAAGCCGACGCTGGCGACCTGCGGACGCGCATAGGTGCAGCCCGGAATGTTGTTCTTGTCCATCGCGTGCGGATGGACGTCCTTGTTGCCCAGCGCCTTGGCGATGGCCTCGGCGGCGATCACGCCCTCATGGCTCGCCTTGTGCGCCAGCCACGGCGCGCCGGTCACGTCGCCGATTGCCCAGATGCCCTCGACATTGGTCTTGCCATAGCCGTCGGTCTTGATGTGGCCGCGCTCGGCTTCAATCTTCAGCGCTTCCATGCCGATATTCTCGGTATTGGGCACGATGCCGATCGCGACGATCGCATGGCTGAACTCGACCTGTTCGACCTTGCCGTCCGGCCCCTTGATCGCGGCCTTGACGCCCGCCGGAGTCGCTTCTAGCTTTTCCAGACCCGACTTGGTCTTGATCGTCATGCCCTGCTTGGTCAGCGCCTTGTGCATGAACTCGCTGACTTCGGCATCCTCGACCGGCATGATCCGGTCGAGCATCTCGACGATCGTCACGTCGGCGCCCATGTCGTTGTAGAAGCTGGCGAACTCGACGCCGATCGCGCCCGATCCGATGACCAGCAGCTTGGTCGGCATTTCCGGCGGCACCATCGCGTGGCGGTACGTCCAGATCTTGGCGCCATCGGCCTTGGCGAACGGCAGGTCGCGGGCGCGGGCGCCCGTCGCGATGATGATGTGCCTGGCTTCCAGCTCGGTCGTCTTGTCGCCCTGCTTGACGCTCAGCTTGCCCTTGGCCGTGATCGTGCCGACGCCCTCGTGCACTGCGACCTTGTTCTTCTTCATCAGCCCCTTGACGCCCGCGTTCAGCTGGCCCGCCACCTTGCGGCTGCGATCGACGACCTTCGCAAGGTCGAACGACGGCTTCTCCGCCGACAGGCCGTACTGTGCGGCATGCATCATGTAGTGATAGATTTCGGCCGAACGCAGCAGCGCCTTGGTCGGGATGCAGCCCCAGTTGAGGCAGATGCCGCCCAGCCGCTCGCGCTCGACGATCGCGACCTTTAGGCCCAGCTGGCTCGCCCGGATCGCCGCGACATAGCCGCCGGGGCCGGAACCGAGCACGATGAGGTCGTAAGATTCAGCCATCACTTTACCTTTTCGCTCGATGCTGCCCGGTCGAGCAGCCGTAATGATGTTGGGACGATCCCGGGATTACGCCTCGATCGCCCGCGGCTTGCGATCCTCGTCGATCGCCACGAACACGAACTGCGCCTCGGTCACCCGGCACGTCGCCTCGCCGAAGCGGTCGCGGCGCCACGTTTCGACCTTGATCGTCATCGACGTCCGCCCGACCTTTATCAGGTCGGCATAGACCGACAATTCGTCGCCGACCGCTACGGGCGCATGGAACTGCATCGCGTCGACGGCGATCGTCACCGCGCGCCCCTTGGCATGGCGCGCGGCGAGCAGGCCGGCGGCCATGTCCATCTGCGACATGATCCACCCGCCGAAAATGTCGCCATAGGGATTGGTGTCCGCCGGCATCGCCGTCACGCGCAGCGCGGGCTGATCGGTCGGGGGAACCGTGGAATTCTCAACGATCATCCGACAAACCCTTTGCGCGTTCCTCGGCCATAGCGCGCCGCACCTGCCGGATGCCCAGCACGATGACGATCGCCATCGCCACCCATGTCACCGTCCAGATGTCGCGCCGGCCCAGCGGATACGACCATGCCGATAGCGAACCGATCGCCCATGCCGCCGCCACCCCGGCGACGACATGCACGATTTCGGTCAGCAGCCGGGCTCGCATTTACGCGATCAGGCCGAGCGGCGACTCCACCAGCGCCTTGAACAGCTTGAGCATCTCGGCACCGTCCGCCCCGTCGATCGCGCGGTGGTCGAAGCTGCCGGTCGCGGTCATCACGGTCGCGACACCCAGCGCGTCGTCGACGATGTACGGGCGCTTCTCACCGGCACCGACCGCCAGGATCATGCCCTGCGGCGGATTGATAACCGCTTCGAACTGCTTGATGCCGAACATGCCCATATTGCTGAGCGACGCGGTGCCGCCCTGATATTCCTCGGGCTTCAGCTTGTTCTCCTTGGCGCGGCCGGCCAGGTCCTTCATCTCGGTGCTGATCTTCGCCACGCCCTTGTTGGCGGCATCGCGGATGATCGGGGTGATGAGGCCGGTCGGCGTCGACACCGCCACCGACACGTCGGCGCGGGCATACTGCACCATTTCGTTGCCGAGGAAGGTGACGTTGCACTTCGGGCTGTTTTCCAGCGCGACGCCCAGCGCCTTGATGAGCAGGTCGTTGACCGACAGCTTCACGCCACGCGCGTCGAGCGACTTGTTCAGGTCGCCGCGCAGCTTGAGCAGCGCATCCAGACGGACATCGACCGTCAGATAGATGTGCGGCACCTGCTGCTTCGATTCGGTCAGGCGACGCGCGATCGTCTTGCGGATGTTCGACAGCTTCTCGACCGTGTGCGGGATCGAATCGTCGAACCACACCGCCGCCGGCTTGGGCACTTCCGCTGCCGGAGCAGGGGCAGCCGCCGCGCTTGGTGCCGGAGCGGCCGCTTCGGCCTTCGGCGCGCTTGCGGCACTTGGCTTCGCGTTCTCGACATCGGCCTTGACGATCCGGCCGTTCGGGCCGCTGCCGGCGATACCCGACAGTTCCAGCCCCTTGTCGGCGGCGATGCGACGCGCCAGCGGGCTGGCCTTCACGCGGCCGCCATCGCCTTGGGCAGCGCCGGCACCGGCCGGGCGGCCGTGATCCGACGTACCGGCCGGGGCCGGCGCGGCTTCGCTGCCGGTCTTGTTCGGGTCGGTCGCATCGGGCTTGCCCTTGAACTGGTCGTCGGCAGGCTCGGGCGTTTCCGCCTTCTTCGGCGCGGCATCGATCGCCGACGCATCCTCGCCCTCTTCCAGCAGGATAGCGATGACCGCACCGACCTTCACATTGTCGGTCCCTTCGGCGACCAGCACCTTGCCGATCGTGCCTTCATCGACGGCTTCGAATTCCATCGTCGCCTTGTCGGTTTCGATTTCCGCCATGATGTCGCCGGACTTGACGGTATCACCTTCCTTCACCAGCCATTTGGCCAGCGTCCCCTCTTCCATCGTGGGGGACAGGGCGGGCATCTTGATCTCGATCGGCATGGGGCAGAATGGTCCTCTCAGGCTCGTCGCGCCTCTTCGCCGCCGGAGCCGTCCCGGTCAAGCCCCGGCACGACCTTGCGTCGCCGCCACGAACCGGCGCATGAACCGTAGCGTCAGGGGAAGATGCATGCGGACATATCTGGTGGTGGTCGACGAAAGTCCCGAAAGCGCGGTCGCGTTGCGCTTCGCCGCGCGCCGTGCGGTCAAGACCAATGGCGGGGTCGAGGTGCTGGCGCTGGTCGAGCCGCAGGAATTCGCCCCCTGGGGCGGGGTACAGGCGACGATCGAGGAGGAAGCGAAGGAACGCGCCGAAGCGCTGGTCCAGGCGGCGGCGGGCACGCTGATCGCCGAATCCGGCCTGCAACCGCATCTGACGGTGAAGATCGGCGACGGCCCGCGAATCGTGCGCGAGATGATCGCCGCCAATCCGCAGATCGCCGCACTGGTGCTGGGCGCCGCCGCGACCGGATCGCCCGGCCCGCTCGTTACCCATTTCGCCGGCACCGATGCCGGTGCGCTCCCCGTGCCGCTGATGGTCATTCCCGGCAGCCTCGACCGCGCCGGGATCGACCGGCTGAGCTGATTCGCCATCACGGTCAGCCATGGTTCAGGCCGCTGCGATAAAGCGACGTTGGGAAGTACCGGGCGGGGGAGAGCAGCGATTCGCGCTCGATCCCCCGCGGGCTGCTGCTGTTCGCCGGGTGTCCGGCACATCCTCTCTTATAATTCAGCGCAGCGCTGGTGGACGTCCGTTAGCGCGGCTCGGGCACAAAAAAAAGGGCCGGCGAACCGACCCTTGAAAAGTTTTAGGAGAGGATGCCTGAAAGGCACAGTCGTTGTGCACCGCAACCGTTCCGTTAGCAATTGCAAAAAACGAAACCAAACATTTAGTTTCTGCATCAAACCCACCGGGTAACTAGGTTTTAGCCGGATATGGGTATCACGCGAAACCGGTTGAGCAGGGTGTCGGAACGCGGCATCCTCCCGCCCATGCGCTCGATGTTGCTTCTGCCCGCCCTGTTCCTCGCCACCGCTGCCGGTGCGCGCGATACCCCCCGCCCCGACCGGCTACGTGCCGACGTCGCGACCCTGGTCGGGTTCGGCACGCGCCATACCGCGTCCGATCCCGACCATCCGACGCGCGGCATCGGCGCGGCGCGACGCTGGTTCGCCAACGAACTGACCCGAATCGGTGCCGGCTGCGGCAACTGCATCACTGTCGCCAACATCGCGCGCGGCTTCACCGGCCCGCGCGCGCCACAGGGCGTCAATGTCGTCGACGTTCTCGGCTTTCAGCAGGGGCGCGATCCCAAACGCGTCGTCATCGTGATGGGCCATATCGACAGCCGCGTCAGCGACGTGATGGATGCGACCAGCGACGCGCCCGGCGCCAATGACGACGCGTCGGGCGTCGCGCTGGTGCTGGAAACCGCGCGCATCCTGTCGAAGGAAAAGTTCGACGCGACGATCGTCTATGCCGCGCTGTCGGGTGAGGAACAGGGATTGTGGGGCGCCCAGCTGCTCGCCGATACCGCGAAGGAGCGCGGCTGGACGGTGTCCGCCGTGCTCAACAACGATATCGTCGGCAACACGATCGGCCAGGACGGGCGCAAGGTCGCCGACCGCGTCCGCGTCTTTTCCGAAGGCATCCGCGCGTCTGAATCGATCGAGCAGCAGATCGCCCGCCGCGCCGCCGGCGGTGAGGATGACGGCCCGTCGCGCGCGCTGGCCAAGACGATCGATGCGGTCGCGACCACGATCCCCGGCGGCCTCGACGTGTTTCTCGATCGTCGCCCCGATCGGTTCGGGCGCGGGGGCGACCACGAACCGTTCCTGAAGCTCGGCTATCCTGCGATCCGCTTCTCGGTCGGGGTCGAGAATTACGACGCCCAGCATCAGGATCTGCGCCGCGACGGCAAGCGCGTCTATGGCGACACGATCGACCGGATGGATTTCCCCTATCTGGCCAAGGTGACGGCGATCAATGCCGCGACCATCGCCCGTCTCGCGGCCGCTCCGGCTGCCCCCGCCAGCGTGTCGATCGAAGGGGCGCTGGCGACGGATACGACGGTCCGCTGGGCGCCGGTGGCGACTGCAGCCGGCTATCGCATCCGCTGGCGGCGAAACGACGCGCAGGACTGGACCGACCGTCGCGACGTCACCGGCACGGAAGCGGTGCTGAACGGCGTCATCGTCGACGACCATTTCGTCGCCGTCTCGGCCCTGTCGCCATCGGGCGCGGAGAGCATCCCGACCTTCGCCGGCCGCGCCCCGCATTAACCCTCATCCGGCCCCATTCGGTTCGAAGCGTCTGTCGAGAACCTGGCCCTACCGCCGCAACGTCTTCGACCGGACCACCCGCCGGGGAGCACGACGCACCGTCTCGTAGGTGACGACTTCCTCGGTCGTGGTCGTCGTCACCGGCGCGTTCTGGACCGTAACCGTCGTCACGGTGCGCGGCGGATAATAATAACCGTTGGCGATGTAACCGCCCGGCCCCTCGGTGGTGGTTGTCGTGGTATAGCTGCGCGCGACCGGCGGTGCGCCGACATGTCGCTCGACATAGCCACCGCGCGAACGCGGGCCGATCGGCTGCACTTCCTCGCGCATCGGCCCGAACACGACCGGCGGCGGGGCATCGTCATAATAGCCGTCGTCCGGCGCGATCGGCACATCGTCCCCCGGCAGCGGATAGTCGGCGCCATAGCCAGGCTGAACCGGCGGCGGCGGCGGCGGCCCACGCCGATCCTCCGCCCGGTCGATCGCGGTCCCGGCCAGCGCGCCGACCCCGGCGCCCAGCACCGTCCCGCCCAGCCGGTTGCCGCGGCCGGCGATGACATTGCCCGCCACCGCGCCGACCGCGCCGCCGATCACCGCACCGCCCACGCCGTTATCCCGCCGTGCAACCGGCGGCGGCGGCGGCAGATCGCCCTCGCCAACATAGCGGTCATAGGCGCGATCGTCGCGGACATAGCGCCCAGTATCGCGCGCATCCCAATCGATGCCGCTGCGATAATCGAACACCCGCCCGTCGCGATCGGCCAGCACCGCATCGTCATAATAGCGATACCAGCCATAGCCCGGCTGCGGGCGGCTCAGCCCATAGGTCGGCCAGTCCTGAATGAAGAAGCTAGGCGCCACCCAGTAGCGCGGCAGGATCCACCCACGCACCGGTGTGCGATACGCCGCCCAGCCGCCCGGCGCATAATGGCCGCCATACCAGCGCCCGCGCACATTGCCGCCCCAGCGCGGCCCGGGCAGGTTCACCCGCGGCTGTCCCGGATAGAGCGCCGGCCGCCCCGGCCGCGCTTCGGGTGCCTGGCCGAGGCGCGGCTGCGCCTGCGCAACCCCGGTCGAGGCAAGGATCGCCGCAAGGGCGGCAAGGGTCGGCGTTCGCATCGTCCGGTCGGCTCCCTCATGCGCGGACGTACCGCGCGGATATGGTTGCCGAAAGCTTACCACGCGCGGCGGTTCCCGGCCAATCCGGCGCTTGCCGGACCGACCGTCCCGCACCGGGGCAGATCAGCCGATCCGCGGCGCCAGCACGCGCACCAGCGCCTCGCATCCCGCCTGGTCGCCGGCATCGAACCGGCCGGGCAGCGGGCTGTCGAGATCGAGCACCCCGATCAGCCGCCCGCCGTCGACGATCGGCACGACCAGCTCGCTGCGGCTGTCGGCATCGCAGGCGATGTGCCCTGGAAAGGCATGGACATCGGCGACCAGCTGCGTCGTCCGCGTTGCCGCCGCCGTACCGCACACCCCGCGCCCCACCGCGATGCGGATGCACGCCGCCTTGCCCTGAAATGGCCCCAGCACCAGCTCGTCACCGACTAGGCGGTAGAAGCCTGCCCAGTTCAGATCGGGCAGATATTGCATCAGCAACGCCGAGGCATTGGCCATGTTCGCGACGGCGTCGCGCTCGTCCGCCGTCAGCGCATCGAGCGCGGACAGAAGATCGCGGTACAGGTCGCCCTTGGCGCCGGTGGAGATATCGAACTGGTACATGGGGGCTATGTAGCGCCGGCGTGGCCCCACACAATCCTCCCCGGTACGGGGAGGATTCAGTCCATCCGTACCTTACCCCGCCCCGCCTTCACCTGCGACCGCCCCTTCTTCGCGTCCACCCGCCGCACCTGCGATGCCATGGTCGGCTTGGTCGCGCGGCGCTTCTTGGGCACGATCGTCGCCTCGCGGATCAGTTCGAACAGCCGCTCGCGCACCTCGCGCCGGTTCATCTCCTGCGACCGCGACGCATCGGCGCGCAGCGTCAGCACGCCCTCCTTGGTCAGCCGCGACCCCGCCAGCACCGCCAACCGATGCTTGACCGCGTCCGGCAGCCCCGGCGAAGCGACCACGTCGAAGCGCAGCAGCACCGCGCTGTCGGTCGTGTTGACATGCTGCCCGCCCGGCCCCGACGCGCGGGTGAAGCTTTCGACCAGTTCGCCGCTGTCGATCGAAATCGACCGGGTGATCGGGATGCGCGGCACCTACGCCTCGTCGAACCCCGCCGCGACGAAGCTGCGCGGCCATGGCGCGGTCACATCGATCGCCGGCTTGTTGTCGCGCGGGACCATCAGCCCGATGGCGTGCAGCAGCATGCCGTGCCGCCCGCCCCGGCCATAGACCGGATCGCCCGCCACCGGACAGCCCAGCCCTTCGGCCATGTGCACGCGGATCTGGTGCGTCCGGCCGGTTTCGGGGAACAGCGCGACCAACGCGCGGTCACCGACCGTGCGCAGCACCCGCCAGTTCGTCCGCGCCGGCTTGCCCTTCGCATCGCCGACCATGCGCCATCCGGTCTCGGCCGTGCTGACCTTGGCCAGCGCCAGGTCGATCTCGCCCGATTCCCCGGCGGGAATGCCGTCAAGGATCGCCAGATAGCGCTTCGTCACCCGTCCCTGTTCGAACGCCTGCTGGAACCGGGCATGCGCCTTGGGATTGCGTGCAAGCAGCAGGCACCCGCTGGTATCGCGGTCCAGCCGGTGCACCGGCGTCGGTTCGCGTTGAAAGGTGAAGCGCAGCTCGTCGGCCCGCGCGACGATGCTGGGCGAACCGTCGCGCGGGGGATCGACCGGCAGGCCGGCGGGTTTGTCGAGGACGATCGCTTCGCCGTCGATGAACAGGACCAGGTCGTCAAGCATTCCGCTCCCTTGCCATCGTTGTCGACGCCATGCCAGTGCGCATGGGCTGCACCGCCGACCCAGCCGGAGACTTTTGTGCGCCGAACCGCCCTCGCCCGCCTTCTGCCGCCGCTCTGCATCCTCGCCTCCTGCGCGCCGACCACCGCGCCGGCGCCGCCGGTTCCCGTCCCGACGCCCGCCCCCTCGCCGGTCGCGCCTCCCCGGATCGTCACCCTGCCCCCCGCCGGGCCGACCGGTCCCGTCGAACTTTGCGAGCGCGGCACGGTGCAGCGGACCGCCGATGGCCGGTTGTTCAACCATTTCCCCTATCCCGACATGCCGGCAACCGCGCTGATCGACGCGCCGACGACGCTGGGCGGTTCGTGCAAGGTCCATCCCGCGATGGCCGACGATCTCGCCCGCCTGCTCGCCGCCGCCGATGCCGATCCCGCCATCGCCGGCACGCTGCGCGCCGTCTCCTGCCATCGGTCCGAAGCGTTGCAGCGCCAGACCTTTTGCGGCGGCATCGGCGCGAACGGATCGGGCAGCTTTGCCGAGCGTGCCTGGGCCTCGGCACCCCCGGGGCATAGCGAGCATTCGACCGGCTATGTCATCGACTTCGGCACCAGCACCGCCCCCGCCTGCAACGCCGAAGCCTGTTTCGCCGCCACGCCCGCCGGACGCTGGCTGCGCGCCAACGCCGCCCGCTTCGGCTTTGAAATGTCGTTCCCGGCGGGCAACAGGCAGCAGGTGAAGTGGGAACCGTGGCACTGGCGCTGGGTCGGCACGACGGCGAGCGCAGCCGGCGCGCCGCCCGCCCGCTCGATCTTCCTTCAGGCCCGCACCCGCTTCCCCGCCGACCCGAAGGTCGATTAGGGCGGATCCACCCTACAGGGTCAACCGATAGCCATAGCCGATGCCGATCGTCGCCTGGACCCGCCGCCCGCGTTGCTCGATCAGCGGCGACTGTCCTGCCTTAATGCCCAGATAATCGACCCCACCGAAGACGGTGACGGCGCTGTTGCGATCGATCGGCCGGATCGCGCTGCCACCGATCCCGACCGACGCCAGCCCGCCACCGGGCCGATACCGCGCCAGCCCGGTGCGCAGCGACTGTCCCGCGTCGATCCCGAAATAGGTCCGCAGATAATCGCCCGTGGCGAACGTCGCGCGCGGTCCCAGCGACCCGGCGATCCGCCCCGCCCGCCACGTCCGCGCGACCGAAACGTCGGCGACCGCCGCGTCATGCCCGCCAAAGCCCTGCCGCCCCTCACCCCGAACCCGCCATGCGCCCAGCCGCTTCTCGATAAAGCCGCCCGCCTCGCCGGCGACACCGACATCGCCCAGCCCGCGCAGCACGTCGCTGCCCCCGGTCAGCTGGAACGGCGATCCGCGCCCATCCTCGTCGCGCCCGAAGCGAATTTTCACCAGCGGCCCGGCCCGCCATCCGTCACGACGCAGCAGGTTCAACCCCACCCCGTCCGGCACAGACGCGAAGAAGACGTCTCGATAATGGACCCGCAGGTCGGGAAACAGCGACAGCGCCATGTCGCGCGATCCCTGCCATGCCGGGCTCAGCACCGGTGCCGCACCGACCGTGATGCTCCAACCATCGGGCGCCCCGCCCGCTCGCCCGGCAGCCGGCCCGCCGCTCTGCGCCAGCGCCGGAGTCGCGACAACCGCCAACACACCGATCCCGACCGAAAGCCGCATCGTCATTTTCCCCTCGCGCCCGCCGCGCTGCGCGGGGCCGTCACTCCGGCCTCGGTCTGGACCACCGGCTGCATCGTGCCGTCTGCGTTATAATGCAGCCGCTCGACCGTCACCGCCCGCCGCCCGATCGCGCCGTTCAGGTCGCCGATCGCCAGCGTCGCATTGTGCAGGAACAGATACCAGTCGCCCTTATACTCCACGATCCCCGGATGGATGGTGAAGCTGTATTTGCCCGATCCGGTCAGCTCGCCGCGATAGGTCCACGGCCCCTTGATCGACGGCGCGGTGGCATAGGACACACGCTCGTCGCGATGCTTCGACCGGTCGAGCGAGGCATAGGTCAGGTAATAGGTGCCCTTGCGCTCATGCAGCCACGGCCCCTCCTCGAAATGCGGCGGGGTGATCTCGGTGATCGGTCCGTCGATCTCGATCATGTTCGGCTTCAGCTTCGCGATATAGCATTGCCGGTTGCCCCATGCGATCCACGTCGTCCCATCCTTGTCGGTGAACACGGTCGGGTCGATGTCTTCCCAGCTATGCGTTCCCTTCGGCGTCATCTGGTTGGTGATCAGCGCCGCCCCCTTGGCATCGACGAACGGCCCGGTCGGCTTGTCGGCAACGGCGACCGCGATCGCCTTGCCCGGATGCGTGTCGTCATGCTCGACCGCAGCGTAGAACCAATACTTGCCGTTCTTGAAGACCGCCTGGCTCGCCCAGGCATCGGCCTTCGCCCATTTGAAATCGGCCACCTTCATGATCGGTCCGTGATCGGTCCAATGGCGCATGTCGGTGGTCGAATAGACCAGCCATTCGCGCATGTTGAACATCTGGTCCCGCTCGGCCTGGTCATGCCCGACATACAGGTACAGCCGGTCGCCGACGACCAGCGGAGCGGGATCGGCGGTGAACTTGTCGCGGATGATCGGGTTGCTGCCCGGCACCGGCGCTGGCCGCTCCTGTGCCCCCGCCATCGTCGCCGCCGCGATCGTCAACGCACCCCATAACGCCATGCCGCGCATCGCTCTCTCCCATCATCGTTCTTTGCCACGATGATAACCGATAGCGCTAACAATCCAAGCCATGCACCACCGGTCCCGTTACCGGACCGCTTCACGGCACCGGCGGAACCAAGCGACATCCGCAATCTTGGTTAGGTTGGTACGCCATGGACAAACCAGCCGCCGGCCGATCTCGGCAGGAGGAACCCATGTCGAACACGCTAACGACCAAATTGACGAGTTTTTCCGACCTGTCGGCCGAAGAAGCCGCAGCGCTGGATGCAGTCTGCAACGACACTTTCACCGTCAAGGGACGCGACCTGATCCGCGTGGGCGACCGCCCCGAACAGGTGTTCCTCGTGCTTAACGGCTGGGCCTGCCGCTACAAGGACCTGCCCGATGGCAAGCGGCAGATCCTCGCCTATCTGATCCCCGGCGACCTGTGCGACCCGCACATCTTCATCTTCGAACAGATGGACCATTCGATCCGCGCCATCGGCGAAGCCCGCGTCGCGGCCATCCCGAAACAGGTGATCCTCGACCTGACCGAACGCTATCCGGCGCTCGCCCGGGGCCTCTGGTGGTCGGCACTCGTGGACGAAGCGGTCTCGCGCGAATGGCTGGTCAATGTCGCCCAGCGCGATTCCTACACGCGCATGGCGCATCTGTTCTGCGAAATCTGGCTGCGCATGTGCCAGGTGAAGCTCACCACCGGCGGCACGTTCGACCTGCCGCTGACCCAGGAGCAGTTGGGCGACACGCTCGGCATCACGCCGGTGCACGTCAACCGCGTGTTGCAACGCCTGCGCGCCGAAGGGCTGGTGACCACCCGCGACCGGCGGATGACGATCCACGACGTCGACGCGCTGAAGGCCGCCGCCGAATTCGACCCGCGCTACCTGCACCTCGACGCCCGGGCGGCGGCGTGACGGGGCGACCTCCCGGCCGCCCCGCCATCGCTTATCCGAAGACCTTGGTCGCCAGTTCGGCGATCCGCTTGCCCTGATGCCGCGCACCGCCCAGCTCGATCTCGGTCGGCTGACGGCTGCCGTCGCCGCCGGCGATGGTCGACGCGCCGTACGGCGTGCTGCCGTTCACTTCGTCCAGCCCGGTATGGCCTTCATAGGCGTAATCGAGGCCGACGATCGTCATCCCGTGATGCATCAGGTTGGTAATGATCGAGAACAGCGTCGTTTCCTGCCCGCCATGCTGCGTCGCGGTCGAGGTGAAGGCGCCGCCGATCTTGTTGACCAGCCCGCCCTTGGCCCACACGCCGCCGGTCGTGTCCCAGAACGCCGCCATCTGGCTCGACATCCGGCCATAGCGGGTGCCGGTGCCGACGATGATCGCGTCGTAGTTCGTCAGCTCGTTGGGATCGGTCAGCTCGGCATGATGGTCCGCGACGACGAAGCCCGCCGACTTGGCGACCTCCTCCGGCGCGGTTTCCTTGACGCGGCGGACGTCGACGTCCGCACCCGCCGACCGCGCACCCTCGGCGACCGCATCGGCCATCTTGGCGATATGGCCATAGGACGAATAATACAGGACCAGGACCTTCGACATGTTCAGATGCTCCCTTCGGCTTATTCGGAATCGACCAGGACGATTTCGGCGTCCTCGGTCGCGGTGATGGTGACGGTCTGCCCGCCGGAAAGTGCGGCCCCGTCGCGCGCCTGAAAGGCGACGCCGTCGATGGTGATCGCGCCGGTCGCGGCGACGAGATAGGCGTGACGCCCGTCCCCCACGCTATGTTCCACGCTTTCGCCAGCCTTCAACGTCGCGCCCAGCACCCGTGCCTCCGCCCGGATACGCAACGCATCGCCGTCTTCATCGAACCCGCTTGCCAGAGTAACAAACTTGCCCGACCGCTCGCCCTTGGGAAACGGCTTGGCCCCCCATGACGGCGCGCCGCCCTTCTGGCGCGGCTCGATCCAGATCTGGAAGATGCGGGTCGTTTCCGGCTCCAGATTATATTCGGCGTGGCGTACGCCGGTGCCGGCGCTCATCACCTGCACATCGCCTGCGGCCGTGCGGCCCTTGTTCCCCATCGAATCCTGATGGGTGATCGCGCCGGAGCGGACATAGGTGATGATTTCCATGTCCTTGTGCGGGTGCGGCGGGAAGCCGCTGTTCGCGGCGATCTCGTCGTCGTTCCACACCCGGATCGCGCCCCAGCCCATGCGGGCGGGGTCGTAATAATTGGCGAAGCTGAAATGGTGGCGGGCGTTCAGCCATCCGTGGTCGGCATGGCCCAGGCTGGTGAAGTCACGTTTGTCGATCATGGTCGATCTCCTTGCTTGACCCCCAAGATAAGCGCGGCGATCATACCGTAAATGGAAACGTCGGAAACCGATCGTTTCGCAGCGGAGGATATATGCGGCTCCCCGATTTCGAAGCCTGGGCGATGTTCGCCTGCGTTGTCGAGCACCGCTCGTTCAGCGCCGCCGCCCAGTCGATCGGCGTATCGAAGGCGACGGTGTCGAAGGCGGTCGCGCGGCTTGAGCTGTCGCTAGGCACCACCCTGTTCCACCGCACCTCGCGCCGCCTGACACTGACCGATGCCGGCCAGTCGCTCGCCGAACGGGCCGCCCGCATCCTCGCCGAGGCGCAGGCGGCGGAGGAACAGGCGCGCGACGCCGCCGCTGCGCCCACCGGCCTGGTCAAGGTCGCCGCGCCCATGTCGTTCGGCCTCGCCCATATCGCGCCCGCGATCGCCGACTTCCTCAAACTCCATCCCGGTGTCGAGATCGACCTGACCCTGTCCGATGCGAAGGTCGACATCGTCGCCGAAGGGATCGACGTCGCGCTGCGCATCGCCGACCTGCACGACAGCACGCTGCGCGCCCGCCGCCTCGCCCCCGTCGCGATCAGGATCGTCGCGGCCCCCTCCTATTGGGACGCGCGCGGCCGTCCGGCGCACCCGGCCGATCTCGGCGACCATGACTGTTTCGGCTATACCAACCTGCCGAACGCGATCTGGCATTTCCGGCGGGGCACGGAGGAAGTGTCGGTCCGCCCGGCCGGCCCGCTCGCCACCAACAATGGCGAGGCGATGCTCCCCGCATTGTGCGCCGGCCTCGGCGTTGCGCGACTGCCGGACTTCCTGGTCGATGCCGATATCGCCGCGGGCAAGCTGGAAGCGGTGCTGGCCGACTGGGCCGGCGACGGTGTGGCGCTGCACCTCCTCACCCCGCCCGGCACGCTGCGTCCGGCACGCGTCGAGTCGCTGATCGAGTATCTGTCCGATCGCTTTCGCCGGTCCTGCAATCCGCGTTAATTTTCCTAAACCTTGTCCGGCAACGGCCGTTTAGCCTTCCAGAACCCTTCATTCCGCTTAACCAACGGAATTTACGAAGTGTTTTCGATTAGGAAGAAATTAACCTTTTGCCTTCATAGGTCTTTACGTTAATGTTTTTGCTGCGCGCCGGTCAGGGACGATAGCGCGCCGCGAAACGGGGGAACCAAGCCGATGCGCGTGCTGTTGATCGAGGACGAGCCGACGACCGCCAAGGCGATCGAGCTCATGCTGACGACCGAGGGTTTCAATATCTACACGACCGATCTGGGCGAAGAAGGCCTCGATCTGGGCAAGCTGTACGATTACGACATCATCCTGCTCGACCTGAACCTGCCCGACATGCACGGCTATGACGTGCTAAAGAAGTTGCGGGTGGCGCGGGTGCAGACGCCGGTCCTGATCCTGTCGGGCATCGACGAGATGGATTCGAAGGTCCGCTCGTTCGGCTTCGGTGCCGACGATTATGTGACCAAGCCGTTCCACCGCGAGGAACTGATCGCGCGCATCCACGCGGTCGTCCGCCGCTCGAAGGGCCATTCGCAGTCGGTGATCCGCACCGGCAAGCTCTCGGTGAACCTCGATGCCAAGACGGTCGACGTCGACGGCGCGCGCGTCCACCTGACGGGCAAGGAATATGCGATGCTCGAGCTGCTGTCGCTGCGCAAGGGCACCACGCTGACCAAGGAAATGTTCCTCAACCATCTCTATGGCGGGATGGACGAACCGGAACTCAAGATCATCGACGTCTTCATCTGCAAGCTGCGCAAGAAGCTCAGCATGGCCTGCGAAGGCGACAATTATATCGAGACGGTCTGGGGCCGCGGCTATGTGCTGCGCGAACCGGACGAAATGGCCGAAGCGGCGGTCGCGTAACGCGGCCACGCACCCCCGGTCTCCCACTCCGTTCGGTTCGAGCAGCTTCGAGCTTGTCGAGAAGCGTCCGTCGAGAACGCCCAGTTTAGGGCACCGTCTTCTCGACCTCGGTTCTCGACAAGCTCGAACCAAACGGACCTGCACGAGACGGTAATCCAACCTCTACAGTATCCCCGCGCAGGCGGGGATCCAGGGTCATCAGGCGATACCCTTTTCGGCGCTGGATTCCCGATACGACTACCAAGAAAATCAGGCGGTAATCGCCCCACCCATCCCCAACCTCTTGCCGTTGGTGATGATCACCCGATCCCCCAGCTTCGCTGCCCCGAACAGCTTCCGCGCGAACGCGGTCGGCACGCCGATGCAGCCATGAGTCGCCGCCCCCTCCTGCACATCGCTGCCATGGATCGAAATGCCGTCATTGGTCAGCCGCAGCATATAGGGCATCGGCGCGCCATAGAGGTTGCTGACATGGTCGGCATCCTTCTCGGTAATCTTGAGCGCGCCCAGCGGCGTCGGTTTCCAGTCCGCGCCGTACAGCACCACCGCCGCACCGATTTCATAGCCGTTGCGAAACACCGACAGCGTCTGCGCATCGAGGTCGATCGTGATGACCAGCGGGCCCTTCGATGGCGCACCATCCTCGTCCCACACCCAGCGGCCATGGGTGAACGGCCCCTCGATATCCAGCACGCGGCGGACGACCATCGCCTCGGGCGCTGGCGTCGACACGGCGATGGGTGTGGCGACCGGAGCGGGCGCGGCCACCGGCACCGAAGCGGCCTTGGCTACCGGCTTGACCGGCGCGACGGCGGGCACCGGCCGCTCGACACCCAACAGCATCGCCGCCCCGCCCGCCGTGGCACCGACCACACCGACCAGCAACGCCAGCCCCAATCCGGTTCGCAACGAAGCGCGCATCGTCCCTCCTGTCGCCCGTATGTAGGGCAAACGGCACAAGCGTACACCCCGGCGAAACCCGCCGTATCAGGATGGCACATTAATCCTCCCCAGCACGGGGAGAATTTACCGCCCGGTCGCCTTCGGCTCCTCCTTCAGCGGCCAGGCCTTGTACCCGCCGACCCACGTTTCGATAACCCGCGTCGCGCGCAGTTCGGCCGGCGTCGCCGCCACCGGATCGCGATCGACCACGATGAAGTCCGCCTTCTGCCCCGGCAGCAGCGACCCGAACTTCTGTTCGGCGAAACCGGCAAACGCCGCGTCCTGCGTGAACGCCTTCCACGCCTGTTCGCGCGTGACCTTTTCTTCCGGGCGCCAGCCGCCCGGCGGCTGCCCGTTGGGGTCCTCGCGGGTGAACGCCGCCGCCCAGCCGACGAACGGGTTCGGGCTTTCGACCGGATAGTCCGACCCGAACGCCAGCCGCCCGCCGTCGCGCAGGACGGTCGCCCACGCATAGGCCCCGGTCAGCCGCGCCGGCCCCAGCCGCGCCTCGGCCATCATCCGGTCGCCGGTGGCGTGCACCGGCTGCATCGACGCGATGATGCCATTCTTCCCCAGACGCGGCAGGTCGGCGGGGTCGAGCACCTGCGCATGTTCGATCCGCCAGCGCCGGTCGTCCTTGTACGACGATGCCAGCTCGTCGATCGCGTCCAGCACCTGCCGGTTCGCCCGGTCGCCGATCGCATGGATCGCGAACTGGAACCCGTCCATCGTGCCCCGGCTCAACAGGTTGAGCAGCGTCGTATCGTTGATGAACGAAAGCCCGGTCTGCTTCGGCGCATCGCTATAGGGTGCCTTCAGCCACGCGCCGCGCGACCCCAGCGCGCCATCGGCGTACAGCTTGATCCCGCCCATGCGCAGCCGGTCGCCGTACAACCACGGCGTCGGCCCGGCCCCGGCGATGGTCAGCGCGGTGTCGAGGCCCGCGCCATAGCTCATGATCCGCACCCGCAGCTGGCCGATATCGCCCATCCGCCGGAACACCAGCCAGTCGTCGACCGACGTGCCCATGTCCGCCGTCGCGGTGATGCCGGTCGACAGCAACAGCTCCTGCGCCTTCAGGAACGCGGCGTTGCGTTCGCGCGGGGACGGCTTGGGCCTGGCCGCGTCGAACAGGCTGGCGGCGCTGTCGACGAACACCCCCGAAGGCTGTCCGTTCGGCAGCAATTCGATCCGCCCACCCGCCGGCGCGACCGTCCTGGCGGTGATCCCCGCCGCCTTCATCGCCGCGCTGTTCGCCCACACCGCATGGCCGTCGGCACGTTCGAGCAGCACCGGCTTGTCCCCCGCCGCCGCGTCCAGTTCGGCCGCAGTCGGAAAGCGCCCCAGCCCCCACGCCTCCTGGTTCCAGCCGCCGCCCAGGATCCACTGGCGATTGCCGTTGCTGCGCGCATAGGACTGGATCGCCGCCTGCGCATCCGCCAGCGACCGCGTGTTCGACAGGTCGAGTTCCAGCGCCCGATAGCCCAGCGACATGACATGGCCATGCGCATCGATCATGCCCGGCATCACGATCCGCCCACCCATGTCGCTGCGCCAGTCGAGCTTTTTCGGCGCCTTCTCGCCCTTGGGCACCAGCCGCACGACCTTGCCGTCCTTGTCGACCAGGATGCCGCCGAAGCGCACCACCTGGCCCCGCGAATCCAGCGCCACGCCGTTGACGTTGTCCACCAGCCCATCGGCCTGCGCGGTTCCCGCCAGCAGCAGCGCGGCGACGGTGAGTACCGACCGGATCACTTGGCGATCCTCCGCACCAGCGCGCTCGTATCCTGTCGTCCGCCACCCATCGCCTGTACCTCGGCATAGAATTGATCGATCAGCGCGGTCACCGGCAGCGTCGCGCCATTGCGCCGCGATTCGTCGAGCGCGAGGCCCAGGTCCTTGCGCATCCAGTCGATCGCAAAGCCGAAATCGAACTCTTGCCTAGCCATGGTCGGCCAGCGATTGACCATCTGCCAGCTCTGCGCCGCGCCGCCCGACACCGCCTCCAACACCTTGTCGAGGTCGAGGCCCGCGCCTTGCGCGAACCGCAATGCCTCCGACAGCCCGCCCAGCACGCCGGCGATGCAAATCTGGTTGACCATCTTGGTCGTCTGCCCCGCGCCCGCCTCGCCGACATGGACAATCCGCTGGGCATAGGCGGTCATCAACGGCTCGGCCGCCGCGAACGCCTCGGCGCTACCGCCGCACATGATCGACAGCTTGCCATTCTCGGCACCCGCCTGCCCGCCCGACACCGGCGCGTCGAGCACCAGCAGCCCCTTGGCCTTGCCGGCCTCGGCCAGTTCGCGCGCGATCGCCGCCGACACGGTGGTATGGTCGGCGAACAAAGCGCCTTCGCGCAACGTCCCGAACACCCCGTCGCTGCCCAACGTCACCTGCCGCAGGTCGTTATCATTGCCGACACAGGCGAACACCGCATCCGCCCCGTCCGCCGCGGCCGCCGGCGTATCGCCGACCGTCCCGCCATGCTTGCCGGCCCACGCCTCCGCCTTCGCGCGCGTGCGGTTATAGACGGTGACCTGATGGCCGGCGGAAACGAGGTGGCCGGCCATGGATGCGCCCATGACGCCGGTGCCGATGAATGCGAGTTTTGCCATGGGGCAGCGGTCTATGGCGTTACGAAGGCGCGGGGAAGTGTCCATTTCCTACCCTCACTCGCCACCCCGGGCTTGACCCGGGGTCCCGCTTCTTCTTCTGACTGGGTAGGAAGCGGGACCCCGGATCAAGTCCGGGGTGACGAACAAGATACGGTCCTCCTTACGCCGGCTGTCCACCGCCCCCCGTCGCCCCGAAAATCTGCCCGGTCGAAAAGCTGATCGCCGGATCGGCCGCCGCGACATACAGTCCGGCGATCTCTGCCGGCTGTCCCGGCCGCCCCAGCGGCGAGCTACCGCCGAAGCTCTGCAATTTCTCGGGCGTCGCCCCGCCACTGACCTGCAACGGCGTCCAGAACGGTCCCGGTGCAACCGCGTTGACGCGAATACCTTTGGACGCCAGCTGCTTGGCCATCGCTTTAGTGAAGTTCAGCACCGCCGCGCGGGTCAGCGCATAATCCACGATGTCCGGCGACGGATCGCCCGCCTGCTCGGACGAGGTATTCACGATCACCGCGCCCGGCCGCATGATCGCCGCCGCCGCCTTGGTCAGCCAGAACGGCGCATAGACGTTGGTCTTCATCGTATCGTCGAAGTCCTGCGAACTGATCGACGCGATATCCGGCCGGGTCTGCTGCCGCGCGGCATTGTTGACCAGGATATCCAGCCCGCCCAGCTGCGTCGCCGCCTGCTGCACCAGTTTGCGGCAGAAGCCTTCGTCGCGCAGGTCGCCGGGGATCGCCACCGCCTTGCGCCCTGCCTCGCGGATCAGCGCAACGACCTCGCGCGCGTCCGGCTCCTCGGCGGGCAGATAGTTGATCGCGACGTCGGCGCCTTCGCGGGCATAGGCGATGGCGGCGGCACGGCCGATGCCGCTGTCGCCCCCGGTGATCAGCGCGCGCTTGCCCGCCAATCGCCCCGAACCCTTGTAGCTCTGTTCGCCATGGTCGGGCCGGGGCGTCATCTTGGACGCAAGGCCCGGCCAGGGCTGGCGCTGTACCGGAAAGGGCGGCTTGGGATGCGCGGCGGCGGCCGGGCTGGTGGGGGCAGCGGCCCCGCCATTCTGCGCGGCGGCGGGCACGGCGGCGGCGACCCCGGCAAGGGCGGCTCCCGTCACGAAAGTGCGGCGATCGGTATCGGTCATGGGGTTCGGCTTTCCGGCTTGGGGGTGTTTGAACAGAAGCCTGCCCGGCCCCATGGGTTCCCCTCTTGGTACAAATCGGCTACGCGCCCGCGATGGCTACCAACCCGATCGCTCCGCCCGCCCTGCCTCTCACCGTCGATGACGTGCGCATGGCAGCGATGCGTATTGGCGGCTCGATCGTCCGCACGCCGACCCTGATCAGCCGCACGCTGTCGGAACTGACCGGCGCGACCGTCTATCTGAAATTCGAAAATCTCCAGTTCACCGCCGCTTACAAGGAACGCGGCGCACTCAACACCCTGCTGCAACTAGACGAAGCCACCCGCGCCAAGGGCGTGATCGCCGCCTCGGCGGGCAATCACGCGCAGGGTCTCGCCTATCACGGCAACCGTTTGGGCGTGCCGGTCACCATCGTCATGCCGCGCCCGACTCCGACCGTGAAGGTCATGCAGACGCAGAGCCACGGCGCGACCGTGGTGCTGGAGGGCGAGACGTTCGACGCCGCCTATGCCCATGCCCGCAAGCTGGAGGCCGAACAGGGCCTGACCTTCGTCCATCCGTTCGACGACCCGCGCATCATGGCGGGCCAAGGCACCGTCGCCCTGGAAATGCTGGAGGACGTGCCCGATCTCGACACGCTGGTCGTGCCGATCGGCGGCGGCGGCCTCATCAGCGGCATCGCCACCGTCGCCAAGGCAGCCGATCGCCCGATCGAAGTCGTCGGCGTGCAGGCCGAGCTGTTCCCGTCGATGTACAACCGGGTGCACGGCACCGCCATGGACTGCGCCGGCGATACGCTGGCGGAGGGGATTGCGGTCAAGCAGCCCGGCGGCCTGACCGCCGAGGTCGTGGCAGCGCTGGTCGACGACATCGTGCTGGTCAGCGAGCGCCAGCTCGAAGAGGCCGTGAGCCTGCTGGTCCAGATCGAAAAGACCGTGGTCGAGGGCGCCGGTGCCGCCGGCCTCGCCGCGCTGCTGGGGCATGGACCGCGGTTCAAGGGCAAGACCGTCGGCATCGTCCTGTGCGGCGGCAATATCGACACGCGCCTGCTCGCCAACGTCCTGCTGCGCGACCTCGCCCGCTCGGGCCGCCTCGCCCGGCTGCGCATCCGGTTGCAGGATCGCCCCGGCGCGCTGTTCCACGTCGCGAAGATCTTCCACGAACACACCGTCAACATCATCGAAGTCTATCACCAGCGCGTCTTCACGACGCTGCCGGCCAAGGGCCTCATCACCGACATCGAATGCGAAACCCGCGACCGCGAGCATCTCGACCGCCTGGTCGAAGGGCTGCGCACCGGCGGTTACGAAGTCAGCACGGTCGAACTGGCATGACCGGCACCATCACCGGCGCCTGTCTGTGCGGAGCCTGTCGCTACCGCAGCGACGCGCCGGTGATGAACGTCCGCGCCTGCCACTGCCGCCGGTGCCAGCGCGCGACCGGCAGCCCCTTCTATGCGCGGGTAATGGTGCCGCTGGCCTCGGTCACGATCGACGGGCCGGTCGCATGGTATGACGGCGATACCGGCGTCCGGCGCGGCTTCTGCCCGGCCTGCGGCTCGACGCTGTTTTCGGAACGCGCCACGGCCGGCACGATCGGGCTGACGATGGGCACGCTCGACCACCCCGAACGCTTCGCGCCCACCGATCACATCTGGGTATCGGCGAAGCAGCCATGGCTGAAGCTGGACGACGGCCTGCCGCAGTTTGCGGAAGGGCCGCCCGCCTGACGCACCGGCCCTACGAAATTCGCGGTTAACGCGCTTTTCGCCACGTCTTGTCATCGCCATATTCGCTGCATCATTCTATCGGGAGCTGCCCGATCCGAAGGAGCAATGGGTGACCGCGCCGTTTCGATTCCCCCGGTTCTTCGTCACCTCGCCTGCGCCCTGCCCCTATCTGCCGGGGCGGCAGGAGCGGAAGGTGTTCACCGAACTGAGCGGTGAGAATGCCGACGAACTGAACGAAGCGCTCGGCCGCATCGGGTTCCGCCGCAGCCAGTCGGTCGCCTATCGCCCCAGCTGCGTCGGGTGCAGCGCCTGCGTCTCCGTCCGCGTCGTCGCCGGCGATTTTTCGATGAACGCCACCCAGCGCAAGCTGATGCGCCGCCATTCGGACCTCGATATCCGCGCGTGCAAGCCATGGGCGACCGACGAACAATTCCGCCTGCTGCGCCGTTACCTGACCGCGCGCCATCCCGGCGGCGGCATGACCGCGATGGACGAATCGGACTTTGCCGACATGGTCGAGCATTCGCCGGTCACCTCCTGGGTCATCGAATATCGCGAACCCGCCGTCGATGGCGTCCCGGGCAAGCTGGTCGGCGCGTGCATCACCGACGAACAGGCCGACGGGCTGTCGATGGTCTACAGCTTCTTCGAGACCGACGACGATGCCCGCCCGGGCTTGGGCAACTTCATCATCCTCGACCATATCCGCCGCGCCCGCGCCAGCGGCCTGCCGCACGTCTATCTCGGCTATTGGGTACAGGGATCGCCGCGCATGGCGTACAAGACCCGCTATCGCCCGCTGGAGGTGCTGGGGCCGACCGGCTGGGCGCTGCTCGACGATACGCCCTCAGCCGCGACCGTCCCGGCATGACCGCCGCGCTGCTCGCCCTCGCGCTGGCGGCGCAACCCTCGGCCGGGCTGGAGCAACGCCGCGCGACGATCGTCCAGTTCGAGATCAAGCTGGCTGCTGGCCTGTCCCCGGCCGAAGAGGCTGCCGCGACCGAAGTGTTCGCCGCCGACACCCGCACCATCCGGCGTTGCGCCGATGCGGGCACCATCGGGGCGCGGTACAAGGCGGAGAAGCGTTTCTCCGGCTCGATCACCGAACGCCGCAACACCGCCTTCGCCGCGATCCCGATCGAGTTGCGCCGCGAACTGGACAAGGTCCCAACCGGCCATGCGACCCGCGTGTTCGGATCGGCCGGCGTCCGCCGCGTCTTGATCGCGTGCACCGTGCCCACCGTTCCGGCCGACCGGCGCGGCACGATCTGACCGATACGTCGCACCGGCAAACGCCGGGCATCCTGCCGCTCCTGCCCTACGCCGTCACCGAGAATCCCAGTCTGCGCCAGGATGAAGCCCAACCCGCGCCATTCGTCATTCCCGCGCAGGCGGGAATCCATTGCCGCCAGCTTTTGAGATCACCTCGGAACGTCAGCGTCTATGGACTCCCGCCTGCGCCCGAGTGACGGACCGGGTTGGAAAACCGGCAACTACCAACACGAACAGGCACCCGGTCCACATGGGACCGGATGCCTGTTCGAAACCCGTGATCGGGCGGACCAAAGCCCCGCCCGACGCCGAATCAGCCCTGGCGGGCCTTGAAGCGGCGGTTGGTCTTGTTGATGACGTAGATGCGCCCACGACGACGGATCACGCGGTTGTCCCGGTGACGATCCTTGAGCGACTTCAGCGAATTGACGATCTTCATGGGAACGGCTCTCAAACGGCAAAAGGGCCGCTCGCACGGCCGGAAAAGAGGCGTCCAGCTATCGCCGCGCGACCGTCCCGTCAAGATACAACCGCCGCCTCGCATCGAAACACTTGCGCAATGAACCCATCGCCGGGTGTCGCGCGTTGGATGGGTTGATGAACCGTGGCATATTCGGGGTGAGTACCATGAACAAGGCGTTGGGGTTTGGCGTGGCGGCAATGGCAGCCCTGCTGGGGAGCGGATGCACCACCGCCGGATCGCGGATCGCGCCGGTCGACGTCACCCGCTTCCACCTGAACCAGCCGATCGCGAAGGGCAGCTTCTCGATCGAGCCGGTCCAGACCATCCGCGCCGCCACCCCGGAATTTCAGACCTATGGCAATGCCGTGGCCCGGGAGATGGAAAAGCTCGGCTTCACCCGCGCCGGCACCCAGCCGTCGGAACTGATCGTCGGCGTCGCCTTCACCCGCGGGACCAAGGGCTTCGTCGAACGGCGCTCGCCCGTCTCGATCGGCATCGGTGCCGGCGGTGGCAGCGGCGGCTGGCGCGGCGGTGGCGTGGGCTTGGGCGGCGGAGTCGGCTTCGGCCTGGGCGGCGGTGGCCAGCGCGAGGTGATCGGCACCGAACTCGCCGTCCAGATTCGCCGTCGGGCCGACGGCACGACCATCTGGGAAGGCCGCGCGGTCACCGATTCGCTCGAAAACACCCCCGGCGCCCAGCCGGTATTTCAGGCCGACCGGTTGGCCAACGCGCTGTTCCGGAACTTCCCAGGCGAGTCGGGAATCACTACGACGGTGAAATGAGCATCACCATCAACGCCGCGTTCGACAGCGGCAATATCCGCGTCGTCGCCATTCAGGGCGATGTGATCGACCTCGATATCGTCGCCGATCACCAGTCCGACTTCTATCAGTGGTTCCACTTCCGCGTCGCCGGGGCGCGGGGGCGGACGCTGACCTTCCGCATCGTCAACGCCGCCGGATCGGCCTACGCCTTCGGCTGGCCGGGCTATCGCACCCGGATGAGCACCGATCGGCAGGCGTGGCGGCAGGTCGCTACCGACTATGCCGATGGCGTACTGACCTTCACCGCCACCATCGACAGCGAACTCGCCTGGTTCGCCTATTTCGCGCCCTATACGATGGAGCGCCACGACGACCTGATCGCCCGCATCGCCGCGCGGCCCGGCGTCACCCATCGCGAGCTCGGCCAGACGCTCGACGGCCGCGCGATCGACTATCTGACGCTGGGCGACGGCCCACTACAAATCTGGGCCTATGCCCGCCAGCATCCGGGCGAATCGATGTGCGAATGGTTCATGGAGGGGCTGCTCGAACGTCTCACCGATCCGAACGACGCGCTCGCCGCCGATCTGCGCCGGCGCATGACCTTTCACTGCGTGCCGAACATGAACCCCGACGGCTCGTTCCGCGGCCATCTGCGCACCAACGCCGCCGGCGTAAACCTCAACCGCGAATGGCACGCTCCCTCGCCCGAGCGCAGCCCGGAAGTCCTGTGCGTCCGGAATCGCATGGACGAAACCGGTGTCGACATCGCCATCGACGTCCATGGCGACGAAGCGATTCCCGCCAACTTCATCGCCGGCTATGAAGGCATCCCCAACTGGACCGACGACCACGGCGCCCGCTTCACCGCCTTCGGCGCGGCATGGGCGGCGGCGACGCCCGAATTCCAGACCAAGCTCGGCTATCCGGTGTCCGCGCCCGGACAGGCGAACCTGTCCATGTCGACCAACCAGCTCGCGAACCGTTTCGGCGCGCTCAGCATGACGCTGGAAATGCCGTTCAAGGATCACGACGACAATCCCGATCCCGAATATGGCTGGTCGCCGGAACGATCGAAGGCGCTGGCGCATAGCTGGCTGGAGGTGCTGGCGGACGTCACCCGGTGATCGTCCGTCCGGGCGGTCTCGACCATCCCGCCACCGCCCGGCTGCTGGCGGCGCATCTGGCCGACATGCACGCCAGCTCGCCGCCGGGCAGCGTCTACGCGCTCGACCTGTCGGCACTGGCGACCCCCGATATCGCCTTCTATACCGCATGGGACGGCGACACGCTGCTCGGCTGCGGCGCGCTGCGCACGCTGGGCGACGGCACGGGCGAGATCAAATCGATGCGGACCGACGCCACCGCCCGCGGTCGCAGCGTCGGACAGGCGGTGCTCGACCGCATCATCGCCGACGCCCGCATGGGCGGCCTGACCCGACTGCTGCTGGAAACCGGCACCGGAGCGATGTTCGACGCCGCGCACCGGCTCTATGCCCGAGGCGGCTTCGCGCCCTGCCCGCCGTTCGGCACCTACGTCGCGACCGACTTCAACCGGTTCCTCTCGCGCACGCTTTGAGCTAGGTGCACCGCAACAACAGCAACGGAGGTTCCATGCCCACGCTCGTCCTGATCCGCCACGGCCAATCGGCCTGGAACCTCGAAAACCGCTTCACCGGCTGGTGGGACGTGAACCTGACCGAAAAGGGCGAGGCAGAGGCCAAGGCGGCGGGCGAGCTGCTGATCGAAAAGGGGCATGACTTCGACCTCTGCTTCACCAGCTTCCAGACGCGCGCGATCAAGACGCTGAACATCGCGCTGGAAGCGATGGGCCGCCTTTGGCTGCCGGTCGAAAAGGACTGGCGCCTGAACGAGCGGCATTATGGCGGCCTGACCGGCCTCGACAAGGCGGAGACCGCCGCCAAGCATGGCGACGAACAGGTCAAGATCTGGCGCCGCAGCTTCGACGTGCCGCCGCCGCTCCCCGAAGCGGACAGCCCGTGGGACCTGTCGGCCGACCGTCGCTATGCCGGCATCGACATTCCGCAGACCGAAAGCCTGAAGGACACGATCGATCGCGTCCTCCCCTATTGGGAAAGCCGCATCGCGCCCGAACTCAAGGCCGGCAAGCGTGTCCTGATCTCCGCCCACGGCAACTCGCTGCGCGCGTTGGTGAAGCATCTGTCGGGCATCCCGGATGACGAGATTACGGGTCTCGAAATCCCGACCGGGCAGCCGATCGTGTACGAGCTGGCCGACGACCTGACACCGACGGATCGGTACTATCTGAGCAAGCGGTAAGGGACAGGCACTCCCTATCCCCTGCGTTGGGCGGGCGGGTACAGCACGGAGCATCCTGCTCAAACACCCCCGTCCGCATACTCAAACGCCCCCATCCGTTCGTGCTGAGTAGGGATTGAGCTTGTCGAAAGCCCGTATCGAAGCGCGCCCAGGCAGTCCTTCGATACACCGCTTCGACAAGCTCAGCGGCTACTCAGGACGAACGGGAGGGGACAAGAAGCCATTCCTACCCCCACCCACCCCGTTCGGTTCGAGCAGCTTCGAGCCTGTCGAGAAGCGCCCGTCGAGAACCCGGTCGTTTGGGGCAACCCCTTCTCGACTACGGTTCTCGACAAGCTCGAACCTGCGCTCGAAGCAAACGGAGGGGCGTTGGCAGGAAAGAGTACAAACCCCTTTCCTACACGCCCCACCCCCGCCAAACTCCCCACCGGCCCCTCACCCCGGCCACCGCTCTTTGACACCGCCGCCCGACCCACCGCGCAAACATCGCACGAGTGTGAACTTAGTGAACTTTGCCCGCAAACGCGCGACGCCGCGAAACCGTCGTTAGCGTGAACTTAGTGAACTTTGGCCACGCCGGCACCCGCGCCCGAACACGCCACTAGTGTGAACTTAGTGAACTTTGGACTTTGAATATGCCCGTACGGCATCCTTCCGCTTGCCCTGTTCAACCCCCTTCCCTAAGCAGCGCGCTTCCCCAAAGCGTTTCGGGCAGACAATGAACGACGTGACCCTGGTCGGCATCATCATGGGCAGCACTTCGGACTGGGACACGATGGCGCATGCCGCCGACGTGCTGACCAAATTGGGCGTCCCCCATGAAACAAAGGTCGTCTCTGCCCACCGCACGCCGCAGCGGCTGGTCGATTATGCCACCAGCGCGGTCGACCGTGGGCTGAAGGTCGTGATCGCCGGGGCCGGCGGCGCCGCCCACCTGCCCGGCATGGTCGCCTCGATGACCCGCCTGCCCGTGCTCGGCGTACCGGTCGAATCCAAGGCGCTGAAGGGCATGGATAGCCTGCTCTCGATCGTGCAGATGCCCGGCGGCGTGCCGGTCGGCACGCTTGCCATCGGCAAGGCAGGCGCGATCAACGCCGGCCTCCTCGCCGCCTCGATCCTCGCGACCCACGACGAGGCTCTGGCCGAACGGCTCGACGCGTGGCGCAAGGCGCAGACCGACAGCGTGGCGATCGACCCGCAATGACGGCTTTGCCCCCCGGTTCGACCATCGGCATCATCGGCTCGGGCCAGCTCGGCCGGATGATCGGCGTCGCCGCCGCGCAGCTCGGCTATCGCATCCATGTCTATGCCCCCGACAGCGGTCCGGCCAACGACATCGCCTTCGCGCATAGCCGCGGCGCCTATGACGATGTCGACGCGCTGAAGGCCTTCGCCGCCCAGGTCGACGTGGTCACCTACGAGTTCGAGAATATCGCCGCCGCCCCGATCGAGGCACTGGGCGACAAGGTCCGCCCCTCGGCCCGCTCGCTGGCCGTCGCGCAGGACCGCGTCCGCGAAAAGAGCTTCGTCGAGCAACTGGGCGGCCGCCCGGCCCGCTGGGCCGAAGTCGCCGACCGCGCCGCGCTCGACGCCGCGATCGCGCAGGTCGGTTGCCCGGCGGTGCTCAAGACCACCCGCTTCGGCTATGACGGCAAGGGCCAGGCCCGCCTGATGGCACCCACCGACGCCGACGCCGCATGGGAATCGATCGGCGGCGGACCGGCGATCCTCGAAGCGTTCGTCGGTTTCGAGGACGAGTTCTCGGTCGTCCTTGCCCGCGGCCTCGACGGCGCGGTCGTCACCTACCCGACGCCCAAGAACGTCCACAAGGCCGGCATCCTCGACACCTCCACCGTCCCCGCCCCCGCGATCGCCCCTTGGTGCGCCGAGGCGGAGGCACTGGCGGCGAAGGTCGCCGAGGCGCTCGACCATGTCGGCGTCCTGACCCTCGAATTCTTCTGCGGCCGCGACGGCGCGGTGTTCAACGAAATGGCCCCTCGCGTCCATAACTCAGGCCACTGGACGATCGAGGGCAGCGAGACCTCGCAGTTCGAAAACCACGTCCGCGCCGTCCTCGGCCTCCCGCTCGGCAGCGTCGCGATGACCGCCAAGCGGGTCAAGATGACCAACCTGATCGGCGACGACGTGGCGGCCTGGCCCGCCCTGCTCGCCGAACCCGGCGCGCACCTCCACCTCTACGGCAAGCACGAAGCCCGCCCCGGCCGCAAGATGGGCCATGTGACGCGGGTGACACGCTAAACCCCAAGCGTCACCCCAGCGCAGGCTGGGGTCTCCCGGTTATGTCACGGACAAGAGCCGCCAGAGACCCCAGCCTTCGCTGGGGTGACGCCCGTGAATGGAAGGGCGAGGGTCTTACCCCTCCACCCCCAACTGCCACAGCACGAACGCCATCTCCTCGGCAGCTTCCTTCAGGCTCTCCCACCGCCCCGACTTGCCGCCATGGCCCGCGCCCATATTGGTCTTGAGCAGCAGCACATTGTCGTCCGTCTTGGTCGCCCGCAGCCGCGCCGCCCACTTCGCCGGCTCCCAATAGGTCACGCGCGGATCGTTCAGCCCGCCCGAAATGAATACCGGCGGATAGGGCTGCGCCGTCACGTTGTCGTAAGGGCTGTAGGACGCGATCAGCTCGAACGCCGCCTTGTCCTCGATCGGATTGCCCCATTCGGGCCATTCGCCCGGCGTCAGCGGCAGGCTGTCGTCGAGCATGGTGTTCAGCACGTCCACGAACGGCACGCTGGCCACCACCGCACCCCATAGCTCGGGGTCGGAGTTCATCACCGCACCCATCAGCTCGCCACCGGCCGACCCACCGGCGATCGCAATCTTGCCCTGGTCGGTAAAGCCCAGCTCGATCAGCCCCTTCGCCACATCGACGAAGTCGTTGAAGGTATTGGTCCGCTTCTCCAGCTTCCCGTCCAGATACCATTGCTGGCCGAGGTCATCGCCGCCCCGGATATGGGCAATGGCGAACGCCATGCCCCGGTCGAGGAACGACATGCGGCTGGTCGAGAAACCCGGCGGGATCGCATAGCCATAGGCGCCGTAGCTGTAGAGATAGAGCTTGCCCGTCCCGTCGCGCGGGAAGTCCTTGGGATACACGACCGAACACGGGATCGCGGTGCCGTCGCGCGCGGTGATCTCCAGCCGCTCGGTCGCGTATTTGTCCGGGTCGTAACCCGACGGAATCGTCTGCACCTTGCGGACGGTCAGTTCGCCACTCGCCACGTCATAGTCATAGACGGTGCCCGGCGTGACCATCGATTCATAGCCGAGCCGCAGCGTGTCGACGTCATATTCCGGATTGTCGCCCAGCCCGACGACATAGCTCGCTTCCGGAAACTCGATCGGCCGCGCCGGCCCGCCGGCATAATCATGCAGCCGGATCTGATCGAGCCCATCGAGCCGTCCCTCCACCACGAACAGCTTTGCGAAGGTCGTGACCCCGGTCATGTAGAAATGCGGGTCGGCCGCGATCGCCTCCTGCCAGTCGCTCGGGGCTTCCAGCGGAGCGGTCGCCAGCCGGAAGTTCGGATGGGTATCGTTGGTGTGGATGAAGAGGGTGCCGTCATGCTCCTCCACATCATATTCGACGCCTTCCTCGCGCGCCTTGACCAGCAGCGGCTCGGCGGTCGGATCGTCCGCTGGAACCAGCCGCACCTCGCTGGTGACGTGATCCCCCGCCGAGATGACCAGGAACCGCCGCGACTGGGTTTCCCCGACCGACACCCGCCAGCCTTCGTCGGCCTCGTGGTACAGCTCGACATCCTGCTCGACCGGCGTCCCGATCCGGTGCAACCGGGCATTGTCCGTCCGCCACTGCTCGTTGGCGAGGCCGTAGAGGAACCCGCCCGAATCCGCCGTCCACACCAGTTCGGACAGCGTGCCCGGGATCACATCATCCAGCAGTTCGCCGGTCGTCAGGTCCTTGACCCGCGCCTCGAACCGCTCGCCGCCGTCATCGTCGATCGCATAGGCCAGCAGCCGCCCGTCCGGGCTGACCGACAGCGCGCCCAGCCGGAAATATTCCTTGCCCTTGGCCAGCGCCGGTTCGTCGAGGATCAGTTCATCCTCCCCACCCGCCACCGGCCGCCGCCACCAACGACGATATTCCCCACCGGTCTCGAAATCGGACCAATACCACCAGTCGCCATCACGCTGCGGCACGGTGGCGTCGTCTTCCTTGATCCGGCCGCGCATCTCGGTGAACAGCGTGTCGATCAACGGCTGGTGCGGCGCCATCACCGCCTCAAAGTACGCGTTCTCGGCCTTGAGATAGTCGAGGACCGCCTCGTCCTCGACCTTCGGGTAATTGGGGTCGCGCAGCCACGCCCACGGATCGGACACGGTAATCCCGTGGCGTTCGTAGCTGTGGGGGCGCTGTTCGGCGATCGGCGGAATGGGCTTCGTCATAGCCGCCCATGTGGGACGGACGCGTGCGGAAGTCGAGCGAGCTTGTGGCTTTTGCGCAGCCGTTTCGACTGATACGAGCGGCACATGACCATCCACACCGAACGCCTCGCGGCTCTGCGCGCCCATCTCGCCACGCTCGACCTGACCGGCTTCGTCGTACCGCTGACCGACGAGTATATGAGCGAATATGTCGGCGACTATGCGCAGCGCCTCGCGTGGCTGACGGGGTTCAAGGGGTCGGCCGGCAGCGCCGTCGTGCTCGCCGACACCGCCGCGATGTTCACCGATGGCCGCTATACCTTGCAGGTCCGCGAGCAGGTCGACGCCGCCGACTGGCAGTTCGTGCAGGTTCCCGCGACGTCGATGGCCGATTGGCTGCGGACCAACGCGCGCGAAGGCGACCGGATTGGCTTCGATCCATGGCTGGCGACGGTCGACTGGGTTGCGGCCACCGAACGCGCGCTGGCCGATGTCGGCGCGGCGCTGATGCCGGTCGACGCGAACCCGATCGACGCGCTGTGGACCGACCGTCCCGCCCCCTCGCCCGCGCCGATGACGGCGCAGGACGATAGCCTGACCGGCCGCACCTCCGCCGACAAGCGCGCCGCGGTCGGCGAATGGCTGGCCGAGCGCCGCGCCGATGCCGTCGTGCTGACCGCACTCGACTCGATCGCATGGACCTTCAACGTGCGCGGCAGCGATGTTGCGCGTACCCCGGTCGCGCTTAGCTATGCGATCGTCCATGCCGATGGCACCGCCGAACTGTTCGCTGCACCCGGCAAGGTCGGCGAAGACGTCGCCCGCCACTTGGGCAACGCCGTCACCGTCCGCCCGATGACCGACTTCGCTGCAACGCTAGGGCGTTTCGCTGGCAAGCGCGTCGCCGCCGATCCCGACCGCGCCGTCGCCGCGATCCACGAAGCGCTACGCCGCGGCGGCGCGACGGTGGTCGCCGAGCGCGACCCGACCGTGCTGGCCAAGGCAATCAAGAACCCGGTCGAGATCGCCGGCCATCGCAGCGCCCAGGCACGCGACGGCGCGGCGATGGCCCGCTTCCTGAAATGGTTCGAGGAAACCGCCCCCTCCGGCACGCTGAGCGAACTGTCGGCATCCGACCGCCTCGAAGCGATCCGCGGCGAAACCGGGCTGCTTCGCGACCTGTCGTTCGACACGATCAGCGCGACCGGCGCCCACGCCGCCAGCCCGCATTACAAGGCGACGGTCGAGAGCAACGCGCCGATCCTGCCCGGCCAGCTCTACCTGATCGACTCCGGTGGCCAATATGCCGACGGCACGACCGACATCACCCGCGTCATGCCGGTCGGCGAGGTGTCCGACGAAATGCGCGACCGCTTCACCCGCGTGCTGAAGGGCCATATCGCGATCGACACCGCCATCTTCCCGGACGGCACCCTCGGCGGGCATATCGACGGCTTCGCACGGCGGCCGTTGTGGGAGGCCGGGCTGGATTATGCCCATGGCACCGGCCACGGCATCGGCGCCTTCCTGTCGGTACATGAAGGTCCGCAGCGGATCGGCGCCCCCAATTATCCGGGTGGCGGACCATTGGAGCCGCTGCGCGCCGGCATGATGCTGTCCAACGAACCCGGCTATTACAAGGCGGGTAAATACGGCATTCGGATCGAGAACCTGCTGCTGGTGGTCGAGTGCGACATTCCCGGCGGCGACCTGCCCATGCTGGCGTTCGAAACGCTGACCTTCGTACCGATCGAACGGTCTCTGATCGTCCCGGCCCTGCTGACCCATGCCGAACGGGCCTGGGTCGACGCCTATCACGCGCGGGTCGAGGCGTTGCTGACGCCGCTGCTCGATAACGAAACCGCGGCATGGCTATCGGCAAAATGCGCTCCGCTTAGCTGAGGTCGAGCGGGTTGCGTGCCCATGCGCCAACCAGAGCATGATGCAATGCAATCGATTGTTGCAATTTACTCCGTGACGCGCGACAAGCGTCGCGTCGGCGTCAGACCGATGTGCAAGGAGCAGGATCGACCATGGCGCCCCCGATGAAACCGCACCTGTCCCTACCCCGCATCCTTGAGATGAACCTCGGGTTCCTCGGCCTGCAGTTCAGCTTCGGGCTGCAACAGGGCAACATGGCGCCGATCTACAGCTATCTGGGCGCGGATGAGTCGCAGCTGCCCCTGCTGCAGTTGGCCGGGCCGCTGACCGGACTGCTGGTACAGCCGCTGATCGGTGCGCTGAGCGACCGTACCGATAGCCGCTGGGGCCGGCGGACGCCCTATTTCGTGATGGGCGCGGTGCTGTGCTGCTTCGGCCTGTTCTTCATGCCCTTGTCGAGTTCGATCCTGATGGCGGTGTCGCTGCTATGGATCCTCGATGCCGGCAACAACATCACGATGGAGCCGTATCGCGCCTATGTCAGCGACCGGCTGAACGAGGATCAGCACCAGATCGGCTTCCTCACGCAGAGCGCCTTTACCGGCCTGGCGCAGATGCTGGCCTTCCTCACGCCCTCGCTGCTGGTGTGGGCGGGGATGAACCAAGACTGGGTCGATACCCACAATATTCCTTACACGGCGCGGGTCGCGTTCATGGTCGGGGCGGTGCTGTCGATCTCGACGATCCTGTGGTCGATCCTGCGCGTGCCCGAACTGCCGCTGACCCCGGCGGAAAAGACCGCGATCGCCGCCAAGCCCAAGTCGTTCGGGGCGACGCTCGCCGAAATCGGCAGCGCGATCCGCGACATGCCGCTGGCCATGCGCAAGCTCGCGCTGATGAGCCTGTTCCAATGGTACGCGATGATGGCCTATTGGAATTACGTCATCTACACGATCGGCCGCTCGGTCTACGGCACCGCCGATCCGACCTCGTCCGGGTTCCATTCGGCGGTGCTGACCAATGGCGAGATGGCGGCCTTCTATAACGGCGTCGCGTTCCTGGCCGCCTTTGCCATGGTCCCGATCGCACGGCGGATCGGAGCCGCGCCGCTCCACGCACTCAGCCTGATCGCCGCCGGCATCGGCATGGTCTGCCTGCCGCATGTCACGTCCAAGGCGCTGCTGTTCCTGCCGGCGGTCGGCATCGGCCTCGGCTGGGCCAGCATCATGGGCAATCCGTACATCATCCTTGCCGGATCGATCCCGCCGGAGCGGACCGGCGTCTATATGGGCATTTTCAACATGATGATCGTCATCCCGATGCTGATCTTTTCGGCAACGATGTGGCTGTTCTACCAACCCCTGCTGGGCGGCGACCCGCGCAACGTGCTGACGCTGTGCGGCGTGCTGATGTTCTGCGCAGCGGCGGCGGTGTGGAGCGTGCGTGAGCGCAACGCCGATGGCCTGCCGGTCGGAGCGATCCGTTGAGCGCAGCCCCTACCGCACCGACGCGCTGGTCGGCCGAGCAGGTAGCGCGGATCGCGCCGGACGGCCCGGACCGGCTGCCGATTCTGAGCCCCGCCGACATCGTGCCGATCGATCCCGCATACGACTTCTGGGACATGTGGCAGATCGCCCGCGCAGACGGGTCGACGGTGTTCGTCGACGGGCGGAGCTACTGGTTCTTCCTTGGCACGCCGCGCTTCGACGATCCGGAGGCACGGCATGATGCGGCGCGCATCTACCTGACCAGCCATGGCGCGGATGGCTGGCGGCTGCATGGTGCGGCGTTCCCGGACGGCTTTACCCCCGGTAGCCGCGAATGGTCGGGGTCGGCGGTGCTGGCCGACGATGGTGCGACGCTGACGATGTATTTCACCGCCGCCGGCCGGCGGGACGGGCCGCACAGCTTCGAACAAAGGCTGTTCGAGACGGTCGGTCGTTTTACCGTCGAGGGCGACGACGCGCGGACGGAGCACTGGTCGACGCCGGTGGAGAGCGTCGTGGCAGACGGCGCATGCTACCGCATCGCGGACGAGGTCGAGGCGCCGGCAACCGGCATCAAGGGGTTTCGCGATCCCGGCTTCTTCCACGATCCGGCGACCGGTCGTGACCATCTGCTGTTCGTCGGATCGGCGGCATGGACCGATGCCCAGCTGGACGGGGTGATCGGCATCGCCAGCCGCGAGCGGGCCGATGCGCCATGGCAGCTGGCGACGCCGCTGGTCGACGCGATCGGCGTGAACAGCGAGCTGGAACGCCCGCACATCATCCTGCGCGACGGGCTCTATTACCTGTTCTGGTCGACCCAGGCGAAGCGCTTTGCCCGCGGCCTGCCCGCCCCCACCGGGTTGTACGCGATGGTCGGCGACAGCATGGACGGGCCATGGCGGCCGGTGAACGGCAGCGGCCTCGTCGCCGGCAACCCGGCGGCCGAGCCGACGCAGGCCTATTGCTGGTGGGTCACCGGCGAGGGACAGGTCGCCGCGTTCGTCGACTATGCCGGGCTGAACGGAGCGGATGCCGCCGCCGACGTGGCGCTGCGCCGCGCCCGGTTCGGTGGGACCGCCGCCCCGTTCTTCCAGCTCGATTTCACCGGCGACCGGGTGACGATCGCCGGTTCTGGCGCCCCTACAGGTTAAGCAGCGCCGGGTCGCCGCCCTTCGCCATGATGTTGATCGAGGTGGAGCGTTCGGCGGCGTAGCGCAGCAGCGCATCGGGTCCGCCGGCCTTCGGACCGGTGCCCGACAGCCCTTCGCCGCCGAAGGGCTGGACGCCGACGACCGCGCCGATGATCGAGCGGTTGACATAGACATTGCCCGCCGGAACCAGCGCGGCGACTTCCTCGGCAAAACGGTCGATGCGGCTGTGGATGCCGAGCGTCAGGCCATAGCCGCGTGCCGCCAGCCTTCCCGCGACCGATGCGAGGTCGGCGGGGTCGTAGCGATAGACGTGCAGCACCGGGCCGAACACCTCGCGTTCGAGGAAGTCGGGGCTGGGCACTTCGGCGATGACCGGCGCGAAGTACGTGCCGCGCGAGTCGTGGCCGCGGGCGTCGGCGCGGAACAGGATCTTCGCCTCGCGCTCGAGGCGTTCGACATGGGCATTGAGGGCATCGCGTGCCTCCGCGTCGATCACCGGGCCGATATCGGTCGCCGGATCGGACGGATCGCCGATCACCATGCAGCCGGCCGCACCAACCAGCGTCTCGATCGTCGCGTCGGCGGTATCCTGGGGCAGGTACAGCAGGCGGAGCGCCGAGCAACGCTGCCCCGCCGAGCCGAAGGCGGAGAGGAGCACGTCGTCGACCACCTGTTCGCGCAGCGCACTGGTATCGACGAACAGGCCGTTCAAGCCGCCGGTTTCGGCGATGAACGGCAGGATCGGACCGTTGCGGTTGGCGAGGCTGCGGTTGATCGCCCAGGCGGTGTCGGTGCCGCCGGTGAAGGCGACGCCGGCAATGGCCGGATGCGCGACCAGCGCCGCGCCGACCTCCGCCCCGTCGCCCGGCAGCAGCGCCAGCAGATCGGGATCGAGCCCGGCCGAATGGAACAGGCGGACGGCTTCGGCGGCGACCAGCGGCGTCTGTTCGGCGGGCTTGGCGAGGACGGCGTTGCCGGCGGCGAGCGCGGCGGCGACCTGTCCGGTGAAGATCGCGAGCGGGAAATTCCATGGGCTGATGCAGACGAACACGCCGCGGCCGTGGAGTTCGATCTGGTTCACTTCGCCGACCGGCCCCGGCAGCACGGTCGGACCGGCGAAGCGGGTTTCGGCCAACAGGGCATAATAGCGGCAGAAATCGATCGCCTCGCGCACTTCGGCTACCGCGTCGTTCAACGTCTTGCCGGCTTCGGCGGAGAGAATCGCGATGAAGCGGTCCATCTGCGCATCGAGGGCGTCGGCCATGGCGCGGAGGATTTTCCCCCGGGAAACTCCGCCCATGGCGTTCCAGCGGGGCTGGGCGGCACGGGCGAGCGCGGCGGCGCGGTCGATTTCGGCGGGGGTGGCGGCGGTGACGGAGCCGATGGTCCGGCCATGGTCGACCGGGCTGGCCATGGGCACGGCGCCGGTGCCGGCAAGGGTCTGGCCACCGACGATCGGGCCGGCGTGGATGGTGGCGAAGGTGTCGCGAACCGACATTGCCCGGGCGCGGACCGAGGCGATGGAATAGTCGCGGCCAAGGGGGTTGCCGCGGCCGGGATAGATGCCGGATGGGGACGGGAGGCGCGGATGTTGACGCGGGGTCGCCGCAACCGCCGCGACCGGATCGGCGACCAGCGTCGTCGCCGGCACTTCCTCGTCCAGCAGGGCATTGACGAAGCTGCTGTTGGCGCCGTTTTCGAGCAGGCGACGGACGAGATAGGGCAGCAGTTCCTCATGCCCGCCGACCGGCGCATAAGCACGCAGGATCAAGGCGTTATCGCCGATAGTTGCCGCCGCCTGTCGGTACAGCCCCTCGCCCATGCCGTGCAGCCGCTGGTGCTCGATCCGCACGCCGGCGCGGTCGGCCATGTGGCGCACCGCCATCAGGCTGTGGGCGTTATGGGTCGCGAACTGCGGGTAGAGCGCCGGCGCCGCCGCGATCAACTTATGCGCGCACACCAGATAGGACAGGTCGGTCGCGGCCTTCGACGTGAACACCGGATAGCCCGGATGGCCGGCGATCTGCGCGCGCTTGACCTCGCTGTCCCAATAGGCGCCCTTGACCAGCCGGACCATGATCCGCCGCCCGGTGTCGCGCGACAGCCGTTCCAGCCCGTCGATCACCCCGCGCGCACGCTTGCCATAGGCCTGCACCACGACGCCGAGACCGGTCCAGTCGCCCAGCTCGCTCTCGCGCGCCAGCCGGTCGACCAGCTTGAGCGACAGGGCGAGGCGGTCCGCCTCCTCCGCGTCGATGGCGAGGTTGAGATTGTGGCGCGCGCCGATCAGCGCGAGGCGCTTCATGCGCGGATAGAGGTCGGCGAACACGTCGTCGGTCCGCACCGCTTCGTAGCGCGGGCACAGCGCCGAGAGCTTGACCGAGACGCCATGCCCTTCCTCCGGCGTGCTGCCGGGCGCGCGGGCGCGGCCGACCGCCTCGATCGCGGCGGCGTAGATATGTTCATAGCGTTCGGCATCGGCGGGGGTGCGCGCACCCTCCCCCAGCATGTCGAACGAGCAGAGATAGCCTTCCTTCGCGGCACGCTTCAGCGCGGCCTCGATGGTCGAACCGAGCACGAACTGGTCGCCCATGATACCGACCGCGGCGGCCAGCGCACGGCGGATGACCGGTTCGCCCAGCCGCCCGGCAAGGCGGCGGATCGTCTCGCCGATGCCGGCCGGCCCTTCGTCGCCGACCAGCTTGCCGGTCAGCGTCAGGCCGATGGTCGAGGCGTTGACGAACAGGCTGGACGACTGGCCCAGATGCGCTGCCCAGTCGGCGGTGCCGACCTTTTCGGCGATCAGCCGGTCGCGGGTCGCGGCGTCGGGGGTGCGCAGCAGCGCCTCGGCCAGACACATCAGCGCCAGCCCCTCCTGCGTGCCCAGCGAGAATTGCTGGAGAAAGCCCTCGACCACGCCGGGCTTGGCGGCGGCGGCGCGGGTGCGTTCGACCAGCTTCGCGGCCTTGGCGACGATCTCCGCGCGGTCGGATTGGGTCAGCGGCACCTGGGCAAGCAACTGCGGGAGCAGGACGCTCTCGTCGATGAACTTGTCGGCGTCCAGGGCATCCCAATCGATCGCGGGCATTCGTCTCTCCGTATGTCGGTTCGTCGGTATATCGCGGTTGAAGACAAAGGTGCTTCGTATGTTGGGGCGATCAGACGATAGTTTTCCTGGATAAGGGCGTTAGTATCGCCTGATCTTCGGACGTGGTAGAAGAAGAAGCGGGACCCCGGGTCAAGCCCGGGGTGACGTAGAGTGTGGGAGAGGTGGTTGCGATGGACCAGACGGACCGGAAGTTGCTGCGGGTGTTGCAGGGCGATGGGCGGATCACCAATCAGGCGCTGGCGACGCAGTGCGGCCTGTCGCCCGCCGCCTGTTTCGAACGGGTGCGGCGGTTGCGCGAGAGTGGCGTTATCCGGGGGTACGCCGCGCTGCTCGATCCGGGAAAGCTCGACCGGTCGCTGCTGGTATTCATCGAGGTACTATTGGACCGCACCACCGACGACGTCTTCACCGCCTTTGCCAACCATGTCCGCGACCTGCCGGAAGTGTTGGAATGTCATATGGTTGCGGGCGGTTTCGACTATCTTTTAAAGGTTCGCATGGCCGATATGGATGCGTATCGGGCGTTCCTGGGCCGGACGCTGACGACCGTGCCCGGGGTACGCGAGACGCGGACCTATGCCGTGCTGGAGGAAGTGAAGGCGACGACCGCGCTGCCGCTCTAAGCCGCGCTCAATCCTGTTCGACTACCAGATAGACCATCGACTGGGTGAGCAGGACATAGGCGATTTCGCCGAAGGTGACGGGACCGGTCATGTCGCCCGGCCGCTCACCCTCAAGTCCCGCGTACATATAGTTCAGGATGCAGTTGCAGCTGAACACGACCTCGCCACCCGGGCTGCCCAGTTGTTCGGCGAATTGCCGCGGATAATCCTCGACCGGGCGGGCGAAGCGATAGGCGACATGGCCATAGACCGGGGCGAAGAAGGTTACACGCCCGGTCGCCTCGTCGATCCCCGCGGTCGCGACATTGACCATCGTGCCGTTGTAATCGGCGACCAGCGGCAGCCGGGTGTCGATGCCGTTCGCGGCGATATGATCGACCAGCCGGGTCGGCACGCCATCGACCGACACGTGTTCGACGGTAAAGCCGGTATCGGTGTCGAAGGTCAGCACCGGCCCGTCCATGTCGGGCGCGAACAGGTTGACGATATCGGCACGGGCAAAGGCATGGTCGGGCAGCGCGACATGCAGCACCACCGCCCGATCGTCGGCCGAACGACCGCTGCGCCCGTCGAACACTTTCGGACGGTCGGTCGCGGCGGCTTGCCCCGCGACGCCGGTGACCCAGCCCACCACCGGGCGGCGGAACATGTCGGGCCATTCGATGCCGTGGAGCGCGAAGTCGCGATGGACCTCGCTCTGCCCCGGGATCAGCAGGATGGTATAGCCATTGTCGGGACCGAGCGCCGCCATGTCCGGCAGGGCGGCGCGATCGAGCATCCCGACCCATGCGACCGAGGCGAAGGCGGGCATCCGCTGGACGAAGATGCGGTCGGGCGCATGCGCCCCGCCGGCTTCGGCGGTCATGAAATAGGGGCTGGTGCCGCCGACCCATTCGCCCCGGGGCAGCGCGGCGAGCAGGCGCTCCTCCCCCGCCAAAATCAGGGTTTCGCCGGCGGCCAGCATCGCGGCGACCTCGTCGACGCTGTACAGCGACCGGTCGGCATGGAACGGGTTCGACGCGGTCATTGGGGCTTCCCCTGAAAGATCGTGGCATAGTCTTCGCGGGCGAAGCGCAGATTGTCGCGGAAGAAGCGGCGCAGTTCCTCGACCAGCGCCGGCCGGTCGGCATCGTCGCGGGCATAGGCATGGGTCAGGCGGATCATCAGGATGCGCAGCGCGAGGCATTTATACGCCGGGCGGACCGCGCCCGACAGCACCGCGTCCCAACGGGGATCGGCTGCCGAAGGAATATCGATTGTATCTGTCATGCCTTCCGGACCTCTCACCCGGCCTGCGATAACGGCATGCGCTTTAACATGGAGTATACGTCTGTAGCGGCGCGATCCGTGGCATTTCGGGATCGCTTCACCGTCACGGCGCGTTTGCGCCATTGCGCGGGGATGCAGGCATGATAGCCTGCCGTACATCACCCGCAGGAGGGGAGACGACACGATGGTTGCCGTTGCCGACACCCGATATTCGGTGCTTGCCCTGTCCGATGGCACGCCCCCGCCCGCGCTGAACGACGTGATCGAGCGGCTGCGCGCGACGTTGCTGCCGCTGGGGCGGGAGAATGAGCGCAACATGCTGGGCGCGCGGATCGACCGGTTCGTCAGCGAGGCGGACCGGCAGGTGATCCTGCTGGCGCATGGTGCCGGGTGCCGCGCGGCGGCGTGGTGGGCGCGGCTGTCGCCGTCGCATTATGTGCAGCGGGTGGCGGGCGCGATCCTGGTCGATCCGATGGTCGCGGATGGCGACAGCCGCTTCGCATCGCCCGCGACCCTGCTGCCGTTCCGGTCGATGACGCTCGACAGCACCGGGCGGATCGAGACGCTGGCACGCGAATGGGGCAGCGAGGTGATGCCCGGCGACAGCGCGGCGCGCGGTGGCGGGTTGCTGCGGCTGATCGACCGGTTGAGCGGTGCGGTGGTCGCGCATGATGTGCGGACGGCGGAGAGGCTGGTGGGGTTGGGGTAGGGTTCCGGCCGACTTCTCTCTTTCCCGGCCGCTCTCTACCCTCCCCCCGTTTGCTTCGAGCGGAGGTTCGAGCCTGTCGAGAACCGTAGTCGAGAAGGGGGCGCCCCAAACCGGGGGTTCTCGACGGGCGCTTCTCGACAAGCTCGAAGCTGCTCGAACCGAACGGTAGGGTATGGTGGGAACCGCCCTCACCCCCGGCGCCTGGGCATCAACGCATTGCGCATCGCGAAGCTCGAATTGATCCGCGTCACGCCGGGCAGGCGCGACAATATGTCGGTGTGCAGCGCCTCGTACGCCGCTGCCGATTCGACCGCGACGCGCAGCCAGTAATCGGACTGGCCGGTCATCAGCCAGCATTCCTGAATCTCCGCATGGCGGCGCACCGCCGCTTCGAAGCGGGAAAGATATTCCTCGGTCTGGCGCTCCAGCGTCACCTGCACGATCACCGTCGCGCCATGGTCGGCCGGGTCGGCGCGGGTGACGACGGTATAGCCGCGGATGACGCCGGCATCCTCCAGCAACCGCACCCGGCGGAGACAGGCGGAGGGTGATAGCCCGACCTCCGCCGCCAGCGCGTTGTTGGGGCGGCGGGCGTCGAGCCGCAGCAGGTTCAGCAATTTGCGGTCGATGGCGTCGAGGTTCATCTTCGTTGCGTCCAACCCGCCAATTATTGCGTACCTACGCTATTACGGCAGAAGATGCGGCACAATCGCAAAACCTGCGATACTATCTGCGCTACGCTGGGCTTACGGAGAGCATGGAACGATGGCATTGCTGACGATCGACCTGAACGCGCTGGTCGCCAATTACCGGACGATCGCGGCGACCGTCGCCCCGGCGCGGGCGGCGGGCGTGGTGAAGGCCGATGGCTATGGCCTGGGCGCAGGGATCGTCGCCGATGCGCTGTACCGCGCGGGGTGCCGCGATTTCTTCGTCGCGCTGACCGGGGAAGCCACCGCGCTGCGCCCGACCCTGCCCGCCGATGCTCGGCTGTTCGTGCTCAACGGAATCGCGCCGGGCGAGGAAGCGGCGCTGATCGCCGCCGATGCGGTGCCGGTGCTCAACTGCCCGGCGGATATCGAGCGCTGGGCGGCGGCGGGGCGGATCGCCGGGCGGCGGCTGCCGGCGGCGGTGCAGGTCGACAGCGGCATGTCGCGGCTGGGGCTGGCCCCGGACGAGGTCGCGGCGATCGCCGCCGACCCGACGATGCTGGGCGGGATCGAGCTGGTGCTGGTGATGAGCCACCTCGCCTGCGGCGACGAACCGGGATCGGGCGCGAACGCGGCGCAGCGGGCGCGGTTCGACGAACTGGCGGCGATGCTGCCCCCGGCGGAGCGGTCGCTGGCCAATTCGGGGGGATCGTTCCTGGGCGGCGGGTTTCATGGCGACCTCGTCCGGCCGGGAATCGCGCTCTATGGCGGGGCACCGCAGGACGGGCGGCCCAATCCGATGCGGCCGGTCGTCGCGTTGGAGGCGCGGATCGTGCAGTGGCGCGACGTGCCGGCGGGGACCGGCGTGGGCTATGGCCTGACCTCGGTCGCAAGCCACGACCGGCGGATCGCGACCCTGTCCTATGGCTATGCCGATGGCTGGCCGCGGATGCTGAGCAACCGGGGCGCGGCCTATGTCGCCGGGGTACGCGCGCCGATCGCCGGGCGGGTGTCGATGGACAGCATCTGCATCGACGTGACCGATGTGGCCGTAGACCTGCTGGTCGCGACACCCAATGCGGAGCTGATCGGCCCGCACCAGAGCATCGATGCGGTCGCGGCGGATGCCGGAACCATCGCCTATGAAATCCTGACCAGCCTGCGCCACCGCCATGCCCGGCGGATCGTGGCCCTCACCCAACAAGAGGACGCAACATGCGGATCGTGATCCTGGGCGCGGGGGTGATCGGCGTCACCTCGGCATGGTATCTGGCCCAAGCGGGGCATGAGGTCGTGGTGATCGACCGGCAGGCCGGCCCGGCGCTGGAGACGAGCTTCGCCAATGCGGGCGAGATCTCGCCGGGCTATGCCTCGCCCTGGGCGGCGCCGGGCATTCCGGCCAAGGCGATGAAGTGGCTGTTCATGCAACACGCCCCGCTTATCCTGCGGCCGCAGATGGACCTGGCGATGCTGCGCTGGCTGGTCGCGATGCTCGGCAACTGCAATGCGCGCGACTATGCGGTGAACAAGGGGCGCATGGTGCGGCTGGCCGAATATAGCCGCGACAAGCTGATCGAACTGCGCGGCGCCACCGGCATTGCCTATGACGAGCGGTCGCAGGGCACGTTGCAGCTGTTCCGCGAGGAGAAGCAGCTGGCCGGGATCGACAAGGATATCGCGGTGCTGAAGGCCGATGGCGTCGCGTACGAAGTGCTCGACCGCGCGGGCTGTATCGCTGCCGAACCTGGGCTGGCGGGGAGCAATATTCCGCTGGCGGGCGGCTTGCGGTTGCCGGGCGACGAGACGGGCGACTGCTTCAAGTTCACCAACCGGCTGGCCAAGATGGCGGCGGCAGCGGGGGTCGAGTTCCGCATGGGCACGACGATCCGCCGGCTGGTCCGGCAGGGCGGCCGGATTGCGGGGGTCGAGACCGATGCGGGCATGGTGACGGGGGACGCCTATCTGGTGGCGCTCGGCAGCTTTTCGCCGAAGCTGGTCCGGCCGCTGGGGCTGAAACTGCCGGTCTATCCGGTGAAGGGTTATTCGATCACGGTGCCGATCGTCGACGAGGGGCGCGCGCCGGTGTCGACGCTGCTCGACGAAAGCTACAAGGTCGCGATCACCCGGCTGGGCGACCGCATCCGCGTGGGTGGCATGGCGGAGATTTCGGGGTTCAACAACGACCTGCCCGAAGCGCGGCGGGCGACGCTGGAATATTCGCTGGGCAGCCTGTTCCCCGGCGCGGGTGATACGTCGCGAGCGAGTTTCTGGAGCGGGCTCAGGCCGATGACGCCGGACAGTACGCCGGTGGTGGGGCCGACGAAGTTCGGCAACCTGTTCCTGAACACCGGACACGGCACGCTGGGGTGGACCATGGCATGCGGATCGGCGGCGGTGATCGCCGACCTGATGTCCGGCAGGCGCGCGGCGATCGAGACGGAGGATTTGTCGATCGCTCGGTATTGAGCCAAAGGCTCGTCATTCCCGCGAAGGCGGGAATCCATAGACGCTGACGTTAGGGAACGATTCGCAACCGCTGCGTATATGGATCCCCGCCTTCGCGGGGATGACGATACTTGCGCCCCCTACCCCAGCAACGCCGTGAGCGCCGGCACCGTCAGCGGTTCGGCGCACAGGAATCCCTGGTACAGCTGACACCCCTCGGTCGCCAGCGCGTCGCGTTGGTCGACCGTTTCGACCCCTTCGGCGATCACCGTCAGGTCGAGCGAGCGGGCCATGTCGATGACGCCGCGCACCACCACCCGGTCGCGGTGCGAGCCGACGATATCCTGCGTCAGCCGCCGGTCGAGCTTGAGATAGTCGAGCGGCAGCGCCTTGAGATAGGCGAGGCTGGAATAGCCGGTGCCGAAATCGTCGATCGCGACGCGGCAGCCGGCCGCGCGCAGCGTCGCGAGCAGCCCCGCCGCCTCGCCCAGTTCGGCGATCAGCCCGCTCTCGGTAATCTCCACGGTCAGCCGGTCGCGCGGAAAGCCGCTGTCGTCGGCGGCGGCGAGCAAGGTTTCGGCAAAGTCGGGCTGCGCGACATCCTCCGCCGTGACGTTGATCGACAGGCGCAGGCGCGAGAGCGGCGCGTCCCAGCCGGCGGCGATGCGCATCGCAAGATGCTGGACATGCGCCGACAACACCCCCGCCAGCCGGGCATGGGTCGCGGCGGCGAACAGCAGTTCGGCACCCAGTTCGCCGCGTTCGGGATGGTCCCAGCGTGCCAGCGCCTCGACCCCGACGATGCGGCCGGCGAGCAGGTCGACCTGCGGCTGGAAGCGGATCGCGATCTCCCCCCGGTCGATCGCGCGATGCACCTCGCCGGCAAGGACGTCGGCGCCGTCCGCGGCCAGCGGCCCCTGCGCATCATCGGCCCGCGCACCGGGCAGCTCGCCCTCGACCCGGCGGATCAGCTGGTCGCCGCTCTCGCCCGGCGCGGCCACGCCGCATGCCTGGCGCAGTCCCAGCGTCACCATGCCGCTGCCCGCGACGAACGGACGCGCCAGCGCCTGCCGCAGCGCCTCCTCCAGCCCTTCGTCATTGCCGTGCGGCAGCAGCACGCCGAATTCGGTCCCGCCCAGCCGGGCCAGCGCCGCGCGGGCGACGCCGGCATCGCGCACCGCCTGTTCGATGCGGCGTTCGACGGCACGCAACAGCGTGTCGCCGACCACCCGCCCCTGTTGCCGGTTGATCGGATCGATCCCGGCGATGGCGAGCACGCGGATGCCGGGGCGCTCACCCCCCTCGATCCGGCGGTCGAGCCAGCGCTGCGCCCCGGCATGGTCGCGCACCGACCCCAGCGCCTCGCGCACCACCGCGCCGATATCGCCGACGCGCGCCAATGGTTCGATCAGCGCGTGCAACCGCCCGCTATGCGCATCCCGCGCGACATGCTGCACCACCCGCCCCAGCCCCGGCAGGTCATGGGCGAAGGCGGTGGCGGGCAGGTTGTCGGTCAATCGCCGGATCGCCGCCAGCGCGATCCGCCGCCCGTCCGGCCCCAGCGCACGGAGCAGCGCGCGCGGGTCGCTCGATTCGGCAAAGCCGGTCGCCTCCGCCAGCGCGGGCGTCAGTTGCAGCGAGCCGCGTTCGGCATCGTGCCGCCAGCCAAGCGGCGCGCCCGCCCCGGCGGTCGGATCATGCCAGCCGCCGCCCATGCGGACGACATGGCGTTCGGCGGAGCGCACCGCCTGCAACAACACCTCGCTGCCGATCGGGCTGACCAGCAGATGCGTCGCGCCGGCGTCGTGCAGCGCGCCCAGCCGGTCGACATCGCCGCGCGACACCAGCACCAGCAGCGCGTCGCCATGGCCGGCGATGCGGGCGAGTTCGGCGGTGGCGGCGATTCCTTCGTCGATCGCGCCGCGCGCATCGACGATGGCGATGGCAGTCCCGCTGGCGGCAACGCGCTGACGTAGCCCGTCCGACCGGCGTGCGGCGACGACCCGCCAGCCGGCGCGCGAGAGGATCGCGGCGAGTTCGTCACGCTGTCGAAACGACAGCACGAACAGCGCGCGCTGCTGCGCCGCATCGTGGCCGGTCCATGCGGTCAAATCCCACCCATGGGCGCGGACAATATGGAGACATTGGGGCGGCGGCAATGGACACCTTGTATGGTCCGTTCGGGCACCTTAGCTTGGTCGGCAATGTCCTGCGCCCCCTCCCTGATCGACGCGCATGGCCGCACCATCCGCTATCTGCGCATATCGGTGACCGACCGGTGCGACCTGCGCTGCCGATACTGCATGGCGGAGGCGATGACCTTCCTGCCCCGTTCGAAGGTGCTGAGCCTGGAGGAGATCGCACTGATCGCCGAGCGGTTCGTGGCGCGCGGGATCGACAAGATCCGCCTGTCGGGTGGCGAGCCGCTGGTCCGGCGCGGTGTGACCGAACTGTGCCAGCGGCTCGGCCGGATGATCGGGGGCGGCCTGTCCGAACTGACCATGACGACCAACGCCACGCGGTTGCGCGAACATGCGCCGGCGCTGGCCGATGCCGGCATCCGGCGGATCAACGTCAGCCTCGATAGCCTCGACCCTGAAATCTTCCGCTATGTCACTCGCCACGGCGATGTCGCGCAGGTGCTGGACGGCATCGCCGCCGCACGCGACGCGGGCATGGCGATCAAGATCAACATGGTGGTCCTGAAAGGGCTGAACGAGGACCATGTCGGCGACATGCTCGACTGGTGCGGGCGTGAGGGGCACGACCTGTCGCTGATCGAGACGATGCCGCTGGGCGCGATCGACGAGGACCGCACCGACCGGTTCGTGCCGCTGACCCGCGTGTTCGACACGCTGTCGGACCGTTTCACCCTGACGCGCGACAGCCACCAGACCGGTGGGCCGGCACGCTATTGGCGGGTGGCCGAGCATGGCAACCGGCTGGGGCTGATCTCGCCGCTGACCGCCAATTTCTGCGCGGGATGCAACCGGGTGCGGCTGACGACCGAGGGCAAGCTGTACCTTTGCCTGGGCCATGACGACCATGTCGACCTGAAGGATGCGCTGCGCGAGGGCGGGATCGCGGCGGTCGATGCCGCGCTCGACGCCGCGCTGCCGCGCAAGCCGGCCGCGCACGACTTCCGCATCGAAACCGGGGCGGCGCCGGCCGTTGCCCGCCATATGAGTGTGACCGGCGGATGACGACGCGCCTTGCCTTGCTGGCCTCCCCCACGCCGCAGGCGCGCGCGGCCGAGGAGACGCTGCGCGCCCGCTATGATTGGGCGGGGGTCGAGGATGCCGATTTGATCGTGGCGCTGGGTGGCGACGGGTTCCTGCTGCAGGTGCTGCACATGCTGCTGGAGCGCCGCAATACCGTGCCGGTGTTCGGCATGAACCTCGGCACGGTCGGGTTCCTGATGAACGAATGGCGCATGGACGAGCTGGACCGGCGGCTGGGCCGGGCCAAGCCGTTCCGCGTATCCCCGCTGACCATGACCGCGACCACGATGGACGGCGAGGTGCGCGTCCTGCCGGCGATCAACGAAGTCTCGCTGCTGCGCGAGACGCGGCAGACCGCCAAGCTGGAAGTGTCGCTCAACGACCGGGTGGTGATGCCCGAGCTGGTGTGCGACGGCATCCTGGCGGCCACGCCCGCCGGGTCGACCGCCTACAACCTGTCCGCGAACGGCCCGATCCTGCCGATGGGGTCCGGCATGCTGGCGCTGACGCCGATCAGCCCGTTCCGCCCGCGGCGCTGGCGGGGCGCGATCCTGCCCGACAAGGCGCGCATCACGCTGCGCGTATTGGAGCCCGACAAGCGCCCGGTATCGGCGGTTGCCGACCAGCGCGAGGTGCGCGACGTGGCGCAGGTCGATGTCGCGGTCGACCGGGTGCGCGACCTGACGCTGCTGTTCGATCCCGAACATGCGCTCGACGACCGCATCACGATGGAGCAGTTCGCCGGCTGACGCGCAAAAAGTGAAATTAGGCGTTGCAAAGCCCGAATCCGCTGCTAAAGACGCGGCCTCGCAGTTGTTCCCTGATAGCTCAGCGGTAGAGCTCTCGACTGTTAATCGAGCGGCCGTAGGTTCGAATCCTACTCAGGGAGCCAGCGACACCCCCGGAAATTGTTGGATTTTCCCTTCCGGGGGCGGGCCCGTTTACGGCCGTCGCGGCATCGCGCTGCTTTGCGGGCGACAGCCGAATGCCTGGAACATATCGGCCAGATCGTCCCGTCGCGGGGTAGCGCGCAACAGCTCGCCTTCGATCACCGCACAGCGCCGGTCATTATCCCGCGCCATCGTTCGCGCCGCGAAGAACAGCTGCCCGGCGAACAGCACCGTCATCGCCGCCGTCCCGAAAAACGCGCCGCGCGCCACCTGTCGCACCACCGCGCTATGCGCCCGGTGCGAACGCTCCAGCGTCAGGATGACCAGAAAGGCGCAGACGCCGCAGCGGGCGAGCGCGACGGCATCGGCATAGCGGATCAGCGGCGCGCTGAACCACGCCAGCGCGAGCAACCCGATGCCATAGCCCCAATAGATGCGTCCGATATCGTCGTTCGTGCTATCGGCCATTCCTGCCCCCGCATCGCGTCCCGAAGGCAGCGTATCGACAACCACCCGCGAACGCGACCCCAGCCCGGCCTCGTCTTGTGGCGGCGGCAGCCCGCCCTGTATGCAATGCGAACAGGTCATCGTTCAGCCGCCGCTAATCTCAACTCGTGCACGGTCCGTCGGTCCGTCCCACGGACCCGAACCGGCGACCGTTCGTTGAAATGGCAGGAAGACACGCCATCGGTCGGGAACCATGGCGGCATTGGAGAAACTGATGTTGCTGCACCCTATGTCCCGTGCCCGCCTTCGCGCGATCGGCGCCACCTTGGTCGGGGCGCTCGCGCTCGCGGCCTGCGCCACGCCTACCCCCTATCAGCCCGCGTCGGGTTCGGGCTTCTATCGCAATGGCTATAGCGACCAGCAGATCGAGCCGAACCGCTACCAGGTCAGCTTTTCGGGCAACAGCCTGACGTCGCGCGAGACGGTCGAGCGGTATCTGCTGTACCGCGCCGCGCAGCTGACGCTGGAGCGCGGCTATGACTATTTCATCATGGCCGATCGCGACACCAATCTGCGTAGCCGGACCTATTCGACGCCGGGTGTCGGTGGCTTCGGCGGATGGGGTGCGGGCTTTGGCTGGGGCGGCTGGGGCCCGGCATGGCGCTATCGCAGTCCGGCGTTCGGCTGGCGTACCTGGGACCCGTTCTGGGGCGATCCGTTCTTCGACCGCTCGGTCGATATCCGCACCGTCGACAAGTATGAGGCGATGGCGGAAATCGTGCTGGGTCGCGGTCCGAAGCCCGCCAACAATGTCCGCGCCTTCGACGCCCGCGCGGTGTTGCAGAGCCTGGGGCCGAGCGTGATGGAGCCGGAACCGCGCCGGTAACGTAAGCTACCGGCTGAATGCGGAAAGGCCGCCGTTCCTGATGGGGAGCGGCGGCCTTTTTCGTTGTGCCCGTATCATGTCGCTCCAACTCAAGCTGGGGACAGTTGCGATACTAGCGGCGCCACCAGCCGTCATCGTCACCCCGGACTTGATCCGGGGTCCCGCTTCTTTGCCGGCGTGGAAGAAAAAGAAGCGGGACCCCGGGTCAAGCCCGGGGTGACCGGGGGGAGCGTTGGGTCACCAACAGACGACCGGGACTTCGCCTAGCTGACAAACGTATCCCCGCGCAGGCGGGGATCCAGAGCCGCAAGCGCCATCGCCCGTAACCCTGGATCCCCGCCTGCGCGGGGATACGTCTTTCGCGGTCGAGGTAGTGGTTACGCCACCAGCGCGCCGTGGCAGTGCTTGTACTTGCGGCCCGACCCGCACGGGCACGGCGCGTTGCGGCTGACCCGGCCTTCCCAGCTGGCGGGATCGTCGCCCAGATCCTCGTCGGGCTGCGGTGCGGCCATCTGCAGCATCGGCACGCGGGTGGTGATGAGGCCCGGCGTGCCCTCCCCGCCCCAGCTGTCGTCCTCGCCGGTCAGCGGGTCGATGTGCATCGTCAGGAAATCGGGCAGCTCGGGCAGTTCGGGCGGAACCTGGAAATTGAAGTTGGCGTGGGCCATCGTGCGGGTCACGTCCTCGCGGATGCTGCCGAGCATCCGTTCGAACAGCGCGAACGCCTCCTGCTTATATTCGTTGATCGGCGTCTTCTGGGCATAGGCGCGCAGGTGGATGACAGCACGCAGCGCGTCGAGCATCGCCAGATGCTCCTTCCAATGATGGTCGAGCGTCTGGAGCAGGATCGACTTTTCGATCTGCGTCCAGCTTTCCGGGTCCAGTTCGGCCGACTTGGCCTCAACCAGCGCATCGGCTTCGGCGCGGATGCGCTCTTCGAGGGTTTCGGCGTCCAGCCCGTCCTCGTTCGCGATCCATTCCGCGACCGGCGCGTCGACGCCCAGCAGCTCCTGCGCCTGTTCGCGCAGCCCCTCGACATTCCACTGTTCGGGATAGCTGTCGGGCGGCACCGCGTCGCCGACGATGGTGTTGACGACCGCGTGGCGCATGTCGACCACGACATCGCCCACTGCATCGGCGTCCATGATGTCGGCGCGCTGTTCGTAGATGACCTTGCGCTGGTCGTTCATCACGTCGTCATATTCGACGACCTGCTTGCGCACGTCATAGTTGCGCGCCTCGACCTTCTTCTGCGCGGTTTCGATCGCGCGGCTCAGCCACTTGCTGCCGATCGCCTCGCCATCCTCGATATTGTTGCGCATCATCTTGGCGAACAGCGTGTCCGGTCCGAAGATGCGCAACAGGTCGTCGTCGAGGCAGAGATAGAAGCGCGACAGGCCCGGATCGCCCTGACGCCCCGAACGGCCGCGCAGCTGGTTGTCGATGCGGCGGCTTTCATGGCGTTCGGTGCCGAGCACGAACAGGCCGCCGGCGTCCAAGACCTTCTGCTTTTCCTCGACGATCTCCGCCCGGATGCGCGCGGCGGCGGCGTCATATTCGCTCGTCCCCTCGACCAGGTCCGGATGTTCGTCGAGCATCCGGAATTCGAGGTTGCCGCCCAGCTGAATGTCGGTGCCGCGACCGGCCATGTTGGTGGCGATCGTGACCGCGCCCAGCCGCCCCGCCTGCGCCACGATATGCGCTTCGGATTCATGATAGCGGGCGTTCAGGACCTTGTGATCGACGCCTTCCTGGGTGAGGAATTCGGACAGCAGTTCCGACTTCTCGATCGAGACCGTGCCGACCAGCACCGGTTGCCCCTGCGACGCATGTTCGCGGATCTTCTTCGCAATGGCGCGGAACTTGTCGTCCAGCGTCTTGTAGAATTCGTCCTCTTCGTCGACGCGGCGCACCGGCACGTTGGTCGGGATCGACACGACGTTCATCTTGTAGATGTCGAAGAATTCCGGCGCCTCGGTCGCGGCCGTGCCGGTCATGCCCGACAGCTTCGGATACATGCGGAAATAATTCTGGAAGGTGATCGAGGCGAGCGTCTGGTTCTCCGGCTCGATCGTCACGCCTTCCTTGGCTTCGGCGGCCTGGTGCAGGCCGTCCGACCAGCGGCGGCCGTCCATCATGCGGCCGGTGAATTCGTCGATGATGACGACCTTGCCGTCCTTCACGATGTAGTCGGTGTCGCGCTTGAACATCACGTTCGCGCGCAGCGCCTGGTTCACGTGATGCACGACCTGCGTATTCTCAAAGTCGTAGAGGTTAGCGCCGACCAGCAGGCCGGCATCCTCCAGCATCCGTTCGACCTTTTCGGTGCCGTCCTCGGTCAGGACGATCGACTTCTGCTTCTCGTCCTTCTCGTAATCGTCCGGCGACAGGCGCTTCACGATCTCGTCGACCGAACGGTACAGGTCCGACTTGTCGTCGGTCGGGCCGGAGATGATGAGCGGGGTGCGGGCTTCGTCGATCAGGATCGAGTCGACTTCATCGACGATCGCGAAGTTGAACGGCCGCTGCGTCATCGACGCGCGGTCGAACTTCATATTGTCGCGCAGATAGTCGAAGCCGAATTCGTTGTTGGTGCCATAGGTGATGTCGGCGGCATAGGCTTCGCGCCGCTGGTGATCGGCGATGTTCGGCACGATCACGCCGGTGGTGAGGCCGAGGAAGCCGTACACCTGCCCCATCTGTGCCGCGTCGCGCCGCGCCAGATAGTCGTTGACGGTGACGACATGGACGCCTTCGCCCGGCAGCGCGTTCAGATAGCAGGCGAGCGTCGCGACCAGCGTCTTGCCCTCACCGGTGCGCATCTCGGCGATCTCGCCCCGGTGCAGCACGATGCCGCCGACCATCTGCACGTCGAAATGGCGCATGCCGAGCACGCGGCGCGCGGCTTCGCGAACGGTCGCGAAGGCTTCGGGCAGCAGCGAGTCGAGCTTGGCGCCGTTCGCCAGTTGCTCGCGGAACTTCGGGGTCTGCGCGGCCAGTTCCGCGTCGGACATGGCGGTCAACGTGGGTTCGAAGCCGTTGATCTTGTCGACGATCGACCCGAGCGACTTGACGTAACGGTCGTTGGACGACCCGAACAGCGATTTGGCGAGGCCACCGAACATGGGCGAATTTCCTTGAAACTACGGGAAGCGCGCCGCGATGCGTTCGCCGGCTGCGCTGGAATAAGGGGTCGGACGGGCGCGGGTGCGCGCTATTCGTGGGTGCGCAGCGTGCGTGCGCGGACCGCGACATGGGGCGCGGGCGTCAGGAACAGCGGATGCGGATCGCGTACCAACGGCTGTAGCGGACGGGCGGTCGCGGCCGATCCGGCCTCCACCACGGCGACCGCGATCTGCCCGGCAACGGCCTGCGCCTGTGCGACCTGCCGCGCATTCGCGACTCCCACGCCGGGCAGCAGGCCGGTCAGGCCCGTCAGCAGCGCGGAGAGGAACAGCAGCAAACGCAAGCGATACGTCCAGACGGTTTGGTTTCGCGACAGGATGCCGGCCGCAGTCGCGCGAGACATAGGGAATGGGTGGCCCGGCGTCCAGACGCGGTCGATCTACTTGTCGGAAGAGCGGCCCGGCAATTTCCACCGCATCTCACGCTGCCAAACGCCCGCTACGGCCTTTCCATCCGCGTCACGCGCCGGCTTGAATCGCAACCGCGTCACCAGTCCGCGACAGGTCGCCTGATCCAACGAAGCGCCGGCCGACTCGAGGATACGGCACCCTTCAACCCTTCCCCGCCGGTCGACATCGATCGCGAACTTCACGACACCTTCTTCGCCCCGCCGAAGCGCCACCTCCGGATAATCGTCGCCGGTCAACCATGTGGCGGCACCGATCCTTTCGGGTGGTGTCTGTGCGCAAACCCCGCCACCCCAACAAAGCGTTGCAACCGCCGCGCCCATGCGTAGGAACCGTCGCATTGCCACCCCCTGCCCCGAACCCGGCGCAGGCTAGACCGGACCCTGCGACCATGTCGACTGCCACATCCCCGCTCGCCACGCCGTTTCCCGCGCTGCCGCCGATCGGAGGCGTGACGCTGCGCGTCGCGCGGGCGCGGTACAAGAATTGGGACCGGTGCGACCTGACCTTCGTGACGCTGGCCGAGGGGACGGCGGTCGCCGGCGTACTGACCAACAGCAAATGCCCCTCGCCCGAGGTGGAATGGTGCCGTCGCGCGCTGGTGCTGGGCCGGGCGCGGGCGCTGGTGGTCAATGCCGGCAACTCCAACGCCTTTACCGGCGACCGGGGCCGTGCCGCGGTCGAAGCGATCGCGGCGCGCACCGCGCAGGCGATGGCATGCCAGCCGTCCGACGTGTTCGTCGCCTCGACCGGCGTGATCGGCGTGCCGCTGCCGATCGACAAGGCAGAAGCGGGCCTCGACGCCGCGTTCGTCGCCGAATCCTGTGGCTGGGAAGCGGTGGCCGAGACGATCGGCACGACCGACACCTTTACCAAGGGTGCGTTCACCACCGCCAGGATCGGCGACCGGACGGTCAAGCTGTCGGGCGTGATCAAGGGGTCGGGCATGATCGCGCCGGACATGGCGACGATGCTCGGCTTCATCTTCACCGATGCGGCGGTCGATCCGGCGTTCCTGCAAAGCGCGCTGGAGGCGGCCAACCGCCAGACCTTTTCGTGCATCACGGTCGATGGCGATACCTCGACCAGCGACACCGTGTTGGCCTTTGCCACCGGGGCGGCGGGGAATGCGCCGATCGCGTCGTTCGATGATGACGGGGCCGATGCGTTCGCGGCGGCGCTGCATGACCTGTGCCGGCAACTGGCGCATCTGGTGGTACGCGACGGCGAAGGCGCGACCAAGTTCATCGCCATTACCGTCGAAGGGGCCGAGAGCGACGGCAGCGCGCACCGCATCGCGATGAGCATCGCCAATTCGCCCTTGGTGAAGACTGCCATCGCGGGCGAAGATGCGAATTGGGGCCGTGTCGTCATGGCGGTCGGCAAGGCGGGCGAACCGGCCGAGCGTGACAAGCTGTCGATCCGGTTCGGCACGACGCAGGTCGCCGAAGGCGGGCTGGCGGTAGCCGGTTACGACGAAGCGCCGGTAGCGGCGCATCTGAAGGGTCAGGAGGTCGAGATCGGCGTCGACCTGCATCTGGGTGAAGGCCGCGCGACGGTGTGGACCTGCGACCTGACGCACGGCTATATTTCGATCAACGCCGATTATCGGAGCTGAGGGGCGACGGAAGGCCGCTTTCGTCCCGTTGAACCTCGCGTCATCCCGGCGGAGGCCGGGATCTGTGGCGGATAGCGCGGGACAGGAGTCAGTCGATGCCTCAGCCTCCGCTGGGGCGACGGTTGTGGCAGGGATGCCTGGGGATGTTGACGCCCCGCACATAACCGTCACCCCGGACTTGATCCGGGGTCACGCTTCTTCTCACGGCTCAGTCGAGGAAGAAGAAGCGGGAACCCGGGTCAAGCCCGGGGCGACGATAGGTATTCCGGTCAGCGGCGGCGATGGTCCGCCGCCGGCGGCATCAGCCCAGTTCACCCTCGAGCCACGCCTTCAGCTGGCTCTTCGGCCGCGCGCCGAGCAGGTCGGCGACCGGCTGGCCGTTCTTGAACAGCTTCAGCAGCGGGATCGACTGGACGCCCATCGACCCGGCGGTGTCGGGGTTGGCCATGATGTCGACCTTGGCGATCGTCACCTTGTCGCCCAGTTCGTCGGCGATTTCTTCCAGCGCCGGAGCGATCATCTTGCACGGGCCGCACCAGTCCGCCCAGAAATCGACCAGCACCGGCTTGTCGGATTGCAGCACGTCGGCGGAAAAGCTGGCGTCGGTAACGGTCTTGGTCGGCATGATAATCTCCTTCTTGCGCCAGTATCTATGATCGGGGGGCCGGCACCTCAAGCTGTGCGGGGCAAGCTTTGTTCCCCCGCCCCCAAGCCGGGCTTGTGCGCGTCGAGCAGTTCGCCGGGCAGGACGAACAGGCGCGGACCGGCGGTGTAGAGCAACGCCGCCTCTACCGCGTGGTCGGGAAAGATGACGCGCAGTGCGGCGGCATAGGCCGCCATCTGCCGCAGGTGATAGACCGGAATGTCCTCGACCGTGTCGGGCACGCGGCGGCCGGTCTTGAAGTCGACCACGCGCACCGTGTCGCTGCCGACGCACAGCCGGTCGACCGTGCCGGCGACGACCTGCGTGCCAACGACCGCTGCGATCGGCGCTTCGGCCAGCGCGTCGGGGCCGAACAAGTCGGCAAAGGCCGGATCGTCGAGCACCGCCATCGCGTCGCGCGTCACCCGGCGACGGAGGGCGGCATCCTCGACGCCCGCCGCGCCGGCCAGCCAGCGTCCGGCGGCATTGGCGCGCTCGTGGCGTGGCAGTTCGGGAAGGCGTTCGAACAGCTGGTGGAGCAGCCTGCCCCGCTCCGCTGCCGCGCGCATCGTCGCGGTGGGCGGCGGATCGGACACCTCGTCCTCGCCCACTGCCGACGGGGCGAGCGGGCGCGGCGGGCGGGCCTCGGCGGGGGCCGGCGCGCGGAGCCAGGCGGGCGCCGATGCGGCGGCGGCCGGTGCGGTTGCCGACCGTGCCCTGACGGCGATCGGGGGTTGCGGCGTCAGGCCGGTGAACAGCCGGTCACCGTCCTCGCTCCCCGGCACCCCAAGCGCATCGAAAGCGGCGGCGGCGGCGCTGTACCAGCTGAGCGCCGGCGGAATGCCCTTGCACTTCGGTGATGGCGCGCCGGCGATGACCAGCCGCTCCTCGGCACGGGTCGCCGCGACGTAGAAGAGCCGCCAATGCTCCTCCAACTCGCGGCGGTCGCTGGCGGCAAAGGCGCCGTCGACCGGGGTGCCCGCCTCGCTGCCACGCGGGCGGAACAGCGGGAAGGCTGCGCCGTCATGGCTTTCGGGTGCCCATTGGACGACCCCGCGCCGGCTGTTCTCCGGATCGATCGCGGCATCGGCCAGCAGCACCAGCGGCGCCTGCAACCCCTTCGACCCGTGCGCGGTCATCACCCGCACCGCGCCGCCCGAGCCGCCGGCGTCGCGCTTGATCTCCACCTCGCCCCGGTCGAACCATTCGACGAAACGTTGCAGCGACGATGTGGCGACGCTTTCGAACGACAAAGCGGCGTTGAGCAGCTCGTCGATCGGGTCGCGCGCCTCCTCCCCCAGCCGCGCGATCAGCTTGCGGCGGCCGTCCATCTCGCCCGACAACAGTTCCTCAAGGAAGCGATAGGGCGTCGCGAAATCGGCACGGCGCAGGATGCGCGACAGCGGTTCGACCACCTCGCTGTTCGTCCGGCGCAGATGCCGCCACAGGCTTCCGCTCTCGCGCAGTGCCCCTGCGAGCAGTTGCTCCTGCGTCCAGCCGATCAGCGGGGATACGAGCAGGCAGGCAAGGCTCAAATCGTCATCGGGTTGCAGCGCGAAGCGGATCGCGGCGAGCAAATCCTTGACCGCCAGCGGCGCATCGAGCCGCAGCCGGTCGACGCCCGCCACCGGCACCCCCTCCGCATAGAGCCGCGCGACGATCAGCGAGGCGAGGTCGCCGCGCCGCTTGACCAGCACCATGATGTCGCCGGGCTGAAGCATCCGCCCCTTGGATTCCAGCGGCAGCGTGCCGATCCAGCCGGCGATTTCGCGCGCGATCTTCGTCGCGATGACGCGGGTGACGTCGTCGATCCAGCCTTCCTCGGCATCGTCGGGCGTCTCGACCACGGTCGGTGCCCAGAGGGTGACGGTGCCGGGGCCGGGCACCTCGCTGTCATGGGTGTCGGGCGCGTCGATGCCCATGCCGGGGTCGGGCAAGGCGGCGATGGCGGCGTCGACGAATTCCAGCACCGGGCGCGTCGTGCGGAAGCTGTGGGTCAGCGACAACGTATCCAGCTCGCGCGCATCGCCGCGATAATCGTCGGGCAGTGCGGCACGGCGTTCGAAATCGACATGCGCCGCGCGGAAATAGATCGGGTCGGTGCCCTGGAAACCGAAGATCGCCTGCTTGTAGTCACCGACGACGAACAGCGTCCGCATCCCCGCCGTCCGCACCGCATCGCCGCTGAAGAATTCCTCGACCAGCGAACGGACGATCGCCCATTGCTGGGGATTGGTGTCCTGCGCCTCGTCGATCAGGACATGTTCGGTGGTCTGGTCGAGCTTGAAGCGGACCCAGTCGCCGATGCCCGGTTGCGCCAGCAGGTTCAGCGTCTCGCGGATCAGATCGTCGAAATCGACCGCGCCCGCCCGACGCTTGGCACGGACATAGGCGTCGGCATAAGCACGCCCCGCCTCCAGCGCGTCGGCCAGCGCATCGGCATAGCCCATGCGTGCGGCTTCCTCGATCAGCTCACCGGCACGGCCGCCGACCGCATAGGCCAGTTCGTCATAATCGGGTTCGGCGGCGACCAGTTTGGCCGACGCCTTGCGCAGCGTGTCCTCGGCCGTGAAGAAGATCTTGCGGATGTCGCGGACCCGCGCGGCGCGCTCGACCGGGCTGGCAGCCAGCCAGTCCATGATCGCGCCATGCGTCTTCTTGCCCGTCGCCGTGCCCCAGGCGAGGTTGGCGGCGGCCAGCCGTTCCAAGGCGTCGCAGTCGAATTCGTCGTCGCTGCACGCTTCCGCCAGCATTTCGTCGATCGGCATCGACGGCAGGTCCAGCGCACGGCGCAGGAACGGCTGAATGCCGCTCGGCAGTTCAGTCATCGCCTGCGGCCGCTTGGCACATTCGCGCAGGAAATTCTCGGCCGCGCCCTCGCCCATGCGCAGTGACATGGCGGCAATGGCATCGCCGATACGGCTCGACCCGGTGCGCTGTTCCTCGACCAGCAGTTCGGCCAGCGCCTCACGCGCCATGCCCGCTTCCTCGCGCGCCTCGAGCGGGCGGAAGCCGGGGACCAGCCCCGCCTCGACCGGGAAGCCGGCGAGCAGGCTCTGGCAGAATCCGTGGATCGTCTGGATACGCACGCCGCCGCCCGGCGCGTCGAGGACGCGGGCGAACAGGGTGCGGGCGCGGGCGAGCAGCGCCGGGTCGTTCACGTCCTCACCCAACGCAAACAGATCGGCCTTCAACTCGGCGGTCGGCAGGCGGACCCAGCGCGCCAATCGGCTGGCGACGCGTTCGGCCATTTCCGCCGCGCCCGCCTTGGTAAAGGTCAGGCACAGGATCGCGGCGGGATCGACCCCGCGCAGCAGCAGGCGAAACACCCGCGCCGACAGCACGTGCGTCTTGCCGGTGCCGGCCGACGCCGACAGCCAGACATGGCGATGCGGGTCGCTGGCCGCCGCCTGGTCGTTCTTCAACCGCTGGAGCGCGCGGACCTCACTCACGGCCATACCATTCGTCGCGGCGCATCAGCTGGTCGTAATCGGCATAGATGGCATATTCGGGCACCAGCTTGGCGGTAAAGGCTTCGTCGCCGGTCAGGAAGCGGGCGACCGCATCCTCGAAATGACGCAGCGCGGTGGCGACGAATTCCGCCGTAGCAATCTTGCCGCCGGTGCCGTTGGCGTTGACCGGGGTGGTGAACTTGCCGAAGCTGTCCTTGTCCTTGATCAGCGACCAATATTCGAACGCGCTTGCCGTGCCGCGCACCCCGGCGAAGCAGCCGCGTTCGGCCATCAAGCCCAGCAGCCCCAGTTGCAGACTGTAGCCGGCGGCCACCGCCTTGCCGCTCGGCGCCTTGCCGGTCTTATAGTCGATGATCGCGAGACTGCCGTCGGCGGCGCGATCGATCCGGTCGGCCTTGCCCGACAGTTCGACCCCGGCGATGGCGAGCTTGCCGTCGCATTCGACCGCCGCCACGTCGCGCCCCTCGGCCAGCTTCTGGTGCGTCAGCGACGCGACCCAGTCGATCGCCTCGCGCAGGCGCGGCACCCACAATGCCCGCAGCAGCGGATGGGTGCGCGGATCGTCGGACAGCGCCTGCAACCGGCGGCGCAGCTTCGCCGGGTCCAGCCCGTCCTCGCGCGCCCAGCGTTCGAGCACGCCGTGCACCGCCGTTCCCCGCCATGCGGCGGTCGCATCGGCATCGACCGCGTCCATCGGCGACAGGCGCAGCATCCGCCGCGCATAGAAGGCGTAAGGGTCGGCCTTCATGCGGTCGACCTCGGTCACCGAGATGCGGCGCGGGCGCTGTGCTACCGGCGGGCGCGGTGCGGGGCGCGCTGCGGCAGCAAAGGATGCGGGCCGGTCGATCGCCCGCGCCCAGTCGCGCAAATGCCCTGCACGCTCCAGATTGTCGTCCAGCGCCTGCAACCGCAGCCACAGCCGTGACGCGATGGTCGGCGCGGTCGCGTCGCGCGCCGCGCGGGTGAGCACCACGTCGGGCGCGCCCATCGCCCCGGCAAAATCATGCGCGGCAAGGCCGATACGGCGTTCGAGACCGGGCAGGCCCAGATCGGCGCGAATGCGCGGGGCAAGCCACGGATCGGGTGACGGCAGCGCCGGCCACACCCCTTCGTTCAGGCCGCCGAGGATCATCAGGTCGGCGGTCTGCAACCGCGCTTCGAGCAGGCCGAGAATGGCGAGGCGCGGATGCGCGCCCTGCGGCGGACGCACCGCCACTTCGTCCAGCAAGGTGCGCAGGAGCGCGGGCAGCACACGGGGATCGACCAAGGGCGGGCCGATCGCCGCCTGTTCCTCCAGCGCGGCGATCAGTTCGGCAGCGGCGCGGCCTTCGGGCCGACTCCACGCCGCGTCGCCCGCCAGCGTGGTCGCCGTCTCGCGCAGCACCCCCAGCAGGCGGACGAGCGGCTGCGGCCCGGATGCGAAGATGTCGGCGAGCGGCGTCAGCAGCGGACAGGCGATTTCCCAGAAGCCCGCCGCCGCCGCGCGGATCGCGGCATCGCGCGGCTCGCCCTCGCGCAGATGACGTTCGATCCCTGCCAAGCCCGGCGCCGGACGCGGGCCGCGCAACGCCCGGTCGAGCCGGCGCACACCATCGAGCCACAGCACCCGCTGTTCGGCGTCCCCGCTCTTCACCAACGGATGTTTCAGCAGCGACAGCAACGCGACCGGCGCGAACGCCTGCGCCGCCGCCTCGACCAACGCCAGCAGCAACGTACCGGGCGCGAGCAGCGACAGCGGCTGCCCGGCGGAATCGTCGACACTGACACCCCAGCGCGCCATGTGCGCCGCCACCCGTCGCGCGAGCATCCGGTCGGGAGTCACCAGCGCGGCGGTGCGGCCGGGCGTCTCCAACGCCTCGCGCAGCGCGACGGCGATCGCCTGCGCTTCCTCGGCCGGGGTCGCCAGTTCGACCATCCGCACACCGGACAGGCGCCGGTCGGCGGCGGGCACGTCGATCCAGTGGTGCGTCCGCTCGGCGGGACTGAGCGCGGTGGCAATGGCGCGGCTGCGCGTCGGGGTCGCGTCATGCTCGCTCGCCGCCTGCCAGCGGACGAATTCGTGGCGGTTGACGCCCATCCGGTCGAGCAGCAGCTTCAAATGATATTGTGGGTGCGTCTCGATCGACCGCTTGCGCCGGCCGGTGACGGGATCGGGCGCATGGGGGCCGAGCGACGCCCATTCGTCATCGTCCATCGCCAGGTCGAGGCCGGGCAGCACGACCATCCCGCGCGGCAGGCCGGCGACGCAGCGCTGGATGCGGGCGATCGCCGGCGCGTTGGTGGCGATGCCCGCCGCGCAGACGAACCCCTTGGGCGGATCGACCGCCCAGCGCGCGCACAGCCGCCCGAGCAGCCGGGTCCGCCGGTCGGCCAGATCGATCCGCCCCAGCGCCGCCAGTTCGCCGGGCCAGCGGTCGAGCACGATGCGGAACAGGTCGAGCGAGCGTTCCCAATGCGCCGACAATGTTTCGTCGAGGTCGAGGGTGCGCAGCCGTGCCGGATCGACCTCCTCGACCAGCAGCTGGTCGAGGGTCGCGGCAAGGTCACCGGCCAGTCGCACCGCCTCCGCCGCATCGACCGGACGCCCGGCGCGCTGGCGCTCCTCGGTCACCAGCCGGGCGAGGATCATCCGTCGGGCGAGCGGATCGATCGCGGGCGGGATCGGTTCCTGGTCGGCCGGATCGGCAAAGCTGCCGACGCCTTCGTCCAGTTCGGGGTCGCCGATCGCGACGAGGCGGGGGAGCAGCAACCCGCCGCCGCTGGCGCGCACGAACGCTTCCTGCACCGTCCGCTTGGCGCGGTTGGTCGGCACCAGAACCATGCCCTGCGCCAGCGCCAGCCGGTCGCCGCCGAACCGGCGGATCAGCCCGACCGCCAGCGCATCGGCAAATGCCCGATGGATCGGGATGGTATAGAGGCTGAGGCGCCGCCCCTCAGCCATCGGCGAGGACCGCCTCCGTCATCGCGATCGCGCCCGGCGTGCCGACATCGAACCACAGCCCCTGGTGCACCACGCCATAGGCGCGCCCGGCTTCGATCGCGCGGTTCCAGAACAAGTTGGTAGAAAACGCGCCTTCCGGCCAGTCGGCGATGACGCGCGGCGACAGGATCTGGACGCCGGTGAACACGAACGGCGCAAGCCGGCCGGGCTTGCGACGGCCGGTGATGCGGCCCATCGCGTCGATGTGGAAATCGCCCTGCCCGCGATGGCCGTGCGCCAGCGCCTGCGGCACCAGCAGCAGCAGCGCGTCCATCCGGTCGTCGTCCCACAAATTGCTGAGCAGCCGGATCGAGTCGACCGGGCCGTCGACCCACAGATTGTCCGAATTGACGCAGACGAACGGCTGGTCGCCGATCAGCTCGCGCGCCTGTACCAGCCCGCCGCCGGTCTCCAGCAGCTTCGCGCGTTCGTCGGACACCGCGACGTCGATGCCCTTCACACGGTGCTTGAGATGCGCTTCCATCGCATCGGCCAGGTAATGGACATTGACCACCGCGCGCTTGACCCCCGCCCCGCGCAACCGGTCGAACACGTGATCGATCAGCGGCTTGCCGGCGACCTCGACCAGCGGCTTGGGCCGCATCGCGGTCAGCGGGCGCATCCGCTTGCCCAGCCCCGCCGCCATCACCATCGCGGTTTCGGGCACCGTCGCTTGCGGATGGGGACGGATCGAACGGAGCGTGGTCATGCGAGTTCCTGCGGATCGCCGCGCTTGGGCGACGGGATGTTGAGATCGAACCAGCGCGCGACCCCGGCCAGCGCCGGATGGGTCAGGTCACGCTCCAGATAGCGCCACACGCGCGGACACAGCGCGCCATAGCGCGGCTTGCCGTCGCGCCGCCACAGCCGGGTGAAGATGCCGAGGATCTTCGCGTTCCGCTGCGCGCCGAACAGATGATAGGCGGCGTCGAACCCGTCGCCCACGCCGGTCGACTCCCGATAGCGGGCGAGCATCGACGCCTCGACCACCGCCGGCACATCGCGCCGCGCATCCTGCAACAGCGACACGAGGTCGTACGCCGGATGCCCGGCCAGCGCGTCCTGGAAATCGAGCAGCCCCAGCCGCGCATCGTCGAGCAGCATCAGATTTTCGGCGTGATAGTCGCGCAGCACGGTGACGACCGGCATGTCGGGCAGCGCGTCGAACGCCGCATTCCATGCCGCTACATAACCTTCGGTATCGACGGTGAGGCCCAGCGCGTCGCAATACCATTCGATCAGCAGGTTCGCCTCGCGCAGGATGAACGCGCGGTCGTAGGGAGGGACCGGGGCCGGCTCATGGCGTTGCAGGCGGAGCAGCTGGTCGACGGCGGCGGCATATAGCCGGCCTTCGCTTTCGGGTGCGGCGTCGACCGTCTCGCGCATCCGCATGTCGCCGAAATCCTCCAGCAGCATGAAGCCGGCAGCAGCATCGTCGGCCAGGATCGCGGGCGCGGCAAAGCCCCGTTCGCCCAGCCATGCCGCCATATGGGCGAACTTGCGCGTATCCTCGGGCGGCGGCGCGTCCATCAGCACCGCGCTGCGCCCCGCCTCGATCACGCGGTAGTAGCGGCGGAACGAGGCATCGACCGCCAAGGGCAATATCTGCGCTTCGCCCCAGCCGGCGTCAGTGAGGAACGGGACAGCCGCATCGCGCGGGTTCAGATCAGCGGCCATCGGCTTTCCCAAGCGTCCGGCACGCGCGCTGTCAAGCGCCGCCCGCCCGCTTCGTCGAACGCGAGGGTCAGCCAAAGGGCATCCGGCCAAGGATCGTCGCCCAGCCGTTCGGGCCATTCGACGAGCAGCAGCGCATCGTCCGCCTCGTCCAGTCCCAGTTCGAGCGCCTCGTCCGGTTCCTCGATCCGGTACAGATCGACGTGCAGGACGCTCAGGCGCACCTCCGGCGGATCATAGGGCTGGACGATCGCGAAGCTCGGCGAGGGCGCCTCCCCCGCCAGCCCCAGTGCCGCCAACACCCCGCGCGCGATACTCGTCTTGCCTGCGCCGAGCGGCCCCGACAGCGCGATCACGTCACCCGGCTGCACCACCGCCGCCAGCTTCGCCCCGAGCGCATGCGCCGCCGCTTCGTCCGGCAGATGCATCACGGCTCGCGCGGCAGGTCGATGGTGACCAGCGTGCCGACGCCCTTTTCGGACACCAGCTCGATCGTCCCGCCATGCGCCTCGACCGCCTGTCGGGCGAGCGGCAGGTCGAGGCTGAGCGCGCGTTCCCCGACCCGCGTCGCGCCGGCCTGGGCAAAGCGGTCGAACGCGCGCGCCACCGCGTCCTTGGACATGCCGGGACCGTCGTCCGACACCACGATCCGCGCCCGCTGCGCATCGCCGTCGACATGCAGCAGCACGCGCCCGCCCTGCCGCAACCCGCCGATGGCATGGTCGAGCAGATGGCCCACCGCCTGCCGCAACCGCCGCGCATCGCCCAGCATCACCCCGGCGGTCGGTGCGATCTCCACCGCCAGTTCGACGCCACGCGCCGTCGCCGCCGCCCGCGCCGCATCGGCAGCCTCGGTCGCGATCATCTTCAACGGCACCGTAGCGCGTGCGACCGGCGTGGTTTCGTTGGCGGTCAGGTCGAGCGTGTCGTCGATCAACCCGCCCAGCCGCTCGACCGATTCGAGGATCGCGTCGGTATAACGCGCGCCGTCCTGCGTCAGCTTGCCGGCATAGCCCGCCTGCAACATCTCGGCGAACCCCTTGATCGAGGTCAGCGGCGTGCGCAGTTCGTAGCTCATCGACGCGACGAACGCGGTCTTCACCCGGTCCGCCGCCTCCAGCGCCTCGTTGCGGTCGCGCAGCGCCTGTTCCATCCGCCGGCTGTCGGAGATGTCGAGCATGGTCAGCAGCGCGTTGCCATCGGGCAGCGGCACCGCGCCAAACTCATAATGCCGCCCATCGGCCATGGCGAAGCGGCCCGAACGCTGCATCCGCTGCTGCGTGGCGAAGCGGACCAGTTCGGGGATCAGCGCCGCCTTGCCGGGACTGGCGAGGCTGTCGGCGACCCGCTCAGCCAGCGCATCGACCCGCGGGTGGGAATCGAGGAACGCGTCGTCCAGCCCCCAGACCTGCCGGAACTTCGCGTTCCAGATCTGCAACCGCCCATCCGCCGCGAACACGCCCAGCGCCTCGAACAGATTGTCGAACGTCGCGGTGCGCACCCGCAGCAGCGTGTCGCGGGCGCTGGCGAGCTGCACCTGTTCGGTGCGATCCTCGAAGATCAGAAGTAACCCGCCTTCGGGCAGCGGTTGCGCCACGACGCGCAGATGGGTGCCGCCGGGCAGATGCCATTGTTCCTCGATCGCGCCCTCGGCCGCGCGGAACCAGTCGCGCCGCTCCGCCTTCCACCCCGGAAAGTCCCGGACTTCGGGAAGCCGCTTGGCCTCGCGCATCCGGTCGAGCACCCGGTCGAATTCGGGCCGGTCGGCCAGCCATTCGGGCTTCATCGCAAAGGTGCGGCCGAACGGCTGGTTGTAGAAGACGAGCGTACGATCCGGCGCGAATTGCGCCACGCCCGCCGACAGCCGGTCGAGCATCGCCCGCTGCGCCTCGCGGCTGCGCTTCAGCTTGCCGCGCGCTTCCTCGATCTCGTGCACGTCGATTGCGAAGCCGCCGGTCCCACCGTCGCGCAGCGGCATGTCGTGGACGCGCAGCATCCGCCGTTCGCCATTGATCGTCGCCGGCATCGCCGCGACCTGCGGCTGTCCGGTATCGCGCGCGATCGCCGCGCTGGCCAGCGGCCCGCCCATGCCGACGCCCTCGACCAGTTCGACCTGGCGCGCGATCACCTCTGCGGCATCGGCGGCATCGACCGCGCGGACATAGGCGGTGTTGACCATGGCCAGGCGCAGGCTGTCGTCGCGATACCACATCGGCATCGGTGCCGCCTCGATCAGGCTGGAGAGCGCTTCGAACGCCGCGCGATATTCCTCGGCCTCGGCGCCCAGCGTCGCGATCTCGTCATGGAATTCGGTCGCGTCGAAGAACCAGACCAGCACCCCGCCCGGCGTATTGAGGGCCGCCGGCGCCCGCTCGCCAATCGCGAACAACGACCGCGCCGAACCGGTCGCGCGCACGACGGTGCGGAACGGCTTGCCCCCGCGCAGTGCCGCGGTAATCGCATCGACCAGCCGGTCGGCACTGCCCGGCTCCAGCCCGCTATCGGCATTGCCCAGATCGGCCAGCGACGCCGGCATGTCGCTGCGCCCCAGCCGGTCGGCCAGCGGCTGGTCGAGCAGCAATCGCCCATCGGCCCGCACCACCATCGCCAGCGCCGGCGATGCGGACAGGGTGGCGTTCAGCGACGCGAACGACGCCGCATCCGCCGCCGCCCGCCGCCGTGCGGACAGGCCGGCATGCAGCATCCACGCGCTTGCCCCCACCAGCAGCGCCAGCACGACACCGGACAGGATGGCGGCCATCAGGCTGAGCGTAATCAAGCAAGCGCCTCGCGGGCAGACGAAGGAACGGCGGACATGGGCACGCCCCCTGCCTAGTCGTTAGCGCCCGCATAAAAAAGGGGCGACACCGCATGGTGCCGGCCAGAATCGTTCAACCGAAACCTCGGTCGCGTCCGATCACATGCGCATCGTCGCGCCGGCATACAGGAACCGGCCGACGCCGGAGATCGGGTAGTTCAGCGAACCCCAGATCGGCGTCTGTTCGAACAGGTTGTTGACGCCGCCATAGAAGCGGAACCGGTCGTTCACCCGCACTTCGGCACGAATGTCGTGTTGGAACATTTCCGGCCAGAAGAAGAACTTCGGATCGGACAGGTCCGGATTGTTGGCCAGTTCCTCGACGCTGAAGCGACGGGTCTTGCTGAAATAGACCAGCCCGTAGTTCAGCGACAGCGCGTCAAGGGTCCAGGTGATGTTGCCCGACCCGCGCCACCGCGGATTATACTGTTCCAGCGTGTTGTCATCGACGTCCGCGCCCACCGTCGGCACGAACGAGATATGGTCGAGATAGCCCGCATTCACGTTGAAGTCGAAGCGGCCCAGCTTGCCCGGCTGTACGGTATAGTTGACCGCGAAATCCGCACCCGACGTACGGAACGCGGCGACGTTGGCCGGTCCGACGTTGAAGCCGATGCGCCGCTGCGGATCGTTGCCGTCGCCCAGCACATAGCCGGTGGTGGTCGACCGGAAGACGTTGGCGCAGAACTGGTTGTTGATCGTCGGCTGATCGACACACAGTTGCGCCAGCTGGGTCGGGCTGGGCGTGTTGATCGCGTCGCGGATGCGGATGTCGTACCAGTCGGCGGTGATCGTCAGGCCGGGGATGAAGCGCGGCTGCAGCGCGACGCCCGCGGTCCACGTCGTCGCGATTTCCGCCGCCAGGTTGCGGTTGCCACCGACGGTGCCGCGCCGCGAGGTGGTCGCCGACGGCACCCGCGACGGGGTGAAGGTCGCGATCTGCTGCGGAGTCAGCCCCAGCCCGGCCAACAGCGTGCGGCAATTCGCCTCGCGATACTGGGTCCCCTGATTGCGGTTCGCCAGATCGCACGGATCGGTCACGAAGCCGAACGTGCCCGTCGTCGGCAGGAACAATTCGCCGATATTGGGCGCGCGGACCGCCTGCGAATAGGAGCCGCGGAAGCGGATGTCGCGGATCGGCGCATAGATGCCGTCGAACTTCCACGTGCGGGTCGACCCCACCGTCGAATAGTCCGACACGCGGGCGGCGGCGCCGAACGACAGCAGGTCGGCGAACCGCATGTTGGCGAGCAGCGGCACGTTCACTTCGCCGAACACTTCCTTGACGTCGAAGCTGCCGGCGCTGGGCGGCAGCGCGGCGGAATCGCGAAACTCGCCCCGGACGCTGAACGGATCGGGGTCCGACCGGCTGCGCTCACGCCGATATTCCGCACCGAATGCAAAGCCGATCGGACCGCCGGGCAGTTCGAAGACGGCACGGCTGTCGCCCGAGATCGATCCCGACACGACATGCTGGTCGACCAGCGCGCGGCCGACATTGCTCGCCAGTACGAAATCGAGCGCGGCCTGCGACGCGACGCCGTTCCCCAGCAGGTTGAGCGGCCGGCACGGGCTGCCCGCCCCCGGGGTGAAGGTGGTCGCCGCCGGGCTGAGCGCCGACGGATCGAGCGTCGAGCGGCAGACGATCGATCCGTCCGGCGCGCGCACCGCATCGATCGCCGCATAATAACGGTCGCCGATCGGGTTCGACGTCTGCGACGACCGCGCGCTGGTGCGGCCATAGACGTACGAGATTTCGTAGCGCGTGTTCTCGGCGATCTCGCCGTCGAAGCCGACGACCCCGCGCCACGTATCGCGCCGCACCCGCTCGCCGCGAATGCCGAAGTCGAAATTGTCGCGCGAGATGAAGGCACCGTTGGGCGCCGCATTCGCGCCGAACCGATCGTTCAGGAACGCATTGTCGGGCATCAGATAGGTGTAGAAGTCAAAGCTCGGCTGCCCGACCGAATAGGCGCGGGTCCGGACGAACTTGCCCTCTGCGAAGAAGCGGACCTTGTCCGAAAATTCGAAGCTGGTCAGCAGGTTGGCGGCATGGCGTTCGATCGCCGGATACAGGTCGCCGAAATATCCCGCGGTCGGCGTGTTCGACGTGCCGCCGATCGCACGGCCGCTGCCGCCGGGCAGGAAGGTGCCGCCGTCATAGGGAAGGCCGCTGCCGGTGAAGTCGGGAATGCCGTCGAGGTTCAGGTCGACCGCGCCGTCGGGCGCGCTGTCCGCCCAGGTCAGGTTGGTGTAGAGTATGCGATCCGGAATGTTGGGATCGTCGAACGGAATGCCGTTCGCGCCCGGGCGGAAATCGTTGATGTTCTGCCACAATTCCTGGAAATGGTCGGGATCGCCGGAAAATGGCCGTGCAAAGCTGCTCAGCCGTTCGGTGTTGCTGTATTCATAGGCGGCCGTGACGTTGCCGCGTCCACCGGCGAAGTTCTTGCCGGCGACGATCGATGCCAGCTGGTTGCCGGCGTCGCCATCGTCCGAGATGCCGGCCTGCAATCGAGCGGTCACGCCTTCGAAATCGCGACGCAGCACGAAATTGACGACGCCCGACACGCCGTCGGCGCCATAGACCGCCGACGCGCCGCCGGTCAGCACGTCGACCTGCTGGATCAGGTCCTGCGGGATCGAGTTGATGTCGACCGCGGCGGTATTGGGGACGCCCGCCACGTGGCGACGGCCATTGACCAGCACCAGCGTCCGGTTCGTCCCCAGATTGCGCAGGTTCAGGAAATTGGCGCCGGTGCCGGCCAGCGGCGTCGGGCTGCCCCCGCCCGACCGCGCACCGCCGACCGATGCGCTGAGCGCGGGATTGCGGATCAGCACGTCGGTGATGTTGTTCAGACCGGTCGCCTCGATCGCGGCGGCGGTGACCGACACGATCGGGCTGGCAACCTCCAGCTCGGGCCGCACGATGCGCGAACCGGTCACGACGATCTCCTCGGCGGGATCGGTCGTTGCCTGTTCGTCGCCGACGGTCGCCGGCGCATCCTGCGCCGAAGCGGATGCCGCCGCCAGAACGGCAGCCATGGCGAGGACGCTGCGTGCGGCGTTCAGCCGCCAGCGCGATATCGGTTGCTTCATCGGTCGATCCCCCTTTTCAGTTTAGTATACCATATTAGGGCATGCGACCGGCGCGCAGTTCGCCCGGTCCTTTCGTCGCAACGGTACGAAACGGGTCATTTAGCGGGGCAGCGTTGTTGCCATGCAACACCCCGCCACATACCAGCAACAATTCGGAGCCGCTCCGGGCGGAAGCCGCGTTTCCCGGACCTCACCACGACCGGCACGAAAAAGGGGCGACACCGCATGGTGCCGCCCCTCTATCGCTTCCCGGCGACGGATCGCCGCCCGGGGCGTGCGCTTACATCTTTATGCGAGCGCCCGCGAACATGTAGCGGCCGATGACCTGCTGGATATAGGTCGTGTCGGCAATGTCCGCCTTCTGACCGAACACGTTGTTCACGCCACCGAAGAACTGGAAGCGGTCGGTCGCATCGACGCTGACATAAATATCGTGCTGCCACATCGCCTTGATGTACTTGTACTCGGGCGCAACGACGTCCGGGTTGTTCTCGTTCGTCAGATTGGCGTAGCGCAGCGTCTTGTCCATGAAGTTGACACCGTAGTTGACGGTGACATTCTCCAGCGACCAGGTCAGATCGGCATTCGCGCTGTACTTCGGCGCACGATACCCCGCTTCCTGGCGACGGTTGGTGACCGGGGCTCCCGGCGTGCCGATGAACTCCAGCTTGTCCAGATAGTTGCCGATCAGACGCAGGTTGAAACGGCCCGCCGAACCCGCATCGAAGGCGTAGTTGACGTTGACGTCCAGACCGGCGGTGCTGAAGCGCGCGACATTCTGCGGTGCGACGACGAAGCTGGTGATGTTGCCAACGGCCGCCGTGTTGCTGGCGACGTTGGTACGCGTGATCGACCGGCAGAAGACGTTGTCCAGCGTGGCCTGATCGACGCACAGCCGCGCGACTTCGTTGGCCGCGACCGTGTTGATCGCACCGCGCAGGTTGATGTCGTACCAGTCGGCACGCAACGACAGGCCCGGGATGAAGCGCGGCTGCAGCACAGCGCCCGCGGTCCAGGTCGTCGCTTCTTCCTCACGCAGCTGGCTGTTACCGCCCGAGAAGCCCGAGATGTTGGTCGAGCGCGCATCGACGTAATTGGCCGGATCGGCAACGCCCAGACCGCTCAGCAGCGTGCGGCAGTTCGCCGCGCGGGTCGCCGTGCCGTTCTGCAACTCGGCCCGATCGCACGGGTCGGTGATGAAGGCAAAGGTCTGCGACTGACCCGCGAACAGCTCGCCGATATTCGGGGCGCGCACCGCCTTCGAATAGGTGCCGTTGAACACGATGTCGCGGACCGGCGCGTAGGTGCCGTTGACCTTCCACGTCGTCGTGCCGCCGATGGTCGAATAATCGGAGAAGCGGATCGCCGCGCCGACGCTCAGGCGATAGGCGAACGGCAGGTCCTTCAGGATCGGCGCATCGAGTTCGGCAAAGCCTTCCTTCACGTCGAACTGACCCTCTTCGCGACCCAGCGAGTTCGTGAAGGTCAGCCCCTGTGCCGCGATGGCATCGGGCACGAACCGGCTCTCTTCCTTCCGATACTCGGCACCCAGCGCGAAGTTGACCGGACCGCCGGGCAGCTTGAAGAACTGACCGAAATCGCCCGAGATCGATCCCGACACGACATGCTGGCGCAGGCGCGAACGGTCGGTGGTGGTCGCACGCACGAAATCGAGCGCCGCCTGGCTCGGCGCACCATCGCCGAACAGGTTGAGCGGCACGCACTCACCCGGCCGGAACGTCGTCGGGTTCACCACGGTGCGGCTGGCATAGGGCTGGTTCGGCGTCCAGTTCGGCTGCAGGTTCACCCGGCAGGTGATCTGCCCGTTCGACGGATCGCGCACCGCGTCCAGCGCCGCATAGAAGCGGTCGTTATAGGTGTTGTTGACATAGCGGTTGGCGATGTCCGACTGCCCGAAGACATAGGACAGTTCGTAGCTGCCATGGTCGTTGATCTGGCCCTTCGCACCGACGACGGCGCGATAGGTTTCGCGGGTGATCGTCTCACCGCGCTGACCGATGTCGAAATTGTCACGGGTAATCAGCACGCCGCCATTGCCCAGATTGGGCAGGCCGGCCGGCAGATACGGATTGCCGTCCTCCGCCAACAGATAATAGTCAAACGACGGCTGACCGACGGTGAACGACTTGTTGCGGGCGTATTTACCCTCGGCGAACAGCGTCAGCGCCGGCGACACGTCGAAATGCGTGATCGCGTTCACAACATGGCGGTCGATGCGCGGCAGCAGGTCGTTGAGATAATCGGCGGTCTTGGTGCCGGTGCCGCCCTGCGAGAAACCGGGACGCAACACGGTGCCCAGCTGGAATGGAACCAGCTGTCCCGCGCCATTGACGATATAGTCCGGCTGACCGTCGAAATCGACGTCGATGCCACCCTCGCGCGCGGTGTCGTTGTAGCGGACGTCGCGGGTCGGGATATTGTCGGGGATGCCGTTGCTGGCACCGCCGGTATAGCCCGGCCGGAACTCCGGATCGTTCGGGTTGCGCTGGAAGCTGACCAGCCCGTTCCCGCGCAGGCGCGCGCGGTCTCGCGATTCCAGACGGCTTTCCGAACCATATTCTTAGGCAAGCGCGACGTTGCCGCGGCCGTCGGCGAAATTCTTGCCGACGGTGACGGCCAGCAGGCGCTTGCCCGCATCGCCATATTCGGAAATGCCGGCCTGAGCGCGGGCGGTGATGCCCTCGAAGTTGCGCTTCAGGACGAAGTTGACCACGCCGGTCACCGCGTCGGCACCGTACACCGCCGACACGCCGCCGGTCAGAACGTCGAACCGCTCGACCAGATCGCTCGGGATCGTACCGATATCGATCGCCTGCGACCCCGGAACCGACGCGACCTGGCGACGGCCGTCGATCAGCACCAGCGTGCGATCGGTGCCAAGGTTGCGCAGGTTCAGCACGTTGAGGCCCGACGCGCCGATGCCGACGCCGCTGCCCGCGGTATCGGCCGAGGTCGTCGACCCCTGCAGCGCGGGGACCTGCGCGATGATGTCGGTCAGGTTGGTGCTGCCGGCCTGCTGGATCGCGGCGGCGCTGACGGAGACGACCGGGCTGGGCGATTCGAAGTCCGGGCGACGGATGCGCGTACCGGTGACGACGATTTCGTCGCCGTTGCTGGCGTCTTCGGCGGTCTGCGCGGCGGGGTCTGCCGGGATCGGAATGTTATCGCTGTTGCCGGGCGCGGCAGTCTGCGCGGTGGCGGCCGCCGATGCCATCAGCGCGGCGACGACAACGGCACTGCGGGCGACACCGGCACGCAAACGCGACGTTGACTGGTTCATGAAACAGACCCCTTACTCATACAGTTATATGCATTCCTACGATACGCAGTCGGTTTCATTTGCAACGTATTGAATGATTGCCGGGGTGGTTTCGGCGCAGAGCGTTGCAAACGTGCAACAAAAGGGGCGGGCACCCGGTGGATGCCCGCCCCCTGTGGCGTCGGATCGCGTGGGCGATCAGTAGCGATAATGGTCCGGCTTGAACGGCCCTTCGACCGGCACGCCGATGTACGACGCCTGCTTCTCGGTCAGCTTGCTGAGCTTCACGCCCAGCTTTTCGAGATGCAGCGCCGCGACCTTTTCGTCGAGGTGCTTGGGCAGAACGTACACTTCGTTCTTGTAGTTCTCGCCCTTGGTCCACAGCTCGATCTGCGCCAGAACCTGGTTGGTGAAGGACGACGACATCACGAACGACGGGTGGCCCGTGGCGCAGCCGAGGTTCACGAGGCGGCCCTTCGCCAGCACGATGATCTGCTTGCCATCGGGGAACTTCACCAGGTCGGTGCCCGGCTTCACTTCGTCCCATTCATAGTTCGACAGGGCGGCGATCTGGATCTCGCTGTCGAAGTGGCCGATGTTGCAGACGATGCTCATCGGCTTCATCTTCGCCATATGCTCGGCGGTGATGACGTCGGCATTGCCGGTCGCGGTGCAGAAGATGTCGGCGCGTTCGACGGCCTCGTCCATCGTCACGACCTCGAACCCTTCCATCGCCGCCTGCAGCGCGCAGATCGGATCGATCTCGGTGACCATGACACGCGCGCCGCCGTTGCGGAGCGACTGGGCGCTGCCCTTGCCGACGTCACCGAAGCCCGCGACGCACGCGACCTTGCCGGCCAGCATCACGTCGGTCGCGCGACGGATCGCGTCGACCAGCGATTCCTTGCAGCCATAGAGGTTGTCGAACTTCGACTTGGTGACCGAGTCGTTCACGTTGATCGCCGGGAAGGGCAGCTCACCCTTCTTCGCGATTTCGTACAGGCGGTGGACGCCGGTCGTCGTCTCTTCGGACACGCCCTTCAGGTTCTTGACGGTTTCGGTCAGATAGCCCGGACGCTTGGCGATGAACGCCTTCAGCGCGCGCTGGAACTCGACTTCTTCCTCATTCTCCGGCTCGCCCAGCGTCGCGCCGGCTTCGAGCTTCGCGCCCCACAGCGCGAACATCGTCGCGTCGCCACCATCGTCGAGGATGATGTTGGCGGTCTGGTCGCCCCAGTTGAAGATGTCGCCGACATAGTCCCAATAGTCCGCCAGGCTCTCGCCCTTCACCGCGAACACCGGAATGCCCTTGGCCGCGATCGCGGCAGCGGCATGGTCCTGCGTAGAGAAGATGTTGCAGGTCGCCCAGCGGACGTCGGCGCCGAGCGCCACCAGCGTCTCGATCAGCACCGCGGTCTGGATCGTCATGTGCAGCGAACCGGTGATGCGCGCGCCTTTCAGCGGCTGCGACGCACCGAACTCGTCGCGCAGCGCCATCAGGCCCGGCATTTCGGTTTCGGCGATCTCGATTTCCTTGCGACCGAAATCGGCGAGGCTGATGTCGCGAATGACGTAATCGGTCTGCTTGTCGGCAATGGCGGTAGCCATGGGATGCTCCTGCGTGGGGCCATGGGCGCACCCATGGCGGATGGTCCGCCTCTACCGGCGGCCCCGCCGAAACGCAAATCCTATATAAAGATTCCTTTATATGCCGTGGTCAGGCGGTTCCCGCACCCAGCGCCAGCAACCGCGGATCGATGCCCGCCCGTTCGAACCCGCCGCGCCAGCGCGTCGCGGTCGGCACGTCGAACAGCAGCGCCCCGTCGCCGGCGACGTTCATCCAGCCATGGCGCGACAATTCGCTCTCCAGCTGTCCGGCTTCCCAGCCGGCATAGCCCAGCGCGATCAGGTAGCGCGACGGCCCGCTGCCCGCCGCAATGGCGCGCAGCACGTCGATCGACCCGGACAGCGCCCATTTGCCGGCCACGTCGATCGTGTCCTGCCCGCTCCAGCTGTCGTCGTGCAGCACGAAGCCGCGCCGCGTTTCGACCGGCCCGCCGAGGTGGATCGGCGCATCGGGCGCCTCGCCCGGTTCGATGTCGAGCTGCTTCAACAGCGCATGCAGCCCCAGGCCGTCGATCGTATCGCCGATCCCGACCCCCATCGCGCCCTCTTCGTCATGGGTGCACATCGCGATCACCGCATGGTCGAACCGGCGATCGCCGATCCCCGGCATGGCAAGCAAAATCTCTCCGGCAAGGAATCGCGTCTGGTCCATCATGCCGCCGACGCTAATCCCGCCCGCGACCGAGCGCCATGGTTGAAAAGGACCATGAGCGCACCCAAGCTGCATGGCGGCGCGCATCGTGCGCCGGACCCGAAGCGGAGAGATTCATGACGATCAAGGTCGGCGACCGCCTGCCCCACGCCACCCTTACCAAGGTCACGCCCGACGGCCCGGACCAGGTATCGACCGATGATTTCTTCGCCGGGCGTCGCGTCGCGCTGTTCTCGGTCCCCGGCGCCTTCACTCCGACCTGCTCGGCCAGGCACCTGCCCGGCTTCGTCGAACAGGCGCAGGCATTCCGTGACAAGGGCGTGGACGAAATCGCCTGCACCGCGGTCAACGACGCCTTCGTCCTGTCGGCCTGGGCCAAGGCCGGCGATGCGGGTGACAAGGTAACGATGCTGGCCGACGGCAATGCCGATTTCGCGAAGGCGATCGGGCTGACCATGGACGGCTCGGCCTATGGCATGGGCACCCGCTCGCAACGCTATGCGATGCTGGTGAACGACGGCGTGGTCGAGGCGCTGCATGTCGAGGCACCCGGCGAGTTCAAGGTCAGTTCCGCCGAAAACCTGCTGGCATCGCTCTAACGCTGTTCGCGCAGACTCGCACGCACACGTCACCCCAGCGAAGGCTGGGGTCTTACGGTGACAGCACGCAGCAGGAGCCGCGCGAGGCCCCAGCCTTCGCTGGTGCGACGTCGTGGGACAAGGGGCCATTTCCCGCCGGTTGTAACGGAACCGGCGGCGACCGTTCGAGTTAGTCGGTAGTTACGCAGCCATATCGATCAGGAAAGGGAACGTCATGACCGACACGACGACCACGACCAACGCCGCGAAGGATGTCGCCAACGACATCGCGAACGACGTCGCCGAAACCTCGGGCACGCTCGCCGAAAAGGCATCGGCGACCTACGCCTCGGCCAAGGACAGCGTCAGCGACGCCGCTGCCAAGTCGCGCGATGCCGTCAGCAGCGCCGCCAAGTCGACCGCCGAAACCGTGAAGGCACATCCCGGCGCGACCGCCGCGATCGTCGCCGGTGCCGCCGCCGCGATTGCCGGCGCCGCGTTCGGTGCGTCCAAGCTGATGGAAAAGAAGCGCGAGGCCGACGCCACGCCGAAGGTCCCGCCCTCGGCGACCTGAGGCCGCTGCCCCCGGCGCGTTACGCGCGCGCCGGGGGCTTGCGTTGCGCCGCGCGCCGCCTTAGCCACGGTCGATGACGCAGGCTTCCCAGATCGTCGCCGAACTCGATCGGCTCTACACCGCCTCGGTCGCGCGCCTCCGCGCCGCGCTGGACCGCTACCTCACCGACGGCACGCCCCCGCCCTCTTCCGCCAGGGTCGACGGGTCGTTCGCCTATCCCGAAATCCGCCTGACCTATCGCGGCAGCAGCGAACGGCCGACGCCGTCGCGCGCCTATGGCCGGCTGACGACGCCCGGCGAATATCGCATCAGCGTGACCAAGCCGGCGATGTTCGCCGCCTATCTGACCGAGCAGCTCGACCTGCTGATCGAAAACCACGACGTGACGGTCGAGGCGGTTGCGGGGCGGCAGGAAATTCCCTTCCCCTATGTCCTCGACGCGGGGCACGCACTCAGCCTCGACGCGGTATCGGCGACCGAACTCGCCCGCTATTTCCCTGCGACCGAGCTGGCGCATATCGGTGACGAGATCGCCGATGGCCTCTGGGCGTCGCAGGATGCGCATCGCCCGCTGGCGTTGTTCGACGGCCTGCGCACCGACTTCTCGCTCGCACGCCTGCGCCATTACACCGGCACGCCGCCCGAGCACATCCAGCAGTACGTGCTGTTCACCAACTATCACCGCTATGTCGACGAATTCGTCCGCTGGGCCGGCGAGCAGCTGAAGCCCGCCGCCGATGGCACGCCCAGCCGCTATACCGCGCTGTCCGGCGCGGGCGGCGTGCTGGCGACCGCCGGCGACGATGCGGAACGCATGGTCAGCGACAGCGCATGGCGGCGGCACCAGATGCCGGCCTATCACCTCGTTGCGCCCGACGGCACCGGGATCACGCTGGTCAATATCGGCGTCGGCCCGTCCAACGCGAAGACGATCTGCGACCATTTGGCGGTCATGCGGCCGGAGGCATGGCTGATGATCGGCCATTGCGGCGGCCTGCGTCCCAGCCAGCGGATCGGCGACTATGTCCTCGCCCACGCCTATCTGCGCGACGACCATGTCCTCGACGACGTGCTGCCGCCCGAAATTCCCGTCCCGGCGATCGCCGAGGTGCAGGTCGCGATGGCGCGCGCGGCGGAGATCGTGTCGGGCCAGTCGGGCGATGAGTTGAAGAAGCGCCTGCGCACCGGCACCATCGTCACCACCGACGACCGCAACTGGGAATTGCGCTTCAGCCGCTCGGCGCTGCGCTTCTCGCTCAGCCGCGCGGTCGGGATCGACATGGAATCGGCGACCATCGCCGCGCAGGGCTACCGCTTCCGCGTCCCCTACGGCACGCTGCTGTGCGTTTCGGACAAGCCGCTCCACGGCGAACTGAAACTGCCCGGACAGGCCAACCGTTTCTACGAACGCGCGATCAACGAACATATGCGCATCGGCATCGAGGCCTGCGAGCAGCTGCGACTGGAGGGCGCCCGGCTGCACAGCCGCAAGCTGCGCGCATTCAACGAACCGCCGTTCCGGTAACGGGCGCGCTTCGCCCCCAACGAGTAATCTGCCGACCGGCAAACGTCGCCCCAGCGAAGGCTGGGGCCTCTCGCGGCTCCTGCCGGGTGCTGTCGGCGAGAGATCCCAGCCTGCGCGGGGATGACGCATGTCGCGGCAGGACCCGCTCTCGATCTGGGGCGACGACCGCCCGCCCGCTACACCTTGTACCGGTCGGTCGGGATGGTCGCCTCGCTCGCCGCCGCGCTCTTGTGGAACAGCGCCTTGTCCTCCGGCCGGAACGCCCAGCGCCACAGGATCGCGAAATAGGTCGCGAGGATCACGGGTATGCCGAACAGCATCTCGGCCCATTCGAACCGCTTGGGCAGCTGCATGATCGCCGATCCGATCAGCGCCGCGGCCAGCACCGCCCATAGCAAGGCGGGGCGGAAATCGCGCACGCTATGGCCGAGCAGCTTCGACAGCAGCCCCGACTTGATGACCGATCCCAGCGCGACCGAGATGCACAAGGCCATCGCCGGCCCCACCGCCGCATAATTTTGCGGCAGGCCGAACGATCGCATCAGGAATACCAACGCGAAGCTCAGCACGACCTGGAACGTCAGCAGCCCGATCGAGATCATCAGGTTGCGATGCCGCGCGATATAGACCAATGCCGCTTCCGACACCGCGCCTTTCGCTGCCAGCACCTCCGCGATCAGCAGGAACGACAGTGCCCCCGCGCCACTCACGAACTCGCGCCCGACCACGCCCATCACGCCGGACGCCGGGATGCTCCCGGCCAGCGCCAGCGCCGCCTGCGCGGTGATGATCCAGAAACCGACCTGCCGCACCTGCCGCGCGACTGCGCTCTTGTCGTCCGCCGCCAGGCTCTGGGTGATGACCGGGCCCAGCACGGGGTCGAAACTGGTCTTCAGCTTCTGCGGCAGCGACGCGACCTGCTGCGCCATATAGTAGATGCCGACAATCGCCGGCCCGAAAAGCAGCCCCAGAATGAAGCGATCGACGTTGCGCGTGCCCCATTCGATCGCATCGGCCCCGGCCAGCGGCATGTTGCGCTTCACCAGCGCCAGCATCGGCCGCAGATGCGGCGACCAGCCATAGGGCAGGCCATAGCTGCGGATGAACGGCACGATCGACGCGACCAGCGCCGCCGCCATCGACAGGACGTAGCTCATGATCAGCCCGTCGCGCGTCGAATAATAGCTGAGCGCCCAAGCCGCGATCGAGATCGTCCACGGCTCCACCACCGCGCGCGCCGTCACCGCCGCCTTGACGTTCAACCGATAGGCAAGCGCCGCCAAGCTGACGTCCGACCAGGCGATGGCGAACACGATCAGCGGCAGCAGGCGCTCGAACCCGATCACCTCGCTGTTCGGATACATCACCTGCGGGAATACGAACAGCACGGCGCTGGCCGCGACGGACATGATGAACGCGACCGCCAGTGCGTCCCACACGACATGGGCATGCGGCCGGTCGGTCGACGACAGCGCCTGCGCCAGCCCCCGCTTCAACCCCAGCGTGGCGACCAGCGCCGCCAGTTCGACCACCAGCACCGCCAGCGCGAACCGCCCGACGATTTCCGGGCCATAGATGCGTCCGGCGATGAACAGGAACGGCAGGCGCGCGACGAGCCGCAGGACGAAACCGAACACGTTCGTCCGCCCGCCCTTGGCCAGGGCGGCGATGTCGTCGGCGGGTTGGGTCGGCGCGTCGGTCACGCGACGCGCGAAGGATCGATCATCGCGGCCTCTTACGCCAGGGCGTCCGCTCCCCATAGCCCCCGTATGCGCTTTGCCCGCGGGGTGCGGCTTGCGGGCAACGGTCGGAACGATCGGACGCCCCGGCCTTTGGACTACCGCAACGATGGAGACGATCGATGAAGCCAGCCGCGACGATCCTCGGCCTCACCCTGCTGGCGGCCTGTTCGCAACAGCCCGCCCCCGGCAACGGCGCGCAACCTCACGACGCCATGGCGCATGACGCGATGGCGCCAGGGGCGACGGACTCCGCAGCGACACGCGGCTACAAGCAATCGATGGCCGCCATGATGACCAAGGCCCCGCCCTATACCGGCGACGCCGATGTCGATTTCATGCAGCAGATGCGCGTTCACCACGCGGCGGCGGTGGCGATGGCCCGCACCGAACTGGCGCATGGCAAGGACCCTGAGGCCCGCACGCTGGCGCAGGCGGTGATCGACACGCAGCAGGAGGAGATCGAGCAGATCGACCGGTGGTTGGAGGCGAAGGGTCGATAACCGGACTGGCCTTCGCAATCGCCGGCGGTTGCGACACGACGGCGTAGCGCGCATCCTGCCCTGCGTCGGGCAGTCTATGCCAGTATCGGGAAGGAACACGGCATGTCGATCGCCGCATCGCTGGCGCTGCTGATCGCGGCGACCGGGTCGCCATGGGGCGAGGCGACGGGTTCCTTTCGCATCACCCCGGTCGATGCCGCCACCGTGCGGATCAGCGGGCTGATCCGTCCGGGGGATGCCGCTGCGCTCGAACGGCATCTGACGGACAAAGTGCAACGAGTCGTCATCAATTCGGCGGGCGGCGAAGCGGAAACCGCGCTGGCGATGGCCGGAATGGTCGAGGCGCGCCGTCTGAGCATCGTCGTCGACGGCGTCTGCGCATCGTCGTGCGCCAATTATCTGTTCGCCGCCGCCGCGCACCGAACCATATTACCCGGGGCGCTCGTGCTGTGGCACGGTGCGCCCGACGCGGCGTCGCGAAGCGACATGCATGCGCAGCTACGCACGGCGATGACCGGCGCCGGCGCGACGCCGGACGAGGTGGCGGCGACGATCGCGCGCGAAGATGCCCGACTGAACGGATGGATCGCTGCGCAGGATGCGCTGTACGCCAGACACGGCCTGTCGCCGTCGGTGCTATACCGCCTCAACGATCCAGCGCTTGGACAGCCGGTTCCCCGGCATGTACCGGACGCGGCGGGAGCGACCGACATGCTGCACCTGTCGAACGCCGCACTGCATTGCGCGGGCTTCGTTACCACCGCCGCTTCCGGTGCCACGCCGGTAGACGTCGCGGCACGCAAAATCGGCATGACAGGCGTGCGTATCGTCGCCCTGCCCGGTCTCGAGCGGCTACTGTGCCAGCCACGCCGATAGGGCGAACCCGGCGCTAGAGCGGTTTCCGACCAGATTGGATCGTCGGCACGGAGGGGATTTCGGTTTGGGGCAAGGCGCGAGGAGGGAGCGATGCAGTCGCATCGTAACCGACGAGCAACGCGGCCCCGGCGGGAAATCACCCCGCCGCGAAGCGGGCGCCCGCACGGCGATGACGATGGCTCAATCTGGTCGGAAACCGCTCTAGTGCGCCGCGCCCCAGCTCTTGCCCGTCCCGATCTCCACGCCCAGCGGCACCGACAGCTGCACCACCGGTTCCGCCGCCGTCTCCATCACCTGCCGGATCACCAGCGTCGCCGCCTCGACCAGCCCCTCGGGCAGTTCGAACACCAGTTCGTCGTGCACCTGCAACAGCATCCGCACTTCGGTGAGGCCGGCCTCGGCCAGCGCAGGCCCCATCCGCGCCATCGCCCGCTTGATGATGTCGGCGCTCGTCCCCTGGATCGGCGCGTTGATCGCGGCGCGTTCGGCGCCCTGCCGCTCATGCTGCACCTTCGACTGGATGCGCGGGAAATGCGTCTTGCGCCCGAACAAGGTCGTGGTGAAGCCGGTCGTGCGCACGCTCTGCGTCGTCTCGGCGATATAGCGGTTGATGCCGGGGAAGCGGTCGAAATAGCGATCGATCATCGCCTGCGCCTCGTCCGCGCTCACGTCCAGCCGCCCGGCCAGCCCCCAGCGGCTGATGCCGTAGAGGATCGCGAAGTTGATCGTCTTGGCCCGCCCGCGCGTGTCGCGGTTGACCTCGCCGAACAGCTCCTGCGCGGTGATGCTGTGGATGTCGTCGCCGCGTTCGAACGCCTCGCGCAGCTGCGGTACGTCGGCGATATGCGCCGCCAGCCGCAGCTCGATCTGCGAATAGTCGGCCGCCAGGATGACATTGCCCGGCTCGGCCACGAACGCATCGCGGATCTGCCGGCCGACCTCGGTGCGGATCGGGATGTTCTGCAGATTGGGATCGGTCGACGACAGCCGTCCCGTCTGCGCACCGGTCAGGCTGTACGACGTATGCACCCGCCCGGTCGCCGGGTTGATCTGCGCCTGCAACGCATCGGTATAGGTGCTTTTCAGCTTGGACAGTTGCCGCCAGTCGAGCACCTTCGCCGCGATCGCCGCGCCGGGCGAATCCTTGTCGGCGGCGATCCGTTCCAGTTCGTTGACGTCGGTGGAATAGACCCCTGACTTGCCCTTGCGCCCGCCCTTGATGCCCAGCGTCACGAACAGCACGTCGCCCAACTGCTTCGGTGACCCGATGGTGAACTTCGTCCCCGCCAGCTCGTGGATTTCGGTTTCCAGTGCCGCAATGCGGGCGGAGAAATCCTCCGACAGCTTGGCCAGCACGCCGGCATCGACCTTGATCCCGGCCTGCTCCATGTCGGCGATCACCCGCACCAGCGGCCGGTCGACCATCTCGTACACCCGCGTCGCCGACTCATAAGGCAGCCGCGGCTTGAACCGCCGCCACAGCCGGAGCGTCACATCGGCATCCTCGGCGGCATAGCGGGTGGCGGTCTTCAGGTCGATCTCGCCAAAGCCGATCTGCTTCTTCCCCGTCCCCACCACGTCCTTGTACGCGATGCAGCTATGCTGGAGATGCGTCGCGGCCAGTTCGTCCATGCCATGCCCGTGCAACCCGGCGTCGAGCGCAAAGCTCATGACGATCGTGTCGTCATAGGGCGCGACGGTCAGCCCGGCGCGCGCCAGCACGATCATGTCGTACTTCAGGTTATGGCCGATTTTCAGGACGCTCTCGTCCTCGAACAACGGCTTCAACGTCGCCAGCACCGCCTCGCGCGACAGCTGTTCCGGCTTCTCCGCGAACATGTCGGTCCCGCCGTGGCCGATCGGAATATAGCAGGCGAGGTTCGGGTGCAGCGCCATGCTCACGCCGACCAGCTCTGCCCGCGTCGCGTCCAGACCCGTCGTCTCGGTATCGATCGCCACCCAGCCCTGATGCCGCGCGACCTGCACCCAGCGGTCGAGCGCCTCCTGCGTCACCACCGTCTCGTATGCGTCATGATCGCAGGCCGGCTCGTCGTCCTGCGCCACCGGCGCGGCGGGCGTCTCAACCGGCGTATCGGCAACCTGGCCGAGCTTGGTCAGCAACGTGCGGAACCCGTGATGTTCGAGGAACGCGCGCAGCGGCGCCTCCGGAATCCCCTGCAATTCCAGCGCGTCGAGCGGTTCGGGCAGCCCGCCATCGCATTTCAGCGTCACCAGCACCTTCGACAGCCGCGCATTGTCGGCATGGTCGATCAGGTTGTCGCGCAGCTTGCCCTTCTTCATCTCGGGCGCCGCGGCGAGGACGGCTTCAAGGTCGCCATGCTCGTTGATGAGCTTGGCGGCGGTCTTCGGCCCGACCCCCGGCACGCCCGGCACATTGTCGACGCTGTCGCCCATCAGCGCCAGCACGTCGCCCAATTTGTTCGGGGTCACGCCGAACTTCTCGACCACATGGTCCGGCCCCAGCGTCCGGTTGTTCATCGTGTCGAGCATGTCGACCGACGGGTCGGTCATCAGCTGCATCAGATCCTTGTCGGAACTGACGATGGTCACCGCCCAGCCCTGCGCCAGCGCCGCCTGCGTATAACAGGCGATGATGTCGTCGGCCTCCAGCCCCTCTTCCTCAATGCACGGCAGGCTGAACGCCCGCGTCGCATCGCGGATCATCGGGAACTGGGGCACCAGGTCCTCGGGCGGCGGCGGCCGATGCGCTTTATACTGATCGTACAGGTCGTTGCGGAACGTCTTCGACGATTTGTCAAGGATGACCGCCATGTGCGTCGGCCCATCCGCCTTGTGCAGCGCATCGGCCAGCTTCCACAGCATGGTGGTATAGCCATAGACCGCCCCCACCGGCTCGCCATGCTGGTTGGTCAGCGGCGGCAGCCGGTGATAGGCGCGAAAGATATAGCCGGAGCCGTCGACGAGATAGAGATGGGGCATGGGCGGGAGATAGCAGCGCGGGCGGGGCTGCGCGAGGGGGCGATCTTGACTTCGTTGCCCGGTCGGTGTGCAATTCCGCCTACGGGCAATGCGGACGCCCGTTCAGACGCCTGCGTCCAAGTTCCGCTCCACCGGCCGCGTTCGCGCGGCCTTGGGAGCGTTCGTTCATGGAAATTGCCGCACCGTCCCGTCCGCCGTCGATCGGCTTGATACCACTATTCTGCAAATTCCTGCGCTTCGGCTGTCTCGCCTTTGGCGGCCCGGTCGCGCAGATCGCGATGTTGCGGCAGGCGCTGGTCGAGGAAGAACGCTGGATCGACAAGGGCCGGTTCAATCGGCTGCTCGCCGTGCTGCAAATCCTGCCCGGGCCCGAAGCCCACGAACTCTGCGTCCATTTCGGCGTGCTGGCGCGCGGGCGGATCGGCGGGCTGCTCGCCGGCCTCGGTTTCATGCTGCCCGGCTTCTGCCTGATGCTGCTGGTCGGCTGGCTGTACGTCACCGTCGTGCAGGGCAGCGTGGCGCTCGGAGGCCTGCTGCTCGGCATCCAGGTCGCGATCCTCGCCGTCATCCTGCGTGCCGTCATGCGGATCGGTCAGCATGTCGTGGAGGATCGGCTGCTGGCGCTGATCGCGCTGGCGGCGGTCGCCGCGACGCTGGGCCGGGTGCCGTTCTGGATCCCGTTGCTGGCTGGCGGCGCCGTCTATGCAATGAAGCACCGCCCGCCGCTTGCGCTCGCGATCGGACTTGCCGGCATCGCCGCCGCCGTTGCCAGCCTCTCCATCGCCCCGCCCACCCCTGCCGCAGCGTCGGTCCAGCCGCTCACGGTCGTCGCGCTCTTCATCGCCGGGTTGAAAGGTGGCCTGCTGACCTTTGGCGGGGCCTATACCGCCATCCCCTATGTCCGTGCCGATACGGTCGGCCGTGGCTGGATCGGCGATGCGGCGTTCCTAGACGGGGTCGCCTTCGCCAATGTCATTCCCGCGCCGCTGGTCATCTTCGCGACCTTCGTCGGCTTCGTTGCGGGCGGCCTGGCCGGTGCGCTGGCGATCACGCTCGGCATGTTTGTCCCTGCCTTCGCCTTTTCGCTAATCTTCTTCGAACGGCTCGAGCGCGTCGTCGACGCCCCCTCGCTGCGCCATGCGCTGACCGGCGTGGCGGCGGCGGTTGTTGGAATCATCGCCGCGACCTTCGTGCAACTGGCGCTGGTGACCGGCGGGCGGGTCGATCCGCCGGTCGGCGCGGCGCTGTTCGCCGCAGCGCTGGCAATGGCGTGGCGATTGAAGGGAGGCTGGGTGACGCCGACGATCGTCGCGGTCGGCGCGACGGTCGGATGGCTGTTCCTGTGACCGCCGCTTGACCGCCGCCGCGTTCGCGCGATGATGGCGGCAGGGGGGACACGAACATGCCGAACTGGACTCTACCGCTCGCCGCCGCGCTGATCGTCGCGACGCCGGCCGCCGCCAAGGAACTGAAGGTCGGACAGCCTGCGCCGCCGATCGAACTGACGCTGGCCGACGGGACGAAGACCACCATCGCCGAGCATCGCGGCGAGGTCATCCTCGTCAATTTCTGGGCGACCTGGTGCGTGCCGTGCCGCGTCGAGCTGCCGCTGCTCGACGGCTATTACCGTCAGGTCAAGAAACATGGCGCCCGAGTCTTCGCGGTCACCACCGAAGGGTCGGTGCCGATCTACAAGATGAAGGCGCTGTTCGCCGCGCTGGCGATCACCCCGGCCAAGGCGATCAAGGGCATCACCCATGCCCGGCCCGCCGTCCCGACCAACTACATCATCGATCGCCGCGGGATCGTCCGCTACGCCAAGGCCGGCGCGATGGATCTGGACGACCTCAATCGCGAACTGATCCCGTTGCTGCGGGAGCCGGTGCCGGACGCCTGAGGGGCGGTGGGTGTCGAGGCCCGCCGCTTAAGGCGATAGCTCACCCCGATCGTCACCCCGGGCTTGACCCGGGGTCCCGCTTCTTCTCGAGAGCGCCGCAACCGCCCGTCGCCGAACGACAAACCGCCCCGGAATCGCTTCCGGGGCGGCTTTCGTTTCCGGTGGCCCGACGTGGCAAAGCCACGTCGTCGGTCCTTGCCTTCCGCAAGGCCGGCCGGGCGAGCCTTGAGGCTCGGCCGAGCTTACGCTGCGGCCTTGGCCCGGCTCGCCTTCTTCCGCTCGTGCGGGTCCAGGTGCCGCTTGCGCAGACGGATGTTCTTCGGCGTCACCTCGACCATCTCGTCATCGTCGATATAGGCGATCGCCTGTTCCAGCGTCATCTTCTTCGGCGGGGTCAGGCGGATCGCGTCGTCCTTGCCGCCCGATGCGCGGAAGTTCGTCAGCTGCTTCGCCTTCATCGGATTGACCTCGAGGTCGTCCGTCTTGGCGTTCTCGCCGATGATCATGCCCTCGTACAGCGCTTCGCCATGCCCGACGAACAGGATGCCGCGTTCCTCGAGCGGACCCAGCGCATAGCCCTGCGCTTCGCCGGCACCGTTCGAGATCAGCACGCCGTTCTTACGGCCTTCGATCTGGCCCTTGTGCGGACCGTACTTCTCGAACAGCCGGTTCATGATGCCGGTGCCGCGCGTGTCCGACAGGAACTCGCCGTGATAGCCGATCAGGCCGCGCGACGGTGCCGAGAAGGTGATGCGCGTCTTGCCGCCACCCGACGGGCGCATGTCGGTCATCTCGGCCTTGCGCTGGTTCATCTTGTCGACGACCGTGCCCGAGAACTCCTCGTCCACGTCGATCACGACGGTTTCGTACGGCTCGGTCTTGTTGCCCTGCTCGTCGGTGCCGAACAGCACGCGCGGACGCGAAATGCCCAGTTCGAACCCTTCGCGGCGCATCGTTTCGATCAGCACGCCCAGCTGCAATTCGCCGCGGCCGGCGACTTCGAAGCTGTCGCGGTCGTCGGCTTCGGTGACCTTCACCGCCACGTTCGATTCCGCTTCGCGCATCAGGCGGTCGCGGATCATGCGGCTGGTGACCTTGGTGCCCTCACGCCCCGCCATCGGCGAATCGTTCACCGCGAAACGCATCGACAGCGTCGGCGGATCGATCGGCTGCGCCTTCAGCGGCACGCTGACCGACGTATCGGCGATGGTGTTGGCGACGGTCGCGACGGTGAGACCCGCCAGCGAAATGATGTCGCCCGCCTTCGCCTCGTCGACCGGCACGCGCTCCAGCCCGCGGAACGCCATGATCTTCGACGCGCGGCCGGTTTCGATCACGTTGCCGTAATTGTCGAGCGCGTGGATCGGCTGGTTCAGCTTCACCGTGCCCGAATTGACGCGGCCGGTCAGGATGCGGCCGAGGAAGTTGTCGCGGTCGAGCAGCGTCACCAGGAAGGTGAACGGCGCATCGACGTCGAGCGCGGGCGGCGGGACATGGCTGACGATCGTCTCGAACATCGGCTGCAGCGTGCCTTCGCGCGCATCCATGTCGGTCGAGGCATAGCCGTTGCGGCCCGACGCATAGAGCACCGGGAAATCCAGCTGTTCGTCATTCGCGTCAAGCGACACGAACAGGTCGAACACCTCGTCCAGCACTTCCTGGATGCGCGCGTCGCTGCGGTCGACCTTGTTGACCACGACGATCGGCTTCAGGCCCAGCGCCAGCGCCTTGCCGGTCACGAACTTCGTCTGCGGCATCGCGCCTTCCGACGAATCGACCAGCAGCACGACGCCGTCGACCATCGACAGGATGCGCTCGACCTCGCCACCGAAATCGGCGTGGCCGGGGGTGTCGACGATGTTGATCCGCACCGGTTCGCCACCCGCCGGCGGCACCCATTCGACCGAGGTCGGCTTGGCGAGAATGGTGATCCCGCGTTCCTTTTCGAGGTCGTTCGAGTCCATCGCGCGTTCCTCGACGCGCTGATTGTCGCGGAACGTGCCGGACTGACGGAACAACTGATCGACGAGCGTGGTTTTGCCGTGATCGACGTGGGCGATGATCGCCACGTTGCGAAGGCTCATGGTATTTCCTGGATACTGCGGGAGTGCAATTGGCCGCGCGCTTAGCGTATTTCGCGCCAAACCGGAAGACCCCTGCTTGTTGCGTTGCGGCATGGGACAAGAAGAAGATGGTTCACGCGAAGGCGCGGAGGCGCGGAGGGGTGCGCCTGGCTCCAAGCTCACCCGCGCCAGCGGCCTCGTCTCCATCGGTTCAGCGAGCGAAGGCGTCTCCCGGTCGCGGGCGTTTTCCCGGTACGAAACCCCTCCGCGCCTCCGCGCCTTCGCGTGAACCAACCTTCTTCCTGCCTGCCGACCTTGCACCCCCAACGTGTATTACATAAATAGGACAGTTGAACGATACCGTGTTCGCATGGCATCAACCGGCGGACGACGTGGAGGAAATATGGCAACGCAGACGACCGAAGAGCCAGCACTGGTGCTGACCCCGCCAGATCCGGTGCCGACCGTCGCCCCGGCCAAGGCCGCCGGGCTGGTCCCGGTCGACGATACCAAGCGCACCGAACTCCAGCGCCGCGTCGACGACTTCATCGATCAGCTGGTCGCCCAGGACGCGAACTCGCCCGAATTCGGCAAGCGGGTCGATGCGATCAGCAACCTGGGCGCACGCGAAATCCGCGAGGCCGCCGGCCAGTCGAACCGCTTCCTCGACCGCCCCGTAAAGGCGATGGACCAGGAATCGGGCGTCGGCGCCGATCTGGCGCAACTGCGCCGCACGATCGAGGACCTCGATCCCGGCCGGCAGGGCAATCTGCTCGAACCCAAAAAGCTGTTCGGCATGATCCCGTTCGGCAACAAGGTCCGCGACTATTTCGACGGGTACAAGTCCGCGCAGAGCCACATCGCCTCGATCCTCAAGCGGCTCCAGTCCGGCAAGGACGAGCTGTTGATGGACAATGCCGCCATCGACACCGAACGCGCGAACCTGTGGACCGCGATGGGCCGCCTCGAACAGATGATCTATCTGTCGCAGGAGATGGACGGCAAGCTGGAGGAAAAGGCCAACGAGCTGGACCACACCGACCCGGCCAAGGCCAAGGCGATCCGCGAAACCGCGCTCTTCTACGTCCGCCAGCGGTCGCAGGACCTGCTGACCCAGATGGCGGTGACGGTACAGGGCTATCTCGCACTCGACTTGGTCAAGAAGAACAATGTCGAGCTGGTGAAGGGCGTCGACCGCGCCAGCACCACGACGGTCGGCGCGTTGCGCACCGCGGTGACGGTCGCGCAGGCGCTGACCAACCAGAAGCTGGTGCTCGAACAGATCACCGCACTCAACACCACCACCGCCAATATCATCGATTCCACCGGCAAGCTGCTGCGGTCGCAGACCGCGACGATCCACGAACAGGCCGCCGCCTCGACCATTCCGGTCGAAGTGCTCCAGCGTGCCTTCCAGAATGTTTATGACACGATGGACGCGATCGACACCTTCAAGCTGAAGGCGCTGGATTCGATGAAGACCACCATCGGCACCCTGTCCAACGAGGTCGAGAAGTCGAAGGGCTATATCGCCCGGGCCGAGGGCGCGTCGCAAAATGCGCAGGGCGGCGAAACCTTCAAGCTGGAGGCGATGTAACGCGATGTCGCGCAGCGACGAGGTCCTCGAACGCGCCAGCTTGACGCTCGAACGCGCCCGCGAACGCCACGGCGCCGTAGCCCCCCGCGCCCGGCGCAGGCGCGAGGCGGAGGTCCTGCGCCGCCTCGGCCGCATCGCTGCGGCCGATGGCGCGATCATCCTCGCCGCCCTGGTCATCGGCTGGTTCGTGCCGCTGGGTCTGGGCGGCGCGATGATCGTCATGGCGCTGCTGATCGCCGCGACCGCGCTGTTCGCGCTGATGCCGGTCACCCGCGAAGTCGCCGTCGAGCAACTGGGTCAGGCCCCGATCAAGTCGCTCCCCGCCCAGACCGAACTCTGGCTCGCCACCCAACGCCCCGCCCTCCCCGCGCCCGCCATCACACTGGCCGACGCGATCGGCGTCAAGCTAGACACGCTCTCGGCGCAGCTCGCCACCCTGCCCGACGACGAACCGGCGGCGGCCGAAGTCCGCAAGCTGGTCGGCGAGCAACTCCCCGAACTGGTCCGCGGCTACCGGCGCGTCCCCGAACCGCTCCGCCGCGTCGAACGCAACGGCCGCACCCCGGACCAGCAACTGGTCGACGGGTTGAAGATCATCGACAGCGAAATCGCCGCGATGACGCAACAACTGGCCCAAGGCGACCTCGACAGCCTCGCGACGCGCGAGCGGTTTCTGCAGATCAAGTATCAGGGCGAGGAATAGGCCGGAACGTCCTCTCCACCTCCATCGTCACCCCGGGCTTGACCCGGGGTCCCGCTTCTTGTCCGACCGCAGGTAAAAGCGGACCGGCATCCAGTCAGAACGGACGAAATCGACCCCGTCGTCCGACGCGGTTGAATCCGGCCGACCTCAAACGGCACCGTTTGTGCTGAGTAGGGACTGAGCGAAGTCGAAGGCCCGTATCGAAGCACTTGGTAAGCGGTCCCTAGGCACGAACGCTTCAACCTCAGGTCATAGTGCTCCAGCCGCCTACTCGGGCCAGTACCAACCCCGGCCGCGGCCCCGTCATTCCCGCGAAGGCGGGAAGCCATACACGCCGACATCGGCGATGGAACCACGGCCGCAGCGTCTATCGATCCCGCCTTCGCGGGAATGACGCCAGATACCCAGAAACCATTTTCCTACACCGCCCGAACCGCCCTACCCTCCGTGCGGCTCTTTCCCACCGTCGATCCAACACCTCCGCCACATGCGAATGCTACGCAACAACGCAAACACGTCACTAGTGTGAACTTAGTGAACTTTGGCGCGAATCCGCGCTATTCGCGGTCGCGTTCCACGTCCCAATAATGGCGCTGCACCATCACCGACGGCACCGGCCGCCCCCGCCCGTCGAGCGAGGGTCGGAACCGGAAGGCACGCTCGACCTGCCGGCAGGTCGCGGCATCGATCGCGCGATTGCCGCTAGAGCGCATGATCTGGCACTCGCTCGCCCGCCCGTTGACCTCGACGATATAGCGCACCTCGACCGAGCCTTCGAAGCCATATTCCTCCAGCTCGCGCGGCAGCCGCGCGCCCTGCAACGACCCGCCGATCTGCTCGGGCGGCGTATCGCCCCCGCCGCTCCCGTCGCCATCGCCCTCGCCACCGCTACCCAAGCCATCGCCGACCCCGCCGGCCCCGGTCCCCGGCCCGACCGTATCGGTCGCGCCTGACGATGCGTCATTCCCTGGCCCGGCGACCGGTGCGGTGACGACCGGCGGCGGCACCGGCAGCGGCACGACGGGCGGCGTGGCGACGATCTCGGTCGCCTTGGACCGGATATTGGGCGGCGCGGCACGTCCCTCCGGCCGCCCCTGCCGCACGACCTGCGGCACCGGTGGCGGGGGCGGCGGATCGGGTGGCGGCGGCAGGATGTCGAACGTCGCCAACGCACTCTGCGCCGTCCGCGTGACGTCCACCCCCAGCCCGACGATCAGCGCCCAGCCAAGCAGCACGTGCAGGCCGACCGTCACGGCCATCGCGCCGATACGGCTCCGGTCGGGAAGGGTCGTGGTCATCGCCATGATGCTGGCACAACGCCGATGAATGGCGGCTGATCCGTTCCTCGCCCACGGTCGGCGTATCCCCGCGAAGGCGGGGATCCAGAGCCGCAAGCGCTACCGTCGCGTTCCTGATCCTGGATCCCCGCCTTCGCGGGGATACGGCCGAGCCTACCTTTTCCCCAACGCCACGATCGCCCGGTCCCTCAACCGCTCCACCGCCGCACCATGGATGCCCGGCGCCGCCGCCATCACCCCGAAGAACTGTGGCCGTGCCTGGTTAAAGCGCAGCTTCCGCCCGATCGCATCGGTCACCGTCGCCCCCGCCTCGCGCGCGATCAGGATGCTCGCCGCCACGTCCCACTCGTTTCCCCAGCGAAGCGTCGCCAGGAAATCCGCCTCCCCGCTCGCCACCATCGCCATGCGCAGCGCGATCGAATTGGGCTTGGCGACCATCAACAGGTCGCGGTCCGCCTTGGGCAGCGCGTCGACCGGGGTCCGGCTGCCGGCGAAGTCGACGCGCGGGCTGACCGCCAGCCGCTCGCCGTTCATCCGCGCCCCCTGCCCCGCCGCCGCCGTCCAGCGCTGCCGCCGGACCGGCGCGTCCAGCACCCCCAGCACCGGCTGGCAATCCTCGATCAGCGCGACCGATACCGCCCATCCGTCGCGCCCGCGAATATAGTCGCGGGTGCCGTCGATCGGATCGACGATCCACACCTGCCGCCGCGCCAGCCGGCTCGCATCATCGGCCGTCTCCTCCGACAGCCAGCCCGCCTCGGGCAGCAGCGCGGACAGCCGCTCGCGCAGCAGCCGGTCGACGGTCAGGTCGATCTCGCATACCGGATTACCCGGCGCCTTTTCCCATGTCTGGAAATCACCAAGCCAGCTGGCCAGCGCCAGCGCCGCCGCCTCCCCCGCAATCGCGGTTACCTCGTCTAGCAGCGCCGCCTCAGCCACCCGCCACCGTCATGCCATCGACCCGGATCGTCGGCACATTGACACCCTGCCGATGCTCCAGATCACCCGCCGCACGCATCGACAGCAGCATCGGGCGCAGATTGCCGGCGATGGTGATGCCCGACACCGGCCGCGTGATCTCACCCTTTTCGATCAGGAAGCCCGACGCCCCGCGGCTGTAATCGCCGGTGACGCCGTTCACCCCCTGCCCGATCAATTCGGTCAGCAGGACGCCGCGCTCGACATCCTCGATCAACGCCGCGACGCTGCCGCTGCCCCCGGCCAGATGGACGTTGCCCGTCGTCACACCCGGCGGACCGCTCAAGCCCCGCGAGGCATGGCCGGTCGGCTCCAGCCCCAGCTGCCGCGCCGACGCGCTGTCGAGCAGCCAGGTCTGAAGCACGCCCCGCTCGACCAGCGCCATCGGCGATACCGCCAGCCCCTCGCCATCGAACGGCCGTGCGCGCAGTCCATGCGGACGGTGCGGATCGTCGATGATCGACAGCCCCTCGGGCAGGATCGCATGGCCGAGATGTTCGCGCAGGAAGCTGGTCCCGCGCGCGATCGACGGGCCAGAAATAGCGCCCAGCACATGGCCGATCAGGCTGCCGCCGACGCGCGGGTCGAACACGACCGGCATCGCCCCGCCATCAATCTTCACCGGGTTCAGCCGCGCGACGGCGCGCTCGCCGGCGCGACGGCCGACCGTCTCCGGCGACTCCAGCATCGTGCGGTGCCGCGCCGAATGATGGGCATGGTCGCGCTGCATGGCGGCACCCTCGCCCGCCAGCACGCTCGCCGAAATGCCGTGGCTGGTGACGGCATAGCCCTGCGCAAAGCCATGGCTGGTCGCCAGCGCGACGATCGCGCGGTTATAGCCGGCCGATCCGCCCTCGGAATTGCTCACCCCCGCGACCGAACGCGCCGCATCCTCCACCGCCAGCGCCGCCTCGCGCAGCACCTGCGGCGGCACCTCGCCACCATCGTCCAGATCGAGCAGCGGCGGCGCGCCGTGCAGCAGCCGTTCGGCCGGCGCGAGGCCCGCCCAACGATCCTCCGGCGCCGCACGCGCCATCGCCACCACCCGCTCGGCAAGGGCCGCGAGGCCGGTCTCGGACAGGTCCGACGTAGAAACGCTGGCCGACCGCTGCCCGACGAACACGCGCAGCCCCAGCTCCGCACCCTCCGACCGGCCGACATCCTCCAACTGCCCCAGCCGGACCGACACCGACAGCGCGGTATCGGCGACGAGGATCGCGTCGGCGGCATCGGCGCCATGGGCACGGGCGCGGGCGATGGCGGATTGGGCGCGGTCGGCGGCGGTCTGGGGATCGAGCATGGGAGCCAGATGGGAAGCCGCTCCCCTCACGGCAACGCTCATGCCGCCTGCCCCACGGTCAACAGGCCGAGGAACAGCAGCAGTCCGGCATCGCGGTTCGACCGGAACCGGCGCAGCGTGTTCGCCCCGTCGTCGGGCCGGAGCGTCGCGACCTGCCACAACAGATGCAGCGCGGCGGGCAGCAGCGCAACCAGCGCCAGCGGCGTCGGGAACACCCGCCACACCGCCCCCGCCCAGCAGGCAATGGCGACGACATAGAGCAGCCCGACGCCCGGCCGCACCCGCGCGCCCATCGCCCGCGCCGACGACCGGACCCCGACCATCGCGTCATCCTCGATATCCTGGCAGGCATAGATGGTGTCATAGCCGATGACCCACGCGATCGCCCCGGCATAGAGGAACAGCAGCGGCGTCCAGTCCGCCACCGCCATCTGCGCCCACGCGACCGGCGCGGCCCAGCTGAACACCATGCCCAGCCACGCCTGCGGCCACCAGGTGATCCGCTTCATGAAGGGGTAGGCGGCGACCAGCACCAGACTGCCGAGCGCCACGATCGCGGCGGTGAAGTTCAGTTGCAGCAGGACGACGAAGCCGATCAGGCTGAGGAACACCAGCCACACCCAAGCCGCCTTCAGCGACACCGCCCCGCTCGCCAGCGGCCGATTGGCGGTCCGTGCCACCTGCCGGTCGAGATCGCGGTCGACGATATCGTTATAGACGCACCCCGCCCCGCGCATCGCGATGCTGCCGAGCAGGAACCATAGCAGCATGTCCCATCGCTCGACCGCGCGACCCGACAGCGCGATCGCCCACGCGCCGGGCCAATAGAGCAGCCACCATCCGATCGGCCGGTCGAACCGCGCCAGCAAGGCAAAGGGTCGCGCCGCGGCGGGCAGGACGGCGATCAGCCCGCGATGTTCGGTATCGGCGACTTGGGTGGCAGGAGCAGGGGACGACATGCCGCCCCTGCTGCCACGGACCGGCCGGCTTGCACAGGGCGAACGTCAACGCTTGGCCGCCGCCTTGGCCTGCCTGCCATAATGATGATGCGCCGCGATGCAGCCGGCGACCGCGCCCAGCTTGCCATGCCCCTTGCCGACCATGTGTCCGGCAACGCCACCCACGACCGCGCCACGGATGCACCCCTTGGCGAAGGCCGGCTGGCCTGCGATCAACGCGACCGGCAGGGCGAACAGAGCAACGAACCGCATGTCCCGTCTCCTTCTATCGAGACGGTATCTACGGCCCGACCCAAGCCTGGGTTGCGTTAAACTTTCGTCATGTCGCCGGGCCCGCTACGGGAGGAGCCATGGACCTCGACCAGCTGCTTCACCATTATTTCGGCACCGCCGATCCCGACACGCTGATCGCTGCCGAACAGGACGCCGCCCGCGAGCGGATGAGCATCGATTTCGGCGTCGAACGCGATCCCTCGCGCCGGTTCGCCTTGTGGACGCTGATGGACGCCTTCGGCTTCGCCCCGCCGCCGGCGCAAGCGTTCGAGAAGGCGCCAGAACTGCGTGCGGCGGCCGAGCGCTATCTCGACGCCGCCTGGCGGGTCGAGCGCGACGGGACGCCCGACTGATGCCATGGGTGCTGCTGACCATCGCCGGCCTGCTGGAGATCGTCTGGGCCTATTATATGAAGCTGTCCGACGGCTTCTCGAAACCCTGGCCGACGCTTGCGACCTTCGTCGCGATGTTCGCCAGCTTCGGCCTGTTGTCGCTGGCGATGAAGCAGCTGCCGCTCGGCACCAGCTATATGGTCTGGACCGGCATCGGCGCCCTGGGCGCCTTCGTGGTCGGCATCGTGATCCTCGGCGAAGCGGTCACCCCGCTGCGCTTGGTCGCGGCGGCGATGCTGCTCGGCGGGCTGGTGCTGATGAAGCTCGCGTCCTGACCGCCCCCGTATCCCCGCGCAGGCGGGGATCCAGGGTAACGGAGCGGGACGTCTGTGGCTCTGGATCCCCGCCTGCGCGGGGATACGGACGTTTGAACCCGAACCCGATCATCTCTAACCCCCGTCTCCATGCCCGCTACCCCCGCCTGGCCGCCCGATTCGTCGCCCCGCCTGTTCGTCGAACAGCCCCTCGCAGAAAGCGCCCGCATCCGCCTCGACGGGGCACAGGCACATTATCTGCTGTCGGTGATGCGCCTGAAGGACGGCGACGTCGTCCGCCTGTTCGACGACACGGCCGGCGAATGGCTTGCCCGCGCCACGGAGGTGCGCAAGCGCGACCTGATCCTCGCCGTCGAGCACCAGATGCGCCCGCGCGAAATCGTCCCCGACCTGTGGCTGTGCATTGCGCCTACCAAGAAGGGCCGCATCGACTGGGTGATCGAAAAGGCGTGCGAGCTGGGCGTCGACCGGATCGTGCCGGTGCTCACCCGGCGGACGGTGGTCGACCGCCTCAACCTCGACCGCCTGCGCGCCCATGCCATCGAAGCGGCCGAGCAATGCGGCCGCACGGCGCTCCCCGCCTTGCTCGAACCGGTGAAGCTGCCCGCGCTGCTACGCGACTGGCCGGCCGAGCGCGCGCTGTTCTTCGCCGACGAGACCGGCGGCGTCCCCGCCTTCGACGCGATGCGCGCCCGCCCCGGCCCGGCAGCGATCCTGATCGGCCCGGAAGGCGGCTTCGACCCGGAGGAGCGCGAACAGGTCCGCGCCCATCCCCAGGCCATCGGCATGGCGCTCGGCCCGCGCATCCTGCGCGCCGAAACCGCGGCGGCGGCGGCGACCGCGTTGTGGATGGCTGCGGCCGGCGACTGGTAGCCGGGCTTTGCCTGTATCAATGACAGCCCCCTAGCGCGGCCCGTCCGTGCGGCGTATGGGCGCGATCATGAGCACGAAGACCGTTTCGGACAGCAACGCAGCGGTCATCGAGGACCGCTCGCAACTGATCGCCTATTTCGCCGGGGGCGAGAAGCCCGCCGAACGCTGGCGCATCGGCACCGAACATGAGAAGTTCGTCTATCGCACCAGCGACCATGCCGCCCCGTCCTATGACGAACCCGGCGGCATCCGCGACCTGCTCGCCGGCCTCGAACGCTTCGGCTGGCGCCCGGTCGAAGAGGGCGGCAAGGTCATCGCGCTGACCGGCAAGGACGGATCGGTCAGCCTCGAACCCGCCGGTCAGTTCGAACTGTCGGGCGCGCCGCTCGAAAACCTGCACCAGACCTGCGCCGAAACCGGCCGCCATCTCGATCAGGTCAAGGCGGTCGGCGACGAACTCGGCCTCGGCTTCCTCGGGCTGGGCATGTGGCCCGACAAGCGCCGCGACGAACTGCCGATCATGCCCAAGGGCCGCTACGGCATCATGCTCAACCACATGCCGCGCGTCGGCAGCATGGGTCTCGACATGATGCTGCGCACCTGCACGATCCAGGTGAACCTCGACTATGCGAGCGAGGCGGACATGGTGCAGAAATTCCGCGTCGGCCTCGCGCTGCAGCCGCTCGCGACCGCGCTGTTCGCCAATTCGCCCTTCACCGACGGCCTGCCCAACGGCCAGCTTTCCTATCGCTCGCACATCTGGTCCGACACCGATCCCGCGCGCACCGGCATGCTGCCCTTCGTATTCGAGGACGGCTTCGGCTACGAACGCTATGCCGACTACGCCCTCGATGTCCCGATGTACTTCGTCTATCGCGACGGCCGCTATATCGACGCCGCCGGCCTGTCGTTCCGCGACTTCCTGAAGGGTGAGCTGTCGGTCCTGCCGGGCGAAAAGCCGACGATGGAGGATTGGGCCGACCATCTCTCCACCGCTTTCCCCGAAGTGCGCCTCAAGACCTTCCTCGAAATGCGTGGTGCCGATGGGGGGCCGTGGGGCCGCATCTGCGCCCTCCCCGCCCTGTGGGTCGGGTTACTCTACGACCAGGGCGCACTCGACGCCGCATGGGATCTGGTGAAGGGCTGGTCGATCGAGGACCGCCAGCGCCTCCGCGACACGGTCCCTGCGCTCGGCCTCGACGCCCCGCTGCCCGGCGGCGGCACCCTGCGCGATGTCGCGGGTGACGTTCTCGACATCGCCAGCCGGGGCCTCAGCGCCCGCCGCCGCCTCAGCGCCTCGGGCGACGACGAAAGCGGCTTCCTCGAACCGCTGCGCGAAGTCGTCCGTTCGGGCAAGGTCCCGGCGCAGGTCCTGCTCGACAAGTTCGCCGGCGAATGGGGTGGCGACCTGTCGAAGGTGTACGGCGAATATAGTTTCTAAGCAGATCCTCCCCGCTTCGCGGGGAGGGGGGACCGTCCGCGCAGCGGATGGTGGATGGGCGACGCCGCAAACGCTCCGCCCGTGGCTAAGTCCCTCGACCATGCTGCGCATGGTCCCCCTCCCCGCGGGGCGGGGAGGAGCTGAACAGCCGTGTCACCAACCCCCGCCGAACCATCCAGTCGCTATACGCCCGGTACACCGGGTCAGCGCCCAGATGCCATTCCTCGGTCTTCGCCCGCCAGTAATAGACCCCGCTGACGACGGCCAGGATCGCGGTACTCCGCGCCGCCGATGTCCAGCTGTCCGCGGTGGTCAGCACCGGAATCGTCGAAATCCACCAGAACAGGTTCTTCGACAGATAGGCCGGGTGCCGGCTGAACGCATAGGGTCCATGCGTCAGGATGCCGCGATGCGTCAGGTTCGAAAACCGCAACCCGAACGCCATCGTCGCCCACGCATAGATCGCGGTCAGCCCTACCAGCACCGCGCCCACGATCCACAACAGCACCGGATAATCGGCCAGCCAATAGGTCCAGTCCGCCGTTCCCGGATGGTAATCCAGCGGTCCGCCATTGGCCATCAGGATGAACGGCGGATAGCAGATCAGCGCCGCCGACCACCCCGCCGCATAGGGCGTAGCGCTGCGGATATGCGTATCGAGCGGCCGCATCGCAAGGATATAGCCCGCCGTCGCGAACGCCACGTCGATCACGAACATGAAGGTGATGAGCCAATTGGCCAAAGGCACCGGCCCGGTCAGCACGGCGGAGCGCTGCGTGCGGATGAACTCGCCGAACCCCGGCGGCACGATGGCGAGCATGAAGGCGAGGAAGAACGCCTTCACCGCCCAGCCGCGCAGATGGTTCCAGATCGCTTGCGCGTCGATCGGCTCGTCAAGATGCATCGCCCACGCGCCCAGCGCCCAGCAACCGTCCTTCGGCTCGACCAGCCGCCGGTCGATCCACAGCATGTACGGGATCGACAGCACGAACAGCGGCACCGCCGCCGCCCCGAACACCCACATCGAAAAGGCGAACCCGCCCTCCCAATAGAACCGCCCGGTGGCATAGATCCCCGCGATTCCGGCCCAGGTGATCCATAGGCCCGCCAGCTTGGTCAGGCTGATCTCGACCGTTTCGCGCCACGGCCGCACGTTGTTCCAGTCGATCCCTGTCGACGGGTTGCGATGCACCTTGTCGACCAGCAGCGACCAGAGCACCATCGGCAGCGCACAGGCGGCGACGTTGGTCAGCGCCGCATAGGGCCCGTCCATCCCGTAATGCCACGCGACCGCGACCCAGGCGAACAATCCGGCCAGCCCGGCCAACCCCACGCCCGACGATACCGCGGATGCCGGACGCCGGTCGGGTTCGGCTTGCAAGGACAAGGAGTTGGGCTGATACATGCGCTATCCGCTACACCCGCGATGGTAAGCATCCGGTGAAGCATATCCTTTTCAAAAGGAAGTCCCTGCCCTTGCGTATCGCCTTTGCCGCCCTGTTGCTGACCACCACCGTCCTTCCCGCCGCCGCGCAGCAGATCAACCCGCCCGGCAACACCCTGCCCCAGCCGACGCCGATCGTGGATACCGTGCCCGTAGCGCGCGAAGTGGACTATCCCGGCACCATCAAGCTCGACGTCGATGCGACCGACACCGTGCAGGGCATCTTCCGCGTGAAGGAAACCATTCCGGTCGCGCGCAGCGGGCACATGGTGCTGCTGATGCCGAAATGGCTGCCCGGCAAGCACGGCCCGCGCGGCGAGATCGAGAAGCTGGCCGGCCTGGTCGTACGCGCCAACGGGCGCGAGCTGCCTTGGACCCGCGACGTGCTCGACATGTTCGCCTTCCATATCGACGTGCCGGCGGGTGCGAAGAATCTCGACGTACAGTTCCAGTTCCTGACCGCGCAGCAGGGCGATCAGGGCCGCATCGTCGTGACTCCGGAAATGCTGAACCTCCAGTTCGAATCGGTCAGCCTCTATCCGGCGGGCTATTTCACCCGCCGTATCCCGATCGAGGCGACGGTGCGCTACCCCGCCGGCTGGACCGCCGCATCGGGCCTGCCGTCGAAGGTGCAGAACGGCGTCTATCGCTACGACCGCACCAGCTACGAAACGCTGATCGATTCGCCGGTGTTCGCCGGCAAATATTTCAAGCGCTTCCCGCTGACCGACCGCGTCGGGCTGAACGTCGTCGCCGACAAGCCGTCGGAACTGGCCGCTACGCCCGAGCAGATCGCGGCACATACCCGGCTGGTCGAACAGGCGGTGAAGCTGTTCGGCGCGCAGCATTACGACAAGTACGAATTCCTGCTGTCGATCACCGACAAGATGGGGTCGATCGGCCTCGAACATCACCGCTCTTCGGAGAATGGCGTCGATCCGGGCTATTTCACCGACTGGAATGCGGGCCCTGGCGAACGCAACCTGCTGCCGCACGAATTCACCCATAGCTGGGACGGCAAGTTCCGCCGCGGGGCGGACCTGTTCACCCCCGATTTCCGCACACCGATGCGCAACTCGATGCTGTGGGTCTATGAAGGGCAGACGCAATTCTGGGGCTATGTGCTGCAGGCACGCTCGGGCCTGGTGTCGAAGCAGGATACGCTCGACGCCTATGCCGACATCGCCGCGGCGCTGGACGCGCGCGAGGGGCGTCAGTGGCGTCCGCTGATCGACACCACCAACGATCCGGTCATCACCGCCCGTCGTCCCAAGGGCTGGGTCAGCTGGCAGCGGTCGGAGGATTATTACAACGAAGGCCTGCTGGTGTGGATGGAGGTCGATTCGATCCTGCGCAAGCAGTCGGGCGGCACCAAGTCGATGGACGATTTCGCCCGCGCCTTCTTCGGCGTGCGCGACGGCGACTGGGGAGTGCTGCCCTATACCCAGGCCGATATCGTCAAGACGCTGAACGCCATCCAGCCCTATGACTGGGCCGGCTTCCTCGACAAGCGCCTGAACGCCCGCACCGACCGCGCGCCGATCGACGGCTTTGCCGCCAATGGCTACCGGATCGTCTATACCGACACGCCAACGCCGTATCTGAAGGGGCGCGAAAAGAGCGCCGGCGGCGTGTCCGTCCCCTATTCGCTCGGCCTGACCGTGAACAAGGACGGCAAGGTCGGCTCGGTGATCTGGGGCAGCCCGGCGTTCAAGGCCGGGTTCGAAACCGGCACGACCATCGTCGCGGTGAACGGCACCGCCTATACCCCCGACCGGCTGCGCGACGCGGTTGGCGCGGCGAAGGGCACCAAGGACCCGATCCGCCTGACCGTCCGCATGGACGAGAGCGTGCGCGAGGTCGCCATCCCCTATTTCGACGGCCATCGCTATCCGCGCCTCGAAAAGGTCGGCGACGGCGACAGCGGCCTCGACCGCCTGCTGACCGCCAGATAAGCCGCACGCGCCATCCGGTCCCACATCGGGACCGGATGGACGCGTCCGCAACGATTCCAAGGAAAAGCCCCTTCTCCGTTCGTAAATAACCGGTAAAGGGCGCGTCTACCGCGCATACGCGTGAGACGAGGGAGTATTATCAATGCGCATCGACATGGTGCCGGTCGGCGACAACCCGCCCAACAGCCTGAACGTCATCATCGAAGTTCCGACCGGCGGCGAACCGGTCAAGTATGAATTCGACAAGGCTTCGGGCGCGCTCTTCGTCGATCGCATCCTGCACACGCCGATGCGCTATCCGGCGAATTACGGCTTCGTGCCGCACACCCTGTCGCCCGATGGCGATCCGCTCGACGCGCTGGTCGTGTCGCGTTCGCCCTTCATCCCCGGCTGCGTCGTCCGCGCGCGCCCGATCGCGGTGCTGAACCTCGAGGACGAAGCCGGCGGCGACGAAAAGCTGGTCTGCGTGCCGGTCGACTCGACCTTCCCCTATTACAGCAATGTCGGCGAAAAGGCCGATCTGCCGGAGATCGTGTTCGAACAGATCGAACATTTCTTCACCCACTATAAGGACCTCGAAAAGAAGAAGTGGGTCCGTATCGGTACGTGGGGCGGCGCCGAGGAAGCCAAGCGCATCACCCTCGAAGCGATCGAGCGTTACAACGAAGCCAAGGCGCAGGGCGAGGAACCGCACGACTACGAAGTTCCGGGTCGCTGATTTGACCTCTGGGGGATACACTTGACGATCCCCCATTCTTCGTCACCCCGGGCTTGACCCGGGGTCCCGCTTATTCTCGACGGAAGGGAAAGCGGGACCCCGGATCAGGTCCGGGGTGACGCCTGATCGCGCTGCTTGCGCTTCTTCACCGGCGCGCGCCGCCCGGCCTCGACCGCCAGCACCGCCCATTCGCGCAGCGCATCGGCATCGTCGAGCACATCGTCCGACGCACGGCGATAGTTCATCGTCGCGATGCTGCCGTCCTTGCGCGCCATCGAAAACCGCTCGGCACCGGCCGCATCCCAGGCGGCATCGCTCTCCGCATCGGCCTTGAACCACAACGTATCGTCGCCGACGATCGCGAACACGGTCCCGTCCAGATACAGCGTCGCGCCGCCCATCATCCGCCGCCATGTCACCTGCCCGAGCGGCGCGAGCGACTCCTCGATCCACGCCAGCAATCCTTCGTCCGCGCTCATGCCCCCGCCTCGCTCTGCACCGCCGGCACCCGCCGCCGGACTGCAACGATGCATCCTGCCACGATCAGCAGCGCACCGACCACCGTATAGAGCGACACCGTCTCGCCGAACGCGACCCAGCCGCTGACCGCCGCCCACAGGAACGCGCTATATTCGACCGGGGCCAGCACCTGCGCCTCCGCCCGCGCATAGGCCCAGGCCAGCGCCATCATCGATGCGGTGCCCAGCACCACCGCGCCCAGCAGCGTCGCATATTGCGACGGCGCCGGCATCGCGCCCAGCCACGGTGCCGCCGGCAGCAGCATCAGCCCCATGACCAGGCTGGAAAACAGCGCGACCTCCAAGGGGTCCGCCGCCTGCGCCTGTCGCCGCAACAGGATCAGGCTGACGGCATAGAGGATCGACGCCGCGACGCAGGCGAGGCTGCCGAGCACCGCCTGCGTCGACGCATCCGCCTGCACCTCGCCCGCCGCGATCACCAGCACGCCGAGCGAGGCGACCAGCGACCCGACGATCGCGCTGCGCCGGATCGTCTCGCCGAGGAAGAACGCCGCCAGATACAGTGCGATCAGCGGCGCGAGGAAGGTGAGCGCCACCCCCTGCGCCATCGGCACGCGTGCGAGGCCCCAGAAGAACAGCACGACCGACGCCCCGCCCGCGACCCCGCGTCCGATATGCAGCTTGAGCACGGCCCATGCCGGCCAGCGCCGACCGCCCGCGACGAACACCACGGCACAAAGCGCCGCACCGGTCAGCGACCGCCACAGCACCGCATTATAGGCGCCGCTATCGATCGACAGCCGCTTCATCATTGCGTCCATGATCGTATAGACCATGATCCCCGCCCCGGCGACGAGGAAGGCGCGCAGGCTGGACGACGCGGCGGACATGGGGACCTTTCGGGCTGCGGATGATGGCGTCCCTGTCGCGCGGCCCGAAGCCGGATGCAACCCGATCCTCCCCGCACGCGGGGAGGGGGACCATGCGCAGCATGGTGGAGGGGGGTGTCGGCAAACGGAACCGTAGCGTTGCGCGGCGATCCCCCTCCACCATCGCCTCCGGCGACGGTTCCCCTCCCCGTGCCGGGGAGGAATTGTCGCGTCGCAGTTGGCACGATACACCACCCCCATGCCCCTCCACCTCGGCCAGCGCCTCGCCCCTGCCCGTTTCGTCGCGTTCGTCGCCGTCACGCTCGCCGCGGGATGCTGGTCGGTGCCGGCACTCGGCTGGCGGATCGGCGGCCCGCTGGCGTTCGACATCGGTGCGGTCGTGTTCCTCCTGTCGTGCATCTCGCTGCTCGGCGCCTCGGCCGACCGCATGCGACAGGCCGCGGTGCGCAACGATGCCAACCGACCGCTGCTGCTCGTCCTGTCCGCCGCGATCGCGGTCGTGCTGCTGACCGCGATCGCCGCCGAACTGATGCAGCGCGGCAGCCCGTCGACCGGCGTGGTCGTGCTGGTCGTCGCAACGCTGCTGATCGCCTGGACCTTCGCCAACACGATCTACGCGCTGCACTATGCCCATCTGTTCTACACTGCCGACGACGCGGGCAAGGACAGCGGCGGGATCGACATACCCGGCACGGACGAGCCGGATTACTGGGATTTCCTCTATTTCGCCTTCACGCTGGGCATGACGTTCCAGACGTCGGACGTGTCGATCACCTCGCGCACGATGCGCCGGACCGCGACCGGGCACTGCCTGATGGCGTTCGTCTTCAACCTGGGCGTGGTGGCGTTCAGCGTGAACGTTCTCGGCGGGTCGTAAGAACTTTCCGAACCCCCACCCCGTTTACTTCGAGCTTGTCGAGAAGCCCCGGCCAAAACGGGGGGGTCTCGACGGACGCTTCTCGACAGGCTCGAAGCTGCTCGAACCAAACGGATTACGGCAAGCAGCGTTACTCCGCCGCCTGCGGCACCGCCGCGCTCGCCGCGTCGATCTCCGCCGCCTTCGCCTCGACCAGCTTGACGATATGGTCGATCATGTCGGCATCCTGCACATGATGGTCGGTGACCCCCGACAGATAGACCATGTGCTTGCCGTTGCCGCCGCCGGTGATGCCGATATCGGTCTCGCGCGCCTCGCCGGGGCCGTTGACGACGCAGCCGAGCACCGACAGCGACATCGGCGTGCGGATATGCTGCAACCGTTCCTCCAGCGCCTGCACGGTGCGGATCACGTCGAAGCCCTGTCGCGCGCACGATGGGCACGACACGACGCGCACCCCGCGATTGCGGATGCCCAGCGCCTTCAGGATTTCGAACCCGACGCGTACTTCCTCTTCCGGCTCGGCCGACAGCGAGACGCGGATCGTGTCGCCGATCCCGAACCACAGCAGCGACCCGATGCCGATCGACGACTTGACCGTGCCGCCGACGAAGCCGCCCGCCTCGGTAATGCCCAGGTGCAGCGGGCAGTCGACCATCTCGGCCAGCTGCTGATACGCCGCGACCGCCAGGAACAGGTCGGATGCCTTCACCGCGACCTTGAACTCGTGGAAGTCGTGGTCCTGCAACAGCTTGATGTGGTCCATCGCCGATTCGACCAGCGCGTCGGGGCACGGCTCGCCATATTTTTCGAGCAGATGCTTTTCGAGGCTGCCGCCATTCACGCCGATGCGGATCGCGCAGCCATTGGCCTTCGCCGCGCGGACGACTTCGGCAACGCGCTCGTTCGACCCGATATTGCCCGGATTGATCCGCAGGCACGCGGCCCCCGCATCGGCGGCTTCCAGTGCGCGCTTGTAATGGAAATGGATGTCGGCGACGATCGGCACACGCGCGGCGCGGGTGATCAGCTTGAGGGCGGCGGTGCTTTCGACGTCGGGGCACGACACGCGGATGATGTCGGCACCCGCTTCTTCGCAGCGGCGGATCTGGTCGATCGTCGCCACCGCGTCCGACGTATCGGTATTGGTCATCGTCTGCACCGTGACCGGCGCGTCGCCACCCACGGGCACGTTGCCGACCATGATCTTGCGGCTCTGGCGGCGGTGGATATCGCGCCACGGGCGGATCGACATGAACAGTCTCGCTAACAATTGGGTTACTTGCGATCCGATATAGCCCCGCATTGCTTCACGCGAAAGTCGCGCCGGGAATCCATCGTGCCAATCGGGCCCAAGTCATTGTCGTCGCGTCATTACGGGCTGGACTGGCTCCGCATCGGTGCGTTCGGCGTGCTGATCCTCTATCATATCGCGATGGCGTTCAGCCCGTGGCACTGGGTCGTGACCACCGGCCACGCCTATACCGCGCTGATCGCGCCGATGGCGGCGGTGACGCCGTGGCGGCTGGGCCTGCTGTTCGCGGTATCGGGCTATGCCAGCGCGACGCTGGTCGCGCGCGCCGCGACGCCGCACGCCTTCGCCGCCGAACGGTCGCGCCGCCTGCTCGTCCCGCTCGCCTTCGGCATGCTGGCCATCGTGCCGCTCGAAATGTGGGTGCGGGTGCTGGAGGGCGGCTATCCGCACGGCTATCTCCGCTTCTGGCTGCTCGACGGCTGGCGGGTCGGCACCTTCTACGGCGTCGAATTTCCCAGCTGGGAACATCTTTGGTTCCTGGTCTATCTCTGGACCTATTCGATGCTGCTCGCCGCGTTCGTCGCGACGGCGGGCGCGGCGCGGCGGATGGATCGGCTGGCGGCGTGGCTGTCGCGCGGCAATCGGCTGCTGTGGGCGCCGATCGCGCTGATGGCGACGATCCGGCTGGCGGCGCTGTTCGTGGTGCCGGAGGGTCAGGGCCTGCTCCACGACATCGCGGGCCACTCGCAATATTTGCCGCTGTTCGCGCTCGGATATCTCGTCGCGCGGCGGCCGGCATTGTGGCGCGCGCTGCACCGCCATGCCGCCGGCGCCATCCTGCTGGCACTGGTTGCGGGCGCGGTCGTCGTGTCGGTCGAACTGCAATATCCCGGCGACGTCGTGCCGCCGCATCTCGCCATGGCGGCCAACCGCGCCGCCCGATCGGTCATGGCATGGGCGATGGTCGTCGCGCTGTTTCACCTCGCCGACCGCGCGTTCAACAGCGACCATCGCTGGCGCAGACCCCTTAGTCGTGCAGTATTCCCGGCCTATATCGTCCACCATCCAGTGATCGTACTGGTGACCTGGTTCACCCTGCCGCTGGCGCTCGATCCCTGGCGGGAGGCGGCCCTGCTGCTCGCCGCCACGCTGTTGGCCTGTGCCGCCGCCTATGGCGCCGCCCGCGCCTGGCCCGGGTTGGGCATGTTGCTGGGCGTTCCGGCACCGGTCGCAAAGGGTGGCAGGCGCCCCGCGATCTGCTAGGCCGCGCGCCATGCAGGACATGACGACACCGAACGACACCCCCCGCCCCTGGACGCTGCTGGTCCATGGTGGCGCCGGCATTCTGACGCGCGAGACGGTGAGCGCCGCAACCGACGCCGCCGCACGCGCCGGTCTCAACGCCGCACTCGCCGCGGGCGAAGCGGTGCTCGCCGCCGGCGGCACCGCGCTCGACGCCGTCGAGGCCGCGGTGCGCGTGCTGGAGGATGATCCGACCTTCAATTCCGGCCGCGGCGCGGTCTTCACCTTCGACGGCACGATCGAGCTGGACGCGGCGATCATGGACGGCCGCGACCGGTCGGCCGGCGCCGTCGCCGGCGTGACCCGAAGCCGCCACCCCGTCACCCTCGCCCGCGCGGTGAAGGACCACAGCCCGCACGTCCTGCTGGCCGGCAAGGGCGCCGACACCTTCGCCGCCGAACAGGGCGTCGAACCCGCCGATCCCGACTGGTTCATGACGCCGGAACGCCGCGCGCAACTGGACGCGATGAAGGCCAATCCCGACGGCTGGTTCGATGTCGACATGAAATACGGCACGGTCGGCGCGGTCGCGGTGGATGCGGAGGGCCATGTCGCCGCCGCGACCTCGACCGGCGGTGTGACCGGCAAGCGCTGGGGCCGGATCGGCGATTCCCCGCTGATTGGCGCTGGCACCTATGCCGACGACCGCGCCTGCGCCATGTCCGCCACCGGCTCCGGCGAGTTCTTCATTCGCGTCGGCGTCGGCCACGAGATCGCCGCGCGCATCCGCTTCGCCGGCGAATCGATCGGCCAAGCGGCCGACACGGTGCTGGCCGAGACGAAGGCGATGGGCGGCACCGGCGGCGTCATCGTCGTCGGCCCGGCCGGCGATGCGACGTGGAGCCTGACCACCCCCGGCATGTTCCGCGGCCGCGTGACCCAGGGCGGCGCGCGCACGGTCGCCGTCTATGGCGACGAAGGATGAGCGGCCTTACCGGCCTGCACCATGTCGCGATCATCGCCTCGGACTATGACCGGTCGAAGGCCTTTTACGTCGAGGCGCTGGGCTTCACGATCGTCCGCGAAGTGTGGCGTGCCGAGCGCCGTTCGTGGAAATGCGACCTGACTCTCGGCACCGTCCAGATCGAACTGTTCACCTTCCCCGCCGCCCCGCCGCGCCCATCATTTCCGGAAGCGATGGGCCTTCGCCACCTCGCCTTCACCGTCGCCGATATCGAGGCGGAGGTCGCGCGCCTCGCACGCCACGGCATCGCCTGCGAACCCGTCCGCGTCGACGAGCATACCGGACAGCGTTTCACCTTCTTCGCCGATCCCGACGGCCTGCCGCTCGAACTCTATGAAACATGTCGCGCATAATCCTGCGCGCTTGCGGCGGCGGGCGAAGCGAGTAATCCGGGCGGCATGATTCGCCGCCTGCTCCTCGCGCTCGCCTGCCTGTTCGCCACCTCGCCGGCCTATGCCTATTGGGAATTCGGGCATGAGAGCGTGGCGACGATCGCGCGGCTGAACGTTCGCCCGGGAACCCGCGCCGCGATCGAACGCATCCTGCGGCATCAGGCGCTGCTGGAGACACCGACCTGTCCGGCGCGCACCATCGAGGAAGCGAGCGTCTGGGCCGATTGCGTCAAGCCGCTCGGCGAACGCTTCAGCTATGCCTATTCGTGGCATTACCAGAATATCGATGTGTGCAAGCCGTTCGACCTGAAATCGGCGTGCAAGGACGGCAATTGCGTGTCGGCGCAGATCGAACGCAACGTGAAGCTGCTGAAGGACGCAAAGGTCCCGATGCGCGAAAAGGTGATGGCGCTCGCCTTCCTCGTCCATTTCGTCGGCGATCTCCACATGCCGCTCCACGCCGGCGATCGCGGCGACCTGGGCGGGAACCGGGTGAAGGCGGATTACGGCGTCTATGGTCCGGAACGCTTCAACCTCCATTCGATCTGGGACGGGCCGCTGGCCGAACGCGCCATCTCCACGCCGCCCTCGATCCTGCGCAGCTACACCGCTGCCGAACGTGCCCCCATCCAGGCCGGCACCGTCGAGGACTGGAGCCGCGACAGCTGGGAAGTCAGCCGCGACTATGCGTATGCCCCCGCGTTCGGCGGCGACGCCTGCGCGCCCAAGAGCGACGCGCGGGTGAAACTGGACGATGCCACTATCGCCCGGCTGGTGCCGATCGCGCAGGATCAGGTGAAGAAGGGCGGCCTGCGCCTCGCCCGCCTGCTCGACGAAGCGCTCGGCTGATCCCCTTGACGCGCGGCCATTGCGCCGCGCGCCGTCCCATGTCAGCTTGCCCCCCGTAGACGACCGCGACCACGCGGCGGAGCGACATGGGGGTAGGATGCGACTTTACGCGACGATCGCGGCGACGATGCTGCTGGCGGGCTGCGGCTTCGGCCCGGCCAAGGGCGGCGCCGAACTGCAGGTGACCGGCCCCAGCGAGGCGGTGGCGGCCTTTGTCCGGCAACAGGGTGCCCAGATCCCCAGCCGGGCTACCACCTTTCCGCAACCGGTCGGCAACGGCAAGGCGAGTGCACGGGTGATGCTGCCCCCCGGTGCCGGGGTGGCGACCACGCAGTCGGTCGTTCAGCAGGCCGCGACCGCCGGCCTGGCGATAGCGGTCGTCGCCCATCGCTGATCGATGGTCCGGGGCGGCCGACGCGACGAACCGAAGGCCGGGTTAACCATTTGTTGGCGCGGCGAATGCATAGCCGAAACAATGTTCTGGTCGGTTCGCCCGCTGTGGATTGCGCTGCTGTTGGCGATCGGATTCGCCTGCGCCGGTGACGCCCACGCGCAGGCCGGCACGATCGGCAATATCGGCCATACCATCCCCGTTTGCGTCAGCCGGGTACAGCCCGGCGACACGCCACAGGCGATGTTCGCGCAAGCGGGACGGTTCGACTGCACCACGCCGCAACTGTCGCTTGGCGCGGGCGATTTCTGGATATTGTCGGCACCGCTGCCGCGTCCTGCCGACGCCGATGCGCCGATCCGCGTGCGGCAGGTCAGTATGTGGCAGCGCCAGATGACGCTCTATGCCCAGGCCGCCGATGGCCGGATCGTCGGGCAGTTCGCCGACGAATTCGGCATCGGCCAGCGGCTGCGGCTGGGCGCGGTGGTCGAGCATCGCTTCGTACCTGCCGGCGCACCGTTCACCCGCCTGTTGTGGCGGATCGACGGCGCCTCCAACATGCGCGGCATCGTGCTCGGCCCGCGGCTGGCGACCGATGCGCAGAGCATCCGCTCCGACACGCTGCTCGCCGCGCTCTATTCGGCCTTTGCCGGGCTGGCATTGGGGCTGCTGGTCTACAATTTCGCGCTCTGGCGCGTGCTGCGCCACGATTTTCAGCTCGCCTATTGCGGCCTGCTCGCCTGTCTCCTGCTCTATGCACTCAGTTCGTCGGGGGCGATGGCGTGGCTGTTGCCGGACATGTCGAACAACCGGCGCATCCTGTTCAGCTATGTCATGCTGTGTGGCGGCATGGCCGCCGCGCTGACCTTCTGCGCCTGTTTCTTCGAAGCGCGGGTGCTCGATGGCTGGCCGCTGCGCGCGATGCGGATCGTCATACTCGCCTTTTGCGGCCTGGCGGTCGTGCTGATGGCGATCGGCGCCCCGCTGATGCCGATCCTCGACCGCATATTCTCGGTGATGATGCTGGCGTCACCGGTGGTGGTGCTGCTCGCCATGGTCCGCGCGGGGCGGCGGCGCAGCGCCTATCTGTCGCTGTTCGCGCTCAGCTGGGTCGCGCCGCTGGCGATGCTGGTCATGCGTGCCCTCTACAATCTGGGCGCGCTGCCGTGGAACTTCTGGATCGACAATTCGACCATCGTCGCGATGACCGCCGAAACGCTGCTGGCGAGCGTCGCCATCGCATACCGCATGCGGATGCTCAGCCACGAACGCGACGAGGCGATCCGCCAGGAAGCGATCAGCCGCGAGCTGGCCGATACCGATCCGCTGACCGGGCTGCTCAACCGCCGCGCCTTCCTCGCCCGCGCCGTGCCGTCCGATGGACCCCGCACGCTGATGCTGTTCGACATCGACCATTTCAAACAGGTCAACGACACGATCGGCCATGACGGCGGCGACGAGGTGCTGCGCCTGTTCGCCCGTACCCTGCGCTATCATGCCCTGCCCGGCGTACTGGTCGCGCGCATGGGCGGCGAGGAATTCGCGCTGCTGGGCGAGGAATCGATGCTGCCCGATGTCGACGTGATTCTCGCCAGCGTGCGCGCGGTACGCCTGCCGTTCGACCTGCGCATCACCAGCAGCATCGGCATCTGCCACGGGCCGCTGGGCGACGAAAACGACTGGAAGCGGCTCTACCGCATGGCCGACAAGGCATTGTTCCAGGCCAAGGCTGCCGGCCGCGACCGCGCCGGGCGGGCATTGGCTGCCTGACAGCAATTACTTGTAACGCAACTTGGCTTGCACCCTCCGCAACGCTTGCTTACACCTATGTAAATGAGCAGCGCCGCACCCGTCCTCGACCGCTATGCCCACCCCGTCGCCTGGGACACGCCGCTCCCGCCCATGTCGATGGTGACCCTGTTCGAGGAATCGGCGGCAAAGCGCGGCGATGCTCCGCTGATCGACTTTCTCGGCCGCCATTACAGCTATGCCGAAACGAAGAACGGCGCCGACCGCGTCGCCTGCGGTCTGGCGGCGATGGGCTATGGTCCGGGCGACCGCATCGGCCTGTTCCTGCCCAACGTACCGCATTATGTCGCGGCCTATTACGGCATCCTGAAACTCGGCGCGACCGTCGTGAACTTCTCGCCGCTCTACACCGCGCAGGAGCTGGCGGCGCAGGTCGAGGATTCGGGCACGAAGCTGCTATTCACCCTGTCGGCGTCCGCGCTGCTGCCGACCGCGCTGAAGGTGCTGGAGACCAGCTCGCTCGAACGGCTGATCGTCGGGTCGGTCGCGGGCGCCCTGCCGCCGGCGAAGTCGCTCTTCTACCGCTGGTTCCGGTCGCAGGAAGTGACGCCGCGCCCCGACGACCGCCGAGTTACCGCCTTTTCCGCGCTGATCGCCAATGACGGCGGCTGCGGTACGCCGACCATCGACCCGGAACGCGATCTCGCGCTCATCCAGTACACCGGCGGCACGACCGGCAGTCCCAAGGGCGCGATGCTCAGCCATGCCAATCTGTCGGCCAATGCGCGGCAGGTCGCATGGCTCGACCCCGACGGCCCGACGCCCGGCGAACGCATCATCGGCGCGCTCCCGATGTTCCACGTCTTCGCCAACACCTGTGTGCTCAACCGGACAGTTGTTACCGGAGGCGAGATCGTCATGCTCCCCCGCTTCGACGCCGGCCAGGTCCTGGCGGCGATCGCCCGCACCCGCGCCACCGCGTTGCCGGGCGTGCCGACCATGTACCGCGCGCTGCTCGACCATCCGCGCCTGCCGCAGACCAATTTCTCCTCGCTGCGCTTCTGTATTTCCGGCGGCGCGCCGATGCCACCGGAACTCAAGGAACGCTTCGAAGCCGCGACCAGGGCGACGCTCGTCGAAGGTTATGGCTTGTCCGAAAGTTCGGGCGTGGTGTCCTGCAACCCCTATGCCGGGCCGCAACAGGCGGGCAGCATCGGACAGCCGATCGCCCATACCCGCGTGCGGCTGGTCGACAAGGAAGACGCGACGCGCGCTGCGCCGGATGGTGAACCGGGTGAAATCGTCGTCGCGGGGCCGCAGATCATGTGCGGCTACTGGCACCGCCCCGATGCCGACGACACGACCTTCTGCATCGACGCCGACGGCACCAAATGGCTGCGCACCGGCGATGTCGGGACGATCGACGAAGACGGCTTCATCCGCATCGTCGACCGGCTGAAGGACATGATCGCGGTCGGCGGGTTCAAGGTGTTCCCGAGCGAGATCGAACGCGTCCTCTACCACCACCCCGCGATCCGCGAGGCGTTGGTCGTCGGCCTGCCCAACGACTATCGCGGCGAAAGCCCCCACGCCTATGTAACGTTGGCCGAGGATGCCGAGGTGACCGGCGAGGCGCTGAAGGCATGGCTCAACCCGCAGCTCGGCAAGCATGAGCGGGTGGACGAAGTCGTCGTCCGCCTGACCCTGCCCAAGACGATGATCGGCAAGCTCAGCCGCAAGGACCTGATCGCCGAGGTGATGGCGGAGCGCGCCTGATCCACCCGTCACCCCGGACTTGATCCGGGGTCCCGCTTCTTCCGTTTTCACGCGACGGCGCGAAGGCACAAAGAAGAATTGGTTCGCGCGGAGGCGCGGAGGGGTTGTGGAGCGGACGCTTGCAGTCTGTCTGGCGAAGCCTCGTTCCTGCCTCGCAGGAGATAGAGTGCCGCTGTCGCGGCAAGCGCAACCTCTCTGCGCCTCCGCGCCTCTGCGCGAAATCTAACTCCTTCTTCTCTTCGCGCCTTCGCGCCTTCGCGCCTTCGCGTGAACCAATCTTCTTCGACCGACCAAAACGCGCAACCCTTCCGACCGCGCGCCAAATCCGGTAAAGGCCCGCCGATGACCACCCCGAAAACCTTCCACGTCAAATCGTTCGGCTGCCAGATGAACGTCTATGACGGCGAACGCATGGCCGAGCTGATGGCGGCTGAGGGCATGACCGCGACCGACGACGCCAATGCCGCCGATCTGGTCGTGCTCAACACCTGCCACATCCGCGAAAAGGCGACCGAAAAGGTCTATTCGGACATTGGTCGCCTGCGCAAACACGGGTCCGACCCGATGATCGCCATCGCCGGCTGCGTCGCGCAGGCAGAAGGGGCGGAGATCGTCCGCCGCGCGAAGGTCGATGTGGTGGTCGGCCCGCAGGCCTATCACAACCTGCCGAAGCTGGTGGCGGACGCGGCGGCGGGCAAGCCCGCGCTCGACACCGACATGCCGGCCGAATCTAAATTCGGCCATTTGCCTGCCCGCCGCCGCAGCGGCCCGTCGGCGTTCCTGACGGTGCAGGAAGGCTGCGACAAATTCTGCACCTATTGCGTCGTGCCTTACACACGGGGGGCAGAAATCAGCCGCTCCTTCGCCCGGATCATCGATGAGGCGAAGGCGCTGGTCGATGGCGGCGCACGCGAGATCACGCTGCTGGGGCAGAACGTCAACGCCTGGACCGATACCGATGGTCGCGGCCTCGACGCGCTGATCCGCGAGCTGGACCGCCTGCCCGCGCTGGAGCGGATTCGCTACACCACCAGCCATCCCAACGACATGACGCAGGGCCTGATCGACGCGCACCGCGACGTCGAGAAACTGATGCCGTTCCTGCACCTGCCGGTACAGGCGGGCAGCGACCGGGTGCTCAAGGCGATGAACCGCAGCCACACCGCCGACAGCTATCTGCGCCTGCTCGACCGTGTCCGCGCCGCCCGGCCCGACATCGCGCTATCGGGCGACTTCATCGTCGGTTTCCCCGGCGAAACCGAAGCGGAGTTTCAGGAAACGCTGCGCCTCGTCGATGCGGTCGGCTATGCGCAGGCGTACAGTTTCAAATACTCGCCCCGCCCCGGCACCCCCGCCGCCGACATGGCGGGCGAGGTTCCGATGGAGGTGATGGACGACCGTCTGCAGCGCTTGCAGGCGTCGCTGCTGCGCGACCAGAAGGCGTTCAACGACGCGGCGGTCGGCCGCACCTGCACCGTGCTGGTCGAACGCGCCGGCCGCCACGCCGGACAGATGCTCGGCAAGTCGCCCTGGCTGCAATCGGTCCATTTCGACACCGACGCCCGCATCGGCGATATGGTCGAGGTGGAGATCGTCGCCGCCGGTCCGGTGTCGCTGTCCGCCGTCGAACGGATGCGGGCGGCGGCGTGAGCGACGCCCACGCGCTGGCGACGCGCGACGGCATCACCGACGACATCGCCTATCTCCGCGCCGCCTATCCCCGCGGCGACTGGGCGAAACACGTCAATTTCGGGCAGCTGTGCGACTTCTGGCTGCACGTGCATCAGTCGCTGCGGACCGAAGGCGGCGCAGTCGAGGGGATCATCGCCGATTTCCGCGAAGGCCGCCTCGACGCCCAGGCGTTTCCGCACCGCTTCGTGCCCGCGCTCAACCAGTTTCTGGGGCACCTCGACGGGCATCACCGGATCGAGGATGCGGTCTATTTCCCGAAGTTCCGCGCGCTCGACCCGCGCATGCAACGCGGTTTCGACCTGCTGGAGGCCGATCACCACGCGATCCACGACGCGCTCGAAACCACGCTCGGCAGCGCGCGCGGCCTGCTCGCCAGCCTGAGCGAACCGAACCGCGACGCTCGCGTGGTCGACACCCATGCCGACCATGCCGCGCTCTTGACCCGGCTGCTGCTGCGCCATCTGGCGGATGAAGAGGATCTGGTGATCCCCGCGATGCTCGAACATGGCGAACGTCGCGTCGGCTGAACGCTTCGCCACTTAAATCAGCAACTTGATATACTATATCGGCAACCAATTCGCCGGGCCGGCATTGCACGCGGCGGAATGCTCTCATTCACGGAAACACCAGCATCATGACGACCCCTGCCAAGGGCTATGCCGCCCAGTCGGCCGACAGCAAGCTCGCCCCCTTCTCGTTCGAACGCCGCGATCCGCAGCCGAACGACGTCGCGATCGACATCCGCTATTGCGGCGTCTGCCACAGCGACCTCCATACCGCGCGCAGCGAATGGCCCGGCACGCTCTACCCCTGCGTTCCGGGGCATGAGATCGTCGGCACGGTGACCGCCGTCGGCAGCGACGTGACCAGGTTCGTCGTCGGCGACACGGTCGGCGTCGGCTGCATGGTCGACAGTTGCGGCGAATGCCCGTCCTGCCATGACGGCGAGGAGCAATATTGCACCGGCACCGGCTTCGTCGGAACCTATAACGGTCCCGATCCGGTCATGGGCGGCCACACCTTCGGCGGCTATTCCGACCATATCGTCGTCGACCAGGACTTCGTGCTGAAGATCCGTCATGACGAGGCCGACCTCGCCGCCGTCGCGCCACTGCTGTGCGCCGGCATCACCACCTATTCGCCGCTCAAGCATTGGGGCGTCGGTCCGGGGCAGAAGGTCGGCATCGTCGGCCTGGGCGGTCTCGGCCATATGGGCGTCAAGATCGCGGCGGCGATGGGCGCCGAGGTCTATGTCTTCTCCACCTCGCCCAACAAGCGCGACGATGCGATCCGACTGGGTGCCAAGGACCTGATCGTGTCGAAGGACGCCGATGCGATGGGCGCGCATGCCGGCAGCTTCGACTTCATCCTGAACACCGTCGCCGCATCCCACGACCTCGACCAGTTCCTCGCCCTGCTCAAGCGCGACGGCACGATGACCCTGGTCGGCGTACCGGAAACGCCGCACCCCTCGCCCTCGGTCGGCAACCTCGTCTTCGGTCGTCGCTCGCTCGCCGGTTCGCTGATCGGCGGCATCGCCGAGACGCAGGAGATGCTCGATTTCTGCAACAAGCATGGCCTGACCGCCGATATCGAGATCATCGACATGGCGGAGATCGAAACCGGCTTCGACCGCATGGCGAAGAGCGACGTCAAATATCGCTTCGTCATCGACATGGCGACGCTGGGTTGACGCCCGTCGGGGGGATGTGCGGCGAACCGCGCTCCCCCCGTCATTTATCGCTGTCCCGCCGCCGCGCGCTCTGCCACATTGGCGCCGATGCAGTCGCACCGCGCCGTCTCTGGGCCAATGATCCGCCTTCGCGCGTTGATGGCTCGATGCGCGAGTTCCGCCACCTTCCTGCTCTCCCTGGCCGGGCGCATCCTGCGTGCCGGCCTTTTCGCGAAAGGATCGCATGAGCCGCAAGCCCGTCCCCGCCCAAGCCGGTCAGCGCGCCCGCGCCGAAATCAGCTTCGACAAGCCGCAGCTCCTCTCCCGCCTGTTCGGCGAATTCGACGCCAATTTGCTGGCGCTGGAGGAACGGCTGGGCGTCTATATCACCGCGCGCGGCGATCGGGTCGGGATCGAGGGATCGGCCGAGGCCGTGGCCCATGCGCGTGAGGTACTGAACGAACTCCACCGCCGCATCCTGCGCGGCGAAGAGGTCGATCCCGGCCTGATCGATGCGGTGATCGCCATGTCGTCGCAGCCCGCGCTCGACGGCATCTTCCGCGCCGAAAGCGGCCAGGGCGCACCGTCGATCATGATCCGCACGCGCAAGAAGACGATCGTGCCGCGCACCGTCGCGCAGGCCAGCTACATGCACCAGCTGCTGTCCAACGACATCATCTTTGCTCTCGGGCCGGCGGGCACCGGCAAGACCTATATCGCCGTCGCGCAGGCCGTGGCCCAGCTCATCACCGGCAGCGTCCAGCGCCTGATCCTGTCGCGCCCGGCGGTCGAGGCGGGCGAGAAACTGGGCTTCCTGCCGGGCGACATGAAGGAAAAGGTCGACCCCTATCTCCGCCCGCTCTACGACGCGCTGAACGACTGCCTGCCCGCCGAACAGGTCGAACGCCGCATCCTGTCGGGCGAGATCGAAATCGCGCCGATCGCCTTCATGCGCGGCCGGACGCTGGCCGACGCCTTCGTCATTCTCGACGAAGCGCAGAATACGACGCCCGCGCAGATGAAGATGTTCCTGACCCGCTTCGGCCAGAACAGCCGCATGGTGGTATGCGGCGATCCCAACCAGACCGACCTGCCCGGCGGCGTCCAGGCATCGGGCCTCGCCGACGCCACCCGCCGGCTGGAAGGGATCGAGGGCATCGCCTTCGCCCGCTTCGGCGCCGGCGACGTCGTCCGCCACCCGATCGTCGGGCGCATCGTCGAAGCCTATGAGGGCAAGGATGCTTGATGCGGAGTATATCCCGCATTAGGTTGCGGGATATACCGTTCGGAGGATGCCATGGCGTCGCTGTATATCAAGGACCCTGAAACCGCGGCAGCCGTAGCGCGCGTGGCCAAGCGTCTTGGTACTAGTAAAACGCAGGCCGTGCGCGATGCCATCCGCCGGGTCGAGGATGATCTCGACAAGGCGACACGCCGCCAGAACCTGCACGAATGGATGCGGGAATATCGCAAGAAAAATCCTCTTCCGCCTCCGACCGGACTGAAAGCGGACAAGGCGTTTTACGACTGGCTGTCCGGAGAGGAAGACGTCGTTGACCCTGTTCGTTGATGCGTCAGCACTAGTGGCGATGATCGCTGGCGAACCGGAGGGCGGATCGATGATGGATCGGGTAATGCATGACGCCGATCCGATTTGGTCCGCAATGACCGAATGGGAAACCGTTCTGGCGCTCTGCCGGTCCTATCGCTACCCCATCGAGCGCGCGCGTCAGGAGGTACGCGACACGGCCGCGGCGGCGGCATTACGGCGAGTTGACATCGGCACCGAAGAGTCAAAGGCCGCGCTAGACGCGTATGATCGCTACGGCAAGGGTCGCCACGAAGCGAAGCTCAACATGGGCGATTGCTTCGCCTATGCCTGCGCCCGTACCAACAACGCCGAATTGCTCTACAAGGGCGACGATTTCGCAAGGACCGACCTGAGATGATCGACATTGCCGTGCAGGCAGAGGCCGACTGGCCGCAGGACATCGCCTGGGAGGCACTCGCCACCCGCGCCGCCACCGCCGCCATTGGCCGGACGCCGCAGGGTGCATGGCTGACCGATCCCGCGTTGATCGAGATCGCGGTCCGCCTGACGTCGGATGACGAGGTCCACACGCTCAACCGGCAGTACCGGCAAAAGGACAAGCCGACCAACGTCCTGTCCTTTCCGATGATCCAGCCCGACCTGCTGTCGACCGTCACGCAGAACAGCGACGATGGCGAGGTGCTGCTGGGCGATATCGTGCTCGCCCACGGCGTCTGCGTGGGCGAAGCGGAGGAACGCGGCATTTCCGTCGCCGATCATGCCACGCATCTGATTGTCCATGGCTGCCTGCATTTGCTAGGCCATGACCATCAAAATGATGCCGAGGCGGAAGCCATGGAGGCGATCGAGCGTTCCACGCTCGCCGAACTCGGCCTGCACGACCCCTATCCCGTTACAGAGGACTGACACGACCATCATGGCCGACGTTTCGACCAGCACCGCGCCCGGCGACAGTAGCAGCTCCGAAGGGGGCATATGGCGGGGGCTGCGCTCGCTGATCTTCGGCACCGACGCCAGCGAGACGCTGCGCGAACGGATCGAGGAAGTGATCGCGGCGCATGAGGACGAAAACGATGCACCGGTCGCGGGCGACCTGTCGCCGATCGAGCGCAAGATGCTGCGCAACATCCTGCATTTCGGCGAACGCGATGCCGGCGACATGGGCGTGCCGCGCGCCGATATCGTCGCGCTGGAGGAGAACACGCCCTTCGCCGATGTCGTGAAGCTGTTCGCCGAAGCGGGACACAGCCGCCTGCCAGTCTATCGCGAAAAGCTCGATACCATCGTCGGCATGGTGCACGTAAAGGACGTGTTCGCGATCCTTGCCAAGGGCGAGGAGCCTCCCCCGACCGCGATCAGCCTGCTGCGGCAGCCGCTCTATGTGCCGCAGTCGATGGGCACGCTCGACCTGCTGGCGCAGATGCAGGCCAGCCGCACCCATCTCGCCATCGTGCTCGACGAATATTCGGGCACGGACGGCCTCATCACGATCGAGGATCTGGTCGAGGAGATCGTCGGCGCGATCGAGGACGAGCATGACGAGGCGCCGACCGACCTGTTCGTGCCGCTGGACGGCGGTGCGTGGGAGGCCGATGCGCGGGCGGAGCTGGAAGACGCCGCCGAACTGATCGACCCGCGCCTGGGCGAGGTCGAGGAAGATGTCGAGACGCTGGGCGGCCTCGCCTTCGTGCTCGCCGGCGAAGTGCCGAAACAGGGCACCTGCCTCGACCATCCCTCGGGATGGCGGATCGAGATCATCGCCGCCGACACCCGCCGCGTCCTGCGCCTGCGCCTCCACCCCCCGTTGCCGGCGGTCGAGGAATAGCCCGCCGCGCATCCTGCGCCGACCTTCCCCCCTTCCGTCACCCCGGGCTTGACCCGGGGTCCGCTTTTTCGCCGTCGGGGCCAACGACGCGGGCGCTTTCGGCCTGATCGCCGCAATCGATCACATCGCGCGAAACTACGCGTTCCGGTGCCATGATACGGTCGTATTCTTTGGGTACGGTTCCTGACGTAACAAGCCACTGGTTACAGCTGAAACCATGGCCTAAGGCGGGGACATCCCCCGCATAACGAATCGGATGGAGCCGCGGGACGCGGCGCTGACGATGGTCGCGCCCTCCCTACTGCATCCGACGGGCCGCCGATGCTGCTCCCTTGGCATCGGCGGCCCTTTTCGCTTTGCCGCGCGGGGGCGCGCTTGTATCCACGCTCCATGCGCAAACATGCCGTCCGTTTCGGAATCGTCCTGCTGGTCCTTGTCGCCGGGCTGGTCTTCTATCTCACCCGCCCCGACCGGGCACAGCTGAGCGAAAACGCCGTCGCCGGCCGCGTGCCGCAGCTGTCGCAGGTCCGCAAGCAGACGATCCCCACCGTCCGCGTCGCCGAACCGACCGGGTGGCAGGACGGCCAGACCCCGACCGCCCCGGCGGGCCTGCAGGTCCAGGCGTTCGCCAAGGGCCTCGACCATCCGCGCTGGCTCTACCGCCTCGCCAATGGCGATGTGCTGGTCGCCGAAACCAACAGCCCCCCGCGCGAGGGCGGCGGCATCACCGGCTTCTTCATGCGCCTGTTCATGAAACAGGCCGGCGCCGGCGCCCCGTCCGCCAACCGCATCACCCTGCTGCGTGACGCGAATGGCGACGGCGTGGCGGAGGGGCGCTCGACATTGCTCAGCGGGCTGAACTCGCCCTTCGGCATGGCGGTGGTCGGCGACTGGCTGTACGTCGCCAACACCGACGCGCTGGTCCGCTATCCCTTCCGCGTCGGGCAGACCCGGATCACCGCGGATGCGGAAAAAATCGTCGACCTGCCCGGCGGCGGCAATCACTGGGCGCGCAACGTCGTCGCCGATCCCGATGGCGAGTCGCTGTACGTCAGCGTCGGCTCGGCCTCCAACATCGCCGAAAACGGGCTGGAGATCGAAAAGAACCGCGCCGCCATCTGGCAGGTCGATCCGGAAAAGAAGAGCTTTCGCATCTACGCCACCGGCTTGCGCAACGCGAACGGCATGGCGTTCGAACCGCGGACGAAGGATTTGTGGGCGGTCGTCAACGAACGCGACATGCTCGGCTCCGACATGCCGCCCGATTACCTGACCAAGGTGGAGTTCGGCGGCAACTATGGTTGGCCGTGGCATTATTGGGGCGGTTATATCGACGACCGCGTCCAGCCGCAGCGCCCCGACCTGCGCCAGTATGTCGCCCGCCCCGACTATGCGCTCGGCGCCCATGTCGCGCCGCTCGGCCTCGCCTTTACCGGTGACATGCGATTGGGCGACCGTTTCGCCAATGGCGCGGCGATCGGCCTGCACGGATCGTGGAACCGCGTGCCTCCCTCGGGCTACAAGGTCGTGTACGTGCCCTTCGCCGCCGATGGCGGTTTCCCCGCGAAGGATGCGAAGCCGGTCGATCTGCTCACCGGCTTCCTCTCGGCCGATGGCAAGCAGGCGTTCGGCCGCCCGGTGGGCGTCATCGCCGACCGCACCGGCGCGATGCTGGTCGCCGACGATGTCGGCAACGTGATCTGGCGGGTCAGCCAGCCGCTGGCGACGCGCTGATCCGCACGCCGCCCTTCTCCCCAGGCGTCACCCCAGCGCTGGCTGGGGTGACGTCGGTGGCGTTAGGGACCTACTTCAACAACGCCGGCCCGTCGCGGCCCAGCTTCTCCTTGATCTTGTTCGCGAACATGGCCAGCATCGGCGGCAGGTCGAGCACCGCATGGACATGGGCGTCGTGCATCTCGCAACGTGCCTTGACCGTCTGCCCCATCCCGCTGACCGTGAAGTGCAGCGTGTCGCCGTCCCAGCGCTTGTCGTGCATCACGCCGCCGGGGATCATGTTCGCCAGCTTGTCGATGCCGCCATCGATCCGCTGCCGCACGCCCGCACGACCCAGTTTGTGGGGGATATCGACTTCGACCGGTTGGTTCATGGAAACTCCTCTTCGCGCCTTATTTAGTGCGCGACGCTCTTGGAAAACAGGTTCATCACGATCACGCCCGCGATGATGAGCGCCATGCCGAGCATCGCCGGGACGTCCAGCCGCTGCCCCTGCCAGCCCCAGGCGATGCCCGCGACCAGCACGATCCCGACCCCCGACCAGATCGCATAGGCGATCCCCGTCGGCATGGTCCGGAGCGCCAGCGACAGGCAGTAGAACGCCACCGCATAGCCCGCGACCGTCACCAGCGACGGCCCGATCCGGGTAAACCCCTGCGTCGCACGCATGGTCGAGGTGGCGATCACTTCGGCGACGATCGCGATGGCGAGCCAGGCATAGGCAGTCATGGGCTCGGGATAGCAGCTAAGCCCGCCGATGGCGCGTGGTTCTCGACAAGCTCGAACCGAACGGGGCTGAGTTCTGGCGCCCCCCCACCCCGATCCCGTTCGGTTCGAGCAGCTTCGAGCCTGTCGAGAAGCGTCCATCGAGAACGCCGCGCTCGGGGAAGTCCGGTCCCAACAGGCTCGAACTGAACGAGGCTGAGTTCTGGCGCCCCCCATCCCGATCCCGTTCGGTTCGAGCAGCTTCGAGCCTGTCGAGAAGCGTCTGTCGAGAACGCCCCGTTCGGGGCAGTCCGGTCCCAACAGGCTCGAACCGAACGAGGCTGAGTTCTGCCGCCCCCACCCCGATCCCGTTCGGTTCGAGCAGCTTCGAGCCTGTCGAGAAGCGTCCGTCGAGAACACCGCGTTCCGGGCACCCCATTCTCGACAGGCTCGAACCAAACGGAACACGATGGAACCGCCCCCTTGCACCCACCCCCCGCAAGCCGGATATGCACCCGCGTGCCCGCTCTCCTCGCCCTGCTCGCCGGCCTGACCTCGGCCCTTGGTTTCGCGCCGCTCCAATGGTGGCCGGTCACGCTCGCCGCGCTGGCGCTGTGGCTGTGGGTCGTCCATCAGGCGCCGACGCTGAAGGCGGCGCTGTGGCGCTCCTGGCTGTTCGGCGTCGCCCATTTCACCATCGGCAACAACTGGATCCAGCACGCCTTCGACTTCCAGGACCGGATGCCGCCGGCCCTCGGCTATGTCGCGGTCGTCGGCCTCGCGCTCTACCTCGCCATCTACCCGATGCTGGCGGGTGGCATCGCGTGGAAGCTGGGCCGGCGCAGCGGGCGCCCCGACCTCGCCTATGTCGCCATCGCCGCAGCGGCATGGATCGCGACCGAATATGCGCGCGCCATCGTCTTCACCGGCTATGCGTGGAACCCGATCGGCGTGATCTGGGTCCCGACCCCGCTGCGGGGGCTGGCGACGATCACCGGTACCTACACCCTGTCGGGCCTGACCGTGTTGCTCAGCGGTACGATCCTGCTCGCCCCGACACGCGTCCGACGTACCGGCGTGCTGGCGGTATTCGCGCTGCTGATGGGCTGGTTCCTGTGGCGGGGCGATACCCCCGCCCGGATCGCCGCCACCCCCGATGCCCCGCGCGTCCGCGTCGTCCAGCCGAACTTCCCGCAGGAAGCGGTCCGCAGCCCCGGCTACGACCAGCGCCTGCTCGAAAGGCAGATCGAGCTCTCCGGCACCCCCGGCCGCGCCCCGCGCCTGATCGTCTGGCCCGAAGGCACGGTGAACTATTATCTCGAGGACGGCTACCCGCCCGAATGGTATGACGCGCCGCCCGCGCTGCTGCGCGCGCGCATCGCCAGCATCCTCGGCCCCCGCGACGTCGCGCTGGTCGGCGGTACCGCACTGAACTTCGACCCGCGCAGCCAGCTGACCGGCGCGGGCAATTCGGTGTTCGCCCTCACCCCCGACACCCGCATCGCCGGCCGCTATGACAAGGCGCATCTGGTCCCCGGCGGCGAATACCTCCCGCTGCGATCGATCCTCCAGCCGCTCGGCCTGTCACGCCTCGTCATGGGCGACATCGACTTCGCCCCCGGCCCCGGCCCCGCCACCCTCACCCTGCCCGGCTTCGGCCAGGTCGGCATGCAGATCTGCTACGAGATCATCTTTTCAGGCCAAGTCGTCGACCGCGCCCATCGTCCCGCCTTCCTGTTCAATCCGTCGAACGACGCCTGGTTCGGCACCTGGGGGCCGCCGCAGCACCTCGCCCAAGCCCGTCTCCGCGCGACCGAGGAAGGGCTGCCGATCCTGCGCGCCACCCCCACCGGCATCTCGGCGGTGATCGACGCCAGCGGTGCGCTGGTCGCGACCATCCCGGCGGGCCGCGCCGACGCGATCGAGGTGCCGCTGCCTGCCCCCCACGCCCCCACACTGTTCGCGCGGGTCGGCAACTGGATGGCGCTGCTGGCGATAGTTTTGCTGTGCGGCCTTGCGATTGCCATCCGCCGCCGCGCGCGCTAGGGCACCGACATAAGGAAAGCTTTATATGCGGCATGGCAACGGCCGCGTGCTTTCCCTCTAGCCTAGAGGAAGTCCATGCGTTCCAATTATCTCTTCACCTCGGAATCGGTTTCCGAAGGCCATCCCGACAAGGTCGCGGACCAGATTTCCGATTCGATCGTCGACCTGTTCCTGTCGAAGGACCCCGAAGCGCGCATCGCCTGCGAAACGCTGACCACGACCCAGCTCGTCGTCCTCGCCGGTGAAATCCGCTGCAAGGGCGTGTTCGAAAACGACCAGTGGGCCGAGGGCGCCGAGGCCGAGATCGAACGCACCGTGCGCGAAACCGTGAAGAAGATCGGCTATGAACAGTCGGGCTTCCACTGGGAAACCTTCCGCTTCGAAAACAACCTGCATGCGCAGTCGGCGCATATCGCGCAGGGCGTCGACGCATCGGGGAACAAGGACGAAGGCGCCGGCGATCAGGGCATCATGTTCGGCTTCGCCTGCGACGAAACGCCGGACCTGATGCCGGCCACGCTCGACTACAGCCACAAGATCCTCGCCAAGATGGCCGCCGACCGCCATTCGGGCGCCGCGCCGTTCCTCGAACCCGATGCCAAGAGCCAGGTCACGCTGCGCTTCGAAAACGGCAAGCCGGTCGCCGCGACCGCGATCGTCGTCTCGACCCAGCATGCCGCCGGCTACGACAATGGCGACAAGGAAGCCGAGCTGCACAATTACGTGAAGTCGGTCGTCGCCGACGTGCTGCCCGCCGACCTGCTGTCGGACGCGACCGAATACCACATCAACCCGACCGGCAGCTTCGAAATCGGCGGCCCGGACGGTGATGCGGGCCTGACCGGCCGCAAGATCATCGTCGACACCTATGGCGGCGCCGCCCCGCACGGCGGCGGCGCGTTCAGCGGCAAGGACCCGACCAAGGTCGACCGTTCGGCGGCCTACATCACCCGCTACCTCGCGAAGAACATCGTCGCCGCCGGCCTCGCCAAGCGCTGCACGATCCAGCTCGCCTATGCGATCGGCGTGTCGAAGCCGCTGTCGCTCTATGTCGACACGCACGGCACCGGCACCGTCGCCGACGACGCGATCGAAACCGCGATCGCCGGCATCGAGAAGCTGGGCGGCCTGACCCCGCGCGGCATCCGCACGCATCTCGGCCTCAACAAGCCGATCTATCGCCCGACCGCCGCTTACGGCCATTTCGGCCGCAAGCCCGAAGGCGACCTGTTCCCGTGGGAAAAAACCGATCTGGTCGACGACCTGAAGGCCGCGCTCGCCGCCTGATTTCCGGTCGACACCGTTCGAAAAAAGGGGGAGGTTCGCCGGCGACGGCGGGCCTCCCTTTTTCATGACCGCCGCATGGGAGGACAGGATGCGAACCGCGACGGCACTCTTGGCGATGATCCTGGCCGCGCCGGCCGTGGCGCAGACCGCGCCCGCCCAAACCCTGTCGGCGGAGGAACGCGCGGCGCTGGACCGCACTACCGAACGCGGCCGCCTGCTCGCCGCCTATGATCGGGTCGCATGGCTCGGCACCGACGATGTGCAACGGCGCCTGCCCGACTGGCGGCAGAAGCTCGGCGGCTGGATCGTCGAGGGGCCGGCGACCGCACCGATCCTGACCTTCCACGACCGGTCGCAACCGCCCCGCGCGCTCTACACCGCGCGCCTGGTCGGCGGAAAGCTCGCCGATGCGAAGCTCGTCCCGGCCGACGCGGCGGCCCTGTCCCCGTCGCAGCTCAGCCTGATCGCCGCCCGCGACAGCGCGGCCAAGGCGATGGGCGCCGCCGCCCTGCGCCCCTGCGGCCCGGCCTTCAACACCGTGGTCGTTCCACCCGCCACCGCCAGCGACGTGACCGCAGTCTATTTCCTGTCCGCCCAGACCAAGGCCGACGACATGCCGATCGGCGGCCATTACCGCGTCGATGTCGCGCCCGACGGCCGTGCCACCGCGCCCCATGCCTTCTCAAAGGGCTGCATGACGCTGCCCCCGCCCTCCGCGAAGCAGCGCGTCGTCGGCGGCGTCGTATCCACCCTCACCGGGCCGCTCCCCAACGAAGCGCACAGCTTCGTCGTGGAGGCGTATCAACGGCGGCTGTTCGTCATCACGCCGCTCAGCGGTAATCGCATGTTTGCGCTTAAGCCCGGCGCTCCGGCCGTGCTCATCCCCTCACCCGCCACCAAAGCAAGATGAGCACCGAAGCCCGCCGCCTAGTTCGCAACCACCTACCCGTCACCCCGGGCTTGACCCGGGGTCCCGCTTCTTCATCCCCGGCCGGCGTACCGCGCGCACCCGCGCAAAAGCCGCCCCAGCGCCACAACCGCCTCGACATCCCACCCAAAAGTAGGAAAGGTTCGCCCACGACAGACGGCCCGACGAACGGCCGCCCAGGGGGGGATGACATGCGGATATGGATGGCTGCACTGGCAGCGGGGATGATTGTCGCGACACCGGTCGCCGCGCAGCAAAGCGGCACGGCGATCAACGCGAAGCCGGGCAAGCCCTATCGCTTCAAGCATAGCGGCATCACGACCCCCGCCCAGCTGGACGGCATCGCCCGCGTCGGCGTCCGGCAATTCGGCGATCAGGAACTCGACGTCTTCGCCAAATACGAAAATGGCGAGGACATGATTACCGTCTATGTCTATCGCTCGCTCACCGGCAGCGTGCCGGTGTGGTTCGACCGCGCCCGCGCCTCGGTCGAACAGCGCCGCGAATTGTTCGGCAACGTCGCGCCGGTCGTGCCCACCGCCTTCACGCCGCCGGGACAGTCGACCGTCAGCGGCCTGATGGCCGGCTGGACGTTGAACAAGCCGCCCTATCGCGGCACCGCGCTTGCCATCCTGCCGGTCGGCGAATGGCTGGTGAAGGTGCGCTACAGTTCCAGCAAGATGGACGGTGCGGCGGTCGCGGCGCGCATCCCGGCGATCCTCGACGCGCTCGCATGGCCGCGGACGATCCCCGCCGCGCCCGCCGCCGCACCCGTCGCGGCGTGCGCCACCCCGCTCGTCTTCGATGCCGCCGCAACCACGGTGACCGATCCCAAGGCGATTCAATCCGCCGCGCTCACCGGCGGCCTGATCGCGGCGGCGGCGGACGGCAAGGGCACGCCGCCTGCCACGGCGCCGCTCTGGTGCCGCGATCCGGCCCCCGCCCCGTTCGGCGCGGCCTATCGCGAAAATGCCGAACCGGAGGGCTATCTGCTCGCGATCAGCGACAGCGGACGCGGCATCGCGGTCCAACCCGATGTGATCGCGCGCGAACTGGGACAGGCGGAGGGCAAGCAGGTCCGCCAATGGTCGGTCGCCGGCTACGAACCCGGATCGGTTGCGACCCACACGCCGATGACCGGCCTGCCTTCGCCCGAAACGCTGATCGGCGTGCTCGACCGGCCCGTCCTCGCCAGGACGACGACCTGGGGCAAGAAGCGCGACGTCGCGGTGAACCCCGACGTGTTCAAATAGGGCGAAGCGCTTTCCTACACCGGACGGCGCTGCCATGCTCGCCGATGCCCTTTGACATCGTCGGCTCCCCTACGTCACCCCGGACTTGATCCGGGGTCCCGCTTCTCGCGTCACCCCGCGAGCGAAGTGTCAACTTCGGCGCAGAAAGTTACGCCCAACCCACTGTAAGAAAACAAAATATAGGCTGACAAAAATTCGACGCCCCGCAACCTTTGTCAACTTCCAGCCTCCGGCATCACCCTTGCGACGATCGCCTCCGCCGCCCAGCCGATGACCGCCCCGGCCACCACGTCGATCGGGAAATGCGTGCCTCGCGGCACCTGGATCGCGGCGATGGTTGCAGCGGCGGCATGGACCGGCACCGCCGCCTGCGGATATTCCCGCGCCACCGCCCGCGCCACCGCGACCGCCCCGGCGGTATGGCCGGACGGAAAGGAATTGTGCGGGCCTTCGTCATGGTCGCCGGGCTTCGGCCGATGCGCCTCGCGACTGGCGAACAGCTTGGGTCGCGCCCGGTCGACATTATGCTTGATCGCCGATTTGGCCAGCGTCGCGAGCCCATGCGCCATCAGCATCCGTATGCCCGTCCGCGTCAGCCGGGCGTCCTGCGCGATCAGCCCGGCGGCGATGGTGGACAGGTTGATCGCGACCATCGGCGGCTGGTCGGCCACCTCGCTCAGCGTGCCCGCGACCTTGACCACCGGATGATGCCGCAGCTCGGCGGCCACGCCATGGCCGAGGTCGATATCGGCATCGACCAGTTGCTTCGCCCCGCGCTTGGCTTTCTTCTTCTTGCCCATGGCCCTCCAACCCCCGGCCCGCGCGGAAGCTCCTTGTCGACACGCCGCCCGGGCGGGTAGGAGCGCCGCGATGAACGATCCCACCACCATTCGCCGCCTCTATGGCCGTCGTCAGGGCCACAAGCTGCGCCAGGGCCAGGCCGCGCTGGTCGAGGAACTGCTGCCGCAGGTCTCCGTCCCCGATACCGGACCGCTCGATTCGCATGTGCTGTTCGGCGACGACCGCCCGGTCGAGGTGGAGATCGGCTTCGGCGCGGGCGAACATCTCGCCGGACAGGCCGGTGCCCGCCCGCATCACGGCTTTGTCGGCTGCGAACCGTTCCTGAACGGAGTGGTCGGCGCGCTGAACCATATCCGCGACGACGAACTCGCCAATGTCCGCCTGCACATGGGCGACGCGCTGGAGGTGATCGAACGCTTCCCGGATGGCAGCCTCGAGCGCGTCTATCTGCTCCACCCCGATCCCTGGCCCAAGGCGCGCCATGCCAAGCGCCGCATGATGAACCATGGGCCCATGGACCTGATCGCACGCAAGCTGCGGCCGGGCGGCGAGTTCCGCCTCGGCACCGACGACCCGACCTATTGCCGCTGGGCGATGATGATCATGGACCAGCGCCGCGACTTCGTGTGGCAGGCACAAACCGCCGCCGACTTCCTGACCCGCCCCGCCGACTGGCCGGAAACCCGCTACGAACGCAAAGCCCGGCGGCAGGGCCACGAAGTCTGGTATTTCCGCTACGTCCGGGTCTGACGCCGCTCAGGTCAGCGCCGACTTGCGCGGCGGGTCGTCTTCGGCGGGCGTGTGCGGTTGCTCGCGGTCCAGCGTGTCGCTCGGGCGGCGGGCGTCGCCGTCGCGCTGGTGATCGACCGACAGGTTGGCATCGCCATCGGTCGGGGTCTTGGGATCGGGCATCGTCGCTCTCCTCGTTCCCTCAATGCCCGGGACGCGCGGGACGTTCCCCCCGCTATACCGCGACGGGGCTCGCCACCCGGCCGCCCTCGCCAAAGATGCGGAGGTAACGGGCGATATCTGACGGATCGCCGGTCGCCTTGGCCGGATTGTCCGACAGCTTGACCGCCGGACGCCCATTGGCGCTGATGACCTTGCATACCAGCGAGATCGGCTCCAGCCCCTCGCCCCCCAACGGGTCGCAGCCGCGGAAATCGTTGGTGAGGTTGGTGCCCCAGCCGAAGCTCATGCGCACGCGTCCGTGAAAATGTTGATAGGTCTTCAGGATGCTGTCGACGTCCATCCCGTCGGAAAAGATCAGCAGCTTGGACCGGGGATCGACGCCCTGTTCCTGCCACCAGCGCAATATCTGTTCGCCCCCCTCGATCGGTGGCATGCTGTCGGGGCGGAAGCCGGTCCAGTCCGCCAGCCAGTGTGGCGCGTTGCGCAGGAACGCGGTCGTCCCGAACGCATCGGGCAAGGCGATCAGCAGGTTGCCGCCATAATGCCGTCGCCATTCCTCCAGCACACGGTAGGGCGCGGCGGCGATCCCCGCATCGTCGTCGGACAGCGCCGCCTCCACCATCGGCAGTTCGTGCGCATTGGTGCCGATCGCCTCGACCCCCGCCTGCATCGCCAGCAGCACGTTGGAGGTGCCGACGAACCGGCTGCCCAGCCCCTCCTGCAACGCCTCGACGCACCAGCGCTGCCACAGGAAGCCGTGGCGCCGGCGGGTGCCGAAGTCCGACAGGACCAGATCGGGCAGCGTGCGCAGCCGCTCGACCTTGTCCCACAATCGCGCCTTCGCCCGGGCATAGGTCACGTCCAGCGCGAACCGGCCATGGTCGCGCAGCGCCGCCCGCGCGCGGAGTTCGTTCAGGATGGCAAGCGCCGGAATCTCCCACAGCGACGTTTCGGCCCAGGGACCGTCGAAATGCAGTTCATACTGGCCATCGCGCACCGACAGCTCATAGTCGGGCAGCCGAAACCGGCTGAGCCAGTCGATGAAACCCGGCGCGAACATCCGCTCGACGCCGTAGAAGCTGTTACCCGCCAGCCAGATCAGTTCCTGCTTGGAAAAACCGACCGTACGGGCATGGTCCAGCTGCGCGCGGAGTTCGCCTTCGTCGATGACCTCGGCCAACCGCACCGACTTGCTGCGATTGATCACGGCAAAGGTCGCGCGGACGTCCGGATGCACCTCGCGGATCATCTGCACCATCAGCAGCTTGTAGAAATCGGTGTCGAGCAGGCTGCGCACGACCGGGTCGAGCCGCCAGCCATGGTTCCATACCCGGGTCGCGATGTCGGTCATTACCATGGGGGGCCTTTTGGGATGTGGATATACAACTCGGCGGGGCGGAAGGCCCGTCCCGTTTCGAACGTTCCGGTCGGGTGGAGCACGCCGCGTTCCAGCATGCGGCGGCGGAAGGCGGGCTTGTTGAGGGGGCGGCCGAGCACCGCTTCGTGGACCGCCTGCAACTCGCGCAGGGTGAAGCGTTCGGGCAGCAGGGCAAAGGCGGCGTCGTCGATCGTGGCCCGCAACCGATCCAGCGTCAGCGCGACGATGCGATCATGGTCGAACGCCAGCCGCACGTCCCGCCGCCCCGCCGGATCGAGCGGCGCCCAGCATTGATCGTCGCGAAGCCGCACTGCCGCCATCCGCGCGGGATCGAGCAGGACACGGTAGGCGATGCTGATGATCCGCATCCGGGGATCGCGATCGACCGCGCCGAAGCAATGGACCTGTTCGGGCGAACCGCCGGACAAGCCGGCCTTGTCGTGCAGCACCCGCCCGGCCGCCGCCTCCAGCGATTCGTCGATGCCGACGAAACCCCCGGGAAGCGCCCAGTCGCCGGCGAAGGGCGGACGATCCCGCCGGGCCAGCAGGACGCCCAACGTGCCGTCGATCATCCCGAGCGCAACGCAGTCGACCGCTACCGATGGCCGATCATAGTCCGCCGGATCATAGCGATCGAGGAACCCCGCGTCTTCCATCCGCTTTACATATATCCGATTAGCGAATATGTAAAGCGGCAGGAGGACCGTTCCGATGCGTGATCTGATCATCGTGGTCGATACCCAGGCCGATTTCATGCTGCCCGATGGCGCCCTGCCCGTCCCCGGCGCAGAGGCGATCGTCGCACCGCTGGCCCGATGGCTTGCGCAACGAACCGAAGCGGATACGGCGGCGATCATCTTCACCTTCGACACGCATTATGCGGAAACCTATCCCGACAGTCCGGAAGCGAAGCTGTTCCCGATCCACTGCGTCAAGGGCACACCGGGGTGGCGCAACCTGCTCGACCCGCTGGCGGTGCCGGCGACGATCCCCTGCCGGACGCTGGAAAAGGGCGTGTTCGACATGTGGGCCGAAGACGGGCTGATGCTGCACGATCCGAGGAACGAACTGCCTCCCGTCCCGCGCGACACATTCTTCGCCGATCTGCGCGACCAAGGCGTCGGGCAGGCGATCGTCGTCGGCGTTGCGGCGGACTATTGCGTGCGCTGGGCGATCGACGGATTGGTCGATCGGGGATTTGCGGTGACCGTCCCGGCAGCACTGACGCGGGGCATCGATCGCCCGATCGAACAGGTACTTCGTGAAGATTTTGCAGGACGTCCGGTTGCGAACTAATGCATTCGGCGTACGGCCGTTACGGCAAGCCGTTGTTAGGGGCTGTTGCAATAGTGTAGGGTCACGCCCATCGCTGGTCGACCAGCACCCGGACAAGGGATTGTAAATGCCGCATATTCTGGTCGCAGACGATCATCCGATGTGCGCGACGGCGTTGGGAATGGCGGCGCGGGCGGTCGATCCGGGGATCACCAAGGACTGCGTGACGACCCTGGCGGAAGCCGAGGAACAGGTTCGGCGGACCGATTACGACCTGATCCTGCTCGACCTGATGCTGCCCGACGTACAGGGGTTCGCCGGTCTGGCGGTGTTGCGCGCGATCCGGCCGGCGGCGACCATCGCCATCGTTTCCGGTCGCGAGGAGCCGGCCATCGTCGCCCAGGCACAGGCGCTGGGTGCGAAGGGTTTCATTCCGAAATCCTCGTCGATCGACCAGATGGTCGGCGCGATCCGCGCGTTGCTGGACGGGCAGAGCTGGCTGCCGGAGGGCATTGCGGAGACGTCGCTCAGCGACCACCGCGTCGACCTGGCCGAACGTGTCGGCACCCTTTCGATCGCGCAGCTTCGCGTGCTCCGCGCGATCGTGAATGGGCATCAGAACAAGCAGATCGCCTATGACCTGCAACTGGCCGAACCGACGGTGAAATCGCACCTGTCGGCGATCTTTCGCAAACTGGGCGTCAGCAACCGGACGCAGGCGGTACTGGCGCTACAGGCGTTCGACGCGGAGAACTGATCCGTTCAGGCCGCCTCCTCCATGGCGGCGCGGGCGGCGTTGATCACGTCGCGCGCGCAATCGTCGATCCGTTCCATCAGCCGCGGATCGACCGTAGCATCGTCGTCGATCTTCTCGATCTCCGCCAGCGCGGCGATCAGCGGCGCCGCCCCCATGCTGGCCGCTGCCCCCTGAAAGGCATGCGCCTCCCGCCGGGCAAGGTTGTTGCGGCCATGGGCGAGCAACGTGCGCAACCGGTCCGGTACGCGGCGGGCATCCTCGATCAGCAACGACAGCAACGTGTTGCGCTGTTCCGCGCCCAGCACGTCGGTCAGCGCGCGGATACGCTGCGGATCGATCGGGCGGGCATCGGGTGTCCCGGCCGACGGTCGGCCGGGCGCGGCGGCCCGGTGATTGAGCAAGGTGCTGAGCTGCGCCATGTCGACCGGCTTGGTCAGCACGCCGTTCATGCCCGCCTGCGCAATGTCGGCGCGGCGTTCGGTCGACAGGTCGGCGGTGATCGCATGGATCGGGACGGTGGCCCCCGCCCCGCCCCATGCCCGGATCGCACGCGTCGCGGCCAGCCCGTCCATTACCGGCATCTGCACGTCCATCAGCACCAGGTCCACCGGATTGCCGACCGGCGCGGTGACATATTCGACCGCGCGCGCGCCGTTTTCGACCGAGACGACATGGTGCCCCAGTCGCCGGACGATTTCGGCCAGCAGATAGCGGTTGATGTCATTGTCCTCGACGACCAGCACCGTCATCGCATTGGTGGCCGCCGGCACCGACGACGCGCCGCCGTCGATCGACGCGCCGTCCGCATCGTCCGTCGTCGCCGTTGCCGGGGGCAGCGGAATGTCGAACCAGAAGCGTGATCCGGCGCCCGGCGCGCTGGCGACCTGAATCGCGCCCTGCATCGATTCGACCAGCATCCGGCTGATGCTGAGGCCGAGCCCGGTGCCGCCATAGCTGCGCGTCGTCGACGCATCGGCCTGTACGAACGGTTCGAAGATCGCGTCGAGGCGGTCGCCGCGGATGCCGACCCCGGTATCGGTGACCTGGAACCGCCAGCGGTCCCCGCCCTCGCGCGTGGCGGAAATGGCGATCGTTCCGGTGCGCGTGAACTTCACGGCATTGCCGACCAGATTGGTCAACACCCGCTGCAATCGCGCCGGATCGCCGATCACCCGGCCGGGGGCAGCGTCCAGCTCGATCGAGAGGGCATGTCGGCGCGCTTCGGCCGCGAAGAGTTCGGCGACGGTCTGCAACAGCTGACGGGGTTCGAAGGCGATCGCCTCCGGACTGCCATGCCCGCCCTCCAGCTTGGAGAAGGTCAGCACGTCGTCGACGATCGCCGACAGCGAGCGTCCGGCGGTTTCCAGCGAATCGAGATGCCGCATCCGTTCGGTGCGATCCGGCGTGTCGCGCAGCAGCTGGACCGCGGCGAGGATCGAGGTCAGCGGCGTCCGGATTTCATGGCTGATCGTAGCGGTGAAGGTTTCCTTCGCGGCCAGCGCCCGCTCCGCCTCCTCGCGCGCGGCGCGCAGGTCGGTGATCGCCGCGACATGTTCGGTAATGTCCTGGAACACGCCGAACAGCCCGACGATCCCCGCACCCGGCGCGGTTTCGGCTTGGCCACGCGACCGGACCCAGCGAATCTCCCCGTCCGCCCGGACGATGCGGGCATCGAATTCGAACGAACCGCCCTGCCCGATCGCCATGCCGATGCGGCTGCGTACCTTCACCCGGTCGTCGGGATGATAATGGTGGATCGCGCTGGCGATGCCGGGCTCCGGCGGCCCGTCCAGCCCGTGGATGCGAAAGACCTCGGGCGACCAGAACAGGCGCCAGTCGGCGAGGTTCAGCCGCCAATGGCCGATCCCGGCGGCACTTTCCGCCATCGCGAGCAAGCGCTGCTGTTCCTCCAGCTCATCGAACGAGGTGACGGCCCCGCCCTCGGCCGCGCGGCGCTCGGCAATGTCGCGGATCGAGCCGATCACCTCGGCACGCGCGGGATCGTCGCCGACCATCCGGAACGCGCCTTCCAGCCACAGATAATGGCCGTCGCGATGCAGCATGCGATAGCGGACGACGACGCTGGGCCCGGCCGGTTTCAGTCCCTCCAGCGCCCGCTGCACCCGGTCGCGGTCGTCCGGGTGGATCAGCTGGAACGGGCTCTGCCCCAGCAGTTGATCGGGCGGGTAGCCGAGCAGCTGTTGCGACCCCGACGACGCGTAACGGCGCAGGCCATCCGGCCCCAGGCGGATGATCAGGTCGGTCGAATGATCGGCCAGCAGCCGCAGATGCCGTTCATTCTCGCGGATTTCGGTGAGCGCGAGCCATTGTTCGTACACCAGCGCGGCGACGGGAAAGGCGGTCAGGGTAAACGCGGCGATGAAGAGCTGAAGATAGAGGATGCGGTCCGGTGCGGGCACCAGCAGCCGGGCGATCGGCCCGACCCCCTGCAACGTGCAGACGATCGCAATACTGCTGATCGCGATGGTCGATGCCGCCGCGCCGGCAAAGCGATACAGCAGCGCCGCGAACACACCACAGGGCAGCAGCAGGAACAGCACCGGATAGGTGTTGACGGTGAACAACAGCCCGGCGAGCCCGATGGTGACCGCCATTACCAGCACGATCGGCAACGACAGGATGCCGATCTCCTCCGACAGCCCCTGTCGCGTCGCCTTGAGCGCGGGCAGCAGCACGATCAGCCCCATGGCATTGGCCGCGAACCAGCGGATCACGTCGCGGGTCTCGACGGCGCCGGACAGGAGCAGCCGGAAATGCACGAACAGCGCTGTGACCAGGACCGCGCCGGCCAGCGCGATCAGGACGATGGTGACATAACCGCGCAACAGGCGCGGATCGGGATGGGCCACGCGTATCGCCGATGCGACGGCGGTGATACCGATCAGGTCGATCGCGCCATAGCCCATGATCGAGGCCGTGTCGGAATAATGGCACGCATTGGCAGTCACCAGCGCCACGCCGGTGACGGCCAGCAGCAAAGGCCAATGCCGCCGGGAATAGCGGATCAATATCGCGACCGCGATCGGATTCGCCACCCACATCAGTTCGGTGCCGCCGAACCATTGCCCGCCGCACAGCATCACGACCGCGAGGAAGTAGATCAGCAGGCCATAGCCGAGGATGCGCGGAACCATCCGCAGCGCATGGAGCGGTCGAACGGCGGGGACCGCCCCGGCGTGCGGCCGGGGCGTGATGGCGTCGGATGGTCCTGATTCGCCGGTCATGCGCAATGCTACTCAGGATCGCAGCGGGGGTCGATGCGGAGCGGCCCCATGCGATGCCGGACGGACGGCGGCGTCAACCGTCGCCCTCGCCCTCCGCATCGGCGACTGTCCGGTGCCCGCTGCCCGCCCAGCGCCGGGCGAACAGCCGCCCGAGCAGTGCCGGCAGGCCGGGGGGCAGGAAGAGCCAGTCGCGGATCGCCGGGCCGCGATCGGCACCGATGGTCCGCTTGTACCCGCTGTCGCCCGCGCCCCAGTCCACCCGGGTGATGCCGTCGGCCAGCGCGCGGACGAGGTTGCGGTAATAGAGCAGCCGTCCGGGCGAGTGCTTGGCGACGCGGGTGTCATAGCTGTTGGCGATCGCATATTTCAGCGTGCCGGCATTGAGGTCGAACGAGAATGCCACGGGTTCGCCGTCGATGCGCAGCAGCGCCGCCCAGAGCATGTCGGCCAAGACCGGATCGGCGACCAGCCGCCGCCAGAACCGGCCATGCCCACCGGTGGTGAACTTCGCATCCCGGCCATCGGTGCGCGTCGCGATCCAGCTCGCATCTTCGACGGCGGCGAGGGCATCGAAGGCGTCGAGCGTCCAGTCCGCGCCGGAGATGAAGGACCAGTCCGGCGTGCCGTGCGACGCCAGATGCTTTTCGTTGAACCGGTTCTTGCGCAGCGTCGAATTGCGTGGCCACGCACCGTCCGCCTGCTGTGCCGCCATGTCGAGCAGATAGCTGTCGGCGATGAAGCGCGGCAGGGCGCGCCAGCCCTTCGCCGCGGCGGCATCCTGCAATCCGGCGAGCAGGGGATCGTCGTCATAGACCGGGCCGAGCCGGAAGCCGCGCGTCGCCCGCCGTGCCCCGTCCAGCAGCGCGGCGAAGTCGGCGGCGTCCGCATCGGCCGCGACCGGGCCGCTGCGAAACGGCCAGTAGCAGCCCGGAACCTGTCCCAGTCCGACCGGCTTCGGGCCCAGCCCGACCAGCGGCAGCGCGATGACCGGGCGGCCGTCGCGTTCGACCACCAGCGTGCGGGCATCGCCGCCATAGCTTTCGACTGCCGCGACATACCATTGCCGGCGCAGGAAGCGGTGGGTTTCGGCGGCCTGGGCGGCGACCGTGTCGACCGCTTCGGCGATACCGTCGGCGACGCGGGTGTTCGGGGCATTGGCGGTGGCGGGCAACAGCATGGAAAGGGCAATGCCACGAACCTCTTACGATCCGGTAGCCGTAACCTGCGCGCATTTTGGACCATAGTGCGGATCTCGCGGCCTTGCCGCCATCGGAGGGGCGAGGCATACCGCCCCGGTGGAATTCGAACCCGTCCTGTCGACCGTCGCCAAGACGATCCAGACCGCCATCGCGCCGGTCTTCCTGCTCGCCGGGATCGGCGCGATCCTGAACGTCATGGTCGGGCGCCTGGCGCGGATCGTCGACCGGGCGCGCGACCTCGAAAAGCTGCATCCTAGCTCGACCGGCCCCGAACATGCCCGCCACGTGTTCGAACTGCGCCTGCTCGACCGGCGGATCCGCATCATCAACAATGCGGTGTTCCTGGTCGTGCTGTCGGCGGTCGCCAACTGTACCGTGGTCGCGATGCTGTTCATCGCCGAACTGCTCGACCTCGGCCTCGGCAAGGCGGTGGCGATCAGTTTCGTCCTGTCGATGGTGCTGCTGATCGGCGGACTGGTGTGGTTCCTGTTCGAAGTGCGCCTGTCGGTCCATGCGATCCGGGTGCGCGCCGAACTGCTGGAGCGCGAGCGGACGTGACGCCGGCGCGTGAGCGCACGCTGTTGCAGGCGGCGGTCGCGCTGGTATGCATCGTGCCGTTCGGCGCGTCGCTGACCGGCATCCTGCTTGGTGCCGCATGGCTGCAACCGGCACCCGCCACCGATCTGGATAGCCATTTCCGATACCTGTCCGGCCTGTTCCTCGGCATGGGGATCGCCTTCGCCAGCTGCGTGCCCGGCATCGAGCGCAAGACGGCACGGTTCCGGCTGTTGGGGATGATGGTCGTGCTGGGTGGGCTGGCACGGCTCTGGTCGCTCGTCATCCTTGGCCCGCCATCGACGGGCCATGCGGTCGGGCTGTGCATCGAGCTGATCGTCGTGCCGCTGCTGCTGGCTTGGCAGGCGCGCGTGGCGAGACGGCTCCGCTTGCCTGGTTGACCGCACCGCTTGGGGGAGCGGACCCGCCGGTGGCTGATGGCGCCGCGCCCTCTTCGGTGACATGGCCCGGAGCGTCCAGCCGACTCGTGGCACGGCGTCATCCCCGGCATCACCAGCGGTCCGGCTTTGCACGCCATGTCGCATCGAAAAAATAGCGTGCATGCCCCATTTGCCACTTGCATTTCGGGGAAGCGGCAGAGGTCCGCGCGTCGCGGCATGACGGCGTTCGGCCAAGCCCCGGTTCCGCGCCGACCGTAAAAATTTAGCCGCTTGCGCGTCCGCCAATTTCCTACAATTAGTAGTGCCCATGGCGGGACAACCGCTACACATGGTATTCAGTCGACCGGAGCCGGTGACGCTACTTTCGCGTTGCCGGGTGCCGTTCGGACCAGCGACAAGCCGATTTTTGGGGGCGACATGACGCCCCGGCCGAACACAGGAAAGCGGGACGATGACCTTTCAGGATAGTCAGGACGCCCAGATGAACGAACTGCAATTCGCCGATCCGGCACCCGCCGCCCCGGCCCCCGAGCGCAACAGCCGCACGGTCGACGCGCTGCTCCACGCGGTCGAGGTCGATCATTCGCGCGACGCGCTGCTGACCGATTTCGGCAAGGATACGCTGAAGGACCGCTACCTGCTGCCCGGCGAATCGTACCAGGACCTGTTCGTGCGCGTGGCGTCGGCCTATGCCGATGATGCCGAGCATGCCCAGCGGCTGTACGACTATATCTCGAAGCTTTGGTTCATGCCCGCCACGCCGGTCCTGTCGAACGGCGGCACCGGGCGCGGCCTGCCGATCAGCTGCTATCTGAACTCGGTCCCCGACAGCCTGGAAGGCATTGTCGAGACGTGGAACGAGAATGTGTGGCTGGCGTCGCGCGGCGGCGGCATCGGCACCTATTGGGGCAGCGTGCGTGGCATCGGTGAGCCGGTCGGGCTGAACGGCAAGACCAGCGGCATCATCCCGTTCGTCCGCGTGATGGATTCGCTGACGCTCGCCATTTCGCAGGGGTCGCTACGGCGTGGGTCGGCGGCCTGCTATCTCGACATCAGCCATCCGGAGATCGAGGAGTTCCTCGAAATCCGTAAGCCCAGCGGCGACTTCAACCGCAAGGCGCTGAACCTGCACCATGGCGTGCTGATCCCCGACGCGTTCATGGAAGCGGTGCGCGACGGTGCCGAATGGGAGCTGAAAAGCCCCAAGGACGGGTCGGTCCGTGGCAAGGTCGATGCGCGTTCGCTGTTCCAGAAGCTGGTCGAGACCCGCCTGGCGACCGGCGAGCCGTACATCGTGTTCAGCGACCATGTGAACAACACGATGCCGAAGCACCACCGCGATCTGGGCCTGAAGGTCTCCACGTCGAACCTGTGCAGCGAGATCACGCTGCCGACCGGCAAGGATCACCTCGGCAACGACCGCACCGCGGTGTGCTGCCTGTCGTCGCTGAACCTCGAAACCTGGGACGAATGGAACGGCGACAAGCGCTTCATCGAGGACGTGATGCGCTTCCTCGATAACGTCCTGACCGACTATATCGAGCGTGCGCCCGACGAAATGGCCCGCGCGCGCTATTCGGCGAGCCGCGAGCGGTCGGTCGGGCTGGGCGTGATGGGCTTCCACTCGTTCCTGCAGGCGCGCGGGCTGCCGTTCGAAGGGGCGATGGCGAAGGCGTGGAATCTGAAGATCTTCCGCCACGTCAATGCGCAGGTGAACGAGGCGTCGATGCACCTCGCCAACGAGCGTGGCCCCTGCCCCGACGCGGCCGACATGGGCGTGATGGAGCGGTTCAGCTGCAAGATGGCGATCGCGCCGACCGCGTCGATCAGCATCATCTGCGGCGGGACGAGCGCGTGCATCGAACCGATCCCCGCCAACATCTATACCCACAAGACGCTGTCGGGTTCGTGGTCGGTCAAGAACCCCTATCTCGAAAAGCTGCTGATCGCGAAGTCGAAGAACAGCGACGCGGTGTGGAACTCGATCCTCGAGCGCGGCGGATCGGTCCAGCATCTCGACTTCCTCAGCCAAGAAGAGAAGGACACGTACAAGACCAGCTTCGAGATCGACCAGCGCTGGCTGCTCGAGCTGGCAGGCGACCGTGCACCGTTCATCGATCAGGCGCAGTCGCTGAACCTGTTCATCCCCGCCGATGTCGAGAAGTGGGACCTGCTGATGCTCCACTATCGTGCGTGGGAGCTGGGCATCAAATCGCTCTATTACCTGCGGTCGAAGTCGGTGCAGCGCGCGGGGTTCGCCGGCGGGGTCGAGGCGGACAATACGTCGGAGCTGGCCAAGTTCGATCTGGGCGAGAGCACGGATTATGACGAGTGCCTGGCCTGTCAATAAGCGGGCGGCTTCGATTTGCGTGAGCAAATCGAACACTCGCCACGGCGGACAGCGGGGCGGCACAGCCGCCCCGTCTGACGGCGTGGCGGTACAGGATGCCACCGACCTTCCGAACCACGATCGACCAAGAGGAGCTACCGATGCCGATCCTGCTGTTCTTTGTGTTCGCCGTAATCCTTGGCCCGGTATTGGCATGGATGTACGCGCAGCCAAAGCAGGTCGAGGCGTTCGAGGCGCGTCGTCGCAAGATACTGGCGAGCGGGGGCAAGGACCCGATCAACGAACCGTTCGGCGCGCATCGCCCGTTCAAGACGAATGCGCTCTGGTTCGGCGGCATCGCCGGCATCGGCGGCGCGTTGATGGCATGGCTGCTGGGGGCGTGACGCCCGGCGTTGCCGCCGGATGCGGAGCGTTCGGTCGGCATCCGGCGGAACGGGTGGCGGCGCGCAGCCAGGCCGCGCGCCGCACGGCATCAGATCGCGCTGCCGTCCTCTTCGGTTTCGAAGGTCACCGCGACATCGGCGTTGGCGGACAGGCGGACGGTGTCGCCCTCGACCTCGGCGACGAGGCCGCCGTCGATATAATGGTGGTGGCCGGCATGGCTCGGTTCGGCGCCTTCGACCTCGGCACCGCTGTCCTTCTTGGTCAGCTTGATCCGGTCGCCTTCGACGCGGTCGACCGTGCCGACATGGACGCCGTCGGCGCCGATGACTTCGGCATGTTCCTTGATGTTGCTGAGATCGGCCATGATATTCCTCCGTTGGGGGCGGCGGTGAAACGCACGTCCGCGCCGTTGGTCGCATGACCGCGAACGTCCTCATCATGTTGTCGGTCGCGCTGGTATCGGGCGGGGTCGGGCTGTGGCTGCTGTTGCGTTTGAAGTCGCGCGCGACACAGCAGAGCCGCTATGCCCATGGCATGACGGGGATGATGGCGCTGGCGCTCGGCATCATCCTGACGATCTTCGGCATCGCGCAATGGTCGTGGAGCAGCGCGCCATGAACCGACCCGACCGTACCCCCGCGGAGGCGGGGGTCCAGAGCCGCAAGCGACGACGTTCGCGACCCTAGGCTCCCGCCTGCGCGGGAGCACCACAGAATTTCAAGACAAACCCAAGTTTCCCCGGAGTAACCCCATGTCGCTCACCGAAGCCCGCAAGCAGTACAAGCCGTTCGAATACCCCTGGGCGTTCGATTTCTGGAAGCGCCAGCAGCAGATCCACTGGATGCCCGAAGAGGTGCCGCTGGGCGAGGATTGCCGCGACTGGGCGCAGAAGCTGACCCCGCACGAGCGCAACTTGCTGACCCAGATCTTCCGCTTCTTCACCCAGGCGGACGTCGAGGTGCAGGACTGCTACCACGAAAAATATGGCCGCATCTTCAAGCCGACCGAGATCAAGATGATGCTCGCCGCCTTCTCCAACATGGAGACGGTGCACATCGCGGCGTACAGCCATCTGCTCGACACGATCGGCATGCCCGAGAGCGAATATGGCGCCTTCCTCGAATATAGCGAGATGAAGGACAAGCACGACTATCTGCAGAATTTCGGGGTCGATACCGACGAGGACATTGCCAAGACGCTGGCGATGTTCGGCGGCTTTACCGAAGGATTGCAGCTGTTCGCGTCGTTCGCGATGCTGATGAACTTCCCGCGCTTCAACAAGATGAAGGGCATGGGGCAGATCGTGTCGTGGTCGGTCCGCGACGAGAGCCTGCACTGCGAGGGCATCATCAAGCTGTTCCACGCCTTCTGCAAGGAACGCGACTGCATGACGCGTGCGGTGCGCGACGACATTGCCGACATGTGCCAGACGACGGTGCGGCTGGAGGATAATTTCATCGATCTCGCCTTTGAAATGGGGCCGGTCCACGGGATGACCGCGAAGGAGATCAAGAAGTACATCCGCTACATCGCCGACTGGCGGCTGGGGCAGCTGGGCATGAAGCCGATCTACCTGATCGACGAACACCCCCTGCCGTGGCTGGCACCGCTGCTGAACGGTGTCGAGCACGCCAACTTCTTCGAACAGCGCGCGACGGAGTATTCGAAGGCGGCGACGCGCGGCAATTGGAACGAGGTCTGGGACGGCTTCGACAAGCGCCAGAAGGCCAAGGTCGCGGCGCCGGCGAATGAGGAAGCGACCGGCATGGGTGATATGTTCGGGGGCGTGGCGGCAGAGTAAGCTGCGCCGGGGCCGCGCCGGGCAAGGGGCAGCGAACGCTGCCCCGAGCCTCAAGGCGCGGCCGGCCGGCGGCGCCGAAAGCGCCGTCCGACGGCATGGGCTTTGCCCATGCCGGCCGCCCAAAGTTCACTAAGTTCACACTCGCCACGCTGTTTGCGCTGTCGCATGATCCTTGGCGTCACGGTGCCCTGACGGGGCTCCCCAGAGCCATTCGACGGCATGCGCCCTGCCCGTATCCGCCGTCCAAAGTTCACTAAGTTCACACTCGTACGCTATTTGCGCGTGGTGCGGTTCTACCTGTCAAAGAGCCGGGGTCGCGACGACCCGGCAGCACGATGGCAAAGGGCGGACGTGTAGGACAGGGGGAAGCCGCAGGTGCTGCCCCCCTCTCCGTCATTCCCGCGTAGGCGGGAATCCATAGCCGCCGGCGGTCATGCTAGAGGCGCAAACGTTGCGTATATGGATCCCCGCCTGCGCGGGGATGACGAACGCTAGTAGCTGTAAGTCCCGAACTTCGGCCGATACAATGCTCCCTACCGCCGCCGCCGGACCGGCACGCGGAAGTCGGCGGGTTTGTCAGCGACCCATTTCACGAATTTCGCGACCGCCGGGACGGCCCGCAGCGCGTCGATGTCGGCGAGCGGGCCGGCGAGTTCGGCGTTGGTGGCGCTGGCGTGGATGGTGCGGTGGCAGATCGGGTGGACCGGCACCGTCTCGCGCCCGCCTTCGCTTTTGGGCACGCGATGGTGCCATTCGACCTGGCTACCGATCGGTCGGTCGCAGAGTGCGCAGGCGAGCGGCGCTTCGGTGCGGGCGGCAAGCGCCTCCGCCGCCGCCAGTCCCGCCTTGCGTTTTACCCGTCCCGCCATGGCGAACAACATCGGAAGCACGACATCAGTTCGCAAGGGTACTGGCCCCGCGCGCCCAAGGTGAACGCCAGATGAAGGAACCGCGTTCACCAAATACGGGTTGTACGTCGGCAAGTTCAGGAAAAGGGAGAACCCCCATGAACCGCACGACTTTGTTGATCGCCGCCGCCGCTACTGCGGTCATCGCGACGCCTTCGCTGGCTAAGGATCGCCGGACGGTCCCGGTCTATTCGGACTACAACCCCTATTATCTGGATTACAAGACCGACATTTCGGAGGCGAAGCGCGAGTTGCGCAAGGATCTGGCCCGCGCCGATGATGCCGCCGATCGCGAAGACGCCTGGGCGGAATATCGCCGCGAAATCGCCGACGCCAAGCATGACTTCCGCAAGGAAATGGCCGAGCGCGGCATGATCGTCCGCAACGGGCGGGTGACGGTCGAGGAATAACCGCGGCACAGCGGTCCTACGGGAAAAGGCCGTCGGGTTCACGCCCGGCGGCCTTTTCGTGCATACCAATGCCCTTACCGTAGACGACGCGCCTTTCCGCCTTTCGCCATCAGGTGCCTAGCATCTCGACCAGCCCCTTCGCCCTGCCCCCCTTGTTGATCCCTTCAAACCAGTGCATCCATCGCAGTCGTTTACCCCAGCACGCTGGCGACAATCGTTTTTTTGTAACGTTTTATATGGTAGTGGCGGACAAGCGTGCTGCGGCCGCATATTGTCGAGCCATGCTGGATTGTGGCCCTTTCCACACCAATAGGAACGCCCGACGACGCTACCGTACTGTGCGTGCGTTGATCGATTTGCATCGGTGGTGGACTTCAGATTTCCTAACGAAATCCAGGCACACGCCAGCAGAATCCAGCCCGGCAACTTCGGTAGAAGTTGGAACGGCTAAGAGCGCAGGAGGGCTAGCCGGCGGCGCTTCCGTTACGACAGTCTTTCCGCGCCTTACGCGCGGATAGCCCCATTCTGTATGGGGTACTAGAAGCTTCCCCGCCTCCGCGGGGATCATTGTTGCAACCGCCCAAAACAAAAGGCCCCGGACGAACCCGCCCGGAGCCTTTCGCGATACGCATTTACCGGGGCGGGTCCCGATACGCCGGACCCGCCCGAACTGGCACGATGCTTAGAAGTGGGTCGTCAGACCCAGCATCGGGCGGAAGCTGTGCGCCGAACCGAAGGTCGACACTTCACCGCGCAGGCGGACGCCCGAGTTGCCGGTGATGCCGCCGAGGCCGATGTCCTTCGGGCCGACTTCGAAACCGGCACCGTAGGTCATTTCGTGATAGTCGCGGCTGTCGTTGCCGAACCGGTCGAAATTGACCCAGCGATAGCCGACCTTGCCGTAGATCAGGCCCGAGTCACCCGCGCGGACGCCGAAGCGGCCGGCTGCGCCGTAATCCCAATCGATGTCGCCCGACACGCCCTTCGAGACGCTGCCTTCGGCACCGACGAACACCGGGCCCAGCGGCACGTTGAAGCCGACAATGCCTTCAACCAGCGCGCCGTTCAGCTTGTCGTTGCGCGGGACCAGCGGGATGCCGGCGTCGGTGCGCTCCGAATCGAACTGTTCCCAGCCGCCCATGATCGCGACATAGGGTTCGAAGCCGATGCCGCTGGTGCCGTCGGGCGCGGTCACGGCGGGGGCCGGTTCGGTGGTCGTCGTGTCCTGCGACGTGGTCGACATGTCCTGCGCGAAGGCGGGGGCTGCGACGAAGGCAGCCGCGGCTGCGGCGAAGGTGAAAAGCTTACGCATACAAAACCTCATCAGCGTTTACGGTCCCGGCATCGAACGCGCGCCGGTTTATCCGTGGCCCCTCTGAACCCGAAAACCGGGGAAGTGTTGCATCGCATTGCAACATGTGCGTCACGAAATCGGATACTGTTGCCCCAGGGCAACGGTATCTGTCGCCCACATGAACGAACCATGGCGGAGCCGCCCGGACCATGGTGACAATGTGGCAAGGGTCGCGCGGCGGCGGGGCAGCCCGGTCGCAACGATTGGCGCCGCGATGGGTTGGGAAGGACGATCCCACACGCGAATCGGAGGACGAACAGCGTATGCGACCCCGGATCATCATCGTCGGCGCCGGCTTCGGTGGCATCGCCGCGGCCCAGGCGCTACGCACGGCGGACGCCGAGATCGTGCTGATCGACCGCACCAACCATCACCTGTTCCAGCCCTTGCTGTATCAGGTGGCGGGCGCCGCGCTGTCCCCGGCGGACATCGCCACCGCCAATCGCGCGCTGCTGCGTCGCAACAGGAATACGCGGATATTGATGGCGGAGGCGAGCGGGGTCGATGCCGCTGCGCGCAAGCTTTGCCTGGCCGATGGGCGGCGGTTGCCGTTCGATTACCTGATCCTGGCGACCGGCGCGGCGTACAGCTTCTTCGGCAACGACCAGTGGCGCGAGCATGCCTATGTGCTGAAATCGATCGACGATGCGCTGGCGATCCGTGCGGCGTTGCTGAGTGCGTTCGAGCGCGCCGAGCAATGCGACGATCCGGCGGAGCGGCAGCGGCTGCTGACCTTCGCGGTGGTCGGCGGCGGGCCAACCGGGGTGGAACTGGCCGGGACGATCGCCGAGCTGGCGCGCACGACCCTGGCGCGCGACTTCGCCTCTATCGATCCGCGCCGGGCGCGGGTCGTGCTGTGCGAGATGGGCGACCGCATCCTGACCGCGTTCGATCCGCCGCTGTCGCAGTCGGCGCGCGAGATGCTCGAGTCGCTCGGCGTCGAAGTACGGACCGGCGAGGCGGTGAAAGCGATCGACGAACGCGGGCTGACCGTCGGCGACCAGCGGATCGATGCCGCCGCCGTGCTATGGGCGGCAGGGACCGAAGCGCGACCGGCCGCGAAGTGGCTGGCGGCGGATGCGGCGAAGAACGGCGCGGTGAAGGTGATGCCCGATTGTTCGATACCGGGCCATCCGACGATCTTCGCGATCGGCGACGTGGCGAGCTTCGATGCCGGCGACGGCCCCCTGCCCGGCCTGGCGCCGGTCGCCAAGCAGCAGGGGAAGTTCGTCGGGAAGCTGATCGCTGCGCGGGTCGCCGGACGGTCGGCGCCGGAGCGGTTCCGCTATCGCGACTATGGCACGATGGCGGTGATCGGCCGGTCGCGGGCGGTGGCGGAGATTGCCGGGCTGAAGCTCAAGGGCTTTATCGCGTGGCTGGCGTGGTCGCTGGTCCACCTGATGCTGCTGGTCGATTTTCGCAGCCGGGTGTCGGTGTACGTCCATTGGGCGTGGTCGTGGTTCACCTATGGCCGGGGCGCGCGGTTGCTGACCGGTTATGCGCCCGAGCCGGGGGAGAAGCCCAGGACGGCCGGGTTGCCGGAGATCGAGGCTGAGGCGGCGGAGTAGGCTTGGCCCGTTGCCGTCACCCCGGACTTGATCCGGGGTGACGGTGGGGTTGAGGCCAGGACCAACCTTGCAGATCACGTACCCCGCGCAGGCGGGGGTCTAGGGACACGGCCGTCGCCTGCGTCCGCGCCGCTTCGCGTACCCCCGCGCAGGCGGGGGTCCAGGGCCACAATCGTCGCGCTTCGTTACCCTGGATCCCCGCCTGCGCGGGGATACGGTTCGCGCGAGGGGGTATGCCCTCCCCAACGCAAAACGGCCCGCCCGCATCGTCTGCGGACGGGCCGTTTCTGTCACGTCACCGACGTTCAGCCGACGCGGTTGCCCGCCATCGGAAAGCTGCCGAACGCACCCGCCCCGACCGTGCCGGAGATGGTGTCGCCATCGACGGTCGCTTCGCAGTCAAGCGTCATCGGCATCGGTACGACGATCGCGACCTTCCACGACAGCTTGTCGCCATCGACCTTGCCGTCGGTGATCTCGGTCGACCCCATCGCGCCGGAATAGCTGCCGGTGAAGGTGCCGCCGTCGCTCTTGACGGTCAGCGTCGCCTGCTGGTCGCCCATCGGCGACTTGGTGATCGTGTTCCAGCTGCCATCGACATTCGCCATGTTCGCTCTCCTTACTTCGCCGCGACCGGGGCGGACGGCGGCGTTGCCGACACCACCTCCACCGGCAGGCCCAGCCCGTCAAGCTGCGGACGGACGACCTTCGCATCGCCGACCACCACATAGACGAAGCGATTGGGGTCGATTGCCGCGCGTGCCGCAGCGTCAAGCTGGGCCGTGGTCAGCGCACGATATTTTTGCGGCAGGGTCGCCTGGTAATCGTCCGGGCGGCCGAGGAAGTCGTTGGCCCGCATCGCGCCGAGTACCGCGCCGGAGGTTTCGTAGGTTCCGGCCAGCTGCCGCGTCTCGCCATCGATCGAGCGGCGGAATTCGACCGGCGTCACGCCGTTCGGTCCCAGGAAGCCGTTGATCTGTTCGCGCAGCGACGCGATCGCCGGGCCGGTCTTGTCGGCCTGCACCGGGGCATTGATGACATAGGGCACGGCGTTCTGCATCAGCTGGAACCCGCCGCGCGCGCCATAGGACCAGTGCTTCGCCTCACGCAGGTCCATGTTGATGCGGCTGAGGAAGCCCGAACCGAGCACGGTATTGGCGGTGGTCGCCGCCAGCGTGTCCGACTTGGCCTGTACCGGCGTCATCTGACCGGCGACGATCAGCGACTGTGGCGAATTGGGCCGGTCGACCAGCACGATCTTCGGCGTGGTGGTGGCGCGCTGTGCCGGGAAGCTCTTGGTGCCGGCGACTCCGGTCGCCTGCCAGTTGCCGAACGAGGCGTTCAGCGCCCGCTGCACTTCCGCCAGCGGACGGTCGGATACGACGAACACCTTCGCCTTGTCCGGGCGCAACCATGCACCCCGCCATGCGACCAGGTCCTCGCGCTTCATTGCCATGACCGCCGCCGGATCGCCGACGCCCGCCGCGAGCTTCGCATAGGGGCTGTCCGCGCCGTAGAGCAGCGGCGGCAGCGTCATGTCGGCCAGCCCCTGCGGGTTGGTGCGCTGCTGCCCGATCTGCGCCAGCACCTGCCCGCGCACCCGCTCCAGCTCGCTCGCGTCGAACGCCGGGTTGCGCAGCACGTCGGCGAACAGCATCGTCGCGCTGTTCAGATTGGCGCTGGGCGCTTCGAAGCCGATCGTCGTCTGATCGGCCGAATTGCCGCCGCTCATCTGCATACCGAGCTTTTCCTTGGCCTCCGCCATCGCGATCGAATCGCGGGTGGTGGTGCCTTCGTCGATCAGCGACAGAGTCATGCCCGCGGTGCCGAGCTTGCCGGCCACATCGGCGGCGGTGCCGGCGTCGAACACCATCGACACCTGCGTCACCGGCACGGCGGTGCGCTGGGCATAGACCAGCTCCATGCCGTTCGACAGGCGGCTGCGCGTGACCTTCGGGAATTGCAGCGCGGTGCCGGTGTCGGCGACGCCCGGCATTGCGCCGCGCGTGCCCTTGAACGGCGTTTCGGGGGCGGCCGGTGTCGCCGGCGCGGCGGCGACCGCCTTCGCCTCCTCATAGCCCTCGCGCTCGCCCTTCTCGACGATCAGCGTATAGGCCGGGCGCGACATCCATTTCTGCGCAGCGGCGCGGGCGCGGTCCGGCGTCATCGTCGCCAGCGCGTTAAGCTCCTTTTTATAGAAGCCCGGATCGTTCGAATACAGCTCGCCCGACGCCAGCGTCACCGCCTTGCCGCCGAAGCCGCCGACCGATTCCAGCCCGCCGATCGTGCTCGACACCTGCGTCGTGGCGACGCGCGCCACTTCGTCGGCACTCGGACCGGTGCGCAAATAATCGGCGATCATCTGGTCCAGCTTCGCCTCGACCAGCTTTTCATCGACGCCCGGCTTCACGATCGCACGGACGATCAGCATGCCGGCCTGTGCCAGCGACTGGACGCCGGCGGACACCTGCACCGCCAGCTTTTCCTTCTTCACCAGTTCGTTGTCGAGCCGCGACGAGGCGAGGCCGCCGAACGCGCTCATCGCGACGTCCAGCGCCGGGGCGTCGGGATCGTTCAGCCCCGGCACCGGCCAGACCTTCATGATCATCGTCGCGGCGACATTGTCCTTCATCACCTCGCGCACCGGCGCGGCGAGGGTCGGCACCTCGATCTTCGGCAGGACCGATTCCGGCCCACGTGCGATCTTGCCGAAATATTTCTCGACCAGCGGGCGCGCTTCCTTCGCGTCGATGTCGCCGGCCAGCACCAGCACCGCGTTGTTCGGGCCGTAATGGCCGCGGAACCAGTTCTTCACGTCCTCGAGGCTGGCGGCGTCGAGATCGGCCATCGAACCGATCACCGAATGGCGATAGGGGTGGCCGACCGGGAAGATGCCCTCGGTCATCTTGTAACGGACGAGGCCGTAAGGCTGGTTGTCGCCCTGGCGCTTTTCGTTCTGCACGACGCCGCGCTGTTCATCGAGCACGCCCTGCGTCACCGCGCCGAGCAGATAGCCCATGCGGTCCGATTCGAGGAACAGCGCGCGGTCGATCGCCGCCTTCGGCACGGTTTCGAAATAATTGGTGCGGTCGTAGCTGGTGGTGCCGTTCAGGTCGGTCGCACCGATCGAGCGTAGCGGGTCGAAAAAGTCGCCCGGCGCATTTTCCGACCCGTTGAACATCAGATGTTCGAACAGGTGCGCGAAGCCGGTCTTCCCCTCCGGCTCATGCTTCGACCCCACGTCATACCATACCGACACCGCGACGATCGGCGCCTTGCGATCGGTATGGGTGATGACGGTCAGGCCGTTGGGCAGCGTGAACTTTTCGTAGGGAATGTTGACCGGGGCGACCAGCGCCGACAGCGGCGCGGCCTTGACCGGGGGGGCGGCACGGGCGGGCGCCTGCGCCTGCGCCGTCCCGGCGAGCGCAGTGGAAGCGAGCAATACGGCAGCGACGGTACGGAACATGAAACCCCACCCATTATCGATAAACGGAATGACGGTGTATGGCGTGGGCGGGGGCCGTGCAAGTCAGTTCCATTGCCCGAACGGCACCATTGGCTTGCGGTCGTGTAACATATGATGTCCTCGGACCATTTCGGCTAATTGGCGGTTTTCACGATGCTTTCAGTGCTTATGTTGCATCGCGCCATGACTATTCCATTCGAAACCTTCCGCGCGATCCTTCCGCATTCCGACCGGTTCGACCGCCTGCTGGCGCTCGGCTGGGAAGATATCGGAGGCGTCGTCCTTGCCATGGGAGCCGTCGCGTTCATGACGGCACTGGGCGCGCTGCGTTCGCGCTGAGCGTTCCGCTTCGAACATTGCTGCGTAGCAACATTTCCTGAGACTGTTTTTCTCCGGGAACAAGGGTTTTGCGTATGATCCGATTGACTGCCGCCCTGCTGGGCGGGGCGCTGCTGGCCGGCTGTGGCAATTCGTCCGTGCCGGAAGCGCAGGCGACGATGAACAACACGGTCGACCTGCGCCACCTGGTCGAGACGGAAGTGGCGGGCAACGGCATCGAACGCTATCCACTGGAAGGCGTCGAGATCCCGACCCCGTCGGACCCGCAGTCGCGCTACGAAGTGCTGCGCCAGCGCCGCACCGCCGCCGGCACGATCATCGCGATCCTGCGCCAGCAGCGCGGCGACCGCTTCGTCTATGCCCGCACCGAGCTGGATTGCGAGCGCGACCTGTTCCATGTCGTCGGCGTGGCCGACACGCGGGCCCATGTCGAAACCAATGTCGCGCATGACGGGCCGCTGCGCCCGACGACCGGCCTGCCGCTGCGGCAGGAACTGTCGAGCTTCATCTGCCAGCGGGCGTCTGCGTCGGCCTGATCCCCTATTCGCCCGCCGGCGGTACCGCCGGCGTGGCGATGTCGGCCTCCAGCCGCGGATCGACCTCGGCAACGGGCAGCGTGCCGCGGCGCCGCTGGAAACTGGTCAGCAGAAAGAACAGCAGGTTGCTTCCCTGCGTCAGCGCGCCGCCGGCGAGCAGCAGCCCGGCCATCGCCGCGCGCGGGCCATCGACGATATGGCTCATCTCCAGCGCGGCCGACAGGAACAGCAGGTCGCGATTGGGCACGATCGGCAGGCGGCTGATGACCATCTGCACCGTCAGGAAGGTGACCCACACCCCCCAGGGTTCGGCGGGCAGCACCACCGCCCATTGCGTCGCCTGCAACAGCACGACGACCAGAATGCGCACGACATGGATGCCGAGCACGGCGGCGGCGACCCGCCAGCTGACCGACAATATCTGGCTGCGCAGGCGCAGGAGCAGCGGCGTCAGGAACCCCGCGACCAGCAGGGCGGCCAGTAGCATGCCGCCTGCCGAATGGAGCCAGTCGGCGATCCATTTCGCCCGCCCCGTCCCCATGAAGATGACCAGCAGGATTGAGGTGATCGCGGCGGAGGCGAGGGCCGAGAGGATCGCATTGTCCTTGATCGCCAGCAGCAGCGTCTTCGACGCGATCCCCAGCCGCTGCCGCGCCCAGACGAACAGATAGACCTCGCCCGAATAGCCGACGAACGCCGAGTTGAAGACCCGCTTGCGCACGAAGACCGACAGGCTGCCGGGCAAGGGTCGGCCGAGCAGCAGGCGGAAGATCCACACCTCCGACACCGGCAATGCCATGAACATCACGACGAACAGGATGTAGAACCATGGCGTGCGCGGGAGCGCGGCGGCGACGCTGGCCCAGCCGATCGCGCGGACCTTCAGCACCAGCCACAGCAGCACGCCGACGAAGAACAACGCGCGGAAGACCTTGCCCACCAACGCGGCGGTAGGCGTCTGCGACCAGTCGTGCAGCCGCTGCGCACGTTCCGACAAGGTCAAGCGAACACCCCGGCGGTGCGCGAATCGGCGACGAACGCCTCGAACGCGGCGCGCGTGTCGGGATCGAGGCGGAAGCGCGAATGGCGCCATACCCCGCCGGGCAGGACGCGGCGCAGCGCATATTCGATCGCGGCGGCGGGCGTGTTGCGCACCCGGCGTTCGAAATGGGTCCGCTCCCAGGTGTTGCCGCCGTGGAAGGCGCGGACGAACAGGCCCGGCGCGTCGAGCACGCCGATGTGCTCGATGGGCCAGTGGTGCAGGAAATCGGTATCCTCGCCCCGCCGCTTTTCGGGGTAGCGGGCGGTCGGGTCGGCGCGGTGGACGATGCTGCCCGGTACGCCCGGCTCCAGCGTGCCGACATAAGGATGGTCGAACCATTCGGGCGCATCGAGATGCATCAGCGTGCCGCGCAGGACGCAGGCGTCCTTGCCGCCGTCCAGCACCGCGACCTGCCGCACCAGCCGGTCGGGATGATACCAGTCGTCATCGTCCCATTGCGCGACGATCGAGCCCCGCGCGAGGTCCAGCGTGCGGTTGCGCAATCGACCCAGCGTCGTGTCGGGGGTCTTCGTCACCCGGTCGTAGATCAGCCGGTCGGCAGGGATATCGGCGAAGAGCGGCGTGTAATCCTGATCGCCATCGTCGACGACGACCAGTTCGCGGTTCGCCCAGCGTTGCCGCAGAAAACAGTCGACCGCGCGCCGCGCCAGCGCGGCACGGTTCGCGGTCACCATCACGCAGCTTACCCGCGCGCCGTCGTCGGACCAGTTCATCGCCAGCGCCTTAGCCGCAGTCGGGCACCTCGACAATCGGGTGGCGCGACCGGCCTCGCGCTGGTAGCCGGGCGGGAATGCGGATCGTCTTCGTCCTGACCTATCCCACCCATCACGGCGTCGCCGATGTGGGTGAATGGCTGCGCTGGGACAATCGCGACCGGCGCATGCCCGGGATCCTGACCGAACTGGGCGTCGAGACCGAGCTGTGGGGACTCGCACGCGAACCGCTGGATACCATGTCCGCGCTGCCGGGCATCGCCCCCTACCCCATCCGCCTGTTCGCGCCGTCCAACCCCGACGCCCGGACCCGCGACCAGCGCAGCGACGCGATGGTCGCCGCCGCGCGGATCGATCCGGCGACGCTGTTCGTGCTGATCGGCAGCAATGGCGGCGCCGGGTTCGACCTGTTCGACCGGGTGCTGCGGCCCGACCGGCGGCGCTTCGCGGTCATCATCGGTGGCGACTGGTGGAGCCGGATCATGCCGCATGCCGCGTTCCTGTTTCCGGAGTCGGCCGTGCAGGAGGCCAAGCTGATCCGGCCGGGCTGGCGCTTCTGGCGAAGGGCAATTCCGGAGGCGCGGATGCAGCGGCTGCCCAAGACGATCGATACCGACCGCTTCGCACCGCTGGTGGCGGACAAACGGTTCGACGTGATCGCGACCAGCCGCCTGACGCCCTACAAGAAGTTCGACGAGATCGCGGCGCTGGGCGACCGTCACCGGGTCGCGGTGATCGGCGACGGGCCGCAGGCGGCGGCGTTGCAGCGGCGCTTTCCGCAGGTGCACTGGCTGGGCCATGTACCGAACGGCGAGGTGCCGGCGATGCTGGCACAGGCGCGGCTGTTCTTTCATGCCGGGCGGCGCGACTATTTCCCGCGCGCGATCCCCGAAGCGATGGCGTGCGGCCTGCCGGTCGCGGCGTTCGACGACCGGATCGGGGCGGACGTGATCCCGGCCAGCTGCGGGCTGCTGGTCAAGGATAACGACTATCGTGACAAGGTCGACGCGCTGCTCGCCGATCCGGCAGCGCTGGCGGCGATGGGGGCGGCGGCGCGCGCCCATGTCGTCGCGACGCACGGGCGCCGGTCGTCGGAGGCCGCCTGTCGCCGGTTGATGGAGTTGGCCGCATGAGCCGCTGGACGTTCGTGATCGCCTATTACAACGAGGCGGACTTCCTGCCCGCCACGCTGGCGGCACTGGCGGCGCAGAGCGTGCCGTTCCGGCTGGTGCTGGTCGACAACGGATCGACCGACGGGTCGGACGCGATCGCCCGCGCCTTCACCGCGCCGGGGATCGAGGTCGTGCACCTGTCGGAGGCGCGGCCCGGCAAGATCCATGCGCTGGAAACGGCGATGGCCGAACTCACCACCGAATTCTGCGCGTTCGGCGATGCGGATACCTATTACCCGCCGCATTACCTGGCCGAGGCGGAACGCACGTTCGATGCCGATCCGCGAACGGTGGCGGTGATGGCGCTGGGCGTCGATGCATCAGGGCAAAGGCTGCGGCGGGCGCTCTATGCCGGGGTCGTGACGAAACTGCTGTCGAAACAGACGCATACCGGTGGTTACGGACAGGCGTTCCGCACGGCGGCGCTGGTACAGGCGGGCGGTTTCTCGGAGAAACTCTGGCCTTATGTGCTGCTGGATCATGAGATCATGCAGCGGGTCGCAAAGCTTGGCCGCGTCGTCTATCCCTATAATTTCTGGGCGAAACCTTCGCCACGCCGGTCGGACCGCCGGCGGGTACGCTGGACGCTGGGCGAGCGGCTCCTGTACCACGCCACGCCGTTCGCGGCGAAAGACTGGTTCTTCTACCGCTTCCTGGGGCCAAGGTTGAAGGCACGGCGGATTACCCATTTGAATTTGCGGGATAAACCCTGGGAAGCGAAGCCGTAAGGCGGTCCAAAGTTCACTAAGTTCACACTCGTGTATGGTTGGTGCGTCGTGCGGTTTGCGCCATGTGCGAGGCGCGATGTTCCGGCGATGTAAAAGAACCAGGCGGAGCATGGCATGTCCGGACGGTTGTAGGAAAGGCGAGATGGGTGGCGACTGTGCGCCGCGTCACCCAGCCAGATGCGTCGCCCCAGCGAAGGCTGGGGCCTCAAGCGGCTCTTGCTGCCGTGCTATAATGGGGAGATCCCAGCCTTCGCTGGGATGACGTTTGGGTCAGGTTCCCTTTCCTTGCTCACATGCGGCAATCGCGGCCGCCACCAGTCCATCTAGGTACGGGTCGTCCGACGGATCGGACCATGGTCGTAGTGCATCGACCAGCGACGGATCGGCGATGATTTCCGCCGCTTCGAAGACGTTGACGAGAGCCATCTCGGCGGACAAGGCCTGGCGGACGTGCGGTAGCGCCTTCGCCGGAGCGATTTGGGCGAGTCCACGCAACGCCTCGGCCCTGACGCGCGGCGAGCAATCCGTCGTAGCGGCCGCCAGCAGCGCATCGCGGATCGCCGGGGTATCGAGGTCGGCATTGCCCAAAATGAATGCGGCCCAATCCCGGTTCACCGCCTCTGCATCCGTCAGATAGTCGATGACCCGCCGCAGATTGTGCTCGCCAAACTCGCTGCCGGATAGTGGAACCGCTTCGTTCAACACGTCGATCAGGAAGCCGGACGTGGGCTGGTAGGAAGCGTCCTCCGTCATCACCGCGCCACCCGGAACACACCCTCGCCCACCACGTCCAGCCGCGCACCGACCGCCGTTGCCGCACTTGCCAATTCACCGGCCGCGCGGGGGTCGTCGGCTGCGATCTCCACCATCTGCGCCCCGTCGCGCAGCGCCCGGGCCAGCCGGATGGCGGGCCAGGGGCAGCGCATGCCGCGGGCGTCGATGCGGGTCACTTTGCGTGGTCGAAGGGGTTTTTCGGGGCGCGGAGGTTCAGGCGGACGGGGACTGCGCCGAAGCCGAATTCCTTGCGCAAGCCGTTAATGAGATAACGCTTGTAGCTTTCGGGCAGCTGGTCGACGCGGGTGCCGAACAGTACGAAGCTGGGCGGACGCGTCTTGTTCTGCGTGATGTAGCGCATCTTGATGCGCTTGCCGCCGGGCGCGGGCGGCGGGTTGGCCTCCAGCGCGCGGTCGAACCAGCGGTTAAGCTGTCCCGTCGACACGCGGCGGCCCCAGGCTTCGCGGGTTTCGAACGCCGCCTGCATCAGCACGTCCAGCCCCTTGCCGGTGGCGGCCGATACGGTCAGCAGCGGCACGCCCTTGGCCTGCGCCAGCCCTTCGTCGAGCGCGCCCTTCACGCCATTGAACAGCGACGATGCGTGTTCGGCGATGTCCCATTTGTTGAGCGCGATTACCAGCGCGCGGCCCTCTTGCAGCACGCGATCGGCGATCTTGATGTCCTGCAGTTCGAGGCCCCGCGTGCCGTCGAGAAGCAGCACGACGACCTCGGCAAAGTCGATCGCGTGGAGCGCGTCGGCGACCGAGAGCTTTTCGAGCTTTTCCTGCACCCGCGCCTTCTTGCGCATGCCGGCGGTGTCGATCAGCCGGACGGGGCGGACACGACCGTCGGGGGCGGTCCAGTTCCAGTCGACCGCGATCGAATCGCGGGTGATCCCCGCTTCGGGACCGGTGATGAGCCGGTCCTGCCCAAGGAAACGGTTGATCAGCGTCGACTTGCCCGCGTTGGGGCGGCCGACGATGGCGAGCTTCAGGACGGCGGTTTCGGGGTCGAACTCGCCTTCTTCCTCCGGCTCCGGCTCGTCCTCGCGCTCGATATAGGGGCGCAGCGCCTCGAACAGGTCGGCGACGCCCTCACCATGTTCGGCCGAGAGCTGCACCGGATCGCCAAAGCCCAGCGCCAGCGATTCGAGCACGCCGTTCTCGCCCGCGCGGCCCTCCGCCTTGTTCGCGACCAGCACGACGGTGCCGCCCGACGAGCGCAGCCAGCGGGCGATTTCCTCGTCCAGCGGCGTGATGCCGGCGCGGGCGTCGATCATGAACAGCGCGACATCGGCCATCTCGACCGCCGCCTGGGTCTGCATCCGCATCCGCCCCGGCAGGGTTGCGGCGTCTTCATCCTCGAACCCGGCGGTGTCGACAATGGTGAAGTCGAGGCCGAGCAAGGTCGCCTCCCCTTCCCGCCGGTCGCGGGTCACGCCCGGCTGGTCATCGACCAGCGCCAGCCGCTTGCCGACGAGGCGGTTGAACAGCGTCGACTTGCCGACATTGGGACGGCCGATGATGGCGACGACGGGTAAGGGCATGGGGATTCCTGGGGTGCGGGGTTGCCGCCGAGTGTAGGGGGTAAGGGAGGCCGGGTCGAGGGTGTTGGCTCCTCTCGTCGTTCCCGCGCAGGCGGGAACCCATAAACGCCGACGCAGCGTTTCCATCAGGAGCGCTGCGTCTATGGATCCCCGCCTGCGCGGGGATGACGAGTGGTTGGTGTTACTTCCAGGCGGTAAGCTGCCCGGCATCGTCGAGCAGGTACAGCATACCGTTCGCCACGATCGGCGACAGGTTATACCCCGCCTTCGACCGGGTTTCCTGCGTCGATGTGATCGAGCCGTCGGCGACCGAGGCCGATACCAGCTGCCCTTCCGAATTGGCGAGGATCAGGCGGTTGCCCGCCAGGATCGGGCCGACCCAGCTGATCGGGTTCTTGCGCTTCTTTTCGTTGCGGAAGCCGGGCAGCTGCTGGACCCAGCGCAGCTTGCCGCTGCCGCGCGAGATGCACAGCAGGCGCGCGTCGTCGGTCACGACGAAGATCCATTCGCCCGCGACCCACGGCGTCGAGATGCCGGCGAGATTCTGTTCCCACAGCCGCTGGCCCGACACGAGTTCGAGCGCGACCATGCGACCGCCCTGCCCGACCGCATAGACGCGACCATTGTCGATCACCGGTTCGGCGTCGATATCGGCCAGCGCCGACACCGAGGTCGAGGCGGAGGTGCGCGACAGGCTGTCGCCCCAGACCGACCGGCCATTTTCGTAGCGATAGGCGTTCAGCTCGCCCGACGAGAAGCCGGCGACGACCGTGCCCTGGGCCGAAGCGGGCGCAGCGACGCCGAACACGCCCTGCGATTCGATGCTGCCCGACTGAGTCCACACCACCTTGCCGTCGCTCTGGTCCAGCGCGAACAGCTGGTTGTCCTGGCTGACGACATAGACCTGCCCGTTGGCGAGCGAGGGGGCACCGCGTAAGGGGCCGCCGGGCTTGGCGCGCCACACTTCCTTGCCGTCGGCGGTGTTGAACGCGACGACATCGCCCAGACCATCGGTGGCGAAGGCACGCTCACCCTCCACCGACACGCCGCCGCCGAAGCGGGCACGCGGATTGTCGTCGCCGGGTACGGTCCGCGCGGTCCATACGGTCGCGCCGGTCGCGGCATCCATCGCGGTGACCACGCCTTCGACGTCGATCACGTACAGGCGACCACCGACGACCACCGGCGATGCGGCCAGCCGAGTGCGGGTATTGCCGCCCTCGATCCGCGCGCTCCACACCTGGCGCAACGTGTCGCCCAATGCGACATGACTCATCGATTTCGAGGCGTTGCCGCCGGGCTGCGACCAGTCGGCATTGGTTTCGGCGAGCGGCAGCACGACCTGCAGGTTCGCCAGCGCCGGATCGACCGTGGCGAGGTTTTCGGACGCGAGGATCGGCACGCGCTGTCCGACGACGGGCGTGCGCGCCGGGCCCTTGCCCTTGAGTGCGCCGCAACCGCCCAGCAGCGCCAACGCCGCAACCGCTGCCGAGAGTTTCAGATGCGTCTTCATGGGGAAAGGGTTCCGGTATCGAAGGGGGTTATTGCGCGGCGGCGGCGGGAGCGGCGGGCGCGGCATCGACGCCGAGCGACCCGGCCATCTGCACGGCACGCGCACGCAGGCTTTCGGGCACGCCATCGGTCTGCGCGATCAGGGCAAAGGTCTGTCCGGCCTGCTTGAGCTTGTTCTGGCGGAGATAGGCGACGGCCACCATCTCCCCCGCGCTGCCGAGCCACGGGCTGCCCTTGTCGGCGAGGCCGCGCAGCCGGTCGATGACCTGCTGCGGCTGCAACGAATCATATTCGACCGCGGTCTGGCGGACGAGCGCCATGTCGCGGAACGGCTGGGCCAGCGTCTCGTCGGCGGCGACCTTGCCGAAGGCGGCGGCCGCGCCCTTGGTATCGTTCTTCGACAGCAGCATGTCGGCCTGGGTCAGCAGGGCGGTGGCGCGCACGGCGTCCTTGTCGGAGGTCGTCAGCTTGCCGACGATCGCGTTCGCCTGCGCGACGCGGCCCTGTTCGATATCGTCGAGCGCGGTGGCGAGCTGTTCGCCCTGTTCGCCGGCCAGCGTGTTCTGGCGATGCTGCCACCAGGTCCAGCCGCCGAACGCAACGAGCGCGAGGAGGACCGCGCCGATGATCCACAGGCCGTAGCGCTTGCCGATGTTCGACATCTGCTCACGGCGCAGCTCTTCATCGACTTCGCGGATGAAGGCTTCGTTGTTCTGCGGGGTCAACGCCAAGGGAACAGCTCCAGGGGATAGATCAAGCGCGCTCCTTTAGCCGACGCCCAAGGGAAACGAAAGCGATTGGTCGTAGGGGTGGTTACCGGCACGGGACCATGGGGAAGCGCGGCTGTGCGGGGGATGAACAACGTTCCCGTTCCGTCACCCCGGACTTGATCCGGGGTCCCGCTTTCTTGCTACGGTAGAAGAAGAAGCGGGACCCCGGATCAAGTCCGGGGTGACGTGGCGGTTGGGGGTTCGTCTCAATCCTTCGGCGCGTAGAGTTGCGCTGGGCCGGGGAAGGTCCGCGTGCGCACCTCGTCGGCATAAGTCGTGACCGCCTTCGCGATATGGCCGGCCATGTCGTCGAACGTCTTCACGAAGCGCGGGGTGCGTTCGAACAGGCCGAGCATGTCCTCGGCCACCAGCACCTGTCCGTCGCACGCGGCCGACGCGCCGATGCCGATCGTGGGACAGGCGATGCGCCGGGTGATCTCCACCGCGATCGGTTCGACCACGCCCTCGATCACCACGGCGAAGGCGCCGGCTTCGGCGACCGCGACCGCATCGGCGACGATCTTTTCCGCCTCCGCTGCGCTGCGCCCGCGCGCGCCATAGCCGCCAAGCTGGTTCACCGCCTGCGGCGTCAGGCCGACATGGCCCATCACGGGAATGCCCCGCTGCGACAGGAAGGCGACGGTTTCCGCCATCGCCGTGCCGCCCTCCAGCTTCACCGCCGCGGCACCGGTCGCCTTGAGCAGCATCGCCGCGCTTTCGAACGCTTGTTGCGGGCTGGCCTCATAGCTGCCGAACGGCAGGTCGATGACGACCAGCGAATGATAGGAACCGCGCACCACCGCGCTCCCGTGCGCCGCCATCATGTCGAGCGTAACGGGCACAGTCGATGGCAGGCCGTAGATCACCTGCCCCAGGCTGTCGCCGACCAGCAGCATGTCGCACTGCGCGTCCATTAGCTGCGCCATGCGCACGGTATAGGCGGTCAGCATCACCAGCGGGGTCTTGCCCTTGGCGGCGCGGATGGCGGGGATGGTCAGCCGCTTCATCGGCGCCGGGGTGGGCGTCGCGCGGCTGGTGGCGGTGTCGATGGTGAAGGTCGTGGACATCCGCGCGGTCTAGCCCGAAGCGATCAGCGAAGCCACCCGCGCGCCGTGCCGTGCCGGGCCACGGCCAATTGCCATAGCGCGATGGCGAAGATCACCAGCGGGAACGGCACCGTCGCCGCCGCGCCCTCCGCCGCGATCAGGTCGGTCGCCGTAAAGACCCAGCCGAACTGGATCGCGACCGCGAGCAGCGATGCAGCATAAAGCCCCGCGGCCCAGCGCCGGCCGATCAACAACGCGACGCTGCCGAGCAGCCCGCCCCAGGTGGCGATGCCGTAGATCCAGTTGAACCAGCGCGGCAGCGCGGCATAGAAGCGGCGGTCAACCTCGCCCATCGCGGCAAGGGCGGCAGGTCCCATCGTGACCTGGCTGTAGAAGGCGAAGACGCCGGCTGCGCCCCACAGCAGGAACAGGATGGCGACGATGCGGAACCATGGCGGCGGAGTCCGGACGAACGTCGGTGCCATGCTGATCCTCTCCACCCGCGATTCGATACGGCATCGCAATGATGCCTGTGCGTGATGGTTAACGCACTTACCCGGCGATGGCGAATCGCTCCGCATAGCGTTCGGGCTTGAACCCGGTTTCGATCCAGCCGTCGCCGACCAGCACCGGGCGGCGGATCATCGACGGCTGGGCCAGCATTAGATCGATCGCGCGGGGTGCGTCGAGATCGACCTTGTCGGCATCGGGCAGCTTGCGGAACGTCGTGCCGCTGCGATTGAGCAGCGCCTCCCAGCCGAGTGCTTCGACCCATTGTTCCAGCGTCGCGCGGTCGATCCCGGCCTTCTTATAGTCGTGGAAGGTGTAGCCGATTCCGTTCGTGTCGAGCCAGGTGCGCGCCTTCTTCATCGTGTCGCAGGCCGGAATCCCATATATGGTTATCGTCATACGCTCGGTTCCTTTGGTGCAGCATCCGCGCTTGGCAAGTCTCGAAGCCAAAGCGTATCCTTCGCCGATACCTCAAGAATAGCTTCGTTCGAGACAGTCCTCCACGGCTCGGCAGTAGTGTCGAATTCGATCAACCGATAGCGTCGTTCGCAGGTGAGCCAACTCGTGCAAGGGCAGCGATTGGGAAGTTTATTCCAAGGAAGCGAAGCGAGGCGGCGCAGTTGCCCATACGCATCTGCCATATCGACAAATTCGCCGATCCACTCGGCGTGCCACTCATCTTCAATTACAAACATGGCTGCCGCTCACGACTTCTACGTACAACCTGACAGATCCCTCGCAATGGGGATGCCGTAGAGGGTAAGGGTCATCGGGTTGCCATCGGTTGCGCAGGAGGACGGATGGCGCATAGCGGTTCTGTGACGGAAAGACAGGGTGGCGCCGGGTTCGGCAGAAGCGGGACCCGGGTCAAGCCCGGGGTGACGACCCGATCATGCTACGGACCCTCACGCCGCCGCGCGGAAGGGGAGCGTGCGGCGGGCCTCGGCCGATAGCTGGAAGCGGTCGACATGCTGGGCGAGGGCTGCCGCCTGATCGGCGAGGCCACGGGCGGCGGCGGTGCTTTCCTCGACCATCGCCGCGTTCTGCTGCGTCACCGAATCCATCTCGCTGACCGCGATATTGACCTGTTGCAGGCCCGACGACTGTTCGTCCGCGCCCTTGGCGATCGTCGCGACCAGCCCGGCGATCTCGGCGATGCGGCCGACGATCCGCTCCAGCGCCTCGCCGGTTTCGCCGACCAGGTCGACGCCGATCTCGACCTGGTTGCCGCTGGCGAGGATGCGGCTCTTCACGTCGCTGGCGGCATTGGCCGACCGCTGTGCCAGCGCGCGGACTTCGGAGGCGACCACCGCGAAGCCCTTGCCCGCGTCGCCCGCCCGCGCCGCCTCGACCCCGGCGTTGAGCGCGAGGAGGTTGGTCTGGAACGCGATGCCGTCGATGACCGAGATGATGTCGGCGATTTCGTCCGACGCGCGCTTGATCCCGCCCATCGCCTCGACCGCCTGGCGCACGATGCGGACGCCTTCCTCGGCATCGCCGCGGGTGGCCGCCATCGTCACATTGGCCTGCGCCGCGCCGGTCGCGGTGCTGCGCACGGTCGCGGTGATCTCGTCGAGCGCCGCCGCCGTTTCCTCAAGGCTCGCCGCCTGCTGTTCGGTGCGGCGCGACAGGTCGTCCGATGCGCTGCTGATGTCCGACGCGCCGTCGCGGATGCCGCCGGTCGAGGCGACCACCGCGCGCATCGCATCGTTGAGCGCGCCCATCGCCGAATCGAAATCGCTGCCCAGCTTGCGGAACGATCCGGTCAGCGAATCGCCGATCCGTGCGTCCAGATGCCCCTTCGCCAGCGCGGCCAGCCCGCCGCCGACCACTTCGACCACGCGCTGCTGTTCCGCCTCGCGTTCGGCAGCGACGATCGCGGTGTCGCGGAAGGTTTCGAGCGCCTGGGCCATCTCGCCCACCTCGTCATGCCGGTCGCGGCCGGGAATGGCCGAAGCGGTGTCCCCCGCCGCCAGCGACCGCATCCGCCCCGCCACCGCCTCGACCGGCAGCGAGATCGACCGGCCGATGCGATAGGCGCAGAACGCCACCAGCAGCATCACTGCCAGCGCCAGCGCGCTTAGGTAAAGAGCGGCATCGAAGATCGCGCCGTTGATCCGGTCGATGAACACCCCCGACCCGATCACCCAGCCCCATGGCGCGAAGCCCGCGACATAGGAGAGTTTCGGCTGCGCTTCCTTCTGCCCCGGCTTGCTCCAGTGATAGCTGAGGAAGCCCGCGCCCTTGGTCTTCACGATCTGCGCCATCTCGACGAAATGGGTCCGGCCGGTCGCGTCGCGATAATTGTTGAGGTCGGTGCCGTTCATTTCCGGCTTGGTCGGATGCATCAGCATCGTGGGATGCAGGTCGTTGACCCAGAAATATTCGGTGCCGTCATAGCGCATGGTCTTGAGCGTGCCGAGCGCCGCGCGCTGCGCTTCGGCCCGGGTCATGCGCCCGGCGACTTCCTCGTCATGATAATGGACGACGACCGATCGTGCCGCCTCCACCGCCTGTCGCGTGCTGCGTTCGATGTCGCGGTGCATGACCGAGGACAGGTGGAACAGGCTGATGCACAGCAGCGTGATGAGTCCCAGCGCGGCGACCACCCCGATCAGATTGATCCGCCCCCGGACCTTCAACTGCAACATGCATCCCCCTCGACCGACCCATTCCGCCCGGTTTTGCCGCGAAATACTGAACATCGCGTTTAAGATTCACGCATTTTTCGCGAAATCGACCGGCCGCATCGCGCCGGCGTCCGAACCGCAGCGACCCCATTGACGACCCGTCCGATCCGCGATAGCCATTGCGAATGCGTATCAATAGCGAGGCTCTATGTACGATCTGATCGACCGGCCGGTATCGGTCCTGTCCCCCGGCGACCGCTTCCTGATCGATGCGATCCGGTTGTGGGTGGCGGCACGCAGCGCCTGCCAATGTCCCGCCGCGCTGCTGGCGGCGCGCTTCGCCCAATCGGGTGCGCTCGACGCGCTCGGCGATTTCGACGGGTGGATGACCCAGCTGTCGACCCATGCCCGCGTACCGATCCAGATCAATTGTAAATGCGGGCTTGTGACCGACGATGAATCGGTTCTCTTGACCTTGGCGCGCGATCTCGTAACGGGACGCGATGCGAAGGCGCGGACCACGCTTTCGCTGCTGGTCGCCGAAGAGGCGATCGCCCCCACTTTTTGCGCGCTGGCCCGGACGGCGGCAATGCTCGGACAGGTCGGGCTGCCGCCGGGGACCAACGTCAGGACGTAAGGATTATCGATGACCGACCGCACCGCCGTCGTCCACGGCCTCGAACCCACCAACGCGCTGAGCGTCGAGCGCGTGCGTTCGGTGCGCCACTGGAACGAGCATCTCTTCAGCTTCACCATCACCCGCCCGCCCAGCTTCCGCTTCCGGTCGGGCGAGTTCGTGATGATCGGCCTGCCCGGCGACAACGGCAAGCCGTTGCTGCGCGCCTATTCGATCGCCAGCCCGGCCTATGCCGAGGAACTGGAGTTCCTGTCGATCAAGGTGCCGGACGGCCCGCTGACGTCGAAGCTGCAGCAGATCGTGCCGGGCGACGAGATCTTCCTCGGCAAGAAGCCCACGGGCACGTTGGTCACCGACGCGCTGAAGCCGGGTGAGCGGCTGTTCATGCTGTCGACCGGCACCGGCCTTGCCCCGTTCCTGTCGCTGATCCGCGACCCGGACGTGTATGAGATGTATTCGTCGATCGTCGTCGTCCATTCGGTGCGCCGCGTGTCCGACCTCGCGTTCCGCACGACGCTGGAATCGTACCTGTCGGGCGATCCGCTGGTCGAGGATCAGGCGGCGGCGCAGTTCACCTATGTGCCCACGGTCACGCGCGAGGAATTCCACACTACTGGCCGTATCGACGCGCTGGTCGAGAACGGCACGCTGTTCAGCGCACGGATCGGCGGCGCGCAGGCGTTCGACCCGGCGACCGACCGCATCATGCTGTGCGGATCGACCGAAATGATCCGGGATTTCTCGGAATATCTGGAAGGACTGGGGTTCGAGGAAGGGTCGAATGCGAAGCCGGGCGATTATGTGATCGAGCGGGCGTTCGTGGGGTGATCCCTACCTACCCTACCCACCCCGTTCGGTTCGAGTAGCGATCGAGCCTGTCGAGAGCGCGTATCGAGAACGGGGTTCCGCTGGACAGGCGTTCTCGACGGACGCTTCTCGACAAGCTCGAAGCTGCTCGAACCGAACGGGCGTACATAGGGGGGGGCGGCACCACCGCCCCCTTTTCACGTCAATAGCTGACCCGCACCGTGCCCAGCACCGTGCGCGGGGCGATGAAATATCCCTGGTCGAAATTGATCGCGCTCAGCGCCTTGGCATCGTTGACGTTGCGGACATTGACGCCCAGCGACAGGCGCGGCGTCAGTTCGTAGCGCGCCATCAGATCGACCGTGGCATAGCCGTCCTGCGTGATCCGCACCGGCTGTCCCGTGGTCGCGGTGACGCCGGGTTCGAGGTACATGCGGCTCTGGTACTGGCTTGACGCGCCGACCTTGAGCGCAGGCAACACCTGCGGCTGCCACACGATGTTCAGCCGCCCGGTGTTGCGCGGCACGAAGGTGCGCACCGGCTGGTCGTCGTTGCCACGGATGCGCATCGCGGTGAAGCCGCCGGTCGCCTGCAGCCCCGGTGCGATCTGTCCGCTGACCTCCAGCTCGATCCCGCGTGAGGTGGCGTCGACGCCGCGATAAAGGGTCTGACCGATCGTCGGATCGAAACCGGCGGCTTCGGCGGTATTCTTCTGCCGCGCCTGGAACAGCGCGACGCTGGCGTTCAGCCGGCCGCCCAGCCATTCGCCCTTCACCCCGGCCTCGATATTGTCGCCCTCGATCGGATCGATCAGGCGGCGATTGACGTCGGTCTGGGTCTGCGGGTTGAAGATCGTTGCGAAGCTCGCATAGGCGCTGATCGTGCCGGTCAGGTCATAGGTCGCCCCGACGAACGGCAGGAAGCGCGCGCGGTCGTAATTGGTCGGCGCGGTATAGGACACGCCCTCGCTGAACGCGCGGGTGGCGTTGGCCCCGACCATGATCTTGAGCGGATCGGCGGGGTTCAGCCGGATCAGGCCATAGACCGTCTCACGCCGCAGATGCGTGTCGAGGCTGCGGTCGAACGCCGGGAAATTCGGTTCGGGGAACGAGCCGTCGAACCCGCTGAACAACGGCAACGACACGCCGATCGCCGCGAAATCATAGGCCGAATCCTGCGTGTAGCGCTGCGCCGACCGGTTCGCGCCGAACATCACGTCATGCGACCGACCGAATAGCGACACGGTGCCGCTGACATTGCCGTCGATCGTCAGGTTGCGGGCGAACGACCGGAACTTGCCGGGATAGCTGACGATGCCGAGGCCGGTCGCGCGATCCGGCGCACCGTTGATCTCGTTGGGCAGTTGCTCCCCATAGACGTAGAACAGCTTGTCGTCCTCGTCGATCGCGCGGCGCTGGACCGACAGCCTGGCGGTCCAGTTGCCGAAGCGGTGGGTCACGTCACCGAAGATTTGACGGTCGGTCACGTTGAAGCTCGACCAGTCGGGCGAGCTGTTGGTCGAGCGGGCATAATCGATCCGGCTGCCGTCGCTGTAATAGAGCGGCAGGGCGCCCCACATCGCCGCGCGGCTCTTGTGATTCTGATGGCCATAGCCGGCGCTGACGACGGTATCGGGGCCGAGGTCCGCCTCGGCGATGCCATAGCCGGTCCAGCGGGTCAGGCCGTAGCGGTCGAGATAGCTGTCGGTGTCGAGATACGATCCGACCGCGCGGGCGCGGACCGATCCACTGCGGGTCAGCGGCACGCTGAGATCGCCGTCGAGCCGCAGATTGTCGAACGAGCCATATTGCACGCTGGCCGAGGCGGCGAGGTCGCGGGTCGGGCGCTTGCGGATGAAGTTGATCACCGCCGACGGATTGCCGGTCGACGACAACAGCCCCGGCGCGCCGCGCACCACCTCGATCCGGTCGTACATCGCGGTGTCGATCGACCCGTTCTGGATGCCGAACGGGAATGGCAGGCCGACGCCGTCGACCTGGAACGTCTGGATGTCGAAGCCGCGCGCCGAATAATAGAAGCGGTCGGTTTCCTGTGCCTGCACGTTCACGCCCGGAACGGTCGCCAGCAGCGCGTTGATGTCGTTGAGCTGGAAATCCTCGATGTGCGCGCGGGTCACCACGCTGACCGATTGCGGCGTTTCGCGCAGCGACAGCGGCAGGCGGGTCGCGGTGCTCTGCGCCTTGACCGCATAGTCGTCGCTCCCTTCGGTCCGGGTGCCGGTGACGACGATTTCCTCGGCACGCTGCTGCGGATCGTCGGAGGCAGCGGGAGTCGGGGTCAGCGCGGTTGCGGCAAGAAGGACGGCGAAAGGCGACATTGCGAAACATTCCCTGTGATGTTTCGCGTGCCGCTACGCCGGGCTTATCGCTTTTGCAAGTGACTATCAGTAACTTTGCTATTGCAACTATGTCGCATCGCCTAGAAATCGACCGAGCACGACCACCGCCTGCCGCTCGAGCCCCAGCCGCCGGTAAAATGCCAGCGCCCCCGCATTGTCCTCACGCACCATCAACTGGACCTTGGGGACCGATCGGGCGCACAGCCAATGTTCGGCCGCGTGGAACAGCGCGGTGCCGATCCCCTGCCCCTGCAACGCCGGTCGGACCGCCAGATAATAGACCCAGCCGCGATGCCCGTCCTGCCCGACCATCACGCTGCCGACCGGTATCCCGTCGTGCCGGGCGACGAGGATGGTCGAGCTTTCCCCCGCAAGCGCCCGCGCGAAATCGGCGGCAGGATCGTTCCACGGCCGGGTCAGGGCGCAGGCGTGCCACAGCGCGACGACCGCTGCGGCATCGTCCGGCGTCGCGTCGTCGATCACCGGGCGATGCAGGTGCTGCCCGCCCATAGCGCGCTGACATTGTCCTTGGCGTCGTACAGCCCCGACAGGCCGCCGCTGCTGAATTCGCGACCCAGGCTCGTTTCCTCGACCGGCGCGTCGATCACCGATTCGACATCGGCGCGCTTCGAGCCGATGCCGACGCCGCCCATCGTCGTCAGCCCGCGTCCGCGCGCCGACCACCCGACGAAGCGGCCCTCCTGGAAATACACCGCGATGCGCGGATAGGTGGCGATGTCCAGCGGACCTTCGCCGCAATCGGCGTTGCGCGATCCCTCGGGCAGCGTCTGAGTTGCCGCCTCGACCACGCGCAGCACGATGTCGGCGGGCGCGCCGAACGACAGCGCGCGGCTGCTGGCCCCGGCCACCGTCTGCAACCCGTCAGGGGCGAGGCTCAGCGCGATCGCGTTGCGCGCCGCCGCCTCTGCCCCCGCCGGCGCATCGCAGCGGACGAGGCGCGCCGGGCCATCGACCCCGGTCAGTCCCAGATTGCCACCGCTGCCCAGCGCCAGGCGATAGCGCCGCTGTTCGGTGATGCCGCTCCGGTCGCCGATCACGTCGACATCGACCGCGCCGGCCTCGGCCGCCGTGATCGCGCGGGTCGGCAGATCACGGTCGCCGATGCGCAGCGCATTGGCGGCGATGACGGTGCGGTTGGCGCCGGGGGTCGTCGCGGCACAGGCGGTGCCGTCGCTATCCCATGTACCGACGAAGCGGGTCGGGATGGTCACCAGCGCCTCGGGCGTCGGCGTGGGGCTTGGCAGGACCGGTTCGTCCGACTGGGTCAGGTTGACCGACGTCGCCGCGTCGTCACCCTGGCTGCATCCGGCCAGCATCGCCAGCATGACCGTCGTCCAACGCCGCATCCCGTGTCTCCCGCTGCAAACTCGTCGCAAGACTGCCGCAAATGCGCCGCTTCGAAAAGAGGTGACGCGTCGGTCAGTGCGGGACGGTCGCCGCGTCGACCGCCGGCACATTGTCATTGGCGGCGGCCGGTGGCGGCAGGGTAGCGAAATAGGCCTTGGCCGGCATCTCGATCACCGTGACCCGGCCGGCATTGGCCTGTTCGACCGACTGGATGAAGGAGCGCGGCTTCTTCATCAGCTTCTTGTCCTCGACCACGCTCAGCCCCGAGCGCCGCGCGGCTTCGGCGACGAAATGCACGCAGTTGCGGCGGTTGAGATTATAGTGCGAATCGCCCTTCTCGCCCCATTCGTCGATCAGCGAACGGATCGATGCATATTGCGCGTCGGTCAGCACGACCGAGAAATGCGCGTTGCTCTTGGCGATATAGGACGGCTTGGGCCGATCGATCATGCCGCCGACCGACCCCATCAGCAACGCCGGCGTGATCGCCTTTGCGGTAAAGCCATAGCTTTCGTTCACCGCCGACCCACCGGCATCGGGCGCACCCGAAAAGGTGAAGAAGGCATGGGGAAAATTCTGCCCGAATTCCTGCGACCAGAAGGTGATCGTCACCGCCGCCTGTGCCGGGACGACGCTGCCCATCGCCAGCAGCAACAGCGCGAGACCGCGCAGCAGGGTACGGAACAGGCGTTGGGTCGTCATGGCCCCCCTCATACCAATGGCGGCGCATCGGGACCACCCGACACGCCGCCCGAACCGTACCGTTAGCGTGGGCGTCAGTCGTTACCGGCGAGCTTGGCTTCCTGTTCCTCGTCATAGCCCGACGACGGCGCCGGACCGTCGCTGCCCGGCACCGTCGCGGAGATCGGGTCCGATGCATCCATCGATTCGTCCAGCCCGCGATCGAGCCGGGCATCGGCGTCGTCGAGGTCGCCGGTCAAGTCGCCGGCATCGCCCTGTGCCGGGGTCTTCGCTTCGCTCTCCCGCCCGTCGGGGGCGACCGACAGCGAATCCAGCGCCTTGTCGTCGATACCGTTGATGTCGTTGGTCATGTCCCTCACTCCTTCCCCGCTCCAACGAAACGACCGCGCCCGGCGTTCCGCGCAAACGAAAAGGCCCGGCAGTCGCCTGCCGGGCCTTCGCGATTGTTGCCGAGAACCTTGGGATCAGTCGCGGTTGCCGAGGAACGACAACAGGAACTGGAACATGTTCACGAAGTCGAGATACAGCGACAGGGCACCCATGATGACAGCCTTGCCCGCGAAATCGGTGCCGGCGACCTGGAAATACATCGCCTTGATCCGCTGCGTGTCAAAGGCGGTCAGACCGGCGAACAGCAGCACGCCGACCGCGCTGATGACCAAGCTGAACATGCCCGACTGGAAGAACAGGTTCAGCAGCGACGCCACGATCAGGCCGACGACGCCCATGATCAGGAACGTGCCGAACCCGGTCAAGTCACGCTTGGTCGTGTAGCCATAGAGGCTGAGCGACAGGAACGCGGTGGCGGTCGCGAAGAAGGTCAGCGCGATCGACGGCCCGGTATAGCGCAGGAAGATCGTCGACATCGACAGACCCATGATCGCCGCGAACGCCCAGAACAGCCCCTGCGCCGCGCCGGTCGACAGGCGGTTGATGCCGAAGCCCAGCACCATCACGAAGATCAGGGGCGAGAAGATGATGAGGTATTTGAGCAGCCCCGGCTGGTAGAACACGGCCGCCGCCGGCGAGGTGTCACCACCCCACGAGAACAACAGCGCGACGATGCCGGTCAACAGCACGCCCGAAGCCATGTAGTTGTACACCGAGAGCATGTAGGACCGCAGCCCCGCATCCCGCGCCATGTCGGTGGTACGGTTACGGGTAATCGGTGCGGCCGTCGTCCGGGGATCGGACCAGTTCGCCATTGTAAACTCCTCTTCCCGGCACACATGCCGGATGGTCGAAATATCGTCTGCATAACGCACGAATTCAAGGCAAACGCCGCCAGCAACACTTTGTTACGGCCCCGAGGAGAATCCGCTTGCACCGGCTGTTCGTAGCACTTCGCCCACCCCCGCCCATGCGCCGGAAATTGCTCGACATCATGGACGGCGTCGACGGCGCGCGGTGGCAGGACGAGGATCAGCTCCACGTCACGCTCCGCTATATCGGCGAGGTCGAGCGGCCGATGGCGGAGGATATCGCCACCGCGTTGCAGGCGGTCCACGCCCCCGCGCTCGACCTGGCGCTGTCCGGAGTCGGGCGGTTCGATACCGGCTCGCGGGGTCGGGCGCTCTGGGCCGGCGTCACCCCGCAGGACGCGGTCGCGGCGCTGCATTGCAAGGTCGACCATGCCCTCGTCCGCCTGGGGCTACCGCTCGAGGGGCGAGCGTTCCTGCCGCACATCACGCTCGCCCGACTCAATCGCGGGTCGGGACCGGTCGATGCGTTCCTTGCCGAACAGGGCGGGCTGCGGTCGCCACCGATGCGCTTCGACCATCTGGTCCTGTACGAAAGCCACCTGGCCCCGGACGGCGCATGGTATGAACCCGTCGTCCGCTATCCGCTGTCGTCACCCCTGCCCCGAACCTGAACGCAAGCCTGTCGTTTCGTTCATGAAACCGTCATGCCGGGGATGCGTGAAAGGGCCAAGTCAGGAATACGGACGAAAGGAAGAATCCCATGCGCAACATCATGATGGCGCTCGCCGCTGCCTCGCTGCTGGCTCCGGTCGGCCCGACCTTCTCGAAGCACGGCATTTCGGTCGGCAAGACCGAAGCGGAGGCACAGCGTCGCTACAAGTATCGCGAATGGCGCGGTCGTGACGGTCGTCGCTATTGCCGCCGTGAGAACGGCACCACCGGTCTGGTCGTCGGCGGCGTCGCCGGCGCGCTGGTCGGTCGCACGATCGACACCCGCGGCGACCGTACGCTCGGCACGCTGCTCGGCGCCGGCGCGGGCGCGCTGGCCGGTCGCGAGATCGAGCGCAGCGGCAGCCGTGGCCGTTGCCGTTGAACCATATACGGTTTGACGAATTCTGAAGGGGCGGGTCCGGCGACGGGCCTGCCCCTTTTTCATTGGCAAAGGTTTCCGCATGATCCGCAGTGCATCCGCCCGCTACGAAGGTCTCGGCAAGGACGGCAAGGGCCACGTATCGACCCAGTCGGGCGTGCTGTCCGACCAGCAATATGGCTTCAACACCCGTTTCGAGGACGGCAAGGGCACCAACCCCGAGGAGCTTATCGCCGCCGCCCATGCCAGCTGCTTCACCATGGCGCTGAGCTTCGCGCTGGCCGGCGCGGGCTTCACCGACGGCACGCTGGAGACGACCGCCAAGGTCACGCTCGACAAGGATGGCGACGGGTTCAAGGTCAGCAAGTCGGCGCTGACGCTGACCGCCAACGTGCCGGGCATCGATCAGGCGAAGTTCGAGGAGATCGCGGCGGGTGCCAAGGCCGGCTGCCCGATTTCGAAGCTGCTCAATGCCGAGATCACGCTGGAGCATACTCTGACGGCATGAAGATCGGGAGGGGGAGATCCGCCCCCTCCCCGTCACTCCGGACTTGATCCGGGGTCCCGCTTCTTCTGCAATGTCGGAAGGCAGGCGGAACCCCGGCGACGACCTCTTGGGGGCCTTATCCGTTCGGGGTCAGCGCGGATCGTCGTTTTCGCGAAGCCTTCACCCTTTTCGCGCTACAGGATGCGGCGATGTTACGCGTCCTGACCCTCGCCACCCTGTTCCCCGATGCGGTACGGCCCAATTTCGGCGTGTTCGTCGAACGGCAGACGCTGGGGCTGGCAGCGCTCGACGATGTGGCGGTCCATGTCGTCGCCCCGCTGGGCCTGCCACCCTTCCCGCTCGCGCTCCACCCGACCTATCGCGCGCTCTCGCGGTTGCCGGAACGGGAGGGTTGGAAAGGATTGCCCGTCGACCGGCCACGCTTCCTCAACCTGCCCGCGACACAGGGGCGGTTTCATGTCGCGGCGCTGGTCCGGCGACTTGGTCCCCATCTGACGCGACTGCGCGATACCTTTCCGTTCGACGTCATCGACGCGGAATTCTTCTTCCCCGACGGCCCCGCCGCCGTCGAACTGGGCCGGCACTTCGGCGTGCCGGTATCGATCAAGGCACGCGGGGCGGATATCCATCACTGGGGCCATGCACCGGCCACCGCCGCGCAGGTCCGCGCCGCGGGACGAGCCGCCGATGGGCTGCTGGCGGTGTCGCAATCGATGGCCGACGACATCGCCGCCGCCGGGATCGACCGGCCGGTGCGCGTCCATCGCACCGGGATCGACCGCAGCCGCTTCGGCACGATCGACCGCGCCACCGCCCGTGAGCGGCTGGGCATCACCGGACCGCTGGTCGTGTCGCTGGGCGCGCTGATCCCGCGCAAGGGGCATCGCATCGTGCTGGAGGCGGTGGCGGCGCTGCCGGGCGTCGGGCTGTGGATCGTCGGCGGCGGGCCGGATCAGGCGGCGCTGGCGGCGCTGATTGCGGAACTGGGCATCGCCGATCGGGTCCGGCTGTGCGGGGCGATGCCGCATGGCGACCTGCCCGACCTGCTGGCGGCGGCCGATGTGATGGCGCTGGCGTCGTCGTCGGAAGGGCTGGCGAATGCCTGGGTCGAGGCGCTGGCCAGCGGCACGCCGATCGTCATTCCCGATGCCGGCGCCGCGCGGGAGGTCGTGACGGCGCCCGCCGCCGGACGAATCGTGGCGCGCGACGCGAGCGCCTTTGCGCAGGGGATCGCGGCGATCCTGTCGCAGCCGGTCGACCGCCAGGCGACGCAGACGGTGGTCGAGGCGTTTAGCTGGGAGCGCAACGCGCTGGAACTGTGCGAGCATTTGCTGGGGTTGGTGGCAGCTCGGCGGTGAATTTAACGGACGCCGTTCGTTCGCCAATCAACAGCACCTGCCCCTTCGTCACCCCGGGCTTGACCCGGGGTCCCGCTTCTTTTGCCGCACGAAGAAGAAGCGGGACCCCGGATCAAGTCCGGGGTGACGGTTGTGGTTGACGGTCGCGCCGATCCATCAGCGTGCGCGCGATCAGGGTGCCGGACTACCGCGTCCCCCTATCGCCCACCCTCAAAGCGGGTAGAACGCCGCCGCGATCTGCCGCCCCTCGTCGCGCAGCACGCCCCAGGCGCGGGCGGCGGCGCGGCTGTCCATCGCCTCGATCCCCAGCCCCATCGCGTCGAGTTGCCGGACCAGCGCGCGCGGCGGCTGGCGCAGCGTCGCGCCGGTGCCGAGCAGCAGGAACTCCGGCTGCATCGCCAGCACCGCAGCCAATGCATCGGCGTCGAGCGCGTCGAACGCCGGCGGCTCCCACAGATCGGCACGCTGCGGCGTCATCAGCAGCGCCGGGTAGATGCCGTCATCCACCCGAAACCCGGCGGCGGTCAGGCCCGATACGACCGGGCCGGCGCCCGTGCGGACCCGGTCGAGCTTCACCGCGTCGTCTTCTGCGGCACGGGTTCCTTGACCGTCCCCTCACCCACCGGCGCGCCGGGCTTGAGACCCAGCGTGATCAGCAGCGACGACGACACGTAGATCGACGAATAGGTGCCGACGATCACGCCCAGGATCATCGCGGCGGTGAAGCCGCGCAGCACATGACCGCCGAACACGATCAGCGCGGTGAGCGCCAGTAGGATGGTCAACGAGGTCATGACGGTGCGCGGCAGCGTTTCGTTGACCGACAGGTCGATCAGCTCGCGCATCTCCATCTTGCGATACTTCCGCATGTTTTCGCGGATACGGTCGTCGATCACCATCTTGTCGTTGATCGAATAGCCGATGATGGTCAGCACCGCGGCGACGATGGTCAGGTCGAACGCAAACTGTTCGCGGAACAGCGCGAAGAAGCCCAGCGTCATCAGCACGTCGTGGACGATGGCGACCGCGGTCGACACGCCGAACTGCCATTCGTAGCGGAACCACGAAAAGATCGCGATGCCGACGATCGCCAGCACGACCGCGAGGATGCCGTTGGTGACCAGCTCGTCCGACACCTTGCCCGACACGGTCGAATAGTTGCTGAAGGTCGCACCGGGGAATTCGGCGGCCAGCGTCGCCTTCACCCGCTCGACCAGGCGGTCGGTCGCGCCCGAATCGCCTTCGGGCACCGGCAGGCGGATCGACACGATCGTCGGATCGCCGAATTGCTGGATCGCGGGTTCGCCGACGCCCAGCCGCTCGATGCTCGCCCGGACCTTGTCGATCGCGGGCGGCGTGGCGAACTTTTCCTCGATGGCGACGCCGCCCATGAAGTCGACGCCGAAGTTGAGGCCGCGAACGAACACCAGCCCGACCGCCAGGATGCTGAGGATCAGTGTCACGGTGAACGCGATCTTGCGCACCGCGACGAAGCGGATGTTGGTATTGTCGGGTACCAGCTTGATGAGACGCATGACGGCTGGGCCTTAAATGGTGATGTCGGTCGGACGGTTGCGGCGCATCCATCCGGCAACCAGCATCCGCGTGAAGGTGACGGCGGTGAACACCGAGCTGGCGATGCCCAGCAGCAGCACGACTGCGAAGCCGCGGATCGGGCCGGAGCCGAGGATCAGCATGATCCCGCCCGCGATCGCGTGGGTCACGTTCGCCTCGAAGATCGTGCGGCTCGCTTCCTTATAGCCCAGCTCGAGCGACTGCAGCACGCTGCGGCCACGGCGCCGTTCCTCGCGGATGCGTTCGTTGATCAGCACGTTGGCGTCGACCGCCGTGCCGATGGTCAGCACGAAACCGGCGATACCGGGCAGCGTCAGCGTGGCGTTCAGGAACGCCATCACCGCGATGATCATCAGGATGTTCAGCACGACGGCGATGGTCGAATAGATGCCGAACCGGCCATAGGTCATCACCATGAACACGATGACGGCGATGGTCGCGATGATCGCGGCGGTGACGCCCGCCTTGATCGAATCGGCACCCAGTTCGGGGCTGACGGTGCTTTCCTGCACGACGGTCAGGTCGACCGGCAGCTTGCCCGAACGCAGCGCGATGGCCAGCTGGTTGGCCGAATCGACGGTGAAGCCGCCGCTGATCGTGGCGCTGCCGCCGAGGATCGGTTCGTTGATGTTCGGCGCGGAAATGACCGAATTGTCGACGATGATCGCGAACGGCTTGCCGGTATTCTCCTGCGTCACCTTCGCGAAGCGGCGACCGCCGTCCGCGTTGAAGTTGATCGTGACGTTGGGCTGGCCGTTCTGGTCATAGGTCTGGCGCGCATCGGCCAGTTGGTCGCCCGAGATGATCGTGGTGCGCTTGACCGCGATCGGTGCGCCCTGCGCCGGATAGGGCAGGATCTGGCTGCCCGCCGGCACCTGCCCGCGCGCCACGGCGGCGGGATCGGCGGTCAGGTCGACCAGCTTGAATTCCAGCCGCGCGGTCTTGCCGAGCAGGTCCTTCAGCGCCTTCGGATCCGAAAGCCCCGGCACCTGCACGACGATGCGGTTGCTGCCCTGCTGGATGATCGTCGGTTCGCGGGTGCCCAGTTCGTCGATGCGGCGACGCACGACCTCGGTCGCGTCCTTCATCGCATTCTCGACCGCCAGGCGCAGACCCGCCTGGGTAGGCGTCAGCACGAAGCGCGTGGTGTCGCGCACCTCGATGTCCCATTCGCGCTGGCCGGTCATCCCCGCCCCGCCGCCGGTGAGGCCCAGCAGCTTTTCGCGCGCGGCGTCGACCTGGGTCGCGTCGCGGACCATGAAGCTGATCTGCCCGCCCCGGGTCGAAATGTCGCCGACCGCGACGCGCGGGTTGCGGCGCATCTCGGTCGCGATCATCTCGCGCATCGCCTCGACCCGCGTCGCCGCGACGTCCTGCGTCTGCGCTTCGAGCAGGATGTAGCTGCCGCCGGCCAGGTCGAGGCCGAAATTGATCGTCGGCGTCGGCACCCAGCCGGGCAGCTTCGCGCGCGTCGCTTCGGGCAGCAGGCTCGGCACCGCGAACAGCGCCAACAGGATCACGGACGCCCAGATGGCGATCCGTTTCCAGCGGGGAAAGTCGAGCATCAGTCGTTCGCGGGCTTGGCGCCGGCGGGCGGCGTGACTTCGGCGATGGTCGCCTTCACCACGCGGACGCGGGTGTTGGCGGCGATCTCGACCTCGACGAACGCGTCCTCGACCTTGGTCACCTTGCCGATGACGCCGCCGGCGGTGACGACCTGATCGCCCCGCTTCACCGCGGCGATGGCGTTCTGCAGCGTCTTCATCCGCTTCGACTGCGGACGGATCAGCAGGAAGTAGAAGGCGACGAAGATCAGCAGCAGCGGCGCGATGCCGATGAGCGTGCCGAGGAAACCACCCGATGCCGCAGGGGCGGCAGCGGTCTGGGCGAAAGCGGAGGGTACGAGCATTGCTGGCCTGAATGTCCGAGATAGCGGACGCCGCGGACACGGCATCCTGATTAACTGCGGGCAGCTATCATCTGCTTGGCCCCCACGCAACATTTGCCCACCCGCACGCTTCGGGCTTGCATGGCGACGAAAGCCGCCCTAAAGGCACGCCCTCTCTGATCGGGGCGTAGCGCAGCCTGGTAGCGCATCACACTGGGGGTGTGGGGGTCGCAGGTTCGAATCCTGTCGCCCCGACCAGAGACATCGACGAGACGTGGCTCGTCTGGCGGGCCCGGTAATGGCCGGGCATCGCCCTCCTCGCACGGGCACTATCCGGTTGCTGGCAGACCCGGCCGCGCAGCGCAGAAGCCTGTACAGGCTTGGCGGATGACGGGAACAGATCCGCCCGGCCGATCCGTGAGGATCGTCGCGTCCATTATGCCGGATCGCAATAGAATTTGCCGCTAAAATGGTATTCCGTATGCGATGCGTAGAACGGTGTGCATGGCATACGTTCAAGCCGTGGCACGGCTACATCGCCACCCCAAATCAGTGATGATGTTCAAGCAAACTTACTAAGCGAACGAGTACTCGAAACCTCCACGGCCCCTACACAATATATCCATATTGTTTCTTATTGTTTCCGACTTCTCGATAGTGATTACGGATGTAACTAAAAAGACACATCCATTACATAACCGACACTGCCCCCCTTCTGCCCGGTTGCGATCTCGATCTTCGATTGATCTAGTGACCCGCAGGACCACGCAAACCAGATCGAACTGGCGGCTCCACGAAGCGCACGCCGCGCATCGTAACGAATTGGGGGATCATCCTACATGGTAGCATTTCGCTCGCGATTGCTGACGACCACCGTCTTTGCCGGGGCTGCGATCGCGCTGACCTCGCCCGCGCTGGCGCAGGTCGCCGAACCGACGACCGGGACCGGGCTTCAGGAAACGACCGAAGCCAGCGGCGCCGGTGACGATACGATCGTGGTCACCGGATCGCGCATCCAGCGGCGCGACCTGACCTCGCCCAGCCCGATCGCGGTCGTGGCGGCGGAAGAATTCCAGCTGACTGGCGCGGTCAACGTCGAACAGGTCATCAACACGCTGCCGCAGGCCGTGCCGGGCACGACCGGGTTCTCGAACAACCCGGGCACCGGCGCGGCGACGCTGAACCTGCGCAACCTGGGCGCGACCCGCACACTGGTGCTGGTCAACGGTCGCCGCTGGATGTCGTACGACACCAACCAGATCGTCGACCTGAACACCATTCCGCAGTTCATGCTGCAGAATGTCGAAGTGCTGACCGGCGGTCAGTCGGCGACCTATGGTTCGGATGCGATTGCAGGCGTCGTCAACTTCAACCTGCGTCAGGACCTGAACGGCGCCATCATCGGCGGGCAGTATGCGCTGACCGAACAGGGCGACGGCGCACGCTATGACGTGAACTTCGCGTTCGGATCGAAGTTCGCCGACGGTCGCGGCTCGGTCACCGTCTATGCCAACTATACCCGTCGCGAACCGATCTTCCAGGACGCGCGCGCCTTCTCGCGCAATGCGGCAGGCGATGGCTGCATCGTGCGCGGTTCGACCAATTCGCAGACCGGCATCGGCACCAACCTCGGCGGCGCGCTGTCGACCTGCGCCACGCGCGGCGGCGAAGTCGGCCTGGTGCCGCAGGGTTCGGCATCGACCCCGATAGCGACGCTGCCCGCCATCACCACCGGCGGCGCGGCGCTTGGCTATGTGTTCAACCCGACCGGCGGCGGCACGCGTGCGTTCAACGATCCGGCCGATCTCTACAACTTCGCGCCCGACAACTATCTGCAGCTGCCGCAGGAACGCTACCTGATGGGTGGCTATGGCAGCTATGAAATCGCCGAGAACATCACCGGCTATACCGAACTGAGCTTCGTCAAGACGTCGGTCCCGCAGGAACTGGCCCCGACACCGATCGGCCAGGCGCTGAACCTGCAGATCGCCAGCCCGTGGTTCAACGACCAGACGCGCGGCCTGCTGCGTCCGCTCGACACCGATGGCGACGGCTATGTCACCACCAACGTAAACTTCCGCTTCAACCAGTCGGGTCCGCGCAACGTCGACGCCAGCCGTTCCGCGTTCCGCCTGCTGGGCGGTATCCGCGGCGACATCACCGAGGACCTGCGCTTCGACGTGTACTATATGTATGCCCGGACCGAGAACCAGCAGTTCCAGCAGGGCAACATCTCGCGCAGCCGCTTCGCCGCGGCGACCGAGACGGAGATCGTCAACGGCACCCTCCAGTGCCGCAACGCCGCTGCGCGTCTTGCCGGCTGCCGTCCGCTCAACGTCTTCGGGCTCGGCCTCGCCGATCCGGCGGCGATCCGCTACGTCACGATCAATTCGACCAACCTCGAACGCTCGGACATCCGCAACTTCGTCGGCTCGGTGAACGGCGACCTGTTCACCATCGGCAACAATGCCGATGCGGTCGCCTTCGCCGCCGGTGTCGAATATCGCGGCATGTCGGCCAGCTATCGTCCCGACACCTTCCTGGCATCGGGCGACGTCGCCGGCTTCAACGCGGGTCAGCCGACCAGCGGCGAATATAGTGCGCGCGAAGTGTTCGGCGAACTGAACGTGCCGCTGCTGAGCGAGAACATCGTCCACAAGCTCGAACTGACCGGCAACGCCCGCTATTCGGACTATTCGCTGAACGCAGTGGGCGGGGTGTGGACCTATGCCGCCGGTGCGCAGCTCTCGCCAGTCCGCGACATCACGCTGCGTGGCCAATATGCCCGTGCGGTGCGTGCGCCGAACGTGCAGGACCTGTTCGGCGGCAACTCGACCGGATTCCCGCAGGCGCAGGACCCGTGTTCGGATCGCGGCGCCCCGGCCAACCGGACGGAGGCCATCCGCCAGCTCTGCATCGCCAACGGCGTGCCGGCGGCTGCGGTGTTCACCCGCGCGGTGCAGCCGAACGCCCAGATCCAGGCCAATTTCGGCGGCGATCCCAACCTGCAGGAAGAAACCTCGGACACCTACACCGCCGGTGTCGTGTTCCGTCCGAGCTTCATTCCACGCCTGAACGTCACGGTCGATTACTTCAACATCAAGGTGCAGGACACGATCGCGACCTTCGGTGGCGGCCTGAACGATGCGCTCTCGCTGTGCTTCACCGTGGCGCAGAACCTCAGCAACCCGATCTGTTCGATCTTCCAGGGCGTTCGCAACACGGCGACCGGGGCGATCGGCGAAACGTCGGGCGGGCGTAACCCGAACGTGCTGTCGGCCAACATCGCGACGCTCCGGACCTCGGGCATCGACGTCGCCGCCGATTATTCGCTGCCGGTCGATTTCTCGATCACCGGCGGGGATCGTTCGAACATCAGCTTCTCGTTCCTCGGCACGTGGCTCGACAAGTTCCGCAGCACGTCGGTCGCCGCGATTCCGGAGCGTGAGACGATCGGCGAGGGTTCGGTTCCGATCGTGCCGACGCTCAACCCGATGCCGAAGTGGAAGCACAATGCCCGCCTCAGCGTATCCGACGGCCCGATGGTCCTGTCGGCGCGCTGGCGCTATTTCGGGGGCGTCGAGGATCGTCGTCTCAACAACACGTTCGTCGGCCTGGTGCGCACGCCGCAGGATCCGGCGCTGTTCCCGAACGCACGGATCGGCGCGGTGAACTATGTCGATCTGGCCGCGGCGTTCGATGCGACCGACAAGCTGCAGATCAACATCGGCGTCAACAACCTGACCAACCAGAAGCCGGAAGTGCTCGGCTCGCTGCAGGAACAGGCGAACACCTTCCCCGGCACCTATGACGTGCTGGGTCGCGATTTCTTCGTGGGTGCACGGCTTCAGTTCTGACGCCGTCGTCCGTCGATGGAAACAAGGGGGGCATCCGCGGCGACGCGGGTGCCCCTTTCGCTTTCAGCGTGAAGCGACGTCGAAGGCGATCGTCATCCGCTTGCCCGACGCGATCGGCCGAGTGCCGTGGAACAGGGTGCTGGGGAACAGGACGCATCGTCCGACGCGCGGCACGACCGTCCGCAGCGGCGGCAGGTCGAGGCGCAGGTTCGCAGGCGGCCGGCCAAGCTCCAGCATGCCCGCCCCGCCACCGGGTACCGCGAAATAGGCCGCCGACGACAACAGCCCTTCGGGATGGACATGCGGCGCGTGGCGCCCCTCCCCGCTCAAGCGGATCGACCAGCTTCCTGCGATCCGCCACGGCCGCTCGCGGGCCCGCAGCAACGGATGTGTCGGATCGGCCGCCGGCAGCGACTCGCGATAGGCGCCGAGCGCCCGCTCCACCGCCTGCGCGACGACCCGGATCGCGGGTTCGTCACGCTGGAACAGCCCGCCGCGCGTCTGGCTGCCCAGCTTGACCGACTGACCGATCGGCATCGCCGCGCGGTCGTGGAGCAGGTCGAGCGTCGCGATCGCGTCCGTCAGCGCCGCGTCGGACAGGTCGAGCGACGCTTCGCGGATCAGCGCAGGGTTGCCATGCAGCCAGTCGTGGCGCGGATCGCCCAGCACCCGCCATGCCAGATCGCGCAGGCTCCACGCCATCACGTCATCATCCCGCACCGCGATCGCCTGTCCCAGCAGCGTATCGGCCTGTTCGGGGCGTCCGGCCCGCAGCGCCTGCCGTGCGGCGGCAATCCACCAGTCGGGGGTTGCGGGCGTCCCGGCGGCAAAGATCGCCTCGGCACCCGCATCGTCCCCGGCCTCGCCACGATAGACCGCTTCGTCGAGCAGCAACGGGTCGCGCGGACCGATCCGCGCACGGCATTGCGCCAGGATGTCGGCGGCGGCGGCATGCGCATCGATCCCGGCCAGCATCGCCGCCCAGGATCGCTCCGCCGCGCCATCGGCATGATGCGGCACGGCCGCGGCATAATGATCGCAGAAATCGTCCCGATCGCCTGCTGCCCAGCGCAGCGTCGCATGGAGTTCGAGCGCGTCGATCCATTGCGGCAGCTGCGTCGCCAATTGCTCCGACAGCTCAAGCGCGGCCGCCCGGTCGCCTGCCGCCTCCAGCGCCTGTGCCAGCCCGTGCAACAGCCACGGGTCGCCCGGCGTCTCGGCCAGCGCGGCATCATACTGGGCGATCGCGCTGCCATCGCCCCGGTCGAGCGCGATGCGCGCCCGGCCATGGAGCGCCCGGCGGTTGCGCGGATCGCGGCGCAGTTGCTCGTCATAGCTGGCGGCTGCCCCGCGCAGGTTTCCCGCAGCATTTTCGGCTGCGGCGCGCGTCGTCCAATAGCGTGGATGCCCGGCAAGCGCGCCCTGACGCGCGGTCAGGTCGTCCACCGCCTCGGCTGCGTGGCCCAGCCGGGTCAGGACGATCGCGCGGTTGATCGCCGCCTCGCCAAGCGCCGGATCGATGCCGAGTGCACGGTCGAACAGCGCCAGTGCTTCCGCCGCCCGCCCCGCCCCGGCATGAAAATTCCCGGCACTGTTCAGCAGCGCGGCATTCCCCGGATAGGTCGCCACCGCCTGCGCGAAGCCCCTGGCCGCTGCGGCGTCGTCGCCCCGCGCAGCCGCCGCCAGCGCCGCCTGTCGAAGCGTGGCGGCGCTCACCGGTCGCGGAACCAGCCGGTGATCGAATAGCGCCCGACCGGCGCGAATGGCGGCACATAGCTGACGGCATGCGGGCGCGGCACCGCGAACAGGCTCAGGGCGTTGAAGCGCGGCCGATATCCCGCGACGATATCGCCATCGTCGTCGAAGAACTGGAGATAGCCGCCCCAATCGGGCCGCCAGTCGACCGCGCAGAGCGACAGGACGTATGCAATGCGCCACCCCTCCCCGACATGGGAGTCGCTATGTTCCGCCAGGAACTGGCCCGGCGCGAACAAGGTCGCCTGCGCATCGGCCTTGCGCAGGTCGGGCATGCCGGTGACGCCGCGCACCAGGTCGAGGAACGGCGCGTCGTTGATATGTTCGAGCACGATGTCGTGCGGCCCGCCCGGCGCCCAGTGCTGGAGATAGGCATCGAGGATCGGGTAGCGCGCATAGGAAAAGCCATAGTCGCGCCCGCGCATCGCCTGCTCGATCGCCTCGCGGATGGCGGTGCGGCGTGCCGGGTCGAGCGCGGCGAACTCGGCGGCGGTCAGCCCGACCGGCTTGTCGGTGCCGACATCATAGGCGATGCCCCATGGCGTCTGTTCGGCGATGACGCGGTGGAGCGCGCGTGCCGAGACATCGGTCAGCACATCGCGGATCTGCACCCGTCCGTCCGCCGCGAATTGCGCGGCAAGTGCCGTCCGGTCGAGCGACGGGTTGAGCGCGAGCAGTTCGATCATGCGGAATACCGGGTGGTCATACGCGAAAGGTTTCGCCCAGCCGGCGCGATGGCGCAAGCCGTCGCCCGACACGGGGGCTTCATTCGCCGCGCGATCGGTGCCATGCCATCCGGCACCGATGTTCACGCTCGACCCGACCCTCGATCTCGCGATGCTCGCCGAACGCTATCGCCGCGACGGGCGCGTGGTGATCGACAATGCCCTGGCCGGCGATGCCGCGCTGCTGCTTTCGGCGCATCTGCGCCAGCGGACCGACTGGCGCAAGCTGGTGCTGAGCGGCGACCAGGTCGTCGAATTCGACCGCGCCGGATGGGGGGCGATCCCGCCGGAACGGGCCGAGGCGCTGAACCTCGCGGTCTATGCCGCCGCGCGCGCCGGCTTTCAGTTCCGCTTCGACAGCATCCGCGTGTCCGACGCCGTGCGGGACCGCGCGGGCGATACGACCCCGCTTGGCGGTTTCGCCCGCTGGATGTCGTCGCCGGCGATGCTGGACGCCTTGCGGGCGATTACCGGGGCGGGTGACGTACGGTTCGCCGATGCGCAGGCGACCGCCTATGCCCCCGGCGATTTCCTGACCGTCCATGACGATGCCGTCGCGGGCAAGCATCGCCGGGCCGCCTATGTCTTTGGCCTCACCCCGGGATGGCGGCCCGAATGGGGCGGGCTGCTGCTGTTCCACGGGCCGGACGGCGAACTGCGCGCGGTCGCGCCGGGGTTCAACCGGATGACCATCTTTGCCGTGCCGCAGGAACACAGCGTCAGCGAAGTGACCCGTGCCGCCCCGGCGCGGCGCTATTCGATCACGGGCTGGCTGCGCGCCGAACCGCAACCCTGATCCCGCCTCACCGGCGCGGCCTCCGAGCCCTCCGTTCACCGCACCTCGAACGCCCCCGCAATTTCGGCATCGTCCCCCGCATTGACCCAGCAGTCGAACGCGCCCGGTTCGATCCGCCACGTCCCGTCGCTCGCCACCAGCGCCAGCGCGTCGCCGGCGATCTCCAGCGCGACCCGCGTCTCGGCGCCCGGTGCCAGCGTCACCCGCGCGAACGCCTTCATCTGGCGCACCGGTCGGCTCCTGCTCGCCACCCGGTCGTGCAGGTCGACGCGGACCAGTGCCGTTCCGGTCCGCGCGCCGATGTTGCGCACCGCCACCGATACCGGCACCGCCGCCCCCGCCGCGACCATGGCCGGCAGGCGCAGCTCGGACAGCGCGAAGCGCGTATACCCCATGCCCGACCCGAACGGGTATAGCGCGCGGTCCGGCGCATCACGCCAATGGCTGCGGCCCGCCGCCATCGGATCGCTGTCGGGGGCCGGCCGCCCGGTGCTGCGCCGGTCATAGGACCAGGGCTGCTGTCCGCTTGCCATCGGAAAGCTGACCGGCAGCCGTCCGGTCGGCTCCACGACGCCGAACAGGATGTCGGCGATCGCCGGACCGGTCTGTTCCCCCAGGAACCACGTCGCGAGCAGCGCGGGCGCATCGCGCACCGCCCCGTCCAGCGCCAGCGCCCGGCCATGGCGCAACAGCACCACCACCGGCCGCCCGGTCGCCGCGACCACCTCCGCCAGCGCCTGCTGCACCGGCGGCACGACGATAGCGGTGCGGCTGTTGCCCTCGCCCGACATGTCGGCGCCCTCGCCGATCGCCAGCAGAACCACGTCCGCCGCGCGCGCCGCCGCCACCGCGCGCTCGATCCCGCCGGGCAGCGGATCGACGATCCCGCACCCCGCCTCGACGCTGAGCGCCTGCGGATCGGCCAGCATCGCGCGCACGCCTTGCGCGATATCGATCCCGTCCGTCGCATCGCCCGCGAACGACCATGGCCCGTTCAAATTCGCCCGGTCCGCACCGAACGGCCCGATCAGCGCGATGCGCCGCCCGGTGCGCGGCAGCGGCAGCAGGTCGCGATCGTTGCGCAACAGCACGATCGATCGCGTCGCCACCTCGCGCGCGGTCCGCCGGATCGCCACGCTCCCCGTCTCGCGCCGCTCGGCCCGCGCATCGATCGATCGGAACGGATCGTCGAACAGGCCCAGCCGCTCCTTCAGCGTCAGCACCCGCCGCACCGCCTGGTCGACCGCCGCCACCGGCACCCGGCCGCTCGTCACCAGCGCCGGCAGGTGCCGCACGAACAACCCGCTCTGCATCGACATGTCGATCCCGGCGAGGATCGCCAGCCGCGCCGCATCGGCCTCGTCCGCCGCGATACCGTGCGCGATCAGCTCGCGGTCGGCATCGTAATCCGACACGCACACCCCGTCGAAGCCCAGTTCGCCGCGCAACAGGTCGGTCAGCAGCGGCCGGTTGGCGCTGACCGGCACCCCGCCAAAATCGGTGAACGACGCCATCGTCGCGCCCGCCCCGGCGGCAAAGGCGGCGGCGAAGGGCGGCACGAACGTCTCGCGCAGCTCGGCCATGCTCATGTCGACCGCGGCATATTCCATGCCGCCGCGCACCGCGCCATAGCCGACGAAATGCTTGGGCGTCGCCAGCAGCGCGTCGGGGCGCGTCAGGTCCGGTCCCTGAAACCCTTCGACCCGCGCCGCCGCCAGCACGCGGTTGAGCAGCACATCCTCCCCCGCCCCTTCCGCCACCCGGCCCCAGCGCTGGTCGCGCGCGACATCGACCATCGGCGCGAAGGTCCAATGGATGCCGCCCGCCGTTGTCTCGCGCGCGACCGCTCGCGCCGCACGCCGCGACAGGTCGGGGTCGAACGCCGCCGCCTCGGCCAGCGGGATCGGAAAGATCGTGCGACAGCCGTGCAGCACGTCGGCGGCAAAGGCCAGCGGGATGCGCAGCCGGCTTTGCAACGCCGCTGCCTGCGCCACCCGCGCACCCGCTACGCCATAGCCGTTGAACAGCATGCCGACCCGCCCGGCGCGGATATCGGCCAGCATCGCGTCGCGCCCGCGGGGATCGACGACCGGATTGAACACCGCGCCGACCGGCCGAACCTCGTCGTTGAAACAGCTGAGTTGTCCCGCCTTCTCGGCCAGGGTCATCCGCGTGATCAGCGCCTCGACCCGCGACGATGCCGCCCGCACCGGTCGCACGACCGCCGCCATGCCCGCGCCCAGCAACGCGGTTCGCAAGACTTTACGGCGACTTGGCCGCACCCGTTCCAGCCAATGTTGCGCAATCGCCACAGAACGACTTTCTGATACGGTTCCCGGTATACCATGATTGCCGGCCTTTCCGCCGGGGTCTAGATGTAACCGGTCCCAGCAATGCCGGGACCAACGGAATATCTGGGTGGAGAGGGAACATGCTGACATTCAATCGCGCAGCCGCGCGTGCAGCATTGCTGGCTGGCGCCGCTATGCTGCCGACGATCGCCTGGGCGCAGACCGCGCCGGCCGATCCGGCCGCGACGCAGGCGACCGACGGCACCACGACCGCCGATGACGAACAGGACGTGATCGTCGTCACCGGCACGACCTCGCGCGATCGTCCGCTCATCACCGCATCGGCCGATATCACGCTCGCCGACCGCGCCGATATCGACCGGCGCGCGCCGCGTTCGACCGCCGACATGCTCGAACTGGTGCCCGGCATCTTCGTCGAAGCGACGGCGGGTCAGGTATCGAACAACTATTCGGTACGCGGCCTGCAGGGCGGCGGCCAGCGCTTCGTCCAGCTGCAGGAGGACGGCATGCCGATCCTCTATGGCGGCGGCGGCGCCGACTTCTTCTTCGACCAGGACCTGACCATCGATCGCCTCGAAGCAGTCAAGGGCGGGTCGTCGGGCGTACTGACCGTCAACGGCGCGGGCGCGACGATCAACTTCATCTCGAAGCGCCCGAACTTCAGGGAAGCCGAAGGAGCCGCACGCGTCACCGCCTATAATTACGGCATGAAGCGCGGCGACTTCTATTATTCGCAGCCGCTGGCCGAAAACCTCGCCTTCAATGTCGGCGGCTATATCCAGTCGAGCCCCGGCGTGCGCGAAAACCCGTTCGACTATGCCGGCTGGCGGTTGAAGGGGATGCTCGAATATCGCTTCGACGATGGCGGCTATGCGCGCCTGTCGGCCAAGGGCGGCGATGTCGAAAACGCCTATTATGCGACGATGCCCTACCGCCTCGACGGGGGCAAGATCCGCGGCATTCCGGGGCTGGATACGCAGGACGGCAATGTCGGCGGCGATGCCTTCGCCAATATCGCGGTGCCGGTGTCGACCTTCGCCCATCCCAGCGGCTTCCGCGAATTCCGCTATCGCGACGGGATCAAGGCGAAGACCGCGCAGGTCCGCTTCGACATCGAAAAGCCGGTGGGCGAGACCATCGACCTGTTCGCCCATGCCCGCTACCTGAAATATTCCTACGACTTCAACGGCCTGTTCCCAGGATCGGGCACCGGCAATGCCGGCCTGACCAGCGCGCAGAACTATCTGACGCCCGGCGCCTCCTCGCCGATCAACGACCTGCTGACGCTCGGCCGCGCGGCCTATCCGGCGGCGACGCGCTTCGGGATCAAGAATTTGCGGACCGGCGTGGTGCTGGGGTCGAACCAGACCGCACAGCTCGCCGCGCTGGCCGGCAACGGCTTCCTCCAGCGGACCACGCTCAACCACGACTATATCGACGGCCGCGATTTCGGCGCGAATGTCGGCGGTCGCTGGGAATATGAAAACGACCGGTTCAAGAACTCGCTGACCGCCGGCGTCATGTATTACAACGTGATCCGCAAGCAGGATCAGTCGGCCACCGCCAGCATGGTCAACGACGTGAAGACCAACAGCGACGTGTACGACATCGTCGCGCTGGACGGTAACAACCAGGTCATCGGCACGCTGTCGGACAACGGCCTCGTCTCCTATGGCGACTGGGGTGCCGGCATCCGCGAGCGGCGGGACTCGGCGGTCTCGCTCTACGTCAACGACGAAGTCGCGTTCGGCGACCTGCGCGTCGACGGCGGCGTGCGCTGGGAAAGCGACGACGCGACCGCGCTCGACGGCAACCAGCTGGCGGTGAACCAGCCGGTGCAGCCCGGCGTCGGCGGCGTCATCCGCAATGTCGGCGCCAGCTTCGACGGCACCTTCACCACACGGCAGCGCACGCAGCGCAAGGCGTCGTGGACGGTCGGCGCCAACTATCTGATCACGCCGAACTTCTCGGTCTATGCCCGCTATGCCAACGGGTTCCAGACCAACAATGTCGATCCGATCACCACGATCGAGCTGTACGAAGCCGGCGTGCGCTACCAATATGGTCGCCTCTTCTCCGGCTCGGCGACGGTGTTCCGCACCAATTTCGACAATCAGAACTACAACTTCGCCAACCCGACCAACCCGTCGCAGCAGCAGAATCTGAACGCCGACCTGCGCACCAAGGGGGTCGAGATCGACCTGGTGGTGCGGCCGACCAACTGGTTCTCGGTCGATTTCCAGGGTGTGTTCCAGGACCCGCAGCTGCTCAACCTGCAGCTGGACGGCGTCGATCAGGGCGCGGCGTTCGAGGGCAATCGCCCCGAACGGACGCCGGCGCAGCTGTTCACGATCCTGCCGACGCTCACGCTGCCCGACGGGCTGGGCGACGTCTATGCCCGCTACAAGTTCGTCGGCAAGATCTTTGCCGACAACGGCAACGGCATCGCCCTGCCCAGCTACGGCGTGACCGGGATCGGCGTGAACCTGAACCTCAGCGAACGGGTGCAGCTGAACCTGAACGCCGACAACGTGTTCGACGTGGTCGGCCTGACCGAGGGCAATCCGCGTCAGGGTCAGACCCAGGCGATTACCGACGGCTATTTCTATGCCCGCGGCATCGTCGGTCCGACCTATGGGGGCACGCTGACCTTCCGGTTCTGACGGGCCCTGTCGTCGCCTTTCCGTACCCCCGCGCAGGCGGGGGTCCAGGGTCACGAATGCAGGCCGTTGTTTTGCTTGGCTCTGGACCCCCGCCGGTGCGGGGGTACGATGACGTCACGAAAGAGCGCGGGGCCTTTTCGGGGTCGCGCGCTTCGCAAAAGAGGTTCGACACATGAAGACCGTGGCGCGATGGATGCTGGCCGGCGTGATGCTGGCGGGAACGGGACTGGCGGTGGCACAGCGACCGGCCAGGGCGCCCGAACTCGCCTATCAGCTGACCGAGGGGCAGAATCTCAACGCCTTTGTCCGCGAAGGGCCGGTCGCCGCGCACCTGCTGCTGCGCAACGGCACCGATCCGCGCATCCTCGTCGCCTTTCCCGCCGGGAACAGCGGGGTCGGGCTGTGGTTCGAACCTGTCGGGCGCGCGGCGACCTGGCGTCTGGAACAGGCGCCGCGCCCGACCACCGCGCCGGGCATCGCCGGTCCGCAACCGGCCGTGCAGACCATCGCCAGCATCGACGCGCCCGAACTGCGGGTGAAACAGGCGGTCCTGTCGTCGATCCGCTTCCTGCGCGACTATCAGTCGGTGGGTCGCTTTCCGGCCGACGTCGCGGTCGATCCGGTCGTGTCGGGCAACACGATCCGCTGGAGCCGCCCGCGCCTCGATGGCAGGCCCGGCTATCTGCTGCAGATAAGGTTGCTCTCCGGCTCGATCCGGGGCGGCGTGCTGGTCGCCGCAGCCGGCCGGCCGCTGCGCATGGAAATCCTGGCGTCGAGCGGGGAGACGCCGTTGCACGGCCTTGCCGCGAACGAATTGCTCAACGCACGTGCCGCCAACGATCCCGGCGCGCGTAACGCGTTGCGTTTCCTCAGCTATCGCGAAAAATTCCTCGCCGGGTCGTGGCGGTTCCAGACCTATTTCGGTCGCGACACGCTGATGTCGCTGCGCCTGTTGATGCCGGTGTTGCAGCCGCAGGCGATCGAGGCGGGGCTGGGTTCGGTGCTCGCCCGGCTCGATGCGCGCGGCGATGTCGCGCATGAAGAGGGCATTGGCGAGTTCGCCGTGGTCGACCGGCGTAAACTTAATCAGCGCAGTGACGCGGCCGTGCTCGATTACGCGATGGTCGACGACGACTATATGCTCGCCCCCGTCGCCGCCGCCTATCTCCTCGACCACGGCAACACCGCCACCGCCCGCGCCTTCCTCGACCGCCCGATCGCCAGCGAAGCCATCCCCGGCACCACCGCCCCCGCCGGAAAGGCGTTAGTGCGTAACCTTCGCCACGTTATCGACAGCGCACGCCCCTTCGCCGACCGCCCCGAACCCTCGCGCCTGATCGCGATTCCCAAGGGCCGCCTGACCGGCCAGTGGCGCGACAGCGAAGAGGGGCTGGGCCGCGGCCGCTATGCCTATGACGTCAACGCGGTGTTCGTGCCCGCCGCGCTCGAATCGGCGGCGCGGCTGCTGCGCGCCGGACTGCTCGACCGCTACCTGACGGCGCAGGACCGCGCTGCGCTGTCGCGGGCCGATGCGATGGCCGCTGTCTGGCGCGACCGCGCCCCGCCCCTCTTCCGCGTCTCGATACCCGCGACCCAGGCCCGGCCGCGCATCGACGACTATGCCCGCACGCTGGGCATCCCGGCCGCGCCCGCGCTCACCGCCCTCGGCACTGCGCCGCTGGTCTTCCATGCGATCGCCCTCGACGACGCCGGCCGGCCGATCCCGATCGTCCATTCCGACGAAGGCTTCACGCTGATGTTCGCGGAACCGTCCCCCGCCGATCTGGAAACCTATGTCACCGCGGCAATGCGACCGTTTCCCGCCGGGCTGATGACCGATATCGGCATGCTCGTCGCCAATCCGGCGCAGACCGACGCGAGCGTACAGGGGCGCTTCACCCCGGCCGCCTATCACGGCGCGGTCGTGTGGTCGTGGCAGCAGGCGTTGTTCGCCGCCGGCCTCGAGCGGCAGCTCGCCCGCCGCGACCTGCCGCCCGCGACCCGCGCGGTCCTGACCCGTGCGCAGGCGACATTGTGGCGCGCGATCGCCGCCACCCGCGCGACGCAGAGCTCCGAACTCTGGTCGTGGGACTATAGCGGCGGGCGATACCGGGTCATGGCGTTCGGCGCCGGCAAGCAGGACGTGGATGAATCGAACGCCGCACAATTGTGGAGCACCGTCTATCTGGCGGTGCAGCCACCGCGCGCGCTCAGCCCAGCGACAGGAAGGCGGTAACCGTCAGCCGCCCTTCACGCGGATCGGCACTCAGCACCGCGCCGGGCGGGATCGATCCGCTGTGCAGCAACGCGCTGCGATAGATCACCGCCCGGTTGCAGCGCGCATCGATCGCCGACACCTGTTCGAACATCGGGGTGGATCCGGCGATAAAGCCGTGCGGCGGCACCCGCCGCACCTCGCGGGTCACCGCGTCGAGATAGGCGGGTGCACGCGTCGCGTCGATCGTCTCGAACCCGGTCGTGCGATGGCGGTAGAATGCGGTGCCGCCGCTATCGCCCGCGCCCAGATAATGGACCAGTGCGATCCGGTCCGGCTCGACCGCGTCGAAATGCGGCAATCGCTGCTCGACGGACAGCCGTTCGGGCGGCACGGTCACGATCGAGAAACTGGCATCGAGCAGCGCGACGCCGCCACGATGACCGAAGACATGTGCCAGCACCTGCGACAGCGCCGGCCGCACCGCCTGGAAATAATCGCCCGGCAATGCCGCGCGGATGCCCGGATATTGCCGTCGCGCCGGTTCGAACCGGGCGGCGGCGGCAATATCCCGCAACGCTGCCGGGTCGGGATGGAAATGGTCGACGATCGCGATCGGTTGCCGCTCCGTCCCGACCCGCCGAGCGACGATATCGGGCGCGGTCATGCCGTGCCGATGATCGCGGCCAGCGCGGCATCGTGCAGCGGCAGCGTCGGCGCGGCCCGCGCGACCACGTCGGCGATCTGGCGGACCTGCGCCTTATTCGTCGCGCTGTCGATCGCATCGGCCAGAGGGTTATAGCCCTGCGCCACGATCCCCTGACCGTTCAGCACCGCCAGCCAGCTCGCGTCGCGGAACAATTCGTCGGCATCGAGGATGATCCGCCCCGATCGCCGATACTGTTCCTCGCGCGCGATCAGTGTCTCGGGCAGCGTCATCGTCCGGCAGTGCTGCCACAGGGGGGCGGGGTTGGTGTTGGCGTGATAGTGCAGGATCAGGAAATCCTTTACCCCGTCCATGTCGCGGGCGAACACGGTGTTGAACCGGTCGGCCAGCGCCGGGTCATGGTCGCGGTTCGGGAACAAGGTCAGCAGCTTGGCGATGCCGCTCTGGATCAGGTGGATGCTGGTCGATTCCAGCGGTTCGAGGAATCCCGACGACAGCCCGATCGCGACCACATTGCCCCGCCACGGCCGCCGCCGCGTGCCGGCGGTGAAGCGCAGGAAGCGCGGTTCGGCCAGCGCCTCGCCATCGAGGTTCGCCATCAGCGTCGCCGCCGCCTCGTCATCCGACACGTAGCGGCTGGCATAGACATAGCCGTTGCCGGTGCGATGCTGGAGCGGGATGCGCCATTGCCACCCTGCCGCGCGTGCGGTCGATCGCGTGAACGGCGTGGTCGCCGCGACCCGGGCGCACGGCACCGCGACCGCGCGGTCGCAGGGCAGCCAGTGCGACCAGTCCTCATAGCCCTCCCCCATCTCCCCCGCGATCAGCAGCGCGCGAAAGCCCGAGCAGTCGATGAACAGGTCGCCCGCGATGCGTTCGCCGCGCTCGGTGACCAGCGCGGTAAGCAGGCCGGTGTCGCTATCGCGCTCGACGTTGCGCAACTGTCCCTCGACCCGGACCACGCCCGCGCCCTCGCTGCGCCGTCGAAGGAAGGCGGCGTAAAGCCCGGCATCGAAATGATAGGCATAGCCGAGCGTCGACAGGATCGACCGCGGATCGCCCACCGGCTTGGCGAACCGTCCTTCTGCCGCCAATTGCGTCGCGAGCGAAAGTGCGGACAGCGGCACGTCCATGCCCTCCGCCTGCGCCTTCAGCCAGCGATGGTGGAAAGCGACGCCGGGCAGCGTCGCCCCGAACTGTCCGAAGGGATGGAAATAGCGATGTCCCGGCGCGGCCCAGTCGACGAACTCGATGCCGAGCTTGAACGTCGCCTTCGTCGCGCGCAAGAATTCTGCCTCGTCGATCCCGATCAGCTCGTTGAACCAGTGGATCGTCGGGATCGTCGCCTCGCCCACGCCGACGGTGCCGATCGCATCGGATTCGAGCAGGGTGATCGCGACCGTATCGCCGAAACTGCGCGACAGCGCGGCCGCCGTCATCCAGCCGGCGGTCCCGCCCCCCAGGATGACGACACGACGAACGCGATCCGGTGCTTGCATGGTCGCCGTGGTATACCGCCGCTTCCGTGGTGAGAAGCGGGCATCGCCGGGCCCGCGATCAATCGACCCCGGTCAGCGCCAGCAAGGCAAAGGTCGCGAGCCAGTGTTCGCCCATATAGTCGCCCGCAATCTCGCCCAGCGCGGCGGACAGATGCGCATCGGCGGCAGCCTCCAGCACGCCGCCCGCAGTACCGCCGATCGCGGGTGCCAGCGCGCGCATCGCCCAGGCGCGGCTGAGGTTCAGGCCGTCGAGATGGGCGATGCGCCCGTCGCTGCGGTCGCTGATCCGCGCCGGGGTGAGCAGCGTCGCCGGCTCACCTGCCCCCAGCGCGGGCAGGAAGTCGGCGAACCACGCGACAAAGGCGTCGGCGGGCAGCACGCGCTGCATCGCCATCGCCTCCATCAGCACCGGCGACAGAAAATCCTCGCCACTCGGCTCCCACGCCTGCGCCGCGCGGTCGGTGCCGAACCAGTGCCGCACCCGCTCCGCCATCAATTCGCGCAGCGCCGTATCGCCCGTCACCCGCGCATAGCGATCGGCCAGCACCACCGCGAAACCGGTATTGGCATGGATGCCAACCCGCACCGGATAGGTCATCAGCGGCAGATGCGCGCGCCAGCGCTCGGCAAAGGCATCGGCCAGCGGACGCAGCGTCGCGGCATGCGGGCTGCCGGCGACGATCAGTTCGCTGTGCAGCATCAGCAACCACGCCCAGCCATAGGGTCGTTCGAACCCGCGCGACATCGGTTGGTCGAGATAGGCGCGCTCCGCCGCCACCTTCTCCGCGGTGAAGGCATCGGCGAACAGCGCGTCGATCGCGGCGGCTTCGGCCAGATCGGGGAACAGGCGGCGGATGCGCGTCAGCAGCCAATAGCCATGGACGCAGCTATGCCAGTCGAAGCTGCCGAAGAAGATCGGATGCACCCGGCGCGGCAGATAGGCGTCGGCATCGCCGGTCATCACATGGTCCGCCTTGTGCGGATATTCGCGCGTCACATGGCCCAGCGCGATGCGGGCGAACGCCGCTGCCTGATCGGGAGTCATCGAACCAGTCCTCCGGGAAAGGCGCACAGCGCCAGCACTGCGATATTGAAGACGAGCAGGACGATCGCCGTCGGCCATTGCACGCGGATGACGCCGAAACGGTCGCGCAATTCGAGGATCGCGGCCGGCACGATGTTGAAATTGGCCGCCATCGGCGTCATCAGCGTGCCGCAAAAGCCCGACAACATGCCCAATGCCGCGACGATCGCGGGATCGCCGCCGAACTGGCGGATGACGATCGGCAGCCCGATGCCGGCGGTCATGATCGGAAAGGCGGCAAAGGCATTGCCCATCACCATCGTGAACAGCGCCATGCCGACGCAATAGGCGATGGTGGCGAGCAGCGGCGTATCGAGCGCGACGACATTCACGACCCCGTCCGCCACAACCTTCCCCACACCGGCCAGCGCGAAGACGCCGCCCAACGCCGCCAGCATTTGCGGCAGGACGATCGCCCAGCCGATCGCATCGACCAGCCGCCGCGCCTCCGCCACCGGCGCGGACCGCGGCAGGCGGGTAAGCCGCATCGCCAGCACCAGCGCGACGACCGCGCCGATGGTCAACGCGACCAAAGTCACCTGTTTCGGATCGATCACTGGGGCGCCTGCAATGCGACCGTCGCCGACCGACAGCGTCCCTGCGAGCGTCACCAGCGGTATCGCAAGCGCCGGCACGAACAGCCAGTTGCCCAGCCGCGCCGCCTGCACGCCCTGCGCCTCCGCCGAACTGGGTGCGGGCGGCACCGGGTGCAGTCCCCAGGTGGCAAGACCGACCATGACGAGGACGAGGCAGCCATTCGCCAGGTCGGGCAGCCACGGCCCCACCCCCAGCAGCAGAGCGAACACGCCCCAGAAGCCCGCATTGCGCCACCGCGTCGGCTCCGCCCGGTCGAGCGCATGATGGATCGCGACCGCCGCCGGCAGGGTCGCCGCCGCGATGCCGAGCGCGTCCAGCCCGATCATGCGCGACGCTTCAGGCGACGGTCGAGCAGCAGCAGCCGCGCGCCATGGACGAGGAATGCGGCGATCGCGGTCGGGATCGCCCACACCGCCACTTCGAGCGGCGCGACGGTCACGCCATCCTGTTCGAGGATCGCACGGATCAGCAGGATCGATCCGACCGCGATGAACACATCCTCGCCGAAGAACACGCCGATATTGTCGACGGCGGCGGCATGGGCGCGGATGTGATCGCGGGTCTGCGGATCAAGCGGCCGGTGTTCGTCGCGCTCCTCCGCACCCTCGGCCATCGGCGCCACGATCGGCCGCACCATCTGCGGATGCCCGCCAAGCGAGATCAGGCCGAGCGCCGCCGTGATCTGGCGCAGCGCGAGATAGCCGATCAGCACCCGGCCCGCCGTCGCGCGGCGCAGCCCCTGCACGATGGCGCGCGCCCGGACCCGCAGCCCGGCGCGCTCCAGCAGGCCGATCGTCGGCAGCACGAGGAACGGGATCGCCAGGAACCGGGCATCGACAAACGCCTTGCCGATCATCGCCACGACCTCGACCGGGCCATGGCCGGCGGCGGCCGCGCTGGCCAGCGCCGCGACGGTGACGACCAGCAATGGGTTCACCCGCAGCGCGAAGCCGATGATGATGATCGCGATCCCCGACAGGACCAGCATGGCGCCCCTCCCCCCTTACAAGGTCGCGGCGGCGCGGGCCGCCTGGTTATACTGCCCCGACAGGCGGCGCAGCAGGTCGGCCGCGTCGGACAGTTGCGCGCTGTCGGGCCCGTCGGCGACGATCGCGCTGGCCAGGACCCGCTCGCGGATTTCGCGATATTGCGCGCAGAAATCGCGGCCGGCATCGGTCGCCGCGACCAGCTTTTCCTTCCCCGCACGGTGCGTCGCGATCAGCCCGGCGCGCTCCAGCTTGCGGATGGCGTAGGTGACGAGGTGCGTGTCCTCGATATCGAGGACAAGGGTGATGTCGGCGATCCGCTTCGCCCGGTCGCGGTGGCGGACGGTATGGAGAATCAGCACCTCCAGCGGCGACAGCGCCAGACCGGCGGCCGCCGCGCAACGCGCGATCCAGCGTTGATAGGATGCCGCCGCCAGCGTCAGGCTGAACTCCAACTCGGACAAAGCGGGCGCGGCGCCATCGGCAAGATGCGCCGACGATACGATAGCCCGCCTGTCCTGTGCCATGCCCCGATCCCCTTTCTCCGGCGGAGGGTTGCGCCGGCGCGCAAATCTGTCAATCCAGCTTGATCATTTGTCGACGATTTATCGACGATTCGTCACGGAGGATGGACATGGCGGGCTGGTCTTTCTGGATCGATCGGGGCGGCACCTTCACCGACATCGTCGCCCGCGCGCCCGATGGATCGTTGCAGACCGCCAAGCTGCTGAGCGAAAACCCGGAACGCTATGCCGATGCGGCGGTCGCCGGCATCCGCACCATCCTGAAGCTGGCGGACGACGCCCCGCTGCCGGCCGAGGCCATCGCCGCGGTCAAGATGGGTACGACCGTCGCGACCAACGCGCTGCTGGAACGCAAGGGCGCACGGACTTTGCTGGTGGTCGATCGCGGCTTTGCCGACCTGCTGGCGATCGGCGACCAGACCCGGCCGCGCCTGTTCGACCTGGCGATCCGCCGCCCCGCGCCGCTGTACGACGATGTGATCGAAATCGGCGGGCGGATCGATCGCGACGGCGTGGAGGTCCTACCGCTCGACGATGCCGGGACGCTCGCCCTGCTGACCGCCCGCCGGGTGGAGGGGTATGACGCCGTCGCGATCGCGCTCACCCATGGCTGGGCGCATGCCGCGACCGAGGCGCGGGTCGCCGCACTCGCCCGGCAGGCCGGGTTCGCGCAGGTCTCGGCCAGCCATGCGGTCAGCCCGCTGATCGGGCTCGTCGCGCGCGGGCGGACGACGGTGGTCGATGCCTATCTGTCGCCAGTGCTGCGCCGCTATGTCGACCGGGTGGCAGGCGCGCTCGGCCCCGTTCCGCTGCACTTCATGCAGTCGAGCGGCGGGCTGGCCGATGCGCGGGCGTTCCAGGGCAAGGACGCGATCCTGTCCGGACCGGCAGGCGGCGTCGTCGCGGCGGCGCGGACAGCGGAAGCCGCCGGGTTCGACCGGGTAATCGGGTTCGACATGGGCGGCACCTCGACCGACGTCGCGCTCTATGCCGGCCGGTTCGAGCGGGTGCTGGACGCCGAGATCGCCGGTGTCGCGATGCGCGTGCCGATGATGTCGATCGAGACGGTGGCGGCGGGCGGCGGTTCGATCCTGCACTATGACGGGTCGCGGTTCCGCGTCGGGCCCGACAGCGCGGGAGCCGATCCGGGGCCGGCCTGCTACCGGCGGGGCGGGCCGCTGACCGTGACCGATGCGAACGTGCTGGTCGGCAAGATTCAGCCGGCCTATTTCCCGGCGGTGTTCGGCCCGAACGGCGACGAACCGCTCGACCTCGCCGCGACGCGGGGCGGCTTTTTCGATCTCGCCGTACGGACGGGCATGGACGATCCGCGTCGGGTTGCCGAAGGTTTCCTCGACGTCGCGGTCGCGCAGATGGCCGCCGCGATCAAGCGCGTCGCACTCGAACAGGGGGAGGATGTCGCGACTTTCGCGCTGCAATGTTTCGGTGGCGCGGGCGGGCAGCATGCCTGCCGCGTGGCGGAGGTGCTGGGGATGCGCACGGTCCTGATCCATCCGTTCGCCGGGGTGCTGTCCGCCTATGGCATGGGGCTGGCCGACAAGGTCGCGATCCGGCAGCGTTCGGTCGAACAGCCGCTGGGCGCGGCGCTGGACGCGCTGGTCGCGACGCTTGGCGACGACGCCGCGCGGGAGGTCGGTGCGGACGCTCGCCGGGTGGTGACGGTCAATCTGCGCTATGCCGGCACCGATACCGCGCTGCCGGTCGACTGGGCCGATGAGGATGCGATGCGCGCGGCGTTCGAACAGGCGCATCGCGCCCGGTTCGGCTTCGTCAGTCCCGAGCGCGCCATCGTCATCGACAGTGTGGTGGTGGAGGCGATTGTCGCCGGCGAACCGGTTGCGCCCGTGCCGCTGCCGCCGCGCGATGGTGGCCTGCCCGCGCCGCTGGACCATGTGACCGTGTGGACCGGCGGCGCGGACCATCGCACGCCGGTCCATGACCGTGCCGGCCTGCGCCCCGGCGACCGGATCGCCGGCCCCGCGCTGATCCGCGAAGCGATCGCGACGACGATGGTCGAACCGGGCTGGACCGTCGAGGTCGGCGCTGGCGGCGAACTGGTCCTGCGCCACGACGGGGCCGCCGCGCGCGGCGCGCTCGATCCGGCGGTCGTCGATCCGATCCAGCTCGAACTGTTCAATACCCGCTTCATGGGCATTGCCGAGCGGATGGGCGTCGTGCTGCGCAACACCGCCAGCAGCGTCAACATGAAGGAACGGCTCGACTTTTCGTGCGCGCTGTTCGATGCGCAGGGGCGGCTGGTCGCCAACGCGCCGCATGTCCCGGTGCATCTGGGGGCGATGGGGGAGAGCGTGCGCACCATCCTCGCCAGCCGGGGGAAGACGCTGAAGCCGGGCGACGTCGTCGCGCTCAACAATCCGTTCAACGGCGGCACCCATCTGCCCGACGTGACGGTGATCGCGCCGGTGTTCGACGATGCGGGGCGCGACATCCGCTTCTTCGTCGCCAATCGCGGCCATCACGCCGATATCGGCGGGCTGACCCCTGGCTCGACGCCCCCCGCTTCGCGCACGCTAGAGGAGGAAGGCGTGGTGATCGACGACTTCCTGCTGGTCGATGGCGGGCAGCTGCGCGAGGACGCGTTCCGTGCGCTGCTGTCCGACGCGCGCTATCCGGCCCGCAGCCCCGATACCAATGTGGCCGACATCAAGGCGCAGCTTGCCGCCAACGCGACCGGCATCGCCGAACTGTCCGCGCTGGTCGCCGCCAGCGGCTGGCACGTCGTCGAAGCCTATATGAGGCATGTCATGGCCCATGCCGAGGAAAGCATCCGCCGCGTGCTGACCCGTCTGGCGGACGGAGCGTTCGACTATGCAATGGACGACGGCACGCCGCTCAAGGTCCGCGTCACCATCGACCATGCGGCGCGTGCGGCGACGATCGACTTCACCGGCACCGGTCCGGCCAGCACCGGCAATATCAACGCACCCCCCGCGGTCACGCGCGCGGTCGTCCTCTACGCCTTTCGCTGCCTGGTCGGTGAAGACCTGCCGCTCAACGAAGGCTGTCTCGCGCCGCTCACCATCGTCATCCCCGACGACACGTTCCTGTCGCCGCCGCCGGGCCGCGCCGTGGTCGCGGGCAATACCGAGGTCAGTCAGGCTGTCTGCAACGCGCTGCTCGGCGCGCTGGGCGCCTGCGCGGCGGCGCAGGGGACGATGAACAACTTCCTGTTCGGCAACGACCGCTATCAATATTACGAAACGATCTGCGGCGGGACCGGCGCGGGGCCGGACTTTGCCGGCACGTCCGCGGTGCACAGCCACATGACCAACACGCGGATCACCGACCCGGAAATCCTCGAGCATCGCTACCCGGTCCGGCTCGACCGGTTCGCGATCCGCCGGGGATCGGGCGGCAAGGGAGCACGGTCGGGCGGCGACGGCGTGGTCCGTGCGATCACCGCGCTGGAGCCGATGACCGCCACCATCGTCGCCTCCCGCCGGACGGTCGCGCCCTTCGGCCTCGCCGGCGGCGGCGACGGCGCGGTCGGCACGCAGCGGGTCGAACGGCACGACGGCAGCATCCGGCCCTTGGGCGGCGTCGATCAGGTCGACCTGCGGCCAGGCGACCGCTTCGTTATCGAAACCCCGGGGGGCGGCGGCTACGGCGCCGCCTGAGCCGCCCTACCCGTTCGCCGGGATCAGCCGACGGCGGCGAGATGCGCGAGCACCATGTCCGGCACCGACCGCGCACGATCGATGTAGCGCGCATTGGCGCGCGCAAGCTGCGCCTCATACGCGGCGGCAAGCGCGGGCGCACGGGCGCGGAACCGCGCGGGAATGTCCACCGCCTCGCCCGCATCGCGCAACGGCTGGGTTTCGCGATAGATCTGGTCGAGCATGCCATGCGCCCGCTCCCGAACCGCTTCGCCGAATTCGGGGTCCGGCACGCGACTGGCGTCCTTCAGCCAGACGGCGATCAGCGTCGGCAGGACCGAGCTGCTGGTCGTCAGCGGCCAGCAGGCGGTGGCACAGGCGGTCAGCGCGACCCGCGCATCGCTCGACGGCGGCTCCTCCTCCGCCGCCCGCTCGATCCGCCGACGCAGTTCCGCCCAGTCGCGTCGCGCCGGCGGCGTCCCGGATGCCTCGGCACGGTATAGCTGGCCGAGTTCGGCACGACAGGATACGGCCAGCCGGTCGGCCGCCATCTCACCCAACAGATGATCGACGATTCGTTCGGGCACCGGGGACAGGTCGGCACCGGGCGGCACGCGCTCCACCCAGGCCAGCGCCGCATCGACCGCCCGATCGGGACCGGCATAAGCGGTCATCGGATCGAGCAATCCCGCCAGGGCCAGCGGATAGCCGAAGCGATCGGCATAGTCGGCGCTGTCGCCGCCCCGGGTCGATACGCCCAGCGGCGTGCCCCCGCGCCCGTCCCATGCCGTCGCCCCGAACCGCAGCGTATCGTCCGCCACATGCGCCCGCAGCCGATCGAGCAGCGCCGCCTTGACCGCCGGATCGCCCCCGAACGCGCCGCTCACAAAAGGCTCTCGATCCACGCGGTCAGCTGCGCCCGCGACCGGAAACCGATGACGCGGTCGACCTCCGCGCCGTCACGATACAGCGAAAGCGTCGGCAGCGAACGGACGGAAAAATGCTCGCCCAGCGTCGTGTCGGCGGCGACATTCGCCTTGCAGATGCGCAGATCGTCCGCAAAGTCCCGCGCCAGATCGTCGAGGATCGGAGACAGCGCGGCGCAGGGCGCGCAAGCGGGCGACCACAGGTCGAACAGGGTCGCCCCCTCCTGCGCGGTGACGTCGACGAAATCCATACCGGTGACATCGGTAACCTTGCGAACCATGGCTGTCGTGATCCTTTGCGGCATGGCCGCGCCGTCCGGGCGCGGCGTCAGCCGTGCCCGGTGGGTTGCTCGATGGCGGCGGCCTGCGCCTGTCCGTCGACGATGGTGAGACTGTGGGTGTGGTGCTTCAGCAGCGTTTCGTCATGGATGACGCTGATGATCGTCGCGCCCGGGATTTCACCGGCCACGCTGTCGTAGAAATTGCGGGTATTGTCGGCGTCGAGCGCGCTGGTCGCTTCGTCGAGCACCAGCACGTCGGGGCGATGCAGCAGGATGCGGGCCAGCGCGATCCGCTGCTGCTCGCCCGGCGACAGCTCCTCCTGCCACAGCCGCACGGCATGGATCTGATCGGTCAGATTGCCCAGCCGCACGCGGCGCAGCAGCGCCTGGACCACGACGTCGTCATGCTCCTCCGGCCGGTCGGGAAAGCAGACCGCGGCCTTCAGCGTCCCGAGCGGCAGGTAGAGCCGCTGCGGCACGAACATCACCCGGCGATCGTTCGCCAGCGCGACGCTGCCATGGCCATCGGGCCACAGGCCGGCAAGGGCACGCACCAGCGTCGACTTGCCCGCGCCCGACGGACCGCGCAGCGCCCAGCGTTCGCCGGTGCGGACCGACCAGTCGCCGATCGTCACCATCGCCTCGCCATGCGGGCGGCGCAGCGCAAGGCCTTGCGTCGCCAGGACGATGCCCGGCACCGTTCCCGCACCGACCGCGATCCCGACCGGACCGGCTTCGTCCAGCGCGTCGTCCAGCCCCTTGATACGGTTGAAATAGCTGACCTGCTGACCGATCAGCTGATAGCTTTTGACGAAATAGCCGAGCTGCATGCCCAGTTGCGCGAAGGCATCGCGCCCGGCCATCAGCTGTCCGAAACTCATGCCGCCGGCGAAATAGGTCGGCACCATGATGAACAGCGGCAGCACCGTGCCCATCCGGTCATAGATGCTGCTGGCGCCGGTCAGTCCGAGCGAACTGTAGATCACCGATCGAAAGTTCAGGCGCACCGCGTCGAACGACCGTTCCATCGCCTGCCGTTCGGTCGCGACCGCGCCGGCCAGCCCGATCTGCGCGGCATTGCGCCGCACATGGATCAGGCCGGAGCGGAAATCGGCTTCGCGGTGCTGCTGGCGCATCATCGCCCGGACAAAGGGTTGCCCGATCTTGGCCGTCAGATACGATCCGATCAGCGCATAGGCGACGGCGTACCACACCGTGCTGCCGGGAATCGAAAAGGCGTTGCCGCCCAGCGAAAGCTCGATCGGCGGCGCGGTTTCGAGCAGGATCATTGCAAAGGTGATGCCGCTGACGATCGATCCGAGCAGGCGCAGCGCGATGTGCAGCACGCCGACCGACATGCCGACCGCCGCGGTGATGTTGTTCAGGTCGTCGGCGATACGCTGGTCGGGATTGTCGATGATCCGCAGCCGTTCGATCTCGGCATAGCGATTGCGGCGCATCCAGCGGTCGAGATAGTCGCGCGTCAGATAGGTCCGCCACCGGATCGACAGCAGCCCGTCGATCAGGTTCTCGGTCAGGATCATCGCGACCTGCATCGCCATGATGGCGAGGAACACGATCATCAGCGGGACCAGCTGCGCCTGGTCGCGCTGTTCGATCGCGTCGAAGAACTGCCGCTGCCACTGGTTCGTGCGCAGCAGGATGAAGGCGGTGCCGAACTGGAAGAACAGCAGCGTGATCAGGGCGAACCACGCGAATTTCCAGTCCGGCGACCGCCAATAGGCGCTGACCAGCCGCCACGCATCGCGCCACCGTGCGGTAGCGTCCTGGGGTGGGGCAAGGCCCGTCTCGCGACGGACCTCCCCGCTCTGCGTGGGTTGCGGCATCATGCGTCAGGGGCCCTGTCGATCAGAAAAAGCGGTAACCGACCGTCAGGCGCCAGGTCCGCGTCTCCCCCAGCGGAAGATAATTGGTGAAGCGCGTCGGCTGGTACGTGCGGCGATCGAACAGGTTTCGCACGCCGATGTTGATGTCAAGATCGCCGACCGACAGGAAGCCGTTGAGATGCGCAAGGACCGCGCCCGGCGTGCGATAGCGGTCGAACATGTCGATCGCCGAACTCGACTGTCCGGCGACCTGCGCGCCGATGCCGGCCTTCGCCCGCTCGCCGATCTTGTGCTCATACGATCCGTACAGGCTGTACACGTCGCGCGGCTGGCCGTTGACGGTGTCGCCCAGCACCGCCGACGGCACGAGGAAGCGGTATTTGGTCCGGGTGAAGGCAGCGGACAGCGACAGCCCCGGGATGGGATTGCCGGTCAGGTTCACGTCGATCCCCTGCCCCAGCTGACCGGGGATCGCGACCTGGAACCGGCGATTGACCGGATCGGGGACCAGCAAATTGGTCTGTCGGATGCTGAACCACGATGCGTTGAGCAGGACGCGTTCGTCGAACAGGTCCCATTTGATGCCGGTTTCCGCGTTGCGCGTCTGGTTGTCGGGCAGGCGGTTGCGGAAACGGTCGGTCAGGAAATTCTGGATATAGCCATAGGCCAGCGTGCCGAAGACCGAGAAATGGTCGGTGATATCGACGACCGCGCCATAGTTCGGAACCGTCTTGCCGCCTTCATAGGGCCGGGCCGGAACCCCGTTGAAGATCGAGCGCGACTTCATCTCGTTGCGGCGCAGCCCGGCTGTCAGGTGGATCGGCCCGATCCCCACCAGATACTGGCCGTAATAGCCGCGCTGCGTCATGATCGACGTAGCGGTCGCGTTGAAGTTCACCGCCAGCGGCGGCAGCGGTTCGGGCATCAGGAAATTGTACGGGAACATGTTGCCGTCGCTGGCATAGATCGAATCGATCGTCGCATCGACCTGGGTCATGCCTCCGACCAGCTTGTGCGACAGCGGCCCGGTATCGAACGTGACCCGCGCGAACGTGTCGAAGGCATCGTTTTTCGACGTCTGGCGCGTACCACCGGTCGAAATCAGCAACACGCCCGAATTGTCGAGAACGACGAACGGCGAATATTGCGCCAGCGTGAAATTGATCTTCTGATGCTGGGCACGGCCGACGATGGTCAGCCAGTCGGTCAGCTTCTGGGTGATTTCCGCATTGAACTGCGTCGTTTCGATCTGGACGCCCTGATCCTTGCCGCCGACCAGCGGGCGGTCGAACGCGACGTCGAATGGCTTTCCGGTGGCGGTGTTCAGCACCGTATAGGGCGGCATGCCGAAGATCTGGTTTCCCAGCGTCGCCGACACGATGATGTCGGTGCTGCCGTTCTTGTATCGCAGGCCGGGCGCGAACAGATAATCCTCGGTCCCGCGATAGCCGCCGAAATTGCGGTCGGCGGTCGCCGCGGTCGCGACGATGCGCGCGCTGAAGCGATTGTCGTCGGAGATCGCGAGATTGGCGTCGAGCGTCCCGCGGATCAGCCCGAACGATCCCACATCGCTCGACACATACAGCCGTTCCTCGGCATTGGGCTTCTTGGTGACGATGTTGATCGTCCCGCCCAGATTGTCGCCACCCAGCAGGATCGCGTCGGGACCTTTCAGCACCTCGATCCGCTCGACATTCGCCAGCGGCAGCGTCGAACCCGCCGCGAACATCGCGCTGGACGACGACGGCAGGCCGTTGACCGCGCCGTTGGAGTCGAACCCGCGCACCGTGAAGCTGACGCCGCCCTGCACGGTCGCGCTGTTCACGACGACGCCGCCGGCATTGCTCAGCGCTTCGGACAGGGTCTGCGCCTGTTGCCGCTCCAGCAGCTTGGCGGAGATGACCTGCGTGTTGCGCGGCTGATCGCGCAGCGACTGGCCGAGGCGCGAGGAGCTGGTTGAGCCGCGCACCAGCACGCTGGTTTCCGCCTCGTTCGGCCGGGCGATGACGACGACGTCGTTCAGGACGGTGATGACGCCCGCGTCATTGACGTCGATCGCTACCGGCAGCCCGCGCGTCGCCTGCGCGACCGCATCGCGCTCCGACTGCGCATTCTGCACCGGGCGTGCGGTCAGCCCGCGGATCGCGTCCGGATCGATGTTCAGCGGTGAGCCCCATTCCGCTGCGATCCGTTGCAAGGCGTCGCCCAGCGGCATCGCCGGCTGCGATTGCGTCCTTGCCTGCGCCCATGCCGTTCCCGGCAGGGCGGCGGTGGCGAGTGCCAGCAGGCTGGCGGCAGCGATATGATGTTTCCCCATGTTCCCCATCCCCCTTTTTGATGAAGGTTTGCCTTGCCCGGCATCGCCGCCCCGCGACCCACCGGGTGATTTCGACGCTATGGCCCCAACGGGACGACGACCGGCGTCCCGAGCTTCAGGCCGGTGAACTGGTCGCGGATGCGCTGCCAGTCGCCGACCAGGACCCAATGGACGTTGTTCGGGTCCGCCAGCAGCGCGGAGGCCGCGCGCAGCTGCTCCAGCGTCAGTGCCCGCAGCCGTGCCGGCTGCCGCACGACATCGTCATGGGGCAGCCCGTCCGACTGCGCATCGGCCATCGCCGCCAACAGGTCGCTGTCCCCCTCCAGCCTGGCGGCGTTCTGGTTCGCGGCGGCCGATGCGATGCGGTCGAGTTCCGCCTGCTCCGGCGGACGGTCGCCGGTCAGGCCGCGCATCTCCTTGATGAGCTCGGCCACCGCATCGCCGCTGTGATCGCGCTCGACCGTGCCGGCCAGGATCCAGTGCCGCTCGCCACGGCTATCGTACAGCCCCGACCCGATCCCATAGATCCAGCCCTTGTCGACCCGCAGGTTGCTGCCGATCCGGGCAGTCGGATTGCCGCCATAGACCTCGTTCGCGGCCCATGCCGCCGTCGCATCGACCCCGTCCGGCCGCGCCGCACGCGGCAACAGGCGGCCCGCCATGATATAGGTCTGCGACGCTCCGGGCTGGTCGATGACGGTCAGCGACGGCGTCGGAGCGCCTCGTGCGGGTGGCATTTCCGGGGTCGGCGCGGCAGGCCCGATCGCGGTCCAGCCGGCCAGCGCCGTCTCCAGCAGCGGTCGCAGCGTCGCCATGGTCGTGTCTGCCGCGACATACAGCGTCGCCCGATCGGGCCGGACATGCCCGCGAACCCATTCGCGCACCTGCCCCGCATCGATCCCCCCGACCGGTTGACCACCCGCAAGAGGATGCCCCTCGCCATACAACGCCGCATTGAGGGCGCGTTCGGCAAGGGCGTTGCCGTTCGACTGTGCTTCCCGCAATTTCGCCGTTCGCGCCTGCTTGGCGGCAGCGACCGCCAGCGGCGTCAGATCGGGCTTCGTCAGCAGATCGCCGAGCAAGGCGATGCCGCGCGTCCGTTCCGCCGCGCTCCAGTTCATCGTCAGATCGGCATCATCGGGCTCGACCATCGCGCCGAACCGGCCGTTCAGCCGCTCCGCCCGTTCGGCGCGGACGCGCTGGTCCGGGGTTGTCTGCGTCCCGGCCAGCAGGTCGAACGCCAGCGAGGCGACCTGCCGCGACGGCCCCGCGAAACCGGCATCGTCGAAGCGCAGGCGCACGACATCGGTCATCGATCCCGGACGCGGCACCAGCAGGACCTGCAATCCGTTGAACAGCTGCGCCCGCTCCACCGCCGGAAAGACGATCGGCGCCATCGGCCCCATCGGTGGCGCCCCCCGGGTCAGGTCGTAGCCGCCGCTCACCGCCCGCAATTGCGGCTTCGGCCGTGCGATCAGCCGATAGCCAGGGCCGCCATAGACCGGCGCGACAGCCTTGCGCACCCTATCGGGCGTAGCCTCTCGCAGCTGGCGGAAATAGGTTTCGGCATAGTTGGGATCGGCCGTCTGCCCCGCCGCCCGCGCCAGCAGGAATGCCTTGCCCGACGTGCTGCCCTGCAACCCGACCATATATTGGATGCGCGCCGCCTGGGCCGCCGCCAGTTCCGCCGGCGTCGGACCGTTCGCCGCGTACTCCGCGATGACCGCGTCGATCTCCGCCTCCGCCCGCACCATCTGCTCCGCGGGAATGCCGTCGACCACGAACCCCATGCGGCTCGACAATTGCCCTTCCTCGAACGTCGGAAAGACGCCGTTGGCGATGCCCAGCTGCTCGACCAGCCGCCGGTTGAGGCGCGAGCGGGCACCCGCCGCCATGATATGGGCCGTGAGGTCGAACGACGCGATGTCCGGCGATCCTTGCGGCGGGGCGATGTAGGTCGCGTCGATGCGCCCCCTCGGCACGACGCGATGGATTTCGCGCCGCACCGCGCCGGCCAGCGGCACGCTTCGCGTCAGCAGCCGGTCGAGCGGCAGCCGGGGCGCCAAACCGCCGAAATACTTCTCGACCAGCCGCCGCGCGTCGTCGCCGGTCACGTCGCCGGCCAGGATCAGCGTGGCGTTCGAGGGACCGTAGAAGCGGTCGAACCATTGCCGCGCCGCCTCCACGGTGACGGCGTTCAGATCCGCTTCCTCCCCGATCGTGCTGTGACGATAGGGATGGTCGGCGGGATAGAGGTCGGCAAAGCTGATCGCGTCGGTGGTGCCGTCGGGCCGGGCAGCGCGCTGGCGCTTTTCGTTCAGGACTACGCCGACCTCGCGCCGGACGCGATCGGCGGTCAGCGCCCCCCCGATATGGCCCATGCGGTCGGCTTCGAGGAACAGCACCCGTTCCAGCGCCGCGCTCGGAAACGTCTCGTAGAAGCGGGTTTCGTCCTGGTTGGTGACCGCGTTATAGTCGGAGGCGCCGAGATCGCGCAGCGAGTCGAAGGAATGCCGGTTCCAATGCTCGCTGCCGTCGAGCATCAGATGTTCGAACAGATGGGCATAGCCGTGCTGTCCCGGCTTCTCGTCCTTCGACCCGACATTGTAGACCAGCGTCGCGGTGATCAGCGGGACGCGACGATTGGTCTGCACCACGACCGTCAGGCCGTTCGCCAGCGTGAACCGGGTGATCGGATCGGTAATCGCCCGTTGCGGGACAGCAGGCGCCTTTACCGGTGGCCTTGCCACCCCTGCGCGCGGTTGCGGCGCCGGTGCCGCGACCCATCCGCCCATCGAAGCGGCGATCAGCGCAATAAACGGAAAGGAAGCTGCCATCCCCCGACATTACCGATTGCGGGCCGGTTTGCTTCAGGCCAAAGTCGGAAAAGATGACCAGCCTGTCCTACCCGAACGACAAGGACAATTTCGACGCGGCATCCGTACCGGAGACGGGCCAGGTGGAGCGCATCGTCCGCGCCATCGCAGCGAGCATCGGCGACGGCAGGCTAATCCCCGATCAGCGGCTTCCCTCGATCCGCGCGATGGCAGCCGAATATGGGGTCAGTCGCGACACGGTACAACGCGGCTATGACAAGCTGGTTGCCGGCGGACATCTCCATGCCCGCCGGGGCGCGGGATTCTACGTCGCGGCCCCGGCCCCGCGGCCGGTCGGGGACAGCGCGGCGCGGCCGACGGTCGACTTGGAGCCGTTCCAGCTCATTCATTCCAGCCTGCCACCCGATCGCTGCCCCGGCAGCGGCGTGTTGTCGCACGACGACGGGTCGCTCGACGAGCTGCATCGGGTCGTGCGGGGTGTCGCGTCGGGCGGCTATCGCCTGGGCAGCTATGGCGATCCGGCCGGCTATCTGCCGCTGCGCGAGCAGGTGCAGAACAAGCTGCGGATCGACGGGATCGATGCTGCGCTGTCGTCGATCATGACCGTTCCGGGGTGCGTGGCGGGACTGACCCTCGTCATCCGCGCCTTCATCCGGCCGCGTGCGTTCGCGCTGGTCGAGGACCCCGCATCGTTCATCCATACATCGGTCCTGCTGGCCCAGGGTGCCGAGATCATGCGCGTACCGCGCGAGGCGGACGGGCCGGACCTCGACGTGCTGCGCCTGCTGTGCGAGCGCTATCGACCGGCGATGTTCCTGCTGACGTCGGTGCTGCACAATCCGACGGGCAGTTCGATCTCGCTGCACAAGGCGCGCAAGCTGATCGAGATCGCCGCCGAGTTCGACATGATGCTGGTCGACGATGCGAGCTATGCCGACCTGTCGCCCTCATCGGGCGGGCGGCCGGTGGTGCCGTTGGCGGTCCTCGACCAGTTGGACCATGTGATCCATGTCGGTGGGTCGTCGCACGTGCTGGCGCCCGAGGTCGGCGCCGGCTTCATCGTCGCGAACGAGGCGCGGATGAAGCTGTTGCGACTGTTCCGACCGGTCCAGGGGCTTGGCAACATGCTGACCCAGGAGCGCGTCCTGTACCGGTTCCTGAGCGACGGCCTGTATCGCCGGCGCTGCGAGCGCATCCGCACCGCGCTCGCCCAGCGCGCCACCACCCTCCGGCACGCGTTGGCGGCGGCATCCTGCACTGTCGCGCCGGCGGGCGGGGGAATGTTCCTGTGGGCCGAGCTGGGGCCGGAGCGAAGCGGGATCGAGGTCGCGCGGACGATGCTGAAGCACGGTTTCCTGACCGCGCCGGGATCGCATTTCTCGCTGGGGAAGAGCGACAATGCCTATATGCGCTTCAACGTCACGACGACGACGCCCCTTGCGATCGAAACGCTGGCGGCCTGCCTGCAGGCGTAGCCGGTCGCGGTTGCGGGGCGCCCGTGACGGAACCGCCGGCGCGATAGCGGTTTGAGGTCGGGTCCGATCCCTCTGCCGCGAGTTGCCATGTCCCGCCCCACCCTGATCTTCCTGCATGCGCTGGGCATGCGCGCGCGATCGTGGCGATTGGTGCGGGAGCGGCTGGGGGATGTTCCATCGATCGCGCTCGACCTGCCGGGTTTCGGATCGGCGGCGGATCGCGGCGGCGGGGACGTGGCGGGCATGGTCGCGGCGGTGCGGCCGGTGGTGGCCGATGCCGGACGGTGTGTGCTGGTGGGGCACAGCATGGGCGGCAAGATCGCGACGATCGTCGCGGCGCAGGAGGGGCCGGCGGTGGCCGGGGTCGTGCTGGTCGCCGCTTCGCCGCCGGCGCCCGAACCGATCGACGAGGCGCGGCGGGCGCGGATGATCGAGTGGTTCGCGGACGGCAGCATATCGCAGGAGGATGCGGCGGCGTTCGTCGATGCCAACTGCGCCGCGCCGCTACCGCCGGTGCTGCGGGAACAGGCGGTTGCGGACGTGCGGCATGCCCGGGCGGCGGCATGGACCGGGTGGCTGGAGCATGGCAGCCGCGAGGACTGGCGCGAACGGGTCGGTCGCATCGGGGTGCCGGCGCTGATCGTCGCGGGGGCGGAGGACGGCGATCTGGGCGAGGCGGCGCAGCGGCGGCTGAACCTGCCGCATTATCCCGATGGCCGGGTCGAGGTGGTGGCGGACGCCGCGCACCTCATCCCCTACGAACAGCCGGACCGGCTGGCGGCGCTGATCGCGGATCATGTCCGCCGAGCCGATCAGGCATAGGCATAGGCCCCGCCGGCGGCGAGCGCGGCGCGATAGGCCGGGCGAGCATGGATGCGGTCGAGCCAGGCGATGATGTGCGGGCGCGAACCGTCGAGCCCGGCGCGATTGCGGGCGGCCTCCAGCGGGAAGCTCATCATCACGTCGGCGGCGGTCATCGCGTCGCCGGCGAACCAGTCATGGCTGGCGAGGTGCTGTTCGACATAGTCGAGATGGACGTCGATCATCGGCTGCACCTTCTTCTGCGCGGCCTTGCCCAGCAACGGCACGCGGCCGAGCACCAGCTTGACCAGCAGCGGCGGCATCAGCGAGCCTTCGGCATAGTGCAGGAAATGGCGGTAGTGCAGCGCGTTGCGGCGATGCACGGGCATGCCCAGCCGGCCATCGGCCTTTTCGACCAGATATTCGACGATCGCCCCGGTTTCGGCGACGACCAGCGATCCCCCGGCGCTGCCGGCGTCGCTGTCTTCGATCACCGGCGACTTGCCCAGCGGATGGACGCGGCGCAGTTCCGGCGGTGCGAGCATCGTCGCCTTGTTCCGCTCATAGCGCTTCACCGCATAGGGAAGGCCCAGTTCCTCCAGCAGCCAGAGCACCCGCTGCGACCGGGAATTTTCGAGGTGGTGGACGACGATCATCGCTGAATTCCCAAGGCGTTGCGGAACATGAGGCAGGCAATGCGACAGGCCGCGATCGGTTGCAGCGGATCGGACGAACGGCGGCGCGGAAGTTGGCGAAGGTTACGGATTTCGTATGTTTGCGGCGTCCCCGCCCCTGCGCAAATAAAGCTATTTTACAACTACTTAGCCTGCCACAAACAGCCATCGGGCGGCACCTTGGCCGCCCGATGTTGGTTCACATGTCGTCGTCGCCATCCTCGGCATCGGGACCGGTCATCATTTCCTCGGCCACCTTTTCGGTCCGCTGCCGGATCGAGGCCTCCAGCTTGTCGCGCAGTTCCGGATGTTCGGTCAGGAAGGTCTTGGCGTTCTCACGCCCCTGCCCGATCCGCACGCTGTCATAGCTGAACCACGCGCCCGATTTCTCGACGAGGCCGGCCTTCACGCCCAGGTCGAGGATCTCGCCGATCTTCGAGATACCCTGCCCGTACATGATGTCGAATTCGACCTGCTTGAACGGAGGCGCGACCTTGTTCTTCACCACCTTCACGCGGGTCGCGTTGCCGATGATCTCGTCACGGTCCTTGATCTGGCCGGTGC